>Ga0222426_100017_pt1 | contig 427176 bp, 404 predicted proteins | sample 2B50Ametagenome_FD_180087 | JGI IMG/M metagenome (GOLD analysis project Ga0222426, IMG submission 180087) | Enriched microbial communities from leaf-cutter ant dump, University of Wisconsin, Madison, United States - 2B50A (version 2) | ecosystem: Environmental > Terrestrial > Nest > Insects...
TGAACGCCTCGATCACGCGCTGCTTGTTGGCGCCGCCGCCCACGTCGAGGAAGTTCGCCGGCTCGCCGCCGTTGAGCTTGATGACGTCCATGGTGGCCATCGCCAGGCCCGCGCCGTTGACCATGCAGCCGATGTTGCCGTCCATGGTCACGTAGTTGATGTCCAGTTCCGAGGCCGTCACTTCGGTCTCGTCCTCCTGGCTCTTGTCGCGCATGGCGACCAGGTCCTTGTGGCGGAAGCTGGCGTTGTCGTCGCTGTTGAACTTGCCGTCCAGCGCGTACAGGTTGCCGTCGTCCAGGATCGCCAGCGGGTTGATCTCGACCAGCGCCAGGTCCTTCTCGTTGAAGATGCGGTACAGGTTCACCATGATGCTGGCGAACTGGCCGGCCTGCTTGGCGGTCAGGCCCATCTTGAAGCCGAACTCGCGGCCCTGGTACGGCTGCACGCCTTCGACGAAGTCCACGTGCAGGGTGTGGATCTTGTCCGGGGTCTCGGCCGCGACCTGCTCGATCTCCACACCGCCCTCGGACGAGGCGATGTAGGTGATGGTGCGGGTGCCGCGGTCGACCAGCACCGACAGGTACAGCTCCTTGACGATCTCGCCGGCGGTGGTCACCAGCACCAGGTTGACCGGCAGCTCGACGCCGGCGGTCTGGTAGGTGGCCATCCTGGTACCGAGCATCTTGCCGGCGGCCGCCTTCACATCGTCCGTGGTCTTGCAGAACTTGACGCCGCCGGCCTTGCCGCGGCCGCCCGCATGGATCTGGGCCTTGACCATCCAGGGGCCGTTGCCGAGGGACTTGGCGGCTTCGACCGCTTCGTCCGCCGTGGACGCGACCTTGCCGGCCGGGACCGGGATGCCGTACTCGGCAAGCAGCTGCTTGGCCTGATATTCGTGGAAATTCATGCGTCACCGTGGGTAGGGAACAGAAGACACCGCCCACGGCCGGGGCCACGGGGGCGGCGGCGCGGGCGAGCCCCCTATTGTCGCCGACGGGAGCGGGGGGCGCAAAACCCGACCCTAAGCCTTTGGTGGAACAGGGCGGACGGCAACCGACTTGCGTACAACCGGGGCCGGCCTGCCTATACTGGCCGCCTCGTCCCGGGGAAGCACGAGTTTGCGTCAGGCCCAGTCGCTCCTGTCCCGCATCGAATCGGTACCGCGCCGCGAGCTGTATTTCTTCGCGCTGTACCGGACGCTGGAGGCAGGCATCCTCGCCGCCCTGATGTTCAGCCCGCTGGGCGACGTGCTGGGGCAGCCGCGCCACGAGGACCTGGGCACCGCCGTCACCGTGGGCTACCTCGCGCTGGCGCTGGTCCTGTTCTTCGTCGGCCGGAACGTGGGCTGGCTGGTCTGGATCGTGTTCGCCAGCGTATGCGTGGACGTCGCCGCCGCCATGCTGGCCACCCATGCACTGCCCGGCGCCACCGCCGGCATCGCGATGATGCTGCTGTTCAACGTGTCGGCCGCCGCCCTGCTGCTGCCTTCCACGCGGCTGGCGCTGCTGGTCGGGGCGATCGCCATCGCCGCCCTGTTCGGCGAATACTTCTTCACCCTGTTCCACGACCGCACCACCAGCCGCTCGCTGGCCGAGGTCATCATGTTCGCGGTCAGCTACCTGGCCCTGGCCTACCTGGCCCACCAGGCCGGGCAGAAGGCGCGCGCCAGCCAGGCGCTGGCCGAGAAGCGTGGCGAGGAAGTGGCCAACCTGTTCGAGGTCAACGAACTGATCATCCGCCGCATGCGCACCGGCGTGCTGGTGATCGACGCCGACAACCACATCAAGCTGGCCAACGAGGCCGCCAGCCTGCTGCTGGGCGAAAGCGGCGACGGCCAGGGCAGCGACGGCAAGGGCGTGTCCCTGCTGCACGCCGCCCCGGAACTGGCCCGCCGCCTGCAGCGCTGGCGCAACGGCTGGCAGACCGACGAGACGCCCATGCAGCTCTCGCCGGACCAGCCCGAGGTGCAGCCGCGCTTCGCCCGCCTGCTGGCCGACAGCGAGACCTCGCTGATCTTCCTGGACGACGCCACCGTGGTCTCGCGCCGCGCCGAATCGCTGACCCTGGCAGCGCTGGGCCGCTTCTCGGCCAGCCTGGCCCACGAGATCCGCAACCCGCTGGCCGCCATCAACTACGCCGTGCAGCTGCTGGAGGAATCCCAGCAGATCGTCGACGGCGACCGCCGCCTGCTGCAGATCATCCACCAGCAGTGCCAGCGCACCAACGGCATCGTCGAGAGCGTGCTGGGACTGGCCCGCCGCGAGCGCGCCACGCCCGAGCACATCGACCTGAACGCCTACGTCCGCCGCTTCGTCGACGACTACCAGCAGACCCTGTCCATCGAGACCGACACGCTCGAGACCATCATCGGCGCCAAGCCGGTCCCGGCCCTGGTCGACCCCCGCCACCTGCAGCAGGTGGTCACGGTGCTGGTGCAGAACGCGTTGAACTACGGCCGCCTGCCGGGCGAATCCGCCCGCATCCGGGTGCGCGTGTTCAACGCCGAGGGCCACCCGACCATCGACGTGATGGACCGCGGCCCCGGCATCCCCGAGGCCGTGGCCGCCCAGCTGTTCCGGCCGTTCTTCACCACCTCCGAGCACGGCACCGGCCTGGGCCTGTACATCGCCCGCGAGCTGTGCCGCGCCAACCAGGCCACCCTGGAGTACGTCCCCGTCCCCGGCGGCGGCAGCTGCTTCCGCATCACCCTGCCCGGCCCGCACGCCCTGCTGCCGGCGTAGGCCGGCCCTGCGCGGCCGGCGCGTCCGGGGTCCGCGCATGGCGTCGGGGGCGTAGCCCCGACCTACGGCTGGAGTACGTGCCGGTCCCCAGCGGCAGCTGCTGCTTCCGCATCATCCTGCCCGGCCCGCACGCCCTGCTGCCCGCGTAGGTCGGCCCTACGCGGCCGACGTGCGCCGGAGGGCCCGCGCATTGCGTCGGGGCGTAGCGCCGGCCACGGCCACATATATATGTAGGAGCCCTTCATGCCCCGCATGGGGTACATGGGCGCGATGCCCTTCGTCCCGGTCACGGAAGAGCATCGCGGGCATGGCCCGCTCCTACGGGCGGGAAACGCCCCACCCCACCGTACCCGCTGCGATCGTGCAGGCATCGCCTACCATCCTTCACATCCAGCCGTTACACTGGCCGCACAGGGGCAATAGGGGGGATGCATGAACCAAAACCGTAGCGCCCTGATCGTCGACGACGAACGCGACATCCGTGAACTGTTGACGCTGACGCTGGGCCGCATGGGCCTGCGCATCGACACCGCCGCCAACCTGGGCGAAGCCCGCGAACTGCTGGCCCGCAACACCTACGACCTCTGCTTCACCGACATGCGCCTGCCCGACGGCAACGGCATCGACCTGGTCGGCGAGATCTCGCGCAACTACCCCGACACCCCGGTCGCCATGATCACCGCGTTCGGCAACATCGAACTGGCGGTGGAAGCCCTGAAGGCCGGCGCCTTCGACTTCGTCAGCAAGCCAGTCGACCTCACCGTCCTGCGCGGCCTGGTCAAGCACGCGCTGGAACTGAACAACGCCGAGCGCGCCCCCGCCCCGCCCCCGCCGCCGGAACAGGCCAGCCGCCTGCTGGGCACCTCGCAGGCCATGGCCGGCCTGCGCGAGACCATCGGCAAGGTCGCGCGCAGCCAGGCGCCGGTCTACATCATGGGCGAGTCCGGCACCGGCAAGGAGCTGGTGGCCCGCACCATCCACGAGCAGGGCGCCCGCGCCGCCGGTCCCTTCGTGCCGGTCAACTGCGGCGCCATCCCGGCCGAGCTGATGGAAAGCGAGTTCTTCGGCCACAAGAAGGGCAGCTTCACCGGCGCCCACGCCGACAAGCAGGGCCTGTTCCAGGCCGCCAACGGCGGCACCCTGTTCCTCGACGAAGTGGCCGAGCTGCCCCTGCCGATGCAGGTCAAGCTGCTGCGCGCCATCCAGGAGAAGGCCGTCCGCCCGGTCGGCGCCTCCGGCGAGGTGCAGGTGGACGTGCGCATCCTCTCGGCCACCCACAAGGACCTGGGCGAACTGGCCGCCGACGGCCGCTTCCGCCACGACCTGTACTACCGCATCAACGTGATCGAGCTGCGCGTGCCGCCGCTGCGCGAGCGCACCGGCGACCTGGCCCAGCTGACCAGCGCCATCCTGGAGCGGCTGGCCGCCCAGCACGGCCGCATGGCCCCCTCGGTGTCGCCCGAGGCCATGGAGGCCCTCGGCCGCTACCCGTTCCCGGGCAACGTGCGCGAACTGGAGAACATCCTGGAGCGCGCCCTGGCCATGTCCGAGGGCCACAGCATCGAGATCGACGACCTCTACCTGCCGCAGGCCCCGGCCGGCAAGAAGTTCGGCGGCGACTTCAGCCCCGGCGAAGTGGTCCGCGACGCCCCCGGCGCCGTGGACGTGGACCCGGCCGGCGGCGCCCTGCCCGACTACATCGAGCAACTGGAACGCGCCGCCATCCAGAAGGCGCTGGAAGAGAACCGCTGGAACAAGACCAAGGCGGCCGCCCAGCTGGGCATCACCTTCCGGGCGCTGCGGTACAAGTTGAAGAAGCTGGGGATGGAGTAGCAGGTACCGGCTTCGTGGCGATCAAGAAGGGAGGAGCGGCGATGCTCCTCCCTTCAGCAGGGCAGGCGGGCGTCAGTGAGTACTTGCCGTCTCGGCACGCCCGTCGCCCGCCTGTCTCTGGGCCCAAGTCCGCACGTACTTTCGCACGTAGGCATAGCGGGCGGATGCCGGTAGATCCTCGCCATACTTCCTCTGGATCTCCTCGACCAGCGCGGGCTGGCCGCTGCCGATCGCACCCAGCTGTGCCTGCACCAGCATCTGTTCGCGCAGGAAGGAACTGAGCTGGTCGGTCTCGGGGTAGGCCAGCACCTTCATCGCGGTCGCAAGCATCGCTTCCGGTTCACGGCGGGCCGTGGCGCCCAGAGCATCCACCACGTCGGTCACGATGGCCGGCTGCCCTTCGCGCACGATCCAGGCCGGATTGATCCAGACACCCTCCTGCTCGGATGCGGGCAGCGGCCCCAGGGTGAAGGCAGCCGTATCGGACACCAGCCAGGACCACATGAGCAGGTCGGACTCCTTGACCGGCTGTGCCGACAGCTTCAACAGCGCCAGCACCTGCGGGACGAACGCTCGCTCCTCGCCGAACTTCTCCACCTTCGGCTCACCGGTCAGCAGGCCATCGCGGTAAGCGGCCGCCAGCGTCTTGAACCGGGAGAATCGCGAGTGCCGGTTCGTCGTCACCTCGTCCGCTGGTATCTCCAGGCGTCCGCCGAGCAGTTCCGCCACCGGCAGTCCCGACTCGATCACACTGAACAGCGATGCGGCTTGCTCCACCTTGAAGCGGCTGCGTGGCGCATTGAGCGCGACTACCGGGTAGAAATCGGAATGCGGGCGCACACCGGCGGCGCTTACGTAGGTCTTGAGCATGTCGGGACCGCCCAGCCGGCGCAGCGCGAACTCGTCCGGCGCGTCCAGCCCCACACGGGCCAGTTCGGATGCCAACGGACTCTCGGCCAACACCTGCCAGTTCGGCGCGGTCCGCGCCCCCGTATGCGCCAGGATCAACAGGTCGCTGGTATTGGTCACGTACAGGTCGCTGTCCGGGAATTCCTTCAGCAGCGCCGCGACCATGGTCGCCAGCAGTTCGTCGTTCAGTTCGTAAGCCTGCACCCATTGCACCAGCATGCCGTCCTGCTTCAGGTGACTGCGCAAGAAGCGGTAGAACTCCTCGGTGAACAGGCTGGCGACCCCGCTGACCCAAGGGTTAGACGGCTCGGAGATGATGACGTCGAACTTGCGGTTGCCCATTGCGAAGTAGGTGCGGGCGTCGTCGATGTGCAAGTGCGAGCGCGGATCCTGGTACGCCCGTTCGACGCGCTCGCCGAACAGGCGGGCGCCGTCATACATGGCCTTCTCGATCTCGATGGTGTCCACCCGCGTCGGCACCGAACTGCCCATCAGCGTATGCGTGGTCAGGCCGGAACCCCAGCCGATCACCGCGATTTCCTCCGGGCGTGGGTGCAGGGCCAACGGCAACGCCGCGGCCATGACCATGGTGATCTCATCCGGTGTCGCCGGCTGGTCCAGCTTGGCGGCCATCGAAGCATCGGACTTGCCGTTGGTGCCGATGTTCACCACGCCGTCGGGGGCGACCGCCACCGAGACGGTCGCCGTCTTGCCGTCACGGAAGAACGGCACCTGCACGCTGTCGTGCAGGCGTACGCGCGCGTTGCGGAACACGCCGGAGGCCAATACCTCCGGATCGTGCTTGCCCAGGAACATCGTCAGGCAGGTGACCACCAAGGTGGCGGCGCCCGCCACCGCGTAGCCCACCGTGCGGCGTGCCGGACTGACATAACGCAGCAGGTACAGGCCCAGCCCGGCATCGACCAGCGCCGACAGCACGATGGCCATGCGCACGCCCATCAGCGGCACCAGCACGTGCACCACCAGTAACACGCCGACGATGGCACCCAGCGTGTTGCTGGCATAGACGCGTCCGATCTGCTTTTCGCCGCCGCCCTTGCGCAGCAGCGCCGTGGTGAACAACGGCAAGGTCATGCCGGCGAAGAACGCCGCCGGGAACATCACCGCCAGCGCCACCGCCGCGCTGCCCGTGCTGTAGAGGTCGTAGCCGGCGTCGTTGCGGCTCAGCGCGTTCATCAGCCAGCCGACCCAATGGAACGACCGGGCCAGCACCACCACGGAGAACAGCGCAGCCAGCCCCATCAGCACCTGGGCATAGGCGGCGTAGCGGATCGCATCGGCGATACGCGCGGCGTGCTGGCGTACCCAGTAGCCGCCGAACGCCAGGCCCAGGATGAAGGCGGCGAGCATCAGCTCGAAGGAGTGGATGGTGGTACCCAGCGCCTGATTCAGCAGACGGATCCAGCCGATCTCATAGATGAAGGACGTGGCGCCGGTGATGAAGGACGCCACCAGGATGATCCTGCCGACGCGGGGCAAGTCGTCGTCGGGCGTGGCCGCCAGCGCAGGTTCGGCCTCAGGGGTCACGGCCCCCTCTTCCACTACCGGGTCGACAGGCACCATCTTCCAGACTGCCCACGCGCCGATGCCGACGACGATGTTCAACAAGCCGGCGGTCAACATGGTGCCGGGCATCCCCAGCATCGGCAGCAGGATGAAGGCGGTCGCCAGGGCACCCAGCGCCGCGCCCAGGCTGTTGGTGAAGTAGAGCCCGCCCAGCACTTGGCCCGGCTGGCCCGGCACCAGCCGCAGATAGCCGGCGCTGAGCAACGGGAACGTCATGCCCAGCAGTACGCTCTGCGGCACCATCAGCAGGGCGCCAGTGATCCATTGGTAGCCGTGAGCGAGTGCGGGCGATCCCAGTGCCGGCAACACCGTCCCCTGGGAGAAATCCACGTAGGCGACGAAGCCTGGGTGGAATATCAGGCCGATCAGGCCGATGACCAGTTCGATGACCGCATACGCCAGGATCAGATGGCGCCAGCCGGCGCTGCGGCGACTGGCCAGCCATGCGCCCAGCGCCATGCCGCCCATGAAGATCGCCAGTACCAGTGTCTGCGCGTACGCAGCGTGGCCCAGCACGAGCCCCAGATAGTGGGACCAGATGGACTGGTAGATCAGGCCCGCAAGCCCGGATACGACGAAAAGAGCCAGCAGCAGTCGGCCCAGCACGGCATGGCGCATGTGAATTCCTCAGGTTCCCCGCCGACAGCATACGCATGCCGTCCCCGCCTGCACCACCCCCACGACCCGCCTGATCGCCACAAGGGAGACCGCGATCAAGGACTTTCGCATGGCGCACGTCCCGTTTCCGGTAGCAGCCGGCTGCGATGGGCCCTCGATCATGCTTCAGAATCGTGCCGGCAGGTCGCCTGAAGCACGATATCGCGGACCGTCCAAGGCCCGCTCGCCTTGCCCGGATCGGCTGGCTTCGGACGCACCACCCAGCCGCTGCTATCGCACGCGCGGCGAGGCGATCCGGACCAGGTAGTTGGGGCGGTCGATGGCGAGCAGACCGATCTCCTCGACCCCCGCCACCTCCAGCGCCTGATCCACCAGCGCGCGAAGCGCTGCCATCGAGACCAGGGAAACGCCGCGGTCGCCGCTCACGTAGCGGTCGCACCACCAGCCCAGCGTCGCCCTGGGATGTCCCGGCTCCACGTCCTTGATGAAGGCCGCACCGCCCGGCTGCAGGCAGGCGGCCATCGATTGCAGCAGGGCCGGTCGCTGGGCCGGCGGGACATGGTGCATGACGTCGCTGAGCAGGGCGGCCTCGTACAGGCCCGCATGCGTCGCCGCATGCTGCGCCATCGGCGTGGACGGAAAGCGCCTTGTCCGCGCTTCATGGCGCGCGTCGAGCAGGCTGCCGACCCGAGGGGCGATGTCCACCATGTCGACCTTCACGTCGTCGCGCAGCGCGAGCAGCCGATTGAGCAAGTCGCCGTCGCCGCCGCCGATGTCCAGCAGCCGGGCGCCGGCCGGGATCCGGCTCGCCAGCCGTTCGGCCACCTTGTCGAGGTCCACGAAGAGGCCGCGGTACGCGTTGGCCGCCAGCTTTTCCACCCGGGCCGGCAGTGCGCGGCGTATCCATGGGCCTATCGCCATCGGTCGGCCTCCCGGCAGCTCAATCCCGCCCCAGCAGGCGATGCAGGACGCGCCGGGGCGTCGATGCGATGTCGTAGGCGAGGAAGCCCAGGATCAACTGGATGCCCACGATCACCTGCAACGCCACCAGCATCACGCTGCCGGCCGATGCGGTGACGCCGCTGCGCGCGGATTCGATCCAGAACCCGGCGCCCAGCAGCGTGCCGGCGGCGACGAAGCCCAGCCCCGCCACCAGTTCCAGCGACGCCAGCGACAGGTCGCGCAGGAAGTAGTTGTAGAACACCCGCTTGAAGGTGTTGCGCAGGTGCTTGAACGAGAAATCGAACACCACCCGGGAAATGCGCAGGTTGCTGGTTTCGGCGCCGTAGCGTGCGTCCATCGGCACGTCCACCACCACTGCCCGGGCGATGTTGAGGCGGAACAGCATGTCGGTTTCGAAGAAGTAGCGCCGGCTGACCTTGGCCAGCGGCAGCTGCTCGGCCACGCGCGCGTGGATGGCCGTGTAGCCGTTGGTGGGGTCGAAGATGTCCCAGTAGCCGGAGGAAATCTTCGTCATGAAGCTCAGCACCGCGTTGCCTGCGATGCGCGTGCGCGGCATGCGGCTGATCTGCGCCAGGTCGTAGAAGCGGTTGCCTTTCGTGTAGTCCGCCTCGCCCCGCAGGATCGGGCCGATGAGTTTCGGCAACGCCGCCGCGTCCATCTGGCCGTCGCCGTCCATCTTGACCATGATGTCTGCGCCATCGGCGATCGCCTGCCGGTAGCCGGCCATCACCGCGCCGCCCACGCCCAGGTTGGCGGCGTTGCGAAGGACGCTCACGCGCGGATCCCGGCAATGTGCCTGTACCCAATCGCCGGTTCCTTCCGGGCAGGCATCGTCCACGACATACACCCGCACGATCCCGGGCGGCAGCCGCTCGATCACGCCCAGGACGTGATCGCGCACGCGGTAGCAGGGGATTACCACCGCGACCCGCGCCGGCGGAACCGGCGTGCCGGCCGTGATGCAGGGCGATGTTCCCGGCAATCCGCCCGCGGCGGCATCACGCTGCTGCACCGAACCCGCGTCGTGCTGTCCGTTCATGGCTCCCCCGCCTCGTAGCCCACAGCGTAAAGGCGGGCCAGCAGCCGGGCAATCGGCGCGGGCCAGAACCGCTCGAACATCGCGATGTCTTCCCGTGCGCGCACCCCTGCCCGCACGCCACCGCTGGTTTCGCTGCCGGCGTGGATACGATGGAGCATGCACGGCCGTCGCACCCGGGCGAACGCGCCCGGCGCGTCGGCCAGCCGCAGCCACGCATCCCAGTCCAGATCGACCTTCAGGTCTTCACGGAACAGGCCCATCGCCGCGTCCCGCCGCAACGTCACGGTCGGGCACGGGATCGCGCATCCGAACGCCAGCAGGCGCCGCCTGGCGCCCCGCCGTTCCAGCACATCGCGCCCCAGGAAGGCCTGCCCGGAAAGCAGTCGTTTCACGGCCAGCATCAACGTCCACGTACGGACGCTGCCGTCGACCAGCTCGCCGTAGTCCGTCATCACCAGGCTGGCCGCGGGATGAAGCTCCACGCAGCGCATCGTCTCCTGCGCGAAATGCGGCAGGTAGACGTCGTCCTGGTGGGCCAGCGTCACCCAGTCGGCTGGCGTCCCGGCAACGGCCTGGTTCCAGTCGTGGCCTATGCCACGGTTGGGGCCGTGTTCGAGCAGCGTTGCGCCGAACTCACTGGCCAGGCCGGCCAGCCAGGGCGAGGGAGTGGAGGTACTGATGAAGACGGGCGCTGGCAGCGTCTGCGCCTGCAGGGAGGCCAGGCATTCCCGCAGGTAGGGCGACTGTCCGTAGGCAGGCACGACGAAGGCGTGCCGCAGGCCCTGCGTCATGTCGTCTGCCCCAGCATCGACACCATGAGCACCCCGGTGGAGATCAGCGCGATGCCCGCCCATTGGCCCAGGGTCAGGCGCTCGCCATACAACAGCCAGGTCACCGCGGCCATCAATATGTAGAAGAAGGCGCCCGAGATCGCGAACGCCACGCCCAGCTTGACCCGGCTGACCACCACCACCCATACCGCGAATCCCATGGCCTGCACCGCGATGGCCGCCAGCACGGGAGGAGACGTCAGCGCCGCTACCATCCAGTCCAGGCCATGGGGCGCAGGATCGCGCTGTCCCAGCCGGCTTACCGCGTGCTTGATCAGCAACTGGCTGCCCAGCGTGGAGCAGGTCACGAACAGGATCATCAGCACGTCGCGCAGCATGCGGCCCCCCCAAGCGTCCCGTCCCGGCGGGCACGTGCGGTGATTCTAGGGCCTGCGGGAACCGTCAAGACCTTGGCGCCACCAGAGTGACGCACAGCGTCACAAAGTGACGCTATTTTTCCAGTGACGCGACGCACGCTTGTTTCCGAGGGTGCGACACGACGCCGGAAGGCCGTCTTCCAATCTGTGATCGGACGCCGGAATGGCCCGCCTTCCCGATACACAACACCGGCAAATGATGCGATAGTCCGCCCCGACTTCGGCGTCTGGGTTCCATACCGGGGAAGGTTTGGGGGAACCGCTGGGGATACCGGAAGTTGGCACGCAACCTGCTCTACATCCTGGCACGCGTCGTTTTACACGCGGCGCCCACGGTCCATGTAGGGACACGGGGCTTGTGTGTCCCTACCCATCAAGCCAAATCCTGAAAGGGGAAATTGCAATGAAGAAGAACATGCAGGGCTTCACCCTGATCGAACTGATGATCGTCATCGCGATCATCGCCATCCTGCTGGTCATCGCCATCCCGGCCTACCAGGATTACACCGTCCGCGCCCGCGTCTCGGAAGGCGTCAACCTGGCTGCTGCCGCCAAGCTGGCCGTGTCCGAAACCACGCTGGACACCGGCACCCTGCCGGCCGACGCAGATGCCGCCGGCTACGTGTCGCCGAAGTCCACCTACGTCAACGACATCGCCATCGCCAACGGTACCGTCACCGTGACCCTGTCGGCCGATGACGGCCTGTCGGACGCCAAGTCCAAGACCCTGGTGTTCACCCCGACCTGGAAGACCGGCGACGCGCAGATCCTGTGGACCTGCACCAGCGATATCGCCAAGACCTCGCAGATCCCGGCGCAGTGCCGTACCCCGTAATCCGCGAGCGTGACTTGCGGCCGCGCAGTAAGGCGGCCATGCTCCAAGACCCCGGCTCCGGCCGGGGTTTTTTTATTGAAGCGCCTGTGACCCACCGCCAAGGAACCGCCGGATGAACCTGACGTCCTCGCCCCGCCTGCTGCTGGCCGCCGCCCTGCTGCTGGCCACGGCGCTGTACTGGCCGGGGCTGGGCGGCCCGTTCGTGCTGGACGACTTCGAGACTTTCGCCCGTCTGCAGCGCTGGCTGGCCGGCCAGGACAGCTGGCAGTCAGCGATGTTCGGCCACCAGGCCTCGCTGGAAGCGCGCCCGGTGGCGATGGTCAGCCTGATGCTGAGCGCCGCGCTGGGCGGCATGGAGCCGTTCGCCTTCAAGCTGGGCAACCTGCTGGTGCACCTGCTGTGCGGCGTGCTGGTGTGGCAGGTGGTGCGCCAGGCCACGCGGCACGACGCGGTGCTGGGTGAGCGCGCCGACGGCATCGCCCTGGCGGTGGCGGCGCTGTGGCTGCTGCACCCGTTCAACGCCAGCACCGTGCTGTACGCCGTGCAGCGCATGGCGCAACTGGGCACGCTGTTCGCACTGGCGGCGGTATGGACCTACCTGTCCGCGCGCAGCGCGCTGCTGGCCGGTCACGTGCGCAAGGCCGCCTGGCAACTGTTCGCGCTGTTCCCGCTGCTGGTGGTGGCCGGCTACTTCAGCAAGCAGCATGCGGCCATCGCTCCCGCACTGTGCCTGGTGCTGGAACTGGCGTATTTCGCCGGCCATGCACCGGCCACCGGTCGCCGCTTGCTGGCGGGGTTCTTCGGCCTGTTCCTGCTGCTGCCGGTCGCGCTGCTGCTGGTGGTGCTGGTACTGCAGCCCGAGCGCCTGCTGGCCGGCTACGCCGACTACGATTTCACCCTGGCCCAGCGCCTGCTGACCCAGCCGCGCGTGCTGATGGGTTACCTGGCGCAATTGCTGGTGCCGCGCGGCGCCCTGATGGGCCTGTACACCGACGACGTGATGGCCTCGACCGGCTGGCTGGCGCCGCCAGCCACCCTGTACGCGCTGCTGGGCCTGCTGGCGATCAGTGCGCTGGTCATCGCCGCGCGCCGTCAGGTACCTGCCCTGTTCGCCGGCTGGTTCTTCTTCCTGGCCGCGCACGTCATCGAGTCCAGCTTCCTGCCGCTGGACCTGGCCTTCGAACACCGCAACTACTTGCCGGCAGTGGGCCTGCTGTGGGCGCTGGCGGGCAGCGCAGCCACCTTGCTGGCACGCGTGCCCGCCAACATCCTGTCGCCCCGGCAACTGGGCATGCTGGCCTGCGGCGCACTCCTGCTTGCCTACGCCGTGATCACCCTGGGCCGCGCCCTGGTCTGGCAGGATCGCACCCAGATCATCACCCAGGGCCTGCAGCACCATCCGGACTCGCTGTACGCCAACCTGGAAGGAGCGGCGCTGGCGCAACAGCAGGGCAGGAAGGGGGCACACGACGAAATCACCGCCCGCCTGATGGCGAACAACACGCCGCAGTGGCGGGTGCTGGGGCGCCTGTATCGCGTGGCCGCCACCTGCGCCCGCGGCCAGCCGGCCGACCCCGCCCTGCTGCAGGCCACTGCCGGCGAGCGGCTGTCGCGGATCAGCCTGACCGAAGTACATGCCTTCCGCGCACTGGCCGCACGGGTGGATCCACCCGCACAGTGCGAAGGCCTCAGCCCCGGACTGGTGGCGTGGACCATCGCGCAACTGGTCGACCACACCGATCCCGCCCACGCGTGGCGGCAAGCGGTGTGGCTGTCGCGCTACGAGGCGGCCAGGCTGTACGGCCACGGCGGGCACTGGGCGCAGGCCGAAGCGCAGGCCGCGCTGGCCTGGCAGCCCACCGCCGACGCCGGCGTCGGCTTCTACCTGGCGCAGTTGCAGGCGCGCGACGGACGGTTGGAACAGGCCCAGGCCACGCTGGCCGACGTGGCCGCACGGACCCACTGCAACGACACGCGCGGGCGGGCGGAAATCGACAGGACATGGCGGGCGTGGCAAGCCCTGCGCGATGGCGGCCGCACGACGCCCGGCCTGGCGCCGCCGGCGTGGCGATGCCGCGCGATGTGAAAGGCGCCGCGTGCGGCACGGACTTCGACGCCGGCCTGTGACGCATGGCGTCACTTGCATGACGCATGCGTCGCGGATGCCGGCGTCCGCCGGCGCAGCGGCGGCGGTGGACGTAGTAGAGTGCGATTGGCGCGCAACTTGCTGCACTCCACCCCGCCTGCATCGAACGATGGATCCCGCCCCATGAACGCTACCGTCGCCCCCGCCCAGAACCTCGTCGGCATCACCGGCATCGCCCGCCGCCTGGTACAGGACGGGGCCATGGACGAGACCGCAGCGCGCAACGCCATGGCCCACGCCAGCGAAGCCAAGGTGCCGCTGGCGCAATGGATCGCCGAGAAGCGGCTGGTGGGCGCCAGCCACCTGGCCGCCGCCAACGCCATCGAGTTCGGCATGCCGTTGCTGGACGTGACGGCGTTCGATCCGGCCCATGGCGCCATCAAGCTGGTCAGCGAGGAATTGCTGCAGAAGCACCAGGTCCTGCCGCTGTTCAAGCGCGGCGGCAAGCTGTTCGTCGGCACCGCCAACCCCACCCAGACCGCCGCGCTGACCGAGATCCAGTTCCACACCAACCTGGTGGTGGAAGCGGTGCTGGTGGACGAAGACCAGTTGCGCCGCACGCTGGAGCAGTGGCTCAACGCCAGCGGCAACCTGTCCACCGCGCTGGGCGGCGACGACGACGACGAGGGCCTGGACAACCTGGAAGTCGGCACCGACGACGACGCGGGCGGGTCGGAATCGGGCGTGGACGCCAAGGGCGACGACACCCCGGTGGTGAAATTCGTCAACAAGGTGCTGGTGGACGCGATCAAGCGCGGCGCCTCGGACATCCACTTCGAGCCCTACGAAACCGACTACCGGGTACGCCTGCGCATCGACGGCATCCTCAAGCAGGTCGCCAAGGCACCGGTGAAGCTCAACACGCGCATCGCGGCGCGCCTGAAAGTGATGTCGCAACTGGACATCGCCGAGAAGCGCGTGCCGCAGGACGGCCGCATCAAGCTGAACCTGTCCAAGACCAAGCAGATCGACTTCCGCGTCAGCACCCTGCCCACGCTGTTCGGCGAGAAGATCGTGCTGCGTATCCTGGACGGCAGCGCGGCCAAGCTCGGCATCGACAAGCTGGGCTACGAACCGGACCAGCAGAAGCTGTTCGAGGACGCCATCCAGAAGCCGTATGGCATGGTGCTGGTCACCGGCCCCACCGGCTCGGGCAAGACGGTGTCGCTGTACACCGCGCTCGGCATCCTGAACGACGAGGTCCGCAACATCTCCACCGTGGAGGACCCGGTGGAAATCCGCCTGCCCGGCGTGAACCAGGTACAGCAGAACACCAAGCGCGGCATGACCTTCGCCGCCGCCCTGCGCAGCTTCCTGCGCCAGGACCCGGACATCATCATGGTCGGCGAAATCCGCGACCTGGAAACCGCCGAGATCGCCATCAAGGCCGCCCAGACCGGCCACATGGTGCTGTCCACCCTGCATACCAACGACGCGCCGCAAACCATCGCCCGCCTGATGAACATGGGCATCGCGCCCTACAACATCACCAGTTCGGTGACCCTGGTGATCGCCCAGCGCCTGGCGCGCCGGCTGTGCTCCAAGTGCAAGAAGCCGGTGGAGTTGCCGCAGAAGGCCCTGCTGGCGGAGGGCTTCACCGAGGCCGAGATCCAGGCCGGCTTCACCCTGTACGACGCGGTGGGCTGCGACGAGTGCACGGAGGGCTACAAGGGCCGTACCGGCATCTACCAGGTGATGCCGATGTCCGAGGATATCCAGGCCATCGTGCTGGAGGGCGGCAACGCCATGCAGATCGCCGCCGTGGCGCAGCAGGCCGGCATCCGCGACCTGCGCCAGTCGGCGCTGATGAAGGTGCGCAACGGCGTCACCAGCCTGGCCGAGATCAACCGCGTCACCAAGGACTAGCCCAGCGCCGCGCTGCGCAAACCCTGCCCCCCGTCACACGGGGGGTGCTTCCCTCCGGGCGATAACCGGCTACCATGGGCGCTGAACGTCCGGGCGGGGAAAGCCGGACAGGGGAAAACCTATGGCCGTGACCCGTTCTGCCGTCAAGAAAGCGCCTGCCGCTGCCCGCGAGAATCCGCTGAACCTGTTCGTCTGGGAAGGCACCGACAAGCGCGGCATCAAGATGAAGGGCGAGCAATCGTCCAAGAATGCCAACTTCCTGCGCGCCGAACTGCGCAAGCAGGGCATCACGCCCACGGTGGTGAAGGTCAAGCCGAAGCCGCTGTTCGGTGCGACCGGCAAGCGCATCACCGCCAAGGAAATCGCCTTCTTCAGCCGCCAGATGGCGACGATGATGAAGTCCGGCGTGCCGATCGTGGCCTCGCTGGAGATCATCGAGGGCGGGCAGAAGAACCCGCGCATGAAGAAGATGGTCGAGCAGATCCGCTTCGATATCGAGAGCGGCATGTCGCTGTCGGAAGCCATCAGCCGCCACCCCGGCCAGTTCGACGAGTTGTACCGCAACCTGGTGCGCGCGGGCGAAGGCGCCGGCGTGCTCGAGACCGTGCTGGACACCATCGCCAGCTACAAGGAAAACATCGAGACGCTGAAGGGCAAGATCAAGAAGGCGCTGTTCTATCCCGCCATGGTGATGGCCGTCGCCCTGCTGGTGAGCTCGATCCTGCTGATCTACGTGGTGCCGCAGTTCGAAGGCTTCTTCCAGGGATTCGGCGCCGACCTGCCCGCCTTCACCCAGCTCATCGTGAACATGTCGAGGTTCATGGTGCAGTGGTGGTGGCTCTTCCTCGGCATCATCATCATCGGCGGCATCGTCGCCGTCGTCGCCTTCAAGCGCTCGCCGGCGTTCAAGCATTTCATCGACAGGGTTATCCTGAAGGTGCCCGTGGTCGGCGAAATCATGCACAACTCGTCGATCGCGCGCTTCGCGCGCACGCTGGCGGTGACGTTCAAGGCCGGCGTGCCGCTGGTGGAGGCGCTGGACAACGTGGCCGGCGCCACCGGCAACAGCGTGTACGAGAAGGCCGTGTACCGCATCCGCGACGACGTGTCCGTCGGCTATCCGGTGAACATGGCGATGAAGCAGGTCAACCTGTTCCCGCACATGGTCATCCAGATGGCGGCCATCGGCGAAGAGGCCGGCGCGCTGGACGCCATGCTGTTCAAGGTGGCCGAGTACTACGAGCAGGAGGTCAACAACGCGGTGGACGCGCTGTCCAGCCTGCTGGAGCCGGTCATCATGGTCTTCATCGGCGTGGTGGTCGGCGCGATGGTCATCGGCATGTACCTGCCCATCTTCAAGCTGGCCGCGACCATCTAGACTGTCGCGATGGCATTCCTGGATCAGCACCCCGAACTGGGGTACCCGGTGGTGGCGGGCCTCGGCCTGCTGGTGGGCAGTTTCCTCAACGTGGTCATCCTGCGGCTGCCGCGGCGGCTGGAGTGGGAGTGGAAGCGCGACGCCCGCGAGGTGCTCGAGGAGCCGGAGCTGTACGACCCGCCTCCACCCGGCATCGTGGTGGAGCGCTCGCACTGCCCGCACTGCAAGACCCCGCTGTCGTGGTACGAGAACATCCCACTGTTCAGCTGGCTGGCCCTGCGCGGCAAGTGCCGGCACTGCAAGGCGCCCATTTCGCCGCAGTACCCCCTCGTCGAGCTGCTGACCGCGCTGCTGGCGGTGGCGTCGGTGTGGCGGTTCGGCTTCGGCTGGCAGGGATTCGGCGCGGCGCTGCTGAGCTGCTACCTGGTGGCGCTGAGCGGCATCGACCTGCGCACGCGCCTGCTGCCCGACCAGTTGACCCTGCCGCTGATGTGGCTGGGCCTGATCGGCAGCCTGGACAACCTGTACATGCCGGCCAAGCCGGCGCTGCTGGGGGCCATCGCCGGCTACGTCTCGCTGTGGCTGGTGTGGTGGCTGTTCAAGCAGGTCACCGGCAAGGAAGGCATGGGCCGGGGCGACTTCAAGCTGCTGGCGGCCCTCGGGGCGTGGACGGGCCTGGTGGGCGTGCTGCCCACCATCCTGGTCTCCTCGCTGGTGGGCGCGGTGATCGGGTCCGCCTGGCTGGCCCTCAAGGGCCGCGACCGCGCCACGCCGATCCCGTTCGGCCCCTACCTGGCCATCGCCGGCTGGATCGTGTTCTTCATCGGGCCGCAGCGGATCGTCGACGCCTACCTGCGTTTCGCCGGGCTGTAGGCGCGGGGCGTAATGGGCGCCCCTGCAAACCCTCCCGCCCCGCAGGAGCGGGCCATGCCCGTGATGCCTTTCCATGACACCCGCCAAGAGCATCGCGCCCTTGGAGGCGCTCCTACAGACCATTCGCCCCCGTAGGAGCGGGCCATGCCCGCGATGCTTTTCACACGCCGACGAAGCGCCATGGCATTGCGCACTTGGCGGACCAGGCCGGCGGATGCCCATAATCCACGCATGGCCCATTACTTCATCGGACTGACCGGCGGCATCGCCTCGGGCAAGAGCGCACTGGAGAAGGCATTCGCCGCGCACGGCATCGCCGTGGCCGATGCCGACCTGCTGGCGCGCGAGGTGGTGAGGCCGGGCGAACCCGCGCTGGCCGCCGTGGTGGCGCGCTTCGGGCCCGAGGTGCTGCAGGCCGACGGCCAGCTCGACCGCGCCGCGCTGCGGGTGCGGGTGTTCGGCAACGACGAGGAACGGCACGCGCTGGAGGCGATCCTCCATCCCGCGATCCGCACGCGCCTGCGCGCACTCTGCGAGCAGGCCGCCAGTCCCTACGCGATCGCGATGATCCCCCTGCTCACCGAGGGCGGCGGCCGGCAGGCCTATCCGTGGCTGCACCGCATCCTGGTGGTGGATACGCCGGCGGCCGTGCAGAAGGCCCGGCTGATGCAGCGCGACGGCATCGACGCCACCCTGGCCGAGAAGATGATGGCCGCCCAGGCCTCGCGCGCCGACCGGCTGGCGCTGGCCGACGACATCATCGTCAACGACGGCGACATCGCCCACCTGCAGAGCGCGGCGGACGCCCTCCACAAGCGCTACCTCGCCCTCGCCGCCCCGGCGCCGGAAGCCTCGCCGTAGGAGCGGGCCATGCCCGCGATGCTTTTCGCCTCACACCCACCAGGAGCATCGCGCCCATGGGGCGCTCCTACGGTTTACGGAAGGGTGCGGTGTTCTCGCTGGTCGTCCGGAGGGGAGGACCACAGGCTGCGGATGGCCGCGATGCCCTGCGCGCCGTGGCGGCGGGCCTGGGGGATGTCCGCGGGGGTCATGCCGCCGATCGCGTAGATCGGCAGGGAGACGCTTTCGCGCAGGCGGGCGAACCCCGGCCAGCCCAGCGGCTCGCCGCCGGGGTGGCTGTGGGTGGGGTATACGCTGCCGAGCAGCGCGAAGTCGCAGGCCAGCGCTTCGGCCTGGCGCAGGTCCGCGGCGGTGTGGCAGGACGCGCCCACCGGCTGCCCGGCCGGCAGCGGGCGCTCGGCCAGCCCGGCCAGCTGGCCGGCCCGCAACTGCACGCCGACGCCCAGGTCGCGCGCCAGCGCCACGTCGCCGTTGACCAGCACCTCGGCGCCCGCCTGCCGGCAGACCGGCAGCGCGCGCTCGACCAGCGCCCGCCAGCGCGGGCCGTCCACGGTGCGCGACCGCAGGTGCACGCGGCGGATGCCGCCGGCTTCCAGGCTGTGCGCCAGGCCAGCCAGCCAGCGCGCTTCGTCGTCCGGCTCCAGGGTGACCAGACAGCGGTCCGGGTGCCGCAGCGCCGCCACCACCGGGCGGTCGGCCGGCGGCATGTCGTAGCGTTCCAGCTTGTCGGGCGCCACCCAGGCCAGCGCCTGGCCTTCGTGCCCACGCGGGGTGCCCTCCCAGCCGGTCAGGTACCGGACTTCCAGGCACAGGCGCTTGTCGGGGTACTGCTGCGGCACGCTGATGAGGTGGCCGCCCACCTGCGCCTCGATGCCCAGTTCCTCGCGCAGCTCGCGCACCAGCGCGTCTTCCGGGCTCTCCCCGGGCTCCTGCTTGCCGCCGGGGAATTCCCAGCGCCCGGCCAGGTCGCGGCCTTCGGTCCGGCGGGTCAGCAGGAGGCGGCCGCGCGCGTCGGCGATGACGGCGGCCATGACGTGGATCGAGCGCAGCGGCGTGAGCATGGAGGAAGCTTGCCGGGAACGGACGGGTACACGCAAATAGTCCGCGCCGCGCCGGAGGCCCCTCGGGACCGGCCAGGGGCCGAAGATCGCCCCCTGCCCCGTCCACGGAGCGGGACGGTCCCGCCTTCAGGCAGGGATTCCAAGGGGAAGAATCCGGATTCCGGTGGGGGATCGTGAACGGATGCGTCGCGCCATGGCCCGAATCCCTGCGCCGCAAGGCGCGTCGGGGGCATAGCCCCGACCTACCCGCAGGTCGGCCCTGCGTGGCCGACGCACGGGAACCCTCACGCGCCCGGCGAGCACCGGCGTCCCGGGATCATTTCCAACCGGCGCGGCCTGCCCGATGCCATCCACAGGAAAAGCTGATGCGGAATCGCAGGCGGATGCGTCCGGGTCATGGCACCTGCTCCATGCACCGCAGAGCACGTCGGGGGCGGTGCCCCGACCTGCCGCAGGTCGACCCTGCGTGGCCGACGCACCGGGGAAAACGGCTTCGGGGAAAGGTGCCCCACTCCGGGACGCGGCTACCCAAGAAAAAAGCCGCGCGATGCGCGGCTTTTTCCCGGAGCGGCGGCGCGCTGCCTCAGGCCAGCTGGCCGTGGCAGTGCTTGTACTTCTTGCCGCTGCCGCAGGGGCACGGGTCGTTGCGGCCGACCTTGGGGGTGTCGCGGTGCGCGGGCATCGGCCCGGACTGCACGTAGCCGCCCTGGGCCGCCGCCAGGCGCTGCGCCTGCTCGGCTTCCTCGTCGGCGCCGTAGCCGCCGGCGTCCTGGTGCTGGAACTGCATCTGCCGGGCCTGCGCCTCGGCCATGGCGCGCTCCTGCGCCTCCAGCGCGGCGACTTCCTCCTCGCTGCGGATGCGCACGCGCGAGAGCAGGGTCACCACTTCGCTCTTCACCCGCTCCAGCATGCTGGAGAACAGTTCGAAGGCTTCCTTCTTGTACTCCTGCTTGGGCTGCTTCTGCGCGTAGCCGCGCAGGTGGATGCCCTGGCGCAGGTAGTCCATGCGCGCCAGGTGCTCCTTCCAGTTCTTGTCCAGCACGGTCAGCATGATGTGCTTTTCCAGCGCGCGCATCGTCTCGTCGCCGATCGCGGCCTCCTTGCCGGCGAAGTGCTGGTCCATGGCTTCCTGCACGCGGCGCTCGATGGTCTCGGCGTCGAGTTCCTCGGCTTCCTCGCGCCAGCGGGTCACGGGCAGGTCGATGCCCATCTCCTCGGCCAGTTCGCGCTCCAGGCCCTGCAGGTCCCACTGCTCGTCCACCGAGTTCGGCGGCACGAAGCGGGCCACGGTCTCGGCGACCACGTCGCCGCGGATGCCGTCGATGTTGTCCTTGACCGAATCCGCGTCCAGCAGCTCGTCGCGCTGGGCGTAGATGACCTTGCGCTGGTCGTTGTTGACGTCGTCGAAGTCCAGCAGGTTCTTGCGGATGTCGAAGTTGTGCGCTTCCACCTTGCGCTGCGCCTTCTCGATCTGCCGGCTGACCAGCTTGTCCTCGATGACGTCGTCCTCCTTCATGCCGATCAGCTTCATCGCCTTCTGGACCCAGTCCGAGGCGAAGATGCGCATCAGGTTGTCTTCCAGCGACAGGTAGAAGCGGGACGAGCCCGGATCGCCCTGGCGGCCGGAGCGGCCGCGCAGCTGGTTGTCGATGCGGCGGGACTCGTGGCGCTCGGTGCCGACGATGTGCAGGCCGCCGGCGGCCTTGACCGCGTCGTGGCGCTTCTGCCATTCGGCCTTCACCGCGGCGCGGTCGGCCTCGGTGGCGTCTTCCGGCAGCGCTTCGTACTCGGCTTCCAGCGAACCGCCCAGCACGATGTCGGTGCCGCGGCCGGCCATGTTGGTGGCGATGGTGATCGCGCCCGGGCGGCCGGCCTGGGCGACGATGTGCGCCTCGCGCTCGTGCTGCTTGGCGTTGAGCACCTCGTGCGGCACGCCGGCCTTGGCGAGGAAGTCGGACAGCATTTCCGACGTCTCGATCGAGGTGGTGCCCACCAGCGCCGGCTGGCCGCGCTGGTAGCAGTCCTGGATGTCGGCCAGCACCGCCTTGAACTTGCCCTGGCGGTTGAGGAACACCTGGTCGGGCGAGTCCTTGCGCACGGTCGGGCGGTTGGTCGGGATGACGATGACCTCCAGGCCGTAGATGCTCTGGAACTCGAACGCTTCCGTGTCGGCGGTGCCGGTCATGCCGGACAGCTTCCGGTACATGCGGAACAGGTTCTGGAAGGTCACGCTGGCCAGCGTCTGGTTCTCGCGCTGGACCGGCACGCCTTCCTTCGCCTCGACCGCCTGGTGCAGGCCGTCGGACCAGCGACGGCCGGTCAGCGTGCGGCCGGTGAACTCGTCGACGATGACCACTTCGCCGTCGCGCACGATGTAGTCCACGTCGCGCTGGTAGATGGCGTGCGCGCGCAGGGCGGCGTTGAGGTGGTGGACGACGGACAGGTTGTTGGCGCCGTACAGCGACTCGTCCTCGGCGAGGATGCCGGCCTTCAGCAGCAGTTCCTCGGCGTGCTCCATGCCCGCCTCGGACAGGTGCACCTGCTTGCCCTTCTCGTCGACCCAGTAGTCGCCCTCGGCCTCCTCGTTCTCCTGCTTGACCAGCTGGGGCACGATGCGGTTGACGCGGATGTACAGTTCCGGCGACTCGTCGGCCGGGCCGGAGATGATCAGCGGGGTGCGCGCCTCGTCGATCAGGATCGAGTCCACTTCGTCGACGATGGCGTAGTGCAGGCCGCGCTGGAAGCGGTCCTGCTTCGACATCGCCATGTTGTCGCGCAGGTAGTCGAAACCGAATTCGTTGTTGGTGCCGTAGGTGATGTCGGCGGCGTAGGCGGCGTGCTTGTCGCCGTGCGGCATGCCCGGGTAGACCACGCCGACCGACAGGCCCAGCCAGTTGTACAGGCGGCCCATCCAGGCCGAGTCGCGGCGGGCCAGGTAGTCGTTCACGGTGACGACGTGCACGCCCTTGCCTTCCAGCGCGTTGAGGTAGGTCGGCAGCGTGGCGACCAGGGTCTTGCCTTCGCCGGTGCGCATCTCGGCGATCTTGCCCAGGTGCAGCACCATGCCGCCGATCAGCTGCACGTCGTAGTGGCGCATGCCCAGTACGCGGCGGCTGGCCTCGCGGCAGACCGCGAAGGCCTCGGGCAGGATCTTGTCGAGTGCTTCCCCGCCGGCGATGCGCTGCTGGAACTCCGGCGTCTTGGCCTTCAGCTCCTCGTCGGACAGCTTCTGCAGCTCCGGTTCCAGCGCGTTGATCTTGTCGACGATGCGTTGCAGCTGCTTGAGCAGGCGCTCGTTGCGGCTGCCGAAGACACGGGTAAGCAGGTTGTTGATCATGTAGGGAACCGGATGGGAAAGGAACGCCGGGGCCGCGCGCGGCGCGGGCCCAAAACGAAACAGGGCGCAAGGCGCCCTGTCTGGCAACACCGTATTGTAGCTTGGGGCGCCGCCGGGGGAATCAAGGCCGCCCGGTCTGACCGCGCGGACACCCGCCGGTTCCCCGGATGATCGGACGAATCGCGCCTTCGGCGCTGCAAGCGCGTCGTCGGCGCGCCCTGCGGGCGCCGATGGTCAGCGGCACTGGCGCTCCGCAGCCGGCGGAGCCACCGACTTGCAGCCTGCGCGCAGCGGGCGACCCGTCCGGCCGCGCCGCGGCCGGGCCTCAGCCGCGCTTGACCTGCCCCACCGGGGTCGGGCCTTCGCCCAGGAACTTGCGCGGATTAACCACGCGCCCGTTCTCCCACACTTCGAAATGCACGTGCGCGCCGGTCGAGCGGCCGGTGGAGCCGGCCCGCGCGACTTCCTGGCCCACGCGCACCAGGTCGCCGGCGCGCACGGTCAGGCGCGAGTTGTGCGCGTAGCGGGTGACGTAGCCGTTGCCGTGGTCGACGTCGACCACGTTGCCATAGCCGCCCTTCACGCCGGCGAAGCTGACCACGCCGTCGGCCACCGCCAGCACGGGGTCGCCCACCGCGGCCTTGAAGTCGATGCCCTTGTGGTACTGGCCGCCGCCGCCGAACGGATCGGCGCGGCCGCCGAAGCCGGAGGTGATGTAGCTGTTGGCGATCGGCATGCGGCCCGGGGTCGCGTTGCGGTCCAGCTCGCGGTTGAACAGCAGCGCTTCCAGCACCGACAACTGGCGGCCGGACGCGGCGAACTGCTGCTCCAGCTTGTCCACGCCCAGCGTCAGCTCGGCCGGGCTCATGTCGTAGGAGGCGTCGTTGCCGCCGACGCCGACCGGCTCGTTGAAGTCGAACTCGCCGTCTTCCAGCTGGCCCACGCGGGTCAGGCGCTCGCCGAGGGCGTTCAGGCGGTTGGCCTGGGCCTGCAGTTCGCCCAGGCGCGCGGCCATGGCGTTGATCTCCTGCTGGGCGCCGCGGCGGACCTGCTCCAGCTCGGCGTCGCGCTTCTCGGCCTTGGCCTGCAGCAGCGAGACCTGCGCCATGCCGGCGGCGCTGCGGCCGCCCGCGCCGAGCAGCAGGCCGGCGGCGACGAGCACCGCGGCGCTGGCGACGGGGCGCGCATGGAAGGCGAGGCGGATCCGGTACGCGCCGTGGGCGGACGCATGGGCCCACCAGGTGCGCGAATTGTTTAGGATGGTCTTAAAGCTCATAGATACCGATGTCTGATTCGAAGTCCAAGCCGCGCCGTACCGGCACCGCGCAACCTGCACTGCAGGCTGCCCTGACGGATGCCGCCACCGACCCGGTGCGTCGCGCCATGTGGCTGGACGCCTTGGAACAGCAGCTTCGCCCCTGCCTTCCGCCTGCCCTCGCGCCGCATTGCCGGTTGGCGAACGTGGCGGGCAAACGGCTCGTTTTTATCGTCGATTCCCCGGTCTGGCACGCCAGGCTTCGCCTGGCCGCACCCGAGTTGATCAACGTGGCCCAATCCATCGGACTGGCGGTCACCGAAGTCACCGCCAAGACGAGCCTTGCGCCGCTCCATCCCGAGAAGCTGGCGCCGGGCCCGGTCGCACCCGTGTCGGAGGCCTCCCGCAGAGGGCTGCAAGCGGCCCTCGACCTCCTGTCCGCGCCGGACTCCGCCGGCGCCACCGCCCCGGAGGGCGGGCATCGTGGCAGGCGGAAAAATTGACCCGGCCATCACGAAGGACGGGGCATGGTACCGGCCACCGCCGGTCGGGGCGTTAGCCAATCGTTAGGAACTTGTTATTTCCGGCCCGGTTTCCTGACTTGAATCACAGTTTCGCGAAGGCGTAACCATTCGCACACCACCGCGTGATGGCGGTGGAAAACCGGTCGGCAGGGGGATCACCGTCCTGGCCGGACGGGCGTCTCAGATCGCCAGGGCGGGCGTCGCATAAGTGACCGGCGACGGCCGGGCGCCCTCGCCGAAGGTCACTTCTTCCCAGGCCGAGGTCTCGGCCAGCAGCGCGCGGACCAGCTTGTTGTTCAGGGCGTGGCCCGACTTGTAGCCCTCGTAGGCGCCCAGGATCGGGTGGCCGGCGAGGTAGAGGTCGCCGATGGCGTCCAGGATCTTGTGGCGGACGAACTCGTCCGTGTAGCGCAGGCCGTCCTCGTTCAGCACGCGGAACTCGTCCAGCACGATGGCGTTGTCCATCGAGCCGCCCAGGCCCAGGTTGCGCTCGCGCATGTATTCCAGGTCGCGCATGAAGCCGAACGTGCGCGCGCGCGCGACTTCCTTGATGTAGGCGCCAGTGGAGAAGTCCACCTCGGCCCGCGACTGCGAGGCCGGGATCATCGGGTGGTCGAACTTGACCGTGAAGCCCAGCTTGAAGCCGTCGTACGGCTCGAAGCGCGCGACCTTGTCGCCGTCGGTGACCTCCACCGGGCGGACGATGCGGATGAAGCGCTTGGGCGCGTCCTGCTCGGCGATGCCGGCGGACTGGATCAGGAACACGAACGGACCGGCGGAGCCGTCCATGATCGGCAGCTCGGCCGAGGACAGTTCCACGTAGGCGTTGTCGACGCCCAGGCCGGCCATGGCCGACATCAGGTGCTCGACGGTCTGCACCTTGGCGCCTTCGCAGGTCAGCCCGGTGCACAGCGTAGTCTCGGTGACGAGCTCGGCGCTGGCGGGGACCTCCACCACCGGCTCCAGGTCGACGCGACGGAACACGATGCCCGTGTCCACCGGCGCCGGGCGCAGGGTCATGTAGACCTTCTCGCCGCTGTGCAGCCCCACGCCCGTCGCGCGGATCACGTTCTTGAGGGTGCGTTGCTGGGACATCGGAGGGGGTCGCAGGTAGGGGGAACCCGAGCGGGCAGCGAGAATAGCACGCAATTCGCTGAATCTTAACGAAAGAACCGGTCTGTCCCACCTCTGCAACAACGGTCTGTCAAGGCCGCCGCGAAAGGGCTGCCGGGCCGGCGAAGGCCCGGCAGCGAAGGGACATGGCGTTGTCTTGCGGGGTGCTGCGCCCTCCCCTCGCGGGGAGGGTCCGGCGCGTCAGTCCGCCTGGCGGCGCAGGAACGCCGGGATGTCCAGGTAGTCCGAAGGCAGGTCCGCCGTGGCCGGCGCGGACGCCGGCGCCGACGGCGCGGGCGCGGCCGAACCGCGGCGCAGGCCGAGGCCGGTGGTGGCGGCGCTGATCGGGTCGACCGGGAAGCCGTCGTCGATCGGCAGGCCGGTGGTGGCGTCGCGGACCAGCTTGATCGGCGCGCGCATCGGCTCGCGCAGGTCGCCGCCGCGGCCGACCGGCTGGCGCACGGCGTTGCGGTTCAGGCCGGTGGCCACCACGGTCACGCGCACTTCGTCCTGCATGTCCGGGTCCAGCACGGTGCCGACCACCACGGTGGCATCTTCCGACGCGAAGCCCTCGATGGTGCGGCCCACTTCGTCGAACTCGGCCATGGTGAAGTCCGGGCCGGCGGTGATGTTGACCAGGATGCCGTTGGCGCCGTTGAGGTTGACGTCGTCCAGCAGCGGGTTCTGGATGGCGGCCTCGGCGGCGGCCTGCGCGCGGTCGTCGCCGCGGGCCGAGCCGGTGCCCATCATCGCCAGGCCCATCTCGCTCATCACCGTGCGCACGTCGGCGAAGTCGACGTTGATCAGGCCGGGACGCACGATCAGGTCGGCGATGCCCTGCACGGCGCCGAGCAGCACGTCGTTGGCGGCGCGGAACGCCTGGATCATCGTCGCGTTGCGGCCGAGCACGGTGATCAGCTTCTCGTTGGGGATGGTGATCAGCGAGTCGCAGTGGTGGCTCAGTTCCTCGATGCCCTTCAGCGCCACCTGCATGCGGCGGCGGCCTTCGAACGGGAACGGCTTGGTGACCACGGCCACGGTCAGGATGCCCATCTCCTTGGCCAGCTGCGCCACCACCGGCGCCGCGCCGGTGCCGGTGCCGCCGCCCATGCCGGCGGTGATGAACACCATGTCGGCGCCGTCCAGCGCGTCGATGATGCGCTCGCGGTCCTCCAGCGCGGCCTGGCGGCCGACTTCCGGATTCGCGCCCGCGCCCAGGCCCTTGGTGACGTTGCTGCCCAACTGCAGCTGCAGCTTGGCGCCGCAGTTCTTGATCGCCTGCGAATCGGTGTTGGCGGTGATGAACTCCACGCCGTCCACGCTGCCGTTGACCATGTGCGCCACGGCGTTGCCGCCGCCGCCGCCCACGCCCACGACCTTGATCACCGCGTTCGGGGCCATCTTTTCAACCAGTTCGAAATGTGCCATGTCCTTAGTCCTCTTTGAGCCGGGACCGGGGACCGGGGACCGGGGACCGGGAAAAGCAGGCTTTTCCGGTTCCCTTCCCGCGACCCGAGGCCGGCGAGTTGTTGTGTTTTAGGTGTTGCCGTACGTCGTTACCGCAATCGATTCCCGCCCTGCCTCCACCGCTCTCCACACTTGCCAACCGCTGTTGCTGTTGCTGTTGCTGTTGCTGTTGCCTTTGCCTTTGCTCTCCCCGGGTCCCGAGTCCCGGGTCCCCGGTCCCGGCAAGCTCCTCAGAACTCGCCCCGATACCAGTTCTGCAACTTCTTGAACCAGCTCCCCGCCTTGCCCGTGGGCAGCGACGGGCGCCGGGGGTGTTCGATCTGGCTGCCCATCAGCAGCAGGCCGACGCCGGTGGCGTGCACCGGGTTGCCGACCACTTCGCCCAGGCCGGTGACGTGCTGCGGGATGCCCACGCGCACCGGCATCTGCAGCATCTCTTCGGCCAGTTCGACCACGCCTTCCATCTTCGCGGCGCCGCCGGTCAGCACCATGCCGGCGCGCACGCGCTCCTCGAAGCCGGAGCGGCGCAGTTCAGCCTGCACCATCTCGAAGATCTCCTCGTAGCGCTGCTGCACCGCCTGCGCCAGCGCGTGGCGCGGCAGGCGCCGCGGCGGGCGGTCGCCGACGCTGGGCACCTGGATGCTTTCCTCCGCGGTGGCCAGCTGCGCCAGCGCGCAGGCATAGCGCACCTTGATCTGCTCGGCCTCCGGCGTGGGCGTGCGCAGCATGTGCGCGATGTCGTTGGTCACCTGGTCGCCGGCGATCGGCAGCGAGGCGGTGTGGCAGATCGCGCCCTGCACGAACACCGCCAGGTCGGTGGTGCCCGCGCCCATGTCGACCAGCACCACGCCCAGCTCGCGCTCGTCGCTGGTCAGCACGGCCACGCTGGAGGCCAGCGAGGAGAAGATCAGGTCGTCGATCTGCAGGCCGCAGCGCTGCACGCACTTGCTGATGTTGGCGGCGGCCGACTGCGCGCAGAACACCAGGTGCGCGTCCACCTCCAGGCGCACGCCGGTCATGCCGACCGGGTTGCGGATGCCTTCCTGCGAGTTGTCCAGCTTGTACTCGCGCGGGATGGCGTGGAGGATCTTCTGGTCGGCCGGGATCGCGACGGCCTTGGCCGCCTCCAGCACGCGATCCAGGTCGCCCCAGGTCACTTCGCCGTCGCGGATCGGCACGATGCCGGGCGAGTTGCGGCACTGCACGTGGTTGCCGGAGATCGACGCGTAAACCGAGCGGATCTCGCAGCCGGCCATCAGTTCGGCTTCCTCGATCGCGCGCTGGATCGACTGCACCGTGGACTCGATGTCCACCACCACGCCGCGCTTGAGGCCGCGCGACTCGTGCGAGCCGATGCCGATCACCTCGATTGGATTGCCCGGCGCGTACTCGCCGACCAGCGCCGTCACCTTGGAGGTGCCGATGTCCAGCCCGACGATCAGCGATTTGTCACCCTTGCGATTCATGTAGTGCCCTGCGAATGACCGCCCGCCGCCGCGATCGGCGCGGGCAATGGAGAAGTCCCGGGTTTCGGCGCCTTCGGTGCCTCGCCCCAGCTGAGTGCGAAGCCGTTGGTGTAGCGCAGGTCCGCGCGCACCAGCGGCTGCGCCTGCGCCGCCAGCAGCTGCGGCAGCATCCGCGCGAAGCGGCCCAGCCGCGGCCGCGCGTCGGTGCGCCCCACCACCACCTGGGTGCCGTTGCCGAGCAGCAGCGACCAGCTGCCGCGCGCGTCCATCACCAGCGTGGTGACGTCCAGGCCCATCGGCGCGAACAGCTGCCGCGACTCGTTGTAGAGCGCGGTCACTTCCTGCACCTGCGACTCGGGCCCGCCCAGCTGCGGCAGGTCCAGGCCGGCGAGTTCCTTCGGCATGGGGAACAGGCGGCCGTGCTCGGACAGCAGCTTGTCGTCGCCCCAGCGCGCGAACGGCTTGTGCTCGATCACGCGGACTTCCAGCACATCCGGCCAGCGCTTGCGCACTTCCGCGCGCTCGACCCAGGCCAGCGCCTCGACGGCGTGCTTGGCGTCCTCCAGCCGCACGGCGAAGAAACCGCGCTGCGCGTGCGGCAGCACCGCCGCCTGCAGCTGCGCCGTATCCACGCGCGCGAACTCGCCCTGCACGCGCAGCTTGCTCAGCGGCCAGCGGTCGGCGCCGATCCAGCCGTTGACCACGGCCACGACCGGCAGCGCGACCAGCGCCAGCGCGAGCAGCCAGGCCAGGATGCGCAGGACGGCGCTCACGGCGCGGGGCTCCGTGGGAGCGGGGAACGGGGAATGGGGAACGGGGAATGCGGCATCGCGACGGCCGCGATGGGCGCGATGCTGCATTCCCGGTTCCCCGTCACCCCTCTTCGCTGCTGCAGGCTCATGCCGCCGCCTCCGGCACCGACTGCTCCAGGATCCGCCAGCACAGCGCCTCGAAGCCGATGCCGAGGTGGCCGGCGGCCTTCGGCACCAGCGAGTGGCTGGTCATGCCCGGCGCGGTGTTGATCTCCATCAGCATGAAGCGGCCGTCGGCGTGGCGCATCACGTCCACGCGGCTCCATCCCGCGCAGCCGGCGGCGCGGAAGCCCGCCAGCGCCAGCGCGCGGATCCGCGCTTCCTCACCGGAGTCGTCCAGGCCCGGGCACAGGTACTGGGTGTCGTCGGCCACGTACTTGGCGTGGTAGTCGTACCAGTCGCCGGCCGGCACGATGCGGATCGACGGCAGCGCCAGGTCGCCGAGGATGCCCACGGTGAACTCGCCGCCGGTCAGCATCTGCTCGGCCAGCAGTTCGCCCGCGTACCCGGCGGCGAACGCCTGCGCGGGCGCGAGGTCGTCCTCGCCCAGGATGCGGAACACGCCGACGCTGGAACCTTCCGTGGACGGCTTCACGAACACCGGGAATCCGAGTTCGCGCACGGCCGCGGCGAGGTCGCCGCCCGGGGCGATGCGGATGAAGCGCGCCGTCGGCAGGCCGGCGGCGATCCACACCTGCTTGGTGCGGATCTTGTCCAGCGTCAGCGCCGAGCCCAGCACGCCGGGGCCGGTGTACGGCACGCCCAGCGACTGCAGCAACCCCTGCAGCACGCCGTTCTCGCCGTCGCCGCCGTGCAGGATGTTGAAGACGCGGTCCACCTTGCCGGCGCGGATCGCCTCGACCAGCGCCGGGATGCCGTCCACCGCGAACGCCTGCACGCCGCGCGCGCGCAGCGCTTCCAGCACGTTGCGGCCGGAGTCCAGCGACACCTCGCGCTCGCTCGACGCGCCGCCCATCAGCACGGCGACGCGGCCGAAGCGGGCGGGATCGTCGAAGCGCGGCGGCGGCAGGGCGTCGACGCTCATGCGGATTCCCTGGCGGTGAAGCCGTGCGCGGCGATGTGCTGCGACATGTGGCCGATGTCGCCGGCGCCCATCAGCAGCAGCAGGTCGCCGTCCTGCAGCACGTCGGGCAGCACGTCGACCAGGTCGGCGACCTGGCCGACCACCACCGGCTCGTTGCGGCCGCGCGCGCGGATGGCGCGCGCCAGCGACCGGGCGTCGGCGCCGGCGATCGGCTGCTCGCCGGCCGGATACACCTCGCTCAGCACCAGCGCGTCGGCTTCCGACAGCACCGCGGCGAAGGCGTCGAACTGGTCGCGGGTGCGGCTGTAGCGGTGCGGCTGGAAGGCGACCACCAGGCGCTTGTGCGGCCAGCCGCCGCGCGCGGCGGCGAACACCGCCGCCAGTTCCCGCGGGTGGTGGCCGTAGTCGTCGACCAGCTGCACGCGCGCGCCCTGCGGCGTGACGATCTCGCCCAGGTCGTTGAAGCGGCGGCCGATGCCGGCGAACTTCTCCAGCGCCGCGGCGATGTTCTCCGGCGACACGCCCAGCTGCCAGCCCACCGCCGCGGCGGCGAGCGCGTTCTGCACGTTGTGGCGGCCCGGCAGCGCCAGGCTGACGCGGATGCTGGCGTCCTCCGGCAGGCGCAGGGTGAAGCGCATGCGGCCGCCGTCCTGCTCGACGTCCTCGGCGCGCACGTCGGCGTTCTCGGCGAAGCCGTAGCTCATCACGTGGCGCGGGGTCTCGGAGGCGATGGCGGCGACTTCCGGATCGTCGATGCACAGCACCGCCAGCCCGTAGAACGGCAGGCGCTGCAGGAACTCGGCGAAGGCCGCCTTCACGCGCTCGAAGTCGTTGCCGTAGTTCTCCAGGTGGTCGGCGTCGATGTTGGTGACGATGGAGATCAGCGGGTTCAGGCGCAGGAAGCTGCCGTCGCTCTCGTCGGCCTCGGCCACCAGCCACTGGCCGTCGCCGAGCTTGGCGTTGGCGCCGGCGGCGAGCAGCTGGCCGCCGATGACGAAGGTCGGATCCAGCCCGCCCTCGCTCAGCACCGCCGCGGTCAGGCTGGTGGTGGTGGTCTTGCCGTGCGTGCCGGCCACGGCGATGCCGCGGCGGAAGCGCATCAGCTCGGCCAGCATCGCCGCGCGCGGCACGATCGGGATGCGCTGGCTGCGCGCCTCCATCAGCTCGGGGTTGTCGTGCTTGATCGCGCTGGACACGACCACGCAGTCCGTGCCGAGCACGTTGGACGCGTTGTGCCCGCGCATCACCCGCGCGCCGAGCGAGGCCAGCCGGCGGGTGGCGGCGTTGTCGGCGTTGTCCGAACCGGAGACTTCATAGCCCAGCGTGCACAGCACCTCGGCGATGCCGCTCATGCCCGAGCCGCCGATGCCGACGAAGTGCACCCGGCGGAACTCCTTCGCCAGGTTGCCGGTGTGCTGCAGGCGGCGCTCGCGTGCGGCGGACATCATCGGGGACCTCCGGTGAGGCCGGGACCGGGGACCGGGGACCGGGGACCCGGGGAAAGCGGGATACGGAACGACATGCGGTGGTGGTGCTCGACGTTGGAAATGGAGGAAGAACGCTGGAAGCCGCCACGGGTCCCGGGTCCCCGGTCCCCGGTCCCGGCCTCCTCCAGGACGATGTCCGCGATGCGGTCCGCCGCATCGGTCTTCGCCAGTGCGCGCGCGGCCTGCGCCATCGCCAGGCGCTTGCCGGCGTCGCCCGCGAGGGCGCGCAGCGTCGCGGCGAGGGTGTCGGCCAGGGCGTCGTCCTGCTTCAGCAGCATGGCGGCGCCACGCTCGGCCAGGTACTCGGCGTTGCGGGTCTGGTGGTCGTCCACGGCCTGCGCGAACGGCACCAGCACGCTGCCCACGCCCGCCGCGCACAGTTCGGCCAGCGTCGAGGCGCCCGCGCGGCAGACCACCAGGTCGGCCCAGGCGTAGGCGGCGGCCATGTCGGTGATGAAGGCTTCCACGCTGGCGGCGACGCCGGCGTCGGCGTAGGCCCGGGCGGCTTCGTCGCGCAGCTTCTCGCCGCACTGGTGGCGCACCTCGACCGGCGTGCCGGCCAGCGTGGCGAGGGCCTTCGGCACGGCCAGGTTCAGCGCGCGCGCGCCCTGGCTGCCGCCCAGCACCAGCAGGCGCAGCGGACCGTCGCGGCCGGCGAAGCGCTCGGCCGGCGGCGGCAGCGCCGCGATCTCGTCGCGCACCGGGTTGCCCACCACCACTTCCCGCTGCGGGAACGCGCCGGGGAAGCCGGTCATCACCCGGCGCGCGACCTTGGCCAGCATGCGGTTGGTGAAGCCGGCGGCGCGGTTCTGCTCGTGCACCAGCAGCGGCGTGCCCATCAGGCGCGCGGCGACGCCGCCCGGTCCCGCGGCGAAGCCGCCGAAGCTGACCACCGCACGCGGCGCGCGGCGGCGCAGCACGAAGCCGGCCGCGCGGATCGCGCGCAGGATGCGCACCGGCGCGCCGAGCAGCGCGAGCTTGCCCTTGCCGCGCAGGCCGGTGATGGCCAGCGTGTCCAGCGGAATGCCGTGCGGCGGCACCAGCCGCGTTTCCATCGCGCCGTCCGCGCCCAGCCAGACCACCGGCACGCCGCGCGTGCGCAGCACGCTGGCCACGGCCAGCGCCGGGAAGATGTGGCCGCCGGTGCCGCCGGCCATGATCATCACCGGCGAGGCGTTCGCGAGGGGGGCCGCGGCGCTCATGCGATCCTCTCGAACGTCGGTTCGACGCGCGGCGACGGCCGGCGGCTGCCGCGCAGCATCTGCGACAGCGAGGCCGGCGCGGCGGCGGCCGGCGCCGGGGCGGGCGCGGCCTCGCCGGGCGCGCGGCCTTCCGCGCCGCCCTGCAGCGTCTCGCCGCGCAGCGCCACCTGGCGGCGCGTGCGCTCCAGTTCGTACGACACCCGCAGCAGCAGGCCCATCGCCACGCAGGTCATCAGGATGCTGGAGCCGCCGGAGGAGATCAGCGGCAGGGTCAGGCCCTTGGTCGGCAGCAGGCCCAGGTTCACCCCCATCGACACGAAGCTCTGCATGCCGATCCACAGCGCCACGCCGAAGGCGACGTAGCCGGCGAAATGGCGGCGCATCTCCACGCAGCGCAGCCCGATCACGAAGGCGCGGCCGACCAGCAGCGCGTACAGCGCGATCACCAGGCACACGCCGACGAAGCCCAGCTCCTCGCCGATCACCGAGAAGATGAAGTCGGTGTGCACTTCCGGCAGGTAGTTGAGCTTCAGCACTGACCCGCCCAGGCCGATGCCGGTCCACTCGCCGCGGCCGATCGCCATCAGCGCGTTGGTCAGCTGGTAGCCGCTGCCGAACGGGTCGGCCCACGGGTCCGAGAACGAGGTCAGGCGGCGCATGCGGTAGGGCTCGGCGATGGCGATGATCGCCAGGATCGGCAGGCCGACCAGCACCGGGCCGAACATGCGCGGCATGTTGACGCCGCCCAGCACCAGCATGCCGGCGGTGATCGCCAGCAGCAGCGAGGACGAGCCGAAGTCCGGCTGCATCAGCAGCAGCGCCACCATCACCACCACCACGCCCAGCGGCTTGAGCATCGCCGCCCAGGTCGCGTTGACCTCGTCGCGGAAGCGCACCAGGTAGCTGGCCAGCCAGACGATGAAGAACACCTTCACCGCCTCGACCACCTGGAAGTTGGACACGCCCAGGTTGATCCAGCGGTGCGCGCCCTTCACGCTCACGCCCAGGCCGGGCACGAACACCAGCAGCAGCAGCACCAGGCAGCCGAGCAGCAGCAGGTGGTTACGCGCCTCGATGCTCTTCAGCTCGGTGCGCGTCACCCACCACGCCAGGCCGGCGCCGGCCGCCAGGAACATGCCGTGGCGGACCAGGTAGTGGAACGGGTTGCCGTGCTGGTAGATCGACGCCGACGCCACCATCACCACGCCGAGCGAGGCCAGCGCGAGCATGGCGCCGAGCAGCCACGGGTCGAAGCGGCCCCCGATGGCTTCCAGTCGCGTGGCCTGGCGCGGCGTGTCGTTCATCAGCGCACCTTCAGCGTGGCCAGGCCGACGAGGACGAGCACGACCGAGATGATCCAGAAGCGCACGATCACGCGCGGCTCCGGCCAGCCCTTCAGCTCGAAGTGGTGGTGGATCGGCGCCATCCGGAACACGCGCTTGCCGGTCAGCTTGAACGACGCCACCTGGATCATCACCGACAGCGTCTCGATGACGAAGATGCCGCCCATGATCACCAGCACCAGTTCCTGGCGCACGATCACCGCGATGGTGCCCAGCACCGCGCCCAGCGCCAGCGCGCCGATGTCGCCCATGAACACCATCGCCGGGTAGGTGTTGAACCACAGGAAGCCCAGCCCCGCGCCGGCGATGGCCGCGCAGATGATGGTCAGCTCGCCCGCGCCCGGCACCTGCGGGATCTGCAGGTAGTTGGAGAACACCACGTTGCCCGAGGCGTAGGCGAACACGCCCAGCGCGCACGCCACCAGCACGGTGGGCATGATCGCCAGCCCGTCCAGGCCGTCGGTCAGGTTGACCGCGTTGGAGAAGCCGACGATCCAGAAGTAGGCGATGGCGACGAAGCCGACGCCCGCCAGCGGCAGCGCGATCGACTTGAAGAACGGCACGTAGAAGGTCGTCGCCGCCGGCACGTCGGCGTACAGGTACAGGTACAGGCCGGCGGCCAGGCCGAAGACGGATTGCAGCAGGTACTTCCAGCGCGACTTCAGGCCGTTGGGGTCGCGCTTGACGATCTTGATCCAGTCGTCGTACCAGCCGATGGCGCCGAACGTCGCCATCACCAGCAGCACCACCCACACGTACTTGTTGCGCAGGTCGCCCCACAGCAGCACCGCCGCGGCCACCGTGATCAGGATCAGCGCGCCGCCCATGGTCGGCGTGCCGGCCTTGGAGAAGTGCGACTGCGGGCCGTCCTTGCGGATCGGCTGGCCGCCCTTGAGCTGGCCCAGCTTGCGGATCACCGCCGGGCCCAGCCACAGCGACAGGAACAGCGACGTCAGCGCGGCGAGGATGCCGCGGAACGTCAGGTAGCCGAACAGGCCGAAGAAGTTCTCCAGGCTCTGCAGCCAGCGAGCCAGTTCAAGCAACATGCGTTTTGTCCTCCCCGGTGGACAGCAGGGCGGCGACGATCCGGTCCATCGCGCTGCCGCGCGACCCCTTGACCAGGCAGCGCACGCCGGCTCGCAGCTCGGCGCGCAGGGCGTCGGCCAGCGAAGCGTGGTTGTGGAACGAACGCGCGCCTTCGCCGAAGGCGGCGGCGGCGGCGGCGCTGAGCGGGCCCAGCGTGTAGAGGCGGCGCAGGCCGGCGGCCTTCGCGCGCCGGCCGGCGTCAGCGTGCAGGGCTTCAGCGTCGTCGCCCAGCTCGCGCATGTCGCCCAGCACCAGCCAGCCCTCCCCGCCCGCCTGCGCGCTGGCCGCGGCCAGCGTGTCGATGGCCGCGGCCAGCGAGCCGGGATTGGCGTTGTAGCTGTCGTCGACCAGCACCGCGCCGCCGGGCAGCGCGTGCGCGACCTGGCGGCCGGCGACCGGCTGCGCGGCCGAGAGGCCGTCGGCGATGGTGGCCAGCGACACGCCGCACGCCACCGCGACGGCGGCGGCGGCGAGTGCGTTGAGCACGTTGTGGCGCCCCGGCAGGCGCAGGTCCACCGCCGCCTCGCCGTGCGGCGCCACCAGCACGAACGAAGAACCGTCCGCGGTCGCGCGGATGTCGCGCGCGGTCAGGTCGGCGGTCGCCTCCAGGCCGAAGCGCAGGATGCGGCGGTCCGGCACGCGGCTGGCGAAGTATTCGGCGAAGGCGTCGTCGGCGTTGATCACGGCGGTGCCGTCGGCCGGCAGCGCCTCGTAGATCGCGCCCTTGGTCTCGGCCACGCCGGCCAGCGAACCCATGCGCTCCAGGTGCGCGGCGGCGACGTTGTTCACCAGCGCCACTTCCGGCGCGACGATGTCGGTCAGGTAGGCGATGTCGCCCGGCTTGCCGGCGCCCATCTCGTAGACCGAGAAGTCGGCGTCGTCCGGCGCGTCGATGACGGCCATCGGCAGGCCGACCTCGTTGTTGCGGTTGCCTGGATTGGCGTAGGTGACGCCGGCGCGCTGCAGGATCGACACCACCAGCGCCTTCACCGTGGTCTTGCCGTTGCTGCCGGTGATGGCGACCACCTTCTCCACGCGGTCGCGCTGCAGGCCGGCGGCGATGCGCGCCAGCGCCAGCAGCGTGTCCGGCACCACCACCTGCGGCACGTCGACCTTCACCTCGTGGTCGACCAGCACGGCCGCGGCGCCGCGCATCGCGGCGTCGTAGGCGAAGTCGTGGCCGTCGAAGCGCTCGCCGCGCAGGGCGACGTACAGGCTTCCCGGCACCAGCGTGCGGGTGTCGTTGGTCAGCGAGCCGATCACCAGGTCGTCGCCCAGCAGTTCGCCGCCCGCCCAGTGCGCCAGCAGGGAGAGGGGGATGCGCTTCATCGGCGATCCTCCAGCGCCTGGCGCGCCACGGCGGTGTCGTCGAACGGATGGCGGACGCCGTTGATCTCCTGGTAGGGCTCGTGGCCCTTGCCCGCGACCAGCACGATGTCGTCGCAGGCCGCGGCGGCGACGGCATGGGCGATCGCCCGGCCGCGGTCGCGCTGCACGGTGGCGGCGGCCGGCCGCGAGAAGCCCGCCAGGATGTCGGCGACGATGCGGTCGCCGTCCTCGGTGCGCGGGTTGTCGTCGGTGACCACCACCGCGTCCGCCAGGCGCTCGGCGATGGCGGCCATCTGCGGGCGCTTGCCGGCGTCGCGGTCGCCGCCGCAGCCGAACACGCAGACCAGCCGGCCCTGCACGTGGTCGCGCAGGCTGGCCAGCGCCTGTTCCAGCGCGTCCGGGGTGTGCGCGTAGTCGATCACCACCAGCGGCCGGCACCTGCCGGCGGCGTCGGTGTCGCCGCCGAGCCGGTTCATGCGGCCGTGGATCGGCGACAGCCGCGACAGCGTGCGGGCGATGTCGGCGGGCGTGTCGCCCAGCGCGTGCAGCACGCCGGCCACGGCCAGCAGGTTGTCCACGTTGAAGCGGCCGAGCAGGCGCGACTGCACCGGCTGGCGTTCTTCGCCGACGACCAGGTCGAAGCCGATGCCGGCGCCGTCCAGCCGCAGCGCGTCGGCGCGCACGCCGGCGTCGTCCTGTCCGCGCGAACTCACGCCGATGCGCTGCACGCCGTGCGGCAGCCGGGCGAACAGGTCGCGGCCGTACGCGTCGTCGAGGTTGACCACGCCCGCCTTCAGGCCGGGGCGCATGAACAGCATCGACTTGGCCGCGCCGTAGCGCGCCATGTCGCCGTGGTAGTCGAGGTGGTCGCGGGTGAGGTTGGTGAACACGCCCACGTCGAAGTGCACCGCGTCCACCCGTCCCTGGTCCAGCGCGTGCGAGCTGACTTCCATCGCCACCGCCTTGGCGCCGGCGTCGCGGAACTGCGCCAGCAGCGCGTGCATCTGCAGCACCAGCGGCGTGGTGAAGCCGGTGGGCACCACTTCGCCGTACATGCCGGCGCCGAGGGTGCCGACGGTGGCGCAGCGGACGCCGCGCAGGTGCCAGGCCTGCGCCAGCAACTGCACGGTCGAGGTCTTGCCGTTGGTGCCGGTGACGCCGACCATCTTCATGTCGTGCGACGGCGCGGCGTGGAAGCGGTCGGCCAGCGCGCCCATGCGCGCGCGCAGGCCGGGCACGGCGATCGCGTCCTTCGGCGCCTCCAAGCCCGCGGGCACCGGCGGCTCGAACAGGATGGCGCTGGCGCCCTTCTCCTTGGCCTGCGCGACGAAGTTGAGCCCGTGCGCACCGAAGCCGGCGATCGCGACGAAGGCGTCGCCCGGCTGCACGCTGCGGCTGTCCAGGGTCAGCCCGCGCACGACGATGTCGCGCGGCACGTCCACGTCGGGCAGCAGTTCGGCCAGCGCCATCATGCGCCTCATCGCACGCCTCCCGCGCCCGGCGGCGGCGCGTCGACGGCGGTCGGGTCGGTGGTGTCGACCATGTCGTCCGGCGGCACGGGCGCGCTCGCCGCGACCGTGCGGGCGACGCCGCCCCGGCCTTCGTTCTTCGCCTGCGCGGCCAGCCAGGTCTCGATGTCGTCCGGCGGCACGTCCATCAGCCGCAGCGCGCCGTCCATGACGTTGTGGAACACCGGCGCCGCCACCAGGCCGCCGTAGTAGCCGCCTTCCTGCGAATCGGTGATCACCACCACCGCGGCGAAGCGCGGGTTGCTGGCCGGCACCAGGCCGGCGAACAGCGAGGCGTAGCGGCCGCGGGCGTAGCCGCCGCCGGAGGCGACGCGCGCGGTGCCGGTCTTGCCGGCGACGCGGTAGCCGAGCACGCCGGCGCGCTTGGCGCCGCCCTGGGTCACCACGGTCTCCATCATGCCCACGACCTCGCGGGCGATGGCCGGGTCCAGCACCTGCGGCGCCTCGCGGTGCTCGCCCTTGACGAAGGTCGGCGTGACCAGCTTGCCGCCGTTGCCGAGCGCCGCGTACGCGCGCGCGATCTGCAGCGGCGTGGCCGACAGGCCGTAGCCGTAGGACATGGTCGCCTTCTGCAGGCCGTTCCAGCGGTCCGGCGGCGCGAGCATGCCCGAGGCCTCGCCGGGGAAGCCGCTGCCGGGCTTCTGGCCGTAGCCGAAGCTGCGGATGCTCTCGTAGAAATAGGCGTTCGGCAGCTTCTCGGCCAGCTTCACCGAGCCGATGTTCGAGCTCTTGGTGATGATGCCGGTGACGGTCAGCACGCCGTTGTTCCGCGGCACGTCGCGGATGGTGTAGCGGCCCAGCGCCATGTAGCCGGGGTTGGTGTTGACCAGCGTCGACGGCTTCACCGCGCCGGCCTTCAGCGCGGTCGAGACGGTGAGCGGCTTCATGGTCGAGCCCGGCTCGACCATGTCGGTCACGGCGCGGTTGCGGCGCGCGTCCGGCTTCACCCGGTCGATGGCGTTGGGGTTGTAGGTCGGCAGGTTGACCATGGCCAGCACTTCGCCGGTGGTCACGTCCATGATCACGATCGAGCCGCTGCTGGCCTGGTGCTCGGTCAGGGCGTTGCGCAGCTCGCGGTAGGCGAGGTACTGGATGCGGCGGTCGATGCTGAGCGTCAGGTCCTTGCCCGGCTGCGCGGAGCGGACCAGGTCGACGTTCTCGACGATGCGGCCGCGGTTGTCGCGGATCACCTTCTGCGCGCCCGGCGTGCCGCTGAGCCATTCGTCGAAGGCCAGCTCCAGCCCTTCCTGGCCGCGGTCGTCGACGTTGGTGAAGCCCAGCACGTGGGCCATCGCCGGCCCCTGCGGGTAGAAGCGGCGGAACTCGCGCTGCGAGAACACGCCCGGGATCTTGTGCGCGAGGATCCGGTGCGCCTCGTCCGGGTTGATCCGGCGCTTCAGGTAGAGGAATTCCTTGTCGGCGCGCTGCGACAGGCGGTTGGTCAGGTGGTCGACCGGCACGCCCAGCACGTTCGCCAGCTCGGGCAGGCGGTCGGGCGCCTTCAGCAGTTCCTGCGGGTTGCCCCACACCGATTCCACCGGCGAGGACACCGCCACCGGCTCGCCGTTGCGGTCGGTGATCATGCCGCGCGAGGTCGGGATGGGGATCTCGCGCAGGAAGCGCGCGTCGCCCTGGCGCTGGTAGAAATCGTGGTTGATCAGCTGCACGTAGGCCGCGCGCCCGACCAGGCTGACCGAGCACAGCCCCATCGCGCCCAGTACCAGCGCCAGGCGGCCGCGCAGGTTGAAGCGCGCGCGGTTGCGGTTCTTGGCCGGCGCGGCGTTCATGGGCGCACCACCACGACGTCGGCCGCTTCCGGGAACTTCATGCCCAGGCGCACGCGCGCGATCTGGTCGATGCGCGTGGCCTCGGCCACCGTGGCCTGCTCCAGCTGCAGGCGGCCGAATTCGATGTTCAGCTCGTCGCGCGCGCGCTCCAGCCGCGTCACCTCGTCGAACAGCACGCGGTGGCGGTGGCGGGCGTAGACCACCCCGATCGCGGAGGCGATGTTGCCCAGCGCCAGCACGACCAGCAGGAAGCGGATCACGGGGCGCCTCCCGGAGAGGCGGGGAACGGGGAACCGGGAACGGGGAATGCGCGAGGGATGGGGGCGGAAGCGTCCACGGCGGCGGACGCGCTCCGCCCGCGCGGCAGCGGCATGTCCTGCTCCCGGTTCCCTGTTCCCAGCTTTTCCGCCACCCGCAGCACCGCGCTGCGCGCGCGCGGGTTCGCGGCGACTTCGTCCGCCCCGCCCTTCTGCCCGCCGCCGAGGGCGCGCAGGGTGGGCACGAATACCTCCGCGGCCGGCAGCCGGCGGTTGGCCGGCGGCGCCTTGGCGTGGCGGTTGATGAACTGCTTGACGATGCGGTCTTCCAGCGAGTGGAAGCTGATCACCGCCAGCCGGCCGCCGGCCTTCAGGCGCGCCAGGGCGGCGTCGAGCCCGGCCTCCAGGTCGGCCAGTTCGCGGTTGATGTGGATGCGGATGGCCTGGAAGCTGCGCGTGGCCGGGTGGATCTTGTCGCCGCGCGGCATCACCGAGGCGATCACCGCGGCCAGGTCGGCGGTGCGCGCGAACGGCTGGACGGCGCGGCGCGCGACGATGGCGCGGGCGATGCGGCGGCTCTGCTTCTCCTCGCCGTAGGTCCACAGCACGTCGGCGATCTCGCGCTCGTCGGCGCGGGCGATCCAGTCGGCGGCGCTCTCGCCGGATTCCGGGTCCATGCGCATGTCCAGCGGGCCGTCCTTGCCGAAGCTGAAACCGCGCTCGGCCACGTCCAGCTGCGGCGACGACACGCCCAGGTCCAGCAGCACGCCGTCCAGGCCGCCGGCGGTGGCGTCCCAGTCGGCCAGCGCGGCGAAGCTGCCGCGGCGGATCGCGACGCGCGGATCGCCGTCGAACATCTGTCCGGCATGCGCGATCGCTTCGGGATCCTTGTCCATCAACAGCAGCCGGCCTCCCGGGCCGAGTCGTTGCAGCACGCCGCGCGCGTGGCCTCCGCGCCCGAAGGTGCCGTCCAGGTACGTTCCGTCCTCTTTCACCTGCAGTCCTTCCATGACCTGCGTGTACAACACCGGCAAGTGCAGCGCTGGAAGGTGACCGGCCGGCGCGGACTGCCGCATGCCGTCACCCTTGCTCACAAGCGCAGCTCGAGCATGTGCGCGCTCAGATCGTCGTCGGTGAGGGTCTGACGGATCTGCGCGTGGTGCGCCTGTTCGCTCCAGAGTTCGAACTTCTCGCCCATGCCCAGCAGCACGGCCTTCTTCTCGATGCCGACCGCGCTGCGGTGGCTGGCCGGCACGCTGATGCGGCCGTTGCCGTCCAGCTCCACCGGCGAGGCGGCGCCGACCAGCTTCAGCTGCAGGCTGCGGTGCGCGCGCTGGGTGCTGGGCAGCTTGTTGACGTCGTCACGGACGCGCTGCCAGACCTTCTCGGGGTACAGGTACAGGCTGCCGGCCTCGAACGGGTTGTAGGTGATCACCAGGCGGTTGCCGCACTCGCGCGCGACGAGGTCGCGGTACGCGGTGGGCACCGCGAGCCGTCCCTTGTCGTCCACTGTGATGGCGGTCTCACCCTGAAACACGAACCCCTGCCTTCCGCTCTACGCGCTGGGCGGTCATTGAACCACGAAAAACCACCAAAAACCCGGTTTTCCCTCTGTTGCCCACCTTAGCATCGCGCACCGGGTTGTCAACAGGCAGGCAGGCAGAAAATCGCTTGGCGGATCAATGGCTTGCAGCGAACTTCAGAGACTTGTTCAAGCCTTATCCACAAGTTGCTGTTTCGTCTCAAATTTTGAGATTGAAGGAGGATTCAGTGAGGTGATCGCGGCTTCACATGGCGGTCACGCCGGGGACGCCGGACGGAGTGGAAGTGCGCAAACCGGGGGTCCAGAATCCCCGCATGTGCCTGGTCGCGCTTGCCTGGAAGGTCCATCCCCGCTGGCGGCTGTTGCTGGCCGGCAACCGCGACGAGTTCCACGCCCGGCCGACCGCCGCGCTGGCCGAATGGACGGCGCCGCCGGGGATCCTGGCCGGCCGCGACCTGCAGTCGGGCGGCACCTGGGCGGGCGTGGACCGGCGCGGCCGGCTGGCGGTGGTCACCAACGTGCGCGACCCGGCGATCCAGGTGGTCGGCGCCCCGTCGCGGGGCCAGCTGGCGACGGGCTTCCTCGGCGCGCAGGACGGCGCCGACCACCGCGCCGCCGGGCTGCTGGCGGCGGCCGAGGGCTTCGCGCCGTTCAACCTGGTGCTGGCCGACGCCGAGACCTGCGAATACCTGGGCAACTACCCCACCCCGCGCCGGGTCCGGCTGGCGCCCGGGCTGCACGGCCTCTCCAACGGCGACCTGGACGACCCCTGGCCGAAGACCGCCGCCCTGAAGGCGCGACTGGCGGCGTGGGTCGCGTCCGGCGACGACGACATCGCCCCGCTGTGGGCGGCGCTGGCGGACGAGACCCGGCCGCCCGACGCCCGCCTGCCGGACACCGGCGTGGGACTGGACCTGGAACGCATGCTTTCGTCCGCCTTCATCCGCGACGCGCGCTACGGCACCCGCGCCAGCACCCTGGTCGCCATCGACCACGACGGCCGCGGCTGGATCAGCGAACGGCGCTTCGGCCCGGAGGGGGTGTTCGAGGGCGAGACCACGTTGCGGGTGGGGCCAGGTGCGTAGGAGGGGCGGAGGCGGGTGATGGGCGCCGTCCTGTCAGTGCCTGTGCAGCGGACGATCCGCGGTCGCGACTTGCGTCGCTCCTACAGCGGGTGAATCGACGACGGCGGTCGCGGCCGGATCAGCGGAAAACCTTCGGCTTCGTGAGCGAGACCACGTCGCGGGTGGGCCGAGGTGGGCGATGCCGTCGTCCTGCCGGCGCTCTGCGGCGGGTACTTCGTGATCGCGACTTGCGTCGCTCCCACACCGGGAGATGCCGGCGAGTGCTTCCCGAGCCCCCTTGGTAAGGGGGCGGCGAGCGCGTAGCGCGAGCGGGGGATCGGGGGCCAACGGCCCGGGGCCCGAGGTTCGCGCAGCGAACCTTGGGGCTTTCCAAAGCGCCCGTGGCGCGTTGGAAAGCGGCGGAGCCGGCCGATAAGCCGGGTTCTGTCGTGGACAGTCATTCCTCTAGGCGCATCGTCGCCGATACGCTCGAGCAACCTACCCGGAGGCACTGCGGGCCGCAGCATCGCCTCCCTATTTGGTCTTGCTCCCGGTGGGGTTTGCCGTGCCGGTCCGTTGCCGGACTCGCGGTGCGCTCTTACCGCACCATTTCACCCTTGCCCGCATCCCGCCCCGCCTTTCGGCGAGGCTGGACCACTTGGCCGGACATTCGTCCGGCAAGCGCCCCGAAGGACCGCTGGCGGTATCTTTCTGTTGCACTTTCCGTCGGCTCGCGCCGCCCAGGCGTTACCTGGCACCGTGCCCTGTGGAGCCCGGACTTTCCTCGGCACTCTTGCGAGTGACGCGACTGTCTGGCCGGCTCCGCCGCGCGCATTGTCGCACGGGCGGTCAGGGCCGGGTGAACCCCAGTTCGCGCAGGAACGCGACGATGGCCGCGTCGGCCCGGGCGCGGACGCCGGCGTCGAGGGCGGCGTAGTCAGGCGCCTCCTGGCGGGCCAGGTTGCGGGTGAACAGGTGGCCGACCCCGGCGTACACGTGCAGTTCGCAGGTGGTGTGTGCGCGCCGCAGGCGGTCGCAGAAGCGCCGCGCGCCGGCCGCCGGGGTCACCGTGTCTTCGGCGCCCTGCACGATGACCGTCGGCGGCATGCCGTGGCGGACGTGCAGGTCGGGCGACAGCGCCGCGGCCTGCGCCGCGCCGCCGGCGAGCTTGCGGAACCAGGCATCGCCCGACACCGCGACCGCGGGCGACGACAGCACCAGCGCGTCCGGCTGCGCGGACACGTCGTCGCCGGACGGTTCGTCGAAGGCCGCCGCCGACGCCGCCAGGTGCCCGCCCGCGGAAACGCCGCCGGCCGCGACGCGCTCCGGATCGACGCCCAGGCGCGCGGCCTCCCGGCGTACCCAGCGGATCGCGGCGCGCGCGTCGGCCACCGCGTCGAACGGCGTGGCGCCGGCCGGGCCGGACAGGCGGTAGTCCACCGATACGGCCACCATGCCCTCGTCCGCCAGCCTCCGCGCCATGCCGTGGATCCAGGTCGCGTCGCCCGCCGTCCAGCCGCCGCCATGGAACAGCACGATCGCCGCCCGCGGCGCCTGCGCAGGCGATGCGGGTGCGAACACGTGCACCTCCATCGGCTGTCCGGTGCCGCCCTCGATCCGCTCGATGGCGGGAGCCGGCGCCTCATCCGCCCGCGCGCCCGGCGGCAGCACGGCCAACCACAACGCCACCATCCCCACGACCGCACGCATCGGCACACTCCCTTCGCGCGAACATGAATCCTACGCCACATCGCGTCGCTCCATTACGGCGCAACACCGTTGCAGGAGCGGGCCATGCCCGCGATGCCTTTCGTCCAGATCGCAGGAAAAGCATCGCGGACATGATCCGCTCCTGCGCACCGTGCGCCAATCCCACGCGCGGGCGCGGGACGTCACCCCCCATACAGTGCCTTGCGCGGCGCGCCGGTGATCTCGGCCGCCAGCTTGGCGGCGGCCGACGGCGGCAGGTGCGCGTTGAGCAGGGCGTAGACGCGGCGCCCTTCCGCCAGCTGCGCGCTTTCGTCGTCCGGCGCGCCCTGCACCATCACCACGAACTCGCCCTTGCGCTGGTTCTCGTCCGCCTCGACCCGCGCGTGCAGGTCGGCCAGAGTGCCGTCCAGCACGGTCTCGAACAGCTTGGTCAACTCGCGCGCCAGCACCGCCGGGCGGTCGTCGCCGAAGGCGGCGCGCATGTCCGCCAGCGATTCGGCGATGCGGTGCGAGGATTCGTAGAACACCAGCGTGCGCGCCTCGCCGGCCAGGCGCTGCAACTGCTCGCGGCGCGCGGAGGCCTTGGCCGGCAGGAAGCCCTCGAAGGCGAAGCGGTCGCTGGGCAGCCCGGCCACGCTCAGCGCGGCGATGGCGGCGCAGGCGCCCGGCAGCGGGCTGACCCGGAGGCCGGCGGCGCGGGCCGCGCGCACCAGCCGGAAGCCGGGATCGCTGACCAGCGGGGTGCCGGCGTCGCTGACCAGCGCCAGCGAGTCGCCGGCCAGCAGCCGTTCGACCACGCGCTGCGCCAGCGCGTCCTCGTTGTGCTCGTGCAGGGCCAGCAGCGGGGTGGCGACGCCGAAATGCGACAGCAGCTGGCCGCTGCGGCGGGTGTCCTCGGCGCAGATCGCCGCCACGCCGCGCAGGGTCTCCAGCGCGCGCGGCGTCAGGTCGCCCAGGTTGCCGATCGGGGTCGCGACGATGAACAGGGTTCCGGCAGGCATTCCAGTGGCATTCGGTGGCTGGGGGTAGAATCCTAGCCGTTTCCCCTGCCCGACCGCCGACGATGCCCATGGACCCGCATGTTGCAAGCCCGCTTCCTGGAAGCCTGCGCCCAGGAAGGATCCTGTCCGTCCTGCTGCTGGCCGCGGTCCTGGCCGGCTGCGCCACCACCGCCGGCACCGGCCCGTCCGCGTCCGCTGCCCGCTTCGCGCCGGCGTTCGCCAGCGCGGCGACGCTGGCGCGCCAGGACGCCGCCCTCGACGGCCAGGCACGCAGCGACAACGCGCGCGAGATCGACCGCCTGCTGTCCACGCTGGACGACGCCACCCTCGCCCGCGACGCCGCCGCGCTGTCCGCCGGCGACCCGCTCTACAACTTCGCCGGCCGGGCGCTGCAGCGCCGCGGCCTGCCGCTGCCGCGCCCGTTCGACCGCGGCGCGCAATGGCGCTTCGACGCCGGCAACCGGCCGCCGGCCGAGTCCGACGGCTACCGCCCGCCGGTGAAGCTGGCGGTGCTGCTGCCGCTGTCGGGCAACCTGGCCACCGCCGCCGCGCCGGTGCGCGACGGCCTGCTGGCCGGCTACTACGGCGAACGCCGCCGGCGTCCGGAACTCCAGTTCTACGACACCGCCGGCACCGCCGCCGGCGCCACCGCCGCGTACGCGCGCGCCGCCGCCGAAGGCGCCGACTTCGTGGTCGGCCCGCTGGGCCGCGACGAGGTCAGTGCGCTCTTCCAGCAGCCCGGGCTGACCGTGCCGATGCTGGTGCTCAACCGCGGCACCGTGGCGCCGCCGGACGGCAAGGCCGGCTTCTCGCTGGCGCCGGAGGACGACGGCCTGGCCGCGGCCGAATACCTGCTGGCGCGCGAGCGCCGCGCGGCCCTGATCATCGAGGGCAGCGACGACAACGGCCGCCGCGCCGCGCAGGCCTTCCGCGAGCGCTTCAGCGAGCGCGGCGGCAAGGTGACGCGGGTGATCGGCGTGGCCGAGGCGCCCGGCGACCTGTCCGCCGTGCTGGCGACCGCCGCACAGGAAGGCGCCGACGCGGTGTTCCTGGCCGTGCGCGGCAGCACCGCGCGCCTGCTGACCCCGCAGCTGGCGCTGGCCGGCCTGGGCGGCAAGACCCGCGTGGGCACCTCGCAGCTGACCTCGGGCACCGGCAAGCCGGAAGAGGACATGGCGCTGGACGGCATCGCCTTCCCGACCGAGGCATGGACCTCGCGCGGAGTGCCGGCGCTGCCCGCCGCCAGCGTGACCGGCGAGCGCGTGGCCACCGCGCGCGGCCCGGCCGCGCGGCTGTTCGCCTTCGGCTACGACGCTTGGCTGCTGACCGCCTACCTGGAGAAGCTGGCGCTGGGCGCGAACACCGAGATCCGCGGCGCCACCGGGCGCCTGCAGCTGGACGGCTTCGGCAACGTGATGCGCACGCCGGCCTGGTCCACCTTCGCCGGTGGCCGCCCCGCCCCGATCGCGGATGGCGGCTGACCGGCGGGAGCGCGGCCAGGCCATCGAGGCCGCGGCGCGCGACCTGCTGCGCCGCGCCGGCCTGACCGAGCTGGCGGCCAACGCCCGCTACCGCGGCGGCGAACTGGACCTGGTGATGCGCGACGCCACCCGCCCCGGCGCGCCGAGCGTCGTGTTCGTCGAAGTGCGCTACCGCCGGTCGCAGGCCTTCGGCGGCGGCGCGGCCTCGGTCGATGCCGGCAAGCGCCGCCGCCTGGTGCACGCGGCCCAGCGGTTCCTGCAGGACCACCCCGCGCTGGCCGACGCGCCCTGCCGCTTCGACGTGGTCGACGCGCAGGGCGATCCCGCCGCGCCGCGGCTGGAATGGATCCGCGACGCGTTCCGCGCCGACGAGGCCTGACGCCGCCTACAGCCCGGCCGACAGGGCCAGTTCCCGCGCCAGTCCGCCGCGCGGCGCGTGCCGCAGGTCGCGGCCGGTGCTGCGCAGGCGCGTCGCCAGCGCGCCGGCCGCGGTGCGCAGCTCCGGCACCGCGGTGATCTCCCACAGGTGGCCGCGCAGCAGCGGCCCGAGGCAGTAGAGGCCTCGCACCACGTCGCCGTGACGGTCGCGCACCTGCAGGTCGTCGCCGACCTCGACGCCCAGGCCGTTCGGGTCGGCCGCCAGCAGGCCCGCTTCCAGCAGGTGCGACACCAGCGGGTGCGTCGTGCGCACGATGTCGGTGTCCAGCCCGGTGGCGCGCACCACGTAGTCGTACTGGCCGAGTTCGGCCTGTTCCTGCCCGCGCCCGCGCAGCAGCACCTCCGCGCCCTGCGCGCGCAGGCCGGCGCGCAGCAGGCGCGCGGCGCGCACCTGCAGCTGGCCGCTGCGCTGGAGACCGTCGACCACGTCCGCCACGCGCGGCGCGATCCGGTGGCGCGCCGCTTCCCAGTACGAGCGGACGTGGCGCAGGAAGCGCGCGCGCTGCGCCTGCGGCAGGCGCCGCCAGAACGCCTGCGTATGCGGCCGCAGCGCGTCCACCACGCTGCGCCAGTCGGGCGCCACGCGCGTCACCGCGCGCACCGCGGCCAGCAGCGCGCGCACGTCGTGGCCGCGCAGCGCCTGCTGCACGCTGGGCGGCAGCTCGATCGCCGGTCCGGGCTCGGCGGTGTGCCGCTGCGGCAGCAGCCCGTGGCGCGAGATCGCGACCAGCGGACCGCGGTGGCCGCGCGCCGCCAGGGTGGCGGCGACGTCGACCATCGTCAGGCCGGTGCCGACGATCAGCACGCGCGCGTCGGCTTCGATCCGGTCCAGCGCGTCGTCCTGCCACGGCCAGCCGATGTAGCGCGGGCTGAGCGCCAGCCGCGGGCCCACGCCCGCCAGCCTCTGCGGCGGCAGCGCGCCCAGCGCCAGCACCACGCGGTCGCTGGCGAAGTAGCCGCCGTCGTCCAGGTGCACGCGGAAGCCTTCGCCGACGCGGGTGATCGCGATGGCTTCCTGCCGCACCAGCGACAGGTTGGTGGCGGCCTCGTGCGCCTCGCGCAGGTGCTCGGCGAGGTAGTCGCCGTAGGCGATGCGCGGCAGGAACTCATCGCGGCCGCGCGCGCCCAGGCTCAGCCATTCGGCGAAGCCGCCCGGCGCGTCGGCGCGCGCGCCGAGCTGGCCGGCGCGCACGTTCAGCAGGTGCTCGGGGCGCGCCTGCCCGTAGGCCACGCCGCGCGCGAACGTCTCGTCCACGCCGACCAGGCAGACCTCCGGCGCGCCGTCCTCGGTCGATGCCAGCGACGTCGCCAGCGCGCTGCCGCTGAAACCCGCTCCCACGATGGTGATGCGCATGACGCCTCCTCCGGTATCCAGGGTCGGCGTTTTCTAGCAGCCGGACTCCCGGCGGGTGTAAGCAAAGGGTTAGCGCACCGCCGCCCGCGGGCGCCCGATGGCGGCAGCGCGGGCGCAGACGTTGATTTACCGGCGCTGACGGAGGATCGCGCGCCGACATGGCGAAGCGGTATCAGCACATGCCCCCGCGGCATGTGCGCGGAACGCCGCGCACCGGTTCCGTACAATGCGCGCATGGATGCAACGCTGCCCCCCGACCTGCACGATGCGATGACAACCCGGCTCGGCGACGGCTGGCTGACCGGCGAGGCGTGCCGGCCGTTCGGCGGCGACGATTCGCGCCGCTGGGCGATGCCGGCGGCGGTCGCGCTGCCGCGCACGCGCGAGGACGTGGTGGCGCTGGTGCGCGCCTGCCGCCGCCATCGCGTGCCGGTCGTCGCGCGCGGCGCGGGCACCGGCACCACCGGCGCCGCGGTGCCGACGCAGGGCGGCGTGGTGGTGTCGTTCGCGCGGATGGACCGCATCGTCGACGTGCGCGCGGCCGACCGCTGCGTGGTGGTGGAGCCGGGCGTGCTCAACGGCGACCTGCAGCGGGCGCTGGCACCGCACGGCCTGTTCTGGCCGCCGGACCCGTCGAGCGCCGACGCGTGCAGCGTCGGCGGCAACCTCGCCACCAACGCCGGCGGCCCGCGCGCGGTGAAGTACGGCACCGCGCGCGACAACGTGCTCGGCCTGGTGGCGGTGACCGGCGCCGGCGACCTGATCCGCTGCGGCGGCGCCTACACCAAGGACGCCACCGGCTACGACCTCACGCACCTGGTCGTCGGCAGCGAGGGCACGCTGGCGCTGATCGTGGAAGCGACGCTGAAGCTCGCCCCGCGCCCGCGCGCGCAGGCCGGCCTGCGCGTGCTGTACCGCGACGCCGCCGCGGCCGCGGCCGCGGTGTCGCGCATCATGGCGCGGCCGGCGACGCCGGCGATGCTGGAATTCATGGACCGCAGCGCCATCGCGCTGATCCGCCGCAACGGCAGCGACGTGCCCGACGCCGGCGCCATGCTGCTGGTCGAGGCCGACGGCGACGACGACACCCTGCCCCACGCGCTGCAGGCGCTGGCCGACGCCGCCGAAGGCGACGGCCTGCTCGCGCTCGACGTCGCCGCCGACGGCAGCGCGCGCGACCGGCTGTGGGCGGCGCGGCGCGCGCTGTCGCCGGCGCTGCGCAGCATCCGGCCCGGCAAGATCAACGAGGACGTGGTGGTGCCGGTGTCCCGCATCCCCGACCTGGTCGCGGGCATGGAAGCGCTGGCCGCCGATACCGGCCTGCCCATCGTGGTGTTCGGCCACGCCGGCAACGGCAACCTGCACGTCAACCTCATGTACGACGACGGCGACCCCGCCGACACCGCGCGCGCGCAGGCGGCCCTGCCGCGGGTGTTCGCGCAGGTGCTGGCGCTGGGCGGCACGCTGTCGGGCGAGCACGGCATCGGCCTGAGCAAGCGCGACTTCATGGCCGATGCGTTCACCGCCGCCACGCTGGACGCGATGCGCGCGGTGAAGGCGGCGCTGGACCCGGACGGCATCCTCAATCCGGGCAAGGTGCTGCCGCCGGCGTGACGCGTTCCCGCGATGCGGCGGGACCGCCGCTGTTCCCGCATCGTTCCTTCCCTTTCCAATTCAAGCAGGCATCGCCCCCCATGGACATCGACCCCGCACGCTTCGCCGCGCACTGGGCCGCCGCCTGGAACGCGCGCGACGTGGACGCCGTCCTCGCCCATTTCCACGACCACGCGGTGTTCACCTCGCCCTTCGCCGCGCAGGTCGTGCCCGGCACCGGCGGCGTGCTGCGCGGCAAGGCCGCGATCCGCGCCTACTGGACCGCCGGGCTGGCGCGTATCCCCGACCTCCATTTCACCGTCGACGCGGTATTCGCGGGCGTGGACACCCTCGTCATCGCCTACACGAACCAGAAGGGCACCCGGGTGAGCGAAGTGCTGCGCTTCTCCGGCGACCGGGTGATCGAGGGCCACGGCACCTATCCGGCCGACGCCGACAATCCGACCGGCGCGCAGCACGGCGCCGCCTGATCGCGCCATCCACGCCGAAGCGCTGCAGGCGCGCTGTAGGAGCGACGTCAGTCGCGACCGCGGAGCTTGAACGAACGGATCGCGCGGTCCATGCGCAGGCCATGCGTAGGCAGTGCTTTCCAACGTCTGCTGTCGAAGTTTCGTGCCGAAATTTTGGCGTGCGGTCGCGACTGACGTCGCTCCTACAGGGGCGTTGGCCGGCTTCCTGGAGTCCGTAGCCGCAACGTGCGAAGCGCTGCGGCTCGACCCTTCATGCCCAATACGCTGCTATTGCCCTGCGTGTTGGAGATGGCGCCGGACCTGGACATGGACCATCCAAGAACACTGTAGGAGCGACGTCAGTCGCGACCGCGGAGCTTGAACTTACGGATCGCATGGCCCATGCGCGGGCCGTGCGTAGGCAATGCTTTCCAACACCCTCTGTCGAAGTTTTGTGTTGCGATTCGGGCGTGCGGTCGCGACTGACGTCGCTCCTACAGGGGCGTTGGCTGGCTTCGTGGAATCGGTAGCGGCGAAGTGCTGCGGTTTCGTCCAGCGTGTGCCTTCACGCCCAATGCGCAGCCATCCCCCGGCGTGTTGAAGGTGGCGCCTGGCATGAACATGGGCAATCCACGAACGAACGCTGTGGGAGCGACGTCAGTCGCGACGGTTGATCATGCATCCACCTACGCGGCACGCGAGCGGGATTCCTGCCTCGCCCTTGCGCTTGGCCAAGGTCCTCGTCGAAAGCCGGCCGTGCAGTCGCGACTGACGTCGCTCCCACAGGACAGTGAGTGGCTCAGGCGTCCGGGAAGTGGTCGTAGCCGCGCCGCGCGGGCTGCCACGGCTGTCCGTCGGCATCGAGGGCCTGCACGCCGGCGCCGGCCACGATGCGTCCGATGCGGGTGAAGCACAGGTCGTGCGCCGGCGCGAGGCCGGCGATCCGTTCGCGGGCGCCGGCCGGCGCGGTGAAGCAGAGTTCGTAGTCGTCGCCGCCGCCGGCCTGCAGGGCGCGGCGGGTGTCCTCGTCGAAGGCGTCGCGCAGCGCGTCGGACGCGGGCAAGGCCTGCACGTCGACCTGCGCGCCCACGCCGCTGCGCGCGCAGACGTGGCCGAGGTCGGCCAGCAGGCCGTCGGAGACGTCGACGCAGGCGTGCGCGATGCCGGCCAGCGCCCGTCCCGCCTGCACGCGCGGCAGCGGGCGGTCGAGGCGCGCGCGCAGCGCGTGGCCCGGTTCGCGCGCCAGCAGCGCGAGTGCGCCGGCGGCGTCGCCCAGCGTGCCGGTCACCCAGACGTCGTCGCCCACGCGCGCGCCGTCGCGGCGCAGGGCGCGGCCGGGCTCCACGAGCCCCATCGCGGTGACCGAGACCGACAGCGGCCCGCGCGTGGTGTCGCCGCCGACCAGCGCGACGCCGTGCCGTCCGGCGAGATCGAGGAAGCCGTCGAGGAAACCGCCGATCCACGCCGCGTCGGCGCGCGGCAGGGACAGCGACAGCGTGCACCACGCCGGTTCCGCGCCCATCGCGGCCAGGTCGGACAGGTTCACCGCCAGCGCCTTCCAGCCGAGGTCGGCGGGCGCGGTGCCGTCGGGGAAATGCACGCCGGCGTTGAGCGTGTCGGCGGTGACCGCCAGCTGCCGGCCCGGTGGCGGCGCCAGCAGCGCGGCGTCGTCGCCGATGCCCAGCGCCACGTCCGCGCGCGTGCCCGCGCGGGCGCGGATGCGGGCGATCAGGTCGAATTCGCCGACGCCCATGCGGCGTCAGGCGCGCGTGCGCGCGAGGTCGATGGCGGCCTGCACCGCCGCGCGCGCCTGCGGGCTGTTCTTCCAGCAGGAGGAGCCGGTCAGGCCGGCGGCGCCGGCGACGATCTCCGACGCCTCGGCGGCCGCCAGCTGGCGCAGCGACGCGATGCCCATCTGTTCCAGCCGCCGCACGACGGTGGGGCCGACGCCCTTCAGCGCGAGCAGCGCGTCGCGCTCGTCCGCCGGGAACGTGCCGCCGGCCGCCACGTCAGCGGCGCGCCTGCGCCTCGGCGGGGCGCCATTCGACCGCGGCGTGGTCGAGCACGCCGTTGACGTAGGTATGGCCGTGCTCGGCGCCGAAGCGCTTGGCGGTCTCGATGGCCTCGTTCAGCACCACCCGGTACGGCACGTCGATGCGGTGGCGCAGTTCGTAGGTGGCGATGCGCAGCACGGCGCGCTCGATCGGGTCCACCTCTTCCACCGTGCGGTCGAGGAACGGCAGCAGGGCCTCGTCCAGGTCGGCGCGGTGCTTCACCACGCCGCGCACGAGGTCCTCGAAATACTCCAGGTCGGCGATCTCGTGCGCCTGCTCGTGCGCGAACTGCGCGATGACCTGGCCCACTTCGCCGCCCGACATCTGCCACGCGTACACGGCCTGCAGCGCGCGGCGGCGCGCGCGCGCGCGCGTGACCGGATCGACGCCGTCCTTGCGGGGGGAATGGGGGTGTCGGCTCACGTCGGCTCCTGCGCTGCGCGGTGTTCGGGGTGTCGTCGGGTGGGGATCAGGGAAACCGGGCCAGCAGGTGCGCCATCTCGATGGCGGCCAGCGCGGCTTCCTCGCCCTTGTTGCCGTGGCTGCCACCGGCGCGGGCCTCGGCGTCCTCGATGCGCTCGACCGCCAGCACGCCGTTCAGCACCGGCACGCCGGTGTCGAGCTGCACGCGCATCAGGCCCTCGGCGCAGCGGTCGGCGACGTGCTCGTAGTGGCGGGTGTCGCCGCGGATCACGCAGCCCAGCGCGATGATGGCGGCATGGCCGCCGCCCCGCGCCAGGCGCGCCGCGGCCACCGGGATTTCCCAGGCGCCCGGCACGCGCACCACGTCGACCGCGTCCTCGCCCACGCCGTTGCCGGCCAGGCTCTGGCGCGCGCCGGCCACCAGCACGTCGGTGATGCGCGGGTTCCAGCGGCTGGCGATGATCGCGAAGCGGGCGCCTTCGGGCGCGCGCAGGTCGCCTTCGTAGTGGGGCATGGGGCGGGGTTCCTTGGGGTGGGGGAGTTTAGCAGGCCGGAGGGGCGGGACCCGGGACCCGGGACCCGGGACCCGGGACTCGGGACTCGGGACTCGGGACTCGGGACTCGGGACTCGGGACTCGGGACTCGGGATTCGGGATTCGGGATTCGGGATTCGGGGAATGGAACGATACCGGCGCCGGGAGTCCAAGGACTTGGGGCGAACGGGACAACGCATTCCCTGTTCCCTGTTCTCCGCTTATCCCACCCCCACGTACTCCACCACCTCCAGCCCGAACCCCGCCAGCCCCACCTGCCGGCGCGGCGTGCCCAGCACGCGCAGGCGGCCCAGGCCCAGGTCGGCCAGGATCTGCGCGCCGGCGCCGTTGCGGCGCCACTGGCCGACGTCCTTGGCGTTGGCGCGCCCCTCGGGCTGCTTGCGCAGGCGGGCCAGCAGGGCGTCGGCGTCGCGCGGCTCGGACAGCACCACCATCACGCCCTGCCCTTCGGCCGCGATCGCGCGCAGCGCGTCGGTGGCGTGCACGCCGAAGTCGTCGCGCCGCCAGTGCAGCAGGTCGCTCAGCGGGTTCTCCACCTGCACGCGCACCAGCGTGGGCGTGGCCTTGTCCGGCGTGCCGCGGACCAGGGCGAAGTGCAGGTCGTGGGCGATCCGGTCGCGGTAGGTCACCAGCTGGAACGGGCCGAACTCGGTGTCGATGTCGCGCGCGTCGATGCGCTCGACGGTGTGCTCGGTGGCCAGCCGGTGCGCGATCAGGTCGGCGATGGAGCCCATCTTCAGCCCGTGCTCGCGCGCGAACGCCTCCAGCTGCGGCCGCCGCGCCATGGTGCCGTCGGGGTTCAGCACTTCCACCAGCACGCCGGCCGGTTCCAGCCCCGCCAGCCGCGGCAGGTCGCTGGCGGCTTCGGTATGGCCGGCGCGGGTCAGCACGCCGCCGGGCTGCGAGATCAGCGGGAAGATGTGGCCCGGCTGGCTCAGGTCGCTCGGCTTCGCGTCCGGGCGCACGGCGGTGCGCACGGTATGCGCGCGGTCGTAGGCGGAGATGCCGGTGGTGACGCCCTCGGCCGCCTCGATGCTGACGGTGAAGTTGGTGTGGAACTGCGCGGTGTTGGTCTGCACCATCGGCGCCAGGCCCAGCTGCGCGCAGCGCTCGCGGGTCAGCGACAGGCACACCAGCCCGCGCGCGTGGGTGACCATGAAGTTGATGTCCGACGGCTTGACCAGCTCGGCGGCCATGATCAGGTCGCCTTCGTTCTCGCGGTCCTCATCGTCGACGATGACCACCATGCGGCCGTGGCGGATCTCTTCCAGCAGCTCGGGGATAGGGGAAAAAGGCATCGGCTCGGTACTCGGATGACAGGTTTGTTCAAGGAATCCGCCGTCCCGGCGGACGCCGGGATCCACGTTGACGTTGCTCTTTTGCTGCCTGAGCAGGCGAACAACCAGGATCAAGATGGATCCCGGCGTTCGCCGGGATGACGATGGGGATGGAGACGCGGGATGCCATTCAGCGCGCGCCGAGCAGGCGCTCGACGTAGCGCGCCACCAGGTCGATCTCCAGGTTCACCGCGGCGCCGGCGCCGGCGTGGGCGAAGGCGGTGTGCGCGACGGTGTGCGGGATCAGCGCGACCTCGAAGCCCTCGCCGTCGACCTCGTTCACGGTCAGGCTGACGCCGTCCACGCAGATCGAGCCCTTCTTCGCGATGTACTTCAGCAGCGGTGCCGGCGCGGCGAAGCGCCAGCGCTGCGCGCGGGCATCGTCGTGCACCGACAGCACGCGGCCGACGCCGTCGACGTGGCCGCTGACCAGGTGGCCGCCGAGGCGGTCGGTCGGGCGCATCGCGCGCTCCAGGTTCACCGCGGCGCCCACCTCCAGGCCCCCCAGCGTGGTCAGCGCCAGCGTCTCGGTGGAGGCGTCGGCCTGGAAGCCGGCGGCGTCGAAGGCGACCACGGTCAGGCACACGCCGTTCACCGCGATGCTCTCGCCCAGTTGCACGGCGTCGAACGGCAGCGTGCCGGCGGCGACGGTCAGGCGGATGTCGCCGCCCCGCGGTTCCCGCGCGGCGATGCGGCCGACGCCTTCGATGATGCCGGTGAACATCAGGCCACCTCCGGACGGAGGGCGGCGGGGAAGGAACGGGCGGTGGCGGGCATGTGGCGTCTCTCGCGATGACGAAGCGGAGACGCCTCCGGGGCGCGGAGGCAGGCGCACGGCGCCGCGCTCGCGCGCGGTCCGGCGATGCCGTCTTCTTTCATCCGGACTGTGACCGTCGGCTCCGGTATCGGACCGGATCTGCTGACCCTCCGGCGGCATCGGCGAGGGACTCGCCTGCCGCCCGAGGCGCTCGCGGGCTCGTGGGCGTCCGGGAGGACGCGCCACCTACCGCCGGTGGGGAATTCCGCCCCGCCCTGAAGACGTCGTTGGTGGTGTGCCGGCGAACCGGCCCGCGCATTCTACACGCCCGGCCCCGCCGGCCGCCCCGGACGCAGCGTTCCGCTCGCCGCCGTATCCGCGGGCCCCTGTAGGAGCGGCTTCAGCCGCGACCGGGACATGCAGGGAACGCGGGCCACGGATGGCACGGATGAACGCGGATAAGGCGCGAATACGTTTCGTTTCATCCGCGTTCATCCGCGTTCATCCGCGTGATCCGTGGCGACTGGCTTTTCGGTTTCTCCGGTCGCGGCTGAAGCCGCTCCTACAGGGAAGCGGAGACAGGGGCGGCGGGATGGCGGGAATCAGGCCGGCTTGCGGCGCAGGTGCAGGATCAGCGGCCAGCGCATGGTGCGCACGCGCTGCGGGTCGCCCCAGGCCTCGGCCAGCGCCTGGGCGTGGGCGTACACCGGGTCCTCGCCGGTGGCGGCGCGGTAGCTGCCGGTCGCCGACAGGCTGCCGAAATAGCCCAGCAGCGTGGGCAGGTTCCATTGCGCGGTCAGCCACAGCCGGGGCGTGGGCAGGGCCTCGAACGGCCACACGTAGTCGCCGTAGCCCATGTCCACGTCGGCGCGCTCCGGCGGCCAGTACGGGTCGATGTCGTCGCGGACCTTCTCGGCCACCGCGGCCAGGTCGTCCTCGAAGATGATGTCCTGGTAGGTCCACGCCGCCAGCACGCCGCCCGGGCGCAGCACGCGCTCGCAGGTGGCGAAGAACCGGTAGCGGTCGAACCAGTGCAGCGCCTGCGCCACCGCCACCAGGTCCACGCTGCCGTCGGGCAGCGCCGTCGTCTCCGCCGGCTCGACCGCCAGGGTGACGCGGCCGTCGCCGGCCGCCTTCGCCCAGTGGCGCTCGATCTGCGCCGCGCTGGGATCGGTGGCGTACACGTGAGCGAAGCGCGCCGCCAGCCCGTGCGTGGCCTGGCCGCTGCCGCAGCCCGGCTCCCACACCCGCGCCGAGGCCGGCACGGCGGCGGCGATGGCGTCGTACAGCGCGTCCGGGTAGGTGGGGCGCGACGCCAGGTAGACGTCGGCGACGCCGGAGAAGTGATCCTTGAAGGCGACCATCAGGGGGCGGTCAGCGGGGCGGGCTGCAGCAGGAGGCGGTGATCTTCGCCAATCATGCGGCTGTCGACAATCTCCAGCCGCAGCCGCTGCGCCATCGCCTCGATGCCCAGGCCGCCGAACAGCGGCCGCGCCTGGTCGCCCAGCAGCACCGGCGCCACGTACAGCAGCACCTCGTCGGCCAGCCCGGCGGCCAGGAACGCCCCGGCCAGCGTGGCGCCGGCCTCCACGTGCAGTTCGTTGACGCCCCGCCCCGCCAGCAGTTCCAGCACCGCCTTCAGGTCGAAGTTGCTGCCCGTCGCCGGCGCCACCACCCGCTGCACGGCGGTGTCGCGCGGCGGCTTGGCGTCGGCGGCGTGGACGTACAGCGTCGGCGCGTCGCCCTGCCGCACGTTGCCGCGCGCCACGGTCGCCAGGCCGGGATCCAGCACCACGCGCAGCGGCGGCTCGAAGGCGGTGTCGTCGCCGAAGCGCACGGTCAGCGAGGGATCGTCGGCCAGCACGGTGCCGGCCCCGGTCAGGATCGCGCCCGCGCGCGCGCGCCAGCGCATCACGTCGCGGCGCGACGCCTCGCCGCTGATCCACTTGGAATCGCCGTTGGCCATCGCCGTGCGGCCGTCCAGGCTGGTCGCCAGCTTCACCCGCACCCACGGCCGCCCGCGCTCGAAGCGCGACAGGAACCCGCGGTTCAGGCGCCGCGCCTGCGCCTCCATCAGGCCCGCGTCCACGGCGATGCCGGCCGCGCGCAGGGTGTCGAAACCGGCGCCGTCCACCTGCGGGAACGGGTCGCGCATCGCCGCGACCACGCGCGCGACCCCCGCGGCGACCAGCGCATCGGCGCAGGGGCCGGTGCGGCCGGTGTGCGCGCAGGGTTCCAGCGTGACGTAGGCGGTCGCGCCCCTGGCGCGGTCGCCGGCCGCCTGCAGCGCCAGCACTTCCGCATGCGGCTCGCCGGCCTTGCGGTGCCAGCCTTCGCCGACGGCGTCGTCGCCGTGCGCGATCACGCAGCCGACCATCGGGTTGGGGCGCGTGGTGTAGGCGCCGCGTTCGGCCAGGCGCAGCGCGCGGGCCATGTGCAGGTGATCGGACGGGGTGAACGCGGTCATCTTGGACTCAGAACTCCTTGAGCTTCATCGGAAACGCCCGCTGGACGCGGCGGAACGTCGCCCCGGGCGCGGCCAGCCTGAACTCCCGGGCAAACGCCTCCATGTCGTCGAAGCCCGCGTAGACCGCGCGGCTCCCATCCGGCCGGGCCACGAGCAGGCGCGCCGGCCGGCCCCGCTCGAACACCACGTCGACGGCGGCGACCTCGTGCAGCGGTTCCGACGGCGGCTGCGGGACGCCGTCCGCGGCCGCCTGCAGCCGCCCGTCCTCGAACCATACCTGCAAGGCGCGCTTCCGCGCCCAGAACGCCGCTTCGTAGGCCCGCTGCCGCCACCAGCGCCACGCGATCAGGCCCAGCAACGCGGCGCAGGCGGCCCAGGCCACCCCGCTGCGCTGCGCGCCGAGCATGACCACGAGCACGGGCAGGCTCACCGCGAACGATCCGTAGAGCCACGGCTCGACGTACCACGGCGCCCGCACCGCCTTGCGGTCGAACCGGAACCGCCGGAACGAACCGCTCATGCCGCGCGCTCCCTTCGGCACGGCGGCTTCATGCGGCGCCTTCGGCGGCGGCCGGCATGTCCATCGCCATCACCGTGACCCACAGCGGGCCCAGCGCGAGCCGGTCGTGCACGCGCCAGCCCAGCGCACGGTAGTAGTCCACGGCGTCGGTGCAGTACAGGTACAGCGTGGGCACGCCCAGCGCCGCCGCCTCGGCCACGCAGCGCGCCACCAGGGCGCGGCCCACGCCGCGGCGGCGCGCCTCCGGCCTCACCACCAGGCTGGCCAGCCACGGTGAATACTGGCGGAGATGGTCGTGGTCGTTCTGCAGCAGGCTGACCGATCCCTGCCAGCCGTCGCCCGCCACCGCCACCAGCGTGGTGGGGATCGCGCGGCGGCGCGCGTGGGTGCGGAGCTCCTCCGCGGCCTGCTCCACCGTCCAGTCCGGCAGCAGCGCGCCGAAGGCTTCCACGTGCGCGGCGGCCAGCGACGGGACCAAGGCCATGCAGTCGCTCAGGTAGCGGATGTCCACGCGCCTCAGCGCTTCTTGTTCTTGTCGAGGTTCTTGTCGAAGGGCACCACGTCCCCGCCCAGCAGCGACAACTGCCCCGCGCCGGGCGGCAGGTCGCGCTCCAGCTTCTCGATCTCCTCGCGGAAATCGGCCACGTCCTCGAAGCTGCGGTAGACCGAGGCGAAGCGCACGTAGCCCACGTGGTCCAGCTTGCGCAGCTCGTTCATCACGAACTCGCCGATCTTGCGCGAGGCGATCTCGCGCTCGCCGCTCATGCGGATGGCGTGGATCACCGCGCGCACCGCCGCCTCGATCTGCTCCTCCGACACCGGCCGCTTCTGCAGCGCGCGGTCGAAGCCCGCGCGCAGCTTGCGCGCGTCGAAGGTGTCGCGGCGGCCGTCGCCCTTGATCACCGCCGGCAGCTTGATCTCGATGTTCTCCAGCGTGGAGAACCGCTCCCCGCACGCCTCGCACTCACGCCGGCGCCGGATCGTCGCGCCGTCCTCGGAGACGCGCGAGTCGATGACGCGGGTGTCGGTGTGCTGGCAGAAGGGGCAATGCATAGGGCTTAGGAACGAGTGTGGAGGAACGAGGAACGAGTGGAAACGTCGTCGCTGGCCGCCATTGCCTCTACTCGTTTCTCGTTCCTCCTCACTCGTTTCTCATTCCTGACCGTAGACCGGGTACTTGCGGCACTGCGCGGTCACGTTCTCGCGCACCTTCGACAACACGGCCTCGTCGGCCGGCGCGTCCAGCACGTCGCAGATCCAGTTGGCCAGGTCGATGCAGTCCTGCTCGCCGTAGCCGCGGGTGGTGACGGCCGGGGTGCCGATGCGCAGCCCGGAGGTGACGAAGGGCTTGCGCGGGTCGTTGGGCACGGAGTTCTTGTTGACGGTGATGTGCGCCTTGCCCAGCGCTTCCTCCGCGTCCTTGCCGGACACGTCCTTGCCAATCATGTCCACCAGCATCAGGTGGTTCTCGGTGCCGCCGGAGACGATCTTGTAGCCGCGCGCGATGATCGTCTTCGCCATCGCCTGCGCGTTCTTCACCACCTGCTGCTGGTAGGCGGTGAACGCCGGCTCCAGCGCTTCCTTGAAGGCCACCGCCTTGGCCGCGATCACGTGCATCAGCGGGCCGCCCTGGATGCCGGGGAAGACGATGCTCTGCAGCTTCTTCTCGATCTCCTCGCCGGCGCCCTTGGCCAGGATGATGCCGCCGCGCGGGCCGCGCAGGGTCTTGTGGGTGGTCGAGGTGACCACGTGGGCGTGCGGCAGCGGGTTCGGGTACACGCCGGCGGCGACCAGGCCGGCCACGTGCGCCATGTCCACGAACAGGTAGGCGCCGACCTTGTCGGCGATGGCGCGGAAGCGCGCCCAGTCGATCTTCTGCGAATAGGCGGAGAAACCGGCCACCACCATCTTCGGCTTGTGCTCCAGCGCCAGCTTCTCGACCTCGTCGTAATCGATCAGGCCCTGGTCGTTCACGCCGTACTGCACGGCGTTGAAGATCTTGCCGGAGGCGTTGACCTTGGCGCCGTGGGTCAGGTGGCCGCCGTGGGCCAGCGACATGCCCAGGATGGTGTCGCCCGGGCTCAGCAGGGCGAAGTAGACGGCCTGGTTGGCCTGGCTGCCGGAATGCGGCTGCACGTTGGCGTAGTCGGCGCCGAACAGCTGCTTCACCCGGTCGATGGCCAGCTGCTCGGCCACGTCGACGTATTCGCAGCCGCCGTAGTAGCGCTTGTGCGGGTAGCCCTCGGCGTACTTGTTGGTCAGCACGCTGCCCTGGGCCTCCAGCACGCGGGGGCTGGCGTAGTTCTCGCTGGCGATCAGCTCGACGTGATCCTCCTGCCGGCGCGCCTCGTTGGCGATGGCCTGGGCCAGTTCGGGATCGTAGCTTTCGATGCGGGCGTCGCGCGGGAACATCGGGTCTCCGGGAGCAGGGGGGCGGGTCCCGGATTGTAGCCCGCCGGGCTCCCGGCCACGAACCCGCGGGCCTGGAGCCGCCCCAAGGCCGGCCATCGGGCCCCGGCCTGGGAAAAGGGCGCTTCACCAAACGCGGGATGCCGCCGTGGCGCCGTGGCCCGCATTCGCGGTTTGCACAGGTCGGGGCCATGTCCCCGACTCACGATCCTGCGTGCCATCCGACCGCCACCCGGCATGGCGCGTCGGGGGCGTAGCCTCGGCCTGCGCGATCCCGCAGCCCGGCGAAGCGGCAAAAGAAAAGCGCGCCGGAGCGCGCTTTTCGGGGCATCGGGCCTGCCGGCTCAGTGGTGCAGCAGCAGGTCGGCGATGATGCCGGTGGCGATGGCGACCATCAGCAGGTTGCCGCGGTCGTCGCGCACCCAGTGGTAGCCGCGGGGCGGGCGGCGCACGTGGTAGTGGTTGTAGTCGTTCACCACGTAGACCGGGCCGCGGTAGTGGTCGTGGTAGCGCTGGCCCACGGCCCAGCGGTGGTACTGCGGCGCCGGGCGGTAGACCACGCGCGGCGGCGCGTAGTAACGGCGGTTGTCGTAGCGGCGATCGTCGCGGCGGCCGTCGTGGTAGCCCTTGCGGTACGCCTGGCGCTGGTCGCGGCGGTCGTCCCGGCGATCGTCGCGCCAGTCACGGCGGTCGTCGCGGCGGTCGTAGTGGCCGGAACGGCCCCGGTCGCGGCCGCGGTCGTCGTCGCGCGCCAGCACGGGAGCGGTGACGGCGAAGGCCAGTACGGCGCAGGCCATGCCCTGGAAAAGACGCTTGGTGTTCATGGAAACCCCTCTGTGTGGCACGTGGCTCCATGATGCGCATCGCATCTGAACCGATTCCGGCTGGAAAACGGTTACGGCCGCGTCAACGCCCGCCGCCCGCGGACCGTTCAGCCCCCGGTCGGCCGGGCCGGAACGGCTATAATCGCCGCTTCCCACATTGCCTCCCCGCCCGCCGTCCCCGGCCGGGCGCCGGGGCCTGCGTACCGGAGCCTGCATGTCCTCGCAATACATCTACACCATGAACCGGGTCAGCAAGGTGGTCCCGCCCAAGCGGCAGATCATCAAGGACATCTCGCTGTCGTTCTTCCCCGGCGCCAAGATCGGCCTGCTGGGCCTGAACGGCGCCGGCAAGTCCACGGTGCTGAAGATCATGGCCGGCGTGGACAAGGACTTCGAAGGCGAAGCCCGCCCGCAGCCCGGCATCAAGGTCGGCTACCTGGCGCAGGAGCCGGAGTTGAACCCGGAGCACACCGTCCGCCAGGCCGTCGAGGAAGGCGTGGGCGAAGTGCTGCAGGCGCAGGCCGCGCTGGAAGCGGTGTACGCCGCCTACGCCGAGGAAGGCGCCGACTTCGACGCCCTCGCCAAGGAACAGGAACGGCTGGAAGCCATCCTCGCCGCCGGCGACGCGCACACGCTGGAGAACCAGCTGGACGTGGCCGCCGACGCCCTGCGCCTGCCGCCGTGGGACGCCATCGTCGGCAAGCTGTCCGGCGGCGAGAAGCGCCGCGTGGCGCTGTGCCGCCTGCTGCTGCAGAAGCCGGACATGCTGCTGCTCGACGAACCGACCAACCACCTGGACGCCGAGTCCGTCGAGTGGCTGGAACAGTTCCTCGCCCGCTACACCGGCACCGTGGTGGCGGTCACCCACGACCGCTACTTCCTCGACAACGCCGCCGAGTGGATCCTCGAACTGGACCGCGGCCGCGGCATCCCGTGGAAGGGCAACTACACCGAGTGGCTGGTGCAGAAGGACGAGCGCCTGAAGCAGGAAGAGAACCAGGAGAAGGCCCGCCAGAAGGCCATCCAGAAGGAACTGGAGTGGTCGCGCCAGAACGCCAAGGGCGGCCGCTCCAAGGGCAAGGCGCGCCTGGCCCGGCTGGAGGAACTGCAGTCGGTCGACTACCAGAAGCGCAACGAGACCAACGAGATCTTCATCCCGCCGGGCGAACGCCTGGGCAACTCGGTGATCGAGTTCAAGAACGTCTCCAAGAAGTTCGGCGACCGCCTGCTGATCGACAACCTGAGCTTCCTGGTGCCCGGCGGCGCCATCGTCGGCATCATCGGCCCCAACGGCGCCGGCAAGTCGACCCTGTTCAAGATGATCACCGGGCAGGAGAAGCCGGATTCCGGCGAGATCGTGATGGGCCCGACCGTCAAGCTGGCCTACGTCGACCAGAGCCGCGACAAGCTGGAAGGCAACCACAACGTGTTCCAGGAAATCTCCGGCGGCCTGGACATCCTCAACATCAACGGCGTGGAGATCCAGTCGCGCGCCTACATCGGCCGCTTCAACTTCAAGGGCCAGGACCAGCAGAAGATGGTCGGCTCGCTGTCCGGCGGCGAACGCGGCCGCCTGCACATGGCCAAGACGCTGCTGCAGGGCGGCAACGTGCTGCTGCTCGACGAACCGTCCAACGACCTGGACATCGAGACCCTGCGCGCGCTGGAAGACGCGCTGCTGGAGTTCCCCGGCAACACCTTCGTCATCTCGCACGACCGCTGGTTCCTGGACCGCATCGCCACCCACATCCTCGCCTTCGAGGGCGACTCGCACGTGGAGTTCTTCCAGGGCAACTACCGCGAGTACGAGGAAGACAAGAAGCGCCGCCTGGGCGAGGAAGGCGCCCGCCCGCACCGCCTGCGGTTCAAGGCGCTGAAGTGACGATCCGGCCCGGGGCCGCCCTGGCGGCCCCGGCTTTGCCAGATCGCCATCCCCGCGCAAGCGGGAAGTGCTTCACGACGGCCGGATACCCGGTCATCCAGCGACTCGCCGGAGGCCCGGCCACGCGAAACCGCATGCCTTGCGGAACACCGGAAAGAACGCCGTCTCCGACGGCGTTCTTTCTTTGCGCCAGCCTCTTTGCGTGAACCCAGCCCCGTCAGCGCGACGACGATTCCGGCGGCAACCCGAACACCTTGCGCAGGTAGGCGACGAAGTCCGGATCGTCGCTCATGCCCTTGCCGGGCGTGTCGCTGACCTTGGCGACCGGCTGCCCCTGGCAGCGCACCATCTTCAATACGAGCTGCAGCGGCGCCGGGCCGACGTCGTTGGTCAGGTTGGTGCCGATGCCGAAGCCCAGCCGGCAGCGCCCGGCGAAGTGCGCATGGAGGCGCAGCACGGCGTCCACGTCCAGTCCGTCGCTGAACACCAGGGTCTTGCCGCGCGGGTCGATGCGCTGCGCCTCCAGGTGGGCGATGACGCGGTCGCCCCATGCCAGCGGATCGCCGGAGTCGTGGCGCATGCCGTCGAACAGCTTGCTGAAATACAGGTCGAAGTCGCGCAGGAACGCGTCCAGCCCGACCACGTCGGACAGCGCGATGCCAAGGTCGCCGCGGTATTCCTGCGCCCAGGCCTCGAAGGCGGCGCGCTGCGAATCGCGCAGGCGCGGCCCCAGTTGCTGGAACGCCTGCAGCCATTCGTGCGCCATCGTGCCGTGCGGGGTCATGCCGTACAGGCGCGCGAAGTGCACGTTGCTGGTGCCGACGAACCGGTCGCCGAGCACCTCGCGGCACACCGGCAGCAGGCGCGCGTGCCAGGCGTGCGAGTAGCGCCGCCGCGTGCCGAAGTCGGTGATGGTGCAGTCGGGAGCCGCCGCGCGCAGCCGGCCGAGCTTGGCGCGCAGGCGGCGCTCGCCCTCTTCCAGGTCGCCGCCCGGCTGCGCGCGCATCCAGGTCTCGCTGATGATCGCCAGCACCGGCACTTCGAACAGGATGGTCTGCAGCCACGGCCCCTCGATGGTCAGGTCCAGTTCGCCCGCCACCTCCCGCGAAGGCGCGATGCGCACGTGCCGGCGGCGCAGCTGGAACTGCTCGAGGAAATCGACGAAGTCGGGCTTGACGTAGCGCAGCGTGGACAGGAAGCGCAGCTCGTCGCCGCTGAAGCGCAGCGTGCACAGCCGGTCGATCTCGGCCGAGATCGCCTCCAGGTGCGGGACCAGGTCCACGCCCGGCGTGCGGCACTTGAAGCGGTACAGCACCTGCGCGCCGGGATGCTGGTGCAGCACCGCCTGCATCATCGACAGCTTGTAGAGGTCGGTATCGAGCAGCGAGGGGATGATCATGCGGGACGGGCCGGACGCATCCGTCAGGCCAGGTGCACGTCGCCGTCCTGCACGCGCACGGCCACCGCGCGCAGCGCGTCGCCGCGGCACGGCCCGGCGACGCAGTCGCCGCGCACCAGTTCGAACGAGGCGCCATGGGCGGCGCAGACCAGATGGCCGTCCCGGCTCTTGAGGAACTGCCCCGGCGCCCAGTCCAGCCGGCGTCCCGCGTGCGGGCAGACGTTCAGCCACGCGCGCACCTCGCCGCCATCGCGATAGAGGATCAGCGATTCGGCATCGTCGCCGATCACGGCTTCAACTTCGGCGAAACCGCCGTCGGCGATGTCATTCAGTGCGCTCAGTCGCATACGTCTTAACGAAGTTCTCACACGGTCATGGAACGGTCATCCGATACTTCCGCGACCGGCCCTGGCCGCATTCTGTCACGACGCCACGCCATGTACGCACGCCACTTCCAGTTCAACGCCTTCCGCCACGCGTTTGCGCCCCGCAAGCGGCGGAATCCGCTGTTGCGCGTCGGCATCGGCGTGCTGGGCCTGGCCGTGCTGGCGGTGCTGGTGTTCTTCAGCGTGTTCGTCGGCGCGGCGATGATCGCCGGCGGCCTGCTGTACAAGCTGCTGCGCCAGCGCAGCAAGCCCGTCGCCCGCGACGGCGCGATGGAAGGCGAGTACCGCGTGGTGCGCAAGCCGGTCCTGCCGCTGCCGCGCTGAGCGCGTCCGCCGGGACCACCGGCACCCTGGCGTGCGCCGCGACGCGGAGCGCCGCCACGCCGACCACGGGAACGGAACCACGGGCATCCTTGGCCTCAGCGTGCTTCGACGCGTCCCTACGCGGCGAAATCACCGGCACCCTCGCTGCAGCGCATCGCAACGCGTCGGCGCCCACCGAAACCACCAGCCTTCTCGACTTCAAGCGCGTCGCAACGCGCCCAAGCGATGAACAATGCTTGCGTTGGCGTACGCCCGCACGCACCTGCCCTGCGCCACACTCCCCACCTCGCCCTCTAAACTCTGCGCCCCGCCCGCACGGATCCGCCCATGACCGACATCATCCCCGCCCCGCCCGTCCCGCGCGTGCCCGTGCGCGGCGGCGGCACGTTCCCGGTGCGCCGCCTCTTCTGCGTGGGCCGCAACTTCGCCGACCATGCCCGCGAAATGGGCGCCAGCGCGCCGGCCTCGAAGGCCGAGCGCGGCACGCCGGTGTTCTTCCACAAGCCCGCGGACGCCCTCGTCGCCGGCAACGCCGACGTACCCTACCCGCCCGGCACCAACGACCTGCACCATGAAGTGGAGCTGGTGGCCGCGCTGGGCCGGGACGCGCCGGCCGGCGTGCTGTCGCGCGACCAGGCGCAGGCGCTGGTGGTCGCCTACGGCGTGGGCCTGGACCTGACCCGCCGCGACCTGCAGGGCGCCGCCAAGGCCAAGGGCCTGCCCTGGGATACCGGCAAAGGCTTCGACCATTCCGCACCGATCAGCGACCTGGTGCTCGCCGCCCAGGTCGCGGCGCTCGACGGCCTCACCCTGACCCTGCGGGTCAACGGCGAAGTGCGCCAGCACGGCGCGCTGCACGACCTGATCTGGGACGTACCGGACATCCTGGTGGAACTGTCGAAACTCTACGCCCTGAAGGCCGGCGACCTGGTGTTCATGGGCACGCCCGCGGGCGTCGCCGCCCTGCTCCCGGGCGATGCCTTCGTCGCATCGCTGGACGGCGTGGCCGAGCTGACCGGCCGCATCGTCGCGTCCTGAGCGCCCGGCCCTCGGTATCAGTCGCTGTGGGAGTGACGCAAGTCGCGATCGCTCCTTAAAAACAAGAAACGCATTCGACACGGATCAACGCGGATGAACGCGGATAGGGCGCTGTTCCGTGTCCCGCGGCTGGTCTGCGGCGCATCGTGGAAGAACGTATCGGGAGCGTAGCCCCGACCTGCGCGCTCAAGATCGGCGACCTGGCGTGCAGGGCACGTCCGTCGGTGCAGCCGAACGGCGCGGCCGCACCCTCGCCGCCTACCGCTTTCCCCCTGCCCAAGACCACTGTAGGAGCGACGTGAGTCGCGACCATGGACCATCGGCAGACGGTTGGCCACGGATTCGTGCGGAATACGCGGACGAAGCAAAAAGCCTTATCCGTACCGATCCGCGCCATCCGTGGCCCGCGTTTTTTTTCGCTTGGCGGTCGCGACTTACGTCGCTCCTACAGCGAGGAGAGACGGTTCCCGACGGGACTCCGGGTTCCGTTCCCCGTCCGCGGCGGTATAGTCTGCCCCACGGCCTGTCGGCGCCGGAAACGAGGAGACATCTGCATGGGCATGGTCAGCGAGTTCAAGGAATTCATTTCGCGCGGGAACGTGGTGGACCTGGCGGTCGGCGTGGTCATCGGCGCGGCGTTCGGCAAGATCGTCAGCAGCCTGGTCGACGGCATCGTGATGCCGCTGGTCGGCCTGGCGACCGGCGGGGTGAAGTTCGGCGACCTGGCGGTGACGCTGCGCGAGGCGCAGGTGGACGCGGCGGGCGCCGAGATCGCCCCGGCGCTGCTGCTGAACTACGGCGCGTTCCTGCAGACGCTGATCGACTTCCTGATCATCGCCTTCGCCATCTTCGTGTTCCTGAAGGCGTACAACCGCGTGCGCGCGCCGGCGCCGGAAGCGGCCACGCCGGAAGACATCGTGCTGCTGCGCGAGATCCGCGACGCGCTGAAGAAATAACGGCACGCAGTTTTCCCGAACCGCAACATCGGCAAAGCGTCCACGGAGCCGCGGGCTGCTAAGCTCGCGGCTTCGCTTTTCCACGGGAAACCCCATGCGCACCGCTCCGCTGCTGCTCGCCCTGACGCTGTCCCTGCCCGCGCTCGCCGCCGAGCGCGAAACCCGCATCCCCGACGCCGCGCTGGCCACCGCCGCGACCCTGCGCGAGCAGGCGCTGGCCGACGACACCGGCTGGAAGGTGGTCGAGTCGCTGACCACCGAGATCGGCCCGCGCCTGGCCGGCAGCGAGGCCGACGCGAAGGCGGTGGCCTGGGCCGAGGCGAAGTTCAAGGCGCTGGGCTTCGACAAGGTGTGGACCGAGCCGGTGACCTTCCCGAAGTGGGTGCGCCGCAGCGAACGCGCGGCCGTGGTCGGCGCGCACGCGCAGCCGCTGACGGTCACCGCCCTCGGCGGCAGCCCGGCCGGCACGGTGGAGGCGGAGATCGTGCGCTTCGCCGACCTGGCGGCACTGGAAGCGGCGCCGGCGGGTTCGCTGTCCGGCAGGATCGCCTTCGTCGACTACGCGATGAAGGCCACGCGCGACGGCAGCGGCTACGGCAACGGCGGCGCGATCCGCTCGAAAGGCCCGTCGGCGGCGATCCGCAAGGGCGCCGTCGCCTTCCTGATGCGCTCGGCCGGCACCGACCACCACCGCGTCGCCCACACCGGCATCACCCGCTTCGACGAAGGGCTGACGCCGGTGCCGTCCGCCTCGCTGACCATCCCCGACGCCGACCAGCTGGCGCGCCTGCTGCAGCGCGGCCCGGTGCGCGTATCGCTCGCGCTGGATTGCGGCTGGGACGGCGAATACACCTCGCAGAACGTGATCGGCGAGATCACCGGGCGCAGCCTGCCGGAGGAAGTCGTGGTGATCGGCGGCCATCTGGACTCGTGGGACCTGGGGACGGGCGCCATCGACGACGGCGCCGGCATCGGCATCACCATGGCGGCCGGGCACCTGATCGGGAAGTTGAAGCAGGCGCCCAAGCGCACCATCCGCGTGATCGCCTTCGCCAACGAGGAACAGGGCCTGCACGGCGGCAAGGCCTATGCGCAGAAGCACCTGGCCGACATCGCCCGCCACCAGATCGCCGCCGAGAGCGACTTCGGCGCCGGCCGCATCTACGCCTTCAACACCGGCGCGCCGGACCACGCGCGCAAGGCCACCGAACAGATCGCGCAGGCGCTGGCGCCGCTGGGCATCGAATACGCGCCCGGCAAGGGCGGCGCCGGCCCGGACATCAGCCCGTTCGCCGCGAAGGGGCTGGCCTGGGCGTGGCTGGCGCAGGACGGCAGCGACTACTTCCACCTGCACCACAACGCCGACGACACCCTGGACAAGATCGACCCGGCCGCGCTGGCGCAGAACGTCGCCGCCTACACCGTGTTCGCCTACCTGGCCGCGGAAGCCGACGGCGACTTCGGCAGCCGGCTCAAGCAGGAGTAGGCAGCTGAGCCCCTGCAGGAGGGGCCGAACCGCCATTCGGCTGTTGAAAGCCAGCCCCGACGGGCATGCCTGGCGGAACGTGGGTCACGCATTTCACGGAGAAGGCCATCCAAGCCATATCCGTGCTTCATCCGCGCGATCCGTGGCGAAAGGCTTCTCCGGGCGTCCGGTCGCGACTCACGTCGCTCCTACAGTGGCATCCGTGGCCATGCCGCAGCGGGTTTGTGGTGAAAGGCGCTTGATGTCTCCAGGTCGCGATTTGTGTGGTTCCTCCAGAGGAAGCGACGAGCGTGCTGTAGGAGCGACGTGAGTCGCGACCGGAATGCTCAAAAAGCATCGGGGCTGGCTTTCAACAGCCGAATGGCGGGTCAGCCCCTCCTACAGGGTCAGCGGGCGGTGCGGTGCCGCCGCCGTGCCGGCAGCTCGCGCGGATGGGGCGCGTGGCATTTCATCTGCGGGCAGGCGCGCGGACCCGAGGCGAAAGGCATTGTGTCCCAAGATCGCGACCTTCGCCGCTCCTGCAGGAGAGCGAAGAACACGCTGTAGGAGCGACGTCAGTCGCGACCGGAAACCCGAAAAGCATCGGGGCTGAAGCCCCTCCTACAGGGGCAGCCGGCGGTGCGGTGCCGCCGCCGGGTCAACAGCTCGTGTAGATGGGGCGCGTGGCGTTTCATCTGCGGGTAGGTGCGTGGATCTATGGCACAGGCGTTTGACGTGCCCAGGGCGTGACTTGCATCGCTCCTGCAGGAGGAGCGACGAACACGCTGTAGGAGCGACGTGAGTCGCGACCGGAAACCCAAAAGGCATCGGAGCTGGCTTTCAACAGCCGAATGGCGGGTCAGCCCCTCCTACACGATCAGCGCGTGGTGCGTTGCCGCCATTGCGCCAGGAACACGGCCGTCGCCGCGGCGACGTTGAGGCTTTCGACGGCGCCGGTGCCCGGGATGGACAGGCGGGTGTCGCAGGCGGCGGCCAGGCCGGCGTCCAGGCCTTCGCCTTCGGCGCCCATCACGTAGACCAGTCGCGCCGGCAGCGGCGCGGCGAAGAGGTCGCCGCCGCCGCGCACCACCGTGGCGGCGAGCGCGAAGCCGGCGCCGCGCAGCTGTGCCGCCGCGTCGTCCGCCTGCCCCAGCCGCACCAGCGGCACCCGTTCGGCGCCGCCCTCGGCCACGCGCGCGGCGGCGCCGGACAGGGCCAGGGTGGAATCGCGCGGCAGCAGGAGGCCGGCCACGCCGAAATGCGCGGCCGAGCGCAGGATCGCGCCGAAGTTGTGCGGGTTGCCGACGCCGTCCAGCCAGATCGCCAGCTGCGGCCCGTCCGCGGGCAGGCCGCGCAGCCAGTCCGGCAGGCTCGCGGGTTCGGTCTTCAGCACGTCGGCGACGACGCCTTCGTGGTGCGTGCTGGCGGCCAGGCGGTCCAGGTCGCCCTCCTCCACCACGCGGTAGCCGACGCGCTGCTTCACGCACCACGCCAGCAGCGGCTTCAGCGCGGGGATGCGCGCTTCGGCCAGGTACAGCTTGCGGATGGCCTCCGGCCGCCGCGCGAACACCGCCTGCACGGCGTTCAGGCCGTACAGGCGCAGTTCGTCGCGCGCGCCGCCGGCGGGCCGGTCCTCGCGCGCCGCCTGCGCGCGCGGCGGGCGGTCGTCCGGCGTGCGCGGCGGGCGGCGCCGGTCCGGCGGGTTGCCGGGCGGCCGCGGCGGGCGGTTGTTCCAGGGGTTGCCCACGTCAGGCGGACTTCTTCCAGAAGCCGGCGTTGCGGATGCCCAGCGCGTCCGGGTCGAAGGTCGGGTCCAGCCCCTGCTTCTTCTGCCGCTCGTAGTCGCGCAGCGCGATCAGCGCCGGCTTCTGCAGGATCAGGATGGCGACCACGTTGAGCCACGCCATCAGGCCCACGCCGATGTCGCCCAGCGTCCAGGCCATCGCCGCGTTGTGGTACGCGCCGAACACCACCATGCCCACGATGCCGAGCCGCAGCAGCAGCGTCGCCAGCGGATGCGTCTTCTTCACGCCGGCGAGGTAGGTCAGGTTGGTCTCGGCCATGTAGTAGTAGGCCATGATGGTGGTGAAGGCGAAGAAGAACAGCGCCAGCGCCACGAAGCCCGCGCCCCAGCCCGGCAGCACCGATTCCACCGCCGCCTGGGTGAACTGCGCGCCCTCGGAGGGCTGCACGCCCGGTACGCCGGAGACGATCGCCACCAGCGTTTCCTTGCCGTTCTCGGTGACGCTCCGGAAGGTGTTGTACATGCCCGTGGACAGCAGCAGGAAGGCGGTGGACGTGCACACCAGCATGGTGTCGAAGTAGATCGCGAACGCCTGCACGTAGCCCTGCTTGGCCGGGTGCGAGACCTCGGCGGCGGCGGCGGCGTGCGGGCCGGTGCCCTGGCCGGCCTCGTTGGCGTAGATGCCGCGCTTCACGCCCCAGATGATGGCCTGGCCGATGATCGCGCCGAACGCCGCGTGGGCGCCGAACGCGCTGGAGAAGATGTCGGCGAACATCGCCGGCACCTTGCCGGCGTTGGCGATCATCACGATCACCGCCATCAGGATGAAGGCCAGCGCCATGAACGGCACCACGACCTCGGCGAAGGTGGCGATGCGCTTGATGCCGCCGAAGATGATCGCCGCCAGCAGCGCGGCCACGCCCAGGCCGATCCACAGCTTGGCGCCGCCGAGGCCGCCGATGGCCTCGCAGCCGCCGGCGCCGCACAGCACGCCGCCGGCGCTGTCGGCGATGGCGTTGGCCTGCACGCCCGGCAGCAGGAAGCCGGTGGCCACGACGGTCGCCACCGCGAACGTCATCGCGTACCACTTCAGCCCCATCGCCTTCTCGATGTAGTACGCCGGACCGCCGCGGTAGCGGCCCTCGGCGTCCTTTTCCTTGTAGATCTGCGCCAGCGTGCACTCGATGTACGAGGTGGACGCGCCCAGGAAGCCCATCACCCACATCCAGAACACCGCGCCCGGGCCGCCGTAGGCGATCGCCGTGGCGACGCCGGCGATGTTGCCGATGCCCATGCGCCCGGCCATCGAGATCGCCAGCGCCTGGAACGAGGACACGCCGGCGTCGGACTTCTGTCCGGTCACGGTCAGCCGGCACATCTCGGCGAAGCCCCGCACCTGCATGACGCGGGTGCGGAGGGTGAACCACAGGCCGGCACCCAGGCACAGCGCGATCAGCGCGTTGCTCCAGATGATGCCGTTCAACCAGGCGAAAAAGGCTTCCACGGGGATGGGTCTCCGGATCGTTGACGGGGTGCGGACGGGCGGCGCGCGGGCGCCGCCCAGTCCTGCAAGATAACCGCAACGCGCGCCGCTGCGCAGTCCCGGCGTCGACTCAGCCCGGCCAGACCCGGCCGAACAGCCTCATGTCACGCAAATCGCCGGCCTTGCGCACGGCGGCGCGGCGCACGCCTTCCAGCGCGAAGCCGTTCTTCTCCAGCACGCGCGCCGAGGCGGGGTTGCCCTCCAGCACGTTGGCCTCGACCCGCCGCAGGCCGAGCGCGGGCACGGCCCAGTCCAGGCAGGCGGCGACCACGCGGGTCATGTGCCCCTGCCCCCAGTGGCGGCGCCCCAGCCAGTAGCCCAGCTCGGCCGCGTGCGCCCGTTCGCCCTGCCCGGGCCGCAGCCCGATGCCGCCGCAGGCCTCGCCACCGATCTCGATGGCGAACACGGGCGCGTCGAGGTCGACCACGCGGCCGGCGAGGAAGGCCTCGCCGTCGGCGCGCGTGTACGGGTGCGGGAAGCGCTCGCTCAGCCCGCGCGGCACCTCCGGGTCGTCCGCGTGGCGCAGCAGCGCGGCCAGGTCGTCCGGCCGCCACGCGCGCAGCAGGAAGCCGTCGCCGGGGATGCGCACGCCGCCGTGCGGGCGCGCGCCGGGCTCAGCCATGGCCGCCGACGGAGGGCGTTTCCGCTTCCAGCCGGCCCAGTTCGTGCGCGACCGCCTCGGGCGAGCGCGTGAACGGCGCCAGCAGCGCGTAGAACGCGGGCACCACGTACAGCGACAGCAGCGTGGAGAAGGCCACGCCGAAGATCACCACGATGCCGATGGTCGCGCGGCTGGCCGAGCCGGGGCCGCCGGCCAGCACCAGCGGCACCGCGCCCATCACGGTGGCGACCGAGGTCATCAGGATCGGGCGCAGGCGCACGCGCGCGGATTCGGCGATCGCGCGCGCCACGCTGGCGCCGTCGTCGCGCAGCTGGTTGGCGAACTCCACGATCAGGATGCCGTTCTTCGCCGCCAGGCCGATCAGCATGACGATGCCGATCTGGCTGAACAGGTTGAGCGTGTTGCCGGTGACCCACAGGCCGATCAGTGCGCCCAGCACCGCCAGCGGCACCGTCAGCATGATCACCAGCGGGTGGATGAAGCTCTCGAACTGCGCCGCCAGCACCAGGTACACGATCAGCAGCGCCAGGGTGAAGGTCAGGATGATCGCGCCGCCGGCTTCCTGGTACTCGCGCGACTCGCCCTTCCAGTCGATCTGCGCGTAGTCCGGCAGTTCCTCGGCCACCGCCTGGCGCGTCCATTCCAGCGCCTCGCCCATGGTGTAGCCCGGGGCCAGGCCGGCGCTGATGGTGATCGCGCGCAGGCGGTTGAAGCGGTTGAACGTGCCGGGCTCGGCGATCTCGCTCAGCGTCACCAGGTTGGAGAGCGGGATCAATGCGCCGTTGCCGCCGCGCACGTAGGTCTGCGCCAGGTCGGCCGGGCCGGTGCGCTTCTCGCGCCCGGCCTGCAGCATCACGTCGTACTCCTCGCCGTTGTCCACGTAGGTGGTCACCTGGCGCGAGCCCATCATCGTCTCCAGCGTGCGGCCGATCTCCTGCACCGACACGCCGAGGTCGGCGGCGCGGTCGCGGTCGATGTTCACGCGCATCTGCGGGCGCGTTTCCTTGTAGTCCGAATCGGCGTCCTGCAGGCCGGGATTGGATTCCATGCGCTGCAGGATGCGGTCGCGCCACTGCGCCAGTTCGTTGTAGTCCGGCCCGCCCAGCACCAGCTGGTAGCGCTGGCCGCGGCTGCCGACCAGGCCGCCGGCGACGTTGGCGCGCGCCTGCACGCCCGGCAGCTTGGACAGCTCGCTGCGCAGGCTGCCGACCACCTCGTCGGTGCTGACCTTGCGCTGGTGCCAGTCCTGCAGGAACACCACGATCTGGCCGGTGTGCATCTCCTCGCCGCCGCCGAAGCTGCGCGGCACGCGCGAGTTGGCGCGCAGGATCGGCTGGTCCTCGCCGACCTGCTCCAGCACGATCTTCTCGACCTGCTGCATCTGCGCGACGGTGTAGTCGAAGCCGGCGCCCTCGGGCCCGTCCACGAACACGAAGAAGCGGCCGCGGTCCTCGGTCGGCGCCAGCTCGCTGGGCACGCGCAGGCCCAGCACGACGATGGCGATGCCGCACAGGGCCATGGCCGCCACCAGCAGGGCCAGGATGCGCCGGCCGGGCAGCCCGACCAGCCGGCCGACCTGGCGGCCGTAGCCGTCGCTGATGCGGTTGAGCGTGCGGTTGGTCCAGGCGTTCAGGCCGCGCGGCTCGGTATGCGGGCGCACCAGCTTGGACGACATCATCGGCGTCAGCGTCAGCGCGACGAAGGCGGAGATCGCCACCGCCGCCGCCAGCGCCACCGACAGCTCGCGGAACAGGCGGCCGGTGTTGCCTTCCATGAAGCCCACCGGCAGGAACACCGCCACCAGCACCGCGGTGGTGGCGATCACCGCGAACGCCACCTGCGCGGTGCCGCGGCGCGCGGCCACCAGCGGCGGCTCGCCCAGGTCGGCGCGGCGCTGCACGTTCTCCAGCACCACGATGGCGTCGTCCACCACCAGGCCGATGCACAGCACCAGCGCCAGCAGCGTGAGCAGGTTGATCGAGAAGCCGAACGCGTACAGCGCGATGAACGCCGCCACCAGGCATACCGGCACCGTCACCGCCGGGATCAGCGCCGCGCGCAGGCTGCCCAGGAACAGCCAGATCACCAGGAACACCAGCACCATCGCCTCGGCCAGCGTCCAGTACACGCGCTCGATCGAAGCCTCGATGAAGGTGGTGCTGTCGAAGGAGACGAAGATGTCGGTGCCCTCGGGCAGCGTCTTCTGCACCACCTCGGCCTCGGCGCGGGCAGCGCGCGCCACGTCCAGCGCGTTGGCGGTGGAGGTGCGCACGATGCCCAGGCCGACGTTGGGCACGCCGTTGCTGCGCAGGTAGGACCGGCGCTCCTCGGCGCCCAGCTCCACCTGCGCCACGTCGCCCAGCCGCACCACGTAGCCGTCGGCGCCGCGGCGCAGCGGCAGCTGGGCGAACTGTTCCGGCCGCTGGTAGCCGCGCTCCACGCGCAGGGTGAAGTCGCGCGTGGCCGACTCGATGCGGCCGGCGGGCAGTTCCACGTTCTGCGCGCGCAGCGCGGTCTCGACGTCGCTGGTGGTGATGCCGCGCGCGGCCATCGCGTCGCGGTCCAGCCAGATGCGCATGGCGTAGCGCTGGCCGCCGCCCAGCTGCACGCGCGCCACGCCGTCCAGCGAGGACAGCCGGTCCAGCACGTAGCGGTCGGCGTAGTCGGTCAGCTCCATCGTGTCCATCACGGTGGAGCGCATGTTCAACCAGATGATGACCTCGGCGTCGGCCTCGACCTTGGAGATCTCCGGCGGGTCGGCCTCGTCCGGCATGCGGTCCATGACCCGGCTGACGCGGTCGCGCACGTCGTTGGCGGCGGCCTCGATGTCGCGGCTGAGGTTGAACTCGATGGTGACGTCCGAGCGGCCGTTGCGGCTGCTGGACTGGATGGTCTTGATGCCCTCGATGCCGGACAGGCCGTCCTCGAGGATCTGGGTGATGCGGGTCTCCACCACCGCCGCCGACGCGCCCGGGTAGTTGACCTCCACCGAGACGATCGGCGGGTCGATGTTGGGCAGCTCGCGCAGGGTCAGGCGCAGGAACGACATCACGCCCAGCACGACCAGCAGCAGGCTGACCACCACCGCGAAGACGGGGCGCTTGATCGACAGGTCGGAGAGCTTCATGGCCTCAGCCCCGGCCGTCGGCGGCGGGCGCGTCCTGCTTCGCCGGCGGCTGCGGCGCCGCGTCCGCCACCTTCACGCCCGGGCGCAGCTTGCCGGTGCCGTCGACGACGATGCGGTCGCCGGCGGCCACGCCCTTGACGATCTCGACCTGCCCGTCGCGGCGCACGCCGGCGGTCACCGGCGCCTGCTCGACGCTGCCGTCGGCCTTGACCCGGTAGACGAAGGAGTCGCGCCCCACCTGCACCACGGCGATCTCCGGGATCACCAGCGCCTGCCGCTCGGGCCGGAACAGGCGCACGTCCAGCAGCATGCCGGGGCGCAGCTTGCGGTCGGGGTTCGGGAACACCGCGCGCACGGTCACCGCGCGGGTGGCCGCGTCGATGCGCGCGTCGACCGTCTCCACCCGGCCCTCGAATGTCTGCCCCGGGTAGGCGCTGGCGGTGGCGGTGACGGCGTTGCCGGCCTCGACCGAGGCCAGCGCCGCTTCCGGCACCTGGAAGTCCACGTACATGCGCGACACGTCGTCCAGGGTGGCGATGACGCTGTTGGCGGTGATCAGCGAACCCGGGCTGACCTGGCGGATGCCGAGCACGCCGGCGAACGGCGCGCGCACGCTGCGGTCGCCGATGTCGGCGCGCGCCTGGCGCACGCGCGCGGCGGCGGCGTCGCGCAGGGCCAGCTGGGTGTCCAGCTGCGAGCGGGCGATCAGCTGCTGGTCGGCCAGTTCCTTCTGGCGGCGGTACAGGCGCTCGGCCTCGGCGTGCGTGGCCTCGGCCTGCACCAGCGCGGCGTGCGCCGCGTCGCCCTTCAGCGTGACCAGCACCTGGCCGGCCCGGACCTGCTGGCCGCTCTCGAAATGCACGTCCTGCACGATCTCGCTGACCTTGGCGGTCAGCGTGACCGACTCGCGCGCCTTGGCGGTGCCCAGCGCCTGCAGGGTGTCGCTCCAGGCGGTCGGCTGGACCACCCGCGTGGTGACCGGGATCGGGCGCTCACCCGTGTTGCCGTTGGCCTTCGCCTGCGTCCCCTCGTCGCCGCACGCGGCGAGCAGCAGGGGCAGCGCGACCAGCAGGACGCGGGGGGCGAGGCGGCTGAGCATGGATCATCCCGTAATCATCGTTATTCACGCAGTTTACCGGCCCCGCGTGACGCAAGGTGGCGTGGATGCGGCGGTCCGTGCAGGAAACGCGCCAGAGGGCACGCGGTGCACACGCCCGACCATGACCAATGGCCCTTGCCGGCCCGCCGGGCCGGCGCCGCGCTACTCCAGGCCCAGCTTCGCCAGCACCTGCAGGGCCAGCGCCTCGGGGGCCTGCTCGCCCGCGCGCAGGTGCACGTCGGGATGCTCGGGCGCCTCGTACGGCGAGTCGATGCCGGTGAAGTTCGGGATCAGCCCGGCGCGCGCCTTGCGGTACAGGCCCTTCACGTCGCGCGCCTCGGCCACGTCCAGCGGCACGTCGACGAACACCTCGATGAACTCGCCCTCGGCGAAGCGCTCGCGCGCCATCCGCCGCTCGGCGCGGAACGGCGAGATGAAGCTGACCAGCACGACCAGGCCGGCGTCGGTCATCAGCTTCGCCACCTCGGCGACGCGGCGGATGTTCTCCACCCGGTCCTCGTCGGTGAAGCCGAGGTCGCGGTTCAGGCCGTGGCGCACGTTGTCGCCGTCGAGCAGGAAGCTGTGGTAGCCCAGCGCGTGCAGGCGCTTGTCGACCAGGTTGGCGATGGTCGACTTGCCGGCGCCGGACAGGCCGGTGAACCACAGCACGCGCGGCACCTGGCCCTTCTGGCGCGCGCGCGCGGCCTTGTCCACGTCCACGTGCTGCCAGTGCACGTTGCCGGCGCGGCGCAGGGCGAAGTCCAGCGTGCCCGCGCCCGCGGTGGCGTTGTCGTAGCGGTCGATCAGGATGAAGCCGCCCAGCGCGCGGTTGCGCGCGTAGGCCTCGAAGGCCACCGGTTCGTCCAGGCTGAGGTTGCAGTAGCCGACCTCGTTGAGTTCCAGCCGCTTGGCGGCCAGGTGCTCCTGGGTGTTCACGTCGATGCGGTGCTTGATCTCGGTGACCGTGGCCGACACCGTGCGCGCGCCGATCTTCAGCCAGTACGGGCGCCCCGGCAGCAGCGGCGCGTCCGACATCCACAGGACGTGGGCGGCGAACTGGTCCGCGACCTCGGGCGGATCGCCGGCGGCGGCGATCACGTCGCCGCGGCTGACGTCGATCTCGTCGGCCAGCGTCAGCGTCACCGCCTGGCCGGCCGCGGCGGAGGCGACCTCGCCGTCGGCGCCGAACACCTGCGCCACCCGCGTGCGGCGTGCCGACGGCAGCACCACCACCTCGTCGCCGGGCTTCGCCTCGCCGGCGGCGATCGTGCCGGCGTAGCCGCGGAAGTTCTGGTGCGGGCGGTTCACCCACTGCACCGGCAGGCGCAGGCCGCCGCCGGCGTCCGGCGCCTCGACCTGCACGCTTTCCAGGTGTTCCAGCAGCGCGGGGCCGCCGTACCACGGCGTGCGCGCCGAGCGCGACGACAGGTTGTCGCCTTCCAGCGCCGACAGCGGGATGCAGGCGACCTCGGCGATGCCCAGCCGCTGCGCCAGCGCGCGGTAGTCCGCGGCGATGGCGTCGAACACGCCCTGGTCGAACCCGACCAGGTCCATCTTGTTCACCGCCAGCGCCACGTGGCGGATGCCCAGCAGCGAGACGATGTAGCTGTGCCGGCGGGTCTGCGCCAGCAGGCCCTTGCGCGCGTCCACCAGCACCACGGCCAGGTCCGCGGTGGACGCGCCGGTGGCCATGTTGCGGGTGTACTGCTCGTGCCCGGGGCAGTCGGCGACGATGAACTTGCGCCGGTCGGTGTCGAAGTAGCGGTAGGCCACGTCGATGGTGATGCCCTGCTCGCGCTCGGCGGCCAGGCCGTCCAGCAGCAGCGCGTAGTCGATGCGCTCGCCCTGGGTGCCGTGCCGGCGGCTGTCCTTCTCCAGCGCGGCCAACTGGTCGTCGAACAGCCGCTTGCTGTCGTACAGCAGCCGCCCGATCAGCGTGCTCTTGCCGTCGTCCACGCTGCCGCAGGTGATGAAGCGCAGCAGGGGCTTGGTTTCGTGCTGCTTGAGGTAGCGGGCAACGTCGGAGGAGCGGGACTCGGGACCCGGGACCCGGGACCCGGAAAAGCCGAGGCCGTCGGAATTCCCGGCGCTGTCGCTGTTCCCCGGTCCCCGGTCCCCGGTCCCCGGTCCCGTCTTCGCCGTACCCATCAGAAATACCCCTCCAGCTTCTTCTTCTCCATCGACGCGCCCGGATCCTGGTCGATCACGCGCCCCTGGCGTTCGCTGCTGGTGGTCACCAGCATCTCGGCGATGATCTTCTCCAGCGAGTCGGCGTCGGAGTCGATGGCGCCGGTCAGCGGGTAGCAGCCCAGGGTGCGGAAGCGCACGCGGCGCAGTTGCGGCGTTTCGCCGTCGCGCAGCGGCAGGCGCTCGTCGTCGACCAGGATCAGCGCGCCGTCGCGCTCGACCACCGGGCGCTCGGCGGCGAAGTACAGCGGCACCACCGGGATGCCCTCGCGGTAGATGTAGAGCCAGATGTCCAGCTCGGTCCAGTTCGACAGCGGGAACACGCGCACGCTCTCGCCGCTGTGGATGCGGGCGTTGTACAGGTTCCACAGTTCGGGGCGCTGGTTCTTCGGGTCCCAGCGGTGCTTGTCGTTGCGGAAGGAGAACACGCGCTCCTTGGCGCGCGACTTCTCCTCGTCGCGACGGGCGCCGCCGATGGCGGCGTCGAAGCGGTAGTGGTCCAGCGCCTGCTTCAGGCCCTGGGTCTTCATCACGTCGGTGTGCACGGTGGCGCCGTGGCTGACCGGGCCGATGCCGCGCGCGATGCCGTCCGGGTTGACGTGCACGCGCAGGTCCACGCCGGTCTCGGCGGCGCGGCGGTCGCGGAAGGCGATCATCTCGCGGAACTTCCAGCGGGTGTCCACGTGCAGCAGCGGGATCGGCGGGCGGGCCGGGGCGAACGCCTTCAGCAGCAGGTGCAGCAGCACCGAGCTGTCCTTGCCCACCGAGTACAGCAGCACGGGATTGCGGAACTCGGCGGCGACTTCCCGCAGGATGTGGATGCTTTCCGCTTCCAGGCGGTCGATGTGGGACAGGCGGGGTACGGCGGTCATCGGGGCAGGCAAGGGGGTCGGTGGGCCCGGACGCACTAGCCTAGCAGGGCGTCGTCGCGGGGTCCGGAGGGCCGGCAGTATTCGGCCGGCGGCTCATGCCGGCGAAATAAGCTGCGGCGATAAGCCCATAACCATGCGTCCTTTCAGCCGGCTTTAATGGCTCCCTAACATCGACCGTCCCAGTCGCGCCCACGGGCCATGCCGATGTCCGCCACCCAGCCTGTCCTCGCCCCCATCCCCCTCGCGGAGGAGCGGCGGGCGCTGCTGGCCCAGGCGGTGGCCGGGCTGGACGGCGCCAGCCTGTGGTGGGTCTCCGGCTATGCCGCCGGCCTGGCGCAGGCCCAGCTCGCCCCCCAGGCCGCCCCGCCCTCCTCCCCGCCGCGGGCGGTCGCGCCAGCCGCCGGCGCGCAGGCCGGGCAGCGGCTGACCATCGTCTACGGCAGCCAGACCGGCAACGCCCGCCGCGCCGCCGAAGCCCTGGCCCAGCAGGCCGAGGCCGCCGGCCTGGCGGTCCGCCTGCTGCGCGCCGACGCCTACCCGCAGCGCGAGCTGGCGCAGGAGCGCCTGCTCTACGTCGTCATCAGCACCCAGGGCGAGGGCGACCCGCCGGACGACAGCATCGGCCTGGTCGAGTTCCTGCGCGGCAAGCGCGCGCCGAAGCTGCCGGAGCTGAAGTACGCCGTGCTCGGCCTGGGCGATTCCAGCTACGCCGACTTCTGCGGCATCGCCGCGCGGCTGGACGCGCGCCTGGCCGAACTGGGCGGCAGCCGGCTGTTCCCGGCCGGGCTGGCCGACCTGGACATCGACACCGTCGCCGCACCGTGGCGCGAACAGGCGCTGGCGCACGCCCGCGACCTGCTGAAGGCCCCGGCCGCCGCGTCGGCGCTGGCGACGGTCACCCCGCTGCGCCCCGCCAGCCACGGCGCCTGGTCGCACGAACACCCCTTCCCCGCCGAACTGCTGCTCAACCAGCGCATCAGCGGGCGCGACTTCAAGGGCCCGCGCTTCGGCCAGCACGGCAGCGCCGACAAGGACGTGCGCCACCTGGAACTGTCGCTGGAAGGCAGCGGCCTGCACTACGAACCCGGCGACGCGCTGGGCGTGCGCCACCGCAACCCGGCCGCGCTGGTCGACGCCGTGCTCGACGCGCTGCGGCTGGACGGCGATGCCGCGGTCGGCGACGGCGGCGACACCCTGCCGCTGCGCGAGTGGCTGGCCGCCCGCCGCGAACTGACCCGGCTGTCGCGCCCGTTCCTGGCCACGCATGCCGCGCACGCGCAGGCCGACGAACTCAACGCCCTGCTCGCACCGGCGCAGAACGCGGCGCTGGCGCAGCTGTTCGCCACCCACCAGCTGATCGACGTGCTGCGCCGCTGGCCCGCGGGCTGGTCGGCGCAGGAACTGGTCGTCGCGCTGCGCCCGCTGGCGCCGCGCCTGTACTCCATCGCCTCCAGCCACAAGCGCGTGGGCGAGGAAGCGCACCTGACCGTGGACGTGCTGGGCTACGACGCCTTCGGCCCTGCCCACGGCGGCGCCGCCAGCGGCTTCCTGGCCGCGCGCGGGGAAGGTGACCAGGTCCCGGTCTACATCGAGGCCAACGAGCGCTTCCGCGTGCCCGCCGACGGCGCCCGCGACCTCCTGATGATCGGCCCCGGCACCGGCGTGGCGCCGTTCCGCGGCTTCGTGCAGGAGCGCGCCGAGACCGGCGCGCGCGGCCGCAACTGGCTGTTCTTCGGCGCCCAGCACTTCAACCACGGCTTCTTCTACCAGAGCGAGTGGCAGGACGCGCTGCGCAGCGGCGAACTGCACCGGCTGGACCTGGCGTTCTCGCGCGACCAGGCGCACAAGGTCTACGTGCAGGACCGCCTGCGCGAGCGCGGCCGCGAGGTCTACGGCTGGCTGCAGGACGGCGCGCACCTGTACGTGTGCGGCGCCATCGCCATGGGCAAGGACGTGCATGCCGCCCTGCAGGCCATCGTGGCCGAGCACGGCGGCCTGGACGAGGACGGAGCGCGCGAGTACCTGACCACGCTGCAGACGGAGGGGCGCTACAGCCGCGACGTGTACTGAGTCCAGCGCGGTTGTGGGAGCGACGCAAGTCGCGATCCCGGGACCCCGGACGAAGCCATCGCGACTGACGTCGCTCCCACACCCAAGATCAGAACATGTCCACCCATTCCGTCGAAGACATCAAATCCGAGAGCCACCGCCTGCGCGGCAGCCTGCTCGACAGCCTGGCCGATCCGGTCACCGGCGCGCTGCGCGAGTCGGACCAGACCCTGATCAAGTACCACGGCAGCTACCAGCAGGACGACCGCGACCTGCGCGACGAGCGCCGCCGGCAGAAACTGGAGCCGGCCTACCAGTTCATGATCCGCACGCGCACGCCCGGCGGCGTGGTCACGCCGGAGCAGTGGCTGAAGCTGGACGCCATCGCCACCCGCTACGCCAACCACTCGCTGCGCATCACGACGCGGCAGGCGTTCCAGTACCACGGCGTGATCAAGCGCGAACTGAAGGCCACCATGCAGGCCATCAACGCCGCGCTGATCGACACGCTGGCCGCCTGCGGCGACGTCAACCGCAACGTGCTGGTCGCCGCCAACCCGCTGGAATCGCGCGCGCACGCCGAGGTGCAGACCTGGGCGGCGAAGCTGTCCGAACACCTGCTGCCGAACACCCGCGCCTACTACGAGATCTGGCTGGACGAGGAACGCGTGGCCGGCAGCGGCGAGGAGGAGGAACCGATCTACGGCGCCACCTACCTGCCGCGCAAGTTCAAGGTCGGCTTCGCGGTGCCGCCGGTCAACGACGTCGACGTGTTCGCCAACGACCTCGGCTTCATCGCCATCCTGGAGGACGGCCGGCTGGCTGGCTTCGACGTGGTGGTCGGCGGCGGCATGGGCTCCACCCACGGCGACGCGGAGACCTACCCGCGCGTCGGCAACGTGATCGGCTTCATCGCGCCGGAGCAACTGCTCGACGTGGCCACCGCGGTGGTGACCACCCAGCGCGACCTCGGCAACCGCGTGCAGCGCAAGCGCGCGCGCTTCAAGTACACCATCGACGACCACGGCCTGGACGTGGTGGTCGGCGAGATCGAGCAGCGCAGCGGCGTGAAGCTGCAACCCGCGCGCGCCTTCCGCTTCGAGCACAACGGCGACCGCTATGGCTGGGTGGAAGGCGAGGACGGCCGCTGGCACCTGACCCTGCACCTGTTCGCCGGCCGCATCGCCGACACCGCGCAGGCCAGCCAGCTGACCGGCCTGCGCGAGATCGCCAACGTGCACCAGGGCGAATTCCGGATGACGGCGAACCAGAACCTGGTCGTCGCCGGCGTGCCCGCGGGCGAGCGCGAGCGCATCGACGCGCTCGTGCGCGCGCACGGGCTGGACGACGGCCAGCGCCTGGGCACCGCCCTGCAGCGCGCGGCCGTGGCCTGCGTGGCGCTGCCGACCTGCGGCCTGGCGATGGCCGAGGCCGAACGCTACCTGCCCGGCTTCACCGACAGGCTGCAGCCGCTGCTCGCGAAGCACGGCCTGGCCGAGGCGCCGATCCTGCTGCGCATCTCCGGCTGCCCCAACGGCTGCTCGCGGCCCTACCTCGCCGAGATCGCCCTGGTCGGCAAGGCGCCCGGCCGCTACAACCTGATGCTCGGCGGCGACGCCCGCGGCCAGCGGCTCAACACGCTGTACCGCGAGAACATCGCCGAGCCCGAGATCCTCGACGCGCTGGACGGCCTGTTCGCCCGCTACGCCGCCGAGCGCGGCGACGGCGAAGGCTTCGGCGACTTCCTGCACCGCAGCGGCGTGGTCGCCCTGCCCGCCTACCCCACCCACCGACAGATCGCCCTGGAACTGCACGCATGAGCGCCACCGCCCTTTCCCTGGACACGGACCGGATCGCGGAACACAACGCCTGGCTCGAGGCGCGCACCGCCGAGGAGCGCGTGGCGTGGGCGCTGGAGCACGGCCCGGCCGAGCCCGCCATGTCCTCCAGCTTCGGCGCGCAGGCCGCCGTGCTGCTGCACATGGTCACGCGGCAGAAAGCGGACATCCCGGTGGTCCTGATCGACACCGGCTACCTGTTCCCGGAGACCTACCGTTTCGCCGACGAACTGGTCGAGCGCCTGAAGCTCAACCTGCAGGTGTTCCGCCCGCTGGTCAGCCGCGCCTGGATGGAGGCGCGCCACGGCCGCCTGTGGGAGCAGGGCCTGGTCGGCATCGAGCAGTACAACAGCCTGCGCAAGGTCGAGCCGATGAAGCGCGCGCTGAAGGAACTCGGCGTCGGCACCTGGTTCACCGGCCTGCGCCGCAGCCAGGCCACCAGCCGCGCCCACACGCCGGTGCTGCAGCAGCGCGAGGAGCGCTGGAAGATCAACCCCATCGCCGACTGGACCGACCGCGACGTCTGGCAGTACATGAAGCAGCACGACCTGCCCTACCACCCGCTGTGGGAACAGGGCTACGTGTCGATCGGCGACTTCCACACCACCCGCCGCTGGGAACCGGGCATGCGCGAGGAGGACACCCGCTTCAACGGCCTCAAGCGCGAGTGCGGCATCCACGTCGACGTCTGACCGCCGCGTGGACGGCGGGTACGTTCGCGGAGGCGTCCGGCGCCCTCGGGCACCTGCGTTCCTCCGGATACCTCCGACCCGTTGGTGCTTCTGATCCTTGGTGTCTCTGACCCGTCGATACCTACCTCTGACGTCTCGGCGCATCTGACCCTTCGGTGCATCTGACCCTTCGGCGCATCTGACCCTTCGGTGCATCTGGCCCTTCGGCGCATCTGGCCCTTCGGCGCATCTGGCCCTTCGGCGCATCTGGCCCTTCGGCGCATCTGGCCCTTCGGCGCATCTGGCCCTTCGGCGCATCTGGCCCTTCGGCGCATCTGGCCCTTCGGCGCATCTGTAGGAGCGCCCCATGGGCGCGATGCTTTGCGTGCAGGCGGCGAAGAGCATCGCGCCCATGGGGCGCTCCTACAGGGGAAGATGCCGGCGCGGAAGGAGATGCCGGCGCGGCGGCGACGGCCCGCGTATCGCCGGTCACGCCGGCCGTCATCATGATCCGGGCCACGCCCCCACGGATTCCACCCCCGCAGGGGCGGCTTCCATCGCCGGATGACCGGTTCCGTCGCCCGCCCCCTTCCCTCGCCGGGCGACCCGGCTATCCTCCACGGCAATCCCGATGCCGTGGTGCCGCCGTGTTCGCCAGCCTGTTCCTGATCGTCCGCATCCTCGTCGCCTGGTTCGGCGCCGTGCTCATGGCGGGCTTCATCTGGAACGGCATCTTCGAGCACACCCTGCTGTCCGGCGCCGCCGCCTGGCTCTTCAACCTGGCCTCCACCCTGGTGATGCTGTCGGTGCTGATCGGCCTGATCAGCCACCTGCGCCGCATCTGGCTGATCACCGGGCGCCTGGACAGCACCACGCTGTCGAGCCGCCAGCGCCGGCAGATCGAAGTGCCGCTGGATACCGCCGCCGCCTTCGCCCTGATCGAGGGCGCGCTGCGCGAACTGCCGCGCGCCGAGGAAGCGGAAAGCGCCGCCGACAGCCTGCAGGCGCGGGTGAAGGTCCGCCGCATCGAGACCTTCGGCGGCCCCAGCAAGCCGTCGCGCTTCAACATCATGGCGCGCTTCGCGGTGAAGCGGGACCTGGTGCAGGCCACCGTCACGCCCGGCAACGGCACCAGCAGCGTCACGCTGATGCTCGGCCCGGACGCCAGCGCGTGGATCGACCTGTTCGTGCTGGACGACGGCGTGAACGTGGAGAACGCCGAGGCCGTCACCCGCGCGATCACCCGCCGCATCGCCGACCTGCGCCGGCAGGAACAGGCCGACGCCGGCAAGACCGTCAGCGAGAAGGAACTGGCGGTGGCGCGGCTGAACCTGCTCAACGCGCAGGTCGAGCCGCACTTCCTCTACAACACGCTGGCCAGCGCGCAGGTGCTGACCCGCACCGACCCGCCGCGCGCCGACGTGATGCTGGGCCACCTGATCCAGTACCTGCGCAGCTCGCTGCCGCGCACCGACGACACGCTGTCGACGCTGGGCGAGGAACTGGAACGCACCCAGGCCTACCTGGAGATCCTGAAGATCCGCATGGGCGCGCGCCTCAACGTGCAGGTCGAGGTGCCGGAGTCGCTGAAGGCGGTGCCGATGCCGTCGATGATGCTGCAGACGCTGGTGGAGAACGCGATCAAGCACGGCCTGGAGCCCAAGCCCGGCGGCGGCACGATCTGGGTGCTCGCGCGCCGCCACGACGACCACGCCACGCTCACCGTCGCCGACGACGGCCAGGGCTTCGGCGGCCAGAGCAGCGGCACCGGCATCGGCCTGAAGAACCTGCGCGAACGCCTGCGCCTGACCTTCGGCGGCGACGCCTCGTTCGCCATCGTCTCCAACTTCCCCAGCGGCGTCGCCGCCACGCTGACCCTGCCGCTGGCCGGCAAGGGAGGTGCCGCATGAACTTCAAGGGCGTGATCGCCGAGGACGAGGAGCTGCTGCGCAGCGCGCTGTCCTCGCTGCTCAAGGACGCCTGGCCGCAGTTGGAGATCGTGGCCGAGTGCGAGGACGGCGCCAGCGCGCTGGAATCCATCGCCGAGCTGCAGCCGGACGTGGCCTTCCTCGACATCCGCATGCCCGGCCTGACCGGGATCGAGGTCGCGCGCGGCCTGGCCGACGCCAGCCCGCGCACGCAGGTGGTGTTCGTCACCGCCTATGACCAGTACGCCATCGACGCGTTCGAGCAGGGCGCCATCGACTACCTGCTCAAGCCGATCACCCGCGAGCGCCTGCTGGCCACCGTGCAGCGCATCCAGGCGCGCGCCGCCGCCGGCCATCCCGACGGCGCCACCCTGGAAGCGCTGCTGCGCCACCTGTCCGCGCGCCAGGCCGCGCCGAGCAAGCCGCCGCTGGTGTGGATCACCGCCAGCGCGGGCAAGGACACGCGGCTGATCATGGTCGACGACGTGGCCTACTTCCAGGCCGACAACAAGTACACCACGGTGATGACGGCCGACGGCGAATCGCTGCTGCGCACGCCGCTGCGCGAGCTGCTGGATTCGCTGGACCCGAACACGTTCAAGCAGATCCACCGCTCCACCATCGTCAACATGAAGGCGGTCGCCTCGGTCAGCCGCGACGACGCCGGCCGCGGCCGGCTGAAGCTGAAGACGCGCCCGGAAACGCTGACCGTCAGCCAGCCCTTCATGAGCCTGTTCCGCAACATGTAGCACCGGCTGCAACCCTGCCGCCCCGCGCGGCATCCAACCCGGCATCTCCCGCGTGGCGCGCGTGCGCCGCGGCAGGCATGCCATTGCCCAGCGAAACCAAGGAAACGCCATGCGCATCATCACGTCCCTGATGTCCTGCCTGCTGGCCCTGGCAGGATGCAACGAGAAGCCCAGCGTCACCACCATCCACCACAGCAGCGCCAACGGCGTGGACACGCTCTTCAGCAAGACCACGCTGCGCGACGGCGTGGCCCGCTTCGACTGCTTCGCCAGCGAAAGCGGCCAGTGCCACTACGTGGTCTACACGGAGCAGTGCCCCGACCCGGCGCCCGGCGAGAACCCGGCGGCGGCGTGCCGGCGCACGACGCTGGACGATTTCGACCTGGCGGTCGGGAAGACGCACGAGATCCAGGGATTGCCGGGGGATTTCCGCCAGTGCGTGGGGCAGAAGCCGCCGACGCCGGGCAGCGGCTGCTCATAGGGGGCTGCCTGGCGCATTGCCTCCCCGATCCCGCGGCGATGCAAAGCCCCTCTCCCTGCGGGAGAGGGGTTGGGGTGAGGGGCAACGAAGCCCGTAGTCCTTCCAGCTTCGGATTGGAACAACGTCCGCGATGACGGTTTCATGACCCTGCCGGGTGGGCTTTCTGTCGCAGACAGATGGCGCCGCTCGCCGCGGGGGCGTCACTTTCTTTGCTTGTGCAAAGAAAGTAACCAAAGAAAGCACACCCCCGGCGGTCCGCCCGCCGCAAGCGGCGGGTGCGCAGTCCCGGCGGGAATTTTCGTGCGGGGCATCCTGCCCCGTACGAAAACGGCGCACATCCTTGTGCGCCGCCCCTGCGGGGTTTGACCCGCCGGGAGTGCCGGACCTAAAGGGGGCCCCGAAAGCCAAAACGGATACATCCGGGGCCCAGCAGGATCGGTACTTGCTGTTGCATGACATGGAACAAGAAGCAACACCAACGACAACACGCAGTCGTCGCCGCTGCCCCCTATCCGCCGTTGCTGTTGCTCCTCGCTTTGGGGCCCCATCTAGGCGCGGCGAGGGGACCGGGTAAACCCGAAGGGCGGCGCGCACGATGCGCGCCGTTTTCGTATGGCACAGGGATGTGCCTTACGAAAATTCCCGGTCACCTCGCGGACCCGGCGCTACGCGCCGGGCGCGCCGCCTGGGGTGTGTTTCTTTGCCTACTTTCTTTGCACAAGCAAAGAAAGTAGGGCCCCCGCGGCGAGCGGCACCATCTACCCGCAGGCGGCGAGCCTGCCCGGAGGGCCACCAAACCAAAGTGATCACGGATGTTGTTCCGGTCCAAAGCAAGAAAGGCGACGGACTTCGTTGCCCCTCACCCCAACCCCTCTCCCGCAGGGAGAGGGGCTTTGGTGGGCGTTCGCTTGAAGAACACTTGGGACCAAGCAGCTGGCGACCAGCGGCGACATACCCGTAACGGAAAGAAACTTTCCCAACGCCGAACCCGACACGTTCACGAGCCATGTGCGTTTCGCGTTCATTACGCACGTTGACGGGTCACGAGCAAACGAAGCCCATGGACTTCGTTGCCCCTCGCCCCAACCCCTCTCCCACAGGGAGAGGGGTTTCGCGCAAGCAGGAGCACCACAGCCCGGCTCACCCGCCGCACTGCGCCCCTTCCGGCGTCCGGCCCCCGCACGCCAGGCACTTGCGGTACTTCCGCCGCTGCCGGTCGTAGCGCGGCCGCGACATCAGCCCGCCGCAGGCGCAACGCAGCTCGCGCCCGCGCGCCCAGCGATAGAGCCGCCAGCTGGAATGCAGCGCCCAGGCGGTGCCGAGCAGGATGGCCAGCAGGAACGACAGCGACGCCAGCCGCTGCGGGGTGACGTCGCCGAACGCGCGCTCCGTGCGCGTCACGACCTCGGCCGTGGCGAACCCGCCGATGGCCAGCGCCACGGCCGGGGCGTACATGCGGGCGACCATCCGGGAGATGCGGTTCATGGCGGCAGGGCGGGACGGGGGGAAGCGACGCCGTCCAGCCTCGCGCCGGCGGCCGCGGGCGTCAATCGCGCCATGGAAGCGGGCGGCCCGGCCGGTGCGTCAGTTGGTGATCGTCTGGGTCAGCGACTGCCACGTGGGCGGTTCGGGCCAGTCCGGGTCCTGGTTGCCGTCGATCACCCGGCGCAGGTCGCGGCGGTCGATCTGCGGCGCCAGCGCGCGCACCAGGTCCAGCGCGTAGTCGCGCAGCACGCGTTCGCGCGGCAGCACCGCCCAGGCAATGCACTCCTTCACCTCCGGCGGCGCCGGCCAGGCGCGCAGGTCGGTGTCGGTGGCGTTCACCGCCATCTCGGCCAGCAGGCCCACGCCCAGGCCGGCGCGCACGTAAGTCTTGATCAGATCGGCGTCGAGCGCGGTCAGGGCGATGTTCGGTTCCAGCCCGACCCGGGCGAACGCGCGCTGCAGCGACGAGCCCGGGCGCGTCGAGGATTCGTAGCTGATCAGCGGCAGCCCGGCCAGGTCGGCCATGGCGGGCACGCGCCCGGCCTGCTCCAGCGCGTGGCCGCGCGGCACCAGCACCAGCCGGCGCCAGCGGTACAGCGGCACGGCGATGCCGGCCTGCGGCTGGTCGCCGGCGGTGCTGACCACGGCCATGTCGGCGTCGCCCTGGGTCAGCAGGTCCAGTGCGGCGCTTTCCGGCGCGTGCTGCAGGTGCACGCTGACCTGCGGGTACTCGCGCTTGACCTGGGCGATGGCCGGCGGCAGCACGAAGCGCGCCTGCGTGTGCGTGGTCGCCAGCACCAGCTGGCCCTGGCTCTCGCGGCGCTGGTTGGCGGCATAGGTGCGGATGTTGTTGGCTTCGGCCAGCACCAGGCGCGCGCGCTCGATGACTTCCTGACCCGACGGCGTCACCGCCTCCAGGCTGCGGCCCTTGCGCACGAACAGCAGGAAGCCCAGCTCGTCCTCCAGCTGCTTGAGCTGCTTGGACAGGCCGGGCTGGGTGGCGTGCACGCGCGCGGCCGCCAGCGTGATGTTGAGGTCGGCATCGGCGATGGCGACCAGGTAGCGGAGTTGGGTCAGCGTCATCGGCGTGGGGCGCGCGTCGGCCTACCGGGGGAGGCCTTGGACTGTAGAGGATTTCCCGGGACCGTAGCCGGGCCTGCTTATAACCGCAAGACATATGGTTTTCGTGGGATGTCATTTCCGACCGTCATGACCGGGCAGTAGGGTCATCCTCCCGTCCCCTTCCCGCCAACGCCCGTGAGCGCTCCGCTGTTTCCCCTGTTCGCCGACCTGCGAGGCCGCCGGGTATTGATCGTGGGAGGCGGCCCGGTGGCGGAGCGCAAGACGGACGCCCTGCTGCATGCCGGCGCCCGGCCGCGCGTCGGGGCGCCCGGGCTGACGCCGCGGCTGCGCGCCTGGCACGAGGAAGGCCGGATCGACTGGATCCCCGGCCGTTTCGACGTCCACTGGCTGGCCGGCGCCTGGCTGGTGGTCGCCGCCACCGGCGACAAGGCGGTCAACCGCGCGGTCGCCGCCGCCGCCGAAGCGCGCCATGTGCTCGCCAACGTGGTCGACGACGCCGCGCTGTCCTCGTTCCAGGTGCCCGCCATCGTCGAACGCGGCCCGCTGCAGGTGGCCATCTCCAGCGGCGGCGGCGCGCCGATGCTGGCGCGGCACCTGCGCCGCCAGCTGGAAACGCTGCTGGACGATTCGTGGAGTTCGCTGGCCGACCTGTTCACCCGCCAGCGCCAGCGCATCCGCCAGCGCTTCCCGCAACCGGCCGCGCGCCGGCGCTTCTTCGAGAAGTTGCTGGCCGGCCCGCTGCCGCGGCTGTTCCGCCAGCGCCTGCACGCGCAGGCGGAGCAGCATTTCCTGGCGGTGCTGGACGAGAGCGCGGCGCACGCCGGCGGCGGCTCGGTGGCCGTGGTCGGCGCCGGGCCGGGCGATGCCGGCCTGCTCACGCTCAACGCCCTGCGCGCGATGAACGAGGCCGACGTGATCCTGCACGACCGCCTGGTCAGCGAGGACGTGCTGCGGCTGGGCCGCCGCGACGCGGTCTACATCGAAGTCGGCAAGTCCGCCAACGGCCACAGCACGAAGCAGGACGACATCCACGCGCTGATGCTGGAGCACACGCGCGCCGGCCGGCGGGTGGTGCGGCTGAAGGGCGGCGACCCGTTCGTGTTCGGCCGCGGCGGCGAGGAACTGGAATTCCTGCGTGGCCACGGCATTCCCTACGAGGTCGTGCCCGGCATCACCGCCGCCGTCGCCTGCGCCGCGTACGCCGGCATCCCGCTGACGCACCGCGACCACGCGCAGTCGGTCAAGCTGGCGACGGCGCACTGCAAGGATTCGCTGGACACGCTGGACTGGCCGGCGCTGGCGCAGGACCGCCAGACGCTCGCCGTGTACATGGGCGTGGCCGGGCTGGACGGCCTGCGCGACCGGCTGCTGGCCCACGGCCGCGCGGCGTCCACGCCGTTCGCGCTGGTCGAGAACGGCTCCCGCCGCGACCAGCGCGTGGTCACCGGCACCTTGGCCGATCTGCCGGAAACCGCGCGTTCCCACCAGGTACGCTCGCCCGCCCTGCTGATCCTGGGCGAGGTGGCCGCGCTCGCGCACGCGCTGCACTGGTTCGGCCCCGCGCCGCTGGCGGGCGCGCCCGCCCCCACACATTCCCGCAACCTGCCGGCGCCCACACTGCAGGCCGCCTGACCGCTTCCCATCCCTCACGGAGACCCCCATGGCCCTCTACGACAGCATCCTGGACACCATCGGCCGCACCCCGGTCGTGAAGCTGCAGCGCATCGCCCCCGAGCACGTCACGCTGTACGCCAAGGTGGAGTCCTTCAACCCCGGCGGCTCGGTCAAGGACCGCCTGGCGCTGGCGATCATCCTGGACGCCGAGGCCAAGGGCCTGCTGAAGCCCGGCGACACCATCGTCGAGGCGACCTCGGGCAACACCGGCGTGGCGCTGGCGATGGTGGCCGCCGCGCGCGGCTACAAGTTCGTCGCCACGATGGTGGAGACGTTCTCCATCGAGCGCCGCAAGCTGATGCGCGCCTACGGCGCCAAGGTGATCCTGACCCCGGCCGCCGAGCGCGGCAGCGGCATGGTGCGCAAGGCCGAGGAACTGGCCAAGCAGCACGGCTGGTTCCTCGCCCGCCAGTTCGCCAATCCCGCCAACCCGGCCTACCACCGGCAGACCACCGCGGCGGAGATCCTGCGCGACTTCGCCGGCCGGCGGCTGGACCACTTCGTCACCGGCTGGGGCACCGGCGGCACGCTGACCGGCGTAGGCGAAGTGCTGAAGGTCGCGCGCCCGGAAGTGCGCATCACCGCCTCCGAGCCGGCCGGCGCCTCGCTGCTGCTGGGCAAGGAATGGCAGCCGCACAAGATCCAGGGCTGGACGCCGGACTTCGTGCCGGACGTGCTGAACCGCGAGGTCGCCGACGAGATCCTGCCGGTCACCGACGTGGACGCGATCGCCACCTCGCGCCGGCTCGCCGCCGAGGAAGGCATCTTCGTCGGCATCTCCGCCGGCGCCACCGTCGCCGCCGCTTTGCAGGTGGCGCAGAAGGCCAAGCCCGGCGACGTGCTGCTGGCGGTGCTGCCGGACACCGGCGAGCGTTATTTCTCCACGCCGCTATTCGAGGGCGTCAACGAAGGCTCGGACGACGAGTGGCTGGCCTCGCTGGGCGACGCCGCGCTGCCGTGAACGCTTTGTGCGATGCGCGCGGACTTCGCGCGCGCATCGCTCACGGCACCGGAATACGGCTGGACGCGGCGCCCCAGCGCGCGTCCTTCCAGTGCGCCAGCGACAGCCCGCCATGCAGGCACAGCACGATCGCGCCGTCCCCGCGCGCCCACTGCAGGCAGCCGTCCTCGGCCGTGCGGCGGTCCGGCGCGCCGTAGCGCGCCCGGTAGTCCGCTTCCGCCTGCGCGGTCTGCGCCCCGTCCAGCGTCGGGACGAAGCGGAACGCCAGCTGGTTCACCCTGCCCTCGCCGATGCCCGCCCACAGGGTGCCGGGATGGCCGAGATGCGTTTCCCGGCGCGTCGTGCACGAAACTCCGCATTGCAGGGACGGCACGGCCTCCCGCAGCAGCGGGTAGGCCATTCCGATCTGCACGCCGTTGAGGTCGAACCGGATGCCGGCGTTCGCATCCGGCGGGACGGCGCAGTCGCGCGTCCAGGTCCATGCCATCGCCTTGCCGTCGTCGCGGCCATCGTCGATGCGCGCCTCCAGGGTCCCGGCATCCAGGCGCGCGTAGATCACCCGCTTCGGGAAATCGTGGTCGCGGTTGGCGAAGACGATGCGGTCCCCGGCCACCGCCTCGGCCGGGAACGCGACCACATCGCCGCCGCCCGGCTGCGCCAGCAACACCCATCGCCCGTCCTGCCGGGCGATGCGCATGAACTCGAAGCCGACCGCCCGTCCCGCGCGCGTATCGCGGTGCATGCCCAGCAGCAGGTCGCCGCGCGGCGCCATCCAGGTTTCCTCGTTGAACGTATCGCCGCGCAGGCCGCACCAGTGGCCGGCGAGCCACCCGAGCCCGCCATCGCCCGCGGGCGCGCCCGCGGCTGCGGCTGCGGCTGCGGCTGCGGCTGCGGCTGCGGAAGCGGAAGCGGATGCCAGCATGAGGGCCAGGGACGCGATGGCGGTCGTCGTGCGCTTCATGGGCCTCCTCCTGCCGGCGTGGGCCGGCTCAGTACATCGGCCTGCCGTCGCTGTCCACGGTGACGGTGCAGATCTCGACGATCGCCCAGATGTACATCGGGATCCACAGCAGCCAGCACGACAGCACGCTGACCAGCAGCTGGACCAACCCCTTCTGGTTGTAGCCCGCGTAGAAGTTGTGCACGCCCGGCAGGCCGATCAGGCCCAGCAGCGCGCCGAACAGGATGAAGCTGGTGCGGCTCTTGCCCTGCGCCACCGCCTGCGGGAAATACCCCGTCGCCACCCCGCATTGCGGGCACACCACCGCCTGGTCGACCAGTTGCTGGCCGCATTGCCTGCAGAACATGCCTTTCCCCCTTCGTCTCCGGATGCGGACGTTAGCAGGCTCCCGCGATGCTGGCGAATCCCTGCCCCCGCGCTCCCTCTACCCCTGCAGCTCCCTTTGTAGGAGCGACGTAAGTCGCGACCGCAGACCCGAAGCGCCCGTAATGCGGGACAGGCAGGACCAAAGCACGAGGCTTCATCCGCGTTTATCCACGTTTATCCGCGTTCATCCGTGTCTCAAGCCTCTGATGGCGTGCGGTCGCGACTTACGTCGCTCCTACAACAACAACACCCGGCGACGCGGGGATCACGGCTCGTAAAGCTCCAGCGGCAGGCCGTCGGGGTCGGCGAAGAAGGTGAAGCGGCTGCCGGTGTACTCGTCCACGCGCACCGGCTCGGTGGCCACGCCGTGCGCATGCAGGTGGGCCACCGCGTCGTCCAGGTCGGCCACGCGCAGGGCCAGGTGGCGCAGGCCGCAGGCTTCGGGGCGCGACACGCGCGGCGGCGGCGACGGGAAGGAGAACAGCTCGACCTGCGTGCCGTCGGGCAGCGCGAGGTCGAGCTTCCAGGAGTCGCGCTCGGCGCGGTAGTGCTCGGCGATGGTGCGCAGCCCCAGCACCTCGGTGTAGAAGCGCTTCGACCGCGCGTAGTCGGACGCGATGATGGCGACGTGGTGCAGGCCTGCGATCTTCATGTGGGCATTGTAGGCGGAGGCGCCAAGTCCACCTGTAGGAGGGCCTTCAGGCCCGATGCTTTGCGGTCGGGCCTGAAGGCCCTCCTACAGGGATTTGGCCCGTATGGCCGCCCGCATTCAATGCGCCGCGGCCGCATCCGCGCCGGCGCCGCCGGAAGGCGCCCTGCCGCCGCGCATCAGCAGCACCAGCGGCATCGCCGCCAGCGTCAGCAGCATCATCAGCTTGAAGTCGTTGAGGTAGCCGATCGCCGCCGCCTGCCGGTTCACCTCGGCATTGAGCAGGGCCAGGCCGGTGGCGGTGGAGGGATCCATCGCCGCCGGCAGCAGCGTGGTCTCCGCGCCGAAGGCGGGGATGCGCGCGCCGATCTCGGCGTGGTTCACCTGCACGCTGCGCGAGAGCAGGGTCATCACCACGGAGATGCCCACCGACGAACCGATGTTGCGCACCAGGCTGAAGAGGCCGGCGGCCTCGGTGCGCTGGTGCGGCTCCAGGGTGGCGTAGGCGACGGTGGAGATCGGCACGAACACCAGCCCCAGGCCCATGCCCTGCACCACGCCCAGCCAGACGATGGCCTGCATGGACGCGGTCGGGCCGAACTCGGTCATGCCGTGCAGCGAGGCCACCATCAGCGCCATGCCCACCAGGATCGGCCAGCGCGCATCGACGCGGCCCAGCAGCCGTCCCACGATCATCATGCTGAACATCGTGCCCACGCCGCGCGGCGCCAGCACCAGGCCGATGGTCAGCACCGGGTAGTCCATCAGCGAGCTGAGGTACGGCGGCAGCAGCGCCAGGGTGGCGAACAGCACGATGCCGACGATGAAGATCAGCGCGCAGCCGACCGCGAAGTTGGCGTTCTTCAGCAGCCCCAGGTCGAGCAGCGCGCGGTCGCGCCGGCGCCACCACCACAGGCCGTAGGTGTACAGCGCGAGGAAGGCCAGCGCGGCCTCGACCTGGATCTCGACGCTGCCGAACCAGTCCTCGCCCTGCCCGCGGTCCAGGAACAACTGCAGCGCGCCGATGCCCAGCGCCAGCAGGCCCAGGCCGATGCCGTCCAGCGGCCGCTCGTGCGGCACGTCCTTCTTCACGCTGGCCATGATGCCCATCAGCGCCAGGATGCCGATCGGCAGGTTGATCAGGAACACCCAGTGCCAGCTGTAGTTCTGGGTCAGGAAGCCGCCCAGCGGCGGGCCGAGGATCGGCCCCACCATGATGCCCATGCCCCACATCGCCATCGCCGCGCCGTGCTTCTCCTTCGGGAAGGCGTCGAGCAGCAGCGATTGCGAGATCGGCACCAGCGAGGCGCCGAACACGCCCTGCAGGATGCGGAACAGCACCATCTCGCCGATGCCGGTGGCGACGCCGCACAGCAGCGAGGCGACGGTGAAGCCGCTGACCGCGATGATCAGCAGGCGGCGCCGGCCCAGCCGCCCGGCCAGCCAGCCGGTCACCGGCGTCAGGATCGCCGCGGCGACGATGTAGCTGGTCAGCACCCACGACACCTGGTCCTGGGTGGCCGACAGCGAGCCCTGCATGTCCGGCAGCGCGACGTTGGCGATGGTGGTGTCCAGCGCCTGCATCAGCGTAGCCAGCATCACCGAGCCGACCAGCAGCGTGCGCTTGCCGCCGTGGCCGTCGTCGTGGGGTGCCGCAGCGGGGGAAGCGGAAGTGCTCATGGGGAATCCGGGAAAGGCCCGCCCGCGCACCCGTGCGCGGAAGGACCAGAGGTCACCCGGGGCGCGGCGTCGGCGGTGTCGGGCCCCACCACAGTGCCTTCGACCGCTCCCGTCCGCGCCCGGGATGACATGGAAAGGGAACTCAGCGCGCGGCCGTCGCCGGGCTGGCCTGCGCCTCGTGCAGGTCGACGCGCACGTCCGCGCTCATGCCGGCGCGCAACGGCGGCGCATCGGCACGGTCGGCGCCGTCGATCTCCAGCCGCACCGGGATGCGCTGCACGATCTTCACCCAGTTGCCGGTGGCGTTCTGCGGCGGCAGCACGCTGAACTCGGCGCCGGAGGCCGGCGCGATGGAGCCCACGTGCGCCTTCCACTTCACGCCGGGATAGCTGTCCACCTCGATGGTGGCGGACTGGCCGACCTTCATCTTCGCCAGCTCGGTTTCCTTGAAATTGGCCTCCACCCAGATCGGCGAGGTGGCGACCAGCGGCATCGCGGTCTGGCCGACGTTGACGTATTCGCCCACCTGCAGATCGTGCAGGCCGACGATGCCGTCCACCGGCGCGCGCACCTCGGCGTGCGCCAGGTCCAGCTTCGCCTTGGCCAGCATCGCCATCGCGGCGCGGTATTCGGGCAGGTCCTGGGTCGGCGTGCCCGGGCTGCCGCTCAGCGAGGCGGCGGCCTCGGACTGGCTGGCGATGGCGTCGGCCAGGTCGGTGCGCGCCTCGGCGACCGCGTGGCGCGCGTCGTCCAGCATCTTGCGCGAGACCAGTTGCTGGCCTTCGAGCTGCTGCATGCGCTGGAAATCGCGCTGCGCCCACGCCAGCGTCTCGCGCGCGGCCTGGATCGAGGTGCCGGTGCCGACCACCTTGGCGCGGCTGGCGCTGGCGGTGTTGGCCATGCGCGCGACCAGCGCTTCGTTCTGCGCCACCGCGATCTCCAGCGGGTCGGCGTCGATGCGGAACAGCAGGTCGCCCTTTTTCACCGGCTGGTTCTGCTGCACGGCCACCTCGACCACGCGGCCGCCGACCTGCGGCGCGATCAGGATGCGCTCGGCCTTGATGTAGGCGTTGTCGGTGCCGACCTCGCGGCTGGAGACGACGTATTCCCAGCCGAAGAAGCCGGCGACGGCCAGCGGCCCGGCCACCCACAGCCACACGGGCACGCGGCGGCGCTTGGGAGCGGAAGGTTTGGCCGCGTTCTCGCCGGCCTCGTTGATCTTGCTGGTCATGGTGGGGGTTCAGCTCTTGCGGAGGGAGGACTCGGCGCGGCTGGCGCGGTCGAGCTGGGAGAGGTTTTCGCGGATCCGGCCGAGCACCTTCAGCGCGGTGGCCAGTTCGCCGGCATCGATGCCGGCCAGGCAGTCCTCGCGGACCGACACGGCCACGGCCTCGATGTCGTGCATCACCGCGTCGGACGGCGGCAGCAGGTGGAGGCGCCACACGCGGCGGTCGTCCGGGTCGCTGCGGCGCTCGACGAAGCCGGCCTTCTGCAGCCGGTCGACGACGCGGCCGACGGCGATCGGCTCCATGTCGAGCAGGTCGGCCAGTTCGGACTGGGTGATGCCTTCGCTCTGGTGGATGCGCTTGAGCGCGCGCCACTGCACGCGGGTCAGGCCCAGGTGCGCGGCGCGGCGGTCGAACACGCGCCCGAACAGGCGGCTCAGGTCCGCGATCAGGTAACCGATGGTGCTGTTGCCGTTGGCGCTCTTCATGGCTGCCTATGATATAGATGCTTAGGCAGTAATGTTCAAGGCAGAGAATTGCGTTCAGCCAAGAGAATGATCAAGCCCTTGTTTTCTAATGAAATATGCGTCTTTCCCTGAATGGCCCTGCGTGGCCCATCCGGCAATGACCCGCCGACCGGCAGCAGCAGGGGCGCGAACGGAATCCCTTCGGCTTCGGCGCTGCCTCCATGCCGTCATCCCCGCGCAGGCGGGGACCCAGCGACTTTCACCGCTGTGAGCAAAGGCACCGGGTTCCCGCCTGCGCGGGAATGACGGTCGACGGGGTCGGATCGGATCCTGGCTGTTTACTTATCGGCCATGCACTGTCATCCGACAAGCCAAGCTTATCGACGGCAACGCAGCGCACGGCCGGAGCCACACGCCGCCACTCTCCTCTTCGTCGTCCCCGCGCAGGCGGGGACCAGCGACTTCGTCGCCGGAAACAAAGGCACTGGGTTCCCGCCTGCGCGGGAATGACGGTCAACGGGGTCGGATCGGATCCTGGGTGTTTCCTTCGGCTATGCACTGTCATCCGACAAGCCAAGCTCACCGACGACAACGCAGCGTACCGCTGGAATCACACCGCTGCCGCTCCTCTCTTTGTCGTCCCCGTGCAGACGGGGACCCAGCGACTTCCGTCGCCGAAAGCAAAGGTACTGGGTTCCCGCCTGCGTGGGAATGACGGTCAACGGGGTCGGATCGGATCCTGGCTGTTTCCTGATCGGCCGTGCACTGTCATCCGACAAGCCAAGCTCACCGACGACAACGCAGCGTGCCGATGGAATCACACCGCTGCCGCTCCTCTCTTTGTCGTCCCCGCGCAGGCAGGGACCCAGCGACTTTCATCGCTGAAACAAAAGACACTGAATTCCCGCCTGCGCGGGAATGACGGTCAACGGGGCCGGATCGGATCCTCACTGTTTCCTTACCGACTGTGCGCCGTCATCCAACAAGCCAGGCTCATCGACGGCAACGCAGCGCGCGGCCGGAGCCACATCGCCACCGCTTCCCTCTTCGTCGTCCCCGTGCAGGCGGGGACCCAGCGACTTCATCGCTGGAAGCAAAGGCGCTGGGTTCCCGCCTGCGTGGGAATGACGGTCAACGGGGTCGGATCGGATTCTGGCTGTTTCCTTCGGCTATGCACCGTCATCCGACAAGCCAAGCTCATCGACGGCAACGCAGCGCGCGGTCGGAGCCACACGCCGCCACTCTCCTCTACGTCGTCCCCGCGCAGGCGGGGACCCAGCGACTTCCGTCGCCGGAAGCAAAGGCGCTGGGTTCCCGCCTTCGCGGGAATGACGGTCAACGGGGTCGGATTGGATCCTCGCTGTTTCCTGATCGGCCGAGCATTGTCATCCGACAAGCCCAGCTTATCGACGGCAATGCAGCGCGCCGAAACCACACCACCGCCGTTCCCCTCTTCGTCGTCCCCGCGCAGGCGGGGACCCAGCGACTTTCATCGCTGTGAGAAGGCGCTGTATTCCCGCCTGCGCGGGAATGACGGTCGACGGGGCTGGTTTCCCGCCTGTGCGGGAAATGACGGTCAGCGGCAGCCAACCACCGCATCGATCCTCGGCCACCGGAAACGACGACGCCGGCACAGGGCCGGCGTCGGAATCGCTTCAGCAGGGCGATGGCAGTCGGCGCGAAGCCTCAGCCTTCCCACTTGCCCAGCGCCGCCAGGCCGTTCTCCTTGGCGCGCTCGTAGACCACGGCCTGGGCCTTGGCGAAGTTGCCCTTCAGGTCCTGCGACCACAGCTTCAGCGCGGCCTGCTGCATGGCGCGGCCGTAGGAGAAGCTCAGCGGCCACGGCAGGCTGCCCAGCTGGTTCATGGCGTTGAGGTGGGCGGTGGACTGCTCGTCGGTCTGGCCGCCGGACAGGAACACGATGCCCGGCAGGATCGCCGGCACGGTGCTCTTCAGGCACATCACGGTGGACTCGGCGACTTCCTCGACGCCGGCCTGCTCGTCGCAGTCCTTGCCGGCGATGACCATCGAGGCCTTCAGGATGGTGCCTTCCAGCAGCACGTTCTGCTCGTACAGCGCGCCGAACAGCGAGCGCAGCACGGCCTCGGTCACTTCGTAGCAGACCTCGATGTTGTGGTCGCCGTCCATCAGCACTTCCGGCTCCACCATCGGCACCAGGCCGCATTCCTGGCACAGCGCCGCGTAGCGGGCCAGCGCATGGGCGTTGGCCTCGATGCAGGTGCCGGACGGGATGTCCTCGCCGATGGTGATGACGGCGCGCCACTTGGCGAAGCGCGCGCCCAGCTTGTAGTACTCCTTCAGGCGGTCGCGCAGGCCGTCCAGGCCCTCGGTGACCACTTCGCCCGGGCAGCCGGCCAGCGGATGCGTGCCCTTGTCTACCTTGATGCCCGGGATGATGCCGTGGTCGCTCATGTACTTGGCGAACGGCACGCCGTCCTTCGTCGACTGGCGGATGGTCTCGTCGAACAGGATCGCGCCGGAGATGTAGTCGGACAGCTTGGGCGTGGTGAGCAGCAGCTCGCGGTAGGCGCGGCGGTTCTCCTCGGTGTTCTCGATGCCCACGCCCTGGAACCGCTTGGCGATGGTGGTGGTGGACTCGTCGATCGCGATGATGCCCTTGCCCGCGGCCACCATGGCCTGGGCGGTTTCGGCAAGCTGTTCGATGCTCATGGGGATCCTGGTGGCGGGTTGGGAAAGATACCAATTATAGCCCAGCGCCCTGCCGGGGCCGGGCCGATCCCCATGATGTCATGGAACGCCGGCGCGCCGGCTCACGCCGCCAGGCAGGACGCGCAATCCACGTCGATGCGCAGGTCCAGCGCCCGCAGCAGCGGCTGCCACGCGGCGGCGTCGCCGGCGCGCTGGTACACCAGCAGTTCGGCGTGGCGGTGCAGGCCGGGCAGCTGCCAGGACATCTCGCGCATCACCTGGCACAGCTCGCGCGCGATGCCGGGGTCCTCCAGCAGCAGGCGGCAGTCCATCGGCGCCGAGGCGCCTGCCGAACTCATCGCCGAGGTGAAGCGCAGCACCAGCCCCGACAGGTGCGCGACCAGCGCGCGCTCGGCGTCGTCGCCGGCGCGGTCGCCCAGCGCCATCAGTTCCTGCCGCGCCTGGCGCAGCGCGCCCAGCACCTGCGCCAGGTAGTCGCCCAGGCGCGCGGCGTCGGGCGGCGCCGAGGGCGTCGGCGCGTGCTCGCGCTGGCGGGCGCTGACCACGTCGATCACTTCCCGCGGGAACTGCCCCGGGATCATCCGCAGGGCGATGGCCACCCGCGCCAGCGGGTCGTCGCCGGCGGACAACAGCGCCGCCATCATCTCGGCCGACAGCAGGATCCGCCCCAGCGGCGATATCTCCGCGGTGGCGGCCGGATAGCCGGAACCGTCGGCGCGCTCGTGGTGTTCCTGCACCGCCATCGCCACGCGCTCGGGATAGGTGCCCGCCTCGCGCAGCAGCGCGGCGCCGACCAGCGGGTGCACGCAGATGCTGCGCCACTGCGCGGCGTCCAGTTGCCGCGACTGCGACAGCAGGGCCGGATCCAGGTAGTTCTCGCCGACGTCGTGCATCAGCCCGGCCTCGGCGGCGTCGGCGACCAGGCTGTCGCTGCACTGCAGGCGCAGCGCCAGCCAGGCGGCGATCATCGCCACGCTGACCGAATGCCGCAGCGCCGCCGGGCGGTTGCGCGCCGTCGCGGTCATCAGCACGCCGGGCCCGCCGTGCAGGCGCAGGTGGCGGAACAGCGCGAGGATGCGCCCGCCGTCTTCGCCCAGCAGCGCGGCCAGTGCGCGTTCCTCGTCCAGCACCTGCCGCGCCACCCGCTCCAGGTCGGCCGGCGCCAGCGAATTGCGGTAGGTCAGCGAGGCTTCCAGCGGCTCCAGCAGCCGCTTGGCGATCAGGCGCTCGCGGATGTCCGGCGTGATCGGCCGGCCCTTGGCCCACAGCAGCAGGCCGTTGCGGTCGCGGATGTCGCGGTGGGCGACCAGGTCGTCCGGCCCGGCCGCCTGCAGCAGCTGGTCCATGCAGTGCGCGTTCGGCCGCTCCGGCAGTTCGACGCCCGGGACCGGGTCGCGCGCTCCTTGCTTGAGTTTCCAGTCCACGACGACGTCGCCCGTTCCGGCACCAGTGCCGCCACGGTATCGGCCGGCGATCGTGTGACTTGAGCGCGTCCGCCGCGTCGCGCGCTACAGCTCGCCCAGCCCCTCGGCCTTGCCGCGCTCGCCCATCTGCAGCAGGCGCAGGGTGTTGGTGGCGCCGTGCTTCTCCATGTGGTCGCCGCTGGTGAAGATCACGCGGTCGCCCTCGGCCAGCAGCGCGCGGTCGTGCAGCACGCGCATGGCGTCGCGCGCGGCCTCGCGCGGGGCCAGGCCGCGGCTGTCGAAGGCGATCGGGAACACGTCGCGGATCATCGCCATCTTGCGGCGCGCGCCGTCGTGGCGCGAGAACGCGTAGATCGGCGCGCTGGAGCGGAAGCGCGACAGGAAGCGCGCGGTGCCGCCGGACTCGGTCATCGCCACGATCGCGCGCACGCCGATGTGCTCGGAGAGGAACATCGTGGCCATGGCGATCGCCTGGTCGGCGCGCTCCAGGTTGCGCGGCGCCTTCTCGAAGTCGGTATCCATCTCGAACTGCTTCTCGGCGCCCAGGCAGATGCGCGCCATCGCCTCGACCGCGCGCACGGGGTAGCTGCCCGCGGCGGTTTCGGCCGACAGCATCACCGCGTCGGTGCCGTCGATGACGGCGTTGGCCACGTCCAGCACCTCGGCGCGCGTCGGGATGGGGCTGTCCACCATCGACTGCAGCATCTGGGTGGCGGTGATCACCACCTTGTTGCGCGCCAGCGACTCGCGGATGATCTTCTTCTGCAGGCCGGGCAGCTCGGCGTCGCCGATCTCCACGCCCAGGTCGCCGCGCGCCACCATCACCACGTCGCTGGCGTCGACGATCTCGGCCAGGTTCTCGATGGCCTCGGTGCGCTCGATCTTCGACACCAGCGCGGCGTCGCAGCCGTGCTGGCGGGCGATGCGGCGCGCCTCGTTCATGTCCTCGGCGTTGCGGCAGAACGACACCGCGATGAAGTCCACACCGATGTTCTCGGCCACGTAGGCGATCAGTTCGCGGTCGCGCTCGGTCAGCGCGCCCAGCGACAGCCCGCCGCCCTGCTTGTTCAGGCCCTTGCGGTCGGACAGCACGCCGTCGTTGAGCACGGTGCAGGCGATGCGCTCGCCTTCGACCTGCACCACCTGCAACTGCATCAGGCCGTCGTCCAGCAGCAGTACGTCGCCTGCGCCGACGTCGCCGGGCAGGCCCAGGTAGCTGACGCCCACCTGCGAGGCGTCGCCCGGGGGCGCATCGGCGCGGGCGACCAGGTCGAAGCGATCGCCGGCCTTCAGCACCACCTTGCCCTCGGCGAAGCGCTCGATGCGGATCTTCGGCCCGGGCAGGTCGGCCAGGATGCCGACTTCGGCGCCGACGCGCTGCGCGGCCAGGCGCACCGCGGCGGCGCGCTTGGCCTGCCCGGACGGGTCGCCGTGGGAGAAGTTCAGGCGCACCACGTTGACGCCGGCGCGGAACAGATCCTCCAGCACGCCGGGCGGGTCGGTCGCCGGTCCGAGGGTGGCGAGGATCTTGGTGCGGCGCTGGCGTTCGGTCATGGTGCGGAGTTCCGTGAAAACCGCGCAAACGCTACCACAGCGAAAACGGTCCGTGACGACCTGCCGTCGCCCGCGCATCACGCTGTCCCGGGACAGCATCCCGCGTTCTCGCCGCAGTGCGCGGAAACCGCCGTTTTCCAGTGCTTTCGCGCGTTTCCGCCACCGCGCATCACTGGTATTTTTTTGGTCTCGTGAATACTTCACCTGCTGCGCACGCACACGGAACTGCGCCGACTCGCATTCCCGACTCGCCTCCCTGCAGGAGTGGTGCCGACATGTCGGCACCGGTAAGTCGCGACCGGGCTCCAACAACCGACAGCAGAAAAGCGGAAGACGCGAATCAGAACCGGCAGAGCTTTTCAGCTTTTATCGGATTTATCCGCGTATATCCGTGTCAATCCGCGGCTTGAAGACCCCGATGGCGTGCGGTCGCGACTTGCGTCGCTCCTACAGCGCGGTAGCGAGCAGGTCGGGCGGCGCGGCGGCCAGGCGGTCGGCGCCGCGCAGTTCGTCTTCGCCGCCGAAGCCCCACAGCACGCCGACGCTGCGCATGCCATGGTGGCGCGCGCCGTCGATGTCCATGTGGCGGTCGCCGATCATCCAGCAGGCCTCCGGCGCCAGCGCCAGCCGCCGCAATGCCTCGCCGATCAGCTCCGGCTTGTGGCTCAGGCGGCCGTCCGGCGTGGCGCCGACGATCTCGACGAAGCGATGGCCGAACGGCAGGTGCGCGACGATCTTGCGCGCATGCGGTTCGTTCTTCGCGGTGACCACGGCGAGCCGGTGGCCGTCGGCGTGCAGGCGTTCGACGGCGTCGCCGATGCCGGCGTAGACCTCGTGTTCCAGCCAGCCATGCGACTCGAAGCGGTCGCGGTAGTGCTCGACCGCCGCCTCCACCTTCGCGTCATCGCCGAGCAGCGGCGCGAAGCTGGTCCGCAGCGGCGGGCCGATCCAGCGCCGCAGTTCGGCCTCGGGCGGCACGGGATGGTCCAGCTGCGCCAGCGCGTGCGCGACGCAGCGGGTGATGCCGACGGCCGAGTCGATCAGCGTGCCGTCGAGGTCGAAGAACAGCGTGGCGCGGCTCACGCGCTGCGCGCCTCCAGGGCCGCCACGGCGGGCAGGGTCTTGCCCTCCAGGAATTCCAGGAACGCGCCGCCGCCGGTGGAGATGTAGCCGACGTCCTCGGCGATGCCGTACTTGTCCACCGCCGCCAGCGTGTCGCCGCCGCCGGCGATGGAGAACGCCTTCGACTGCGCGATGGCGCGCGCCAGCGTCTCGGTGCCCTTGCCGAAGGCGTCGAACTCGAACACGCCCACCGGGCCATTCCACACCACCGTGCCGGCCGACTTGATCAGCTCGGCGTAGCGCTGCGCGGTCTGCGGGCCGATGTCGAGGATCAGGTCGTCGGCCGCGACCGCGTCGACCGCCTTCACCGTCGCCGGCGCGTCCGCGGCGAACGCGGGGGCGACCACGACATCGGTGGGCAGCGGGATCTCGGCACCGCGCGCCCTGGCGTCGGCGTCGATCTTCTTCGCCGTGCCGACCAGGTCGGCCTCGTACAGCGACTTGCCCACCGCGTGCCCTTCCGCGGCGATGAAGGTGTTGGCGATGCCGCCGCCGACGATCAGCTGGTCGACCTTGCCGACCAGGCTGGTCAGCAGTTCCAGCTTGGTCGACACCTTGCTGCCGGCGACGATCGCCAGCAACGGGCGCGCCGGGTTGGCCAGCGCCTTGTCCAGCGCATCCAGCTCGGCCATCAGCAGCGGGCCGCCGGCGGCGACCGGGGCGAAGCGGATCACGCCGTGGGTGGAGGCCTGCGCGCGGTGCGCGGTGCCGAAGGCGTCCATCACGAAGACATCGCACAGCGCGGCGTACTTCTTCGACAGGGCCTCGTCGTCCTTGCCCTCGCCGACGTTCATGCGGCAGTTCTCCAGCAGCACGATCCGGCCCGGCTGCACGTCCACGCCGTCCACCCAGTCCTTCACCAGCGGCACGTCGACGCCGAGCAGCTCGGACAGGCGCGCGGCCACCGGGGCCAGCGAATCGGCCTCGCTCCACACGCCTTCCTTCGGCCGGCCGAGGTGCGAGGCGACCATCACCGCCGCGCCCTTCTGCAACGCCAGCTTCAGCGTCGGCAGCGAGGCGGTGATGCGCTGCTCGGAGGTGATGCGGCCATCGTCGATCGGCACGTTCAGATCCTGGCGGATCAGCACGCGCTTGCCGGCGAGATCGAGGTCGGTCATGCGGACGATGGGCATCGGAAATCCTGGGCGGCGGGGAAGACGGCTATTGTCCCGCCTGCCCGCACGCGCCGCAAACCGCCGCCCGCCTCACGCAGGCGGGCGGCTGCGCAGCAGGCTGAAGGCGAAGGCCGCCACCAGCACCGCGCCGAGCAGCAGCAGGCCCCACAGCAGCCAGGCCTTCCAGTCGCGCGGCGTGGGCGGCGGCGCCAGCGCGGCGTCGCCGGCCAGCGACGCGGACGGGGACAGGTAGGCGGGCGACGGCTGCCATTCCTCGCCGCGGTCGCGGCGCAGCGCATCCACCAGCTGCGGCATCGGCACCGCGGCGCGGCGCGCGGTCGCGCTGCCCGCCACCAGCGCGTAGGGCGGCGTGCCCTGGGCCAGGAACACCATCACGTCGGGGCGGTAGCCCAGGCGCAGCGTCGGCGCCTGCGCCGGCAAGGCGCTGCGGTTGCGCAGCCGCCAGTAGCGGTCGCGCTCCGGGCCGCTGGCGAGCGGCTGCTCCGGCGACGCGCTGGGCCGGTCGCCGCCGACGCGGTACGCCACCCAGGGGCCGGCGCGCAGCCGCCACGGCGCGTCGGTGGCGTCGCGGCTTTCCAGCGTCCACTCGCCCACCGCGTAGTCGTCCATCGCCAGGTCGACCAGCGTGATCGGGTAGCGCCCGTCGCTTTCGTAGACGTAGCCGTCCACGCCCTGCTCGGAGACGCGGCGCCCGTGCAGTTCCGACCATTGCACGGCCTGCCGCAGGTGCACCGCGTCCAGGCGCGCCCGCACTTCGCGGATGGGCAGTGCTGGCGACGCGTCCAGCGGCACGAAGCGCACGTAGCGCAGCCCGCCGCGGACCGGCACCTCGTCGCGCAGCAGGCGCTGCGCGCCGCGCTGCAGTTCGACCAGCGTCGCACGGTCCTGCACCACGTCCCACGCCTGCAGGTCGCGGCTGCCTTCCACGCGATAGCTGGACTCGCGCGGCGTGCCCGGGTCCCAGGTGAACTCCAGCGCCTCGACCCCGTCGCGGATGCTGCTCAGGTCGACCAGGAAGGCGCGCGCCGGCCCGGCCGCGCGCGCGCCGCCGCCGTCGGCCTCGATGCGGACGATGCGCCCGTTCTCGCCGAACTGGGCCGACACGCGCGAGGCGCCTTCGGCATCCTGCTGCGCGCCCGGCAGCGGGAACCACGGCACCACGATGCGCCGCGCCGGCAGCGCGGTCGGCTGCTCGGGGCCGAACAGCGCCGCGGCGACCGGCCTGCCCTGCGCGTCGAGCACGTCCACGTCGCGCAGGTCGGGCCACGCCGTGGTGGCGTAGACCTCGCGATCCAGCACCACCCGGTAGGCGCCGGCCTGCTCGCCGGACAGCACCAGCGGCCACTGCTTCGCGTAGGGCGCCGGGGCCGGCGCCTGCGCCGACGCGGCGATGGGCAACACCAGCAGCCATGCCAGGAACTTCTTCATGCCGCAGCCTCCTCGTTCTCGATGCGGCGCGGCGGCGCCGGCGCCAGGTAACCCACCACCGTGCAAAGCAGGCCGTAAGCCATGAAGGAACCGATGCCCAGCAGGTTGCCCAGGTGCTGGCGATCGACCAGCACCAGCTTGGCCAGCACCACCGCCATCAGCACCGCGCCGCCCAGCCACAGCATGCGCTGGCCGCGGCGCGAGCCGATCACCCAGCCCAGCACGCCGAGCACGCTCCAGGTCACCGTCAGGCTGGTCTGCGCCAGGCTGCCCGGCAGCAGGCCGCCGTTCCACGGCACCCCGCCCCAGTGGTGGACCGCGTGCAGGACCACCGAGGTGATCCACGCGAACGCCAGCGCCGACAGCAGCACGATGCGCGCCGGCGGCAGCGTCCGCGCCTCCGGCATCCACCACCGCAGCAACAGCACCAGCGTGGCGAGCTGCGCCAGTTCCAGCGGATTCAGCACGGGCAGCCAGGGCAGCGGCCGGGCATCGCCGGGCACGAACAGCGAGCCCGCCCACCACAGCCCCAGCACGGCGAACAGCACGCCCAGCAACGGCGTGCGCCAGCCGTCGAAGCGTTCGCCCAGCGGCGCCGCCAGCCAGCGCCAGCGGAACAGCGCCAGCGCCGCCACCGCCAGCCACGGCAGCGCGACCAGGCCCGCCTGCCAGCCGCCGCCCATGCCGCGCACGTGGCCGGGCAGCCACGCCAGCAACAGGCTGGCCGCCAGCGGCCACACCAGCCACCACACGAACTGCGCGGCGCCGGCCAGGCGATGCTCGCTGTCGCGCAGGCACATCAGGCTGCGCACGCCGAGCACCGCGTAGGCGAGCCACGCCCACACGCCGTTGCCGTCGAACGGCTGCTGGTGCGCGGCCGCCTGCCACAGCGCCAGCGGCGCCGCCGAGGCCAGCGCCGCCAGCGTGGTCCATGCCAGCGCGGTGGACGGCCGCCGGCAATGCACTTCCGCCGCCAGCCAGCCGGTGAGCGCGGCGAAGGCGAGCATCGCGTCGGGCTCGTCGCGGTAGCCGAGGTGGGCGTCGATCTCGGACATGCCGTTGCCCAGCCACCAGGCCAGCGCCCAGAGGTAGTACAGCAACGCGATGCCCACGCTCCGTCCGCGGTACGCCCACGCGCTGGCGAAGCCGGCGACCGCGATCAGCAGCGCGCTCATGAAGGCCGCGTTGGCGAACATCGGCACGGCGGACGCGGCCGCCGTGTACGACGACGACGCATCCATGCGCCCGATCGCGAACGCCGCCGCGGCCGCGAGCTGCAGGCCGGCGCCGGTCAGCTGCGGCAGCAGGCGCGACTGCCTCAGGCCCAGCCACGCCAGCGCCGCACCCTCCAGCGCGAACACGCAGGCCGTCGCCTGCGCCGACAGCGCCAGCGGCACCGCCAGCGTGGCGAAGCCGACCGCCAGCAGCGCGTACGACTGTGCCAGCACGCCGTAGTGCTCGCGGCGGCGCAGCGCCCACGCCAGCGCCGCGTACAGCACGCCCAGCCCCAGCGCGCAGAACGCCAGCGGCATGCGGCTGTCCTCGAACGCGCCGCCCTGCATCAGCCCGGCCTGCAGCGAGAACGCGACCAGCGGCATGCCGAACACCAGGCAGCCATCGATGAAGTCGCGGCGGCCCGCCGGCTGGCGCCGCGCGAACAGCAGCGGGATGAGCAGGTAGAAGACGAAGAACAGCGCCAGGAACGGCTGCGTGGTGGCGTACTTCTCCGGCGCATAGTCGAACACGCCCCAGGCCGTGCCGATGCCGAAGGTGAAGGCGAAGCCCAGCAGGTTGAGCACGCGCCACGCCTTGTACCAGGCGATGCCGACGATGGCCGCGTTCAGCACGGCGTAGTACGAGAACAGCGCGACATGGTTGCCGCCGCCCGTCGATAGCCAGATCGGCGCCAGGAAGCCCGCCAGCAGCGCGAACACGGCCAGCGCCTTCGCATCCTGCAGCACCGCCAGCATGCCCGCGCCGGCGACCAGCACGATGCTCAGCGCGAACGCCGCGCCGGCCGGCACCAGGCCGAAGACCTTGAACGCCGCGAACACCACCAGCAGCAGCACGCCGATCGCGCCGCCCTGCAGGCTGAGCGCGAACGTGCGGTTGCTCTCGCGCTTGCGCCACGCGAACACCAGCGCGCCCAGCGCCGCCGCGGCGATGCCGGCCAGGCGCAGTTCCGGCGGCAGGGTGAACCAGCCCTGGTCGGCGCCGTACTTCAGCAGCGCGGCCACGCCGGCGAACAGCACCAGCATGCCGATCTTCACCGGCACGTTGCCCACGGTGAACCAGCGCTGCACCGCGCGCACGGCGACGGTGAGCACGTCGGGCGCGGCGGGACGCGACGGCGCGGCCGGGCGCGGCTGACGGGGCGGCAGCGGCGGCGCGGCCTGCGCCGGCGGCTCCGGGCGCGCGGGCGGGATCGGCGGCGGACCCGCGGGACGATCCGATGTCGATGTCGACGTCGATGCCGCCGCAGGCGCGGGACGAGGCGGCGGCGCTTGTTCGCGCATCAGGTCCGCCAGCGTGGGCCCTTCGTCCACGGCGGCCTCCGTTGCCGGCGCGCGTTCGGGGGCGGGCGGGGCGGCGTGCGCGGTGCGCAGCTGCGCCACCTGCTGCTCCAGCATCGCCACGCGGCGCTTCAGGCCGCCGATCGCCACCAGCGCGACGATAAGCAGGACCGGCACCGCCAGCACGGCCAGTCCCACCAGCACCAACCACCCGACCACGTCGTCCATTCCCCGCCCTCGCCTTGTGCGTGTTTCCGGTGCGGGACGGGTACGCCCCGTCCTCCGGCCGTCCATGCAGCCGCGCCCGCAGCCTCGGGCATGGCCCCGCGATTTGCAAGATTCCGAGCCGCGGGTGGCCGTGGATGGCGTATCGGGTATCGCCTCGCGATACCCGGAAACGACACGAGCGCCCGGAGGCGCTCGTGTCGGGAGGCGTGCGGCCGGGCCGGCCGCGCCGCCGGCCTACTTGCCGGCGACCACGCGCACCATTTCCAGGCACTTGTTGGAGTAGCCCCACTCGTTGTCGTACCAGGCCACCAGCTTGACGAAGGTGGGATCCAGCGCGATGCCGGCCTCGGCGTCGAAGATCGAGGTGCGGGTGTCGCCACGGAAGTCGGTGGCGACCACCTTGTCCTCGGTGTAGCCCAGGATGCCCTTCAGCGCGCCCTGGCTCTGCGCCTTCATCTCGGCCTTGATCTCTTCGTAGGTCGCCGGGTTCTCCAGCTCGGCGGTCAGGTCGACCACCGACACGTCGCTGGTGGGCACGCGGAACGACATGCCGGTGAGCTTCTTGTTGAGCGCGGGGATCACCACGCCGACGGCCTTCGCCGCGCCGGTGCTGGACGGGATGATGTTCTCGAGGATGCCGCGGCCGCCGCGCCAGTCCTTGTTGCTCGGGCCGTCCACGGTCTTCTGGGTGGCGGTGGCCGCGTGCACGGTGGTCATCAGGCCGCGCTTGATGCCCCACTTGTCGTGCAGCACCTTGGCGATCGGCGCCAGGCAGTTGGTGGTGCACGAGGCGTTGGAGACGATCGCCTCGCCGTTGTAGGTCTTGTCGTTGACGCCGTAGACGAACATCGGCGTGTCGTCCTTCGACGGCGCCGACAGGATCACCTTCTTCGCGCCGGCGTCCAGGTGCTTCTGCGCGGTGGCCTTGTCGAGGAACAGGCCGGTGGACTCGATGACCACCTCGGCGCCGACCTCGTCCCACTTCAGGTTGGCCGGGTCGCGCTCCTGGGTCAGGCGGATCTTCCGGCCGTTGACGAACAGCGCGCCGCCTTCCACCTTCACGTCGCCGTCGAAGCGGCCGTGCACGGAGTCGTACTGCAGCATGTAGGCCAGGTAGTCCGGCTCCAGCAGATCGTTGATGGCGACGATCTCGATGTCGTCGCCGAAGTTCTGCACGGCGGAACGCAGCACGTTGCGTCCGATGCGGCCGAAGCCGTTGATACCCACCTTGATCGACATTGCTCAGGACTCCTGCGGCCGCGCCCGGCGCGGCGGGGTTGACGGGGGCCGTCATTCTAACAGGCCGCCCCGCGGCGGGACGGCGCGGGCATTGATCAGGATCAAGGCGGCGGCGCATGCGCGGGCAGAGACTGGCCCCACATTCCAACGAGCCCCACACCATGAAGAAGCCCCTGATCCCGATCGCCATCGCCCTCGCCCTGGGCGCCGCCGTCCCCGCCTTCGCCCAGTCCCAGGGCGAGTGGACGCTGGGCGTGGGCGCGCACCAGGTCAACCCGAAGTCCGACAACGGCGCACTGGCCGGCGGCACGCTGCCGCTCGACATCGACAGCGACGTCAAGCCGACCATCACCTTCGAATACTTCCTGCGCGACAACCTGGGCCTGGAAGTGCTGGCCGCGCTGCCGTTCAAGCACGACATCGCCGTCAAGGGCGTCGGCACCGTCGGCAGCACCAAGCACCTGCCGCCGACCGTCTCGCTGCAGTACCACTTCAACGGCAAGGGCAAGGTGTCGCCGTTCGTCGGCGCCGGCCTGAACTACACCACCTTCTTCAGCGAGGACACCCGGGGCGCGCTGGAAGGCACCAGGCTGAAGCTGGCCGATTCCTGGGGCCTGGCCGCGCACGTCGGCCTGGACATCAAGGTCAGCGAACGCGGCGCCGTGCGCGTGGACGCGCGCTGGATCGACATCGACACCGACGTCAAGGTGGACGGCGCCAAGCTGGGCACCGCGAACGTCGACCCGCTGGTCTACGGCGTGGCGTACGTCGTGAAGTTCTGAGCGGACGCCCGCATCGCCGGATGCCGTCAAATCGGGGACGGCCCGTGTCGGTTACAGTACCGGCATGGTCCGTCCCTTTCTTTTCGCCGCCGTCCTCGTGCTCTCCGTCGCGCTCGCGCTGGCGGCCGCGCCCGCCCATGCGTGGGGCCCGCTCGGGCACCGGCTGGTGGCGCTGCTGGCCTGGGACGACCTGACGCCCGGCGCGCGGCGCCAGATCGACGCCCTGCTGCAGGGCGAGCCGGAGCCGACGCTCGCCGGCATCGCCAACTGGGCCGACAACCTGCGCAGGAACGACCCGGTCCTCGGCCGCCGGTCGGCGAGCTGGCACTTCATCAACCTCGGCGAACACGACTGCGCCTACGAGCAACCGCGCGACTGCCCGGGCGGCAACTGCGTGGTGGAAGCGATCCGGACGCAGGCCGCCCTCCTCGCCGACACCGGGCGCACGCCCGCCGAGCGCCTGCAGGCGCTGAAGTTCGTCGTGCACTTCGTCGGCGACGTGCACCAGCCGCTGCATGCCGGCTACGGCCACGACAAGGGCGGCAACGACAAGCAGATCCAATGGGAAGGGCGCGGCACCAACCTGCACACGCTGTGGGACAGCCGCATGCTGCTGTCCACCCGCCGCGGCGAGGCGGACTACCTGCGGCACCTGCGGACGCTGCCGCGGCCCGGCACGGACGCGGTCGCGCTGCCGCCGCCCGCGGCCGCCTGGGCCGAACAGTCGTGCCGGGTGGCGACCGAACCCGGTTTCTATCCGTCCGGCGCGAAGCTCGAGCCGGCCTACGTGGACCGATACCTGCCCGTCGCCGAGCGCCAGCTGCGCGCCGGCGGCGCCGCGCTGGCCGCGGTGCTGAACAAGGCGCTCGATCCTCCCTGAGCTTTCCCGTCCCGTCACCGCGAGGCCCCGCATGATCCGTCATCTCCGTGTTTGCGCATCGATCGCCCTCTGCCTCGGGCTGTCGGCCAGCATCGCGCCGGCGCGGTCGCACCCGGCGCACGCGCCTTCGGCGCCTCCCGCCGGCCGCGTCGAGCTGCCGTGGGACGCCGCCCTGCTGCGCGACCTGCCCCGCCACGACATCGCCCTGGACGTGCATGGCCGGGCGCTGCGCTGCAGCGGCGTGGACCTGGTGGACGTGCTGCGCCACGCCGGCGCGATGCCGGCCGAACCGCTGCGCGGCGCCCACCTCGCGCGCCGCGTCGAAGTCCGCGCGCGCGACGGCTACACCGTGGTCTTCTCGCTGGGCGAACTCGACCCCACCCTGGGCGGGCAGCGCGTCTACGTGGCCGACCGGTGCGACGGCAAGCCGCTGGACGCGCACGACGGCCCGGCGCGCCTCGTCGTCCCCGGCGACGCGCGGCCCGCGCGCAGCGCCCGCCAGCTGCAGACCCTGATCGTCGAATGACCCGCCCCCGGAAGGAGTCGTCCGCATGAACCTGCCCGCGTTGCTCCGCCGTCGCTTCGCCCCGCTCGCCCTGCTCTTGGCCCTGCTCGCGCCCGCCGCGGCGCAGGCGCAGGACGAAGCGCCCCTGACCGTGTTCGCCGCCGCCAGCCTGAAGGAATCGCTGGACGAAGCCGCGGTCGCCTACCGGCGGCAGACCGGCGTGCCGGTGCGCGTGTCCTACGCCGCCAGTTCCGCGCTCGCACGGCAGATCGAACAGGGCGCGCCGGCGGACGTCTTCTTCTCCGCCGACCTGGAATGGATGGACTACCTGCAGCAGCGCGGCAAGCTGCAGGAAGCGACGCGGCGCAGCCTGCTCGGCAACCGGCTGGTGCTGGTCGCGCCGAAGGCGAGCAAGGCGCAGGTGGACCTGAAGCGCCCGGCGACGCTGCTGGCCGCACTCGGCAACGGCCGCCTCGCCGTGGGACAGACGCAGACGGTGCCGGCGGGCAAGTACGCCAAGGCCTCGCTGGAATCGCTGTCGCTGTGGAACGGCGTCAAGGCGCGGCTGGCCGAATCGGAAAGCGTGCGCGCGGCGCTGATGCTGGTGGCGCGCGGCGAGACGCCGCTGGGCATCGTGTACGCGTCCGACGCGCAGGCCGAGCCGGCCGTGCGCGTGCTGGCGACCTTCCCCGAGGACTCGCATCCGCCGATCGTCTATCCCGTGGCGGCGCTGCGCGGCGAGCGTTCGGCGCAGGCGACGCGGTTCGTGGCGTGGCTGGCCACGCCCGCCGCCGGCGCCATCTTCCAGCGGCGCGGCTTCGCAGTGAAGGACTGACGGTTCCGTGCTCGATGCGTTCACGCCGGAGGAGCTGACGGCGATCCGCCTCAGCCTGAAGGTGGCGCTGGCGGCAGCGCTGGCGAGCCTGCCGTTCGGCGTGCTGGTCGGCTGGCTGCTGGCGCGCACGCGCTTCCCTGGCAAGGCGCTGCTGGACGCGCTGGTGCACCTGCCGCTGGTGCTGCCGCCGGTGGTGATGGGCTATGCGCTGCTGGTGACGCTGGGCACGCAGGGCGCGGTCGGCGCCTTCCTGCAGGAACGCTTCGGCCTGGTGTTCGCGTTCCGCTGGACCGGCGCCGCGCTGGCCTGCGCGGTGATGGGCTTCCCGCTGATGGTGCGCGCGATCCGGCTGTCGCTGGAGGCGACCGACCGCCGGCTGGAGCAGGCGGCCTCGACGCTCGGCGCGGCGCCGTGGCGCGTCTTCTTCACCGTCACCCTGCCGCTGGCCTGGCCCGGCCTGGTCGCCGGCAGCGTGCTGGCGTTCGCCAAGGCGCTGGGCGAGTTCGGCGCCACCATCACCTTCGTCTCCAACATCCCCGGCGAGACGCAGACGCTGTCGTCGGCCATCTACGGCCTGATGCAGGTCCCCGGCGGCGAGGCCGGCATCTGGCGGCTGGCGGCGGTGGCGGTGGCGATCTCGCTGGCGGCGCTGCTGTTCTCGGAGTGGCTGGTGCGGCGGCATCACACGCGCCACGGGGAGGAGGCGTGAGGATGTGGCGGAACCGGAACCCCCCTTGCAGGAGGGGCTTCAGCCCGCGCCGCGACAGCGTTGCCGTTGTCGCGGATGAGGAACGCGCCGCAGCGCGCCCGATATGGCGAACGGCCGGGCTTTGGACACGCCTTGTCGGGACGGCGGTCGGGGCTGGCTTCCAACAGCCGAATGGCTGGTCAGCCCCTCCTGCACGAGCCAAGGTTGCCTGGGCGCTCCGATGCTGAAACTCGACATCGAACTGCATCGCGGCGACTTCCACCGCCATGTGCGCATCGACGACGAGGCGCGCGTGATCGCGCTGGTCGGCCCGTCGGGCGCCGGCAAGACCTCGGTGCTCAACGCCATCGCCGGGCTGGTGACGCCGGTGGCCGGGCGCATCGAGGTGGACGGCACGTGCCTGTTCGACAGCGCGCGCCGCGTCGACGTGCCGGTGCATCGCCGGCGCGTGGGCTACGTGTTCCAGGACGCGCGCCTGTTCCCGCACCTGGACGTGCGCCGCAACCTGCTCTACGGCCGGCACGGCCGCCATGGCGAAGCCCGCTTCGGCTTCGACGCGGTGGTGGACCTGCTCGGCATCGCGCCGCTGCTGGCGCGGCGCACGCGCAACCTGTCCGGCGGCGAAGCGCAGCGCGTGGCGATCGGGCGCGCCCTGCTGTCGCAACCCTCGCTGCTGCTGTTCGACGAACCGCTGTCGGCGCTGGACCAGGCCCGCCGCGAGGAGCTGATCCCCTACCTGCAGCGCGTGCGCGACGAGATCCGCCTGCCCATCGTCTACGTCAGCCACCATCCGGACGAAGTGCGGCGCGTCGCCGACTCCGTGCACGCCCTCGACTGACCGCGCGCATGCCGCCACCGCATACCGGAGGAGCCGCCATGGGCACGCAGAAACGCTGGAAGGACCTGCCGGTGGACCAGGTGCGGCGCTACCTGGAGCCGGGCCCGGTCGTGCTGCTGAGCACGGCGCACCGGGGCGAGCGCGCCATCATGACGCTGGGCTGGCACATGATGCTGGGCTACGACCTGGTCGGCACCTACGTCTGGCAGGCCAACCGCAGCCATGCGCTGGCCCGCGCCAGCCGCGCCTGCGTGATCAACCTGCCCACCGACGACCTGCTGGACACCGTGGTGCGGATCGGCAACTGCAGCAGCACCGAGGGCGACAAGTTCGAGCGCTTCGGCCTGACCGCGCTGCCGTCGCGCGAGGTGGATGCGCCCGGGATCGCGGAATGCCACGCCCGCTTCGAATGCCGCCTGCACGAGACCCGCATCACCGCCGACTACCCGCTGTTCGTCTGGTGCGTTGTGCACGCCCGCGTCGCCGCCTTGCCGCGCATCCCGCGCACCGTGCACTACCGCGGCGACGGCCGCTTCATGGTGTCCGGCCGCGAAGTCTCGCGAAGGCGGCTGTTCCGGCCGGACATGCTGGAACAGTGACCCCATGGCCGGTTAACACCCGGGTGGGTAGGCTGGCGCCATGGCCACGCACCTGACCGACCTCGACGAAACCGTCGACCTCATCCTCTCCCGGACCGCCGGCCCGCTGCGCATCGGCGCGCCGCTCGGCATCGGCAAGCCGCACCGCCTGCTGAACGCGCTGTACGCGCGCGCCGTGCGGGATCCGTCGCGCCCGTGGACGCTCTACACCGCGCTGTCGCTGGATCCGCCCGCGGGCGGCAAGGGGCTGGAGGGCCGCTTCGTGCGGCCGTTCGCGGCCCGCCACTTCGGCGAGGACTTCCCCCGCCTGGACTACGTGCAGGCGATGAAGCGCGATGCGCTGCCGGCGCACGTCGAGGTCGAGGAGTTCTACCTGCAGTCCGGCGCGCTGCTGCGCTCCACCAGCGCGCAGCGGCTGTACGCCAGCCTCAACTACACGCACGTGGCGCGCGCGCTCGCGGACCGCGCGCTCAACGTGATCGTGCAGAAGGTGGCGCGCGAGCCCGGCGGCACGCGGCTGTCGTTCTCCTGCAACAACGACCTGACCCAGGACACCGTGGAGGCCATCGTCGCGCACGGCCTGCCGCGCCCGCTGCTGGTGGCGGAAATCGATCCGGCGTTGCCGTGGATCGGCGGCACCGCGGCGGTGGACGAGGCGTACTTCGACGTCGTCGTGGCGCCGCCCGGCCCCTACCCCGCGCTGTTCGGGCTGCCGCGCCAGCCGGTCTCGGACACCGACCACGCCATCGGCCTGTACGCGAGCGCGCTGGTGCGCGACGGCGGCACGCTGCAGATCGGCATCGGCGCGCTGGCCGACGCGCTGTGCCACGCGCTGGTGCTGCGCCATGCCGACAACGCGACGTACCGCCGCGTGCTGGCGGTGCTGGACCCGGAACTGGAGCGCCATCCCGCGGTGGTCGCCAGCGGCGGGCTGGACCCGTTCGCCATCGGCCTGTACGGCTGCAGCGAGATGGTCAACGAGGGCTTCAAGCGGCTGGTCGAGACCGGCGTGATCCGGCGCAAGGTGGTGGACGACGAGGCGCTGATGCGCCGCATCGCCGACGGCACCGCCAACCTGGGCGACCAGGCGCGGCTGGAGCGCGACGGCGAATACCTGCACGGCGCGTTCTACCTGGGCTCGCCGGCCTTCTACCAGTGGCTGCGCGACCTGCCGGCGGACGAGCGGCGCGCCATCGGCATGCGCCGGATCAGCCTGATCAACGAACTGCAGCGCGGCCAGGAAACGCTCGCGCGCCTGCAGCGCCGCGATGCGCGTTTCTTCAACTCCTGCATGATGGCCACCGCGCTGGGCGCGGCGGTGTCGGACGGCCTGGAGGACGGCCGCGTGGTCTCCGGCGTCGGCGGGCAGTACAACTTCGTGGACATGTCCAACGCGCTGGACGGGGCCCGCAGCGTGCTGATGTTCCGCGCCGTGCGCGACGACACCGGCAAGGCGGCGTCCAACGTGCGCTGGAACTACGGCCACACGACGATCCCGCGCCACCTGCGCGACCTGTACGTCGACGAGTACGGCATCGCCGACCTGCGCGGGAAGAACGACGAGGACTGCATCATCGCGATGGGCGGCATCGCCGATGCGCGCTTCCAGCAGGAGCTCGTGGCGCGCGCGCAGCGCGCGGGCAAGCTGCGCGCCGGCTTCCACCCGCCCGGCCACTGGATCGACAACACGCCGGTGCACCTGTCGGCGCGGCTGCGCGCGTTCCGCCGCGACGGCACCCTGCCCGACTACCCGCTGGGCAGCGATTTCACCGAGATGGAGCAGCGCATCGTGAAGGCGCTGGGCTGGTTGAAGGCCAACACCGCCACGCCGTGGAAGAAGGTGGGCACCGTGCTGCGGGCCATGGGGGCGCGGCCGGATGACGACGAAGCGATGGCGCGCATGGGGCTGGCGACGCCGGGGAAGCTGGGCGAACGCGTCGAGGCGAAGTTGCTGGCGCTGGGGTTGCAGGAGACACGGCAGGGGTGAAGGGCAGTCGGGGCTGAAGCCCCTCCTACAAGAAGCCATCCCCTGTAGGAGGGGCTTCAGCCCCGACCGCTCCACGCGCCATCATTCGAGCCAAACCGCATCCCAATAGGGATAGTCGCGCACACGGCTCACCAAACCCGCCCTCACCGGATTGGCGACGATGTAGCGGGCAGCGCCCCGCACGTCGTCCTCCCGCCGCAGCGCGCGGTCATGGAACCCGTCGGCCCAGATCCTCCCCGGCGCCGCCTCGCGGACGGCATGCGCGGTCCGCCCCTTGGCCCAGCCCACCGCGTCGGACAGCGACGCCCGGCCACGGAGGCCCACGAGTCCGTGCCAGTGGTCCGGCATCAGCACCCAGCACAGCAGTTCGGCATGCGGGGACCAGGTGCCGAAGTGCGCCAGTGCCGCCGACATCCTGCTGGCCAGTTCCCAGTCCGCGAACCAGGGCGCGCGCCGGTGCGTCGTGGTCGTCACCAGGTAGACGCGGCCGGGTTCGGACCAGCGTCCCTTGCGCAGGGCGTGATGGCCGGGTTTGGGACATGGAAAAGCCATGACGCACTTTCGTGCGTCATGGCGTTGGGCGGTATCGGATTCCTGCTTCTCGTCCGTTCGGGGAAATCCGATGCGGACGAAACCTGGCGGTCGGGGCTGAAGCCCCTCCTACAGTGGGGGATCAGAGCGACTTGGCTGCCGCGACCACCGCTTCGGCGGTGATGCCGAAGTGCTTGTACAGCGCGTCGGCGGGGGCGGAGGCGCCGAAGGTGGTCATGCCGACCACGGCGCCGTCCAGGCCGACGTACTTGCGCCAGAAGTCGGCGATGGCCGCTTCCACCGCCACGCGCTTGCGCACGGCCTTCGGCAGCACCGCTTCGCGGTAGGCGGCGTCCTGGCGGTCGAACACGTCGGTGGACGGCATCGACACCACGCGCGTCTTGATGCCTTCCGCTTCCAGCATGGCCTTGGCCTGCGTGGCCAGGCCGACTTCCGAACCGGTGGCGATCAGGATCACGTCCGGCGTGCCGTCGGCGTCGGCCAGCACGTAGCCGCCGCGCGCGATGTCGCCGACCTGGGCGTCGGTGCGCGGCTGGTGCGGCAGGTTCTGGCGCGAGAACACCAGGCAGCTCGGGCCGTCCTGGCGGACGATGGCCTGCTTCCACGCCACCGCCGATTCCACCGCGTCGCACGGGCGCCACACGTCGTTGTTGGGGATGTAGCGCAGCGAGGCCAGGTGCTCGACCGGCTGGTGGGTCGGGCCGTCCTCGCCCAGGCCGATGGAGTCGTGCGTGTACACGTGGATGGCGTGCGCCGGGATCAGCGCACTCATGCGCACGGCGTTGCGCGCGTAGTCGCTGAACACCAGGAAGGTGGCGTCGAACGGCACGAAGCCGCCGTGCAATGCCAGGCCGTTCGCGATCGCGGTCATGCCGAACTCGCGCACGCCGTAGTACACGTAGTTGGCGTCCGGGTCGGTGGTGGCGACCGACTTGCTGGCTTTCCACAGCGTGAGGTTGGAGTGCGCCAGGTCGGCCGAGCCGCCGACCAGTTCCGGCAGCAGCGGCGCGAAGGCCTCGATGGCGTTCTGCGAGGCCTTGCGCGAGGCGATCACCGGGCCCTCGGCCTGCACCCTGGCGATGTACGCGTCGGCCTGGGCGGCGAAGCCGGCCGGCAGTTCGCCGCTCGCGCGGCGCTGCAGTTCGGCGGCCTGCTCGGGGAACTGCGCGGCGTAGGTGGCGAGCAGCGAATTCCACTCAGCCTCCAGCGCCTTGCCGGCCTCGATCTTGTTCCAGCCGGCGTAGATGTCGGCGGGGACCTCGAACGGACCGTACGGCCATTCCAGCGCGGCGCGGGTGGCGTCCAGTTCGTCCTTGCCCAGCGGGGCGCCGTGGCTGGATTCCTTGCCGGCCTTGTTCGGCGAGCCGAAGCCGATGGTGGTGCGGCAGCAGATCAGGGTGGGCTTGTCGGCGTTCTTCAGCGCGGTGTCGATGGCGGTCTTGATCTCGACCGGGTCGTGGCCGTTGACGTTGCGCACCACCTGCCAGCCGTAGGCCTCGAAGCGCGCCGGGGTGTCGTCGGTGAACCAGCCGTCGGTGGTGCCGTCGATGGAGATCTTGTTGTCGTCCCAGAAGCAGACCAGCTTGCCCAGGCCCCAGGTGCCGGCCAGCGAAGCGGCCTCGTGCGAGACGCCTTCCATCAGGCAGCCGTCGCCCATGAACACGTAGGTGCGGTGGTCGACGATGGCCAGGCCGTCGCGGTTGAAGCGCTGCGCCAGCAGCTTCTCGGCCAGCGCGAAGCCGACCGCGTTGGCGAAGCCCTGGCCGAGCGGACCGGTGGTGGTCTCCACGCCCGGGGTCTCGTGGCGCTCCGGGTGGCCGGCGGTCTTGCTGTGCAACTGGCGGAAGTGCTTCAGCTCGTCCAGCGGCAGGTCGTAGCCGCTCAGGTGCAGCACCGCGTACTGCAGCATCGAGCCGTGGCCGTTGGACAGCACGAAGCGGTCGCGGTTGAACCAGTGCGGGTTGGACGGGCTGTGGCGCAGGTAGTCGTTCCACAGCACTTCGGCGATGTCGGCCATGCCCATGGGCATGCCGGGATGGCCGGAATTGGCGGCCTGCACCGCGTCGGTGGCGAGGAAACGGATGGCGTTGGCGAGCTGGCGGCGAGTGGGCGTCGTCATGGGATCGGGACAGAGGGGGCGGCGCCCGGCGGGCTGCGGGCCGCCCATTGTCCCACCCCCCGCCCGCCGTGTCGCGGTTGCAGGCGCCCGGCGGCGGTGTTAGCCCGCCTGCCCCGGCAGCGGCGCGTCGACCTTCTCGCCCTTGGCCACCAGCGTCGCCAGGGTCAGGTCGCCGGTGACATTGAGGGTGGTGCGGCACATGTCGAGGAAGTGGTTGACGCCCAGGATCAGGCCGATGCCGATGGGGTTCACCCCCACCATGGCGCAGATCAGCGCCACCACCGGCAGCGAGCCGGACGGCACGCCGGCCGTGCCGATGCCGCCCAGGATGCACACCAGCATCACCATGAACTGCTGGCCCAGGCTCAGGTCCACGCCGAAGAACTGGGCCAGGAAGATCACCGTCACGCCCTCGAACAGCGCGGTGCCGTTCTGGTTGGCGGTGGCGCCCACGGTCAGCACGAAGCGCGACACCTGCCGCGGCAGCCCCAGCTTCTCCTCGGCCACCCGCAGCGCGGTGGGCAGGGTGGCGTTGCTGGAGGCGGTGGAGAACGCCATCACCATCGCCTCCTGGCTGCCGCGGAAGAACGCCAGCGGCGAGGCGCCGGCCAGCTTCAGCGCCACCGAGTAGCTGACCACCAGGTGCAGCCCCAGCGCCAGCACCACCACGCCGACGTAGGCGCCCAGCCGCACCAGCAGGTCGAAGCCGAAGATCGCCGCCAGGTTGAACATGAAGCAGGCGACCGCGTACGGCGCCAGCCGGATCACCAGACCGATCAGCGTCATCGAGATCTCGAGCACGCCCTCGATGCCGCGCTTGAGGACGGCCGTGTTCTCCGACGGCGTCAGCACCAGGCCCACGCCGAACATCACCGCGAAGAACATCAGCGACAGGATGGCGGCGTTGGTGGACGCCGCGCCGATCACGTTGTCGGGCACGATCGACAGCAGCATGTCCATGCCCGAGGGCTGCGTGCCGACGCTGGCGACGATCTCCTTCGTCCGCTCGGCGTTCTCGGCGATCAGCTGCTGCGCCAGCGCCGGGTCCACGCCCACGCCGGGCTTCAGCACGTTGACCAGCACCAGGCCCAGCAGCACCGCCACCGCCGACAGCACGACGGTGTAGGCCAGCGTCTTCCAGCCGATCCGGCCCAGCGCGCGGATGTCGCCCATCTCGGCGATGCCGCAGACCAGCGCCGAGAACAGCAGCGGCACGATCAGCATGAAGATCAGGTTGAGGAAGACCTTGCTGAACGGCGTGGTGACGTACCGGGTGGCGTCCTGCACCCAGCCCGCGTCGCCCTGCCCGGTCGCATGCACGACGAGCCCGACCAGCAGGCCGACCCCGAAGCCGATGGCCATCTTCCAGTGCAGCGGGAGCTTGGCGCGGGTGGCGGGCGTGGCGTCGGTCATCGGCAAGTCCTGCGGAAAAACAAGGTCGGGAGCTTAGCAAACCCGGTCCGGCGGCCCGTCGCTGCACGACCGGCCGGCCCGGATCCGCGGCGGCGGCGTCGCGCCCGCGTCCACAGGAATGACGAACGGCGGCCGGGTTTCCCCTACCGCGGATACAGCGGCGGCAACGGTTCGTCCGCGGCGTCCGCCGCCGTGGCCTGCCATTGCGGCCCGCCGCGGAAGGCGTTCCGCAGCGCCAGCCGCGCCTGCGCGGGATCGCCGCCGGCCCAGCGCGCACGCTGCAGCCCGTCCACGGCGTCGCGCTGCGCCGGCGATGCGAGGCGGCGGCGCAGGTCGTCGAGATCGGCGGCCGCGGGACGCGCCATGCCGCGCAGGACGGCTTCGATGTCGTCCAGGTCGCCCGCGTCCAGCGCGCGCTTCAGGTCGGCTGCGGTGTGGGTGGCGTGCGCGGTCGTCGGCAACGGCGCATCGTCGGGGCCGCGCCTGCCGGGACGCGCGGTGCCGCCATGCCGCCGCGTCAGTCCCCACACCAGCGTGGCGAGCCACAGCAGCGCGAACCCGGCCGCCAGCCACGGCCACAGATGCGCGGGCACGCGCCGCGCGCCGGAAAGCGCGATGGCGCCGTCGTCCACCCCGGCCGGCGCCGCGGACGTGCGGCTGCTGCCGGCGGGCGGCGCCGCGGCCGCCTGCCCGCTGCCGGCGACCACCGGCAGCGCCAGGTCCGGCAGCGTCGCGCGCCGGGTCGCGCCGGCGCGCACGTCCCACCACGCCATCGCCACACCGGGGATCGCCAGCGTGCCCGTGGTGGACGGCACGATCGAATAGCGCCGCGTCAGCTTCACCTGCGGCGTGCCGCCGACGAAGCTCTCGTCGTACTGCGGCGGCTCGGCGAAGACCTGCGCGCCGGGAATCGAGGGCGCGGGCAGTTCGGGCAGCTGCGACTGGGTCGCGCCGACGACGGTGGTCTCGATGGCCAGCGTCGCCGCCTCGCCCGTGCGCAACCGCTCGGGCACCGCGGTGTAGCGCAGGCGCAGGTCGCGCGCCGGCAGCCAGGGCTGCGGCGCATCGGCCGGCTGCGCGCGCACCTGCAGCGTGCGCGGCGCGCCGGTGATGTTCACCACGCGGCTGTTGCCGCCGAGCAGGTCGTCCATCCAGCCGCCGGCGCCGCGGCCTTCGAAGCGCGGGCCGGGCAGCGTCAGCGGGCCGCTGCGCTCGGGCACCAGCAGGAACCGGCGCTCGGCCGTGCTGTAGCGGCGCCCGTCGATCTCGCGGCTGGACTGCACGATCTCGCCGACCCGTTGCAGCAGCGCGCCGTCCGGCGGGTCCAGGTCCAGCTGGCCGGATACCAGCGGCGTGGCGTAGTACAGCCGCACGGTGACGCCGACCGACTGCTGCACGTAGGGGCTGGCGTCGTCGATCTCGGTTTCCACGAACACCAGCCCGTTCGCCGCGGCGCCGGCGGTCGCTGTCGCGGCCACTTCCAGCACCAGCGGCACCGTGCGGTCGCCGCCGACCTGCAGCGCCGGGATCGCCAGCGTGCCCGCGCGCCGCGGCCGCAGCGTCAGCGCGAACGTGGTGCTGCTGCTCATGCGCCCGTTCACCAGCCGCACGCTGCGGCTGTCGGACTGGCCCTCCACTTCGAAGTCGCGCAGCAGCGGCGTCAGGTCCGGCGTGGCGGAGACCGCGTCGGTCTCGATGTTGAGGGTGACGGCCTGCCCCAGCGCGACCTGCGTCTGCTCCAGCCAGGCGCGCGAAGCGGCCACCAGCGACGGCGGCCAGGCCGCCAGCAGGCACAACAGGAGCCATGCGCGGTGTTTCATCGCCCTTCCTTCTGCCGGCGTTCGTGTTCGAGCCGGAACTTCGCCTTCAGCAACGAACCGGGTTCGTCCGGCACGCGTTTGAGCCATGCGTCCACGGCCTGCCGGCGTTCGCGCTGTTCGGCGGTCTCGGCCTGCACCGCCGGTCCGCCTTCCGGGGCGTCCTCGCCGCGCTGCGCCTCCTGGCCCGCCATCGCGGCGCGCATGCGCGCGCGCTGCGCCGCGTCGGCGGCGGCCTGCGCGGCGGCGTCGGGCGGCGGTTGCGGCGGCGTGCCGGGACGCGACGGATTGGCGGACGAAGGGGCCTGCGCCTTGCCGGGATCGCGCGATGGCGACGCGGCCGATGCGTCGCCCGCGGGCGGCGGCGACGCATTCTTCTTGTCGGCCTGATCGGGCGATGCCTTGCCCTGCGCACCCGCGGACGCGTCCCGTCCATCGCCCTGCTGCCCGGCCTGTCCCTGCCCTTCGCCCGGCGAAGGCGGCCGCTTGCGGGCCGCGTCCACCGCCGCGCGGTTGGCCACGGCGTCGGCCATGCCGGGCTGCGCGCGCAAGGCGCGGTCGTAGGCGGCGATGGCGTCGTCGTAGCGCTGCTGCTTCGCCAGCGCGTTGCCGAGGTTGTACCAGCCCTCGGCGCTGTCGATGCCGGTGAACGCCTGCTCGGCGCCGGCGAAGTCGCCCTGCCGGTAGGCCTCGGCGCCCTGCGCCATGCGCGCGTGCTCGGCCTGGTCGGCGCGCTGCCACCAGTCGATGCCGGCCGCGCGCGCCGGCGATGCGGCCGGCAGCCACAGCGCGCCCGCCACCACCAGCGCGGCGCCGCGGCGGAACCACAGCAGCGCCAGCGCGAGCAGCGGGATCAGCAGCCAATAGCCGTCGTCGCGCCAGGCCTTGCCGCCGCCGGACGCCACCGCGCCTTCGTTCGCCAGCCCGGGCGTGCGCAGGCCCAGCGCGGCGAGATCGGCCGCGTCCGCGGTCAGCGCGTGGTAGCGCCCGCCGCCGCTGCCCGCCAGGCGGTCCAGCGACGACGCGTCCAGCGCCGCATGCCCGATCGCGCCATCGCCGCCGCGGTAGGCCGCGCCCGCCGCCGTGCCCAGGCCCAGCGCGGACACCGCGTAGCCCTGCGCGCGGGCCTCGGCCGCCGCGCGCACGGCGGCGGCATCGGCGCGGTCGCCGAGCACGAGGATGTCGCCGGTGCGGAAATCCGCCTGCGCCAGCAGGCGCGCCGCCCACGCGATGCCGCGGTCGGTCCGCTGCCCGTCCGCCGGCATGATCTCCGGCGCCAGGTCGTCCAGGTAGAGGCGGATGTTGGCGGTGTCGTCGGTCAGCGGCGACACGGTGAAGGCGTCGTCGGCATAGACGACCAGCGCGACCGGACTGCCGGCGCGCGCGTCGAGCACCTGCGCCAGCTTCGCCCGCGCCTGCAGCAGCCGCGACGGCGGCAGGTCGGTCGCGGCGGTGCGGCTGGACAGGTCCAGCACCACCACCAGCGGGCGCTGCGCCTGCCACAGCGGTTGCTCGGCCTGGCGCCAGCTCGGCCCGGCCAGCGCGGCCACCGCCAGCAGGTACGCCAGCGCCGCGGCGGCAACGCCCGCCCGCGCGCCGCGGCCGCCGCGCACCAGCAGGCGCGGCAGCAGGTGCGGATCGACGTGCCCCTGCCACGCATTCCGGCGTCGCCGCTGCACGCGCCACGCCCAGGCCAGCAGCGGCAGCGCGAGCAGCGCCCACAGCCAGTGCGGCCGCAGGAAATGCAGCGCGGTCCAGTCGACGCTCATGCGCGCCTCCGCGGCAGCAGGAAGGCGAGCAGCGCCACCGCCAGCGCGCCGGCCAGCGGCCAGGCGTAGCGCTCGATGCGCGGCCGCACCGCCTTGCCCGGTTGCCGCACCGGCTCCAGCCGGTCCAGCTCGGCATAGATGCCGGCCAGTTCGCGGGTGTCGCGCGCCCGGTAGAAGCGTCCGCCCGTCTGCGCGGCGACGTCGCGCAGGGTCGCCTCGTCGATGGCCTCGGGCGAACTGGACGGCACCGGCAACGGAATGCCGAACAGGCTCATCGCGCCGTCGCTGCCGAAGGCGATGGTATGGATGCGCACGCGCTCTTCCTTCGCCAATTCGGCGGCCTTCTGCGGCGTCAGCACGCCGGCGGAATTGACGCCATCGGTGAGCAGGATCAGCACGCGCTGCCCTTCCTGCTGCGTGCGCAGGCGGCGCACGGCCAGCGCGATGGCGTCGCCGATGGCGGTCTCGCGACCGGCCAGCCCGGCGACCGCGTCGCGCAGCTGTTCGCGCACGGTCTGCAGGTCGCGGGTGAGCGGCGTCATCGCGTAGGCGCGCTGGCCGAACACCAGCAGGCCGACGCGGTCGCCCTCGCGGCGGTCGAGGAAATCGGCGAGCACCGCCTTCGCCGCGGTCAGGCGGTCCACCACGGCGCCGCCGAGTTCCATGTCCGGCTCGGTCATGCTGCCGGACAGATCGACCGCCAGCATCAGGTCGCGCCCGCTCACTGGCGGCGCGACCGCATCGCCGAACTGCTGCGGGCGCGCGGCCGCGGCGCAGAGCAGGAACCACACCAGCCACGCGAGCGCCGCGCCGCGCCCGGGCAGGCCGCGCCCGCCCTGCCGCGCCATCGCCTGCACCGATGCGCCGTAGGGCACCCGGAGCGCATCGGCCTGGGTCCTGTGCGCCGGCAGCAGCCAGCGCACCAGCCACGGCAACGGGAACGCCAGCCAGAACCACGGCCACGCGAAGCCGGCGTAGCCGTCCTGCAGCAGTTGCAGCGCCGGCAGCGACACGCTCATCGCGTCCCCGCCATCAGTTGCAGGAACCGCGCGCGCGCCACCGCGGTCGCCGCCGCCAGCGCGTCAGGATCGACCGTGCGGCGATAGCCGCCGTCCAGCAGCAGGCGGCCGGGACCTTGGGTGAAGGCATGGCCTTTCCCGCCATCGAGGAAGCGCAGCCACGCCTCTCCTTCCAGCCGGTCGGCCGAGGCATCCCGGCGGCGCGCGGCGCGGCGCAGCAGTTCCGACATCGCCGCGACCCGTTCGGCCGGCGTGGGCGCCCGGCCCGTCGCGTCGAACCAGCGCTCCCACGCGCGCCTGCGGCGTCGCCGCCGCAGGCGCCATGCGAGGAAACCCAGCGCGAGCAGCGCGACCGCGGCCAGCAGCAACCACCAGCCCGGCGCCGGCGGCCACCACGACGGCGCCGGCGGCACGTGCACGTCGCGCAGCACCAGCGTCGCCGGAATCATGCTCATGCCACCTGCGGCTGCGCGCGGCCCAGCGCGGCCAGCCACGCGTCGCTGGCGGCGTCCGTCGACAGCGTGCGCACCTGCACGCCGCGCGCCGGCAGGCGATCCAGCGCGCGGTCGAGCGGCCGCTGGAATTCCGCGCGCCACGCTTCGCGCTGCGCATCGCCGGCCAGGTCGAGTTCGACGCGCTGGCTGCCCGCGACGAACGGCAGCCGCTTCGACGGCGGCGCGGTCTCTAGCGGATCGGTCAGCAGCAGGACGACCACGTCGTGGTGCGCGGCCAGCGCCGGCCAGCGCGTCTCCGGGACGGCGTCGAGGCTGTGCGGATCGGCCAGCACCAGCAACCGCGAGCCCGGCCGCAGCAGGCGCGCGGCGTGCTCCAGCGCGAAGGCCAGGCCGAGGTCGTCGGGCGGCGGCGCGGCGTACCAGCGCACCAGCGCGTCCAGCACCCGCAGCGCGCCCCGCGGCCCCGACGCGGGCGGCACCGGCGCCTCGGCCAGGCTGCCGCGCAGGATGGCGAGGCGGTCGCCGTCGCGCACGGCCTGCCACGCCGCCACCGCGCCGGCGCGGGCGGCCTGCACCGACTTGAAGCGCACCCGGGTGCCGAAGTACAGCAGGGGCGAGGTGTCGGCCACGATCAGCGTCAGCCGTTCGCGCTCGGCCTGGAACAGCTTGGTGTGCGTGCGCCCGCTGCGCGCGGTCAGGCGCCAGTCGATGTGGCGGACGTCGTCGCCCGCCACGTATTCGCGCGATTCGGCGTACTCCATGCCGCGCCCGCGCAGCGGCGAGGCCGACGGCCCCGTGATCGAATGCCGCCCGCGCCGCGCCGGCGGGCGCCGTTGCGCGCTCGCGCGCAGGGCGATCAGTTCGGCCAGGGTGGGTTCGATGCCTTCGCTCATGGGCATGCCCTGCGGACGCGCGGCCGGCGACTCAGGGCAGCGGGACCACGTCGAGCAACGCCTGCACCAGGCGGTCGCCGTCCCAGCCCTCGGCGGTGGCCTCGTAGCTGGGCAGCACGCGGTGGCGCAGCACGTCGGGCGCGATGGCGCGGATGTCGTCGGGCGTCACGTAGTCGCGCCCGGCCAGCCAGGCGCGCGCGCGCGCGCAGCGCTCCAGCGCGATGGAGCCGCGCGGGCTGGCGCCCCACGCGATGCGCCGGCCCAGCGCCGCGTCGTAGCGCGCGGCGTCGCGCGAGGCCAGGACCAGTTCGATCAGGTAGCGCTCCAGCGCCGGCGCCAGGTGCAGGTCCAGCACCTGCGCGCGCGCGGCGAAGACGTCCTCCAGCGGCATGCGGGCGACGGCGGCGGGGACGGGCTGCATCTGCTCGCGCGCGCGGTCGCGCGCCAGCCGCAGGATCTCGGCCTCGGTCGACGCTTCCGGGTAGCCGATCTTCACGTGCATCAGGAAGCGGTCCAGCTGCGCTTCCGGCAGCGGGAACGTGCCCTCCTGCTCGATCGGGTTCTGCGTGGCCATGACCAGGAACAGCGCCGGCAGCGGATAGGTGTGGCGGCCGACCGTGACCTGCCGCTCGCCCATCGCCTCCAGCAGCGCCGACTGCACCTTGGCCGGCGCGCGGTTGATCTCGTCGGCCAACAGCAGCGGATGGAAGACCGGCCCGGCCTGGAACTCGAAGCGGCCTTCCTGCGGGCGCCAGACCTCCGTGCCGGTCAGGTCGGCGGGCAGCAGGTCCGGCGTGAACTGGACCCGCGCGAACTCCGCCTGCAGGCGCGAGGCCAGCGCGCGGATCGCGGTGGTCTTGGCCAGGCCCGGCGCGCCCTCGACCAGCAGGTGGCCGTCGGCCAGCAGCGCGATCAGCAGCCGCTCCACCAGCGCGGCCTGGCCGACGATGGTGCGGGAGAGGTCGTCGCGCAGCGCGGCGAAGGCCTCATGCAGCCGCGCCTGCTGCGCATCCGGAGCGGTTGGGCGGTCGACGGGGATGGCATCCATACGCGCTGGGGGAAGTCGGCAATGGGGCGATTTTGACCCATCCCCGGGCGGAAGGTTCATCGCGCCATGCCCCGCGGACCGGATCCGATTCAGCTGGGCCGCGAAAACGAAAGGGGCCCGAGGGCCCCTTTCGTCGACTGCATGCGTATTCCGGGCCGGTTTCAGCGGCGCTCGGCCACGCGCAGGACCTTCGGCGTGACGAAGATCAGCAGCTCCGCTTTCTCCTTGCTGCGGCCCTTCTTCTTGAACAGGTTGCCCAGGAAGGGGATGTCGCCCAGGAACGGCACCTTGGCGATGCTGGCGCGGTCGCTGAACTCGTACACGCCGCCGATCACCACCGTCTGGCCGTCCTCGATCAGCACCGCGGTGTTGATCTCGCGTCGCGCGAGTTCCGGGACGGCGCCGAAGCCCGTGAAGGTGATATAGCGCAGGACTTCATCCTTCTTCACGTTCAGGTTCAGGAAGACGCGGTTGTCGTCGGTGATGGTCGGGGTGACCTTCAGTTCGAGCAACGCTTCCTTGAACTGCACGGTGGGCGTGGCGACGCCGGTACCGCCGCCCGTAATCGTCAGGTAACCGACCTCGCGACCCTGCTTGATCACGGCCTCGCGCTGGTTGGTGGTCACCAGGCGCGGGTTTGAAATCACTTCGCCGCGCCCCTCTTCCTGCAATGCGGACAGTTCGATGTCGAGATTGAAATTGCGGCCCAGCAAGGTGTAGGCGATGCTGGCGGCGGGATTGGTGGTGTAAGTGCCCGCCGGCAGGTTGACGTTGAGGCCGTCGCTGTCGGTATTGCCTTCCACGTCGACGGGCCAGACGTTCTCGTTGACGATGGTGACGTTGCCGCCGATCGTGCCGCTGATGGCCTGCGTGCGGTCGCCGATGCGCTTGCCCATGATGCCGAACTTGGCGCCCAGGTCGCGCGCGAACGAATCGGTCGCGATGACGATGCGGCCCTCGATCAGCACCTGGTCCACCGGGCGGTCGATCACCGCGATCAGTTCGCGCATCTGCGCGACCTTCTTCGGGATGTCGCTGATCATCAGCGTGTTGGTGCGCTCGTCGGCGACGATGCGGCCGCGCGGCGACAGGAACCCGTTCTCGTTCTGGCTGTTGCCGCCGCCACTGCCGCCGCCGCTGTTGCCGACGCCCTTGGCCTCGGTCAGCGCCTTGAAGATCGCGGCGGCGTTGTGGTAGTTGATCTGGATGTAGTCGGTGGTCAGGTCCTCGCGGTTCTCGATCGCGATGCGCGCGTCTTCCTTGTCCTGCTCGAACTTGGCCAGCTCGGGCTGGGGAGCGACCCACACCACCGCGCCGTCGCGGCGCTTGTCCAGGCCCTTGGCGCGCAGCACGATGTCCAGCGCCTGGTCCCACGGCACGTTGACCAGCCGCAGCGTCACGTTGCCCTGCACCGTGTCCGAGGCCACGATGTTGAGGTTCGATTCCTCGGCGATCAGCTGCAGGACGGTGCGCACCGGCACATCCTGGAAGTTGAAGGTCACCGGGCGGCCGCTGTAGCGGCGGGCGTCGGACGCCACCTTCTGCGCCGCGGCCACGATCGCCGCGGAACTCGTGCCGGCGGCCGTATTCGCGCTGCCCACGGCCTTCTGGCCGCTGCGCGGCACGATCTCGACGACGTACTCGTTGCCGGACTGGTAGGCCAGCGACTCGAAATCGCCGCGGGTGCTGAGCACCAGTTGCGTGCCGCCGCCCTTGCTCTGGGCCTCGACGCGCTGCACGGGAGTGGCGAAGTCGACCACGTTGAGCGGGCGCGCCAGGGTCGCCGGCAGCGTGGCGTTGCCCACGTCCACGACGACGCTGTCGCCCTGGTTGCGCAGGTCGGGCGTGGCGCCCTGCCCGTCGAACCTGACGATCAGGCGGCCGGAGCCGTCCTCGCCGCGGCGGAAGTCGATGTTCGACACCGACACGGCGGACGCGGACTGGACGGTCGTGGCGGGGGTCCCGGGCTGTGCGGCCGGCGTGGCGGCGCCCGCGGCGCTGGCGGCCGCGAGCAGGCCGATGGCCAGTCCCAGAGAGCGGACGCGGAGTGTGGCCAGGCGCCGGGAGGGCCGCAGGCGGTTGGCGTTCGTAGCGGTCATCGTGTATCCCCCAATCATTGATCTTCAAGCGCGATGGACGCCGGCCGTTCCAGCCATCCGCCCGCGCCATCCGGCACTAGTTCGACAAGTTCCAAGCCATCTTCGCGGACCGAGGTGACCCGGCCGTCGCTCTGCCCCAGGTAGTTCCCCGGACGTACCCGGTAGGTGACCTTGTCGGGCCCCATCACCAGTGCCACCAGACCCGGCCCCTTGCCGATCGTGCCGACCATGTCGAGGCTGTCCAGCGGGTACTGCTCCAGTGTTTCCTTGCGACGGTTCGGGTCCGGCCGCAACCCGCCGGCATCGGCGTTGTTCCAGGCGTCGCTGAACGGATCGCGCAGCGTCTGCGCCGCATACTCGAAGGTCTCGAACTGCTGCATCACCGGCAGCGGCTCGAGCGGCGGCGCCGGGCGGGCGCGCACGTCCTCGACCCACTTCTCGAGGTTCGGCGCGTCGCCGGGCGTGCTGGTGATGCCGCGCGCGCAGCCCGCCAGCGCCACGATGGCGAGCACGAGCAGTGCGCCGCGCCCGGTTCGGGTGTTCTTCCTCATCACGCGCCGCCTCCTGCCGCCTTCTTGGACGACGCCGGCTTCTTGCCATCCTGCTTGTTCGCCGCGGCGGCGGCCGCCTCCTGCTCCGCCACCTCGGTCTCGTCGAGGTAGCGGTAGGTCTTGACGGTGCCGGAAAGCTCCAGCGCGCCGCGGTTGATGCCGCCCTTGCCGGCCTTGGGCTGCAGCGAGATGTCGTGCATGGTCAGGATGACCACGCGCGGCAGCGACGCCACGCCGCTGACGAACGCGCCGAACTGGTGGTAGTTGCCCACCATGCGCAGCTGGATCGGCTTCTCGGCGTAGAACTCCTTCAGCGTCTCCGGCTCCGGCTGGAACAACTCGTTGGCCAGGCCGCTCGAAAGCGCGGTCTGCGAGATGTCGATGATCAGGTCCGGCATCTCGGTCTTGCTGGGCAGCTGGCGCAGCATCTGCTGGAGCACCTGCTCCATCTGCGCGAGCTGCTGCTTCAGCGGTTCGAGGTTGGCGGCCTTGGCCTGCTCCTTCTCGAAGTCCTGGCGCAGGCGCACTTCCTCCTGCTCCAGCGACTTCAGCGTCTCGGTCTTGCCCTTGATGGAGAGGAAGTACGCGAAGGCGAGGATGAACAGCGCCAGGATCACGCAGAAGCCGATCTTGGCGTTCTGCGGCCACGCGCCGATGTTGTTGATGTCGAGGTTCTTGAGCGAAGTCTTCTTCTGGCTCATGACGCGCTCCCGGCGGCCGGGGGGGGAGTGCCAGCGGGCTCGGCCGGCGTCGGGGTGGCGGGCGCGGGCGCCGCGGGCTGGCCTTCCAACGGCGCGGCGGGGGCCGCCGGAGCGGCCTCGCCGGCCGGGGCGGCGCCCTCGGCCGCCGCGGCGGCGGCGGCCGCGGTCTCGGCTTCCTGCTCCGCGGTCGGGTTCGCCAGCCGCACCTGCAGCTTGAACACGTACGGCAGGGCGCGGCCGGCGCCGGTGTTGGTCAGCGTTTTGACGTCCTCGGGCTTGGCCTCGATGATCGACAGCTCGGGCTTGGTCATCCAGCCGGAGGTTTCCAGGTTGCGCATGTAGGCGCTGACCCGCGCGTTGGACTGGGCGCGGCCCTCGAGCGTCAGCACCTCGCCCTCCTGCTTGATGTTGGCCAGCATCACGCCGTCGGGGATGGTGCGCACCAGCGAGTCGAACAGGTGCACCATCTGCGAGCGGTTGGCCTGCAGCTTCTCGATGACGTCCTTGCGCGCCAGCAGGCGGCGCTTCTGCTCGTCGAGCTTCTCGATTTCCTTGTTCTGCGCCTGGACCTTGGCGATCTCGTCCTTCAGGAAATCGTTGCGCCGGGTCTGGCCGGTCACCTGGCTGTCGTAGTGGAACCAGAGCAGGAAGGACAGCAGCAGGCCGGCGATCGCGGCGGCGCCCAGCATCACGTAGAACTCGCGCTGGCGCTGGACGCGGCGCTCGGCGCGCCACGGGAGTAGGTTGATTCTTGCCATCAGTCGAAGCTCCTCAAAGCCAGGCCGGTGGCGATCATCAGCGCGGGGGCGTCCTGCGCCAGCGCGTGCGCCTGCACGCGCGGGCCGAGGGTCATCTGCGCCAGCGGGTTGGCGACCACGGTGGGCACGCCCAGCTGTTCCTCGACCATCTCCGGCAGGCCCGGCAACGCCGCGCAGCCGCCCGCCAGGACGATCTGGTCGACCCGGTTGAACTCGCTGCCCGCGTAGAAGAACTGCAGCAGGCGGCTGATCTGCTGGACGGTGGCCTCCTTGAAGGGCTCCAGCACCTCGACTTCGTAGCTTTCCGGCAGCCCGCCCTGGCGCTTGGCCAGGCCGGCCTCCTCGTAGGTCAGGCCGTAGCGGCGCATCACCTCGTCGGTGAGCTGCTTGCCGCCGAACACCTGTTCGCGGCTGTACAGGCTGCGGCCGCGGCGCAGGACGTTCAGGGTGGTCATCGTGGCGCCGATGTCGACCAGGGCCACCACGCCGTCCTGCGGGACGGGCAGGTCGTTGGCCATCAGGGCGAAGGCGTTCTCCACGGCGAAGGCTTCCACGTCCATGACCTTGGCGGTCAGGCCGCCGAGCTCCAGTGCGGACTGGCGCAGCTCGACGTTCTCCGAACGCGACGCCGCCAGCAGCACCTGCACCATCTCCGGGTTGTTGGGCATGGGGCCCAGCACCTCGAAGTCGATGTTCACTTCCTCGATGGGGTACGGGATGTAGTTGACGGCCTCGAGCTCGACCTGGGCCTCCAGGTCGCTCTCGTCCAGGTCGGCGGGCATCGGGATGATCTTGGTGATCACCGCCGAACCGGCCACGGCGGCCGCGGCGTGCCGGGCCTTGCTGCCGGCGCGGTTCACCGCGCGGCGGATGGCCTCGCCGACCGCCTCGACCTCGACGATGTTCTTCTCGACCACGGCGTTGGGCGGCAGCGGCTCGACGGCATAGTGTTCAACCCGGTAGCGGTTGCCCACGCGCGACAGCTGCAGCAGTTTCACCGCAGTCGAACTGATGTCGACGCCGATCAGCGGCGACTGGCTTTTTGGGATTAGCCCCACGGTCTTTCCCCTTCCGACGGGCACTGGGCGCACGGCGTGCGCCGACATTAATAACCAACTTTTTACGCTTGGCAACCGTCGTTGACGTGGCTGTGCGGCTTGTCACGTTTCAAGAGGGTTGTTCCCCAAGTCCCTGTTCCCCTTGGAATCACCCGTGGCGATCCCGGCGGTCATCTATACTCTGCCGCTACGAATTCTGCAATCGGAAAGCACTGGATGTCCCGTCTCCGTCGTCTTCTCCGTTGGACCCTGATCACGTTCCTGATACTTGCCCTGGCCGGCGCCGTCGGCCTGGGGGTGCTGTACTACACGGTCTCGTCCAAGGTCCCGGACGTCCAGTCCCTGCGGAACGTCGAGCTGCAGGAACCCCTCTACATCTATGCCAGCGACGGCCGCCTGATCGGCCTGTACGGCGAGATCCGGCGCTACCCGGTCCAGATCGGCCAGGTCCCGGACCGGGTCCGGCAGGCCTTCATCGCCGCCGAGGACAGCAAGTTCTACGAGCACAACGGCATCGACCCCACCGGCATCGCCCGCGCGGTCTGGCAGATCGCCAGCCGCAAGGAGGGCCGCGTGGCCGGCGGCAGCACCATCACTCAGCAGGTCGCCCGGCAGTGGTTCCTCAGCTCCGAGTACAGCTACACCCGCAAGCTGGTGGAGATGATGCTGGCGATGCGCATCGAGAAGATGCTGACCAAGGACGAGATCCTGGAGCTGTACCTCAACAAGAGCTTCTTCGGGAACCGCTCCTACGGCATCGCCGCCGCCGCCGAGTACTACTACGGCAAGACCCTGGACCAGCTGACCCTGGCCGAGACCGCCACCCTGGTCAGCGCCCTGAAGTTCCCGTCCAGCGGCAACCCGATCAGCAACCCCGGCCGCAACCAGCAGCGCAGCGCCTACGTGGTGGAGCGGATGCGCGAGGACGGCTACATCTCCGCCGCCGAGGCCGCCCAGGCCAAGGCCGAGCCGATGCACGCCAAGCCGCACGAGCGCCCGGTGGAGGTCTATGCCCCCTACGTGGCCGAGATGGTGCGCCAGGAGATGATCGCGCGCTTCGGGCCCGAGGCCCTGACCAAGGGCTACCACGTGACCACCACGCTGGACGCCGCCCTGCAGGAAGGCGCCAACCAGGCGGTCCGCGACGGCCTGGGCCTGTACGACCACCGCCACGGCTGGAACGGCGCCGAGCAGCACTTCGACGTGCCGGCCGACGCGGACGCGGCGGCGCTGGCCGTGCACCTGCGCGGGATCCCGCCGCAGAACGGGCTGGTCCCGGTCGTGGTCGCGCGCACCGGCGAGGACGGCAGCGCGACGGTGGTGCTGCCGGACGCCCGCGAAGTCGTCCTGCCCGCCGCCGCCAGCAAGTGGACCGGGCGCACGCCGGCCAAGCTGTTCAAGCGCGGCGACCTGGCCCGGATCAAGGCCGGCGCGGAACCGGGCGCCTACGTGGTCGACCAGATCCCGCGCGCGCAGGCCGCGCTGGTGTCGCTGGACGCCGGCAGCGGCGCGCTGCGCGCGCTGGTCGGCGGCTACAGCTTCGCCGGCAACAAGTTCAACCGCGCCACCCAGGCGCGCCGCCAGCCGGGCTCCAGCTTCAAGCCGTTCCTGTACGCGGCCTCGTTCGAGAAGGGCTTCAACCCCGCGTCCATCGTGCTCGACGCGCCGGTGGTGTTCCGCGACCGCCGCGGCCACATGTGGCGGCCGCAGAACGACGGCGGCGGCTTCCGCGGCCCCATGCGTCTGCGCGAGGCGCTGGTGCAGTCGCGCAACCTGGTGTCGGTGCGCCTGCTGGACGGCATCGGCGTGCCGTTCGCGCGCACCTACATCAGCCAGTTCGGCTTCGACGAGGCGGAACTGCCGCCCAACCTGTCGATGTCGCTGGGCTCGGCGTCGCTGACCCCGCTCTCGATGGCGCGCGGCTACGCCGTGTTCGCCAACGGCGGCTCGCGCGTCACGCCCTGGTTCATCGACGAGGTGAAGGACCGCGAAGGCAACGTGGTGTTCAAGGAGAACCCCGCCCTCGCCTGCCGCGGCTGCGGCCAGGGCCAGTACGGCGGCAGCACGCCGGCCAGCCAGGTGGTGGACGGCTTCAACTTCGGCCCCGCCGCCGCCAAGCCCGCCGCCGCCGATGCCGCCGCGCAGAAGCCGGCGGAAGAAGCCAAGCCGGCCGATCCGAACGCCCTCGTCGCACCGCGCGCGATCGACGAGCGCACCGCCTACCAGCTCGTGTCGATGATGCGCGACGTGGTCCAGCGCGGCACCGGCACCGCGGCCAAAGTGCTGGGCCGCGAGGACGTGGGCGGCAAGACCGGCTCCACCAACGACCACCGCGACGCGTGGTTCGGCGGCTTCGGCGGTCCCTACGCCACCGTGGTGTGGGTGGGCCGCGACAACTTCCAGTCGCTGGGCTACCGCGAGTACGGCGGCAAGGCCGCGCTGCCGATCTGGATCGACTACATGCGCGTCGCGCTGAAGGACAAGCCGGTCGCGTCCAACGATCCGCCCGACGGCATGGTGCAGGCCACCCTCAACGGCGTGACCGAGTGGGTCAAGGTCGAAGACATGGAGCGCCTGCAGGACTACGACCTGTACGGCCCCGAGGACGCGGTGCCGGACGAGGAAGCCTTCGACATCTTCTGATGCAGCGCGCCGCCCTGCGCCGATGAAGGCCGCGTGACGGTGCGCGCGCACCGTCATGGACACGCGCGGGACATGGTGTACATTCGCGGTCAGTTTCGACGCGGAGGCCTGCCATGCACCACGCCCGTCAGCACGCCGAAACCCGCACCCGCGAGCGCCGCCAGCGCCTGGCCCACGAGGCCGCACGGCTGATGGCCGAGGGCGGCATCCGCGATTTCCACCAGGCCAAGCTGAAGGCCGCCCACCGGCTCGGCATCCACGACGACGCCTCGCTGCCGCGCAACCGCGAGATCGAGGATGCGCTGCGCGAGTACCAGCGCCTGTTCGCCGGCGACGGACACGCCCAGGGCCTGCGCCGGCGGCGCGAGGCCGCGCTGCGGGCGATGGAATTCCTGGCGGACTTCTCGCCGCGGCTGGTGGGCCCGGTGCTGGAGGGCACGGCGGACGCGAACACGCCCGTCCACCTGCACGTCCACAGCGACGATCCGGATGCGATCACCCGCTTCCTCGATGAACACCGCATCCCGGCCGAAGCACGCGTGCGCCGATTACGCATCGACCGCGAACGCGTGGCCGACCTGCCGGTCTGGGTGTTCGGCGCCGAAGAGCTGGGCTTCGACCTGACCGTGCTGCCGCACGACGCCCTGCGCCAGGCGCCGCTGTCCTCCGTCGACGAGAAGCCGATGCGACGGGCCTCCGCCGTCCAGTTGCGACAATTGCTCGCGGACGAAGAAATCGCAGGCTACGAAGCCGACCCGCCGCGCTGAGCCCCAAGTCCTCCGTTCCGTGATGACCATGACGCGTGGCCGGACCTGCCGAGCGCACCCTGTGTTGAACGCTATTCAATCCTTCACGCGCCGCATTTCGCTGGCTACCTTGTAGCGGCCGTACTCCAGCAACGCCTGAGTGAAGGCATCCAGTGCCGCGTCGTCCTCGCAAGCCAGGACCACGTGGTAGCAGCCTTCGCCGGCGATCTTGCTCGCGCTCTCGACGTCCTCGCGCGCCTGCAGGAAGGCTTCGAACGCCTCGAACCGCGGCGTGTCCATGAACACGGTGACGAAGTAGCGCCGCAGGTCACCGCGCACCACGGTGAAGCGGCGGATCGTGCCGTCGTCCATCATCTGCTGCACGCGGGTGGCCACCGCCTGCCCGGTCAGGTGCACCCGGCGCCCCAGCGCCTGCCAGGATTCGCGCGCATCGCGCCCGAGGTGGGTCAGGATGGTCCGGCTCATCTTGTCCAGCGGCATGTCTTCCAATCCTCAAGCAGAACGACGCGAATTCTTGCGAAGTGCAATTCACGGGCGAAACGCGGCTTCCTAGCATATCCATACCCCCACTTCCCGAGGCAAGGCATGAGCACCGCGCTGATCATCATCGACGTGCAGAACGACTATTTTCCGGGTGGCGCGTTTCCGCTCTGGAATGCGGAACCGGTCCTCGACGCCACCGTTGCCGCCATCGCCCGCGCCCGTGCGCGCGGCGAACAGGTCGTGCTGGTGCGGCATGAATCCACGTCGGCCGACGCCGTCTTCTTCAAGCCCGGCAGCACGGGCGCCGGAATCCACCCGCGCGTCCTGGCCGCCGCGCCCGACGCGCCCGTGGTGGTGAAACAGTTCGCCGACAGCTTCCACCAGACCTCGCTGGCGGCGCAGCTGACCGAGGCCGGAGTGACTCATCTGCGGATTGCCGGGATGATGACCCAGAACTGCGTGGCCTTCACCGCCGTGTCGCCGGATGCAGGGCCGTACGCGGTCTCCGTGCTGTCGGACTGCACGACCACGGTAAACGCGACGATCCACGGGTTCGCACTGCACGCGCTGTCCACCCGCGTCGACGTGGCCCCGGATGCCTGATCCCGGAAACACGGAAGGCCCCTTGCGGGGCCTTCCTGTCTGCCTTCGGGGAACTCAGCGCTTCCCGGCGGGCACGTAGTCACGCGGCGCGTAGCCGGTGTAGATCTGGCGCGGACGGCCGATCTTGGCTTCCGGATCGACCTGCTGCTCCAGCCAGTGCGACACCCAGCCGGCGGTGCGGCCGATGGCGAACATGACGGTGAACATCTCGGTCGGGATCTTCAGCGCCTTGTAGATGATGCCGCTGTAGAAGTCGACGTTCGGGTAGAGCTTGCGCTGGATGAAGTACTCGTCCTTCAGCGCGGCCTCTTCCAGCTTCATCGCCACTTCCAGCAGCGGGTCGTCCACGCCCAGTTCGCCCAGCACCTTGTGGGTCATCTCGCGGATGATCTTGGCGCGCGGGTCGAAGTTCTTGTAGACGCGGTGGCCGAAGCCCATCAGGCGGAAGCCCGATTCCTTGTCCTTGGCCTTGGCCACGGCGGTCTCGACCTTGTCCGGCGTGCCGATCTCTTCCAGCATCTTCAGCACGGCCTCGTTGGCGCCGCCGTGCGCGGGGCCCCACAGGGCGGTGATGCCGGCGGCGACGGAGGCGTACGGGTTGGCGCCCGTCGAGCCCACCAGGCGCACCGTCGAGGTCGAGGCGTTCTGCTCGTGGTCGGCGTGCAGGATGAACAGCAGGTCCAGCGCCTTGGCCACCACCGGGCTGAGTTCCAGCGGCTCGCTCGGCACCTCGAACATCATGTGCAGGAAGCGGTCGACGTACTCGAGGTTGTTGCGCGGGTAGCGGATCGGCCAGCCGATCGAATAGCGGTAGGCGGCGGCGGCCAGGGTCGGCATCTTCGCCAGCAGGCGGATGGCGGCCAGGCGGCGCTGCTCGGGATCTTCCAGGTCCAGGGTGTCGTGGTAGAACGCCGACAGCGAGGCGACCGTGCCGGCCAGCATGGCCATCGGGTGCGCGTCGTAGTGGAAGCCGTGCAGGAAGTTCTTCAGCGACTCGTGCATCATCGTGTGATGCGTGACTTCGTGCTCGAAGCGGGCGAATTCTTCCTTGGTCGGCAGTTCGCCGTTCATCAGCAGGTACGACACTTCCAGGAAGCTGGAGTGCTGCGCCAGTTGCTCGATGGGGTAGCCGCGGTACAGCAGCACGCCGTTGTCGCCGTCGATGTAGGTGATGGCGGACTTGCAGCTGGCGGTGGCGGTGAAGCCGGCGTCGTAGGTGAAGAGACCCGTTTCCTTGGTCAGCCTGGCGATGTCGACGCAGTCGTTGCCAAGGGTGGGTTTCAGGACTGGCAGGACGACGGATTTGTCGCCCGCATTCAGCGTGACCTGGTCAAGTTCGGACACAGTGTGCGCTCCTTCGTGGGGTAACGCCGACGGGAAGTCCGGCCGGCGCGTGACGGGAGTCCAGGGAGTGAACCTTGGATGACCGGAATTATCGCACAGCGGTTCTGGAGCCGTCGCTCGACAGGGGGCCGGCGTCAGACCAAAGAATGAGGCCGCGGGCGCAACCGTGCGTTCCGCGCGCATGCGCCGGCCGGGGCGCACAAACGCGAACGGCCGCGCACATGGCGCGGCCGCGGGCGGGTCCGGCGAACGACGGTTCGATCAGCGCGCGTAGCGCTTCTGGAACTTGTCGATGCGGCCGCTGGTGTCGATGACCTTGTGCTTGCCCGTGTAGAACGGGTGCGAGGCCGAGGAGATTTCGACCTTGATCAGCGGGTACTCGTTGCCGTCTTCCCACTTCGTCGTTTCCTTGCTGCCCAGCGTGGAGCGGGTCAGGAACTTGAAATCGGAGGTCACGTCGTGGAAGACGACTTCGCGGTATTCGGGATGGATGTCGGCCTTCATGGCGGGCACACCGTGTAGCGGGAATGGAAGAGCGGCATTGTAGCCCGCCGGCCCGGCCCGGCGCAACCCGGCCCTCAGCCGGCCGCCAGGGCATCCCGGACCAGCGCCTCGAACCGGTCCTGGTCGTAGCGCAGCAGGATGTCGGCCCGGTCCGGCCGCCCGCCTTCCCGGCGCCAGTCCACGATCGACGCGCCGCGGGCGTGGGCGCCCTGCAGTTCGATGGCCAGCGGCCGCTCGGCCCGCTCCAGCGCGCCCTCGGGCGCCAGCGCGAAGGCCATGGCCAGGGCGTCGGCGGCGTACCAGTGGTCGCCGCGGCGGTCGGCCGACCACAGCCGGGTCTTCTCGGAGATGCGCCGGTAGAACCGGGCCCGCGCGGTGTCGGCCGCCAGCCACTCGTCCACCCGGGCGTGCGGCAGGCCGTGGGCGATGGTGGCCTCCCAGTCGGCCAGGTCGTAGCGCTCGAACGCCTCCAGCACCAGGTGCGCGGCCTCGGGATCGAAGTAGAAGTTGAACTCCGCCGCCGGGGTGATGTTGCCGTGGCAGGTCACCGCGCCGCCCATCACCACGAAGCGCGCCACGCGCTGCGGCAGGGTCGGGTCGAGCTTCAGGGCCAGGGCGACGTTGGTCAGCGGCCCCAGCGCGACCAGCACCAGCCGGCCGGCGTGCTCGTGCGACAGGCGCAGGATCGCCAGCGCCGCGTGCTCGGCCTCCGCCTGGCGCGCGGCCGGCGGGAAGCCGACGTCGCCGAAGCCGTCCTGCCCGTGCACGTAACCCGCATCCGGCGAAGGATGCAGCAGCGGCGCCGGTGCGCCGGCGAACACCGGGATGTCGTCGCGACCCGCCACCTCGCACAGCTTCAGCGCGTTGCGCACGGTGTGCTGCAGGCCGACGTTGCCGGCGGCGATGGTCAGGCCCACGACATCGTGGCGGTCGTCGTTGAAGGCCATCAGCAGGGCCAGCGCGTCGTCGACGCCGGGGTCGGTGTCGATCAGCAGGGGGATCTTCGTCGTCATCGTGCGTCGCTTGTTCTGTCGGCCTGCGAGTCTCGCACCGTTGGATGGCGGGCGGAAGTCGCGCGCGCTTGTGCGGGAGGGCTTCGACCCGCGTTCCGGCGGTTCTTGCGCTCGCGTGGTGGATATCCCCGGCAAAACCGGGGGCTTCGGCGACCGCTCACCTATGAAGGGGCTTTTCCGAAGATGCAAAGCGAAAAAGCCATCGTCATCCCCGCGAAAGCGGGGATCCATTTTGGCTTTACGCCAAGACACTGGATCCCCGCTTTCGCGGGGATGACGACCGCGTTGGCATCGCAGCGGCACAGGGCCGGTCGCGGGGATGGGTCAAGCCTTGGAGGGGTCCCCTCCGGCAGAACCGGAACTCCTTCAGGACGGGTGAGGGGCGCGCCGCTGCGTGCATCAATGGCAAGCGCCCCGATGCCTTCCTGGAATCCGGTCGGGGCTGAAGCCCCTCCTACAGGAACAGGTGCACTATGCGGACGCGTAGCGGGCGGCGCCGCCCACCCAGCGCGCGATGATGCGGTCCGCCGCCGTGGCGTCGCGCGCCAGCAGGTCGTCCGCCAGCGCGTGCACCTGCGGCAGCAGGCCGGCGTCGCGCGCCAGGTCGGCCACGCGGAAGGCAGCCAGGCCGGTCTGCCGCGTGCCCAGCAGTTCGCCCGGGCCGCGCAGTTCCAGGTCCTTCTCGGCGATGACGAAGCCGTCGTTGGTCTGCCGCATCGTCGCCAGCCGGTGCTTGGCCATCATCGACAGCGGCGGCTGGTACATCAGCACGCAGGTCGAGGCGGCGGCGCCGCGGCCGACGCGCCCGCGCAGCTGGTGCAGCTGCGCCAGGCCCAGCCGCTCGGCGTTCTCGATGATCATCAGCGACGCGTTGGGCACGTCCACGCCGACTTCGATCACCGTGGTCGCCACCAGCAGGTCGACCTCGCCCTGCTTGAAGCGCCGCATCGTGGCCTGCTTGTCCGCCGCCTTCATGCGCCCGTGCACCAGCGCGATGCGCAACTCGGGCAGCGACGCGGACAGGGTCTCGAAGGTGGTCTGCGCGGCCTGCGCGACCACCTCGTCGCTGTCGTCGATCAGCGTGCACACCCAGTAGGCCTGCCGCCCTTCCGCGCAGGCGGTGCGGATACGCTCCACCAGTTCCGGCCTGCGCTCCGCGCTCAGCGCCACGGTCTGCACCGGGGTGCGGCCCGGCGGCAGTTCGTCGATGGCGGACACGTCCAGGTCGGCGTACGCCGCCATCGCCAGCGTGCGCGGGATCGGCGTGGCGGTCATCACCAGCTGGTGCGGCACGCGGTCCTTGCCCGCACCCTTGTCGCGCAGGGCCAAGCGCTGGTGCACGCCGAAGCGGTGCTGTTCGTCGACGATCGCCAGGCCCAGGTCGCGGAAGGTCACGGCCTCCTGCATCAGCGCGTGCGTGCCGACGACCACCTGCGCCTCGCCGGAGGCCACCTGTTCCAGCACGGCCGCGCGCGCCTTGCCGGTGACCTTGCCGGCCAGCCACGCCACGCGCACGCCCAGCGGTTCCAGCCACGCGCGCAGGTTGGCCAGGTGCTGCTCGGCCAGCAGTTCGGTCGGCGCGGCCAGCGCGACCTGCTTGCCCGCCTCCACCGCCAGCATGCCCGCCAGCGCGGCCACCACGGTCTTGCCGCTGCCGACGTCGCCCTGCACCAGCCGCAGCATCGGCGAGGGCTTGCGGACGTCCTCGCGGATCTGTGCGAACACGCGCTGCTGCGCGCCGGTCAGCGCGAACGGCAGCGCCTCGGCCAGCGCCTTCGCCAGCGCGCCCTTCCCCTTCAGCGCCGGCGCGCGGTGCCGTTGCAGCGCCAGCCGCTGCCGGCGCAGGCTCAGGTGGTGGGCCAGCAACTCCTCGATCGCGAGCCGCCGCTGCGCCGGATGCGTCCCCAGCGCGAGCGCGGCGACGTCGGCATCGCGCGGCGGGCGGTGCATCGCCAGCAACGCCTCCCGCAGCGTGGGCAGGCCCAGGCCCGCCAGCAGCCCCGGCGGCAGCAGTTCCAGGCCGGCGGCATCGGGCAGGCGTTCCAGCGCCTGGCCGATCAGCCTGCGCAGCGTCGCCGGGCCGAGGCCTTCCACCGCCGGGTAGACCGGGTCCAGCGCGTCGCCCAGGGCCACGTCGTCGGCGTCGCCCAGCACGCGGTAGCTGGGATGCACGATCTCCAGCCCGTGCTGCCCGGGCTTGGGCGTGCCGTAGCAGCGGATGCGCGCGCCGACCGCGAACTGCGCCACCTGCGCGGCGCGGAAATGGAAGAAGCGCAGCACCAGCGTGCCCTGCGCATCGTCGCTCACCGCCACGCGCAGCACCGGCCGGTAGCGGAAGCCGCGCTCGACCGCCTCCACGCGGCCCTCCACCTGCGCGGGCACGCCGGGCCGCAGCTGGCGGATCGGCGTGAGCGCGGTGCGGTCCTCGTAGCGCAGCGGCAGGTGCAGCCACAGGTCCTGCATCGTCGCCAGCCCGCGCGCGGCGAGCTTCTCGGCCACGCGCGGGCCGACGCCCGGGAGGCGGCTCAGGGGTTCTGCGGAGAGATCGACGGACGGGGCATCGCGGCGGGCGGGCATGGCGCAAGGATGCCGGGATCGGCGGGAAACAAAAACCCCGGCGCCTCGCGGCGCCGGGGCCCACGTCCCGCGCGTCGCCGCGCGGTTCAGAACTTCACGGCGACTTCCATGCCGTAGGTGCGCGGTTCGCTGATGGTGGCGCCCACCACGCCCAGCGGCCCGCGTCCGTAGGTGTTCAGGCCCTTGACGTACTGGTTGTCGAACACGTTGTTGCCGTACGCCGCCCAGCTCCAGCGGCCCTGCGGCGAGGTCCAGCCGATGCGCACGTCGGTGCGCTCGCGCGCCTCGCCGATGTCGAGCAGCGCGTTGACGCCGCAATCGCCCTGCAGGTCGGAGCCGGCGTTGCAGCGGGAGCGACCGCGGTAGGCGTGGCGCGCGGAGAGGCGCAGTTCGCCGTGCTCGCCCAGGTCGACGCGGTAGGCGGCGCCGAGCGAGGCGGTGAAGCGCGGCTCGCCGGTGGGTTCGCCGTCCAGGTCCACGCCTTCCGGCGTCACGTAGTCCTTGTACTTGGAATCGATCCACTCGGCCTGCGCGTCGAGGGTGAACGCGTCCGACACCTTCCAGCGCATGTCGAAGTCGATGCCGGTCGCCTCCAGGTCGCCGGTGTCGAACACGAAGCGCGGGATGTCGACCGGGTTGTCCGGGTCCGGGTCGATCAGGCGGATCGACTGGCGGTTGTCGTAGCGGTAGTGGAAGACCGAGGCGTTGTAGGAGAAGCGCCCGAACGACTGCTTGATGCCGGCCTCCAGGTTCCAGACGTCCTCGTTCTCGAACGCCGGGCCGATCTGCAGCGCGTTGAAGCCGCCGGCCTTGTAGCCCTTGGCCAGCGAGCCGAACACCATCGTCCTGTCGTCGATGTGGTAGTCCACCACGAAGCGCGGGCTGACGTCGCTCCAGCTGCGCTTGTCGCGCACCAGCACGCCCTTGTTGACCATCGCCGGCGGGTCGATGAAGGCCATGTCGAAGGTCAGCAGCTCGCGCGTGATCGGCACGCCCATGCCGGCCAGCGCCTCGAAGAAGCCCAGCGACTCCAGCAGGTCCAGCTTGGCCTCCAGCTCCGGCGCGTCGCGCGGCGTGTTGAGCCAGGTGAAGTCCTTCTCGTCGCGCGTGTAGCGCAAGCCGAAGGTCAGGTTGAGCTTGTCGGTGGCGCGCCAGATCACGTCGCCGAAGGCCGCGTAGGCGGTGGTCGACAGCGTGTTGGCGAAGCGTTCGTTCCAGCGGTCGCCCACCAGCGAGACCGGGATGCCCACCATCTGCGCCAGCTGCGAGGTGAAGCCGAACAGGCTGCCGTCCAGGGTCGGGGCGATGCCGAGGTTGCGCACGATGTTGTCCACCGCGGCGGTGTTGGTGTTCACCTCGCTGGTCTGCTCGGCGTCCTCCTTGAAGAAGCTGGCGCCGGCCACCCAGTCCAGCCGCGCGTTGCTGCCGGCGAACTTGAATTCCTGGTAGAAGGTCTCGTTGCTCTCGGTGTTGACCGAGTCGATGTAGAGGTCGGCGCGGTTGGTGCCGTCCTCCTCGGTCTGGTTCTTGGAATCGTACTGCCGCCACGACGAGGTCGAGGTCAGGTGGCCCCAGTCCAATGCGTGGTCGACGATCAGGGTGACGCCGTCGAAGGTGCGCCATTCGGCGTTGTCGGCGTCGCTGTAGGTCGGCACCTTGCGCGGATCGAGGTAGTCGTCCGGATCCGCCGGCACGGGCGGGCGCTGCGGGTAGGCCGGCAGCGGGACGATGCCGGTGGTCACGCGGCCGTTCTGGTCCAGGCTCTCGTGGTCCCAGCTCAGCAGCGCGGTGGTGTTCTCGCCCAGCCCGACCTGCCAGGCCGCGCGCGTGGCCCACACGTTCTCGCCGCCCAGGTCCCGGCCGGTGGCGCCGTCCTGGAACCAGCCGTCGCTGTGGTTGAACAGCGCGTTGACGCGCAGCGCGGAGTTCTCGCCGGTCGGGATGTTCCACATCGCGTCGGCGTACTGCTTGCCGTAGTTGCCCAGGCGCAGGCGGGTGCGCGCCTCGACCTCGTCCTGCGGCCGCCGCGTCACCAGCGAGATCGCGCCCGCCGCGGTGTTGCGGCCGAACAGCGTGCCCTGCGGCCCCTTCAGCACCTCGATGCGCTCCACGTCGACGAACGGCAGCAGCACGCCGCCGCCGCGGCCGCCGTAGACGCCGTCGACGAAGATGCCCACCGCCGGGTCGGTGCCGATGCCGAAGTCGCTGGTCTCCACGCCGCGCAGGCGGAACGAGGGCTGCGTGGGCTGCACCGCGTCGACCACCAGGCCGGGCACGAAGGCGTCGATGTCGCCCAGGTTCTCCGCGGCCACGTCGTCGAGCAGTTGCTGGTCGACCACCTGCAGCGCGATCGGCACGTCCTGCAGCTCCTGCTGCCGGCTCTGCGCCGTGACCACGATGGTGTCGAGGTTGGTCGCCTCCTGCGCGCCCTCCGGCGTGGCCTGCGCCCAGGCCGTGCCGCCCGTGCCCAGCACCACGCAGCCGCCGAACAGCGCGCGGCGCAGTCCCACCACCAGATCCCGTTGCGTCGTTCTCATCACTCCCTCCCAAGAAGCGTTGTGCAAGGCCGGCGTCACGACGCCGGCGGCGTCCCCACGGATTCCCCTTCCCCCGCATCGCAGCCGCCGGGCTGCGCGTCGATCCACGCGCGGATCAGCGCCACGCCGTCGCGGTGCACGACCGAGCGCCCCAGCTCCGGCATCATCACCGCCGGGTCGGTGCTGTCCATCCGGTACTCGAAGATGGACTCGCCGGCGCGGCCGGGCACGATGTCGTAGCGCCGGTCGCCGGTGCCCTTGCCGGCCGCGATGGGCTGCTTGCAGAAACCGAGCTTGAGCCTGTCACGGGTGCCGGCGTCCAGCCAGAGGCCGGAGGTGATGGCCGGCCCGGTGGCGCTGTGGCAATGGCCGCAATTGACGTCGAGGTAGGCCCGCGCGCGCGCGTCCAGGCCGGCCTGCGGGTCCTCGGCGTCCGCCAGCTTCGGCACGTCGCCGGCCGCCGGCACGCCGGCGAGGTAGCCGACGCGAGCGAGGTGCGCCAACTGGTTCTCGCGGCCGCCGGCGTAGTCGAAGTCGCGGTTGAGGTGGCGCGCCTTGGGCCCGATGGGCAGCAGCTTGCGCGAGCGATTGTCGGTGATGTGGCAGCCGCCGCACTGGTTCTGGTCGGGCACCTGGTACTCGGCGGTCTCGCGCCGGCCCTGCGCGTCCACCAGGTCCAGTTCCACCAGTTCGCCGGTCCGCTTCAGCGTGGCCTGGGTCTGGGCGTCGTTCCAGACGTAGGGCAGCGCCACCCAGCCGTCGGCGCGATGCACCAGCAGGCGCGTCTCGATCAGGCGCACGCGCGCCAGGTCGAGGGTCTCGTGCTCCAGCGACGATTGCGACGGCGGCCGCCGCGCCACCGACCTGCCGTCCCACGCCTGCCCTTCCGGCAGCGGGTAGTAGAAGGTCTTGCTGAGGATCGTGCCGACCGGGAAATCGAAGGCGTGCTCCGGCTGGTAGGTGGCGGCGGTGCCCGCCGGCATCCAGACCGTGCGCAGCTTGTGCGCGTAGTCGCTGAACAGCGGCGTGTTGAGGTCGTAGGGCACCACGCCCGCGGCGAGGCGGAGCCTGCCGCCGTCGATGCGCAGCACGCCCCATGCGTCCAGCGTCGCCGGCTGTCCCTCGGCGAAGAAATGCACGTCCGCCGACGGCCTGCACGCGGACAGCGCCAGCCCGCCGGCGGCGAACAGCGCCAGCGCCAGCGCCACGCCCCACCGCCGCATGCGCCCGCCCTTAGCCACGCTTCAGGTCGACCGCCGGCAGCGGCGGCAGCGTGCAGTCGTAGGCCTGGGTGTCCTTGCCGGGATTCTTGTAGCCGCCGGGCCCGTCGGCGTTGATCACGCCGCTGACGTCGCGCAGGCAGATCTGCGGGCCGATTTTTTTATCGTCCACCACGCGGTCCTTGTTGTAGTAGCCATCCCACAGCACGTCGGGAAAGCGGCCGCGCAGGCCGTACATCGCCACCTTCAGCGCCTTCAGGTCGAAGCCGTCGGGCGAGTCGCCGCCGCCTGACAGCGTGTTGCCGTGGATGAAGATGCGCTCCGGGTACGGATCGAAGTTCGGCGACGCGCTGCTGTCCTTGTAGCCGGTGGAGTACACGCTGGACACGATGATGTTGGCGGTGGCGTTGTCGCGGATCTCGTTGCCGAAGACCTCGATGTCGTCGTTGGAATTGATGACGATGCCCGAGCCGGCCGGCACGCTGGCCACCGGCGTGCCCTTGGCGCCGAAGTTCTCGTGGTTGTTGGCGATCACCTGGTTGTCGTAGACGCGGATGTTGCCGCCCTGCTGCGACAGCCCCGGCATGTTGAACACCAGGATGCCGCCGGTGTTGCCGGTGGCGACGTTGCCGTAGACGTCGGCGTTGATCGTGTTCTCGATCTCGATGCCGGCCACGTTCCGCTCGGCGCGGCTGTTGCGCACGATCACGCCGTCGGACTGGCCCACGTAGATGCCGGCGTCGGACGCGCCGATGGACACGGTGTCCTCGATCAGCACGTTCTTCGTCAGCACCGGGTAGATGCCGTAGGCGCCGTTCTTGGTGCTCGGCCCACCGGTCCACTGCACCTTCACGCCGCGGATGGTGATGTTCGCCGACTCGCTGATCTTCAGGCCGTCGCCCTTCGAGTCCTCGATGGTGAGGTGCTCGATGGCGAAGTCGTCGCCGTTGACCAGCAGGCCCTCGGCGCCGGCCTTCTGGCCCTTGAAGCTCAGCACGCTCTTGTCCATGCCTGCGCCGCGGATGGTCACGCCGTCGGCGCGCAGCGTGAGGCTGCGGTCGAAGCTGTGGCGGCCGGCGGGGATCTCGATGACGTCGCCCGGCTTCGCGTCCAGCAGGCGCTCCTGCAGGGTGGCGGCGAAGCCGGCGTCGGCCGCCGCCACCGACGCGGCTTCCGGCGCCTTCTGGCACCCGCCCGCCAGCAGCGCCACCGCGCCGGCCACCGCCATGGAAATGCTGCGCTGCATGAATCCCTCTCCCCGTACGCCTGCGTAGTGCCGGGCAGTCTGGTGCGCCCGGACGCATCACGCGGAGGGCAGGAGCGGCATACTAAGGGGGGCAAAGCGGACAAGCTGGAGGGGCTTCGATGCGCTGGAAAACCGGACTGGGCAATCCCCTGTCGATCGCCAACCTGCCCACCAACATGCTGTGCGGCCTGGTACTTTTGGCCGGCGAATTCGGCGTGAACTGCGAGGGCTGGTTCGCCGGCATGCGCCTGAACGTGCAGGAGATCCACGACCCGCAGGCGCGCGTGTCCTACCGCCAGGCCAGCGAGATCATCCGCCGCGCCCTGCCGACGCTGCCGATCGACGGCGTCGGCCTGGCCATGGGCGGCAAGCAGAACGGCGGCAACTTCGGCCTGCTCGGCCTGGCGATGAAGACCGCGCCCACCTTCGGCGACGCGGTGCAGATCGGGCTGGAATACCAGCGCAACCTCGGTCCGCTGATGGACCTGGACCTGCAGGACCGCGACGACGGCGCACTCGCCGTGGTCGCCACCGCGCCTGACGAAGCGTCGGACCTGCTGCCGTTCCTGTGCGAGGAAATGTTCGCCAGCACGCTGATGCTGGCGCGTGAGCTGGCCGGCCCGGAGTTCCGCCCGCTGCGGCTGGAGCTGGGCTACCCGGCGCCGCGCTACGCCGCGCGCTACGACGACCTGTTCGGCTGCGAGATCCGCTTCGAACAGGCCCAGCACGCCATGCTGGTGGACCGCCGCTGGCTGGAACTGCCGTTCGCCAGCTACAACCCGGTGACCTCGCGGCAGGCGCTGGCGCTGTGCCAGGCGCAGCTGGCGGCGATGTCGCTGCGCGGCGAGACCACCGCGGCGGTGGAGCGCCAGCTGCGCCCGCGCCTGCGCGAGAACCCGCAGATGACCGACGTGGCCGCCGCCCTGCACCTCAGCGAGCGCACGCTGCGCCGCCAGCTGGCCGAGGAAGACACCAGCTTCAGCGCGGTGCACGACCGCGTGCGCACCGAGCGCGCGCTGGAACTGCTGCAGGACCCGGACCTGACCATCGCCGCGGTGGGCAGCCAGATCGGCTTCAACGACGTGCGCGAGTTCCGCCGCGCCTTCAAGCGCTGGACCGGGCACACGCCGAGCGAGGCCAGGCTGCCGGCGTAACCGTGCCGCCACGCGGCGGCCTCGCGCGTGGCCTGAAGGGCCGGCCACGCGCCTGTCGTTCCCCTCCCCTCGCGTCGCGGCGCGCCCGAAGGCGCGGACGCCGAACGTTCCGGTGGGCGCGCCTCAGTCGAGCAGCATCACCGCGTCGACCTCGAACGCCGCGCCCTTCGGCAGGCCGGACACCTCGATGGTCGAGCGCGCGGGATACGGTGCGGCGAAGTAGTCCTGCATCACCGCGTTGACCGCGGCGAACTGCGACAGGTCGGTCAGGTACAGGCCCAGGCGCACGATGCGGTCCAGCGAACCGCCGGCGGCTTCCGCCACCGCCTTGAGGTTGTCGAACGCGCGGCGCGCCTGCGCCGCGATGTCGCCCTCGACCAGGTTGCCGCTCGCCGGATCCAGCGGGATCTGGCCGGAGAAATACACCGTGTTGCCGGCGCGCACGGCCTGCGAGTACGGGCCGATGGCGGCGGGGGCGTGGTCGGTGTGGATGATCTGCTTGGTCATGGTGGCGCGGCTCCTGCGGAAATGCCGCGATTCTACCCGTGGACCGGGCGGCGGCGGCGCCCAGGCCCGCTCCCTGGTTGTAGGAGCGACGTCAGTCGCGACCGGGAATCTTCAAAAGCCCTTCGCCGCGGATCACGCGGATGAGCGCGGATAAGGGTTTCATATGCGCTATCCGTGCTCATCCGCGTGATCCGCGGCCTGCGTTTGCTTCGTTTCCGCGGTCGCGACTCACGTCGCTCCTACAGGGGGCATCCTTTGTCGTGCCGGCGGCGCATGGGCGGGCCAGGGCCCGCCCCGCCTCACTGCCGGCGCACGCCGTGCACGACGTTCAGGCGCCGCAGCCGGCGCATCACCTCGGCCAGGTGGTTGCGGTCGCGCACCTGGATCGAGAAGCGCAGCACGGCCACGTTGATGTCGCGCTCCAGGTATTCCACGCGCTCGATGTTCGACTGGCTCTTGGCGACCGCGGCGGCCACCTGCGCCAGCACGCCGGGACGGTTCTCCACGTCGATCAGCAGCGCGGCGTCGTAGTCGCCGGTGACGTTGGCGTCCCAGGCGATCGGCACCCAGCGTTCCGGCGACTTGCGGAACTCGGTGACGTTGGGGCAGTCCAGCCGGTGCACCACGATGCCCTTGCCGGCGGTGTGGTAGCCCATGATCTCGTCGCCGGGGATCGGCTGGCAGCACTGCGCGAAGCTGACCACGCCGCGCTCGCCGCCGGTGATCAGGATCTTCTCCTGCGAATGCTTGGAATGCCCGCCGCCGCGCAGTTCAGCGAACGCGGTGAGCGCCTGCGCGGCCTGCGCCGGCATCCAGTTGCCCAGCGCCACGTCGGCCAGGAAGGCTTCCAGCCGCGGGTACTTGTGCTCGGCGAGGAAGGCTTCCAGCCGCTGCTGCGGCAGCCGTTCCAGCGAACTGTCCAGGTCCTCCAGCGCGCGGTCCAGCATGCGGTGGCCGAGCTGCACGGCGTCCTCGTGCTCCAGCTGCTTGAGCTGGTGGCGGATCGCGGTGCGCGCCTTGCTGGTGACGACGAACTCCAGCCACTGCGGCTTGGGCGCGGCCGACTTGGCGGTGATGATCTCCACGCTCTGCCCGCTGGCCAGCCGCGTGCGCAGCGGCACCAGCTTCTTGTCCACGCGCGAGGCCACCGCCCGGTTGCCGACGTCGGTGTGCACGGCGTAGGCGAAGTCCAGCGCGGTGGCGTTGCGCGGCAGCGACAGGATCTTGCCCTTGGGCGTGAACAGGTAGACCTCGTCCGGGAACAGGTCGACCTTGACGTTCTCCAGGAACTCCAGCGACGAGCCGGCCGCGTGCTGGTTGTCGATCAGCTCGACGATCCACGCGTGCGCGCGGTTCTGCGCGCTGTTGGGCGAATCGGTGCCGTACTTGTAGGTCCAGTGCGCGGCGATGCCGCGCTCGGCGATCAGGTCCATCTCGGTGGTGCGGATCTGCACCTCGATCGGCGAGCCGTAGGGGCCGAACAGCACCGTGTGCAGCGACTGGTAGCCGTTGGCCTTGGGGATGGCGATGAAGTCGCGGAAGCGCCCGTCCAGCGGCTTGTACTGCGCGTGCACCGCGCCCAGCGCGTGGTAGCACGACGGCACCGAGTCGACCACGACGCGGAAGCCGAACACGTCCATCACCTGGTCGAAGCTCTTCCCCTCGCCGCGCATCTTGTTGTAGATGCTCCACGGCGTCTTGATGCGGCTGACCAGCCGGTGCTCGATGCCTTCCTTGGCCAGCCGCTGCGACAGGTGCGCCTCGATCTGCACCATCGACTCGCGCCGCACCACCGGCTGGCTGCGGATGTGCTTCTCGATGATGGCGTGCCGCCACGGATGCAGCGCGCGGAAGCCCAGGTCCTGCAGTTCGGACTTGACCAGGTTCATGCCCAGCCGCTGCGCGATGGGCGCGTAGATCTCCAGCGTCTCGCGGGCGATGCGGCCGCGCGCCTCGGCGCTCTGCGCGCCCAGCGTGCGCATGTTGTGCAGGCGGTCGGCCAGCTTGATCATGATCACGCGCAGGTCGCGCGACATCGCCAGCAGCATCTTGCGGAAGCTCTCCGCCGCCGCCTCCTGGCGGTCGCGGAACTTCAGCTTGTCCAGCTTGGTGACGCCGTCGACCAGCTCGGCGACGTTCTCGCCGAACTCGCCGGCGATCTCCTCGCGGGTCAGCGGCGTGTCCTCGATGGTGTCGTGCAGGATCGCCGCGATCAGCGTCTCCGCGTCCATGCCCAGTTCGGCCAGCACACCGGCCACGGCGACCGGATGGGTGATGTACGGTTCGCCGGACTTGCGCATCTGCCCGGCGTGCGCGGCGGCACCGACTTCCCATGCCCGCCGCAGCAGCGGCAGCTGCTCTTTGGGCAGGTAGGCCGCGGTCTTCTCGAACTGCGCGACGTAGTCCGGCAGCGCCGCATCGCGCGATGCGGCGGGCGTGCGCAGTGCCTTGGCGGTGCGGCCTGGGTTCATGTCGCCAGCCTATGCCAGACCCGCGTCCACGGCAACGAAATCGCGTGCGCCGGAACGCGGAAAGCCCGCTTGCGCGGGCTTTCCTTCATCGTCCGTTGCGATGGGAACGACAGACGGATGCGATCGTCAGTCGTCGCCCTTGGACAGGTCGTCGTCGGCCACCACCTCGGCCGCGGCCCATTCCAGCGCCTCGCGCTCGGCGCGCTCGCGCTCGGCCTTCTCGACGCGGTCGATCAGGTCGTTGTCGATCCGGCGCGCGGCGATCTCGCGCAGCGCCAGCACGGTGGGCTTGTCCTGCGCCTCGGTGTTGTCGATCTGCGCCTCGACGCCGTTGGCCAGCTGGCGGGCGCGCTTGGCGGCCATGGTGACCAGCTCGAAACGGTTGTTGACGACTTCCAGGCAATCTTCGACGGTGATGCGGGCCATGCGGGCTCCCGGCGACCGGCGGGGTCGCCCAGTGAATACGGAAAGGGGCGGGGATTGTAGGCAGGCAGGGGCGCCAATGCAAGCCTTTCCTTGAAAATCAATCAGTTAGACAGAGTCCAGACTGTAGGAGGGGCTTCAGCCCCGACCGCACGGCCGGAGGCGGACGACCTCTCGACGCGCAGCCGCGCGCCCGCTGCGCCGGATTCGTGGGGCTTCCGGTCGGGGCTGAAGCCCCTCCTACAGTCGGCCCCGCTATTCGGCCAACAGGGCGGCGATCAGGCCGGCGTGCCGCTGGTCCTGCGCCTCGCGGCGCAGGCGGCTGGCGGTGAAGATGGCGTGCATCTGCGCCACCGCTTCGTCGAACACGTCGTTGACGATGACGTAGTCGAACTCGGCGTAGTGCGACATCTCCTCGCGGGCGGCCGCCAGCCGGCGCTGGATGACCTCCTCGCTGTCCTGCCCGCGGGCGCGCATGCGCTGCTCCAGCGCGGCGCGCGACGGCGGCAGGATGAACACGCTGACCGCCTCCGGCACCTTCTCGCGCACCTGCCGCGCGCCCTGCCAGTCGATCTCCAGCAGCACATCCTTGCCGGCGGCCAGCTGCGGCTCCACCGACTGCCGGGCGGTGCCCTTCCAGTCGCCGTGCACCTGCGCGTACTCGAAGAAATCGCCGGCGCGGATCATCGCCTTGAACGCGTCGGCGGTGATGAAGTGGTAGTGCTGCGCATGCCGCTCGCCCGGCCGCGGCCCGCGCGAGGTGAACGAGATCGACAGCGCGATCTCGGTGTCGCGCGCCAGCACGGCGTTGACGATGCTGCTCTTGCCCGCGCCGGAGGGCGCCGCGACGATGTAGAGCGTTCCCCGCCGCGCGGGGGCAGGATCCGTGATGCGTGATGCGTGATCCGCGGAAGCGGAATCGCGCTTGCTGGAAGTTTGCTGAGTCATTGTTGCGCCCTAGTGGCTATCCCGCCCGCCCCGTTTCGGCGGCCGTGAAGCCGCTCTTTCGGATCACCCGTCACGAATCACGCATCGCGATCACTCGATGTTCTGCGCCTGCTCGCGAATCTGGTCGATCAGCACCTTCAGCTCCACCGCGATGTTGGTGGTGCGGATGTCGACCGACTTGGAGCCCAGGGTGTTGGCCTCGCGGTTGAACTCCTGCAGCAGGAAGTCCAGCCGGCGGCCCTGCGGCTCCTTCTGGGTGAAGATGCGGCGGATCTCCTTGATGTGGCTGTCGAGGCGGTCGAGTTCCTCGTCCACGTCGAGCTTCTGCAGCCACAGCACCAATTCCTGCTCCAGCCGGCCCTGCTCCATGTTCTGCGCCACGTCGGCCAACCGCGCGGCCAGCTTCTGCCGCTGGCCGGCGCGGATCTGCGGGATCAGCGTGCGCGCTTCGGCCGCCAGCGCGGCGATGCCGTCCACCCGCTCCAGGATCGCCGCCACCAGCTTGCCGCCCTCGCGCTCGCGCGCGGCGACGAACTGGTCGAGCACGCCGTCCAGCAGGGCCAGCGCCTCGGCCTGCAGCGCCTCCATGTCCACGCCCTTGCTCTGCAGCACGCCGGGGAACTGCAGCAGCTCGGTCAGCTCGGTGCGCAGGTTCGGCAGGCGCGAGGACAGGTCCAGCGCCAGCTCCGAGAGCTGCGCGACCACGCGCGGATTCAGCTGCAGCGCGCCCTCGCCCTCCGGCGCGCGCAGGCGCAGGGTCAGGTCCAGCTTGCCGCGCGACACCCGCGAGGCGACCCGCTCGCGCAGCGCCGGCTCCAGCGCGCGCAGTTCGTCCGGCAGGCGGACGCCCAGTTCCAGGAAGCGGTGGTTGACCGCGCGCAGTTCGGCCGCCAGCGTGCCGCCCTCGGTGGCGCGCTCGGCGGTGGCGAACGCCGTCATGCTGCGGATCATGCAGGTGCCCATCGGACCAGTGAGCGGCGCATCTTAGCAGCCCGCGCGGCGCGGACCGGGCAAACCGGGACGGGCTGCTAAACTTCGCCCCCCTCACCGCGGATGCCCCCATGTCCTTCTCCCGCCCCAGCGGCCGCCAGCCCGACCAGATGCGCGAGGTCGGCATCCTGCGCCACTACACCCGCCACGCGGAGGGCTCGGTGCTGGTCAGCTTCGGCCACACCCGCGTGCTGTGCACCGCCACGGTGGAGAACAAGGTGCCGGGCTTCCTGCGCGGCAAGGGCGAGGGCTGGGTGACGGCCGAGTACGGCATGCTGCCCCGCTCCACCCACACCCGCAGCGACCGCGAGGCCTCGCGCGGCAAGCAGGGCGGGCGCACGCTGGAGATCCAGCGCCTGATCGGCCGCACCCTGCGCGCCTGCGTGGACCGCGCGGCGCTGGGCGAGCGCACCCTCACCCTCGACTGCGACGTACTGCAGGCCGACGGCGGCACCCGCACCGCGGCCATCACCGGCGCCTACGTGGCGCTGGTGGACGCGGTGAACTGGCTGAAGGCGCGCAACGAGATCAAGCGCGACCCGATCCACGGCGCGGTCGCCGCCGTGTCCGTGGGCGTCTACCGCGGCGTGCCGGTGCTGGACCTGGACTACGCCGAGGACAGCGACTGCGACACCGACATGAACCTGGTCATGAACGACGGCGGCGGCTTCATCGAGCTGCAGGGCACGGCCGAGGGCCATGCCTTCCGCCGCGACGAACTGGACGCCTTGCTGGCGCTGGGCGAGAAGGGCATCGGCGAGCTGTTCGCCGCCCAGCGCGCGGCGCTGGCGGGCTGACCCGCGCCCGATCGCTTGTAGGAGCGCCCCATGGGCGCGATGCTTTTGCGAGGGATTCGATGAAAAGCATCGCGCCCATGGGGCGCTCCTACAGACACGTCCCTGCAGGTCGGGGCTACGCCCCCGACGCCATCAACCCCGCGTCGGCCGCGCGGGGCCGACCCACGCAATGATCCCTGGAACTTCCATGCCGCAGACCCTCAGCCTGGTCACCCTCCTGGTCGACGACTACGACCGCGCCATCGCGCACTACCGCGACGCGCTGGGCTTCGAGCTGCGCGAGGACACCGACCTCGGCGGCGGCAAGCGCTGGGTGCGCGTGGCACCGCCCGGCGATAGCGCCACCGGCCTGCTGCTGGCGGTGGCCAGTACCGACGAACAGCGCGCGCGCATCGGCGACCAGACCGGCGGGCGCGTCGGCTTCTTCCTGCAGACCGACGACTTCCGCCGCGACCACGCGCGGATGACGGCCGCGGGCGTCGAGTTCCTGGAGGCGCCGCGCGAGGAAAGCTACGCCACCGTCGCCGTGTTCCGCGATGCCTACGGCAACCGCTGGGACCTGCTGCAACCCAAGGAATGACCGCCATGAAACTCGTCCTCGCCTCCTCCAACCACGGCAAGCTGGAAGAACTCCGCGGCCTGCTGGCCGACACCGGCATCGAACTGGTCGCGCAATCCGACCTGGGCGTGGAGGACGCCGACGAGACCGGCGCCACCTTCGTCGAGAACGCGCTGATCAAGGCGCGCCACGCCAGCCTGCAGACCGGCCTGCCCGCGCTGGCCGACGATTCCGGCATCTGCGTGGACGCGCTGAACGGTGCGCCCGGCCTGTACTCCGCGCGCTACGCCGGCGGCCACGGCGATGCCGGCCGCAACATCGACAAGCTGCTGGAGACGCTGAAGGACACCCCGGGCGACCAGCGCGGCGCGCACTTCTACTGCGTGCTGGTGCTGCTGCGCCATGCGCACGATCCGCAGCCGCTGATCGTCGAGGGCGAATGGCAGGGCCGCATCCTGCACGAACGCCGCGGCGACGGCGGGCACGGCTATGACCCGGTGTTCTTCGATCCCCTGCTCGGGCAGACGGCGGCGGAAATGCCGCTGGCGCAGAAGAACCGGATCAGTCACCGCGGCAAGGCGCTGGCGGCCCTGAAACACCGCCTGCTCGCGACCCCGTAGGAGCGCCCCATGGGCGCGATGCTTTTGCGTGACCATGCGGAAGGGCATCGCGCCCATGGGGCGCTCCTACGAATAGACAAATAGACAAATAGACGCCGCATGCTGATCCCGCCGCCCCTGTCGCTGTACGTCCACCTGCCGTGGTGCGTGCGCAAGTGCCCCTACTGCGACTTCAACTCGCACCAGGGCAAGGGCGAGTTGCCGTTCGACGCCTACGTCGACGCGCTGCTGCGCGACCTGGACCAGGACCTGCCGCTGGTGTGGGGCCGCACCGTGCACAGCGTGTTCTTCGGCGGCGGCACGCCCAGCCTGTTCCCGCCGGAGGCGATCGACCGCTTCCTGCAGGGCGCCAGCAGCCGGCTGCGCTTCGCCCCGGGGCTGGAGATCACCCTGGAGACCAACCCCGGCACCGCCGAGCACGGCCGCTTCGACCGCTACCGCGCCGCCGGCGTGAACCGCATCAGCTTCGGCATCCAGAGCTTCGACGACGGCAGCCTGGAGAAGCTCGGCCGCATCCACGACAGCCGCGAGGCCGAGGACGCGGTGAAGCTGGCGCAGGACGCCGGCTTCGACAACCTCAACCTGGACCTGATGTACGCCCTGCCCGGGCAGACGCTGGCGATGGCCGAGCACGACCTGCAACGCGCGTTCGCGCTGCAGCCGGCGCACATCTCGCACTACCAACTGACGCTGGAGCCGAACACGGTCTTCTTCTCCCGGCCGCCGCAGGGCATCCCCGACGACGACCACGCCTGGGACATGCAGGAGCACTGCCAGGCGCTGCTGGCCGCCGCCGGCTACGGCCACTACGAGGTCAGCGCCTACGCGCGGCCCGGCCGCCGCTGCGCGCACAACCTGAACTACTGGCGTTATGGCGATTACGTCGGCATCGGCGCCGGCGCGCACGGCAAGATCACGGTCGGCGCCACCGGGCAGGTCCTGCGCCGCTGGAAGGTCAAGCACCCCACGGCGTACCTGGCGACCGCCGGCACCCCGCAGGCCATCGGCGGCGACGACGACATCACGCCGGAACGCCGGCCGTTCGAGTTCATGCTCAATGCGCTGCGGCTGCAGGACGGCTTCGCGCTGGTGGACTTCACCGCCACCACCGGGCTGCCGCAGGCCGCCATCGCCGCCCCGCTGGCGCAGGCGCGGGCGCGGGGCTGGCTGGAGGTGTCGGCCACGCACGTCCACCCCACCGCGCTGGGACGGCGCTTCACCAACGACGTGATCGAACTTTTCCTGGAAGCGTGAAACCGGCCGTTCTTCGCGGTCGCAAGATGCGCCGGGCCGGCGGGGTGTGATAATGATGGCCTCCCGGGGGGAGCCGCTGCACCGATGACCGCACCACGACCGCCTTCGTCCGCCGCGCCGACGACCATCGCATCGGCGGCCCTGCCCCCGCGCGTGCGGCGCGTGCTGCAGAACCTGTTCGACCACGTCGCCCCGGATTTCATCTCCGCGCTCAACGGCATGCTGGTGGAATTCGAGCAGCGCCTGTTCCAGCAGGCCGAGCAGGCGCGCAACAACCACCTGCAGGCGCAGGTGTTCGTCGACCTGCGCGCCCTGCAGAAGAACCGCGGCGAACTGGTGCCGCAGTACATGTTCGGGCTGGAGGGGGAACTGGCCGGCATCCGCGCGCCGCGCGCCGCCGCGGACGAGCCGGCGGCCCTGCGCCTGGACTACCAGACGCTGACCCTGGTCGAGGATGCGGTGATGGACCAGGAGATCGTGCTGCGCGAGGTCGCGCGCCGGCACGAGCAGCGCAGCAACGCCCAGATCCTGATGCTGGGCCAGCGCTTCGGCGTGCTGGCCTGCAGCCCGGCCTACGAGGCCGACAGCCTTCCGCTCGGGCCGAACCGCCTCTGCAACGTGCTCAAGGAAGCCGCGGCCTGCCTGCAGTTGTCGCTGGACGCGCAACTCGTGCTGTACCGCAGCTTCGACCACAAGGTGATGCAGAACTACAACGAGTGGGCGGGCACGGTGAACCAGTTCCTGTCGCGGGAGGGCATCCTCCCCGGCCTGGTCTACATGCCGCGGCGCGGGCGCGCGCAGGACGCCATCCGGCGCCACCCGCGCGACGAAGGCGACCGCACCGCGCGCCCGATGACCGGCTGGCACGGCCAGGGCACCGCCTCGCACTGGGCGACCCTGACGCCCGAACAGCTCCATGCCGTGGCCGGCGCCCTGACCGACGGCAAGGCGCCCGATCCCGGTCCCGGCGGGCCGGTGCCGGCATCCGCGCCCGCGGGCGCGCCGGGGCAACCCGCCACCGCCGGGGCGGCGCCGGCTTCCGGCGCGGCCGACGGCGGGGCCTCGTTCGAAGTCCTGCAGAAACTGCTGGCCATCCGGCGCGGCGGCCTGCAGGCCGATGCGCTGGCGATCGCCGGCGACGGCACGCCGGGCCACCACGGCGGCCTGGGCGCGCCGGGCCCGGGCGGCGGCGGCGCGGGCGCGCCCGGCGCGGTGCAGGGCGGTTCCACCGGCGGCGGCGGCGGTAGTGGGGCCGGCGGTGGAGCGGGTGCGCCCGCGCATGGCGGCTCCGCCGGCGGCGACGCGTCCGCGCAGATGCACCGGCGGCTGCCCACGCCGGACGTGCTGAACACGCTGCAGGCCATGCAGGCCGCGCCGCTTCCGCCGCGCACGCCCGACCAGCCGCGCCGCACCGTGCAGGACCTGCAGCAGGCGATGCTCGCCGCCGCCCGCGCCCGGCACGGCCCCCACGCCACGCTGGCGAGCGCCGACTCGGACACGTTCGAACTGCTGGACTTGCTCTACAACGAGATCGAGCGCGAGGTGCAGCACGACGCGCCGGCCGCCGACATGCTGGTGCGCCTGCAGGTCCCGGTCGTGCAGGCGGCGCTGCGCGACCGCAACTTCTTCCTGCGCGCGCAGCATCCCGCGCGCGACCTGCTCAACACCGTCGCCGAATCCGGCGCCACCTGGCTCGGCGACGACGACGTGGACCCGCAGCTGGTGCAGAAGCTGCACCAGGCGGTCGAGACCGTCGTCGAGAAGTACGAAGGCGACGAAGTCGTCTTCGAGGACGCCAACCGCGACGTGCAGCAGCACCTGCAGGCGGCCGCGCGCAAGGCCGAACTGGCCGAGCGGCGCCAGATCGAGGCCGCGCGCGGCAAGGACCGGCTCGAGGTCGCCAAGCACCGCGCCGCCGAGACCATCGAGTCGGCGATGGCCGAGGCCAAGCCGCAGAAGTTCGTGCAGGCCCTGCTCAGCCAGGCCTGGGCCGACGTGCTGACGCTGACCCAGCTGCGCAACGGGGAGTCGTCCACCGAGTGGGCCGACCAGCTGCAGACCACGCTGGAAATCATCGCGGCCACCACCACCTCGCAGGAGGCCAACCCGGCGCTGGCGGGCAAGATCGAGAAGTCCCTGGTGCAGGTGGGCTACCACGAGGACGAGGCCGCCGCGATCGCGCGCCGCCTGTCCAGCGCCGAGGAGGACGAGACGACCTCGCGCACCGAGCTGACCGCCCGCCTCAAGGCGCGCGCCCGCCTGGGCGGCCAGGGCGAAGTCAAGAAGAAACCCGCGCAGCCGCGCACGCCGAAGGAGCAGGAGTGCTACGACTACCTGCGCACGCTGCCGTTCGGCACCTGGTTCGAGTTCACCCGCAACCAGCAGGGCGACGTGCAGCGGCAGCGCCTGTCGTGGTTCAGCCCGGTCACCGGCAACGCGCTGTTCGTCAACCAGCGCGGCCAGCGCGTCGGCGAGCATTCGCTGGACATGCTGGCGCACCTGATGGCCAAGGGCCAGGCGCAGGTGGTCACCGAGGACCGCGGCCGCCTGATCGACCGCGCCTGGAACGCCACCCTCAACGCGCTGCGCAGCCTCACCGGCCGGCGCGGCGAGAGCGAAGCCGCAGGAGACGCCGCATGATGCGCGAATTCCGCCGCGCCCGCCGGCGCAACGTGCCCAGGCCCGTCCCCGTGTTCGACTTGATGACCGAGCAGGTGATCGGCCGCCTGGGCAACCTGTCCGAATCCGGCATGCTGCTGATCGCCACCACGCCGGTGGTGGACGACGCGCTGTATCAGCTGCGCTTCCACCTCCGCGACGAACGCGGGCAGGACGCGCCGGTGGACGTCGGCGCGCACCTGCTGTGGTCCGCGCAGGCCAACACGCCGGGGCAGGCGTTCGCCGGGTTGCGCTTCCTGACCATCGACCGCGAGCCGCTGGAACGCCTGCGGCAATGGGTCAACGCCGGTCCCGAGACCGAATAGCCGGCGCGCGGCACCCGCGCCGGCCGATTGCGGCAGAATGGCGGTTCTCTCGCACGAGCCGCCGCCATGAACGCACCCGCCTCCCCCGCCACCGACCTCGTCCCGCTGTACGCCGACCACCTGGCGGCGATGAAGCGGCGCGCGGACGAAGCGCTGGCGCGCGGCGGCTTCGACCACCTCGTCGTGCCCAGCGGCACGCAGCACTGGCAGGCCTTCGACGACCGCGACTACCCGTACGCGGTCAACCCGCAGTTCAAGGCCTGGCTGCCGCTGACGCGCGTGCCGTACAGCTGGCTGGTGTACACGCCGGGCGAACGGCCGAAGGTGGTCTTCTACCAGCCGTTCGACTACTGGCACGTGGTGCCGGACGCGCCCAGCGGCTGGTGGGTGGACCACTTCGACATCCACGTCATCCGCAAGCCGGACGAGGCGCTGGCGCTGCTGCCGGGGCCCGCCGCCCGCTGCGCCATCCTCGGCGAACCGCAGAGCGCGCTGGGCGACTACGCACCGAACAATCCGGAAGCCGTCATCCAGTACCTGGAGTACCAGCGCTCCTACAAGACGCCGTACGAGATCGCGCTGATGCGGCAGGCGCAGCGGCTGGCGGTGCGCGGCCACCGCGCGGCGGAAGCCGCGTTCCGCGCCGGCCAGAGCGAATTCGGCATCCACATGGCCTACTGCGCCGCGGTCGGCCAGGACGCCAACGACCTGCCCTACGGCAACATCGTCGGCCTCAACGAACACGCCGCCGTGCTGCACTACACCGAACTTCAGCGCGTGGCGCCGGACCCGCTGCGCAGCTTCCTGATCGACGCCGGCGCCAGCTTCCACGGCTACGCCAGCGACATCACCCGCACTTACGCCTACGACACCGGCAGCGAGTTCCAGGCGATGATCGACGCGGTCGACGCCGCGCAGCAGCGCATGTGCGCCGGCGTGCGCGCCGGCACCGACTACAGGCAACTGCACGTGGATGCGCACCACACGCTGATGGGCATCCTCAAGGATTTCGGCGTCATCACGGTGTCGCCGGAGGCCGCCGTGGCCAGCGGCGTCAGCGCGGCCTTCTTCCCGCATGGCCTGGGCCACCCCATCGGCCTGCAGGTGCACGACGTGGCCGGCTTCGCCGCCAGCGACCGCGGCGGCCGCATCGAGCGCCCCGCCGGTCACCCCTACCTGCGCATGACCCGCGTGCTGGAACCGGGCATGGTGGTGACCATCGAGCCCGGCCTGTACTTCATCGACCTGCTGCTGGACGAAGTGAAGAAGAACGGCCACGCCGCCAGCGTCGACTGGGCGCGCGTGGACGCCTTCCGTCCCTACGGCGGCATCCGCATCGAGGACGAAGTGCGGTGCACGGACGGCGATGCGGACAACCTGACGCGGCCGGCGTTCGCGGAAGCGCGCTGAGCCGGCGCGGATGCGCGCTTCATGGCGGTCGACCCGACGACCATGAAGCGACGCGCCTGCACGATGGTTGTGGCGCCGGCGCATGGCGGCCCGATCCGGCAGGGTTTGACGCTCCGGTGGGCCATCCGCAGAATCGGTCGCATCCCGCCTGAGCGTGATGGACATCGGTCGCCATGTGGCAGAAGCGGCAACTCAAGCAGACGATCATCGGCGCCGGTGTCGTCGGCGCCATCGTCGGCGTGCTGCCTGCCCTCGGGCTGATCGCGTTCCGCGCCGACTACGGCGCCGCGGCCGCGCAAGCCAGGCCGCTGGTCCCGCAGGTACTGGACCTGGGGCTCGTCTTCCTGGGCTCGGTGGTCTTCTGCATTGCCGTCTTCGGCCTCCTGCCCATGGCCTTGCAGTACGCTTTCGCCTGGTGCGTGCGGCACTGGACCGGACGCCCCTGACGACCCATTCCAATCGGCGCGGGTTCGCGGCGCAGCCCGATCCCGGCATCCGCGGAGGACGAGGATGAAGCGCATAGTGCTGTTGTTGGCGGCCCTGCTCCCTGCCGTAGCCTTCGCCGGATTTCCGTTCGAAGCCACGCTGGAGGAAATGGCGAAAGGCGCGGACCACATCCTGGTCGGCCGGGTCGCGGGCGTCGACATGATCGACGGCGACGGCAAGCCGGTGCTGGACGAGAAGGCCCGCACTGGCCCGGGGCTCCCGAATACGATCCGGCTGCTCATCGAGGTGGACGAGATCCTCGTCACCAACGCCACGCGGGTTCCTGAGGTGTTGCCGGTGCCGTTGGCGAGCCACCTGCACTACAGCCTCGGCCAGATCCGCGAAGCCCACGAGGGCGACACGCTGGCCAGGCTCGTGTTGCTGCGGGGAAAGGACTTCTCCGGCATCAAGCCCGGCGTCTTCCTGCGGCCGATCGGCGACAAGGAGGAAGCATTGCGCCTCCACGCCGCGGCCCATCCGCAGGCCCCGCGCGCGCCTTCGTTCCAGCCGATGCCATAATCCGGACGCCGGATTGCAGGAAACGCCCATGGACGACCCCAATAGGAAGTCGTTGATCGACCGCTACATCGCGGCCTACAACGCGTTCGACGTGGAGGGCATGCTGGCGCTGTTGGCGCCCGACATCGTCTTCGAGAACTTCTCCAACGGCCAACGCACGTCCACGGTCAGCGGCGTGGACGAGTTCCGGCGGCTCGCGGAGGCATCGACGTCGCTGTTTTCCGAGCGCGAGCAACGTATCACCGCCTGGCGGCAAGGCCCGGACCACGCGGTCGCGAGCATCGCCTATCGCGGCCGCCTCGCTGTCGACATGCCCGATGGACCGCCGGCCGGGACGGTGCTCGAACTCCAGGGCGAGTCCGAATTCGCTTTCGCCGATGGGCTGATCAGCAGGATCGTCGATCGCAGCTGAGCGCGATCTGGCAGGCCGTCCGGCTCGCGCCGCCCCACCTCGTGCATGGCGCACACCGGTTTGACGGCGGCGGCGGCCCGCCACAGAATCGCCCGCATCCAGGGGATGCGCATGCCGGCAAGGGGACTGCACGCATGATGTTCATGATCGGCCAGGGCGAGCGCGTCGTGCAGGTGGGGCCGCCGGAGCCGCGGCACTGCCCGCGCTGCGAGGAGGTGCGCGACTTCGAGCCGCAGCTCACGTACAAGTACGGCGAGTTCGACCTGCTGTTCGGCTTCGTCTACGGCAAGCGCTACCAGCTGGCCTGCCCGGCATGCCGGCATGGCTGGGTCCTCGACGCCCGCGAGGCGCGGCAGCGCTTCGGCGCGCCGCCGATCCCGTTCCGGCTGCGCTTCGGCTTCGTCGTCCTGCTGGGGCTGTTCGCCGCGCTCGGGGCCGCCTACATGGCGACGCAATGGCCATGACGCTCGCGAGCCCGCCAGCCGCTGGACGCGTCGCGCCGGCCGGCTTTCGCACCAGCCCCTAGCCACGCACCAGGACCGCTGACCCGATGCAGACCGCCCTCCTCCTGCCCATGACCGCCCACGTCGGGCTGGCCGCGTTCCTGTACGTGCTGCTGACGGTCGCCCGCGCGCCGGCGATCTGGGGCGTCGGGCGCCGCGCCGACGGCAGCAATCCGTGGGCGAAGGTGGAGCCGCGCATCAGCGCCAACCTGTCCAACCAGTTCGAGTGGCCGCTGTTCTTCCACGTCGCCTGCGTGCTACTGATGCTGCTCGGCACGGACGCGGCGGCGGTGGCGCTGGCCTGGGTGTTCGTCGGCGGGCGCCTGCTGCACAGCGCCGTGCAGGTCCTGACGGCCCGCGTGCGGCTTCGCGGCCTGGTGTTCACGGTGAACTTCCTGGCGGTGCTGGGGCTGTGGGCGCTGGTGCTGCGCGCGGCGCTGCGGCACGCCTGACCGACGCACCGGGACGAGGCGCATGCCGCTGGGAGACATCGCGGGCGAGGCGCTGGGCGGCGTGTTCCGTTTCCTCGCGCGGCTCGTGGCCGACCTCGTGGTCGAGCTGCTGCTGCGCGGCACGGGCCATCTGATCCTGCGCCTCCTCCGGCCGCGGCGCGTGCCCGGCGAGAACGCGGCGGCCATGGCCGGCCTGGTGTTCTGGATCGCAGCGATCGCGCTCGGCGTGTGGGCGTACCGGCAGGCGGGAGCGGCGTGACCGATGGCCCGGCGGGCCGGCTTTCCCGGTGCGACGCCCTAGCACACAATGCAACCTGACCGTTCCTCCACGCCGGACCCGGTGCGCCCATGTCGAAATCCGAATACCTGCTCATCTCCCGCGGCCAATGGGACGAGACGGCGTCGAAGCAGGACGTCCAGGATGCCATCGACCGCTTCTACGCCTGGTACGAGCGCGGCGTGGCGGACGGCGTGCTGCTGCCGGGCAGCCGGCTGGAGAACAGGGGGAAGATCGTCGCGCGCGGGTCGATCACCGACGGCCCGTTCGCCGAGGCGAAGGAACTGGTGGGCGGCTACTGGTTCATCGTCGCCGACTCGCTGGACGAAGCGGCGCGGATCGCCTCGCAGAATCCCTGCCTCGCGTTCGGGCTGACCCTCGAGATCCGGCCGCTGGACGCGGCACGGGCGCGCGCGCAGGACGTGACGAACGAGACCCCGCCGGGCTGGCGCGCGGACACCGCCTGAGCCGTCCCGCCATGACGGCCACGTCCATCGCCCTGCATGGCGGCTGCCACTGCGGCGCCGTCGCGGTGGCGTTGCACACGGAACTGACGCCCGCGACGACCTCACCACGCGCCTGCGACTGCGGCTTCTGCCGCGCGCACGGCGCGTCGTGGCTGTCGGATCCTGACGGGCGCCTGGTCGTCCGCAGCGCCGGCCCGGACCGGTTGCGCGCCTACCGCCAGGGGTCGCGGGCGGCGCGGTTCCTGCTGTGCGGCGACTGCGGCGTGCTGGTCGCCGTCGTGTTCGAGGAGGACGGCCACCGGTACGCCGCCGTCAACACCGGCTGCCTGGAAGCCCGCGACGCGTTCGCCCCCGCGGTGCCCGCCTCGCCGCAGGCGCTGGCGCCGGACGAGAAGACCGCGCGCTGGCGGCGGCTGTGGATGCGCGACGTGCGGATCGAGACCGCCTAGGCCCGCCGGCCCGCGGCCATCTCCGCCTCGATCTCGTCCGCGCTGCGCGCCAGCGCGTCGGTCAGCACCACCGGCCCGTCGGCGGTGACCAGCACGTCGTCCTCGGTGCGGATGCCGATGCCGCGCCACTTCGCGTCCACCGTCTCGTCGTCGTGGCCGATGTACAGGCCGGGCTCGATGGTGAAGACCATGCCGGCTTCCAGCAGGCGCGACTCGCCGTCGATGCGGTAGTCGCCCACGTCGTGCACGTCCAGGCCCAGCCAGTGGCCGGTCTTGTGGCGGTAGAAGCGGCGGTAGGTGCCTTCGGCCAGGTGCTTCTCCAGCTTGCCCTTCAGCAGCCCGAGCCGGAGCAGGCCCTCGGTCAGCGTCTCCACCGCGGCCACGTGGCCGGCCTCGTACGGCACGCCGACGCGGGCGCGGTCCAGCGCCGCGCGCTGCGCCTGGCCCACCAGGTCGTGCAGCGCGCGCTGCGCCGGGGTGAAGCGGCCGTTGACCGGGAAGGTGCGGGTGATGTCGGCGGCGTAGCCGCGGTACTCGGCGCCGGCGTCGATCAGCACCAGCTCGCCGTCGCGCGCCTGCGCGGTATTGGCGCGGTAGTGCAGCACGCAGGCGTTGGCGCCGGCGCCGACGATGCTGTTGTAGGCCGGCCAGGCGTCGTGGGCGCGGAACACCCGCTCCACGTCGGCCTGCAGTTCGTACTCGCGGATGCCCGGGCGCGCCACCCGCATCGCCGCGCGGTGCGCCTCCACGCTGATGTCGGCGGCGCGCTGCATCAGCTTGACCTCGTCCTTCGACTTGAACAGGCGCAGGTCGTGCAGCAGGTGGCCCAGTTCGAGGAACTCGTGCGGCGGCTGCGCGCCCTGCTTCACGTGCGCGCGCACGTGGCGCACCCAGCCGATCAGCTTGAGGTCGAAGTCGGCGTCGCGGCCGAAGTGGTAGTAGACGCGCGAGCGGCCTTCCAGCAGGCCGGGCAGGATCTCGTCGAGGTCGTCGATGGGATAGGCGTCGTCCATCCCGTAGTCGTTCACCGCGCCGTCCTGGCCGGCGCGCGGGCCGTCCCAGCCTTCGCGCTCGGGGTCGCGTTCGCGGCAGAACAGGATGGCCTCGCCGTGCTTGCGGCCGGGCACCAGCACCAGCACCGCGTCCGGCTCGGGGAAGCCGCTGAGGTACCAGAAGTCCGAATCCTGCCGGTAGGGATAGTGCGTGTCGTGGCTGCGCACGCGCTCGGGCGCGGCCGGCAGGACCAGGATGGCGTCGCCGCCGGCCAGGCGCATGAGCTGCCGGCGGCGGCGGGCGAACTCGGCCGCGCCGATCCCCGTCAGCGCCCGCATCAGTTCAGGCTCCGGCGATGCCGGGGCCCGAGCACGCAGTCGCCATGCAGCAGCAGGACGGCGACGCGGACGAACTCCTCCAGTTCGGCCAGCGCGTCCTCGTCTTCCTCGTCGTCGCTGCTCTCGGCCGAGGCCCTGGCCAGGCGCGCCAGGTCCTGCAGCGCCTCCTGCCCTTCCTCGGACAGCGGCGGCGACGCGCCGGCCGCCAGCCCGAACGCGCCGAGGAACCCGCGGCACCACGAGAACAGGGCCTCCGCGCGCTCGTCCAGCGGACGGTCCGCGCCCGGCAGCAGCAGGTCGAAGGCGAAGCCGCGGTCTTCCAGCTGCGCGACCGCGGCCTCGCGCATGCGGTCCAGGGCGCCGCCGGCGACCGGCGCGGGCAGGTGGTCGTCGGCCAGCGCGTGGGCCAGCCAGGCCCCGTCGGCGGCCCCGCCGCCGGCCAGCCAGCCGCACAGCGCGCCATGCAGTTCCGGAGCGTCCATGGCCAGCCCCAACTGCTGGGAAGCGGCCGCGACGTCGGCGATATCGGGAAGGTCGGGCATAGAAGAACGCAATCCGTCGGCGGTTTCGGACAACCGCGCAAGTGTAGCAACGAAAACCCGCGCCACGGCTTGTTGTGCATGTGTACGCATGCCTACACTCCATCAACGCTCAGGCTCGGGACGGCCGGTCCACCCCCATGCACGCCCTTTTCGTCGCTGCACTCCTCGCAACGGCTTCCCCGCTCTTGTCCCGGTTGCCGGTCATGCTGCTGGCCGGCGCGGTCCTGCTCGGCGTGGTGGTGATCGGCACCCGCCGCTGGTGGCAGGACTGGCTGGACGCCCGGCAGATGCCGCAGGAGCCGATGCGCAGCGAATCCCTGCGCAACCGCGACGAACGCCTGAAGCTGGCGCTGTGGGCCTCCGGCGAACAGTTCTGGGACTACGATCTGGTGCAGCGCCGGCTGTACCGCATGCGCGCGGACGAGAACGCGGTGCAGACGGCCGACATCACCGTGCTCACGCGCCAGGGCGAAGTGCCCGCCATCCACGAGGAGGACCTGCCGCTGGTGCAGGAACGCCTGCGCCTGCACCTGCAGGGCAAGATGCCGCTGTTCATGTCGGAGCACCGCATGGACGTGCAGGGCAACGGCACCTGGGTCTGGGTGCGCGCGCGCGGCCGCGTGGTCGAGCGCGACGGCGACGGCCAGCCGATCCGCATCGCCGGCACCGCGCGCGACATCACCGCCAGCCGCAACGCCGAGTACGAGCACCGCATCGCCGGCGAGGTGATGCGCAGCATGAACGAGGCCGTGGCGGTGCTGGACTGGGCGCACCAGTTCATCACCATCAACCCCGCCTTCACCCGCATCACCGGCTACGCCGAGGAAGAGATCATCGGCCAGCCGATGACCATGCTCGACAGCGACCAGCACGAGGAAGCCTTCTTCGAGCGGATGAACCGCGAGCTGCGCCTGACCGGGCGCTGGTCCGGCGAGATCTGGAAGGTGCGCAAGGACGGCGAGGAGATCCTCTGCCGGATCGAGACCAACGTGGTGCCCGACGCCAGCGGCGAGCGCCCGCTGTACGTGCAGGTGCTGACCGACATCACCGAGCAGAAGCGCGCCGAGCAGGAACTGCGCTATCTGGCCAACTACGACACCCTCACCAGCCTGCCCAACCGCTCGCTGCTGTCCGAGCGGCTGTCGCGCGCGATCGTGCGGGCGCGCCGCGAGCACGGCCACGTCGCGGTGCTGTTCATCGACCTGGACCGCTTCAAGGACATCAACGACTCGCTCGGCCACGCCACCGGCGACCGCATCCTGCGCGCCGCCGCCGCGCGCGTGCAGCAGACCGTGGGCACCCAGCACACGGTGGCGCGCCTGAGCGGCGACGAGTTCACGGTGGTGCTGGAGGACATCAACGGCATGGCCGACGCCGAGGAGGTCGCCCAGCGCATCATCCAGGCCTTCCGCGCGCCGCTGAACTTCGGCGAGCGGCTGGAGCTGGCGGTGTCGCCGTCGATCGGCATCAGCCTGTACCCCGAGCACGCGCAGGTCCCGACCGAACTGCTCAAGCACGCCGACACCGCGATGTACCAGGCCAAGGCGATGGGCCGGCACACCTACGAGGTGTATTCGGAATCGATGGACGAGAAGAACCGCCATCGCGCCATCCTGGCCAGCGCGCTGCGGCGCGCGATCGACCGCAACGAGCTGTCGCTGGTGTTCCAGCCGCGCCTGTCGATCTCGCGCCAGCGCATCACCGGCGCCGAGGCGCTGCTGCGCTGGGACAGCAAGGAATTCGGCATGGTCTCGCCGGCGCAGTTCATCCCGCTGGCCGAAGAGTCCGGGATGATCCTTGAACTGGGCGCCTGGGCCCTGCGCGAGGCCTGCCTGACCCTGCGCGAGTGGCACGACGCCGGCCTGGAGGAACTGAGCGTGGCGGTGAACGTCTCCGCCACCCAGCTGCAGCGCGGCGACCTGCAGACGGTGGTGGCGCGCACGCTGCAGGAAACCGGCGTGCCGGCCAACCGGCTGGAGCTGGAGCTGACCGAGAGCGTGGTGATGGCCAGCCCCGAGCAGAACGCCGACACGCTGCGCGCCTGCCGCCGGCTGGGCATCTCGCTGGCGATCGACGACTTCGGCACCGGCTACTCGTCGCTGGCCTACCTGAAGCGGCTGCCGCTGACCACGCTGAAGATCGACCGCGAGTTCATCAGCGACCTGACCCACGACACCGACGACGAAGCGATCACCAGCACCATCATCACCATGGGCCAGTCGCTGGCGCTGAAGGTGGTGGCCGAGGGCGTGGAGACCTGGGACCAGTACGAGTTCCTGCGCAACCACGGCTGCGACGAGGTGCAGGGCCACTGGGTCTCGCAGGCGCTGGGCCCGGACCAGTGCCTGCGGTTCATCCGCGAGTACTACCCCGGCTCGGGCATCCGCGCGGCCTCCTGAGCCCGGCGCCCGTTCATGTTCCCGGCCGGCCCCTTGGTTGTAGGAGCGACGTAAGTCGCGACCGGAACAGCCCTGCGGCAGGACGCCACCCGCAGGCAGCGCCCGGTACGGGCCATCTGCTCTTTTCCCGGCGTGCGGTCGCGACTTACGTCGCTCCTACAGTACGCTCCGTCCCTTGACCGCCCGCCGAGCGCATGCCTATCGTGGCCGCCATGGACAACGCCGAACTCCTCGACCAGCTCCGCGTGCTCGGCACGCGCATCCAGGACCTGGCGGACCGCTGCCAGCGCCTGGCGGACGAGAACCGCAGCCTGCGGCAGCAGCAGGACCAGCTGGTCGGCGAGCGTTCGCAACTGCTGGCCAAGAACGAGCAGGCGCGTTCGCGGGTGGAAGCGATGATCTCGCGCCTGAAATCCCTGGAGCAGCACACGTGAGCGCCAACGAGCCGGTCAGCGTCCATATCCTGGACCGCGAGTACACCGTGGGCGTCGCGCCCGACGAGCGCGCCAGCCTGATGGCCGCGGCCAAGCTGCTCGACAGCCGCATGCGCGAAGTGCGCGGCAGCAACCGCATGGCCGCCGTCGACCGCGTCGCCGTGCTGGCCGCGCTCAACCTGGCACACGAATTGCAACAGCTGCGCGACGAGCAGCACGCGCGCGACCGCGACGTGGAACGCGCTCTGCAGGACCTGCACCGCAAGCTCGACGGCGCGCTCGGCGCGCCCTGACGCGCGCCGCATTCCGACCGCGCACTGAATCCGCCGACGAACGGGCTAGGCAATTTTCTCCCGGTCGCTATACTGCCCCTGCGTCCTCTGCTGTTCTCGACAGCGCGCGCAAACATTCGCCTTGTCCCTTAATGACGACCACGGGAAGGTGACGGTTACCGGGAGTGCAGGTCTGCCTTGCAGCGGAAAGCCCGATGGTTGCCCAACCTTCCCACTTGAACCCCGGGTTCAAGGTCGTTTCGCGAGCATCGTGCATGGCGGAGGACGTATTTTTTCCTTCCCGCGGCAGCGGCATCAGCCGCGACCCGGCCGGTCCTGTTGCACCCGCCCTTGAGCGGGATGACTTCGAAACGAAGCCGCATGCACCGGGGACCCGACGCCCAGGGCCGTGACTGGCGCCGCTCCCGCGGTCCCATCGCCGGCGCTGCCGGCGGGCATGCCGTAAAATGCATGCCCATGCACGCCCTCCCCTCGCCGCGCCCATGACCGCACACCGCGACGCCTTGCGCCGCGACCTGCGCGCGCGGCGCCGGGCGATTCCCGCCGCCGAACGCATCGCCGCCGCCGACGCCCTGGCCGCGCGCCTGTTCGCGCTGCCGTTCTTCCCCGCCACCGGCTACGTGGCCGGCTACTGGGCGATGGACGGCGAGATCGGCCTGCACAGCTGGCAGCTGCGGCTACCCAAGGGCCTGGTCTACTGCCTGCCGGTGCTGGCCGAGGACGACCGCCTGCGCTTCGCGCCGTGGCGCGCCGGCGATGGCCTGGTCACCAACCGCTACGGCATCCCGGAACCCGACGTGGACCCGCGGTCCGGCCTGGACGCCGCCGAGATGGCGTTGATCGCGGTGCCGCTGGTGGGCTTCGACGCGCAGGGCCACCGCCTGGGCATGGGCGGCGGCTGGTATGACCGCACGCTGGCGTCCCGCCTGCGGGCCGCCGCGCCGCCCTGGCTGGTCGGCGTGGGCTTCGCCGCCCAGCGCACCGACGCGGTCGGGGCGCAGCCCTGGGACGTGCCGCTGGACGCGATCTGCACCGAACGCGACACCCTGATGCCTTCCCCCGACCTGGCGGATACCCCGCGATGAGCACACGCAAGCGCTACTGGCTGATGAAGTCCGAGCCGGACGCCTTCTCCATCGACGACCTGCAGAAGGTCGGCACCGAGCCGTGGAACGGCGTGCGCAACTACCAGGCGCGCAACTTCATGCGCGCCATGCAGGTCGGCGACGGCGTGCTGTTCTACCACTCCAACTGCAAGGAGCCGGGCATCGTCGGCACCGCCACCGTGGCCAGCGCCGCCTACCCGGACGAGACCCAGTTCGACCCGAAGTCGCACTACCACGACCCCAAGAGCACGCGCGAGGAACCGCGCTGGTCGCTGGTGGACGTGAAGTTCGAGCGCAAGTTCGAGCGCACCGTCACCCTGGAGGAGATCAAGCGCCACGCCGACGACCTGGGCGAGGGCTTCGCCCTGATCCAGCGCGGCAGCCGCCTCTCGGTGACGCCGGTGACCGCGGCGCAGTGGAAGCGGCTCCTCTCCCTGGAATGATCCCCCTCTGTAGGAGCGACGTGAGTCGCGACCGCACGGCATCGGAGGCCAGGGGCCAGAGGCCAGGGAAAAGCGCTGGCACCCCGGTCCCGGCCTTCCCCTGCCCTCCGGTCTGCGTCCCCCGACACTTCACCCGCCCGGTCGCGACTCACGTCGCTCCTACAACGACTCCCTCCCGTACCCGAGTGTTGATCCCATGAGCGAAGCAAAGCGCCTGGCCGGCGAGAAGGCCATCGAATTCGTCGAGGACGGCATGGTCGTCGGCGTCGGTACCGGTTCCACCGTGGCCTACTTCATCGACGCGCTGAGCCGCATCAAGGACCGGATCAAGGGCGCGGTGTCCAGTTCCGAGCAGAGCACCGCGCGGCTGAAGCAGCACGGCATCGAGGTGCTGGACCTCAACCACACCGGCACGCTGGCGCTGTACGTGGACGGCGCCGACGAATGCGACCCGCACAAGCGCCTGATCAAGGGCGGCGGCGCGGCGCTGACGCGCGAGAAGATCATCGCCGAGGCGAGCAGGCAGTTCGTCTGCATCGTCGACCCGAGCAAGCAGGTGCCGGTGCTGGGCCGGTTCCCGCTGCCGGTGGAAGTGATCCCGATGGCGCGCAGCCTGGTGGCGCGCGAGATCCTGGCCCTGACCGGCGGCCAGCCGGTGTGGCGCGACGGCGTGACCACCGACAACGGCAACGTCGTCCTCGACGTCCACAACCTGTCGATCACCGACCCGGTGGCGATGGAGCGCGAACTCAACCAGATCCCCGGCGTGGTCAGCGTGGGCCTGTTCGCCCGCCGGCCGGCGGACATCGTCATCGTCGGCGGCGAACCGCCGGTCGTGCTGCGCTGACGGCGGCGCGACGACGGCGCGGGCAGCGGCTCGCGCCTACGCGCTTTCCGACAGCGCCTTCACCATCTCGCCGACCAGTTCGCGCTTCTTCGGCGGCAGCTTCAGGAAGGCCTCGATCACCTGGCGCTCGCGGGCGCCGGCACCGGCGGGCCAGGCCGCGCGCGTCTCCGCCAGCCGCGGACGCGCCGGCGTGCCGAACCGCAGCGCGTGCGGATCCACGCCCAGCACGTCGGCCAGCACCTGCAGCTTGTCCTGCGCGGGCATTGCCTGCCCGCCCAGCCAGCGCGAGGTGGTCTGGAAACTCACGGAACGGCCGCGGTAATTCGTGTTGAAGAGCCGGAACAGGACCACCGGACGCGGCTCGTAGCCCGCCTGCTGCATGGCCTGCGCCAGTCGCTGCGAGAATTTTTCGCGCTCGTTGCCCATGCGGGGAACGTTAGCGGCGTCGAATCACACATATTCACTTATTAAGTTAATTGACGCGCACTTATCGAGTTCATAGAGTCGGCCGGTATCGCGGCGGCGGCGCTCCGGGCCCCGGAGAAACGTGACAGCCGCGCGACGCATCCCCGCACATCCAAGGAGATATCGATGCCGACCATCGAGACCATCGCGCACGAAGCGCCCCTGCCCGCCCCCGCCTGCGACGCGGTCCCGCCCGAGCCGCCGGTCGCGCCGCTCGACGACGCCCTGCACGTGCTGCAGGCCGATCCGGGCCACAGCCTGGCCGACCCCGGCCTGGCCGCGCTGGCGCCGGCCGAACTCGACCGCCTGTTCCTGGCCGCGCGCAGGCAGGCCGAGCGCAACCACGACGGCATCCTGCTGCTGCTCGACCTGCTGCAACTGGCGCAGCGCGACGCCGCCGCCGCGCCACGCGAGCTGCTGCCGCGCGTCGTCCGCCAGATCCACCGCCACGTGCAGGACCAGCACCGCTGGCACGCGCTGGCGGACAACGCCGCCTACTACCGCGACAACCGGCGGGTGGCGGAACGGATCGCCGCGCGGCTGCGCGCGGGCTGACCGCACCGGCCGCCCGGGCACGACCGGCAAGCGCCGCGCGCGGCGCTACACTACCGCCCTCTTCCGATCCCGGGCCCCGCCATGCGCTTCCGACAGCCGCCTGCATTTGTGTTCGCGTTCGCGCTCTTGCTCAGCGGCTGCGCCAGCGGCGGCGAGTGGGTGGAGGTCGGCGGCGAGCGCTACGCGGTGGAGATCGCCGACACCGACGCCGAGCGCGCCCGCGGGCTGATGTTCCGCGACGAACTCGCCCAAGGCACTGGCATGCTGTTCATCCACGACGCCGAGGAGCCGCAGGCCTACTGGATGAAGAACACCCGCATCCCGCTGGACATCCTGTACTTCGACGACGGCCGCCGGCTGGTGACGCAGCGGCGCAACGTCCCGCCCTGCTCCGCCGGCGACGCCTGCCCCTCCTATCCCAGCAACAAGCCCGCGCGCTACGTGCTCGAACTGAACGCCGGCGAAGCCGAGCGGCTGAAGCTCCAGGACGGTGCGGAACTGGGCCTGGGCAAGGGCATTCCGCCCGTCCGCTGAGGCTTGATTGTCGCGGCGAATGGCCGCAGTCTGTGGCCATGGGGGATCGACTGACATTGCCGGAATGGAATGCGTTGGCCGGCCAGGCCGACGACACCGTGCCGCTGCTGGAGACCGCGCTGCTGATCGCGCGCGACGAGTACCCCGACCTGGACCCCGACCTGTACGACACCCTGGTCCAGAGCCACGCCGAACACCTGCGCCACGAGATCGACACCATCGAGCCGTGGCCGCTGAAGATGGCGGCGATCAACCGCCACCTGTTCGACGAGCTGGGCTACACCGGCAACCACGACGAGTACTACGACCCGCGCAACAGCTACATGAACCAGGTGTTCGAGCGGCGCCTGGGCAATCCGGTGTCGCTGGCGATGGTGCAGATGGAAGTCGCGCGCCGGCTCGGCGTGCCGCTGGACGGCGTGTCCTTCCCCGGCCACTTCCTGGTGCGCCTGCCGGTGGACGACGGGCTGCTGGTGATGGACCCGTTCAACGGCGGCCGCCCGCTGGGCGTGGACGAACTGCGCGAGCGCGCCAAGCCGCACCTGGGCGGCGACATCCCCGACGACGCCGCGCTGCTGCACATCCTCAACCCCGCCTCGCACCGCGCCATCCTGGTGCGCACGCTGCGCAACCTGCACGGCGTCTACGCCGAGCGCGAGGAATGGGACCGCGCCGCGCGCAGCGCCGACCGCGTGCTGAAGCTCAGCCCCGACCAGCCGGAAGCCCTGCGCGACCGCGGCCTGGCCTACCTGAAGATGGACTACCTCAGCGGCGCCCAGCACGACCTGGCCCGCTACCTGCACCTGTCCCCGGAAGCCGGCGACGCCGCCGCGGTCCGCGAGCAGCTGGTCGAGCTGAACGCCGCGCGGCCGGCGCGGATGCACTGAGCGACTTTGTGGGAGCGACGTCAGTCGCGATGCCCTTCCCTTCCTCCTGATCGCCGCCTGCCCTCGAATCGCCGCCCTGCAGGAGCGACGTTGGTCGCGACCGCACGCCGGACCACGGTGCACGCGCTGGAAACGCGCCGCAGCGCGCCAGGGTAGCGAACGATCATTGCTAGGAACATCGATGCCGTGCGATCGCGACTGACGTCGCTCCCACAGCAGGGGGTTACCGGTCCCGTTGGAGCCCCAGGAAACAGCCTACGGTTCCAGCTCGACCATCTCGAAATCGTCCTTGCCCACGCCGCAGTCCGGGCAGGTCCAGGTGTCCGGGATGTCTTCCCAGCGCGTGCCGGGGGCGATACCTTCCTCCGGCAGCCCTTCGGCCTCGTCGTAGATGAAGCCGCAGACCACGCACATCCAGGTGCGGTAGATGGTGGCGGTGGCGTCGCTCATCGGATAATGCGGGCTGGAGGAGCGGCCATTGTCCCACCGCCGCCCGCGCACCGGAAGTTCGCCGATGACCCCCCTGCCGCCGTCCGTCCGCGATGCCCGCGGGCTGTACCTGATCACGCCGGAAGACCCCGACACCGCGCGCCTGCTGGCGCGGGTGGCGGCCGTGCTGCCGCAGGCCACCTGGCTGCAGTACCGGCAGAAGGAGGCCGACGCCGCCCGCCGCCACGCGCAGGCCAAGGCGCTGCAGGCGCTGTGCGCGCAGGCCGGCGTGCCGCTGATCGTCAACGACGACGTGGCGCTGGCCGAAGCGGTGGGCGCCGCCGGCGTGCACCTGGGCGAGGACGACGGCGACATCGCCGCCGCGCGCGCGCGGCTGGGCGACCACGCGATCGTCGGCGCGTCCTGCTATGACGAACCGGCGCGGGCCGGGCGCGCGGTCGCCGCCGGCGCCAGCTACGTGGCCTTCGGCGCGTTCTTCCCCACGCTAAGCAAGGCCACCACGCGCCGCGCCGCGCCGGCGCTGCTGGCCGACGCCGCGGCGCTGGGCGTGCCGCGGGTGGCGATAGGCGGCATAACGCCGGACAATATGGGCCCGCTGGTCGCCGCCGGCGCCGACCTGGTCGCCGTGATCGGCGGCGTGTTCGCGGCGGCCGACCCGGTCGCCGCCGCGCGGGCGTACCGGCAAGGTTTCAAACTGCCATGATCCCTGTAGGAGGGGCTTCAGCCCCGATCGCTTTTCGCAGAGGAAGCGACCGGGGCCAGAGCCCCTCCCACAGCGGCGGTGGCTCTCTCGAAAAAGCATCGCGCCCATGGGGCGCTCCTACAGGAATTGCGATGAACCACGACCAGTCCCACACCCTCTTCGCCCGCGCCCGGCAGCTGCTGCCTGGCGGCGTCAACTCGCCGGTGCGCGCGTTCAAGTCGGTGGGCGGGGAACCGTTCTTCGTGCAGCGCGCCGACGGCGCCTACCTCTACGACGTCGACGGCAACCGCTACATCGACTACGTCGGCTCGTGGGGCCCGATGATCGTCGGCCACAACCACCCGACGGTGCGCGAGGCGGTGCAGGCGGCGATCCAGGACGGCCTGTCCTACGGCGCGCCCTGCCCGGCCGAAGTGACCATGGCCGAGACGATCACCCGGCTGGTGCCGTCCTGCGAGATGGTGCGCATGGTCAACTCCGGCACCGAGGCCACGCTGTCGGCGATCCGGCTGGCGCGCGGCGCGACCGGCCGCAGCCGCATCGTCAAGTTCGAGGGCTGCTACCACGGCCACGGCGACTCGTTCCTGGTCAAGGCCGGCAGCGGCATGCTGACGCTGGGCGTGCCGACCTCGCCCGGCGTGCCGGCCGGCCTGAGCGAACTGACGCTGACGCTGAGCTACAACGACTTCGACGGCGCCACGCAGTTGTTCGAGCAGTACGGCGGCGAGATCGCCTGCCTGATCATCGAGCCGGTGGTCGGCAACGCCAACTGCCTGCCGCCGCGCGCGGGCTATCTGCAGCACCTGCGCGACCTGTGCACGCGGCACGGCGCGCTGCTGATCTTCGACGAGGTGATGACCGGCTTCCGCGTCGCGCTGGGCGGCGCGCAGGCGCACTACGGCATCGCGCCGGACCTGAGCACCTTCGGCAAGATCATCGGCGGCGGCATGCCGGTGGGCGCCTACGGCGGCCGCCGCGAGCTGATGGAGCAGATCGCGCCGGCCGGCCCGATCTACCAGGCCGGCACGCTGAGCGGCAACCCGGTGGCGATGGCCGCCGGCCTGGCGATGCTGGACCTGATCCAGGCGCCGGGTTTCCACGACCGCCTCGCCGCCGCCACGGCGACGCTGTGCGAAGGCATGGAAGCGGCCGCGCGCGACGCCGGCGTGCCGCTGACCACCACCCGCGTCGGCGCGATGTTCGGCCTGTTCTTCACCGACCAGCAGGTCGACACCTATGCGCAGGCGGTGGCCTGCGACACCGCCGCGTTCAACCGCTTCTTCCACGCCATGCTGGCGCGCGGCGTGTACTTGGCGCCGTCGGCGTTCGAGGCCGGCTTCATGTCCAGCGCGCACGACGCCGCCGTGATCGAGGCCACCCTGGCCGCCGCGCGCGAGGCGTTCGAGGTGGTCGCGGCTGGATGAAGCCGCGCATCCGCCAGGTGCTGTTCGATTTCGACGGCGTCCTGGCCCGCTACCGCCACGAGGTGCGGATCGCGCACCTCGCCGCGCATGCCGGCTGCGCGCACGAGCGCGTGCGCGAGGTGCTGTTCGCCTCCGGGCTGGAAACCGAGTACGACTGCGGCCGCCTCGACACCGCCACCTACCTGGGGCGGCTGGGCGACGGGCTGGGCGCGACGGTCGACGAAGCCGCGTGGATCGCCTCGCGCCTGGCCGGCAGCACCGCCGACGACGGCGTGCTGGAACGCGTCGCCGCCCTGCGCGCGGACGTGCCGCTGGCCGTGCTGACCAACAACGGCGCGCTGATGGCGCAGGCGATCCCGCGCATCGTGGCGCCGCTGGCCGCGCGCTTCGGCGACCGCGTGCTGTGCAGCGGCGGCTTGCGCATGCGCAAGCCGGACCCGGCGACCTTCGCGCATGCGCTCGGTCTGCTCGGTTGGGAGGCGGAGACGACGCTGTTCGTCGACGACCTGTTCGCCAACGTGCAGGGCGCGCGCGCGGCCGGCCTGCACGCCGAGACCGTCACCGGGGCGCGCAGCCTGGGCAAGGCGCTGAAGCGCTACGCGTTCGGGCCGCAGAGCGGCTGGTAGGCAGCCCGGTCGGGCGGCGACGCGGCGCCGTGGAAGCCGCGCGCGCTAACGGCTGCTGGCGAACTGGACGTCGAGTTCATGGTAGACGAGCTCGATGCCGGCCACGGCCGCCGCATCGCGCACCACCCCATGGACGCGCCTCGAACCGCCGTGGACGAGGATGCCCCGCGGTTCGCCCAGTTCCGGGGACAGCGCCTCCATCCAGCCCATGTAGCGTCGCAGTTGCTCGACGTGGGCCACCGTGGGCGCGCCCTGCTTGCACTCGACGATGACCACCCGGCCGTCGCGGTCCATCAGGATGACGTCGCTGCGCGTGCCGTCGGGGAACCGCCTTTCCCGCACGTGCTCCGACGGGTGCGCGATCATCCCGGGTTCGAGCCGGTGGGGATGGATCGACAGGTAGTCGGAGAGCGCCGTTTCGTGCCGGAACGATCCGGCGATGGACACCCAGTTGGAGGCGTCGCGCATGGCCTGCCGGACGGTCTCCAGCCGCTCCACCGGCAGTTCGCGGATCGTCCCCATCAACTGGCCGGAATTGAACTGGGCATGCGCCGGGAGCAGCACCACCTTCGAGGGATCGTCGGGGCCGCTGGTCAATTCCCAGCGCACGAGGATGCGGCGACCGTTCTCGCCCCTGGGCAGATCCTTGCCCGGCGGGACCACCGGGTCCCACTCTTCGTCCCGCACCGCCAGCGACACCACCCGCCCCAGCCTTCCCACCCGGTGGCCCGGCAAGGTGGCGACCAGCCAGTCGCCCGGCGCCATCCTCTTCAATGCGTTCCTTGCGGTGCTCCAGCCCGTGTCCCGGCTGGGGCCGTCGAACGTCCATCCGTCGTCCGCCCCCGCCGCCGTCGGCGGCCACCAGCCCAGCGCGCAGCATTGTTCGCGGAACCAGTATTGCCACTGGCCCGGATGCTGGCCGATGTGGCAATGGACGCGCCAGAACCTCGCGGTCGCCACGCGCACAGCCCCGGGGTTAGGCGGCGAACGCCTGCAGCGCCGCGCGCAGGCGCTTGAGCGCTTCGCCCAGTTCCTCGTCGGTGATGTTCAGCGCCGGCACGAAGCGCAGCACGTCCGGGCCCGCCTGCAGCATCAGCAGGCCCTGCGCGGCGGCCAGGTCCAGCGCCGCGCCGGCGCGGCCGGCATGCTTCGCGTTGAGCACCGCGCCCAGCATCAGGCCGCGGCCGCGCACCTGCGAGAACAGGCCGAGGTCGGCATTGATCGCGTCCAGCCCCTTGCGCAGCGCGGTGGACTGGCGCGCGACGTTGTTGGCGATCTGCGGCGAGGCCAGCTTGCGTAGCGCCACGCGCGCCACCGCCGCCGCCAGCGGGTTGCCGCCGAAGGTGGTGCCGTGGGCGCCGAACTGCATCGCCTCGGCCACCTTCGGCCCGGCCAGCATCGCGCCGACCGGGAAGCCGCCGCCCAGCGCCTTGGCCAGGGTCACGATGTCCGGCACCACGCCGTCCTGCCAGTGCGCGAACAGGGTGCCGGTGCGGCCCATGCCGGCCTGGATCTCGTCCAGCACCAGCAGCGCGCCGTGGTGGTCGCACAGCGCGCGCACCGCGCTCAGGAAGCCGGGCGCGGCCGGCATCACGCCGCCCTCGCCCTGCACTGGCTCCAGCATCACCGCGGCCACGTCGCCGCAGGACATGGCGATCTCCAGCTGGGTCACGTCGTTGAAGTCGACGTAGCGGAAGCCGCCCGGCAGCGGTTCGTAGCCTTCCTGGTACTTGGGCTGCGCGGTGGCGGTGACCGCCGCCAGCGTGCGGCCGTGGAAGCTGCCGCGGAAGGTCACGATGACGCGCTGGTCCGACGGCCGTCCCTGCGACGCCGCCCACTTGCGCACCAGCTTGATCGCGGCCTCGTTGGCCTCGGCGCCGGAATTGCACAGGAACACGCGCTCGGCGAAGCGCGAGGCGCTGACCAGTTCCTCGGCCAACCGCAGCGGCGGCTCGCTGTAGAAGACGTTGCTGGTGTGCCAGAGCTTGCCGGCCTGTTCGACCAGCGCGGCGACCAGGTCGGGATCGTTGTGGCCCAGGCCGCACACGGCGATGCCGGCGGACAGGTCCAGGTACTCGCGGCCCTCGCTGTCCCAGACGCGCGCGCCCTGGCCGCGCTCCAGGATGATCTCGCGCGGGCGGTAGACCGGCAGGTAGTAGCGCTGGCCGTTGGCCAGCAGGTCGGCGGAGGTCGTGGCGCTCATGGCGGCGGCTCGGGCGGCGGGAAAGGGCCGCGTATTGTCGCCGATCGGCCGACCCGCGCCAGCGGGCGGCGCAGCATGCGCCGCGGTCAGCCGGCGAAGGCGATCTCCGCGGCCGGCAGCGCGCGGATGTCCACGCCGAAGCTGCGGATCGCCGGCAGCGTGGCGTTGTGGTGGGCGCGGATCCGCGCGGCGTCGGCGTGCGGCTTGTCGTGGGTGGTGTGGGCGTCGGCGGCCAGCACCACGTGGTAGCCGTGCGCGGCGGCGCTGCGGGTGGTGGTGTCCACGCAGAACTCGGTGGCGTAGCCGCACAGCACCACGCCCTCCACGCCGCAGAACGACAGCACTTCGTCCAGGCCGGTGCGCAGGAACGCGTCCGGCGTGGCCTTGCGGATGCGGTGGTCGCCCTCGACCACCCGCAGCGCCCGGTGCAGCGCCCAGCCTTCGGATTCCGGCGCCAGGTCGGCGCGCTCGTGCTGCACGAAGACCACCGGCGCGCCGGCCTCGCGCGCCTTCGCCGACAACGCGTTGATCCGTTCGACCACGGCGTCGGCCTCGGCCGGCGGCGGTTGCGGCTCGAACAGGCCACGCTGCACATCGATCACGACCAGGGCGAGGTTCATCGGCCACCTGCGGGAGGAAGACAGGCCGCCAGCTTCCCTCATCACGCCCGCACTGCCAAGGTGCACGCGTCGCATTCGTCCACATCGCCGGCGCCCGGCGCCTGCGCGCGGGCCGTTCCCGCGCGCAGGCCGGCGGCGGCCTTCAGTCGGCCAGCCGCGCCACGTTCCGCGCCAGCAGCGGATCGCCGTCGGCGCCGTCCAGCGCCAGCCGGGCATGCCGCTCGGCATCGGCGCCGCGCGCGTCGGCGCGCGCCACCTGCGCGGCGGCGAACTGCAGCGCGGCGTCCTGCGGCCGCAGGGCCAGCGCCTGCGCGATCAGGGCGCTGCCGTCGCCGTCCGCCAGCTGGGTGCGCAGCGCCCGCGCGTCCACGCGGCCGATCCCGGGCATGTCGTAGCCCTGCAGGCGCAGCACCTCCTGCAGCGTCTCGCGGAAATAGCCGGCGTCGAACAGCGCCAGCGCGCGCGCGTGGCGGCTGGCGGCGGCGGGGATGCGCGCTTCCAGCCGCGCCGCCAGGTCGCGCAGCAGCGCGCCGTCGCGGCTGGCGTAGATCGCCGCGCGGCGCAGCGTCTCCATGCGCGCGATGATCGGCGTGTCGGGCGCCAGCAGGCGCTGCGTGTCCTCGACCAGGCGGTCCAGGCCGTACTGCGCCGAAGGCCGGTTCCAGCCGTCGCCCCAGGGCAGGGACGGCGCGCCGCCGGTGTCGAACGGCTCGCACAGCAGCGGCGGGCCGGCGTGCGCCGGCGTGGACAGGGCGAGCAGCGCGATGCTGGCGGCGCAGCACCACGCATGAAACGGGGACATCTTCATGGCGTGTTCTCCAGGTTCGAGGGGCCGCACCCGGGCGGTGGGCCGCGCGATGGCATCGCGCAGGAAAAGGACGAACACGCGAGGCGAAGCGTTAACCGCGCATGCGTGCGGAAGACGCGGATGCGCGCCGCCGTCAGCGCGCGTCGTCGCGCAGCAGCGCGTCGGCGTCGGCGCGCGCGGCGAAGGCGTCCGGCCACTGCATCCACCAGCGCTTGATGCGCGGGTACGGCAGCGCGTTCCACCACGGCGACAGCGCGCGCGCGCCGTCCGCGCGGATGGCCGCGCGGGTGACGCGGGCCTCGGCCGGCAACCACGCGGACAGGCGGTCGAACACCGGCCCTTCCGCCAGGCGCGGATGGGCCTGCAACAGCGACAGCAGGCTGATCGCATCCTGCGGCCGCGCGTGCGCGAGCAGCCGCGCGACCGCCTCGCCGTCGACCTGCGCGGCCTGCGCATCGACCTCGCGCAGCGCCGACCGGAACGCCGCGCTGGCCCCCAGGTCGAACGGGATGCCGGGCTTGCCGCCTTCGCCGAAGTCGACGCGCGCGCCCTGCGGCACCAGCACCTCGCGCCAGGCGTTGTCGACCTGCACCCAGCCGCTGCGCACGGTCAGCGCGCCGCCGCCGTCGGGGCGCGCTTCCAGCACGAACTCGCAGCCCAGGTCGAACACCTCGCCGGCCGGCGTGGCGACGCCGAACGAGCCCGGCGGCGCCCAGATCCGCGCCCACATCCGGCCCGCCTCCAGCTGCGTGCGGTGGCGGCCGCTGCGGGTGTCCAGCAGGCGCAGGCGCGCGCCTTCGCCCAGCACCATCTCGCCGATGCGCGCCACCCGCAGGCGCGCGCTCGCATCCCGGCCGGTCTCCAGCACGCTGCCGGCGGCCAGCCGCGAACGGGCGTCCGCGGGGGCACCGTCGATGCGTACGGCGCCCTGCACCTGCGCCACCTGCCACGGCTGCGCGGCCGGCCAGCGCAGGCGGTGTTCATGGAAGGCGTGCAGGCCGAACGCGAGCGCGGCCACCGTCGCCGCCAGCGCCCAGGGCAGCCGGCGGCGCGTGCGCCGCACCGGCGCGCGCGCCGGCACGGGCAGGACGGCAGGCGGCCGCGTGCCGCGCCAGCGGTGCGCCGACAGCACGCGTTCCAGCCGCGCAACCTCGTCGTCGGCCGCGCCGCTGCGGTCCCACAGGTAGTCGTCCTCGCGCGACGGGTCGGAGGTCGGGGTCATGTCGCGTCTCCTTGCAGGGGCACTGCCAGTTCGGCGCGCAGCAGCGCCATGCCGCGGTGCAGGTTCACCCGCACGCTGCCGGGTGCCAGACCGGTGCGTTCGGCGATCTCGGGGCCGGTCAGGCCTTCCACCAGCCGCAGCAGCAGGGTCTCGCGGTAGGCCTCGGGCAGGCGGCGGATGGCTTCCAGCGAGCGCTGCGCCTCCACGCGCTGCTCGACGCTGGCGCCATCGGCCACTTCTTCCAGTGCCACCCCGGTCAGCGGCACGCGGCGGCGCGCGGCGCCCTGCGCCGCATGCCGGGCGATGCTGACGATCCAGCCGGGGAAGGCGGCGTCCTCGCGCAGTTCGTGCAGGCGCCTCAGCGCGGTCTCGAACACGTCCTGGGCCAGGTCGTCGGCATCGGCCGGCTGCAGCCGCGCCAGCAGGATGCCGTGCACCACCGGCGCGAAGCGGCGGTACAGGCCCTCCAGCGCCGCGCCCTCGCCGGCGCGTGCCGCCCCCACCAGCGCCGCGATGCTGTCCGTCGTGTCCACTGCGCTCCCTGCCCGGTCCCTGCACCAAGGATGCGGCAGGCGGCGGGAGTGTTAACAGGCCGCCCGCCGGACCGGGTGCGGGCGCCCGGCGGCTACCACTGGCCGGTGTTCGGCATCGACAGCCAGGGCTCCTGCGGCGGCAGGCGCTCGCCCTTCTGCAGCAGTTCGATGGAGATCAGGTCCGGCGTGCGCACGAAGGCCATGCGGCCGTCGCGCGGCGGGCGGTTGATGGCGATGCCGAGCGACTGCAGGTGCGCGCAGATCGCGTAGATGTCGTCCACCTCGAAGGCCAGGTGGCCGAAGTTGCGCGCGCTGCCGTAGTCCTCGGGCGGCGCACCGTCTTCCGGCGACCAGTTGTACGTCAGTTCGATTTCCGCCTCCGGGTTCTCCGGCGCGCCGAAGTAGACCAGGGTGAAGCGGCCCTGCGCGTTCTCCATGCGCCGGGTCTCGCGCAGGCCCAGGCCTTCGGTGAAGAAGCGGGCGGTCGCGTCCAGGTCGTGGACGCGGATCATCGCGTGCAGGTATCTCATCGGGGTCCTCGCGGTTTGCGGAAGGCCTGCGGCCGGTAGGCCCAGGCGTGGGCGAGCAGGCAGGCCAGGATCAGCACGCTGTATTCGGCGCCGTTGCGGCCCAGCCCGACCACGAACCAGCCGGCCGGCGCGTGCACCAGCCAGATGCCGCAGGCGTAGATGGCGCTGAAGGCCAGCGCGATCGGCGCGATCCCGCGGCCGAGGGCGAACAGCGGCGCACCGGCCAGTTCGAACACGGTGATGGCCCAGGCGATGCCCAGGCCGAATGGAAAGCCGCGGCCGTCGAGGAACGCCCCGAACGGCGCCACGCCGTCGGTCGCCACCCGCGCCGCGCCGTGGATGAACAACAGGATCGCCAGCACCCAGCGGACCAGCCGCAGGCCCTGGCGGGCGTCGCTATCGTCGATCTGCATGGGTGTCGCTCCCTTCAGTGGATGGCGGTGCCGGTGCAGGGCGGGCGCGGGACCGGCGCGTCCAGCGTAGCGCGCGGCGCGGCGGCGGGCGCGGCACCCGCGACGACGGCGCAGGACGGGCAGGCCGCGCTCACGGATCGAGGAACAGGTCCGGCAGCAGCGATTGCGTGGGGTCCACGGCATAGGGTGCGAAGTCGGTGACGCCGGCCTCGCGCAGCACGTCCTCGTCGATCAGGAAGCGGCCATGGAAGCCGGCGGCCGGGCGCGCCAGCACCGCGTGCGCGGCGTCGGCGACGATCTGCGGCGTGCGGCAGCGCGGGATATCCACGCCGGGGATCATGTTCAGCGCGTCGGTGGCGATGATGGTGCGCGGCCACAGCGCGTTGACGGCGATGCCCTGCGGGCCGAACTCGCCGGCCAGGCCCAGGGTGACGAAGCTCATGCCCATCTTCGCCAGCGTGTAGCCGGTGTGCGGCGCCCACCACTTCGGGTCCAGCGACGGCGGCGGCGCCAGCGTCAGGATGTGCGGGTTGGCGGCCTGCTTCAGGTACGGCAGGCAGGCCTGCGCGCACAGGAAGCTGCCGCGCGCGTTGACCTGCTGCATCAGGTCGAAGCGCTTCATCGGCGTGTCCAGCGCGCCGGCCAGCCAGATCGCGCTGGCGTTGTTGACCAGGATGTCGATGCCGCCGAAGGCGTCGACCGTGGCCGCCACCGCGGCGCGCACGTCGTCCTCCTCGCGGATGTCGCACTTCAGCGCCAGCCCCTGCCCGCCGGCGTCGTTGACCGCCTGCGCGGCGCTGTGGATGGTGCCGGGCAGCTTGGGGTTGGGCACCGACGACTTGGCGGCGATGGCCACGTTGGCGCCGTCGCGCGCCGCGCGCAGCGCGATCGCCAGGCCGATGCCGCGCGAGGCGCCGGTGATGAAGAGGGTCTTGCCGGCCAGCGAGGTCATGGCGTGCTCCGGGTCGAGGGCGCGTCGTCGGCGCCGGGTAGTGAGGCGGCGGCCGCACCCAAGCGCCGCGCATAGCGCTGCAGCAGGTGCGGGACGATCAGGCGGTGGACCGGATCGACCGGCAGCATGTAGAGCCGGCCGAAGGCGTTGGGCCGTTCGACCACGGTCGCGCAATGCAGCGACGGCGCATCCGCGGCGCCGCCCAGTTGCAGGGACAGCGACACGCTCAGGTGGCGGTCGTCGTCGCCGAGCACGATCTGGTCGTCGTCCAGGTGCCTCAGGGTGAAGATGCCGAGGCGGTCGCCGGGCCGCGGCGCGCCGGGCGGCCGCGCATCGGCGATCCGGCCCAGGTCCTTCATGCCCAGCGCGCGCATCCCGCGGTTGCGCACGGCCATCAGGCCCTCGAACCAGCGCGGCGCCAGCGCGGCCAGGTCGAGGTAGGCCTGCAGCGCGGAGGCCGGGCGCCGCGGCAGGCGGACGGCGGCGCAGTGCGCGAAGTACGCGCGGTCCTGCGCCGCGTGCAGGGCGTTGCCTTCGGGGATGGGCGTGGTGTGGGCTTTCATTGAGGAACGAGGGGAGAGGAACGAGGAGTGAGAAGTGAGGGTGAGGAATGGGAAATGGGAGATGCGGTCAAGGGAGCCAGGTACCGGCAGACGAAGTGAATCCACTCACTTCTCGTTCCTCTCCCCTCGTTTCTCGCTCCCGCCCGCTCACGGCTTGGGCCCCTGCCCTTCGTTGTCCTCCCACTTCAACACCCGGCGGGTGACGAAGCGGTAGACCGGCTTGCCGGTGCGGAACCACAGGTCGCGCAGCCACGAGGTGCGCTTCAGCACGCGCCGCTCGACCGGCGTGAGCGTGGCGCCGCAGTACATGCGCTTGTGCTTGAGCAGGTGGCGCAGGTCCTGGCGCGCGAGCAGGCGCATCCAGCGCGAGCGCGGGTCGCCGCGGGTGGCGAGCTGGAAGTCGATGATCGCCGGGCGGCCGTCGGCCAGCACCAGCCAGTTGGCTTCCTTGGCCAGGTCGTTGTGGGCGACGCCGCGGCGGTGCAGCTGCTGGAGCAGCCGGCGCGCGGCGCGGAAATAGGCCAGGTCGCCGCGCGGCGGGCGCTGGTACATCGCCGCGCCCTCCATGTAGCTGCGGTCCAGCCGGCGCCCGGTCCAGGCCAGCAGCCGCGGCACGTCGGCCATGCCGTCGATGCGCCGCAGCGCCAGCGCCTCGCGGCGCGCCAGCCACCACGCCGGCAGCCGCAGCCACGGGGGCACGTGGGCGAGGTCGCGGCGCACGAACGGACCGTCCGGACCCTGCATCAGCGAGATGCGGCCGAAGCTGTCGGCCTTGAGTGCGGCGGTTTCGGAGGGCGAGCGCAAGTCCACCGCGTCATTCTACTGCCCGGGGATGGCGGACGCCGGTCAGGTGCCGCCCCCTATAATCCGGCGATGGATTCTTCCTGGTTCGACACCCTGCTGGCCTGGATCAGCGCGCATCCCGTGGCCGCAGGGCTGGCGATCTTCGCCATCGCGTTCTGCGATGCGGTCATCATCCTCGGCGCCATCGTGCCCGCCCTGCCGCTGCTGTTCGCGGTGGGCGTGCTGATCGGCCTGGGCGAGATCTCCGGCCCCTACGCGGTCGCCTGCGCGACCCTGGGCGCCCTGATCGGCGACGCGACCAGCTACTGGGTCGGCCACCGCTGGGGGCAGCAGCTGCGGACGGTCTGGCCGTTCCGCAGGTACCCGCAGCTGCTGGACCGCGGCGAGGCGCTGTTCCGCCGCAACGCGTGGAAGAGCATCTTCATCGCGCGCTTCGTCGGCCCCATCCGCCCGTTCGTGCCGGCGGTGGCGGGCATTTCGCGGATGCCGCTGCGCCGCTACGGCGTCGCCAGCGCGGCGGCCTGCGTGGCGTGGGCGGCGGCGTTCCTGCTGCCCGGCTGGGTGCTGGGGCACGCCTACGACGCGGTCGCCGCCGTGGCCGGCCGGCTGGCGCTGGTGCTGGGCCTGCTGGTGGTGGTGCTGGCGCTGGCCTGGGCGCTGGTGCTGTACACCTACCGCTGGTTCGCCGCGCACGCCGACGCGCTGCTGGCGCGCGCGCTGGCGTGGTCGCACGCGCACCCGGTGCTCGGCCGCTACACCGCCGCGGTGTTCGATCCGCGCCGGCGCGAATCGGTGCCGCTGGCGCTGCTGGCGATCCTGCTGCTGGCGATCGTGTGGGTCTGGTTCGCGTTCCTGGTCATCGTGATCGGCCACGGCGAACCGCTGGCCGTGGACCTGTGGGTCTACGACCTGATGCGCGCCCTGCGCAACCCGCTGGCGGACTACCCGCTGGCGGCGATCGCCTCGCTGGGCGACGAACAGGTGCTGGCGCCCGCGTCGCTGCTGGTGCTGGGGTACCTGTGCTGGCGCCGGCGCTGGATGGCGGCCGCGCACTGGCTGGCGGCGCTGGCCTTCGGCCTGGCGCTGACCGCGTGGCTGGGCGCGTCGGTGGACATCCCCAAGCCGCCCAGCGTCAGCAGCGGCTTCGGCTTCCCGTCCATCGCGGTGACGATGTCGACGATCACCTTCGGCTTCTTCGCCGTGCTGATCGCGCGCGAGCTGCCGGGGCGCACGCGCGTCTGGCCGTACCTGGTGTCCGGCATCGTGGTGGCGCTGATCGGCTTCGCCCGCCTCTACCTGGGCGCGCACTGGCTGAGCGACGTGGTCGGCGGCATGCTGTTCGGCCTGGTGTGGCTGCTGGTGCTGGGCATCGCGTACCGGCGCCGCATGCTGCGCTCGTTCTGGATCAAGCCGATCGCCTGGCTGTTCTACGGCAGCTTCGTGCTGGCCGGGCTGTGGCACGCGCCGCGCAACGTGGAGCACATGCTGGCGCAGTTCCAGGCGCCAGTGGTCGAACGGACGGTGGCCCTGCAGGACTGGTGGCGGCACGACTGGCAGGCGCTGCCCGCGCGCCGCAACGAGTTCGACGACGAACAGCGCTGGCCGCTGGACGTGCAGGCCGCCGGCCCGCTCGCGCCGCTGCAGGCGAGCCTGGCGGCGGCCGGCTGGCGCGAGCAGTCGCAGGCCGGCTGGGAGGACGCGCTGAACCTGCTGGACAGCGACCTGCCCGACGACCGCCAGCCGGTCCTGCCGGCGACCCTGGACACGCGCGCGGAAAGCCTGCTGATGCTGCGCACCGGCCACCAGCCGGGCGAAGTCTTCGTCCTGCGGCTGTGGCCGGCGGACACGCGCCTGCAACCCGGCGACGTGCCGCTGTGGATCGGCAGCGCGCAGGTGCTGCAGCAGCAGCGCGCGTTCAACCTGGTGCGCCTGTGGCGGCCGCTGCGCGAGGCGCGCACCGCGCTGGACGCCGTCACCGAGGCCGCCGCCGGGCTCGACCACCGCGTCGAGCCGCATCCCGCCTCCGGCCTGCCGACGCTGCGCATCCGCACGGACGAAGGATCGATCCCGCCGCCGCACACCCGGTGATGCCCCTGCAGGAGGGGCTTCAGCCCCGATGCCTTTCGTCGAGGATCCTGGGATCCAGGGCTAGCGGTCGGGGCTGAAGCCCCTCCTACAGGAAACGGCGGGCGCTTTCAGTCGATCCATTCCAGCAGGCGCTGCAGGCGGACGTGGACATCGTCTTCCTGCAGCACCGACACGCGCTGTTCGGCGCTGATCGGCAGCACCTGGGCCAGCCGCCATCCGACCCAGGCCGCGTGCTCGAACGCGCGCGGCGGCACTCCGCGCAGGTCGGTGCCCGCCTTGTCCAGCATGGTCTGCAGCAGCGTGCCCAGCAGCGCATGCTCGGGGCGCAGCGCGTCGTCGCCGTCGGCGCCGAGCCACGCCACGTCCGCCATCACCAGCCCGTTGTCGCGCACCCGCGTGCGGACCACGCGGAAGCGCCGGTGGCCGCGCACGCGCAGGGACAGCAGGCCGTCGGCGCCCAGGTCGAAGTCCTCGATCAGCGCCTCGGTGCCGAACGCCGCGGGCGTGGCCGGCGCACCGGCCTCTTCGCCCTCCAGGATCAGGCAGACGCCGAAGCCGCCGCCGCTGCGCCCGCAATCGCGGACCAGGTCGAGGTAGCGCCGCTCGAACACGCGCAACGCCAGCGCCGCGCCGGGGAGCAGCACGCTGTGCAGCGGGAACAGCGGAAGGGATTCGACCGTCGCCATGCCGGGAAGTGTACGGAACCTGCCCGCAGGGTGCGCCGGGGCGCACCCTTGCCATGGTTCGGATCGGCGATGAAGCCCCTCGTCGCTCCGCCGGGCGTTCCCGTCGCGTCGGGTGCGCGGCGGTGTGCCGGGGGCACACCCTGCAGCGATGCCAGGGAACGTCCCGGCGTGCCGTCTTAGCCGCCGTTGGCATGAAGAGACGACAGGGTCGTCGTGCGCCTTCAGCCCGTAGGGTGCGCCCTGGCGCACCCTTGCCATGGTTCGGATCGGCGATGAAGCCCCTGGTCGATGCGCCGGACGTTCCCGTCGGGTCGGATGCGCGGCGGTGTGCCGGGGGCACACCCTGCAGCGATGCCAGGAACGTCCCGGCGTGCCGTCTGGGCCGCCGTTGGCATGAGGAGACGACAGGGTCGTCGGGCCGCGCTGCGCCTTCAGCCCGCAGGGTGCGCCCTGGCGCACCCTTGCCCTGTCGCCGATCAAGGCTCCATGGCGAAGCATGCCGTCGCTCCGCCGGATATCCCATTGCGTCGGGTGCACGCCGGTGCGCCCTGGCACACCCTTGCCATGGTTCGATCATGGGATCGGCGATGAAGCCCCTCGTCGATGCGCCGGACGTTCCCGCCGCGTCGGGTGCGTGCCGGGGCGCGCCCTACAGCGACGCGAGGAACCGCCGCGGGGCGCCGTCGAAGCCGCCGTTGGACATGAAGACGACGTGGTCGCCGGGCCGCGCCTGCGCCTTCAGCGCGGCGATCAGCGCGTCGGCGTCGGGGACGGTGCGCGCGTCGCCGCGGATCGCGGCCACCACCTTGCCGGCGTCCCACGGCAGCTCGGGGCGGTGCAGGAAGACCACCGCGTCGGCGATGTCCAGCGAGGGCGCCAGCGCATCGGCGTGCGCGCCCGAGCGCATCGAGTTGCTGCGCGGCTCCATCGCCACCAGGATGCGCGCCTCGCCGACGCGCGCGCGCAGGCCTTCCAGCGTGGTGCGGATGGCGGTGGGATGGTGGGCGAAGTCGTCGTAGACGGTGATGCCGTCGTGCTGGCCCAGCACTTCCAGCCGGCGCTTGACGCTGCGGAACGCCGCCAGCGACGGCAGCACGGTGGCGACGTCCACGCCGACCGCGTGGCAGGCGGCGAGCGCGGCAAGGCCGTTGAGCACGTTGTGGCGGCCCAGCATCGGCCAGTGCACTTCGCCGATCTCGGCGCCGTGGTGGAGGACGGCGAACGCGCTGCCGTCCTCGCGGACCAGGCGCGCGCTCCAGTCCAGCGAGGCGTCGGGCACGCTGCCCTGGAGCCCGAAGCGCTCCACCGGCGTCCAGCAGCCCATCGCCAGCACCTCGGCCAGCCGTGCGTCCTCGCCGTTGACGATCAGGCGGCCGCGGCGCGGCACCGTGCGCACCAGGTGGTGGAACTGGCGCTGGATCGCGGCCACGTCCGGGAAGATGTCGGCGTGGTCGTATTCCAGGTTGTTGAGGATGGCGACCAGCGGGCGGTAGTGGACGAACTTGCTGCGCTTGTCGAAGAACGCGGTGTCGTATTCGTCGGCCTCCACTACGAACTCGCGGCCGCCGCCGATCCGCGCGGACACGCCGAAGTCCTCGGCGACGCCGCCGACCAGGAAGCCCGGCGAGCGGCCGGCCGCTTCCAGCAGGTAGGCCAGGATGGTGGTGGTGGTGGTCTTGCCGTGGGTGCCGGCCACGGCCAGCGTGTCGCGGCCCGGCAGCACGCGCTCGGACAGCCACTGCGCGCCGGAGGTGTAGCGGCGCCCCTGGTCCAGCACGGCCTCGACGGCGGGGTTGCCGCGCGAGAGCGCGTTGCCGACGACGATCTCGTCGCAGTCCGGCGCGATGTTGCGCGGCTGGTAGCCCTGCGCCAGCGCGATGCCCAGCGTTTCCAGCTGGGTCGACATGGGCGGGTAGATGGCCTGGTCGCTGCCTTCGACGGTGTGGCCGAGTTCGCGGGCCAGGGCAGCGACGCCGCCCATGAAGGTGCCGGCGATGCCGAGGATGTGGATCTTCAAGACGACGGTTCCGGGAGGGATCGGCGAACTTTAGCCGAGCGCGCCGCGTTCGGCACGCGACCGTGCGCGCAGGCGTGACGGCGGTTCACCGGGAAAAACGCAGGGTTTCCAGGTCCAGCCCGTCGCTCTCGGCCCGCACCACCAGCGTGTTGCGCCCGGACGCCAGCGCCAGCCCGTCGAACCCGCGCGCACGCTCGGCCGGCGCGACGGCCACGCCGTTGAGCACCAGCGACACCCGCCCCCGGCCGCGCCCCGCCAGCGCCAGCCGGTAGGTGCCCGCCTCGGCGGCGTCGAAGGTGTACTTCAGCCATTCGCCCTTGCGCATGCCGGCCACGTGCAGGCGGCCGTCCGCGCCCCTGCCGAGGTCGACGCCGTCGTTGCGGTAGGCCATCGCCGGGTTCCACACCACTCGCTCGCCGCCGTCGGAGATGTGCTGGTTGGCCGGCGTGAGGTCGTGGTACGCCACGCCGTCGCGGCCCATGTCGAAGTCGACCGCCGCGATGTCGCCGCCGGCCGCGCCGACCGCATGCGCCTTGAACGGCGCCGACTGGTCCGAATGCGGCGCCCGGAACAGCGCGTCGACCACGTCCGGATGCCGCAGGTTGTTCTCGTGGCGCACGTCGTGCGAGGCGAAGCGCATCAGCGCCGCCTCCGCTTCCTCCGCCGACGGCCGCGGGCCCTCGCCCTTCCAGTACGCCAGCACCCGGCGGTAGCCGTCGTTGGGCACGATCTGCAACGGGTTGTTGTAGCGGATCTTCTTCAGCGGCCACCACGCCCAGCCGATGCCCTCGCCCTCCACCAGCGCCACGGTGCGGGCGAACCAGTCGTTGGAGTTCTCGCCGGTCTCGCCCAGCCACAGCGGCATGCCGTGCCTTTCGCGCAGGGTCAGCACGTCGGCGATGCTGTCGCGGGTGGTGGCGTTCCAGTACTTGTGGAAGCTGATCACCAGGTTGTCATCCCACGGGCCGTCATCGAGCACGCCGCGGTAGTTGTTGCCCCAGCAGTTGCCCTCGATGACGATGATGTGGCGCGTGTCGACCTCGCGGATCGCGCGGGTGGTGCGCACCAGCAGGTCCTTCAGCGGCGCGTTGCCTTCTTCCTTGCAGCCGTTCCTGTCGTCCGGATCGGCGAAACCCCAGTTGGGTTCGTTGATGATGTCGTAGGCGGCGATGTATGGCTCGTCCTTGTAGCGCTCGGCGAGCTTTTTCCATAGCGCCACCATCCTATCCTGGTGGCGCGGGTCGTCCCACAGCGAAGGCTTCGCGGGATCGCGGTCGGCGATGTTGTCGTCGTTGCCCTGCCCGCCCGGCGCGGCGTGCAGGTCGAGGATCAGGTACAGGTCGTTGGCCTTGGCCCAGGCCAGCAGGTCGTCGGTGCGGCGGAAGCCTTCCTCCACCCACGTCTGCCCGCCGGCGACCGGCTCCTCGTCCACCGGCAGCGTGTACAGCGCGTAGTGCATCGGCAGGCGCACGGCGTTGAAGCCCCAGCGCGCCATCGCGTCGATGTCGGCCTTGGTGGTGTGGTTGTCGCGCCAGGCCTGGTAGAAGGCATCGGCCTTCTCCGCCCCGATCAGGCCGGCGACGCGCGCATGGATGCTGCGCTGGGTGCCGGTGCCGTCGATGTCCAGCATGTAGCCTTCCTGCAGCATCCAGCCGCCCAGCCCCATGCCGCGCAGGATCACCGGCGCGCCACTCTCGTCGACGATCCGCGTGCCCTGCGCGCGCAGGAAATCCTTGGCCTGGGCCAGCGGCGAAGCGGCCAGGCAGGCCAGCAGCAGGAAGGCGGTCTTGGTCATGGTCCGTGGCTCCGGCGGCGCGGGAGCACGGACAGTAGCAAGATGTGGAAGGAAAGGCGGGAATGGGGAACAGGGATCGGGGAATGGAAGATCCCGGTGCCGTGCTGCCCCTCTCCGACCGGAAGCGGTCGATCGGGCTACGTCCCCCGACGCCCTTCACACGCGGCGAAACGAACGTGGGCCCGGTAGGGCCGACCTACGTATCGCGGAGAACCTGCTTCATCTTGCGGTAGGTCGGGGCTACGCCCCCGACGCCCTGCGCGCTCGATGGCACGGACGTCGGCCCGGTAGGGCCGACCTACGCACCGCGGGAACAAGTCGTTCTCCGTTCTCGCTCCGCCGACCTCAGCCCACTTCCTTCGCCGGCACCAGCGCCTCGGTGACGCGGGTGAACACCTCGTCCAGCGAGCCGACGCCGTCGACGACGGTCAGTTCGCCCTGCTGGCGGTAGAAATCGATCACCGGCGCGGTCTGGTCGGTGTAGACCTGCAGGCGCTTGCGCACGGATTCGGGATTGTCGTCGGCGCGGCCCTCGGCCTGCGCGCGGCCGGCGATGCGCTCGACCAGCAGCTCGGTCGGCACTTCCAGCTGCACGGCGAAATCGAACTTCTGCCCCAGCTTCGCCAGCAGCTGGCCCAGCGCGGCGGCCTGCACCAGGTTGCGCGGATAGCCGTCGAGGATGAAGCCGGCCTGGGTGTCGTCGCGGGAGAAGCGGTCTTCCAGCATGCCCAGCAGGATGTCGTCGCTGACCAGCTCGCCGCGCGCCATCACTTCCTTCGCCTGCAGGCCCAGCGGACTGCCGGCGGCCACTTCGGCGCGCAGCAGGTCGCCGGTGGAGATGTGGGGAACCTGCAGGTATTCCTTCAGACGCGCCGCCTGAGTGCCCTTGCCCGACCCGGGGGGGCCCAGTAGAACCAATCGCATTGTGTCTCTCCCGAACTAGAATCCTGCGGGCGGTGACTCGCGCCGGGCGCCATGCGCCGCGCTGCACCGCGTCATCTGTGTGAAGCTTACCGCATCCCGGCAACCCGGAACGAACCCCACATGGCATCTGGCACCCTACTTTATGCGCAGTCCGGCGGCGTCACCGCCGTCATCAACGCGTCCGCCTCGGCGGTCATCACCGAGGCGCGCGCCCGGAAAATCAAGGTCTTGGCCGCGCGCAACGGCATCCTCGGCGCCCTGCGCGAGGACCTGATCGACACCAGCCGGGAATCGGCGGCCGCCATCCGCGCCCTGGCCCACACCCCCGGCGGCGCGTTCGGCAGCTGCCGCGTGAAGCTGAAGTCGCTGGACGCCGACCGCGCGAAGTACGAACGCCTGCTGGCGGTGCTGAAAGCGCACGATGTGCGGTATTTCCTCTACAACGGCGGCAACGACTCGGCCGACACGGCCTGGAAGGTCTCGCAGCTGGCGCAGGCCTTCGACTACCCGCTCACCTGCATCGGCGTGCCGAAGACGGTGGACAACGACCTGGCCGTCACCGACACCTGCCCCGGTTTCGGCTCGGCCGCCAAGTACACCGCCGTGTCCGTGCGCGAGGCCGCGCTGGACGTGGCGGCGATGGCTGAGACATCAACCAAGGTCTTCGTCTACGAGGCGATGGGCCGCCATGCCGGCTGGCTGGCCGCCGCCGCCGGGCTGGCAGGACAGTCGCCCGATGATGCGCCGCACATCATCCTGTTCCCCGAGCGCCCCTACGACGAGGCCGACTTCCTCAAGCAGGTGAAGAAGACCGTCGACCGCGTGGGCTGGTGCGTGGTGGTGGCCAGCGAAGGCATCCAGCACGCCGACGGCCGCTTCGTCGCCGATGCCGGCGGCGGCAAGGATTCGTTCGGGCACACGCAGCTCGGCGGCGTCGCCTCCTACCTCGCCGGCCGCGTGAAGGACCAGTTGGGCATGAAGGTGCACTGGACCCTGCCCGACTACCTGCAGCGCTCGGCGCGCCACATCGCCTCGAAGACCGACTGGGAACAGGCGCAGGCGGTGGGCAAGGCCGCGGTGCAGTACGCGCTGAAGGGGCAGAACGCGGTGATGCCGGTGATCGTGCGCACCTCGGACGCACCGTACCGCTGGAAGATCGAGGCCGCGCCGCTGAGCAAGGTGGCGAACCACGAGAAGAAGTTCCCGGCCGGCTTCATCCGCCGCGACGGCTACGGCATCACCGGCAAGGCGCGCGCCTACCTGCAGCCGCTGATCCGCGGCGAGGCCTATCCGCCGTACGGCAGCGACGGCCTGCCGAAGTACGTGGCGCTGAAGAACGTGGCGGTGAAGAAGAAGCTGCCCGCCTGGGAAGGGTGACGCGCACGGGAGCGTCGCCATGGCCATCCGCATCGTCCGCCTCGGCACTCCGCGCGCGAAGAACGAAGGCCTGCGCATTGGCACCGTGCGCCGGCCGCCGCGCGGCGTGCCGAAGTCCGAGTTCGCCTCGCAGGACTGGTACGACGTCTGGTTCCCCAACCTCTCGCCCAGCGCGGACCTGGTGAAGCGGGCGCTGGCCGCGGAGACGCCGAAGCAGTGGGCCGCGTTCGTCCGGCACTTCAAGGCCGAGATGGCGATCCCGGAACACGCCCGCACGCTGGACGTGCTGGCCGCGCTGTCCCACGCCAGCGACTTCTCGCTGGGCTGCTACTGCGAGGACGAAGCGCGCTGCCATCGCTCGGTGCTGCGCGAACTGCTGGCCGCCCGCGGCGCGGCGATCCGGGCGGAGTGACTCCAGGCACCGGCGCGGCGACGGCGACGGCGACGGCGACGGCGACGAAGCCAGCAAACGCCAATCCCACACCATGCGCGGCGCCCTAGCCGGGCGGCAGTACGACCGTGGCGCCGCTGGCCGCGGCCTGCCGGATCGCCTCCATCACGACCAGGTCGGCGATGCCGTCCGATGCCGCCACCGGCGGCGCGCTCCGCCCCAGGCAGGCATCGGCGAACGCTTCGTACATGCGCGGCACCTGGTCGCGCAGCGGGAACATCGGCTCTTCGACGCGGTTCGGGCCGTCCAGGCCCAGGCGCACGCGCTCCCCCATCGCCGGCGTGGCCGGGTCGATGTCGAGCCATGCCTGCTCGAAGCCCAGCCGCAGCCGGTTCTGCAGGCGGTAGCGCCAGCTGGCCGAACCGGTCGCCAGCACGCCGCCGTCGAACCGCGCCACCCAGCCGATGTCGGATTCGACCTGCGCGAAGCGCGCGTCCCCCGGCTGGCGGTGCGCGATCGCGGTGACGCTGCGCGGCAGGCCGCCGCATGCCCAGCGTTGCAACTGCACGCTGTAGATGCCGATGTCGGTCAGGCAGCCGCCGCCGGACAGCACGGGATCGAAGCGCCAGTTGCCCGCCGGCTGGCGCAGGTGGAATCCCTTGTGCGCATCGACGCTCGCCAGCGCGCCGTGCGTGCCGTCCCGGCAACGCCGCAGCGCGTCCTGCACGGCCTCGGAAAACCAGGCGCGATAGGCCGGCATCAGCACCTTGCCCGCGGTGCGCGCGGCGTCGGCCAGCATCCGCGCCTCCGCCGCGGTCGCCGCCAGCGGCTTCTCGCACAGCACGTGCTTGCCGGCCGCCAGCGCCTTCAGCGCATGGGGCGCGTGCAGCCCGACCGGCAGGCAGATGTGCACGGCGGCGATGCGGGCGTCGTCGGCCAGGCGCGCGTAGTCGTCGTAGCCGTGGATCGCGGTGTCGGGAATCCCGTAGCGGGCGGCGAGCGCACGCGCCTTGTCCCTGGACCCGGTGACCAGTGCCGCGGGGTAGGCGGTCCGGCAGGCGGCCAGGCGCTCGAGCGCGAAGGCGGCGTATTCGCCCAGGCCGACCACCGCGATGCCCACGCGCGATGGCGCTTGCAGCGTGCGGGGCGGCGCGGCCTTCGCGCCCGATGCCAGCAGGCCGCCGCCCGCCAGCAGGCCACCGACGACGCGGCGGCGTTGCATGTTCCGGATATCCATGGGGTGCGCTCCATCGAAAGCGCCATTTTCGGCGCCCGAGCGCGCATGCGCGCATCGCCGCCGCACACCCGGCCGCGCCCTGCGCACGCCTCACCGCAAGCGCGGTCCGCCAGCGCTCCTTTCCCCGCGATGCCGCCCACGGATACCCGGCGGCGAGCGCGCAGCCGATCGCCCGGACACGCGCGCGGCCGCTAAGCTGGCGGCATGGACGCATTGCTGGCCGAGCTGACGGCGCTGGAAACCGAACTCCACCATCCCGGCGCGCCATGCACGCGCGAGCGGCTGGAGCGCCTGCTGCATCCGGAGTTCCATGAGGTCGGGCGCTCGGGCGCGCACTACGCGCGGCAGGCGGTCATCGACTTCCTCGCCGCGCGGCGGTCCGTGCCGGCGGTGGCCGCGCACGGCCATCGCGTCGAACGGCTCGCGCCGGACGTGGCGCTGCTGCACTTCCGCTCGCACGAGACCGCGCCCGACGGAACGCTCTTCCACGCCGCGCGGCGGGTCTCGGTCTGGCGGCGCACGCCGCTCGGCTGGCAGCTGGCCTACCACCAGGGCACGCCGGCAGCGTCCGAGGACGCCGTCGGCTAGCGGCAGGCCTTGCCCTCGACGTCCAGCTTCGCCGCGAACAGCGTCAGCGACGGCGCCTGCGCGGCGGCGCCGGCCTGTTCCTTGGCGTCCTGCAGGTAGATGCGCGACTGGCCCTGGCCGTCCAGCGGCGGCGGCGCGGCGCTGCCGGGCTTGCGCCACACGCGCAGCACCGCCTGCTGCGAGGGGCAGGCGGCGCTGGGCACGCGGATCAGGTCGTTGAGCTTCCAGCCCGCGGCCAGCGACGGTTTCGCCTTGCCGACGTCGACGAAGCGCGCACGCGGCTGGCACTGCGGGTCGGTGCGCACCGGCGCGTAGCGGTACGGCTGCGCGGGATCGCCGGTGAAGGCGCCTTCCAGCCGCGCGCAGGCCTCCGGGATCTGCCGCAGGGTGTGCACCACGCCCACGGCCTGCGGGGCGGCGGCGGGGCGCTGGATCTCGGGCGCCGGATCGGCCGCCCGCGCCGGCGAGGCCAGCGCCAGGCACGCGGCGAACAGGGGAAATGCGACCGTCGGACGCATGGCAACTCCTTGAAGCGGATACGAAAAGGCAACCGGGGCCGCAAGGCTGGCATGGGGCGCCTGAACCGGCGCGTCACGGCTGGCGGCTGGCGCGGCATCCGGTCATACTCGGGACGGCTCCAGGGACGTCTGAACAAGGGTTTCGTGCTGCAAGGCATCGCAGCGGTCGAGTGCGCTCAATCGTTCAACAGGCTCCACCGGGATTGGGTCGCGTGTTCATGCGTTTCGCTGGACGACATCCATCTACCTTGGGAGGGGTCATGCTGGAACAACACGGTTTGACGCTGGCGCTGGTCTGCGCCGGCGTGGCGATCATCTACGGCGTGGTGGCGGCGCGCTGGATCCTCCGGCAACCCGCCGGCAACGCCCGCATGCAGGAAATCGCGGCGGCCGTGCAGGAAGGCGCCAGCGCCTACCTCAACCGCCAGTACACCACCATCGGCATCGCCGGCATCGTGCTGTTCGTGCTGATCGGCTTCTTCCTGTCCTGGCCGAGCGCCATCGGCTTCCTGGTCGGCGCGGTGCTGTCGGGCGCCGCCGGCTACATCGGCATGAACGTGTCGGTGCGCGCCAACGTGCGCACCGCCGAGGCGGCCAGCAAGGGCATGAGCGCGGCGATGGACGTGGCCTTCAAGGGCGGCGCCATCACCGGCATGCTGGTGGTCGGCCTGGGCCTGCTGGGCGTGGTCGGCTACTTCGCCGTGCTCCACCTGCACCTGGGCTACAGCGAGGCCGAGGCGCTGCACGCGCTGGTCGGACTGGCGTTCGGCTCCAGCCTGATCTCGATCTTCGCGCGCCTGGGCGGCGGCATCTTCACCAAGGGCGCCGACGTCGGCGCGGACCTGGTGGGCAAGGTGGAAGCCGGCATCCCCGAGGACGACCCGCGCAACCCGGCGGTGATCGCCGACAACGTCGGCGACAACGTCGGCGACTGCGCCGGCATGGCGGCGGACCTGTTCGAGACCTACGCGGTGACCATCATCGCCACCATGCTGCTGGGCAGCCTGATGGCGGCGCAGGCGGGCGAGCATGCCGTGCTCTACCCGCTGGTGTTGGGCGGCGTGTCGATCATCGCCTCGATCATCGGTGCGTTCTTCGTGAAGGTGAAGGGCGACGGCTCGATCATGGGCGCGCTGTACAAGGGCGTGATCGTCTCCGCCGTGCTGGCGGCCGTCGCGTTCTACCCCATCACCACCCAGCTGATGGCCGATTCGTCCTACGGGGCGATGAACCTGTACTTCTGCGCGCTGGTGGGCCTGGCGCTGACCGGCGTTATCGTCTGGATCACCGAGTACTACACCGGCACGCAGTACAAGCCGGTGCGGCACGTGGCGGCCGCGTCCACGACCGGCCACGGCACCAACATCATCGCCGGCCTGGGCGTGTCGATGCGCTCCACTGCGTGGCCGGTGGTGGCGGTGTGCGCCGCCATCCTCGGCGCCTACGCGCTGGGCGGGCTGTACGGCATCGCCATCGCCGCGACCGCGATGCTGTCGATGGCCGGCATGATCGTGGCGCTGGACGCCTACGGCCCGATCACCGACAACGCCGGCGGCATCGCCGAGATGAGCGAGCTGCCGCCGGAGATCCGCAACATCACCGATCCGCTGGACGCGGTGGGCAACACGACCAAGGCGGTGACCAAGGGCTACGCCATCGGCTCGGCCGCGCTGGCCGCGCTGGTGCTGTTCGCCGACTACACGCACAACCTGCAGACGGCGCACCCGGGCGCGGTGTTCACCTTCGACCTGTCCAACCACCTGGTGATCGTCGGCCTGCTGATCGGCGGCCTGATCCCCTACCTGTTCGGCGCGATGGCGATGGAGGCCGTGGGCCGCGCCGCGGGCAGCGTGGTGGAGGAAGTGCGCCGCCAGTTCCGCGAGATCCCCGGCATCATGGCCGGCACCGGCAAGCCGGACTACAGCAAGGCCGTCGACATGCTGACCCGGTCGGCGATCAAGGAGATGATCGTGCCCTCGCTGCTGCCGGTGATCGTGCCGATCGTCGTCGGCCTGCTGCTGGGCCCGCAGGCGCTGGGCGGCCTGCTGATCGGCACCATCGTGACCGGCCTGTTCGTGGCCATCTCGATGACCACCGGCGGCGGCGCGTGGGACAACGCCAAGAAGTACATCGAGGACGGCCACCACGGCGGCAAGGGCAGCGAGGCGCACAAGGCCGCGGTGACCGGCGACACCGTCGGCGATCCCTACAAGGACACCGCCGGCCCGGCGATCAACCCGCTGATCAAGATCATCAACATCGTCGCCCTGCTGCTGGTGCCGGTGCTGCCGGTGAACGGCTGGCTGGGCAGCGCGACCTCGGCCGAAGCGGCGTCGCACGCAGCGCCGATGGCGGCCGGCGAGGTGGTGGACGGGCGCAGCGCGCGGATCCTGTTCGACAGCGGCTCGGCGGTGGTGCCGGCGGACACCAGCGCGCGCCTGTCCGGCGTGCTGGGCACGCTGGGCAGCGAATCGGCTACGCGTGCGCGCGTGTCCGGCTTCCACGACGCCAGCGGCGACCCCGCCGCCAACGAGGCCCTCGCGAAGCAGCGCGCCGAGGCGATCCAGCAATGGCTGGTGGTCAACGGCGTAGCCGCCGAGCGCATCACCCTGGACAAGCCGGCGCAGACCACCGGCGACGGCAGCGCCGACGAAGCGCGCCGCGTCGAGGTGACGGTGGAATAGCGCCCCGCGCGACCGCGGTACCGGAAAGGGCGGCCCATGGGCCGCCCTTTTCTTTCATCGCCATCGGATGGCGCATCCGCCCGATGAAGAGGGACGCGCCGCCATGACGTCCCTCGCGCCCCCTGTAGGAGCGACGTGAGTCGCGACCGCACGCCATCAAAAGCATTGGACGCGGATTGACGCGGATCAACGCGGATAAAGCTCTTTTGCGTTGATCCAACATATCTGCGTTCATCCGCGCTGATCCGTGGCCAAAGGTTCTTCAACCTCCATGGTCGCGACTCACGTCGCTCCTACAGGGGGCGAGGTCAGGTCCCGGGCTGCAGGGCCACCACGCGCACGTCGACGTCCTTGCAGGCGTCGTCGCGGCAGATGCCGTTCACCCAGGCTTCGCCGTTGCCGAACATCACGCCCTTGTAGTTGACCATCAGCTGCGAGTACTTCTGCCGCTTGATCGCCTCGGCGATGTCCGGCGTCATGATCGTGTCGTAGTCGCGCACGAAGGCCCCGGCGTCGGCGACCTTCAACGACCGGCCGTCGCGCACGGTGGCGAACGGGTAGTCGACCAGCGCGGCGACGGCGGCCGCGTCGTTCGCCGCCACGGCCTGCTGCAGGCGGTGGATCACGGCCTCGTAGCGGGCATGGTCGCCGAGCACCTCGTCGATCGCCTGGTTGACCGCCGCGGGATCGTCCACGGCCTCGGCGACCGGCGACGCGGGCGCGGCTTCCTGCGCGGCGGGAGACGCGGCCGCGACGGGCGCGGCGGCCTCCGGCACGGAGGGCGCGCAGGCCGCCAGCCATAGCACCGCGGGTGCAGCGAGGAGCTTCTTCATCGTACGGATTCCTGGTCGGGTGGCAGACGCGTTGCGGCGGTCCCTCCATGGCACGACAGCCCAGCTCCGGCGATGCGCGCCCATCCTAGCCAGCCGCGCGGCGGCTTGCGTTCGGGAATCGTTAGGCGGGGTGGCGGGCATGGCACGCCGTCGTCCCAGCGAACGCCGGGACCCATTGGCTTTTGCTTCTTCCGGCCTGCGAACGCGAGCAACGGCAAGATGGGTCCCAGCGTTCGCTGGGACGACGGTGGGTGAACAGGCCCGGCGCTCGTCGGAACGACGGGGGTTGAACGAGTCCGGCGATGGCCTCGAAGACGGTTGAGGAACAAGCCCGGCGTTCGCCGGAACAACGGGTTGGCGGTTGGCGGTTGGCGGTTGGCGGTTGGCGGTTGGCGGTTGAGCGCTGGGCGCTGGGCGCTGGCCGCTGGGTTCAGCCTTCGCCCACAACAGTCGTTGATGGGGGCCGGCGCCGCCTGCGTCAGCTCAACACGTCCGCCAGCACCTTGCGCCCGACCTTCGCGGCGGCTTCCGCCTCGGGCGCGGTCTCCGCTTCCGCCTCGGCGGCCGCGCGGGCCTGCGCCTGCTTTTCCAGGTACAGCGGGCAGTGCTCCATCATGTAGTCCACGTCGAACTTCATGCGCTCGACCAGGAAGTCGACGAACGCGCGCACCTTCGGCGACTGCACGTGGCCGCGCGGGAACACCGCGTTGAACTCGAACTCGGGGCCCGCCCAGCCGGCCAGCACGCGCTGCAGGTGGCCCTGCTCCAGGTACGGCTTCACCATCACGTCGGCGCCGACCATCAGGCCTTCGCCGCACAGCAGCGCGCCCTTCAGCGCGGCCGGATCGTTGGCGACCAGGATGGGGTTGATCGGGTAGTCCTGCTCGCCGTTGGCGTCGCGCAGGGTCAGCGCGAAGCCGTTGCCGCGGCGGTGCTTCTGCATCGCCAGCACGCGGTGGTGCTGCAGGTCGTTCGGGTGCAGCGGCTCGCCGTAGCGCGCCAGGTACTTCGGGCTGGCGTAGACCTGGGTGCGCAGGGTGCTGAGCCGGCGCGCGACCAGGTTGGAATCGGGCAGGCTGCCGATGCGCAGCGCGACGTCGATCTCGCCCGAGATCAGGTCGAGCGTGTCGTTGGCCAGCAGCATCTCCACGCGGATCTCGGGGTACTGGGCGTGGAACTCGCCCAGCAGCGGCGCGATCTTGTCGATGCCGATCGAGTACGGCGCGGTGAAGCGCAGCCAGCCGCGCGGGCCGGCATGCAGCTGGCTGACCGCGCTGGCCGCTTCGTTCAACTCGCGCGCGATGCGCTGGCAGTGTTCGTAGTAGACGTTGCCGGCCTCGGTGAGGCCCAGCTTGCGGGTGGTCCGGTGCAGCAGCTGCGCGCCCAGCCGCGTCTCCAGTTCCTGCACCTTGCGGCTGACGGTGGTCTTGGGCAGGCGCAGCACGTTGGCGGCGGCGATGAAGCTGCCCTGCTCCACCACTTTGACGAAGATCAGGGTGTCGTTGAGATCGTGGCTCATCGTGTGACTCCAGGGGGACGAAGGGGCCATTGGCCCGCTGACGGGATGATTATTCCCCTAAATCAGGACTAATCAAGTCCTCATTGGGGGCGTAACGTGGCGCCCATCGTCCACTGCCGGGTCCCTCCCCCATGTTGCTCGCCCGTCTCTTCCAGTCGCTGGAACACCCCGAAGACGCACGCGAATCCTTGGGTTCGCGCGCTTTCCGCCGCGGCAGGAGCCTGCTGCAGCAGGATATCCCGTACCGGATCGCCGCACCGCGGTCGCAGCGCGGCGGCACCCCGGGCGTCGGCCGCCGGATGGGCCGGCTGGCCCTGGCGGATGGGATTATCCCGGTGACGGGAGGATTCATCCCATGAGCGGGACACTCGCCCGCCGCGTTCCGACGAGCGGCAGCGATGCCGTGCCCAATCGCCACTTGGACCCGGCGCCGCGCCTGGGCCGGTGCCGCGCCTATGTGGCGCCGGCCGCCGACGCCGCGCAGGATCGGGCAAGCGCGCAACAGGATCCGGATATCGCGGCCGCGGCGCCGGCCGACAGACTGGCGCCCATGCCCTCCTCCCTTCCGCGCGCCGCCATGCGCTGGCTCCGTGCCGCCGCGCATGCGCTGGCCGAACGCTTCCGCAGGCCGGCCGACCCGTCGTCATCCTCCCCCGCGACGGGTCGGCCCGCCGTGCGCCTGCCGTTCGCCCGCGAGGCCGCCGGCTTCCGCGAGTTCACCCTGCCGCGCCACCTGGCCGATGGCGGCCGCCTGCGCCTGCGGGTGAAATCCGCCGGCGCCAGCGCGCGCATCGCGTCGTCGCGGGGCGGACGGTGATCGCGATGAAGGACGAACTGACCCCGGGCGCGCTGGTGCTGGGCGCGGGCGGCAACGTCGGCTTCGGCGTGGTCGGCGCATTGCTGGAAGCCGGCAGCCCGGTGCTGGCGGTGGGCCGCGAAGGCCCGCGCATGAGCGCGCTGGCCGAGCACTTCGACGACGAGCCCGGGCTGGAACTGCTGCACGCGCCCTGCATCCACGACGACCGCGACGCCGCCCGCCTGGCCGCGCACGTGCGCGAACGCGGGCGCCCGCTGCGCGCGGTGTTCGCGAGCATGGGCACGCCGCTGCAGAGCGGCCGCCTGCTGGACCGGCCGGCCTCGTTCCTGCTGGAGAAGTTCGAGGCCGACCTGATCCCGCACCTGGCCGCCGCGCGCCACCTGCTGCCGTTGCTGGCCGAAAGCCAGACCGCGGCGAACTACGTGCTGATCGGCGGCCCCTACGCCGAGCGCGGCTGGTCCGGCTACGGCCACGCCTCGGTCACCGGCGCGGCGATGCGCATGCTGGCGCAGGTGCTGCACGAGGAAGCGCACGCGCTCGGCGTGCGCGTGCAGCTGCTGTCGGTCGACAAGCCGGTGTGCACGCCCGAGAACGCGGTCAACGCCTGCGCCGAATGGCCCAGCGCGCTGGCGGTGGGCCGCAGCGCGGTATCGCTGCTGACGCGCAACGGCCGGTCCTCGCAGTCGATCGTCACCTGGTGCGCGCGCAACGCCAGGCCGCCGGAGCAGACGCTGGCCAACGACTTCGAGGACGCGCTGCGGGCGGTCGCCGGCGCCCGGCGCGACGGACGCGCCTCCGCCTGACCGTGTCACGCCGCCGCGCGCCGCGCCGTCCCTGCTCCATCCGATCCACCGCTTGACCTCAACCTGACTTCAGGTCGCAGTCTTGGTTCCGCTTTCCTCCTCTCCCCCAAAGAGACCACCACCCATGAACACGAACATCTCCTTCTCCCATGGTTCCCGGCGCCTGCTGGCGCTGGGCGCGTCCAGCGCGCTGGCGATCGCGGTGCTGGCCGGCTGCAGCGGGCAGGCGGCCGAGAACGGCGCGCCGCCGCCGCCGGAGGTCAGCGTCGCCGCCGTGCCGGTCAAGTCGGTCAGCCAGTGGGACGAGTTCAGTGGCCGCGTCGAGGCCATCGAGCACGTCGACCTGCGCCCGCGCGTGTCCGGCTACATCGACCGCGTCGCCTACACCGAAGGCCAGGAAGTGAAGAAGGGCGACGTGCTCTTCACCATCGACCCGCGCAGCTACCGCGCCGAACTGGCGCGCGCGCAGGCCGAACTGGCCCGCGCCCGCACCCAGGCCGAACTCGGCCGCAGCGAGGCCGCGCGCGCCAAGCGCCTGGCCGACCTGCAGGCGCTGTCCACCGAGGAGTACGAACAGCGCCGCGCCAACGCCGACCAGGCGCAGGCCAACGTCGCCGCCGCGCAGGCCGCGGTGGAGACCGCGCGCCTGAACCTGGAATGGACCCAGGTGCGCGCGCCCATCGACGGTCGCGCCGGCCGCGCGCTGGTCACCGCCGGCAACCTGGTCAGCGCCGGTGACGCCGCCAGCGTGCTGACCACGGTGGTGTCGCTGGACAAGGTGCACGTGCACTTCGACGCCGACGAGCGCGCCTTCCTGCGCTACGCCGAGATGGCGCGCAAGGGCGAGCGCCCGAGCGAGCGCGACGGCAAGGTGCCGGTGCAGGTGGCGCTGGCCGACGAGGCCGGCTTCCCGCACGCCGGCACGGTCGACTTCCTCGACAACCGGGTCGACCGCAGCACCGGCACCATCCGCGCCCGCGCCGTGCTGGACAACGCCGACCGCGTGTTCACCCCGGGCCTGTACGCGCGCGTGCGCCTGCTGGGCAGCGGCGAGTTCAAGGCCGCGCTGGTGGACGACAAGGCGGTGCTGACCGACCAGGACCGCAAGTACGTCTACGTGGTCGACAAGGACGGCAAGGCGCAGCGCCGCGACGTGCAGGTCGGCCGCATGGCCGAGGGCCTGCGCATCGTCGAGCAGGGCCTGTCGGCCGGCGACCGCGTGATCGTCAGCGGCGTGCAGAAGGTGTTCTTCCCGGGCATGCCGGTGGACGCCAAGACGGTGGCGATGGGGGCGGCGGATGCGCCTGCGGCTGCCGCCGTCGCGATGAAGTAGAACAACGTCACCCCCGCGAAGGCGGGGGCCCGGCGACTTTCGTGCGGCGTCAGGAAAGTCGCTGGGTTCCCGCCCCCGCCTGCGCGGGGGCAGGCTCTTCGCGGGAATGACGGTAGCGGGATTCGCGCCATCTGATTTATCGACGGATCCGGCGACAACCAGAACCGAACTGCAGCTTCCCCACTGTCCGTCCGGACGGTGGTCAGACCTTTGCTTTTTCCATTTCCAGGAAATCCACCCATGGACTTCTCAAGATTCTTCATCGACAGGCCGATCTTCGCCGCGGTGCTGTCGATCGTGATCTTCGCCGCCGGCCTGATCTCGATCCCGCTGCTGCCCATCGGCGAATACCCCGAAGTGGTGCCGCCCTCGGTGGTGGTGCGCACGGTGTATCCGGGCGCCAATCCCAAGGTCATCGCCGAGACCGTCGCCACGCCGCTCGAGGAATCCATCCGCGGCGTCGAGGGCATGATGTACATGAAGTCGGTCGCCAGTTCCGACGGCGTGCTGCAGACCACGGTGACCTTCGGCCCCGATGTCGACGCCGACGAGGCGGCGGTGCGCGTACAGAACCGCGTCAGCCAGGCGCTCGCGCGCCTGCCCGAGGACGTGCGCCGGCAGGGCGTGACCACGCAGAAGCAGTCGCCCGTGTTCCTGATGGTGGTGCACCTCACCTCGCCGAACGGGAAGTACGACACGCTGTACCTGCGCAACTACCTGCGGCTGCACGTGAAGGACCACCTGGCCAGCATACCCGGCGTCGGCGACGCGCAGGCGTTCGGCGGAGGCGACTACGCCATGCGCATCTGGCTGGACCCGGACAAGGTCGCCTCGCGCGGCCTGACCGCCGGCGACGTGGTGGGCGCCGTCCGCGAGCAGAACATCCAGGTGTCCGCCGGCCAGCTCGGCGCCGAGCCGATGCCCAGCGGCAGCGATTTCCTGACCCTGATCAACGCGCAGGGCCGCCTGGGGACGACCGAGGAATTCGGCAACGTGGTGATCAAGGCCGGCGCCGACGGCGAAGTGGTGCGCCTGTCCGACGTCGCCCGCATCGAACTGGCCGCGGGCGACTACAGCATGCGCGCGCGCCTGGACGGCAAGAACGCGGCCGCCATCGGCATATTCCAGGCGCCGGGCGCCAATGCGCTGGAAATCCGCGACGAAGTGATCCGCCGCATGGACGAGCTGTCCCAGCGCTTCCCGCCGGACATGGAGTACAAGTCGATCTACGACACCACCATCTTCGTGCGCGACTCGATCAAGTCCGTCGTCACCACGTTGCTGGAAGCCACCCTGCTGGTGGTGCTGGTCGTGATCCTGTTCCTGCAGACCTGGCGCGCCTCCATCATCCCGCTGATCGCGGTGCCGGTGTCGGTCGTGGGCACCTTCGCCGCGCTGTACCTGCTGGGCTTCTCGATCAACACGCTGACGCTGTTCGGGCTGGTGCTCGCCATCGGCATCGTGGTGGACGACGCCATCGTGGTGGTGGAGAACGTCGAGCGCCACATCGAGCACGGCGCCACGCCGCTGGAGGCCGCGCACCTGGCGATGCGGGAGGTCTCCGGGCCGATCATCGCCATCGCCCTGGTGCTGTGCGCGGTGTTCGTGCCGATGGCGTTCCTGACCGGCGTCACCGGCCAGTTCTACAAGCAGTTCGCGGTGACCATCGCCATCTCCACGGTGATCTCGGCGATCAACTCGCTGACGCTGTCGCCGGCGCTCGCCGCGCGGCTGCTCAAGCCGCACGGCGCCCCCAAGGACGCGCCCACCCGGTTGATCGACCGGCTCTTCGGCTGGGTGTTCCATCCCTTCAACCGCTTCTTCAACACCAGCGCCGAGCGTTACCAGCGCAGCGTGTCGAAGGCGCTGGGCCGCCGCGGCGCCGTGTTCGCCGTCTACGCCGGCCTGCTGCTGGCCACCGGCCTGATGTTCCAGGTGGTGCCGAAGGGCTTCATCCCGGTGCAGGACAAGTCCTACATCATCGCCGGCATCAAGATGCCGGAGGGCTCGTCGATCGAGCGCACCGACGCGGCGCTGAAGAAGATCGGCGAGATCGCGATGGGCATCGAGGGAACGCAGAACGACGTCGCGTTCCCGGGCTTCAACCCGCTGCAGTTCATCAACACCCCCAACTACGGCGTCACCTTCATCAACCTCAAGCCGTTCGGAGAACGCAAGCGCACGGCCAAGGAGATCACCGACGAGCTCAACGCCCGGATCGCCGGCATCCAGGAAGGCTTCGCCTTCGCCCTGATGCCTCCGCCCATCGACGGCCTCGGCACCGGCGCCGGCTATTCGCTGTTCATCGAGGACCGCGGCAACCTCGGCTACGGCGCGCTGCAGAGCGCGGTGCAGGCGATGCAGGGCGCGGGATCGCAGGTCCCCGGCCTGGGCTACCTCAACAGCAGCTACCAGGCCAACGTGCCGCAGCTGGACGCCGAGGTCGACCGCGTGAAGGCCAAGGCCCAGGGCGTGCCGCTGACCGAGCTGTTCGACACCCTGCAGACCTACCTGGGCTCGGCCTACGTCAACGACTTCAACATGTTCGGCCGCACCTGGCAGGTGATCGCGCAGGCCGACGGGCCGTTCCGCGACGACGTCGAGGACATCGCCAACCTGCGTACCCGCAACGCCAACGGCGAGATGGTGCCGGTCGGCGGCATGGTGAAGGTGACCGAGACCTTCGGCCCCGACCCGGTGATCCGCTACAACGGCTACGCCGCGGCCGACATCCTCGGCGAGTCCGACCCGCGCCTCATGTCTTCCGCGCAGGCCATGCAGGCGCTCGAGAAGCTGGCCGACCAGGTCCTGCCCAACGGCATGGCCATCGAGTGGACCGACCTGAGCTACCAGCAGGCCTCGCAGGGCAACGCGGCGCTGATCATCTTCCCGCTCGCCGTCCTGCTGGCGTTCCTGGTGCTGGCCGCGCTGTACGAGAGCTGGACGCTGCCGCTGGCGGTGATCCTGATCGTGCCGATGACGATGCTGTCGGCGCTGCTGGGCGTGTGGCTCACCGGCGACAACAACGTCTTCGTCCAGGTCGGCCTGGTGGTGCTGATGGGCCTGGCGTGCAAGAACGCGATCCTGATCGTCGAGTTCGCCCGCGAGCTGGAATTGCAGGGCAAGGGCATCGTGGAATCCGCGCTGGAGGCCTGCCGCCTGCGCCTGCGCCCCATCGTGATGACGTCCATCGCCTTCATCGCCGGCACCGTGCCGCTGGTGCTGTCCAGCGGCGCCGGCGCCGAGGTCCGCTCGGTCACCGGCATCACGGTGTTCGCCGGCATGCTGGGCGTGACCCTGTTCGGCCTGTTCCTGACGCCGGTGTTCTACGTGGCCCTGCGCAAGCTGGCCAACCGTCCGCTGGTTTCCCATGCGCCGGCCGCCGCCGACGCGCATGCCCATTCCTGATCCCTCCCCCACATCACGAGGCAAAGCCATGAACACGTCATCCAGGATCGCGCTGGTCACCGGCGCCACCCGCGGCATCGGCCGCGAAACCGTCCGCCAGCTGGCCGAAGCGGGCGTACACACCCTCCTCGCCGGCCGCAGCCGCGAGAAGGCGGTCGAAGCCGCGCTGGACCTGCAGTCGCAGGGCCTGCCGGTGGAAGCCATCGCGCTGGACGTCACCGATCCGGCCAGCATCGCCGCGGCCGTCAAGGAGGTCGAACAGCGCCACGGCAGGCTCGACATCCTGGTCAACAACGCCGGCATCCTGGTCGACGACGCCACGCAGGGGGTGTCCGGCCAGTCGCTGCAGACCTGGCGCACCACGTTCGACACCAATGTGTTCGGCCTGATCGAAATCACGCAGGCGTTCCTGCCGCTGCTGCGCAGGTCCGACGCCGGCCGCATCGTCAACGTGTCCAGCCTGCTGGGCTCGATCTCCGAGCACCAGAACCCGGCGTCCTTCATCTACGCGTTCAAGGGCGTGCCGGCCTACAACGTGTCCAAGAGCGCGGTGAACGCGTGGACCGTGCACCTGGCCCACGAGCTGAAGGACACCGGCATCAAGGTCAACGCCATCCATCCCGGCTACGTGCAGACCGACATGAACAAGTCCGGCGACCAGCAGAACGGTGAACTGTCCGTGCCGGAAGGCGCGCGCACCAGCGTGCAGCTGGCCCTGATCGGCAACGACGGCCCGACCGGCGGTTATTACTACTTCGACCAGGTGCTGCCATGGTGATCCGTCCCCTCGTCATCGGCATCGCCTCGGCGGTGCTGGCCGGGTGCGTCACCGTGGGGCCGGACTACGTGGCGCCGCAGACCGCACCGGCGACGCTGCAGCACACGGCCTCCGCCGCGTACCTGGCCGACCACCCGGTCGCCACCTGGTGGAGCCAGTTCGACGACCCGGTGCTGGACCGGCTGGTGCGCGAATCGCTGCTGGCCAACCCGGACATCCGCATCGCGGTGGCGCGCGTCGACGAGGCCCGCGCAGTGTTCTCCGAGCGCCGCTGGGACCTGGCCCCGCACGTCACCGCCGGCGTGGAAGGCACCCGCACCAAGCAGCCGGTCGAAGGCCAGGGCCGCGTGGAGACCGACCGCTACTCCGCCGGCTTCGACGCCGGCTGGGAACTGGACCTGTTCGGCCGCGTGCGCCGCGGCGCCGAGGCCGCGCACGCCGACCTGCAGGCCCAGCGCAACGAGCTGCAGGCCGCGCAGGTGAGCGTGGCGGCGGAGGTGGCGCGCAACTACTTCGAGCTGCGCGGCACGCAGAAGCGGCTGGAAGTGGCGCGGCGCATCCTGCAGACGCTGGGCGAGACCCAGCGCCTGACCGAGTCGCGCTTCGACCTGGGCGCCGGCAGCCAGCTCGAGGTGCAGAGCAGCCTGGCGCGCGTGCGCGCGGTGGAGGCCGAGGTGCCGTCGCTGGAAGCGGCCGAAGGCCAGTCGCGCCATCGCCTGGCGGTGCTGGTCGGCCAGCGCCCGGGCGAGCTGGACGCCCTGCTCGCGCCGCGCGAGGCGCCCGCCTTCGCCAGGGCGCTGCCGATCGGCGACACCACCGAACTGCTGCGCCAGCGCCCCGACGTGCGCGCGGCCGAGCGGCGGCTGGCCGCGGCCACCGCGCGCGTCGGCGTCGCCACGGCCGACCTGTTCCCGCGGGTCAGCCTGCGCGGCTTCATCGGCTTCCTGTCCGGCGGCTGGGGCAACCTGACCGACAGCGGCAACCGCGCCTGGCAGGTCGCCCCGTCGATCAGCTGGGCGGCCTTCGACATGGGCAGCGTGCGCGCCCGCCTGCGCGCCAGCGAGGCGCAGGCCGACGGCGTGGCGGCGCAGTACGAGAAGACCGTGCTGGCCGCGCTGGAGGAGACCGAGAACGCGCTGCTGGCCTACGCCAAGCAGCAAACGCAGCTGAAATCCAGGCTGGAACAATCCGTTGCCGCCCGCCGTGCAGCAGAACTGGCCGAAGTCCGGTATCGTGCCGGCTCGTCGGACTTCCTCACCCTGCTGGACGCGCAGCGTACCCAGCTGGCCGCCGATGACGCGCTGGCACAGGCGGAAGCGGGCGTGAACGTGGGGGTGGTGGCGATCTACAAATCGCTGGGCGGCTGGGGCGAACAGGACGTGGCCCCGGCGCTGGCGGCGCAGCCCTAAGCCAGCGCCCCCGCCACGTCCGCTCCACCACCACGACATGCCGCCGCGCCCGCGGGCGCGGCCCCTTTCTTCCTGATCGAGTGTCATCCGTGTCCGCGCCACACCGCACCGCTTCCTCCCGCCCGCTCTCCCCCTCCCTCCTCTCCCGCACCGCGGCCCGCGCGGCGTTCGGCGTCCTGCTGGCCGCCGCGTCGATGCCCGGCGGCGCCGCCGAACCGCGCAACGCCTGGTACGTGCAGGGCGGCGTCGCCGAGGACGCGCACTCGCTGACCGTCGGCGGCAGCCGCGACTGGCGCTGGGAACGGCAGTACCGCTACGGCCACGTCGGCGGCCAGTGGCAGGGCGAGGTCGCGCGCTGGCACAGCGACAGCGACAACAGCACCCAGGTCGGCGTGACGCCCGCGCTGCGCTGGCGGCCGAACGGCTGGCGCGAGGGCTGGTTCGTCGAAGGCGGCATCGGCCTGAACGTGATCTTCCCCAAGTACAACACGCGCAAGAAGGACTTCGGCACCACCTTCAACTTCGGCGACCACATCGCCGTGGGCAAGCGCTTCGGCGCGGACCGCCAGCACGAATGGTCGCTGCGCTTCCAGCACTTCTCCAACGCCCGCATCGAGAAGCCCAACCCCGGCGAGAACTTCCTGCAGTTCCGCTATACGCGCCGGCTGTGAGCGAGGCTCCCTTCATTCCCCTGGCGGCTGTGGGAGCGACGTAAGTCGCGAAGACGCGAATGAATCCGGGACAGCGGCAGGTTGCAGGACGCCGGCACCAAGGCCATTCGCCGCTGGCGCTGTCCCTGGCCGGATGCGTTGCGGCGTCGTTTCCCCTATCGCGACTTACGTCGCTCCCACAGCGTGAGGATCCCGATCAGCGCAGCGGCGCCGCCATGATCAGCGGCGCCAGGTCGTAGCCCATCGCTTCGGCCCGGGCCCTCAGGTCCTCGAAGCGGGCGCGGTCCATCGCCGGCTCGCGCGAGAGGATCCACAGGTAGTCGCGGTCGGGTTCGCCGACCATCGCCCACTGGTAGCCCGGGTCCAGCGCGATCACCCAGTAGTCGGCCCAGGCCCACGGCAGCCACGCCAGCCAGTCCGGCGCGAAGCGCACCTCCAGCCGGCCCGGGTGCCCGTCCACCGGGCGCGCGACGCCCTGCGCCTGGTCCCGGCCGCCATCGCGGGTGCGGCAGGCATTGAGCACGCCGATCCTGCCCGGTGCGTCCAGCGAATAGCGCGCGGTGATGTCGCCGACGCACTGTTTCTGGAACCGCATCGGCAAGTGCGCGATCTCGTACCACTGGCCGGCGTAGCGGGAGATGTCCAGCTCCGGCACCGAGGCGACGGGCCCGGCGGCCTGCGCGGCTCCGGCGGCGGCGGCCAGCGCCGCGCCCAGCATCCCGTGGCGGATCGTGGATCGACGGTGCATGCGCAGGCTCCTCGACGGACGGAAGGCGACGGGCCGGAAGCCCATCGCAAAGGAGCGGATGCACCCTACGCCGGGGTGCATCCGCTCCGTGCCACAACGGCGATGGTGCGAAGGACTACTTCGAGGCGAGCGTCAGGCCGCTGGCGTCGACGCGGCTCACGCCCTTGATCTTGCTGGCGACCTCGACCGCCTTGTCCTTCTGCGACTGGCTGGCGACGGCGCCGGTGAGGGTCACCACGCCATCGACGGTCTCGACCTTGATGTCCAGGCCGGACACGTTCTCGGTGGCCAGCAGGTCCGCCTTCACCTTGGTGGTGATCCACGTATCGGTGACGGGCTGCGAGGAGTCGTTCTGCGCATTCTCCTCCGGCTCGTTGGGCGGATTGTCCGCCAGCGCGTGGGCGGCGGAGAACAGCAGCGCGGTGGACAGCGCGGCGGTCAACAACGAACGGGTGCGTACATGGGTCATGGTCTTCCTCCTCTCGTGTTCCGCCCGCAGTGTCGGCGCGCGCGCGTACAACGCATGTGAAGAGGCGTCGCGCGTTCAGCTGCGTTGCAGGGCGTTCATGCAGGTGGATGCGTGATCAACGCGCGGCTTGCTCCTATGATGGCGCGCATCCGTCCACAGGACACCGCGCATGCCAACGCCCCTCAACGTCGCCCTGGTCGGCTACGGCTTCGTCGGCAAGGTGTTCCATGCGCCGCTGGTCCAGGCCACGCCGGGTCTCGCGCTGCACACCGTGGTGTCGGGCGACGCCGGCAAGGTGCGGGCCGACTGGCCAGCCGTGCGGGTCGTGCCCGACGCGCACGCCGCGTTCGCCGATCCGGCGGTGGACCTGGTCGTCGTCGCCTCGCCGAACGCCACCCATGCGCCGCTGGCGATCGCCGCGCTCGGCCACGGCAAGCACGTGGTGGTGGACAAGCCGTTCACGGTGACGCTGCGGGAAGCGCAGGACGTGGTCGACGCCGCGCACCGCGCCGGCCGTCTCGCCAGCGTGTTCCAGAACCGGCGCTGGGATGCGGATTTCCTCACCCTGCGGCGATTGATCGACGAAGGCGCGCTCGGGCGCGTGGCGGAATTCCATTCGCACTTCGACCGCTTCCGCCCGGCGGTGCAGGACCGCTGGCGCGAGCGCGACGAGCCCGGCGGCGGCCTGTGGCACGACCTGGGCCCGCACCTGCTGGACCAGGCGCTGCAGCTGTTCGGCATGCCCGCGGCCATCACCGCCGACATCGCGCGGCTGCGCGACGGCGCACAGGCGCCGGACTATTTCGACGCCACCCTGCACTACCCCGGCCACCGCGCGATCCTGCACGCCGGCACGCTGGTGGCCGGCAACGGCCTGCGCTTCGCGGTGCACGGCACCCGCGGCAGCTACCTGAAGCACGGGCTGGACGTGCAGGAGGACCAGCTGCGCGCCGGCATGGCCCCGGGCGCGCCCGGCTGGGGCGTGGATCCGCGCAGCGGCGAACAGGTGACCGCGGGGCCGGCGGGACTCGCGGCGCAGGTCGCGCAGGGCGTGCCCGGCGACTACCGCCGCTACTACGCCGGCGTGCGCGACGCCATCCTGCGCGGCACCGCGCCGCCGGTGACGCCCGCGCAGGCGCTCGACGTCATGCGCCTGCTCGAACACGGCCTGCAGAGCAGCGCGGAACGCCGGACGGTCGCGCTGGACGGAGCCCCCGCGCTGTAGGAGCGACGTCAGTCGCGACCGGGGACAAGAACGCCGCGGATTGCGCGGATGAGCGCGGACGAATTTCTTTCTTTCCGCTTCATCCGCGTTTATCCGCGTGATCCGCATGATCCGCGGCTGAAGGTTTTTCAGGTTTCCGGTCGCGACTGACGTCGCTCCTACACGCTCCTGCAGGGAACGCCTGCGACGCTCAGGCCATCGGCCGGCCGCGGTAGGTGCGGTGGTGCGCCATCGCCAGCATCGCGAGGTCCTCGTGCGTGTCGCCGTAGGCGTGGATGGCGGCGTACGCGTGCGGATCGCACAGCGCGCGCACGCGCCGGACCTTCTCCTCGCCGACGCACTGCGCGCCGGCGTAGCCGCCGATGCGGCCGTCGCGCTCGGCCAGCACCGAGCATTGCAGTTCGACGCCGTGCCCGGCGCACCACGGCGCCAGGTACACGTCCAGCCCGCCGGACACCACGACCACGCGGTCGCCGCGCGCGCGATGCCACGCCAGCCGCGCCATCGCCTCCGGCCGCAGCACGCCCGGCAGCACGTCGCGGGCGAAGGCCTCGCCCTGCGTGCGCAGGCGCGCGGCGTCGACGCCGCGCAGGCCCACCTGCACGATGCTGGCGCGCACGGGATTGCCCGCGATCCAGCCGCGCCGGTAGCCGAACACCACCGGCGCCAGCAGCACCGCGCCGGCCAGCCGCCGCGGCCGCGCCACCGCGTAGCGCATGAAGTCGGGGAAGGTCTCGCGCGTGGTCAGCGTGCCGTCGAAATCGAAGAGGGCCAGGTCGCGCGGCGCGCGGCCTTCCCCGCCCGGCTCAGGCGTCACGCAGGATCGCCTCGCGCTGCCGCTGGAATGCATCGGCGGTGATGGCGCCGTCCGCGCGCAGCCGGTCCAGGCGCCGCAGGCGCGCTTCGATGGCGCGGACGGGGACCGCGACGCGCGCGCGGTGGATCCGGAACCAGGCCAGCCCGCCGAGGGCCGGCACGGGCACGACGAAGCACAGGAACAGGATGATCCCGTGCCAGAGGCTGATGCCGCCCATGTCTTCCTCTCCCTCGCCGTCGGCGCCCTGCCGGGTGGTCCCGATTCTAGCCGCGGGGAAGGCCGCCGGAATTCCTTCAGCCGGACTCCAGCAGCCGCGCGCCCGGCCCGTCTTCGCCCAGTTCGTCCCACGGATTGCGCAGCGGGCACGCCTTCAGCGACAGGCAGCCGCAGCCGATGCAGCCGTCCAGCTGGTCGCGCAGGCGGACGAGGCTGGCGATGCGGGCGTCGAGCGCTTCGCGCCAGCGCGCGGAGAGCTTCTTCCAGTCGGCGGCGGTCGGCGTGCGGTTCTCCGGCAGCGACGACAGCGCGGCCTGGATCTCGGCCAGCGGGATGCCGGTGCGCTGCGCCACCTTGATCACCGCCACGCGCCGGAGCACTTCGCGCGGATAGCGGCGCTGGTTGCCGGCGTTGCGCCAGCTGTGGATCAGGCCCTTGGCCTCGTAGAAGTGCAGCGTGGACACGGCCACGCCGGCGCGCGCGGCCACCTGGCCGACGGTGAGCTCGGTCTCGATCGGGGGATGCTGTTTTTCGGGCATGGCGGGTTGACCTCAAGATTTCTTGAGGTTCTACCCTGCCGTCCCGTTCCCGCGCAACCCACGCTCCCGATGCCCGACCCCCTGAACCTGGTGCTGCTGTACGGCAGCACGCGCGAAGGCCGCTTCTGCGACACCGTCGCCGACTGGCTGCGCGGCCGGCTCGCCGCGCGGGCCGACTACGCCGTCGATGCCCTCGACCCCGCCCTGCTGGACCTGCCGCACCGCCAGGGCGGCGCGCCCAGCGCGGACCTGGTGAACCTGCAGCACCGCATCTGGCGCGCCGACGCCTTCGTGGTGGTGGTGCCGGAGTACAATCACGGCTATCCCGCCGCGCTGAAGTCCGTGATCGATGCGGTCCAGGCCCACTGGCAGGCGAAGCCGGTCGCGTTCGTCGCCTACGGGGGCCACAGCGGCGGCGTCCGTGCGGTGGAGCAGCTGCGGCAGGTGTTCTCCGGACTGCACGCGGTGCCGGTGCGCGACGCGGTGTACTTCCCCCAGGCCTGGGACCGCTTCGGCAGCGACGGCCAGCCGCGCGACGCCGAGGCCAGCGAGCGCGCCGCGCGGCGCATGCTGGACCAGCTGGCCTGGCACGGGCACGCGCTGCGGCAGGCGCGCGCCGCCTGGCCCTACCCCGCCGGCTGACGCCGGCGCCCTTGCACATGGCGCGGCGCCCGCCGCGCGACGATGGACCGACCGATGTTCCGATTCTTCGAAACCCGCATCAATCCGTACCCGAAGGGCGAGCCGGCGACGCCGCCGCGCAGGCTGCTGCCGTTCCTGCTGCACTACTCGCGGCCGCTGCTGCCGTGGCTGCTGGCGATGTCGGTGCTGACCGGCGTGATCTCGGCGCTGGAGATCACCTTCTTCGACTACATGGGCCAGCTGGTGGACTGGATGGGCGCGGCCGACCGCGGCACCTTCCTGCAGGTGCACGGCCGCAAGCTGCTCACGATGGCGCTGCTGGTGGTCGTGGCCTACCCGCTGCTGGTGCTGGTGCAGTCGCTGATCATCCACCAGACCATCTTCGGCAACTACCCGATGATCGCGCGCTGGCTGTCGCACCGCTACCTGCTGCGGCAGAGCGTGGGCTTCTTCCAGGACGAGTTCGCCGGCCGCATCTCGCAGAAGGTCATGCAGACCGCGCTGTCGATCCGCGAGACGGTGATGAAGCTGATGGACGTGTTCGTCTACGTCGTCGTCTACTTCGTCGGCACGGTGGTGCTGGTGGGCCAGGCGGACGCGTGGCTGGTGCTGCCGCTGGTCGTCTGGCTGGCCAGCTACCTGGCGCTGGTGTTCCATTTCGTGCCGCGCCTGCAGAAGGTGTCGATGGCGCAGTCCGACGCGCGCGCGCAGATGACCGGGCGCATCGTCGACAGCTACACCAACATCCAGACCATCAAGCTGTTCGCCCACACCCTGCGCGAGCAGGACTACGCGCGCGGGGCGATGGACGAGTTCATGGTCACCGTGCACGCGCAGATGCGGCTGGTCACCCAGCTGACGGTCTGCCTGCACACGCTCAACGCGCTGCTGCTGGCCAGCGTCGGCGGCGTGGCGGTATGGGCGTGGCTGCAGTCGTCGATCTCGCTGGGCGCCATCGCCGTGGCCATCGCGCTGGTGATGCGCATCCGCTCGATGTCGGACTGGATCCTGTGGGAGGTGGCCGGCCTGTTCGAGAACATCGGCACGGTCGAGGACGGCATGGGCACGCTGGCGCAGCCGCTGGCCATCGCCGACGCCCGGGACGCGAAGGACCTGGAGGTGACGCGCGGCGAGATCCGCTTCGAGCACGTGAAGTTCCACTACGGCCGCGAGGCCAGGGTGATCGACGACCTGTCGCTGGCGATCCGCCCGGGCGAGAAGGTCGGCATCGTCGGCCGCTCCGGCGCCGGCAAGTCGACGCTGGTGAACCTGCTGCTGCGCTTCTACGACGTGGAAGGCGGGCGCATCCTGATCGACGGGCAGGACGTCGCGCACGTCACCCAGGAATCGCTGCGCCGGAACATCGGCATGGTCACCCAGGACACCTCGCTGCTGCACCGTTCGATCCGCGACAACATCCGCTACGGCCGCCCGGACGCCACCGAAGAGGAACTGCTGCAGGCGTCGGAACGCGCGCACGCCGACGAATTCATCCAGGGCCTGACCGACGCCAAGGGCCGCAGCGGCTACGACACCCAGGTGGGCGAGCGCGGCGTGAAGCTGTCCGGCGGCCAGCGCCAGCGCGTGGCCATCGCCCGCGTGCTGCTGAAGGACGCGCCGATCCTGGTGCTGGACGAGGCGACGTCGGCGCTGGATTCGGAAGTCGAGGCCGCCATCCAGGAGCAGCTGTACGCGCTGATGGAAGGCAAGACCGTCATCGCCATCGCGCACCGGCTGTCGACCATCGCCGTGCTCGACCGGCTGGTGGTGATGGACGGCGGCCGCGTGATCGAGAGCGGCAGCCACGAGGAACTGCTGCGGCAGGACGGCCTGTACGCCGCGCTGTGGCGCCGCCAGTCCGGCGGCTTCATCGGCGTGGACCTGGAGGATGCGGAGGCATGAGGGCCGGAGACCAGAGACCAGAGACCAGAGGTCAGAGGTCAGAGGTCAGAGGTCAGAGGTCAGAGGTCAGAGGTCAGAGGATGATCCGGTGCCGCATTCCCGTGCACGGACCTTCGGCCGCGCCGTCCGTTCTGGCCTCTGGCCCCGCTCTCAGGACAACCAGCCGCGCGCCCGCGCCCGGTTGGCATGCCACAGCAGGAACAGCGCGATCGCCAGCAGCACCGCCGGCATCGCCAGTCCCGCCGCGCCGTAGGCCGCCCACGCCGGCGTGACCGCGAAGGCGCCGATCACCTGCACCAGCAGGGCGATCAGCGACAGCAGGAACAGCGGCGCCGCCCAGCGCTTCTTCAGCAGCAGGCCCAGCGCGCCCAGCACGCCGGCGAACACGGCCACGGCGAACGCGATGTCCAGCCAGCCGGGCGTGGCCTCGTGGACCTGGCGCTGCGCATCGGTCATCAGCGCCAGCTGCTCGGCCGACATCGTGACCTGCAGGTACCACATGGCCACGCCGAGCAGGTTCCACACCAGCGCGAACACGGCGATGATCCAGTAGCCCAGCGGGCGCTTCACGGCAGTAGCGGTCGTCGTCATCTTCCCTCCCCGGGGTCGGTTGGTGGACCGTGCCGGAGCATAGCGCCGCCCGCGCGATACGCGCGTTACGGTCGGTCGGCCGGCGCCACGCGCCAGACGGCGTTGCCCACGTCGTCGGCCAGCAGCACGCCGTTGCGCGCGTCCACCGCCACGCCGACGGGCCGCCCGCGCGCATTGCCGCTGCCGTCGAGGAAGCCGGTCAGCACGTCCACCGGCGCGCCCTGCGGCCGGCCTTCCGCGAAGCGCACGAACACCAGCCGGTAGCCCGCGGGCTCGCGGCGGTTCCACGAACCGTGCTCGCCGACGAAGGCGCCGCCCCGCAGCGCGGGCGGCCATCCGGCGCCGTCGTGGAACGCCAGCCCCAGCGCCGCGACGTGCGCGCCCAGCGCGTAGTCCGGGGCGATGGCGGCGGCCACCAGGTCAGGCCGCGGCGGCGCGGCGCGGGTGTCCACGTGCGCACCGTAGTAGCTGTACGGCCAGCCGTAGAACGCGCCCTCGCGCACGGCGGTGAGGTAGTCCGGCACCAGCGCGTCGCCCAGTTCGTCGCGTTCGTTGACCACCGTCCACAGCGCACCGGTCCGCGGCTCCCAGGCGAGCCCGACCGGATTGCGCAGGCCCGCGGCGAACACGCGCCGCGCGCCGGTCGCGATGTCCACCTGCAAAATCGCCGCGCGATCCGTTTCCATCGCCATGCCGTTCTCGCCGACGTTGCTGTTGGAGCCCACGCCGACGTACAGGTGCCTGCCGTCGGGGGCCGCCAGCAGGCTCTTGGTCCAGTGATGGTTGAGCGGGCCGCCCGGCAGGTCGGCGAGCTTCGCCGGCGTGTCGCCGCTGCGCGTCTGCCCGTCGCGGTACGGCACGCTGACGATGGCGTCGGCGTTGGCGATGTACAGGCGGCCGTCCACCAGCGCCATGCCGAACGGCGAGGCCAGGCCGGCGAGGAACACCGTGCGCAGCTCGGCCACGCCGTCGCCGTCGGCATCGCGCAGCAGGGTGATGCGGTCGGCGCTGGGCGTGCCGGCGCCGGCCTTCTCCATGGTCCGCTTCATGAACCATGCGCGCAGGCCCTTCTTCTCCGCCGGCTTCGGCGGCGCGTTGGTCTCGGCCACCAGCACGTCGCCGTTCGGCAGCACGTGCAGCCAGCGCGGATGGTCCAGCCCGCGGGCGAAGGCAGTGACCGCCAGGCCCTCCGCCGCGGTGGGCGCGGCGCCGTCCGGCCAGCCGACCGCGGGCGCGACGTTGACGGTCGGGATCCACCGCCGCTGCGGCGCGGGCAGGTCCGGCCGCGGCCCGGTCTCGCCCGGCGATTGCGCGTGGCCGTCGCAGAATGCGCAGCCCAGCAGCGCGGTCAACAGCAGGCAGCGGATCGCGGGCATGGCGCGCTCGTTCCGGGAAGGGTGCCGCCGAGCGTAGGCGCGCCGGCGCGAACGCCGCGTCAACCGCGTCAGGCGTCGTCCTGCCCGCGCGCCTCGACGTCGACCGTGCCGTCCCCGTCCACGCGCACCCGCACGTCGATCGGCCGGCAGCAGACCTGGCAGTCCTCGACGTAGCGCTGGTCGCCCGCCGAATCGTCGACGAACAGGGTGACCACCTCGCCGCAGTACGGGCACGCGATGTCGGCGGCGGGCAGGTGCGGCATCAGGCCGAGCCCAGCGCCGTCACCGACGCGATGCGGTCCAGCCACAGGTAGTGCGCCACCTGCGGGCGCCGGTCGTCGTCGATGCGCACGACGGCGTTGAAGCCCTCGCGGCCTTCGGCGTCGCGGAACACCTGCACGCTCGGCCGCGTCGCCACCGTGCCGGTGATCGAACCGCCATCGACCAGGCGCAGCTCCACCACGGCCTCGTCCGGCAGCTGCACGATCATCGCCTCCAGGCGGGCGATGTCGTCCTGGTGCGTGTACAGATGGGGAAGCGCCTGGGTCATGGGCCACCTCCGCGCGAACCTGGCCTCACGCTACCCGCGCCCGGGTAAGCGCGCGTGAACGCGTCAGCGCAGCAGGCGCAGCACGGCGTCGGCCGCGGCCTCGGACGAGGCCGGATTCTGCCCCGTCACCAGCCGGCCATCGACGACCACGTGCGCCTGCCACAGCGGGCCGCGCTCGTAGCGGGCGCCGTTCTTCTTCAGCGCGTCCTCCAGCGAGAATGGCACCACGTCGGCCAGTCCGGCCGCGGCTTCCTCCTCGTCGGAGAAGCCGGTCACGCGCTTGTCCTTCACCAGCGGCTCGCCCAGCGCGCCGCGCGCGTGCCGGAACACGGCCGGCCCATGGCACACGGCCGCCACCGGCCTGCCCGCGGAGAACGCCTGCTCGATCAGGCGGATGGAATCGGCGTCCTCGGCCAGGTCCCACAGCGGCCCGTGGCCGCCGGGGTAGAACACGGCGTCGAACACGCCGTCCACCACGCCCTTCAGCCGCAACGTGCCAGCCAGCGCCGCCAGCGCGTCGGCGTCCTCGTTGAAGCGGACGGTGGCGGCGGTCTGCGCATCGGGCGCTTCGCTCTTCGGATCCAGCGGCGGCCGCCCGCCCTTCGGCGACGCCAGCACCACCTCGGCGCCCGCGTCCCTGAACACGTAGTACGGCGCGGCGAACTCCTCCAGCCAGAACCCGGTCCTGTGCCCGGTGTCGCCGAGCCGGTCGTGGGACGTGAGCACCATCAGGATCTTCATCGCGTGGCTCCCGGAGAGGGTGCCCCGACGTTAACAGGCCCCGCGATAAAGCAGAGTGATCGCTGTAGGAGCGACGTCAGTCGCGACCGGATCCCCCGGGAGGAGGGAACGCAGATCAAAGCCGATGAACGCGGATCGGGGAAGAAGCCTCGTTCTGGATCGTCCGTCCCGATCCATGTTCCAGGGATCGTTCGACCGTGCGGTCGCGACTGACGTCGCTCCCACAACAGCAGGTGGGCATCACGAGGAAAGCTTTATCCGCGCGATCCGTGGCCAAGGCTTGTTCCATGTCCGCGGTCGCGGCTGAAGCCGCGCCTGCAGCGGGGCCGCTCAGCCTTGCTTTACCGCATGCCCGCCGAACTCGTTGCGCATCGCCGCCAGCAGCTTGTCGGCGTAGGAATCGTCGTCGCGCGAGCGCAGGCGTTCCAGCAGCGACAGCGTGATGACCGGGGCGGAGACGTTGAGGTCGATGGCCTCGGCCACGGTCCAGCGGCCTTCGCCGGAGTCGGCCACGTAGGGCGCGATGCCGGTCATGCCCGGGTTCTTCTTCAGCGCGTCGGCGGTCAGGTCCAGCAGCCAGGAACGCACCACGCTGCCGTGGCGCCAGATCTCCGCCAGCGCGCCCAGGTCGAAGTCCATCGGCTGCTTGTGCTTCAGGATGGCGAAGCCTTCGGCATAGGCCTGCATCATCCCGTACTCGATGCCGTTGTGGACCATCTTGGCGAAGTGGCCGGCGCCGCTCGGGCCCACCCGGCCCCAGCCGCGTTCCGGCGCGGGCGCCAGCGTGGCGAACACCGGGCGCAGGCGCTCCACCGCGTCGGCGTCGCCGCCGATCATCAGGCTGTAGCCCTCGGCCAGGCCCCAGACGCCGCCGCTGGTGCCGCAGTCGAGGTAGTGGATGCCGGCGTCGGCCAGCTGCGCCGCGCGCCGCTGGGTGTCCTTGTAGTTGGAGTTGCCGCCGTCGATGACGGTGTCGCCGGCGGCCAGCAGCGGGCGCAGCTGGTCGAGCGTGTCGTCCACCACCTGCCCGGCCGGCACCATCAGCCAGATCACGCGCGGCGCGGGCAGCACGGCCACGGCGTTGGCCAGCGAGGCGTGCGGCACGATGCCGCGCGCCCCGGCCTGCGCGCGCGCGGCCTCGCCCGGATCGTAGCCGCGCACGGCGTGCCCGCCGCGCACCAGCCGTTCGGCCATGTTGGCGCCCATGCGCCCCAGCCCGATCATCGCCAGTTCCATGTGTGCTCCCGTATGTTCGATCGAAAGGAAAAAAGAAGGCATGCCGCACATCCGGCCGCAGCGCGGACAGGGGCGGCGTGCGCGTGTTCGGGCGGCCGCGGCATCACGCGGCCTGCAGCCAGTCGCGCAGCACGGCGGCGGTTTCCCGCGGCGCCTCCATCGGCGGCAGGTGGCCGCAGCGCGCGAACACGTGCAGCCGCGCGCCGGGGATGCGTTCGTGCAGCAGGCGGGATTCCTCCGGCGGCGTCATGCGGTCGTCCGCGCCCACGCCGACCAGCGTCGGCACGGCGATGGCCGGCAGCAGCGGCAGCGAATCCGGACGGCCGATGATCGCGCGCTGCTGGCGCAGGAAGGCCTCGCGGCCGACGCGCTGCGCCATCGCCATGACTTCCTCGCCGACCTCGCCGTCCACGCGGCTTTCGTGTACCAGTTGCGGCAGCAGCTTGCGGGTGACGCCGGCGAAGCGGCCGGCCTCGGCCAGCGCCAATCCGGCCTGGCGCACCATCATCCGCCTGGGCGGGTCCAGGCGCGCGCTGGTATCCAGCAGCGCCAGCCGGGCCACGCGCTGCGGCGCCTGCCGCAGGATCTCGAACGCGACGTAGCCGCCCATCGACAATCCCGCCAGCGCGAACACCGGCGGCGCGGCGGCCAGCACGCGCGCGGCCATGCCGGCGACGCTGTCGTCCCGGGTCAGGTCCGCGTGGTGCACCGGCGCCACCCCGGCCAGCGCGGCCGCGGGCTCGCGCCACAGGCGTTCGTCGCACAGCAGGCCGGGCAGCAGCAGGAGGGGAAGCGACGCCATGCACATAGTGTAGTGGCCGCGCCGCGGACCGGCCGGCGGACAGCGCCGACGGTCCGTTCCACGTCCGCAACGCGTGGGGCCTGGAGGCGGATCGCCGCCACCCTGGACAGAACCGGATGGCACCCGGCTACGCGCGCCGGCACCGCGACGCGCCCCCATCGGCGCCCGCCTCCACCCGCTTCGCGCCCCCGATGGCGGCGCCGGCGCCGCCCGCGGCCGCGTTCGTCGCACGCGTCCCCGCCGATCCGCCCGAAGGCTACGGTGGGTTCCCCACCCCAGGAGACACCCATGGCACGCGACGGGAACAGGACCGAATGGCGTACCCCCGGCAACGGGATCGGCGCGCGATGGCTGCGCTTCTACCACGCCCCGCGCGACAGCCGCCTGCTGGCGCCGAAGCGCGTCCCCCTGCTGGGCTGGACGATCAACCTCGGGCATCCGTGGGGCGCGGCGGCGATGCTGGGCATCGTGCTGGCGATCGGCATCGCCATCGTGCTGAAGCAGGGATTGGCGTGAACCCGGTACCGGCGGCATCCGCCGCCACACGGCAGGACCGCATCGCACGCACTCCCGTCGCGGCAGACAGGCTGGCGCGCGCCACCGCCTGTACCATCCCGGATCGCCACCGGCCCCCTCCATGCCAACGCTCCGCCCCTACCGTCCCGACGATGCCGCCGCGCTGACCGACCTGTACGCCCGCTCGGTCCGGCACTACGGCCCGCGCGCGTACACGCCGGCGCAGGTGGCCGCGTGGGCGGCCACGGCGACGGTCGAACGGACCGCCGCGCGCTGCCTCGACGGCCGCCTCGTGCTGGTGGCGCAGGACGCAGCCGGACGCCGCCTGGGCTTCGGCGACATGGAAGCGGACGGCCACCTGGATTTCCTGTACGTCGCGCCCGAAGCCGAAGGCCTGCGCGTCGGCTCGCTGCTGTACGCCGCGCTGGAAGCGCATGCGCGCCGGCTGGACGTGCCGCGCATCGCGGTGGAAGCCAGCGAACTGGCGCGGCCGCTGTTCGCGCGCCGCGGCTTCGCCCTGCTGGGCCGCAACGACCTGGCGCTCGCGGGCGTGGCCATCCACAACTACCGGATGGAGAAGCGGCTGTAGGCCACCCTTGATCCCTTCGGCGATGGACCGCCGGATCCAGGGACCTGATGCGGGATCAATCCACGTCGCCCGCCGCGATGCCCTGGCCCGCCCCCCGCAGGAATTCGCCCAGGTAATCGTGCTCGCCGGCCCGCAAGCCATGGTCGGCGCCGGGATAGACCACGAGCCCGATGTTGCGCTTGCCCGCGGCCCGGGCGGAACGCAGCACGTCCTGCGCGGATGCGAGCGGAACGCAGCACGTCCTGCGCGGATGCGAGCGGAACGCTCCGGTCGCGTTCCCCGAAGCCGATCAGTACGGGAATGTCCAGCGCCAGGTAGTCGTGGAGCGGCGCATGGTCGAACACGTCGAACCAGTATCGATGGGAATGACCCATCCACATCCTGTCCGGGCTGTCCGGATCGCCCGCGATGTCCCGCCATGCGTCGTCCACCGCCCCGGGGCCCACGAGCGAGGCCAGGATGTCGCGCATGCTCCAGCCGCCGTCGCCCACCACGACCAGGTGGGTGACGTCCGTGCGCGATCGCGCGACGCGCGCGGCCAGCGCTCCGCCTTCGGAAGCGCCCACCAGCACCACGTTCTTCCAACGGTCGGGCGCTTCGCCGAGTTTCCGCGAAACAAACGCCATGTAGTCACCCATCCACTGCCGCGGAACATCATGGGCGTTGAAGGCGGGCGAGCAGCCCTCGCCACCACCGCCGCTGTCCTGGCCTTGTCCGACATGGCGCTTGTTGAGCGACAGGAAGCGGGCCTGGATGCCCATGCCGGACGCGACGCGCGGCAGCCAATGGCGTCCCAGGTCGATGCACCCCGAGCCGCCGTAGGTGAAGACGATCGTGTCGACCGATGCCGCATCGCCGACGACGATCTCATGGAAATCGGCCGTTCCGCCATCGGGGAAGCGGAACGTATCGACGCGAATCGCAGGCTCCGCCAGCGCCTGCGTTGCACACAAGGCGGCGAACAGCAGGCCGGCGCATCGCGTCACCCGGCCACTTTTTTCATGGGTCCTGTCCAAGCATCCTCCCGGCAGCATCGTCGTCCGCGTCCGCGGCGCGTTCCTGCCCGCGGGGCCATCGCCTCGACCATCACCTTGTAACACGCATCCGGCACGCTTCATCTCCAGACCGGAGGAACGCTCGCCTGCGGACAGCCGCTGCCCTCGATCATGAAACCACGACGGCGCGCTCCCCTTCGTGGCGCTAGCATTGCCGCATGGACGTCGCCGCCCTCAAACGCCACTGCCGCGCCCTACCCGGCGCCGTCGAGGTCCTGCACGGCCCGCCGGCCAACATCCTGCTCTACGAACTGGGCGGCAGGCGCTTCGCCTACTTCAAGACCAGCGAGCCGGAGCGCTGGCGCTTCAGCTTCAAGGCATCGCCGGAACGTTTCCTGGAACTGACCGACCAGCCCGGCATCAAGCCGGCGCGCTGGCTGGGGCACCACCGCTGGGTGACCGTGGTGGACGTGTCGGCGATGCCGGCGGCGTACCTGGAGGACCTGGTGGCGTGGTCGTACCGGTACGTCCTCGAACGGCTGCCCCGGCGGCAGCGCGCGGCGCTCACCGGCGACGCGCCGGATGCCGGCGGCGCGCGCCGCTGACCCGCGGGCATGCCGGCAACGGCGGTTCGCCGGCGATGTCGATTCCGGCCGCCCCGGTTCGTCGCAGCAGCGAAACGGGCCCGCCGGGTCCGCCCCATCCACCCCAGGAGACCACCATGAACGTCAATCCCTACCTCATCTTCAACGGCGAATGCGAAGCCGCCTTCACCTTCTACGCCCGCGCCACCGGCGGCACGCTGGGGCCGATGATGCGCTTCGAGGGCACCGAGGGCTGCGGCGACATCCCCGCCGACTACCGGCAGAAGATCATGCATACGCACGTGGCCTTCGGGCAGACCGTGCTGATGGGCTCGGACAACCACCCGGCGCATCCCCACGAGGGCGTGAAGGGCTGCTCGGTCGCGCTGGCGGTGGACAGCATCGCGGAGGCCGAGCGCGTGTTCGCCGCGCTCGCCGAGGGCGGCCAGGTGACGATGCCGCTGGCGCAGACGTTCTGGGCGGTGCGCTTCGGCATGCTGGTGGACCGGTTCGGCGTGCCGTGGATGGTCAACTGCGAGAAGGATGCGTGACGCCCGTGCGGGAACGCCATGCGCGCCCAGGCCCTTCCGCACGCTGCGCCGCGGCTTTCCCGCGGCGCGGCGCCGTGGTGTGATGCGCGGCATGGCGGATTCCTCCACCCACCGCGCGATCGACGCCGTCTGGCGCATCGAGTCCGCGCGCGTCATCGCCGGCCTGGCGCGCATGCTGCGCGACCTCGACCTGGCCGAGGAACTGGCGCAGGACGCGCTGGTCGCCGCGCTGGAGACCTGGCCCCGTGACGGCGTGCCCGACAACCCGGGAGCGTGGCTGATGACCACCGCCAAGCGCCGCGCGATCGACCGCCTGCGCCGGTTGCAGCTGCTGGACCGCAAGCACGGGGAACTGGCGCACGAGCTGGAGGACCTGCAGGAGGAACGCCGCGCGCGCGACGAGGACGCGCTGGACCACGACATCGACGACGACCTGCTGCGGCTGGTGTTCGTCGCCTGCCATCCGGTGCTGTCGATGGAAGCGCGCGTGGCGCTGACGCTGCGCCTGCTGTGCGGGCTGGCCACGGACGAGATCGCGCGCGCGTTCCTGACCTCCGAGCCGACGGTCGCGCAGCGCATCGTGCGCGCCAAGCGCACGCTGGCCGAGGCCGACGTGGCCTTCGAAGTGCCGCGCGGCGACGAGTTGCAGGAACGCCTGGCCTCGGTGCTGGGCGTGGTCTACCTGGTCTTCAACGAAGGCTATGCCGCCACCAGCGGCGACGGCTGGGCGCGGCCCGCGCTGTGCGAGGAAGCGCTGCGGCTGGGCCGCATGCTGGCGGCGCTGGCGCCGCGCGAACCCGAGGTGCACGGCCTGGTCGCGCTGATGGAGATCCAGGCCTCGCGCCTGCACGCGCGCGTCGGCCAGGACGGCGAGGCGGTGCTGCTGCTCGACCAGGACCGCGGCCGCTGGGACCAGTTGCTGATCCGGCGCGGGCTGGCGGCGCTGGAGCGGGCCGAACAGCTGGGCGGCGCGTTCGGCCCCTACGCGCTGCAGGCGGCCATCGCCGCCTGCCACGCGCGCGCGCATGCGGCCGAGGCGACCGACTGGCCCCGCATCGCGACGCTGTACGCGGCGCTGGCGCGGGTGAATCCCTCGCCGGTGGTCGAACTCAACCGCGCCGTGGCGATCTCGATGGCCACGGGGCCGGCCAGCGCGCTGCCGCTGGTGGACCGCCTGCGCGACGAGCCGGCGATGAAGCACTACCACCTGCTGCCCAGCGTGCGCGGCGACCTGTTGTTCAAGCTGGACCGGCGCGAGGAGGCGCGCGCCGAGTTCGAGCGCGCCGCCGCGATGACCCGCAACGCGCGCGAGCAGGCGCTGCTGCTGGCGCGCGCCCGCGAATGCGCGGGCGGCGATGCCGATGCCGAGGTGGCGGATCGCATGCCGTGATGCAGACGGCCGTCGATCGCCGCTGGGCGACCCGCTTCCCGGCGGGTCCACCGCGCGGCCGTTGTCGCACGGCCGGTCGCGGTCGCCGGCGCCCCGGCTGACGCCCGCAACGGAGCGCGGTCAGTCGGCGGGCCCGAGGTAGTCCCCCTTCCCCAGCGGCACGCCGTTGTGGCGAAGGATGGCGTAGGCCGTGGCGACGTGGAAGAAGAGGTTGGGCAGCGCGAAGCCGAACAGGTAGCCGCGGCCGTCGAACGTCAGTTCGCCGCGCGAGCGCGTGGACAGCGTCACCGTCCGGTCTTCGCTGCCTTCCAGCGCGCTTTCGCCGAACGTGCGCAGGTAGGCCGACACCGCCTCCAGGCGCGCGTGCAGTTCGTCGAACGTGGTCTCCGCATCCTCGAAGCGCGGCGACGCCACGCCGGCCAGGCGCGCGGCGCCGAACTTCGCCGTGTCGGTGGCGATCTGCACCTGCCGCACCAGCGGCAGCATGTCCGGGTAGAGCCGCGACTGCAGCAGCACCGCCGGTTCGTAGCCCTGTCCGCGCGCATGCGCCTCGCCCTTTTCCAGGATGTGGCCCAGGTTCTGCAGGGCCCGCAGGAAGACGGGGACGGAGGCCTGGTACATCGACAGCGCTGCGCTCATGGAGGAATTCCGATGGGAGGAGCGCGCGAGCATAGCCGTGCGCGAGGACGATGATTAGCCGCCCGCGGCGGGAGAGTGCATCCCACCGCTCCCTCGCGCGCGATGCGCGGATGCCCGCTGTACGACGCATACGCACGGGTTTTCCGGCCGTTCCATCCGCGGGAAGGAGCATCGCCGTCGCCAGCCTTGGCCGCCGTGCGGGCGCGCCCATCTTGTCTTCGCAACGATGGCTGCCCGGGCATTCCGCCCGGACCCGTCGCTGGCGCACCGCTTCTCCCTCCCCCGCGGTGTTCCTGCTGGAGTGCATTGCAATGAAGAACAACAAGATCCTGTCCCGCACCCTCACCGCCGTGCTGGTCGGCGCCGCCGCGTTCGGCGCGCAGGCCGCCGACAAGGGCTTCTATGCCGGCGCCGGCGCCGGCCAGTCGCAGGTCGACGAAGCCGGCTACGACGACGAGGACACCGCGTTCTCCGTGTTCGGCGGCTACCAGTTCAACCGCTGGTTCGCGCTGGAAGGCGGCTACGCCGACCTCGGCAAGCTGGAATCCCGCGGCCTCGGCCGCGACCTGGAAGCCGGCGCGGTCTACCTGGCCGCGGTGGGCACGGTGCCGTTCACCGACAGGTTCTCGGGCTACGCCAAGGCCGGTTTCCAGCGTTGGGACCTGGACACCGCATTGCCCGGCGTCACCGGCACGGCGGACGACAGCGGCACCGATCCGGTCTACGGCGTCGGCCTGCAGTACCGCTTCACCGACAAGGTCGCGCTGCGTGGCGAATACAGCCGCTTCGAAGCGGAAGACGCCGACCTGGACCTGGCGCAGTTGCAGGTCCGCTACAACTTCTGAGCGGCAACCGCACCGCAGGTCCCGAGCCGCTGGTCCCGCCAGCGGCTTTTCCTTTCTCCGCTCCCGGTGCCCTGCGCTAGCATCGTCGGTCTTCCGCATCCGAGTTCGCCATGCCCGCCTGGACCGACCTGATCCGCGACATCCCGGATTTCCCCAAGCCGGGCATCCTGTTCAAGGACATCACGCCGGTGCTGGCGGATGCGGACGCCTTCGCCGGCGCGATCGCCGCGATGGCCGAACCCTGGTGCGGGCAGCCCCTCGACGCGGTGGTCGGCGTGGAGGCGCGCGGCTTCATCCTCGGCGCCGCACTGGCGCGCGAACTGGGCGTGGGCTTCGTGCCGGTCCGCAAGCCGGGCAAGCTGCCGGCGCACGTGCTGTCGCTGGACTACGGCCTGGAATACGGGCGCGACCGCCTGGAGATCCACGCCGACGCGCTGCCGCCGGGCGCGCGCGTCGTCGTGATCGACGACGTCCTGGCCACCGGCGGCACGCTCAAGGCCGCGCTGCAACTGGTCGGGCAGCAGGGCGCGCGCGTGGTGGGCACCGGCGTGCTGGTCGAACTCGGCTTCCTCGGTGCGCGCGCGGCCTGGGACCACCCCGCGCCGCTGCATGCGGCGGCCGTGTACTGACCGGCGCACCCGCGCGGCCGCGCGCGGCGACCGGCGACGTCACTCCGCCACGCGGGTCACGTAGGCGCCGGTGCCGATGATCTGGAAGGTGTCGTTGTCGACGCGCCGCACGCGGCTGCCGTCCTCCAGGACGTAGACCGGCGCGTGCGGATGATCGCCATGCGATGCGTCGCCCTCGGCGGCGCGGTCCACCCGGATGCGGCAGCGGCGCCCGGAAGCGTCCTGCGCCGTGAAGACATGCGTGCTCATGCAGCCTCCCGCTCCTGAAGACAGGGGCGTACGAGCATAGGCGGCGGCCCGTTAAAAGCCGCGAAGCCGGATGTAATCAATCCGTGACGGAGAAAACGAGGGGGAGGCATTGCGCCTCCCCCTCCTGCGCCGGAGCGCGAAGCCAGCCATGTGTCGGGCATGGATGGCCAGGACCGGTTCCTTGGGGAGTAGACCGGTCTGCCTAGCTGCCGCACGAGGGGACGTTGGCAGTTAGAGGGTGGAGGGCGCGGCGTCCCGGCCGGCATGCGCCGGCGGGCTGCGCCGTTCCCCCCCGTTCATCGGCACCCGTGCGCCGGCGGCCCCTTGGCCGCCGCCGACGCGCCCTGTGCGAAGGCATGCGCTTCACGACGCGCGCATCACCTTGCTCAGGTGCTTGGTGTTGTTGCGATGCAGGTAGCGCTGGACCAGGGCGTGCAGGTCCAGCGCGCGCTGGTCCTGCGGGCTGAAGCGCGCCAGCACCTCCTTCCAGTTGCCGTCCTGCGCCCAGCGGATGAAGCGCACGTAGATGCCGTGCCAGGAACCGAATTCGCGCGGCAGGTCGGACCAGTAGGCGCCCGTCTGCGCGACCCACAGCACGGCTTCGATGAAGCGGCGCGCGTTGCCCCCCTGGCGCGCACGCGCGCCCACGCGGCCGGGAAGCGCCTGCATCACGATCTTCCATTCATCGGCCGTGAGCCGCTGCCGGATCGGCCACTGGCTCATCGCGCGCGGGCCCAGGCCCTGCGGCATCGGCCACGCGGGCGGCGGCGCGGCCACGGGCCCCTGTCCTGTCGCCTGCATGCTCCCCTCGTCCTGCAGGGGACCGATCAACGCGTCATGCCGCATGCGTGCAGCCCCTCCGGCACGCCCGCGGTCCCCACTCCGCCATCGGCACGACGGCCGAAGGATCCACCTTGCAGATACTCTCCAGACTACGCATGACAACCTCTTGTTGGCCTTTCATTCCGGACCCCTGCGCCCCGTCTCCCCGTGCCGCCGGATCCCGCCTCTCCCGCGGCATGACACAGCGAAGGCCGCGTTACGGCTTGCATGAACAGCCGGCGCCGGGTCATATACGGGGTGAGATCGCGATGGCAGGCATAGTCCGGACATGACAGGGCAACAGGACCCCGGCACCCCAGGAACAGACGCGCGCGGCCCGTCGTGGCTACGCAACGGTATGGAGGCCGGGCCGACGGACCAGGACTCGGTCACCCAGTTGCTGGGCGAAGTCGAGCGCGGGCAACCCGAGGCCTGGAACCGCATCTACGCGCTGCTGTACCGGGACCTGCACCAGATCGCGCGTTCGCAGATCCGCCAGCAGCGGCGCAGCCACGTCAGGTCGCCGACCTCGTTGATCAGCGAGACCTGGCTGAAGCTGGCCAGCGCCGACTTCAGCGTGGAGAACCGCGCCCACCTGGTCGCGCTCGTCGCCCGCGCGATGCGGTTCGTGCTGCTGGACGAAGTGCGCCGCGCGCTGGCGGAGAAGCGCGGCGAAGGCATGGACCTGCTGCCGCTGGACGAGACCACGGAACCGAGCCAGGGCTCGCGGCTGGAGCAACTGCTGATCCTCGACCAGGCCCTCAACGACCTCGCCAAGCTGGACGAACGGTTGGCGCAGGTCGTGGAGATGCGCTATTTCGGCGGCCTCAGCGAACAGGAGATCGCCGGCGTGCTCAAGGTCACCGAGCGCACGGTGCGCCGGGACTGGCGGCGGGCGCGCGCCTTTCTGTTCAGCCACCTCGGCGACGACGGAATGCCGCCGATGCCCTGATCGCCGGGCTGCGGTGAACTCACGTCACACGGCGTCCGGAGACGAGGCCGCAGGGCGAAAACAGGGGATGTGAACGGACGCCATCCTCCCAACCCCGCTCCCCGTGCCCGACGCGGCGCTCCGGCTCCTGTCGCCGAGGCGCCCGGGGAATGAACATCTTCCAGGCCCGCGCACTGGACATGTTCGACGCCTTCGCGGAGATGCCCGACGAAGAGCAGGCGCACGCATTGGCCGCGCTCAGGCAGGCGGACGCGCCGCTGCACGATGCGCTGGTGCGGCTGCTGGTGGCGGACGCGCTGGGACACACGCTGGATACGCCGCCGTGGACCCTGCATGGCCACGAGGCATGCCTGGGGCAGTAGCCGCCGCAGTAGTGCGTCGACGCGATCCTGTGCCGCCGTCGCGGTCCTTGCGTCCGCACCGGTCTTCAGGGAAGCGATAGGGCGTCGCCGGCGGCATGCCGGAATACGCGATGTCCGCGCACCCTGTTGTTGAGGCACACAGCCGCGGGCTTGCAAGACGGTCAAGGGAAGGAGAGCGTCCACGTCCTCCGCTCGGCGATATCCAGGCCATCATCCGACGGGCCGCCTCCGTCATCTCTCTTCGCCATCACGCCATCGGTCGCCACCGATGGCGTGCGCCCGGTGGCTTCGTGCAGCCGGATGCCATCCAGAACTCAAACGGCCACGTTGCACAAGCAAGCACGCGCGCGCGCAGGCGATAGCGATGGCGAGGACGAAGCGAAAACCACTCCTTGATCCGGATGCGCTGCTCCTGCGCACCCACCTGGAGCGAAGTAACCACCACCCACCGCTTGCCGAGCCTACCGATAGCGCCACGCGACGACGGAAGCTCGCGTGCACGGCTGGTCGATGGACGACGGGCAGACGGCATGACGCTCCATCCTCATGCAAAGGTGCGTTCGTGGCATCGGCCGCGCAGCGATGCCGCTGACGAGGGCGCCTCCCACTCCTTCGCTTCTTACCTCCCAAAACGCTCACCCATCACGGCGTCACGCCGGGCCTAAACCGCACCCGCTACCTCATCCTCCAAAACGCAAGAAAACCCGCCAGCCACTTGCGATTCGCCCGGCGTCCACACTTTCCCGCCCGAAGCTGTGGCACGCGTCGCACTCCTGTCCACGCCCGCGCAGCGGGGGTTCGGCCCCGCCCCGTTCATCATCGCGACGAAGCATGGAAGTGCGACGGCGTTAGCAGCCGGCCCACCCGGGGTTGTCGCTAGCATGACGTGGCCGGTCCGCCGCTGGCCCGGTTTCCGCGCAAGGAGCGCCGATGACGACCCATGCAGCCGCCGCGTTCGCCGGCACCTGGCACCTGCTCCCCGAGCAGTGCGACTACCAACTCGGGCGTCCGCCGCGCAGCGCGCGCTATCGCCTGGCGTGCAGCGCCGACGGCGCGCTCTCGATCGCGTCGGAGTGGCTCAGCACCAACGGCAAGCGCTACCGCATCGCCTTCGACGGCCGCGCCGACGGCACGCCCTACCCGTACGGCAGCACGCCGCACGCCGATGCGCTGAGCTTCGAATCGGTCTCGCCGACACAGCTGCACTCCACCACCTGGCAGGACGGCCGCGAGGTGCAGTGGTCCGAGCGCGAACTGGTCGATGCAGACACACTGGTGATCCGCATGCACGGCCACCTCAGCGATGGCCGGCGCTACACCAACGTGGGCGTCTACCGCCGCCAGTCCAACTGACCGGCGGCCACCGGCCTGCCGCGCCCACGGCGGCAGGCGAAGGAAGCGCCGCACGGAAGATCGGTGCGTTGCGCCCGGCCCTGCAACCTCGATGCGGCATGGGAACGACCCGGCATCCCCCGCCACGACGCCGGCATCGCCTACCGCGAACCGGACACCCGCCGCTGCGCCCGCATCGGACAGCGCCGCGAACGCGCACCGGGCACCCGCCGCATCGCCGGCACAGCACGTCGCCGCGAACGCACCCGCAGCGCGACGGCGCATCGCCCGCCCGCGATGGGCGCGCAAGGTTGACCCTCCCCGCGTCCGCGGTCACCCTTGGCGCATGAACTTCCGCTCCATCCCCCCGCGCAACACCCCGTCCTTCCGCGCACCGGAACGGGATTCCTGATGGCTTGGCCACGCCTGCCCGGCTGGCTGCAGGAATGGGCCAGCGTCGCCCTTCCCGTCGGCGAAGCGCTCGGCATCCTGCTCGCCGCATGGCTGCTGCTGCGCCTGCTGCGCATCGTCGTGCGCCGCATCTGCGAACACTACCGCCTGCCGGCGCAGGTGGCCGTCAGCGCGCGCCGGCTGCTCGGCGTGCTGGTCTACATGTCGGCCTTCATGCTGGCGCTGGGCCGGCTGGGCGTGTCCGGCAGCGTGCTGTGGACCGCGCTGACCGGCTTCACCGCGGTGGCCGCGGTGGCGTTCTTCGCGGCCTGGAGCGTGCTGTCCAACATCTTCTGCAGCGTGCTGATCCTGACCACGCGTCCGTTCCGCGTGCACGACCACATCGAGGTGCTGGAGAACGGCGACAAGCCCGGCCTGCGCGGGCGCGTCATCGACATCAACCTGCTCTACACCACCCTGCTGGAGGAAGACGCGCTGCGCGGCGACACCGTGCTGCAGATCCCCAACAGCCAGTTCTTCCAGCGCACGACGCGGCGCTGGCGCTCGGGCTCGCCACCCCCGGCATCGTCGCCGGAATAGCGCATGCCCGGCGCACCGGCATGGCGCGCACCCGATGTTGCGAGCTTGCTCAGCGGGCCGCGTCGCAGGCCAGCGGCGCGGATTCGCCGGCGGCGAGCGTGCGCCGCGCCCAGGCGTAGATCGCCAGGCCGGCCACCGCCATCGCGGCGCCGACATAGCCGGTGGACGTCCAGCCGAAGCCGGCGGTGATCGCCATGCCGCCCAGCCACGGGCCCAGCGCGTTGGCGGTGTTGAACGCCGCATGGTGCGACGCCGCCGCCAGCGTCTGCGCATCGCCGGCCACGTCCATCAGGTGCGACTGCAGGATCGGACCCAGCGCGCCCATCAGGCCGATGGCGACCGTGGCCAGCAGGATCGTCGGCAGGCCCCTGGCCATCAGCGGGAACAACAGCAGCGCCACTACCGCCCAGGCCAGCACCATCCAGGCGCCGCGCAGCTGGAAGCGGTCGAACAGCCAGCCGCCGACGAAGTTGCCGACCACCCCGCCCACGCCGAAGCCGGCCAGGCCCAGCGGGATCCAGGCCGGCGACACGCGGGTCACGTCCAGCATGGTCGGGGCGAGGTAGCTGAAGACGCAGAACATGCCGGCGAACCCGATCGCGCCGATGCCCAGCGCCTGCCATACCGGCGGGCGGTTGAACGCGCGCAGTTCGTCCAGCGGCCGCGCCTTCGGCCCGTCGATGCCCGCCGGCAGCCATACCGCCAGCAGCACGGCGGTCGCCAGCGCGACCAGCGCCACCGCCGCGAACACCCAGCGCCAGTCGATCACCTGGCCCAGCCAGGTCGCCAGCGGGTTGCCGACCAGGATGGCCAGCGTCAGGCCCAGCATCACCAGGCTGATCGCGCGCCCGCGCTTGTGCGGCGGGCTGATCGCCACCGCGGTCAGCGCCGCCACGCCGAAGTAGGCGCCATGCGGCAGGCCGGCGACGAAGCGGAACACCAGCAGGCTTTCGTAGGTCGGCCCCAGCGCGCTGGCCAGGTTGCCCAGCGCGTAGAACCCCATCAGCGCCAGCAGCAGCGCCTTGCGCGTCCAGCCGGCGCCGAGGATCGCCAGCAGCGGCGCGCCCACCACCACGCCCAGTGCGTAGGCGCTGATCAGGTGGCCGACCTGCGGCTCGCTCACGCCCAGCGACGCCACCATGTTGGGCATCAGCCCCATGCTGGCGAACTCGCTGGTGCCGATGGCGAAGCCGCCCAGCGTCAGCGCGAACAGGATCAGCCCGATCTGGCGCGAGGTGAGCCGGTCGGAGACGGAGGGGAAGGCGAGCGGCGGCGTAACGTCCATGACGCATTATGCTGCGCCGCAACACCCTGGGTCGACCCCGCCGCTGGAACGCTGAAGGCCCGGCCGCACCGCCCGCCGGCGCGGCCCCCGGCCGGCTCAGCCCCCGCGGTACTCGGCGACCACGTCCTCGGGCGCGGGATCGGCACGGGCGCGGTTGCGGACGAAGACCACCGGGATGCGGCCGTTCATCACCGACATGACCCGGTTCGCCTCTTCCTGCGAGGACAGCGTGCTGAAGTTGGCGCGCTGCGACCGGGTATAGGGAATGCCCGCCTCGTCCAGCCGGCGCGCCAGCGCGTCGGCGCGCTGCGCGGCGTCGGACGGGCAGTTGGCCGGGGCGAAGATCACCACGTGGTGGCCCGCCTGCCCGTCCGGCAGCGGGATCTCGACGAACCCGTGCCGGCTGGCGCCGCCGCCGGGCGCATCGCCATCGCCGCCCCCGCCGACGCGCCCCGCGACCGCCTGCACGGCATCGCGCGGCACGTATTCGCGCGCGGCCAGCACCGCCAGCGCGGCGACGGCGACGAAGAACCCCACCTTCAGCACGTTCATCGGCGCGCCCCCGTCACTTGGCGACGAACTTCAGCGGCCCGGTGTACTGCGGCCACGCGATCGAGGCGGGGCCGCGCGTGTTGAGCGGCACGGCCGGCGTCTCGCCCGCCTCGTCCTGCACGCGGGCCATCAGCGTGGGCACGTAGAACGTGCTGCCGAAGATGGCGTCCTTGTAGATGACCGGATCGACCGACAGCGTGGTGGTCTTGCCGGGCTCGATCCGGAAGACCACCGCGTCCTCGTTCACGAACGCGCCACGCTCCAGCACCTTCTTCACGCTGAAGCTGGTGTGCATCTCCAGGCCGATGCCGGTGACGCGGTATTCGCCGGCCGGCAGCGCCAGGCTTTCCTGCTGGCCGTAGCGCGTCATGTGGTTGAGCGGGAAGTCGATGAACTGCTTGCTGACCATCGAGAACACGACCTGGCCGTCGCGGACGCCCCACTCCAGCCCGCCGCTCTTCAACTGCTCGTTGACCTTGGCCGGCAGTTCCCGCTCGCTGGTGAACGGCCTGACGTCCACCACCAGCGTGCCGGTCGGCGGCGGCGCCGCGACCTCGGCCTGCGGCGCCGGCGCCTGCGCCGACGCACCCGCCATCACGCCCGCCTGCAACAGCAGGCCCGCTATCCATCGACGCATGCGTTTTTCCCCTGGATGCGTGCGCTCCCCCGCGCACGCCCCCATTGTTGCGCGCCGCCATCCCCCCGCGCAACGCACCGGCGCCGTCAGCGCGCGGCCACCTTGAACGGCAGGTTGGCGTACGCGGCATGGCCCTGGCCGTCGTGCACTTCCACGAACAGCCGGTACGCGCCCGGCGCCGCCGGCGCGGCGAAGCGCACGCCGCCCGCGCCGTCGTCGGCCATCGCCACCGCCACCTGCGGCGGCACGTCCTCGCGGTCGCCGCCGATGCTGGTGGCGGTGCTTTCGTGCAGCACGGTCCAGCGGTAGCGCAGCGGATCGCCGTCGGCGTCCTGCGCATCGACCCGCGCGGCGTACGGCTTGCCCGGTTCCAGCACGACGCTGTCGGTCGCCGCCCGGCCGTCCAGCCGCAGCGGCGCGATCGACGGGGCGCGGTTGGCCGGCCAGCGGCCGGTCCAGACGTATTCCATCGCGTCCACCGCCGGTGTGCTCTCGCCGCTGGGCAGGAACAGCCCGTACCACGTCGGCGTGCGCTCCTGCTTGTCGCCCCACAGGAACACGTAGGATCCCAGGCCCTGCTTCGTGTCGGCGGCGATCACCTTTTCGTAGCGGTCCCGCAGCAGCGCCGCCTTGCGCGAGGCGTCGTCCTCGACCGGCGCCTTCCACGCGGTCAGCGGGCTTTCCCAATGGCCGGTCGGGCCCCACTCGGTGACCACGTAGGGCCCGGTCCAGCCGCTGGCCTCCAGCTTCTCCGGCAGCGCGCCGATGTCGCCGTACAGCTGGATGCCGATCAGGTCCAGCGACGGCGCGCGCGCCTTCAGCAGGTCGATCAGCGGCCGGTCGAAGCCGGCCAGCGTGGTCATCACCGGATGGGCCGGGTCCTCGCGATGGATCATGTCGGCGATCGCGCCGACCGCGTTCCACACCTTCGGGTTGTTGTAGTGCAGGTTCAGTTCGTTGCCGACCACCCACATCAGCACGGCCGGATGGTCCCGGTAGAGGACGACTTCCCGCCGGATGCGGTCGAGTTGCGCGGCCACCGCGGATGCGTCGTCGTAGTCGAAGCCGTGGCGCTCGTTGCCCACTTCGATGCCCATCGCGACCTTCAGCCCGTTGCGCTGCGCGCGGTCCAGCATCGCGCGCACCTCGGCCTCGTCGGTGCCGGTGCTCCAGGTGCGGAAGGAATTGCCGCCGCGCGCCGCCAGCGCCTCCTGGTCGCCGCTGGCCATCCCCGCGCCCTTCACGCGGAACGGCTGGCCGTCCACCAGCAACCGGTAGCCGTCGCCCCGCCGTTCGATGCGGACCTGCGAAGGCGCGGCCAGAGCCTGCGCGGACAGGCCGCAGAGCGCGAGCAACAGGACGAGGGAACGCAGCGGCATGCGGGCAGGCCTCCGGCCGGATCGGGACGCGATGGGCCGCATCATGCCACGCGCCGGCGGCCCCCCGTGCGCGGCGCTAGAATGCCGGCATGAACACCATCCTGATCCCCGTCTCCATCGGCGAACTGGCCGACAAGCTGTCCATCCTCGAGATCAAGGCCGAGCGCATCGACGATGCCGCCAAGCGCGCGCACGTGCAGGCGGAACTGGACGGCCTGCGCACGCGGTGGGACGGGCTGGCCGCCGCGCAGCCGGAACTGGCCGCGCTGAAGGACGACCTGCGCGCGATCAACGAGCGCATGTGGGACGTGCAGGACGCGCTGCGGGCGAAGGAAGCCGCGCAGGACTTCGGCGACGACTTCGTCGCCCTGGCGCGCGCGGTCGCGCAGCACAACGGCAAGCGCATCGAGGTCAAGAACACGATCAACCGCCTGGCCGGCTCGCGCTTCATCGAGGAGAAGCAGTACCAGGCCTGACGCTGGCGCGCGCTACGCCACCCCGTGGCGTTCGCGGATGGCCTGCAGCCGCTCGCGGTAGTACAGCGCATCGGCCGCCACCTTCGGCGGATGCTCGGCCAGCCAGTCCAGCGCGTCGCGCAGGATCGCCGCCTTGTCGGCTTCCGGCGCCTCCAGCGCGGTGTCCACGCGGTCCAGTTGCAGGATGATCTCGTCGCGGAGGGTCTGGGCCATGGCCGTGCTCCCGGGGGAAGGGCGCCAGCCTGCCGCAGCGCGCGTCATCGCCGTGTCAGCATCCGCTCCCCCCCCCCCGGACACCCGCCCCGCCGCTCACGCCTCCCGCGCGTCGATGGCCTGCAGCAGCTGCGTCACCCGGTACGGCTTGGGCATGAAGCGCACGCGCGCCGGCAGCGTCGGGAACTCCGAGCGCGGGTGGCCGGACGCCACGATCACGCACGCCCCCGGATGCGTGGCGATGGCCTCGGTGGCCACGTCCATGCCGGACACGTTCCCCGGCATGGTCACGTCCGACAGCACCACGTCGAAGCGCGAGCCGTCGCGCAGCCGCGCCAGCGCGTCGGTGCCGTTGATCGCCGTCACCACCTCGAAGCCGGCGATCTCCAGCGCGTCGGCGAGGATGTCGAGCAGGTCGGGCTCGTCGTCGACCAGCAGCAGGCGCCGGGTCCCGGTCATCGGCCACCCCGCGGCACCGGCAGGCAGATCGAGACCGTGGTGCCCCCGCCGACGGCGCTCGCCAGTTCCGCGAAGCCGCCGGACTGCCGCGCGAAGCCGAACACCTGGCTCAGGCCCAGCCCGCTGCCCTTGCCTACTTCCTTGGTGGTGAAGAACGGCTCGAACACGCGCGCCTGGTCCTCCGGGGCAATGCCTTCCCCATCGTCGCGGACGGACACGCAGACGAAGTCCATGTCGGGCTGGTCCAGGGCCTCCGGCCGGCGGCACCGTCGCAGGCCGGCCGTGATCGCGATGTGACCGCCCGCCGGCATCGCATCGCGACTGTTGGACACCAGGTTGAGGATCGCCGCCTCCAGCTGCTCGCGGTCCACGTCGATGTCCGGCAAGTCCGTCGGCAGCTCGCACCGCACCTCGATGCCGGCGCGGCAGGCCCGCTGCAGCAGGTCCATGGCGTCCTGGACGATGCGCGCCACCGACTGGCGCTCCGGCGACAGCACCCGCCCGCGGCCGAACGTCAGCAACTGCCGGGTGAGCAGCGCGCCGCGCTCGGACGCGCGCAGCGCGCCCTGCAGATGCTTGATCGCCTTCGGATCGTGCGCGTAGTGCCCCACCAGCTCCAGGCTGTTGATGATGATGTTCAGCAGGTTGTTGAAATCGTGGGCCAGCCCCAGCGTCAGCTTGCCGATGGCCTCCAGCTTCTGCGACTGCAGCAGCGAATCGCGCGCGGCCTCCAACCGCGCCTGCGCCTCGTGCCGCTCGGTGGTGTCGCGGGTGACCTTGGCGAAGCCGACCAGTTCGCCCGCCGACCAGATCGGATCGATGACGACGCTGGCGTGGAAGCGGGTCCCGTCCTTGCGCACCCGCCAGCCCTCGGCGGTGAAGCGGCCCTCCTCGCGCGCGATGCGCAGCCCGCGCGCCGGCAGGTCCGCGGTGATGTCCTCCGGCGTGTAGAAGCGCGAGAAGTGGCTGCCGATCACCTCCTCGGCGGTATAGCCCTTGATCCGCTGCCCACCGGCGTTCCAGCTGCGCACGTGGCCTTCGGGATCGAGCATGTAGATGGCATGGTCGTAGACCGCATCGATCAGCAGGCGCAATTGCCGTGCCTCGTTGGCCAGCGGCGGCGCGAGCGCACCGGGCCGCACGGGCGCCGCCGCGGCCAGGGCTTCGTGCGACGGCGCGGGATCTGCTGGAGCGGGCACGCGGCCTCCCTGGGATCGGTGGACGGGCATGCGGGTGAACGCCTCGTCCCCTGTCGGGGAAACCATCCCAGCGGCGGTGTATCGATGGTGTGAACGGTCCGGCGCGCCGCCCTTTGCCGCCGCCTGGAGGCCGAAGAGGTACCGCGGGCCGATCCGCCGCCAGTGACAGGCATGCAGCGGCGCGCCTGTCGGCGTCAGCCGGCGGCTCCCCGCGAGGCGAACCAGCGACGCACGGACGGCAGGAACATCATGCCGGCCACGGCGATGCGCAGGAGATGGGAGACGACCGCCAACCCGAGGAACGCCCACTCGCCGGGACGCAGCAGCAGGACGAGGCCGAACACGGCGAACACCGTCGCGAACACGACCCAGACCCGCGCCCAGGATTGCCGCCACCACAATGCCGCGCCGATCGCCAGGGCGAAGACGCCCTTGGCGACGACGGCGGCCGTCAACGGGACGCGATAAGGCAGGTCGCTGTGCAGGATCGCGATCGCCTGCAGCACGTAGACGGACAGATAGCCCACGACCGCGAGCCGGAGCGCGGGAGGCCGCTTGAGGTCCGGCGCGGGAAGCGCGGCGTCGGAAGCCTGGTAGGGATTGTCGGGCGCGCTCATGGAGTTCGTACCGGCAAGGCGTTGCTGCGCAGGGCCAACGCCTCGGTCAGCAGTACCTCGTAAAGCTGCAGGCGGATGCGCATCAGCGTCGCCGCGGTGGTGATCAGCCAGAGAACGCACAGGAACACCGCCACGCCTATCTGCCACACCGGCATGTCCAGCAGGTCGTTTCCGTTGCGCAGGAAGAGATACGCCGACACGAGTACCGGCAAGACGCCCAGCCGGTCAAGCCCGCCGGCCAGGAATCCGATCTTCGCGGTGAGCTGGCGATGGGCGATGCCCACCATCCTCTGGCGGTCGACCAGTGCGCTCTCGGATTGAACGCGCAACCAGGCAACGATCGCGCTGAAATGCGGGGCATCGTGATCCAGTTGCTCCACCTGGTCCTGCCGCCACCGCCACAGCGTCCAGCCCATCACACCGCACTGCCTGGCGATATAGGGAAGCCATGCCAGATAGACGATGGCCAGGCCGATCTGCGCCATGGACACCATCCACATCGCCGGCGCCATGATCCGCACCAGCACGAACGGCACGAGCGTGAACACGAACGCCGCCATTCCGATCGCGTTGGCGATGCGGTAAAGCGGCGGCGCATCCAGGATGGCGGTGGGTCCATCGGGCATCGCGCGCAGGCGGCGGTCCAGTTCGGCGAAGCTCAGCGTATCGTCCTGCGTCATGCCACTCCTCCCTGTGATTCCCGATCAGTGGTGCGACGGTGCCACCGACTCTTCAAGGCCCGTCCTGCGGCAAGCACAACATCAGCGCACCGATCACCTCACTGCAGCGCATGCAGGAGATGTTGCGCGACAACACCGAACAGACCAAGCAGCTCACAATGAATGCGAACCCAGAACATTGCAGCTTGCACGTTCCACGACCCATTGGACCAGGGCCAGCGGGATACATTCACTTACATGCGCATGGCATGCATCTCTGCATTTGCTATCACTCATCTACATCCGGGAAGCTTCGCTGGAAGCGGCTTGAGCGTCGGGCGCCTTCCTGCATGTACATCTACGCGCCGCGGCCGGCCTCCCGACCCTCTTGGTCGGGCTAGCATTTTCATTGTCACAGGCCATCAGCGAAACATTCTTCATGGCCTGCTGATTCATTTCCAGCTCGGAAAGACGCACTTCAAGCGCGGCGATTCGCTGCATTTGGCTATCGCCCAGTGAGTCGGCGAGCAGCGACGCGATCACTTGACCAGGATCTTCCCGCTTATCAGGTATGGACAACGGCACCAGAACCGCAAAACCAAGAAAGCCGCCCCCCAACAACAGCGCCTGCAGGTTGTATGCCAACCTAGAATCGGAATCAATGGCCGCCCCACTTAGGACAATACTGAGAACGACACTCGCCGCCGCCACAATGAGCACCATCCAGAAACCCCAACTGGGGTCCGATTTCTCCAAAGCAAATAATACGAAGGTGAACGCGCCGGCCAACAAAATTCCCGCAATGCTGGATAACATCTTGGATATTTCAGCGCGCTTCAGGACGTGCCGCTCCTGATTCATAGGGTTAATCTCCCGAACTGGCCCAAATTCCTGCATCCTTGAGCTTTAGGTTTTCCAGAACTTCCCCAAGCCCACGAACAACCGCTGCGGATGACACCTCACCATCCTCACGTGTCTGCTCCATCGCCGCCTGCAGTACCTGCACAGTGTCCTGTTGCGCATCGCCACTCAACCTCTGCAAAACATCGCCAGAATTCCCAGGATCCTCACCATGGCGATAGAAATTCATTACTTGGGGTAACACGACTAATGCGTACATATTTGATACCAGGAATATCCTGGCATCGTCCCGTACCGGGGCATCGTGAAACTCTTCTAATGCGCGCTCCACCGCTTCCCTCGTGATGCGCATGGCCCTCACTTGAGCAGCGAGTGGTCCATACGCAAAGTAGAAAGGCCGGAGGCTCATACGGCTCCAGATTTCATTGAAGATCTCTCGATACCTTCCATTCATTCCGAACACCTCCGCGACAGATTAACCATTACGGACTAACGGTGTGCGATGGAATTTCCGGCCGCAGGCACCAGACCACCCCATGTATGGGCCGTACCAGGGTATGAGCCGAAGACCACATATGGGAGCAGACAGAACCTATCCAGGACACCCCGGGTGCCCTTCGCTTATCCGGACAATGCTGATCTCCATAGAAAAACGCGTCCAACGGAAAAAAACCCGCCGCAGCGGGGCCCGTCCGTCTTCGCGCCAGCGTGCCGTCAGGCGTCCGTCGAGACCGGCGCACCCTCCTTCTTTGGCTTGCGGTCGAACCGCGCGCCCAGCGCCTGCCGCAGCGCATCCAGGCCTTCGCCGCGCCCGGCCACCTTGAGGATGCGTGTAGCCCGGGTAAGACCAAAGGCCACACCTGGGGATCGGACAGGGCCCCGTGCAAGACACCCCGGGTGCGCTTCGCCTACCTGGGCTACGCTGGCTCGTAGGCGTTGAAGATCAGCAATGCGGCGAATACGCCGATACCGACGGCCACACCGATCTTCCAGGCGAAGCCGTCGTTGTCACGGGAGGGAGCTGGGAGTGATGGGCCACGATAGGAGCGCGGACGGAACTCCACGTCCTTCATCTCTTTTTCGAACCTGGGCTCCTGAAGCTCCATGGCATCCCCTTGCCTTGTCGTCCCTATTGTTGGGTACGCTTATTTCAATCCAACCTGCGCGCCACTTCTCGATGTTGGGGTTCGCAAGCTCACCCCAACCTATGGCCTTACGCTGGCTGGTTGGATGCCCATCAACACCCTGCACGTCATTACCCTTGCTCAGCTGCAGAATTCAGATCATCGCCATCTGTGGACGCAGACCCAACTCCGATTTTTTTTAGCGCCCTTTCGAGCCTTGGCGCCAACGTCTCGCTATACGTTTTCGTAATATGTGAGCCTTGCCTGTATATCAACACATTTCCGATCACTGGCGCGCAGTGTTCCGTCGGACATATCGCATCGGAAAGATCAATGAAATCAACATTCCCCATGGTTCTCGCCGCCTTCTTGAGAGCAGCAGTGCCAGCCCCCGGGCGCCTAGGAAAGGCACACTTTGTGAGCTCCTCTCGATTGCTCTCTACGCATTCGTAGACGTTCTTCTTAGGGTGCGGATTGTCTCCAAGCGCGACTACATCAATGCCGCTATCTTCCAACTGCGTCCACCAATCCACCAATGCGGGAACGAGATCATTCTTGACAGTCCCCGGCATCCCCGAAGTGCTTCTAACCTGCGATGTGAGGACATAATCAGGCTTAACCGAATTCAGTAGCCGACTGAGGACTAGCCGATTCCATTCGTAGCATTCCTTATAAGCCTCTCCATAGACGTGAAGCATCGCAGAGTTGAATCCGCACGCTCCCTTGTTGAACAGAACAATCCGCCAACTGTTCTTCTCTGCCACTTTAATCATTGCCGGAAGCCATTGGCCGATCTTCGAATCACCGACCAATGCAATGGTTATATCCCCGGAAGGATCCCCGTAATAACACTCCTTCGGCTCACTCGATGACCTTGGCAAAAAGCAGTCCTCGTAGTACTGAGGAACATCGCTTCTAGCCATTGCGGGATCTGGGGTAATCCAGTCCACGCGATCCACAGGCTTGCCGGCGGGATTATCCCGCGCCTTGCCTTTTAGGATCATTGCACCCATGGCCTGAGGGGCATCCCGAACATCTCTTGTCTGCTGCAGGAATGCGATCATCAATGCTCCTGCGGACACAACTCCGAGCAAAGTGAAATTCAATCCCGCGCTAAGCGCGTAACGCGGATTATCCTGCATCGCCCTTGAGTGCCGAATCGGATTCTCGACGAATCGGTAAGTAAGCCAAGCCAGTGAATAGCTAATAGCCACCAAGAGAATGCAGTGCCAGGCCGCCAACTCTCCATAACTAACCTTTGCAATTTCAATTACCGGCCAATGCCAAAGGTATAGTGAATACGACAAAGCACCGATATGGATAAACAGCCTGTTTCCAAGAAGCAGACTTACACCATATCTTGATTTCGAGTAACCACTCACAATAATGGCAGCCGTACCCAAAGTAGGCAGCATAGCTGCGTATCCTGGCCATGAGATTTCGTTCGTTATAAAGACTGCAGTCAAAACCAACGCCAGAACGCCACACCATCCCATTGCCACCAAAAAAAAGTCCGGGAGCCTTCTCAATGAACTCCCCAGCATGGCAACCGCCCCCCCCGTGGCCAACTGCCACATCCTGGTAGCGGTAGAGAAGTAGGCAACGCCTTGTTCCTGCGATGTCTGATAGATGGACCATGCGAATGATGGTGTCGCCACCAGAAGCAACACGCCCCAGATCAGCGGACGTTGCCTGACCCGACCACGCAAGAGCCAGATTGCCAATACCAGAAGAGCAGGCCAGATCAGATAGTACTGCTCTTCGACGGAAAGCGACCAAAAGTGCTGCACCAAGGAAGGTTGCGAGTCCTCAGCGAGATAGTCGACCGACCGGAAGGCGAGCCTCCAATTAACGAAGTACGCCGCAGCAGCAAAGATGTCCCCCGAAGCCTCCTGCCATCTAGTCTTCGGGAGAACCCAATAGACTGCCAATGTCGTCGCAAGAAGCACTAACGCCGCAGCCGGGAATAGGCGCTTTGCACGTCGCGAATAGAATAGAACGAGCGAAATCGTCCCAGTCCTCTCCACTTCTTTCAGGAGCAGACCGGTGATAAGGAAGCCGGAAATCACAAAGAAGACATCGACACCAGCGAAGCCACCAGAAACATGCTTGATGCCGAGGTGATAAAACAGCACCATCATGATTGCAATAGCTCGCAATCCTTCGATGTCCGCTCGGAATGATGAGCTATTGCCGCCTGCTTTCTGCATTATTATCCGACGACCTTTGTTTACTTGATGCACTCAAACCGATTCAAGCTGAAAGTTTCTAACTTTGAGTGAATACTTGCTTGTGAACGATGCAAGGATGCGATTGCTATCCGATCTCTGAATGCCCAACGAACGAGTCAGGGCTTCCATCTGCAGATGATCGACGCCACCTTCAATTGGCTTCTGCTGGAGCTTGCGACTCAATTTCACCAAGCTCTTTCCAAGCCTCTTCCCGTCTATTTACCCACATTTGCTATAGCCACAATTCAAGCACGTAGCGCACCCGTCCATGATGACGAGGGCCTTGGTGCTGCACTTGTGGCAGAGCGTGGCGGAGGGGGGGAAGCTGGCGCCGTCGCCGGTGACGGCGATGTCCTCGGCGGCGCCCGGGGCGGGCGCGGCCGGTGCGGCGGCGGGGGCCGCGCTTACGTCAGCGTTTTTTTTTGCGCGGTCTTCGTACTGCTTGCGCTTCTCGGCCAGGATGGCGCGCTGGTGGGCGCTCATTTCCGGGTCGTGGATCAGGCCGATGGACTTCATGTGCTCTTCGACGATGGCGCCCAGTTCGGCGACCAGCGAGGGCATGTAGACGCCGCCGGCCTTGAAGTAGCCGCCGCGGGGGTCGAACACGGCCTTCATTTCGTCCACGAGGAAGGTCACGTCGCCGCCCTTGCGGAACACGGCGGACATGATGCGCGTGAGCGCGACGATCCACTGGAAGTGCTCCATCGACTTGCTGTTGATGAAGATCTCGAAGGGGCGGCGCAGTTCGTGCTCGGTGCCGGCGTTGAGCACGATGTCGTTGATGGTCACGTACATGGCGTGCTCCACCAGCGGGGACTTGATCTTGTAGGTGCTGCCGATCAGGACTTCCGGGCGCTCGATGCGCTCGTGCATCTGGATGATGTTGTCCTGCGGGGTTTCCTGCTCCACCGTCGCGCGCGGCACCGACGCCGCGGGGACGGGCGCCGCGGCTTCGCGCGCCTTGTCTTCCGGGGTGAGCACGCTGTAGCCCTTGATTTTCTTGTCGATCTTGACGGCCATGACGGGGGAATCCTGTTCTTGTCTTGTGTGATGTCGTGAACGGGCGGGCGAGGGCCTTCCGGGCCGGCTCCCGCCCCAACCCTCCCCCGTCGCCGGGGGAGGTGGGGTGAAGCATCAGGTCTTACTTGCGGGCCGCTTTTTTCGCGGCTTTCTTCGGGGCCTTGCGGACGGCTTTCTTCGCCGCCTTCTTGGGCGCGGCCTTCTTGGCCGCTTTCTTCACGGGCGCCTTCCGGGCGACCTTCTTCACTGCTTTCTTCGCCGCCTTCTTCGCCGGCGCCTTGCGGGCGGCGGCCTTCCCGGCGACCTTCTTCACCGCCTTCCTGGCGGCGGTCTTCCTGGTGGCTTTCTTGGTGGCTTTCTTGGCCGCCTTCTTCGCCGTCTTCTTGGCGGGCTTCTTGCCGGCCACCTTCTTCTGCAGGCTGGCGGCTTCGGCCTTGGCGGCGCTGCTGGCGGCGGCCAGCTTCTTCTTGGCCTTGGCGACGGTCTTCTTCACCGCCTTGGCGGCCTTGTCGGTGCGCTTGGCCACGGCCTTCTTCGCCTTGGCGATGTCGGCGGTGACCGTCTTGCGCGCCTTCTTGGCCGCCTTCTTCGCCTTGGCGACCGTTTCGCTGGCGGTGGCCGCGACGGCCTCGCCGATCTCGACCGCCTTGTCCTTCACGCTTTCGGCCGCGCCGGAAAGCGTCGCCGTGACACCATTACCGTTGCTCATGTTGCCCTCCTGTGGGCGAGGTTCGTGACGCTGCCGATGCTATACCCGATGGCGCGGGGTGGAACGGTGAAGCGGGTGGAACGTGGTTCGCCTCGCCCTTTTCCCACGGCGGGGGAAGGGCGCGCCCCGGACGGGGCCGGGACGGTCGCGGAGCCTGCGCCCGCGAAGGCCGGATCCGGACCGGGGACGCCGCGGGCGAAGGCCGGAAGCGATCCGCCGCGCGCGTCCCCTGGCCTGCCCCGCGGGGCATCCTCTCCCGGGGACGGGAGAAGGGGGTCAGAACTTGCCGTAGTAGCCTTCCTTCAACGCATCGAACAGGTTGGCGGCGGTGTGCATCTCGCCGTCGTACTCGATCTGTTCGTTGCCCTTCACCTCGATGACGTTGCCGTCTTCCAGCTCGAAGCGGTAGGTGGTGTTCTCCAGGTCGGCTTCCTTCACCAGCACGCCCTGGAAGGCGGCCGGGTTGAAGCGGAACGTGGTGCAGCCCTTCAGGCCCTGCTGGTGGGCGTAGCGGTAGATGTCCTTGAACTGCTCGTAGGGATAGTCGGTGGGGACGTTGGCGGTCTTGGAGATGGAGCTGTCCACCCACTTCTGCGCGGCGGCCTGCACGTCCACGTGTTCCTTGGGCGTGATGTCGTCGGCGGCGATGAAGTACTCCGGCAGCCTGGCCTCGGCGTCGTCGCTGAACGGCATCGCCTTGGGGTTGACCAGTTCGCGGTAGGCCAGCAGTTCGTAGGAGTAGACGTCCACCTTCTCCTTGGTCTTCTTGCCTTCGCGGATCACGTTGCGGCTGTAGTGGTGCGCGAACGAGGGCTCGATGCCGTTGCTGGCGTTGTTGGCCAGCGACAGGCTGATGGTGCCGGTGGGGGCGATGGAGCTGTGGTGGGTGAAGCGGCTGCCGATCTCGGCCAGTTCGTCCACCAGGTCCGGAGCCACGGTGGCCACGCGCTGCATGTAGCGGCTGTAGCGGGCGTGCAGGACCTTGCCGGGGATCTCCTGGCCGACCTTCCAGCCGTCCTTCGCCATTTCCGGGCGCTGGCGCAGCATGGCGGCGGTGACGGTGAACAGTTCGTCCATGATCGGGGCGGCGCCCTTCTCCTTGGCCAGCGCCAGGCCCATCTCCCAGCCGGCCACGGCCATCTCGCGGGCGATGGCCTCGGTGAACTCGCAGGACTCGGGGCTGCCGTACTTGTGCCTGAGCATGGTCAGCGTGCTGCCCAGGCCCAGGAAGCCCATGCCGTGGCGGCGCTTGCGCAGGATCTCCTGGCGCTGCTGCTCCAGCGGCAGGCCGTTCACTTCGACCACGTTGTCGAGCATGCGGGTGAACACGCGCACGACTTCCTTGTATTCCTCCCAGTCGAAGCGGGCCTGGTCGGTGAACGGGTCGCGCACGAAGGTGGTCAGGTTGACCGAACCCAGCAGGCAGGCGCCGTAGGGCGGCAGCGGCTGCTCGCCGCAGGGGTTGGTGGCGCGGATGGTCTCGCACCACCAGTTGTTGTTCATCTCGTTGACGCGGTCGATCAGGATGAAGCCCGGCTCGGCGTAGTCGTACGTCGAGACCATGATCATGTCCCACAGGTGGCGGGCGCGGATGTGGCCATAGATCTTGCAGGCCACCAGGCCGTCGTCGCGGACGATGTAGTTCTTGTGGGTGGGCCACTCGCGCCAGACGACCTGGGCGGCGTCCTCGACGTCGATGTCGCCCTTCTCCTTGATGTTCACCGGGAACACCAGCGGCCAGTCGGCGTCCTGGTCCACGGCCTGCATGAAGCCGTCGGTGATCAGCAGCGACAGGTTGAACTGGCGCAGGCGGCCGTCCTCGCGCTTGGCGCGGATGAAGTCCTTCACGTCCGGGTGCGAGATCTCGAACGTGCCCATCTGCGCGCCGCGGCGGCCGCCGGCGCTGGAGACGGTGAAGCACATCTTGTCGTAGATATCCATGAAGGACATCGGGCCGGAGGTGTAGGCGCCGGCGCCGGCGACGAAGGCGCCCTTGGGGCGCAGGGTGCTGAACTCGTAGCCGATGCCGCAGCCGGCCTTGAGGGTCAGGCCGGCTTCGTGGACCTTCTCCAGGATGCCGTCCATCGAGTCCTCGATGGTGCCGGAGACGGTGCAGTTGATCGTGCTGGTGGCCGGCTTGTGCTGCTGGGCGCCGGCGTTGGAGGTGATGCGGCCGGCGGGGATGGCGCCGCGGCGCAGCGCCCACACGAACCGCTCGTACCAGTAGGCGCGCTTCTCGGGGGTGGCTTCGGCGTCGGCCAGGGCGCGGGCCACGCGCTGGTAGGTGCCGTCGATGTCGGCGTCCAGGGCCTCGCCCTGCTTGGTCTTCAGCCGGTACTTCTTGTCCCAGATGTCCTGGGACGCCGGCTGCATGGGGATCAGGGTGGGCTGCTCCGTCTTGATCGCCTCGAGGCGCACCGTACTCATGGTTGTGTTGTTCTCCTTAAAACGACTGGAACCCGTAGTGGCTGTGGCGGGTGGGCGGCCGGCCCACCCGCCGCGATTCATCGCGGACCGTTACATGGCGGACGACGGCGACGGCAGCGCGGGCCGCCGCACGGGGTGCGCCGTCCTGGTTGCCGGAATATGGACGTGGGACCTGCAATCGACCATGCAATCGCCGTTGTACCCACCGCTTCCCTCGCCTTCATGCGCCAATCCCCAGAGGCGCCCGAATTCCCAAGCATCCGCCTGAAAAAACACCACCGCTTGGGCCCGCTCCATGCTGGACCGCAACATCTTGTGTCCGCACGAAGCATGCAAACTACCCCCGGGGTGCCCCCCTGTCAACCGGATTGACATGACCATCGCATGACGGCAAACCCACCGTCCGTCATCAGGCGCGAGGCCGCGCCGGCGGGCCGAGCGGGCTGAACTTCATTGCCGGTTTAGGGGTCCGTCAGCAGACTCATTCAGCTTGGCCGGGCACCCCCGCCCGGCCGGTTTCCCTCCCTTCGACGCAACGACCTGCCGACCGACCATGAAGAAAGCGCTGCGCCCGTTTCCCACCCTGCTGGCCCTGACCGCCGCCGCCGCGTTCGGCGGATTCGCCGCCACCGGCCTGAACGACCTGCTGCAGAAACCGGCCCAGGCCGCGCCCGCCGCAACGGCCGCCGCGGTCCCGGCGGCCGCCGCCCTGCCCACCGCGGTGGACGGGCAGGTGCTGCCGTCGCTGGCGCCGATGCTCAAGCGCGTCACCCCGGCGGTGGTCAGCGTGTACAGCCGGCAGACGGTGCGGGTGGCCAGCCCGCTGGGGCCGTTCGGGGACGATCCGGTGTTCCGCCGCCTGTTCGGCATCCCGGACATGCCGCGCGAGCGGGTGGAGCGCGCGCTGGGCTCGGGGGTGATCGTGGACGCCGGGCGCGGCTACGTGCTGACCAACCACCACGTGGTGGAGAACGCCGACGGCGTGTCGGTCACGCTGAGCGACGGACGCCAGGTGGAGGCCGAGTTCATCGGCTCGGACCCGGACACCGACGTAGCGCTGATCCGCATCCCCACCCAGGGCCTGACGGCGGTGCCGATGGCCAACAGCGACCAGTTGGAGGTGGGCGACTTCGTGGTGGCGATGGGCAACCCCTACGGCCTGGGCCAGACGGTCACCTCGGGCATCGTCTCGGCGGTGGGCCGCAGCGGCATCCCGGTGGCCGGCTACCAGAACTTCATCCAGACCGACGCCTCGATCAATCCCGGCAACTCCGGCGGCGCGCTGGTCAACCTGCAGGGCCAGCTGGTGGGCATCAACACCGCCAGCTTCAACCCGCGCGGCAGCATGGCCGGCAACATCGGCCTGGGCTTCGCCATCCCGATCAACCTGGCGCGCGGGATCATGGACCAGCTGATCGCCAACAACGGCGTGGTGCGGCGGGGCACGTTCGGGGTGGAAGCGCAGGACGTGGACGAGCGCGTCGCGCGCGGCCTGGGCCTGGACACGCCGCGCGGCGCGCTGGTGACGCGCGTCTACCCGGGCTCGGCCGCCGCCGCCGCGGGCCTGCAGCCGGGCGACGTGGTGGTGTCGGCCAACGGCCAGCGCATCGACAACCGCGCCGCCCTGCACAACTTCGAGGGCCTGCAGCCGGTCGGCACCCGCGTCGCGCTGGACGTGCGCCGCGACGGCAAGCCGTTGCAGCTCAACGTGGCACTGAAGGAGGGCGTGCGTTCGCTGGACGGCGCGGCGATCGACCCGCGCCTGACCGGCGCCACGCTGAAGGAACTGGACGAATCCGCGCGCCAGCAGTTGCGCGCGATGTTCCGCAACAGCCAGGGCGGCGTGCAGGTCAGCAACGTGGCGCGCAACAGCCGTGCCTGGAACAGCGGCCTGCGCGCGGGCGACATCGTGGTAGCGAGCAGCAGCGGCGAGTTCGGCGACCTGGCGGGCTTCCGCGCCAGCTTCGAGCGCGCGCCGCCGCAGTTGGTGCTGGGGATCCGCCGCGGCAACGGCAGCGGCCGCCTGCTGATGGAATGACGCGCGCGGCGGTGGACGGGCATAACAGCCCGTTCACCGCGTTGCATTAGAGTGGCCCCCTCCCTCACCCGCAGGAGTCGACCGATGAGCACCCCCACTTCCACCGATGCCCTGAAGTCCAACCTGGGCGAAGCCGGCGCGCACCTGAAGTCGGCCGCCTCCGCCGCCGGCGAGGCGATCAAGGGCGCCGCCAGCGCGGCGGGCGACGAGCTGCGGCTGGGCAAGGCCAACGTCAAGGCCGAGCTGGCCGACAGCGCGCTGTCCGGCCTGGCCGCGGCCGAAGTCGGCGGCGGCGCCGCGCGCGAGCAGGTGGACGCGCTGATGGACAAGGGCCGCGACCTGATCGACAGCGCCGCCGACCTGATCCGCGAGCGCCCGCTCGCCTCCTTCGGCGTGGCCTTCGCCGCCGGCTGGATCATCGCCAAGCTGGCGCGCAGCGGCGGCGGCGACAAGTAAGCCCGCCGCGTGAGCGACGCGCCCCGCGAACCCGACGACGCCGGCACGCCCGGCGACGTCCCGCCGCCGGACCTGGGCGACAGCCTGAAGCAGGTCGGCGCCGCCGGCCGCGCGGCCTACGGCTCGGCCAAGGACACCGGCCGCGCATTGCGCGCGCTGGCGTCGGCCGACTTCGCGCTGGCGCGCAGCGCCTTCGGCCGCGCGCTGGCCTGGGCCGGCGTGGCCATCGTGTTCGGCGCCTCGGCCTGGCTGCTGATCGCCGGCGCGTTGATCGCGCTGATGCAGCGCTTCGGTTTCTCGTGGCTGCAGTCGCTGTCGCTGGCGGCGTTCGTCAGCGTGGCGGCGACCGCGTTCGCCGTGTGGCGGGTCGGCCGCTACTTCGACTACACCGGCATGCACGCCACCCGCCGGCAGCTGTCCAAGCTGGGGCTGTTCGACGAGGACGCCCCGGCCGACGACGACGACCCGCCACCCGGCCCCGCGCCCGCGCCGCCGCGCGCGGCCGATCCCGGAGGCGCGTGATGCGCTTCGAACAGCTGCTTCAACATGTCCAGCGCGCGGAGCAGCGGGTGGAACTGCGCGCGGCGCACACGCACGCGCAATGGACCACCCTGAAGCAGGCCTGGCGCGCAGGCTGGACGCCGGGTCGCATCGTCATCGCCGGCCTGGTCAGCGGCTTCCTGGTGGGGCGCGCCGAACCGCTGCGCGCGCTGACCGGCGCGCGCTGGATGCAGATGTTCACCGCCGTCTCCAGCTTCATCGCCACCGCCCAGGCCGCCGCCGCCGCGGACCAGGCCGAGGAAGCCGTCGACACCGCGCAGGACGTGCAGGACCGGGCCGAGGGCGCGCAGGCCGAGGAAGAGCCGCTGGTCGACGCGGCCTTCGAGGAGGACGAGATCGTGGTCACCGCCCCGCGCCCGGCGGAAGCGGCCACCGAGCTGTCCGAACGCTGATCCCCGCCCTTTACCGCTCCCTGTAGGAGCGACGTGAGTCGCGACCGCACGGACGAAAGGTCCCGGATACTCCCCATGGTCAGCCATCGGCACGACGCGACCGGGCCCGTTTTCGCGGGCGTGGCCCAGGGGTGCGGCAACGCCGGCCGTGCGGTCGCGACTCACGTCGCTCCTACAGGGAGGCCGCCACAATCGGCTATCCCTTCCGGCGATCCGTCCATGAGCCCACCCTCCGTTCCCGGCGCACCGCTTCCCGAGGCCACGCCCCCGCTACCCGCCCCTCCCGCGCCGCGCCCGCGCGCCTCCGTGCCGCTGCTGGTGCTGGCGACGCTGGCCGTGGGCTACACGCTGTGGGCGGCGCAGGAAGTGCTGCTGCCGGTGCTGCTGGCGATGTTCTTCGCGCTGGTGGGCAACCCGATCATCCGCGTGCTGCGGCGGCTGTACGTGCCGCGCTTCCTCGCCGCGCTGGTCGTGCTGTTGGGCGGCATGACCGGCGCCGGCCTGCTGGCGCACAAGATGCTGCCCTCGGCGATGGAATGGGCGCAGCAGGCGCCGCGCGAGATGCGCCAGCTGGCGCCCAAGCTGCGCGAACTGACCCGGCCGGTGCAGGAGGCGAACAAGGCCGCCGAGAACTTCGCGCGCGCCGCCGGCGGGCAGACCGGCCGGCAACCGCAGGTGGTGCACACCGCGCCGCAGGACGACCCCTACCGCAAGCTGCTGGCCACGCCGCGCTTGCTCGCCTCGCTGCTGGCGGTGGTGCTGCTGACGTTCTTCTTCATGGTCTACGGCGAGAACCTGCAGCGCAACGCGATCGCGCTGCTGCCCGGGCGGCAGCAGAAGAAGTTCACCGTGGAGATCCTGCATTCCATCGAGCGCGAGGTGTCGCGCTACGTGCTGACCATCAGCGTGATCAACACCGTGGTGGGCCTGGTGTTCGCCTGCGTGCTGTACCTGCTGGGCCTGCCGCTGGCCGAGGCGCTGCTGTGGGGCACGATGGCGGCGCTGCTGAACTTCGCGCCGTACGTGGGGCCGCTGGTCGGGATGGTGGCGATGCTGCTGGTGGGCTTCATCAGCTTCGAACAGCCGTTGCAGTCGCTGCTGCCGGCCATCGCCTACCTGGTGCTGCACACGATCGAGGGCCAGATCGTCACGCCGATCGTCCTCGGCCGGCGGATGGCGCTGTCGCCGCTGGTGCTGATCCTGGCGCTGATGGTGTTCGGGTGGCTGTGGGGGATCGTCGGGTTGCTGCTGGCGGTGCCGTTGCTGGTGTGCGTGAAGCTGGTGCTGGCGCGGGTGGAGGGGATGGAGGGGTGGGCGCGGTTGCTCGAATAGAGAAGGTTCCCCGCGCGAGTTATCGGCGCACCCGGACCGGTTCGAGCCCCTCTCCCATCGGGAGAGGGGTTGGGGTGAGGGGCAACGAAGTCCGTCGCCTTCTCTTGCTTCGGATTGGAACAACGTCCGCGATCACTTTGGTTTGATGGCCCTGCGGCCAGGCTCGCTGCCGCGGGCAGATGGCGCCGCTCGCCGCGGGGGCATTACTTTCTTTGCTTGTGCAAAGAAAGTAACCAAAGAAAGCACACCCCCGGCGGTCCGCCCGCCGCAAGCGGCGGGTGCGCAGTCCCGGCGGAAATTTTCGTAAGGGCCATCCTGGCCCATACGAAAACGGCGCACATCCTTGTGCGCCGCCCCTGACGGGGTTTGACCCGCCGGGACTGCCGGACCTAAAGGGGGCCCCGAAAAGCGATGCGGATACAGCCGGAGCCCAGCAGGCTCCGCGTTTGCTGCCACAACACAGGAGCGCTATCAGCAATAAAAGCAGGCATCACTTCATGGCCGTCGCCTTGCCGTTGCTGTTGCTTCCCGCTTTGGGGCCCCATCTAGGCGCGGCGAGGGGACCGGGTAAACCCGCAGGGCGGCGCGCACGATGCGCGCCGTTTTCGTATGGCACAGGGATGTGCCTTACGAAAATTCCCGGTCACCTCGCGGACCCGGAGCGCGCAGCGCGGAGGGCGCGCCGCCTGGGGTGTGTTTCTTTGCTTCTTTCTTTGCACAAGCAAAGAAAGAAGGCCTCCGCGGCGAGCGGCGCCATCTGTCCCGCAAGGGAAAACCAACCCGTCAGGCCACTGACCAGGCTATTCGACCAATACGGCGTTTCACCGCGCTCTTGTAACCGCAATGAGCCCGCACAGGCGACGGGCTTCGTTGCCCCTCACCCCAACCCCTCTCCCGGAGGGAGAGGGGCTCTAGGGGCTTCTCGGCGGGCGTGTGCCTGGAGAGCATCCAGCGGGGCCAGTGCCGGCATACAGGAAGCAAGGCGTCGCGCCGGAAGCCAAACCCGCCGCGTTCACCGATCCTGTGCATCCCGCGTTCGCTCCGCACGCTGCAACGCCGCGCACAGCCAAGCCCGCCCACGCCATTGCCCCATTCCCAGAAACGTAACCGCTTCCCCGACATGCCCTCTCCCACCAGACCCCCCGCAAATCTTGCCAGAGACCCACGCAAGGGAAAGAAGCCGGAACCGCCCCCCGCAACAAAGAGCCCCGCCGGTGAAGAGCCCCCCGCAACGGCTGGGATAGAATCGCCCCCGTGAGCTTCCCCGTCCGCGCCATCACCCTCGACCTCGACGACACCCTGTGGCCGTTCGCCCCCATCGGCGCGCGGATCGAGCGCGTGCTCGACGACTGGCTGCGCGAACACAGCCCGGCGACGGCCGCGATGTTCCCGGTCGAGCGCATGCGCGCCGTGCGCGAGCAGGTGTTCGCCGCGCACCCGCAGCACAAGCACGACCTCAGCCTCCTGCGCCGGATGACGCTGGAACACGCCCTGCGCGAGAGCGGCGCCGACCTGGCGCTGCTGGAACCGGCCTACCAGACCTTCTACACGGCGCGCAACCAGGTGGAGTACTACCCCGACGCCCTGGCCGCGCTGGAGCGCATCGCCACGCGCCTGCCGGTCGCCGCGGTGACCAACGGCAACGCCGACCTGCAGCGCATCGGCCTGGGCCACCTGTTCAAGCACCAAGTCCATTCGCGCGAGCACGGCGCGGCCAAGCCGGAGGCCAGCATCTTCCATGCCGCCTGCGGCCTGCTCGGCGTGCCGCCGGGCGAGGTGCTGCACGTGGGCGACCACATCGAGCTGGACGTCGTCGGCGCGGCGCGCGCGGGACTGCGCAGCTGCTGGATCAACCGCCCGGAAGACCACGGCGGCCGTCCGCAGGCCTGGCCGCACGACGCGTTGCGGCCGGACCTGGAATTCAGCACCCTTGCCGCGCTGGCCGACTGGCTGGACGCCCACCCCTCTTTCGCCACGGAACACGCCGCCGCATGAGCGCCGCCCTCGCCTACACCGGATCGTCCGCCACCGCCCGCCCGCTGCACGTGCTGGAGCGCGCGCAGCTGGCGGCGTGGCGCGCGGCGCAGCCGCCGGCCGTCAACGCGTGGATCGACGCGCAGAGCTTCGCCGCCGCGCCGGGCTCGCTGCTGCTGCTGCCGGGCGAGGACGGCCTGGCCGGCGCGGTGATCGGCATCGGCGACGCGCTGGACCCCTACGCCTACGGCCATGCCCCGTTCGGCCTGCCGGCGGGCGACTGGCGCCTGGCGAGCGAGCTGTCGCCCGAGGCACGCAACGCGCTGCAACTGGGCTGGGGCCTGGGCAGCTACCGCTTCGACCGCTACAAGCAGCCGCCGCGCAAGCCGGCGCGGCTGGTGCTGCCGCAGGCCGACGCCGAGGCGCTGGACCTGCTGGCCGCGAGCCTGCAGGTGCGCGACCTGGTCAACACGCCGACCGAACACATGGGCCCGGACGAACTGGAAGCGGCGGTGCGCGACCTGGCCGACGCGCACGGCGCGCAGGTCGACGTCGTCGCCGGCGATGCGCTGCTGGCGCAGAACTTCCCCGCCATCCACGCGGTCGGCCGCGCCTCGCACCGCGCGCCGCGGCTGATCGCGCTGCGCTGGGGCGACGCCGCGCATCCACACGTCGCGCTGGTCGGCAAGGGCGTGTGCTTCGACACCGGCGGGCTGGACATCAAGCCGGCCGACGGCATGCGCAACATGAAGAAGGACATGGGCGGCGCCGCGCACGCGATCGCGCTGGCGCGCCTGGTGATGGCGCGCCAGCTGCCGGTGCGGCTGACCCTGCTGGTGCCGGCGGTGGAGAACAGCATCGGCCCGGACGCGTTCCGCCCCGGCGAGGTGATCGCCACCCGCAAGGGCGTCAGCGTGGAGATCGACAACACCGACGCCGAAGGCCGCGTGATCCTGTGCGACGCGCTGACCTACGCCGGCGAGCAAGCGCCGGAGCTGCTGCTCGACTTCGCCACCCTGACCGGCGCCGCGCGCATCGCGCTGGGCCCCGACCTGCCGGCGCTGTTCGCCAACGACGACGCGCTGGCGAATGACTGGATCTCCGCCGGCGAGCGCATGCGCGACCCGGTCTGGCGCATGCCGCTGTGGCGGCCGTACCTGCGCTACCTGACCAGCAACATCGCCGACCTGGCCAACGCCGGCTCGCGCATGGCCGGCGCGGTGACCGCCGCGCTGTACCTGGAACGCTTCGTGCCCGACGGCCTGGCGTGGGCGCACCTGGACGTCTACGCCTGGAACGACAGCGATCGCCCCGGCCGCCCCGCCGGCGGCGAAGCCCTGGCCCTGCGCAGCGCCTACGCCATGCTGAAGGCGCGCTACGGCGGCTGAAGCTTCCGGCTCCCTGGCGGGCTGCGGTGGGAGCGACGTCAGTCGCGACGGGTCGGGGAGAAGCGGTTTCGCCGCGGATGACGCGGATGGATGCGGACAAGCCATCAACGAGGCCGTGAACGCATTCGCGCATGCGGCGCTTGATTTGTATCTTCGGGTTGCCCGTCGCGACTGACGTCGCTCCCACAGAAGCCAAGGGGCGCCGGCGCAAAAGGCTGTCGACACGGATCAAGGCGGATGAACGCGGATAGGGCGTTTTTCATCGCCTCTCATCCGGATCGAACCGCCTGACCTCCCGGAACGCGATCCATTCCCACGCCAAGGCCAGGCTCCCGACCAAGCCACCCTCCACGCTGTAGGAGCGACGTAAGTCGCGACCACGGCCCCCAATTGGCGTGGTCAAGGATCGGCACGGACGAACACGCCCCAAGCATTCGCTTTCGATCCGCACTTTTCCGCGTTGATCCGTGTCCAACACCTTCCCAAGGCAGACGGTCGCGACTTACGTCGCTCCTACATTCGCTCCGATGGGGCGGCGCTAAAGCCAGCCGCGCTGGCGGGCGAGGCGGTAGGCTTCGATGCGGTTGGCCACGCCCAGCTTGCCGATGGCATCGGACAGGTAGTTGCGCACGGTGCCCTGCGACAGGTTCAGCTGCTTCGCGATGTCTCCGGCCGACTGGCCCTCGCCCGCCAGCCGCAGCACCTGGCGCTCGCGATCGTTGAGCGGGTCCGCGTCGGACCAGGCTTCCACCGCGAGCTGGGGATCGATGGCGCGGCCGCCGCGATGCACCTTGCGCAGCGCCTCGGCCAGGTCCTCGGCCGGCGCGTCCTTCAGCAGGTAGCCCGACACGCCGGCATCCAGCGCGCGCCGCAGGAAACCGCCGCGGGCGAACGTGGTGACGATGACGACCTTGCACGGCAGCGCCTGCCGCTGGATGCGCTGCGCCAGTTCCAGCCCGCTCAGGCCGGGCATCTCGATGTCGGTGACCAGCAGGTCGGGCTTGAGCCGTTGCAGTTCGCGCCACGCGGCTTCGCCGTCGGCGGCGCTGCCCACCACCTCGATGTCGCTTTCCATGCCCAGCAGTGCGGTGAGCGCACCGCGCACCATGGCCTGGTCTTCGGCTAGCAGCACGCGGATCATCGGCGGACCGGAAAGGGAGGGAGGCCGGACACGCTAGCAAATCGCCCCGCGCAGCGGGAGCTCGGCCATAACGACTGCAGGCGCGACGTGAGTCGCGACCGCACGCCCAACCGGTGCGACGTCGCGCAAACGACGCACGGCACGGCGCGCATGAGTAGTGTTTCTCTGCCCGCCGAGGTTTCCGGACGCATCGATCGTGCGGTCGCGACTCACGTCGCTCCTACAGGGGTTTCCTGCGGGGCCGCCGGTGCGTCACGAGTATCGACCGACGGCAGCGGCAGGGTGATCTCCACGCACGTCCCCTGGCGCAGGGTGGAATCGATGCGCAGGCGGCCGCCGCACGATTCCACGCGTTCGCGCATGCCGGTCAGGCCGTTGCCGGGCACGGTGGCGCTGCCGACGCCGTTGTCGCGGATCCGCAGCTGCACGTGCCCGGACAGGCAGGCTAGCGTCACTTCGGCCAGCGTGGCGCGCGCGTGGCGCTGGATGTTGGTCACCGCCTCGCGCAGGCCCAGCGCCAGCACGGTTTCCAGTTCCGGCGGCACCGCCGCTTCCTGCGCCTCGTAGCGCAAGGTCACGCCGTCCGATTCCAGCAGCAGTTTCGCCGAGGCGAGTTCGGCCGCCAGGCCGGCCGCGCGGATGCCGGTCACCGCGCGCCGCACCTGCGCCAGCGCGTCGCGCGCGACGCGGCTGACGTCGACGATCTCGCGCCGCGCGGCCTGCGGGTCGCGCTCGACCAGGCGCCCGGCCAGGTCCGACTTCAGCGCCACCAGCGACAGCGTGTGGCCGAGCAGGTCGTGCAGGTCGCGGCCGATGCGCTCGCGTTCGGCCAGCGCGGCCAGGCGGCGGACTTCGTCGTGCGAGAGCTTGAGTTCGGCGCGCTTGCGCACGGTCTCGGCCTGGAAGTAGTTGCCGGTGAACACCGCCACCGCCAGGATCGCCGTCACCGCCGGCACGAAGGCGGGGAAATGCAGCCACGCGGCCAGCGCGCAGTACGCGCCCAGCAGCAGCGCCAGCACGCCCAGCCGCATCCACGGCATGCCCGGCAGCAGCGCGGCGAACGCCGCGGCGTAGATGACGTAGGTGTTGGAGAACGCGTTGAACGCCATCAGGCCGTAGCCCAGCGCGGCGATGCCGAGCGTGCACAGCACGCGCGCCATCGCGCTGCCGCGGTAGGCGAGGAAGTACATCGGCAGGAACACCGCGACCGACGCCAGCGTCGGCCACAGGTACCAGCGCACGCCCTCGCCCCAGCTGGCGTTGGACGGCACCAGCATCGGCACGAACAGGAACACCAGGTAGCCCAGCAGCAGGATGGGCATCCAACCCAGGCCCAGCGCCTCGGGCACGAGCCGGTCGCGCAGGCGGGTGAGCGCGCGCAACGCGGGGGAAGCGGACAGGTCCATGGACGACTCCTTGCCGGCGCGCCGGCTCATTGCGCGAGACGGCGGCGGGCGAGCACGAAGAACAGCGCGGTGACTGCCGCCAGCACGCCGGCGTGCAGCCAGACCGGACGCCCTTCGTCCACGCCGGCCGCCCTCTGCGCGATCTGCGCCAGATGATACGCCGGCCACGCGGGCGCGGCGGCCTGCAGGAACGGCGGCAGCAGCGTCAGCGGTACCCACAGCCCGGACAGGAACGCCATCGGCAGGTAGACCAGGTTGATCAGCGCGGGCGCGCCGCGACCGCCCACGCACGTGCCGAGCCACAGGCCGAGCGCGCTGAACGGCAGCACGCCCAGCAGGCAGGTCGTGGCCAGCGCCAGCCAGCGCATCGGCGAAAGCCGCACACCCGCCACGCCGGCCGCCAGCGCGCCGAGCAGCAGCAGGATGATCGCGGCGAACAGCATGGCCATCGCCATCTTCGCCACCAGGTACGCGCCCGGCGGCATCGGCTGCGCGCGCTTGAGCGTGAGCAGGCCCTGCTCGCGGTCCAGCGCGACCGTCACGCCGAAGCCGAACAGCGCCACGCCCATCACACCGAACACGGCGTAGCCGGCCAGCAGGTACTGCGCCGCCATCGGACCGCCCCGGCCGCCCAGCAGCACCCCGAACAGCAGGTAGAACACGGGCGGGAACAGCAGGCACGGCAGCGAGAACGAGGGCGTGCGCAGCAGGCGCAGAAACTCGTAGCGCGCTTCCAGCAGGTAGGCGCGCACGGGGGAGAACGCAGCGGCAGCGGTGGTGTCCATCACGCGGCCTCCTCCTGCGCGGCGTCGCGGGTGAGCGCGAGGAAGGCGTCGGACAGGCCGGCGCGCTGCACTTCCAGGTCGGACAAGCCGGCGTCCTCGGCCAGCAGGCGGCGCACGATGGGTTCGGCGGCCTCGGCCACGATCTGCAGCCGTTCGCCGTCGTGCCGCGCGTCCTGCACGCCCGGCCAGCCCCGCACCCGCGCGACCGGCAGGGCGCTGGCGCAGCGGATGCGGCGCTGGGCCACGCGCGCGCGGACCTGCGCCACCGTGCCGTCGGCGACCACGCGACCGTGGTTGACCACCACCACGCGGTCGGCCAGGGCTTCGGCCTCCTCCAGGTAGTGGGTGGTGAGCAGCACGCCGCAGCCTTGCGCGCGGAGTTCGCGGATCGCCTCCCACAGCGTCTGGCGGGCGTCGATGTCCAGGCCGGTCGTGGGTTCGTCGAGGAACAGCAGGTCCGGCCGGCCGCACACCGCCAGCGCGAACTGCACGCGGCGCTGCTGGCCGCCGGACAGCCGGCCGTAGCGGCGCGCCATCAACCCGCCGAGCCCGGCCAGCGCGACCACGTCGGCGACGCTGCGCGGCCGCGGGTAGTAGCTGCGCGTCAGTTCGAGCAGTTCGTGCACCTTGAGCGTGTCCGGCACGGCGGCGGCCTGCAGCATCACGCCGACGCGGCGGCGCGCGGCCAGGTCCTGCGGCGGCAGCCCGAACAGTTCCGCGGTGCCCGCGCCCGGACGCTGCAGGCCCAGCAGCAGGCCGATCGCGGTGGTCTTGCCCGCGCCGTTGGGGCCCAGCAGCGCCAGCACCTGCCCGGCCGGCAGCGCCAGGTCCAGACCGTCCAGCGCCAGCGTCGTGCCGTAGCGGTGGCGCACGCCGCGCAGGCGGGCCAGCGGTGCGGGAATCGGGGTCGCCATGTCCATGCCACGCGCTCGTCGGTAAGGTGCGGGCATCGTGCCCGCGCATCCGGGGCGTGACGAGTGCGGGACCTCAGGCGAATCAGGTGACAGGTGTCACTGGGATCGCGGCGCGCGCTGGCCCAGGATGCGTCCCGTGGCGGCCCGGACCGGCCGCTCTCGCAGGAAGTGACTTCCGGCAACTAGGCTTCCGTTACCCTAGCTGGTCACACTTTCCCGCATTCACCGTCTGGATACGCGATGAACAGCTCTGCCGACCTGCTGAAGGAACTCCGCATCGACCGCAAGGCGCCGCCGCCGGCCCCGCCGTCGCGCCGCGGCCTGTGGATCACCCTGGGCGCGGTGGCCGCCCTGCTCGTGCTGCTGGCCGGCGGCTGGGCGCTGTTCGGCCGCGAGCAGGCGGTCGAGGTGCGCACCGCCCCGGTGGTGGCGCTGGGCAACGGCGGCGCCGCCGCCTCGGTGCTCGACGCCTCCGGCTACGTCGTCGCCCGCCGGATGGCCACGGTCTCGGCCAAGGTCACCGGCAAGGTGCAGGAAGTGCTGATCGAGGAAGGCATGCAGGTGCAGGCCGGCCAGGTGCTGGCGCGGCTGGAGCCGGTCGACGCCGCCGCCGACCGCGCGCTGGCGCAGAGCCAGCTGCAGGCCGCGCGCAGCCAGAGCGCCGGCGTGCAGGCGCAGCTGGTGGAAGCGGAGGCCAACGCCCGCCGCCTGTCCTCGCTGGCGGCGCAGCAGCTGGTGTCGAAGGCGCAGTACGACCAGGCCGTCGCGCAGCGCGACCTGCTGCGCGCGCAGCTGGCCACCGCCCAGCGCAACGCGACCGCCGCCGCCGACCGCCTGAAGATCGCCGACATCGGCGTGGACAACACCGTGGTGCGCGCGCCCTTCGCCGGCGTGGTGATCGCCAAGGCCGCGCAGCCGGGCGAGATCGTCTCGCCGCTGTCGGCCGGCGGCGGCTACACCCGCACCGGCATCGGCACCATCGTGGACATGGATTCGCTGGAGGTGGAGGTCGACGTCGGCGAGGCCTACATCGGCCGCGTGAAGGCGAAGATGCCGGTCGAGGCGACCCTGAATTCCTACCCGGACTGGAAGATCCCGGCCGAAGTCATCGCCATCATCCCCACCGCCGACCGCGGCAAGGCGACGGTGAAGGTGCGCGTGGCGCTGAAGGAGAAGGATCCGCGCATCGTGCCCGACATGGGCGTCACGGTGAGCTTCCTGGAGAAGGCGCAGGATGCCGGTGCGGAACCGGTGCGCGGCGTCCGCGTGCCGGCGGCCGCGATCGTGCAGCGCGACGGCGGCGACGCCGCGTTCGTCGTGGGCAGCGAGGACCGCGTGGAGCTGCGCAAGGTCCAGGTGGGCGGCCCGCTCGGCGAGGATCGCCAGGTGACGTCCGGCCTCGCCCCCGGCGAGGACGTCGTGCTCGACCCGCCCGCGGACCTCGCGGACGGCCACCGTGTCTCCATCGGCGAGGAGTGACCGCGCGCCGTGATTTTCCCTGCCGCAAGGCGAACCACCCCGTATCGCGTCGCCGGGACGTTCCCGGCCCCAACCTGACGAGGCTCCCATGGCTGCCCTGGTATCGATCCGCAACCTGACCAAGACCTACCAGCGTGGACCCGAGAAGGTCGAAGTGCTGCATGGCATCGACCTGGACATCCAGGAAGGCGACTTCGTCGCCCTGATGGGGCCGTCCGGTTCCGGCAAGACCACCCTGCTCAACCTGATCGGCGGGCTGGATTCGCCCAGCTCCGGCAGCATCGAGGTGGCCGGGCAGCGCATCGACCAGCTCGGCGGCGGCCAGCTTTCGCACTGGCGCAGCCAGCACGTCGGCTACGTGTTCCAGTTCTACAACCTGATGCCGGCGCTGACCGCGCAGAAGAACGTCGAGCTGCCGCTGCTGCTGACCAAGCTCGGCGGCGCGCAGCGCAAGCGCAACGCGCAGATCGCGCTGCAGCTGGTCGGCCTGGCCGACCGCACCTCGCACAAGCCCTCGGAACTGTCCGGCGGCCAGCAGCAGCGCGTGGCGATCGCCCGCGCCATCGTGTCCGATCCCACCCTGCTGATCTGCGACGAACCCACCGGCGACCTGGACCGCCAGTCGGCCGAGGACATCCTGGGCCTGCTGCAGCTGCTCAACCGCGAGCACGGCAAGACCATCGTGATGGTCACACACGACCCGAAGGCCGCCGAGTACGCCTCGCATACGCTGCACCTGGACAAGGGCACGCTGGTCGAACAGCAGTCCCACGCGGCCTGACCGGCGGAGGGCACGAGATGAAATACTTCCACCTGATCTGGGCGGCGCTGTTCCGGCGCAAGACCCGCACCTTCCTGACCCTGGCGTCGATCCTGGCGGCGTTCCTGCTGTTCGGCCTGCTGGACGGCATCCGCACCTCGTTCGCCCAACTCGGCCAGAACGCCGACGGCGCGCAGCGGCTGCAGACCGCGTCGAAGCTGTCGTTCATCGAAACCCTGCCGATATCGCTGCAGGCGCGCATCCAGCAGGTCGACAACATCGAGGCGGTCACCCACGCCAACTGGTTCGGCGGCGCGTACCAGAATCCGCGCAACCAGTTGTTCACCTTCGCCGTGGCGCCCAACTACCTGGACCTGTACCCGGAGATCGAGGTGGCGCAGGCCGAGCGCGACGCCTGGGCGCGCACGCGCACCGGCATCCTCGTCGGCGAGGCGATGATGAAGCGCTTCAACTGGAAGGTCGGGCAGAAGATCCCGCTGCAATCGACCATCTTCCCCAACAGCGACGGCACCCTGAACTGGTCGTTCGACATCGTCGGCACGATGAAGGCCAAGGACAAGAAGAGCGGCGGCTTCACCGACGCGCTGATCCTGATGCACTACAAGTACTTCGAGGAGTCCACGCCCTACGTGGACGGCGACGTGGGCTGGTACGTCAGCCGCGTGTCCGACGTGCGCCGCAGCGACGCCGCGGCCAAGGCCATCGACGCGTTGTCGCTGAACTCGCCGCACGAGACCAAGACGATGAGCGAGCAGGCGGCGATGGCCTCCCAGCTCAAGCAGATGGCCGACATCGGCCTGATCGTCGGTTCGATCATGGGTGCGGTGTTCTTCACCCTGCTGCTGCTGACCGGCAACACCATGGCGCAGGCGGTGCGCGAGCGTACCTCCGAACTCGCCGTGCTCAAGACGATCGGCTTCACCAGCGGCTCGGTGCTGGGCATGGTGCTGGCCGAATCGATCCTGCTGGTGCTGCTGGGCGGCGTGCTCGGCCTGGGCCTGGCCGCGGTGATCGGCCCGATCGTCAACGCGATCAGCGGCGGCATCATCAACCTGCCGCCGATCGGCCTGCAAAGCTGGCTGCTGGGCCTGGGCCTGATGATCGCCATCGGCCTGCTGGTGGGCGCGCTGCCCGCGCTGCGGGCGATGCGCCTGAACATCGTCGACGCACTGGCCGGCCGCTGAAGGAGAACCCACGATGAAACTGCTCAAGACCTTCCTGCGCGGCGCCCTGCTGTTCCTGGTGCTGGCCGTGTTCCTGGCCGCCTGGATCTTCCTGCCCTGGCCCGCGCTGCTCGGCGCGGCGGTGCTGTTCGTCCTGTGGATGGCGTTCACGCGCAGCGGCCGCCAGGCCGCCTCGGTGACCCAGGTCGGCGTCAGCACGCTCGCGCAGCGGCTGGGCGCATCCTCGGTCGTCGTCATCGGCATCGCCGGCGTGGTCGGCGTGCTGGTGGCGCTGCTGGCGATGGCCGAAGGCTACCGCCAGACCGTCAGCGCCGCCGGCAACGACGAGACCGCCATCGTGCTGCGCGGCGGCTCGGCGGCGGAACTGATGTCGGTGCTGTCGCGCGACCAGATCAACGCCATCGAGCGCGCACCGGAGATCGCGCGCGACAAGGACGGACGGCCGATGGCGTCGGCCGAACTGGTGGTGGCCGCCAACCTGCCCCGCACCGGCGGCAAGGACGACGGCAGCGTCACCCTGCGCGGCGTCGGCGACATGGCCTGGACCGTGCGGCCGAACCTGAAGCTGGTCGAAGGCCGGCGCTTCGAGCCCGGGCGCCGCGAACTGGTCGTGGGCAAGGGCGCCCGCAAGCAGTTCCAGGGCCTGGACGTCGGCAAGCAGGTGCGGCTGGGCAACCAGACCTGGTCGGTGGTCGGCGTGTTCGAATCCGGCGACGGCATGGAATCGGAGATGTGGGCCGACGCCGAGATCGTCGCCACCACCTACCGCCGCGGCAGCAGCCGCGCCTCGGTGTTCGCCCAGCTGACCGGCGCCAAGGCGTTCAACGCGTTCCAGGCCACGCTGAAGGCCGACCCGCGCCTGCAGGTCGAGGCCGACACCACGCGCGGCTATTTCGGCAAGCAGTCCGAAGGGCTGACCAAGGTGCTGCGCGTCATCGGCATCATCGTCGGCTCGATCATGGCCATCGGCGCCATCTTCGGCGCGCTCAATACCATGTTCGCCACGGTCGCCGCGCGCGCCCGCGAGATCGCCACGCTGCGCGCGATCGGCTTCCGCGGCATGCCGGTGGTGGTGGCGGTGATGCTGGAGACGATGCTGCTGGCCGCGCTGGGCGGCGCCCTCGGCGGCCTGCTGGCCTGGCTGGTGTTCAACGGCTACACCGCCTCCACGCTGGCCGGCGGCGTGGCGCAGCTGAGCTTCGAGTTCAAGGTCACGCCCACGCTGTTGTGGGAAGGCCTGAAGTGGGCGCTGGCGATCGGCTTCATCGGCGGCCTGTTCCCGGCGCTGCGCGCCTCCACGCTGCCGGTCACCGACGCGCTGCGCGCGGCCTGATCGCTGTCGGTTCGGGGCAGGCTCCACTCCTGCCCCCCTGCGGTCTTGGCTGGCCCGCCATTCGGCTGTCGAACACCAGCCGCGAGCGCACGGCAGGAAATGTAGGGGACACGGATCAACGCGGATCGGATGACACGGATAAGGCTTTCTTGGCTTTGATCCACCTTGTCTGCGTAATCCGTGGCTATGGGCTCTTTGAGGCCTGCGGTCGCGGCTGAAGCCGCTCCTACAAGGAACGGTCAATCCACGGCGGGCATGGCCGCCACGCGCCGCCGTGAGCGCCACAGTCCGTCGCTGGCGAAGATCACCAGCCCGGTCCAGATCGCCGCGAAGCCGATGGCGCGCTCGATGCCGAAGGGTTCCTTGAACACCAGCACGCCGATCAGGAACTGGATGCTGGGGGCGATGTACTGCAGCAGGCCGACCACCGACAGCGGGATGCGGCGCACGCCGTAGGCGAAGCCGATCAGCGGCACCGCCGTCACCACGCCGCCGAGCACCAGCAGCAGGTCGTTCTTCCAGCCGTAGCCGCCGACGAAGCCGCCGCCGGGGCCGAACTCGCCCCAGGCCACGTAGGCCAGCGCCGGCAGGAACAGGTACAGGCTCTCCACGCCCAGGCCGGCCACCGGATCCACCGCCACCAGCTTGCGCACCAGCCCGTACAGGCCGAACGAGAACGCCAGGCCCAGCGCGATCCACGGCGGCGAGCCGGACTGCAGCGTCAGCCACGCCACGCCGGCCAGCGCGAACGCCACCGCGACCCATTGCGCGAAGGACAGCCGCTCGCGCAGCACCACCACGCCCAGCACCACGTTGATCAGCGGGTTGATGAAGTAGCCCAGGCTGGTCTCGACCACGTGGCCCGCGTTGACCGCCCAGATGTACAGGCCCCAGTTGAACGCGATCAGCAGGCTGCTGGCGCCCAGCAGCGGCAGCGCGCGCGGCTGCGCCCGCACCTGCCGCCACCACGTCCGGCCGTTCTTCAGCAGCAGCCAGCCGATCACCAGCACCGCGCTCCACACGATGCGGTGCGCGATGATCTGGAACGACGGCACCGCCCGGAGCAGGTGCCAGTACAGCGGCACCACGCCCCAGATCAGGAACGTGCCGGCGGTGATCGCCAGCCCCTTGCGGTCGATGGCGTCCGGGTTCATTTCGGCTGCCGCGCGCGCGCCAGCGTGATCACCACCACGCCGGCCAGGATCACGGCCATCGCGCCGAGGTCGTGCGGGGTGAAGGTCTCGCCCGCGATGAAGGCGCCCAGCGCCACCGCGATCACCGGATTGACGTAGGCGTAGCTGCCCACCAGCACCGGGCGCGCGTGGTGCAGCAGCCAGACGTAGGCGGTGAACGCGACGATCGAACCGAACACCGCCAGGTAGGCGACGGCCAGCGCGCCGCTCGTGGTCCAGTCGGCCGCATCGAAGCGTTCGCCGTGCAGCAGGCCGGCGGCGACCAGCATCACGCCCGCGGCCAGCATCTGCGCGGCGGCGGTCATGAACGGCGACGGCAGGTCGCGGCCGCGCGACCACACCGAGCCGTAGGCCCACGCGATGGGCGCGACCAGCAGCAGCACCAGGCCCACCGGCGAACCGGTCAGCGAACTGCCCGCGTTGAGCCAGACCACGCCGGCGAAGCCGACCACGATGCCCAGCCACTCGCCGCGCGTCGGATGCTGCCCGCGCATCGCGCCGAACAGGCCCATCCACAACGGCATCGACGCCACCGCCACGGCGGCCAGGCCGGAGGAAACCTTCTGTTCGGCCAGCACCACCATGCCGTTGCCCATCAACAGCAGCAGCGCGCCCATCACCAGCAGGTTCTTCCACTGCGCGCGCGTGGGCGACGCCACGCCGCGCCAGCGCAGGAACAGGAACAGCACCAGCCCGGCCGCGACGAAGCGGCTGCCCGACACCATCAGCAGCGGCGGGAAGCCGCCTTCCAGCGCGAAGCGGATGCCCAGGTAGGTCGAGCCCCAGACCACGTAGACGATGGCCAGGGCGGCAGCGACGGCGAGGCCGCCACGTGCGGGCGCGGCAGCGGAAACGGAGGCGTTCATGGGGAAAGTGGGGGAATGCGGCGTGCGGTAATTCTAGGCCAGTCGCGGACCGCCGGCGTGGCGGGAATGCCCTCGGGCGCTTGAAACCTTTCCGGGCCGGCTTGAATCCCGCTCAAGCCTCCTTCCTGCCCTGCTGTGGGAGCGACGTGAGTCGCGATGGATGCCACGGACATCCGCATGTCCATGCGCGACGAAGGCGTCGCCTTGCCGGTTTGCTGTTCGATCCGGCCGGCCGGTCCGCCGCGCCCATCGCGACTCACGTCGCTCCCACAAACCCGCAAATCCACGAACCCGCAAACAATGCAGCGCCGGATCAGCCGCGCTCGCGCTCCAGCAGCTGCTGCTTGCGCGGCAGGCCCCAGCGGTAGCCGCCCAGCGAGCCGTCGCCGCGGATCACGCGGTGGCAGGGCACCACCACCGCGATGCGGTTGTGCGCGCACGCGCTGGCCACCGCGCGCGCGGCGCGCGGCGCGCCCAGCTGCCGCGCCAGGCCGGCGTAGCTGACCGTTTCGCCCGCGGGGATCTTCATCAGCGCTTCCCACACGCGCTGCTGGAAGCCGGTGCCCAGCAGGTCCACCGGCACCTCGGTATCGCGGCCGGCCAGGCGTTCGGCGACGGCGCGCAGGCGCGGCGCGAGGAACTCGTCGCGGCCGGCCTCGACGCGCTCCAGCCGCGCCTGCGGGAATTCCTCGCGCAGCCGCCGTTCCAGCCCGGTGTCGTCGTCGCCCAGTTCCACCGCGCAGATGCCGCGCTCGGTGGCCGCGACCAGCGCGCGGCCCAGCACGGTGTCGACGAGGGTCCAGCGGATCGCCACGCCGCGGCCACCGGCGCGGTACGTGGCCGGGGTCATGCCGAGTTTCGCCGCGCCCTGTTCGTACAGCCGCGACGGCGAGCCGTAGCCGGCGTCGTACAGCGCGGTGGTGACGTCGCGTCCGTTGCGCAGCGCGCTCTTCAGCGTACCCAGCTTCTTCCGCGCCAGGTATTCGGCGGGACTCAGGCCGTAGCGCGCGCGGAAGCGCCGCTGCAGGTGCGACGCACTGAGGCCGGTATGCGCCGCCAGCTCGGACAGCGAAGGTTCGCCTTCGTCCAGCAGGCGGCGCGCGGCCTCCAGCGGATCGGGGGCGACGGAAGGGATGGGAAGCGATCGGCGCGACATGGTGTCCATGCCCGCAAAACTAAGGCGCGGGCGGCCATCGGGCTATCCGGATCTTGCGCTCGAAGCGGCCTCGGCGAAGATTTCCTGCTGCAGGAGGGGCTTCAGCCCCGATGCTCTTCGATTAGTCTCACGCAATCTTGAAGATGTCGGGGCTAAAGCCCCTCCTGCAGCAAGGATCACTCCGCCCAGCGGCCGGGGCCGGGCGAATCCGGCAGCACCTGCGCCGACAGCTTGCGGTCCTGGCCGAGGATGCCGATGGCGTCGGACAGGATCGCGGCCGATTCGCGCAGCAGCGGGTCCGGGCGCTTGTCGGCCAGCTTCTCGCGCTGCGCGTCCTTCACGATGTCGCGCTCGGAGGCGCCCAGGCCGTCGTCGGCCAGGTCCTCGGCCAGCGGGTCCAGCGCCAGCCCCAGCGCCTTGCGCTCGGCCTGCCGCTGCTTGCGCTGCGCCTCCTGGCGGTCGCGCTCGGCGCGGCGCTCGGCCTCGTTGAGCGAGACGTACTTCTTAGCGGCCTCGGCGCGGAACTGCGCCACGTCCTCGGACCACCACTGGAATTCCTTGTCCTTGGCCGAGCGCGCGGCGTGCAGCGCCTCCAGCCGCGGCAGCAGCGGCGCGAAGTTGCCGTACTGGGTATGCGGCACGGCGGCGATGCGCGTCCACGGCAGGGCGTTGTCGTAGGTGCTCTCGCCGTACTCGCTGGCGTCCACGCTGACCGGGAAGGCGATGTCCGGCACCACGCCCTTGTGCTGGGTGCTGCCGCCGGCCACGCGGAAGAACTGCGCGATGGTCAGCTTCACCGAGCCGAAGCGCGGCGACTCGTTGGCCGGCCAGCGGTCCAGGTCGACCATGTTCTGCACGGTGCCCTTGCCGAAGCTGGTCTCGCCGATCACCAGGCCGCGGCCGTAGTCCTGGATGGCGCCGGCGAAGATCTCCGAGGCCGAGGCCGAGCCGCGGTTAATCAGCACCGCCAGCGGCCCGTCCCAGGCCACGCCGGTCTTGCGGTCGCTGTTGACGGTGACGCGGCCGCCGGATTCGCGCACCTGCACCACCGGGCCCTTGTCGATGAACAGGCCGGTCAGTTCGACCGCCTCGTCCAGCGAACCGCCGCCGTTGTTGCGCAGGTCCATGATCACGCCGTCCACGCCGTCGGCCTTGAACTGCGCGAGCAGCTTGGCGATGTCGCGGGTGGCGGAGTTGAAGTCGTTCGGGTTGCGGCGGCGGCCCTCGAAGTCCTGGTAGAACGCCGGCAGCTTGATCACGCCGATGCGGCGCTCGGGCTCGCCGGCGCCGGCCGGCAGGTCGATCATCTCGGCCTTGGCCGCCTGCTCCTCCAGCTTGACCTTCTGCCGGGTGATGGTGACCTGCGCGTGCTTGCCGTCGATGCCGGCCTCGACCGGGATGTACTCGATCCGGACCTGGGTGTCCTTCTTGCCGCGGATCTGCGCCACCACGTCGTCGATGCGCCAGCCGATCACGTCGGTCATCGGCCCGGACTTGCCCTGCCCGACCGCAACGATGCGGTCGCCCACCTTGAGCTTGCCGCTCAGGTCGGCGGGGCCGCCCGGCACGATCTCGCGCACCGCCACCAGGTCGTCCTGCCGCTGCAGCACCGCGCCGATGCCCTCCAGCGACAGCGACATCGACTGGTTGAAGTTCTCCGCCGTGCGCGGGGTGAAGTAGTCGGTGTGCGGATCGATCGCGCTGGTGTAGGCGTTGAGGAAGGTCTGGAAGACGTCCTCGGTCTTCAGCTCGTTGATGCTGCGCTGCAGGTTGGCGTAGCGCTTGTCCAGCGTCTTGCGGATGTCGTCGGGCTTCTTGCCGGCCAGCTTCAGGCGCAGCCAGTCGTTCATCACCGACTTCTTCCAGATGCCGTCCAGCGCCTTGGCGTCGGCGGCCCACGGCGCGTCCTTGCGGTCGTATTCCCAGCGCTCGTCGCCGTCGAACTCGAAGTCCTGCTTCAGCAGCGCGCGGGCGTACGCCACGCGCTGGCCGACGCGCTGCTTGTAGACGGCGAAGATCTCGTAGGCCGGCGCCAGGTCGCCGCTGCGGATGGCGTCGTCCAGCTTGGTCCGGTACGGGTCGAAGCGGGCGACGTCGGCCGCGGTGAAGAACTGCTTGCCGCCGTCCAGCGCCTCGAAGTAGCGCTTGAACACGTCCTGCGACAGCGTGTCGTCCAGCGGGCGCGGGCGGTACGCGTAGCGGCTGTCCGACAGCAGGCCGTACACCAGCTTGGAGGTGTTGGACTGGTCGGTGGTGGGCGCCACGGCGACCGCGTCGCCGTCGCCGCGCGCGAGCAGCGCCAGCGGGGTCGACAGGGCCAGGGCCAGCAGCAGGAAGGAGGCTTTCTTCGATTTCATTGCGTACTCGTGGCCCGGAGGCACGTCAGGCTGGAACGGATTGGCGGCTTCGACTACCGACAGTGCACAAAGTTGCACGCCTTGTCATCTGCCTTCCGGCAGCCTAGCCGCGCCTGCGCCGTGAAATGTGAATGGGACGTGTGGGAGGGCCGCCAGCCCCGATGCTTGCCGGGACCCTGGGACGTCGGGGCTGAAGCCCCTCCTACAGGGTTCGCTCGACCGGCCCCGGTCCTCAGCCCGCCTGGCGCGCGGCATGAGCCGCCTGCGCGGCCTGCTGGTCGGCGTGGTAGGAGGAACGGACCAGCGGGCCGGAGGCGACGTGGCTGAAGCCCAGCGCCATGCCGTACTCCTCCAGCGCCTTGAACTCGTCCGGCGTCCAGTAGCGCAGCACCGGGTGGTGGTGCGGGGTGGGCTGCAGGTACTGGCCGATGGTGACCATGTCCACGTCGTGCGCGCGCAGGTCGCGCAGCGTGCCCTCCACCTGCGCCATGGTCTCGCCCAGGCCCAGCATGATCCCGGACTTGGTCGGCAGGTGCGGGTGCTGCCGCTTGAAGCGCTGCAGCAGGGTCAGCGACCACTGGTAGTCGGCGCCGGGGCGGACGTTGGGGTACAGGTCCGGCACGGTCTCGATGTTGTGGTTGAACACGTCCGGCGGATTGGCCGCCAGGATCTCCAGCGCGCGGTCCATGCGGCCCTTGCCGCGGAAGTCCGGGGTCAGGATCTCGATGCGGGTGGCCGGCGAATGCGCGCGGATGGCCGCGATGCAGTCGACGAAGTGCTGGGCGCCGCCGTCGCGCAGGTCGTCGCGGTCCACGCTGGTGACCACGACGTACTTCAGGCCCATGTCGGCCACCGTGTTGGCCAGGCTCAGCGGCTCGGACGGGTCCGGCGGCTTGGGCCGGCCGTGGGCGACGTCGCAGAACGAGCAGCGGCGGGTGCAGACCTCGCCCAGGATCATGAAGGTGGCGGTGCCGTGGCCGAAGCACTCGTGGATGTTCGGGCAGCTGGCCTCTTCGCAGACCGTGACCAGGCGGTTCTCGCGCAGCTTGGCCTTGAGCTTGGCCACCGAGCCGTCGGAGGGGATGCGCACGCGGATCCACGACGGCTTGCGCAGCACCGGCGCGTCGGCGAACTGCACCGGCGAGCGCGCGATCTTGTCCCCGCCGAGCTGCTTGGCGCCCGTTTCCAGCGGCGCGGGCGAGGCACTGACGACCTCAAGGGGGATGACGCGTGCGGGGATATCGGCCATGCGGGAATTCTAGCCGCTTTTGTCCTTCGCTCCGGGAAAGCAGCGTCCTGCCGGGAGCGGTGGAGGTGCCGCCGGGGACGAAAGCGGCCGGCGCGGGCATGGGGTCGTCCCCGTCCGGGGTGTTGCTTGCGGGAAAGCGGAGATTCCTCGCCTGGGGCGAAGCGAAAGGCGCTGGGTCCCCGCCTGCGCGGGGATGACGGTCCGTGGATGTCCCGACCGCGGCGGCAACGGCCCTGGATCCGGGAAGGCACGTCGCCATCGCGGGGGTGCGCAAGTGCGAGGCCCGGGGGACTCGGGATGCAGCAAGTGCGAGGTTGGGGCCCGGGACTTCGCCATGCGAAATCCTGGTTTCCATTCCTGCGCCGGAGGAATAAAAAAGCCCGCAAAGGCTGGGCCATTTGCGGGCTTGCTCCCTCCCCCACGTCGGGATGCGGGGCCATCGTGAAGGGTGGATTACGGGTCTTGCACGCTGCACTGCAAAACAGAACCGCAGGGTTCAGCGCCCGTGGCCATCGCGTCACGAAACTGAATGCGAGCAAAACCCGTGCCTTTCCTGCATGTTACCGATATCAGACCAATTTCCGGCCAGCGCTGGAGAACGTCGATTACGTTCTTCACTCCATTTACCTGAACAGGCATCGCCGCGCGAAACGGCGGGATGCCGACCTATTTCAGGTAGTGCGGGCGCCCCTCGTACCAGGCCCGCGCCCGCACCAGGTGGAACTTGCGCTGGGCGCCCTGCATTTCCACCCCGACGCTCAGCGCGCGCCACTGGGCGTACAGGTCGCCCTGCCGCTGGCTGCCCTGCAGGCGCAGCCGGGCGAGCATCTCGTAGCGGTCATTGCTCGCCTGCATGCGGTCCAGCACCAGCACGTCGTCGCGCCACTGGACGCGGCCCTGCACCTGCACCTGGCCGGCGTCGACCAGCCGGTACACCCACGCCGGATAGTCCTTGCTGCGGGAGAACAGCGCCAGCAGGAAACCGGCGTCCTTCATCGTCACGCTGGCCTGCCCGCCGGCATCGACCGGAGCGTCGACGTCCAGCCGCGCCCGTGCGAGCTGCGCCCGCGCCCACCATCCGCTGCGCGATTCGCCGCCGGGCTCGGTGAAGCTGACGTTGCGCACCTGCAGCGTGCTGCCGTCGGCCACGAACAGGCGCTGCCCGAGGTCCGCGCGGCGCAGGCGCAGGCCGAGGTCCACGTCGCCGCGCAGTTCCAGCCCGGCCAGGAACATCCGCGTGCCGCGGCCGGCGACGCGCAGGGTGCCATGGCCCACGTTGCCCGCCGCGTCCAGCGACAGGTCGCCGCCGAGGAAGCCCGCGCCGCCGTCGAAGCGCATGTGCCGGCGCGGCAGGAACGGGTTGTAGACGCGCAGGTCCGGCACGCTGGCGTCGTCGAACACCACCCGCGCCTTCAGCGTGTCGCGCAGCCGGGTGCCGTCGTCGGCGTTCACCGACAGGCGCAGGTTGCGGCCGCGCACGTACGGCGCGGCCGGCGCCTTCGGCGCGGCCACGTCGAACTGTTCCATCACCGCCTGCAGGCGCGGCACCAGCTCGCCCTGCGCGCCGGCGTCCAGGCGGATGTCCGCGCGCGCGCGGCCGCGGATGCGGTTGCCCATCACCTCGGCCACCGCGTCCACGCCGGGCACGGCGATGCGGCTGCCGGCCGCCAGCCGGCCGTCCACCACCTGCACGTCGGCACTGACCGCGCCGGCGCCGTCGAGCGTCAGCCACGGCGCCTGCGGGAACAGCCCGGACAGCCAGCGCAGCGAATCGAAATGCCAGGCGCCGACCACGTGGCCGGACGCGCGCGGCAACACGCTGGCGAAATCGCGCAGCGGCACCTGGCGGCCGCGCAGGCGCAGGTCCGCCTCCACCGCCAGCCGGCCGTCGGCCTGCGGCGGCACCGTCGCCTTCACCACGATGTCCTCGTCCACCGCCACGTCGATGCCGAGGATGTCCTCGCGCGCCGCGCCGGCGATGTCGTGGCCGGCCACCGCCATCGTCCACTGCACGCGGCCGCCGGGCGCGAGCAGGCCGCGCTCGAAGCCCAGGTCGATGTCGGCTCGGCCCTCGCCCGGCACCAGCTTCACCGCGACCTCGCCCTGCGGGCTGACCGCCACGTTCAATCCCGAGGTACGGCCCGCCAGCTTCAGGTCCAGCCGGGTCTTGAGCAGCTTGTCGATGCCGGCCGCGTCCTCGCGCCGGTGCCGGTCGATGGCGAAGCCGGCGTGCAGCGTCGTTTCGCGCAGCACTTCGTCGCCGTCGCGGGTCAGCCGCGCGTCCGCGAAGTCCAGCGTCGACGGCATCAGTTCCATCGGCCCGCCGCGCAGCTGCTTGTAGAAGCCGACCTGCGCGCGCCCCTGCCCCGCCAGCTCGAGGCCGTCGAACCGGGCGCGGCGCAGGCTGTCGCTGGCGATCGCGTCGAACTGCAATTCCCAGCCGCCGTCGCGCGGCGGCCTGGCCGGCAGTTCCCCGGCCACCCGCTGCACGCCGCCCTCGACCCCGTCCGCCCGCAGCCACGGCACGTGCAGGCGCCGGCCGAACAGTGCCGCCAGGGCGATGCGCCCCTGCACGCGGGCGGCCTGCGCCTGCCACCGCACGCGCCGGGCCTGGCCCTGCAGCCGTACCTCGCGCAGCGTCACCCGTCCCGGCCACCAGCTGTGGCCCGAGGCCCACTGCATCTGGAAGCGCTCGGGCTGCCGGTTGAGCGCCGACGGCCCCAGCGGGGTATTGAGGAAGACGTTGGCCACCAGCAGGTAGAGCAGGTAGAGCGCCGCGAGGGCGACCAGCAGCCGCCGCAGCCAGCGCAGGCCGCCTGCGCGAAGGGATGTCCGTTCCATCCGCACAGGATGCCGGAATCGGGCGCCGGCACAACCCGGCGCGCAGGCCGCCTCAGCGCGCGGCGAAATACCCGTGGAAGCCCAGCGGCACGGTGTACGGCAGCCACGCCTGCGCCAGCGGCCCGTCGCCCACCCGGCGCGCGTCCAGCACGGCGATGCCGCTGCGGCCGCGGGCGGCGTCCAGCAGGGTGCCGACCAGCCAGCCGTCGTCCGGGCGCCGGCCGCCGGGGCGCGGCACGAACAGGTGTTCCTCCGCCAGCACGTCGCGGCCGTAGTCGTGCACCTGGCGGCGGCCGCGCGCGAGGTCGAAGGCGCCGACGCCGTTGAAGTACGGCGCCGCCGAGGCGCTGGCGTGGACCGGCGCGTACAGCCGCGCGGGGACGGTGGACGGCGTGCGCGCGTCGAACACCGGGAACTCGATGCCGGCGATGCCGGTGTCCTCCCAGTGCGCGCGGCCGCGGCGCAGGTCCAGCACCAGCTCGCGCAGCGGCCCGTTGCCGCCGCCATGGGCGTCGCCGTCGCCGTTCATCGCCGCCTTCATCGGCGAGCGCGCGTCCTCCACGTCCGGGTGCTGGATCGCGCGCACCACGAGGCGGCCGTCGCGCTCGAACGCGTCGCCGAAATGGTAGATGGCGGCGAAGCCGGCCTCGAACCAGCGCGCCTGCGACGGGCTGGCCTTGTCCACCACCGCGATGCGCAGCGGCTGGTCGGGCTGGAAGCGCAGGCGCTCGAAGAACGCGCCCGCGCCGTCGGCGTAGCGGAACGGGATCAGCACGAACACCAGGTGGCGGTCGGTCATCGCGAAGCTGTGCAGGTAGCCCGGCGCCGGCGTCTCCAGCACGTCGGCGGACACGAGCGCGCCGTTCCGGCCGACGTGCCACACCACCAGCCCGTTGCCGCCCATCATCGAGATGGCGCCGAAATTCCACGACGAGCCGTCGCGGTCCACCAGCGGATGCGCGGAGAACGGGATCGCGGCCAGGTCCGGGCGCCAGGTCACCGGGCCGAGCGTGGTCAGCTGGTCCGGGTCCAGTTCGAACGCCGAGCCCGCCTCGCACAGCGCGAACAGGCGGCCGCCGATCATCGTCACCGAGGTGTTGGCCGCGTTGGCGTCGTCGTTGTTGCGGATCGCCCGCATGTCCGGGATGGACGTGCCCGCCACCGGGTACAGGAAGCGCCCGGCCTTCTGCTCGCGGGTGAACTTGGGCGTGGCGACCATGCGCGTGCGGTGGGTCAGCGTGCCGTCGCCGCCGAAGCGCCAGCCGTGCACCATGCCGTCGCCGTCGAACCAGTGTTCGTAGCGGAAGCCGGCGCGCTCGGTCCATGCCGGCCCGTTGCGGTACAGCGTGCCGGCGAAGCCCGCCGGCAGCCGTCCTTCGATCTGCACGGTCGCCGGGCCCAGGGTCTCCGCGTCCACCGACTTCCAGCCGGCCAGCCACGGGTGTTCGCGCAGGCCGGCGGCGAACCGCGCGGGATCGCCGGCCAGGGCGTCCTCGCCCCGCAGCAGCGCGGGCGCGACGGCCAGGGCGGTGGCACCGGACAGCAGGTTGCGCAGGAAGCGGCGGCGGTCCATGACGGCGGCCCTCAGCGCAGCGCGATGTCGAGGACGGCATCCTCGCGGCCCAGGTCGAAGCGCGCCTCGTCCCAGGTCGGCTTGCGCATCACGCGCGGGTTGTTGCTGAAGCCGTAGGCCTCGACCGGCATGCCGATCAGGTTGCTGTCGAGCTTGCCGTTGCCGTTCTCGTCGTGCATCGCCGACACGGCGTAGGTACCGGGCTCGAGGCCCTTGAACACGAAGGTGGCGGTGTCGCCGCCGGGAGGCGCGCCGTCGGCGGCCACCGGCGGCGCCTGGCCGTCCCAGCCGGCCTGCGAGTCGACGAGGACCAGCTTGATCGTGCCGGTCCGCACGCGGACGTCGTGCAGGGTGACGGTCAGGTCGGCCGCGCACGCGGGCGCGGCGAAGGCGGCCAGCAGGGCGGCGAGGCACAGCGGGCGGTACGCGAAACGGTCCATGGCGGAACTCCGGGGGCGGCGGGAAGGTGCCGCCAGTCTCGTCCCCGGCCACGGCCCGGGTCAGTGGCCACCTGTCACCACTTCGACCTGCCGGAAGTCACCTCCTGCCGGACCGGTGCGCGCGGACGCCGCCATCGGGCGCGGCCGGCCGAACAGGTAGCCTTGGAACGAGGTGCAGCCCAGCCCGCGCAGCATCGCCAGCTGGTCCTCCGTCTCCACGCCCTCGGCGGTCACCGCGAACCGCATCGAGCGCGCCAGCTGCACCACCGACGCGACGATCGAACGGGTCATGTCGTGCCCGCCCTCCTGCGACAGCGCCGCCGCGAACGACTGGTCCAGCTTGATGCTGTCGAACGGCAGTTCGCGCAGCTGGGCCATCGAGGAATACCCCACGCCGAAGTCGTCGATGGCGATGCGGACGCCCGCCTCGCGCAGGCGCTGCAGCAGGGCGCGCGCGGCGGCCGGGTCGCGCGCCAGCACCGATTCGGTGATCTCCAGTTCCAGCCGGCCCGGCGGCATGCCGACGCGGTGGAGGACGTCCAGCACCGAGTCCACCAGCGACGGCGACGCCAGCTGGACCGGGGAGACGTTGACGGCCAGCGTGGTGTCCGCGTCCCAGGCCAGCGCGTCGCGGCAGGCCCGCTCCAGCGCCCACAGGCCGATCGGGATGATCAGCCCGGACTCCTCCGCCACCGGGATGAAGTCGGCCGGCGGGATCCGCCCGTGCAGCGGATGCCGCCAGCGCAGCAGCGCTTCGTAGCCGCAGATGCGCAGGTCGTCGGCGGCGTGCAGGGGCATGTAGTCCAGTTCCAGCTGGCCGGCGTGCGCCGCCATCGCCAGGTCGCTGACCATCGCCAGGCGTTCCTGCAGGTGCTCGCTCATCCGCGGCGAGTAGTGGCACAGCATGTCGCGCCCTTCGCTCTTCGCCGCGTAGAGGGCGTTGTCCGCCTGCCGCAGCAGCTCGCCCGCGTCGGCCGCGTCGACCATCCGCGAGACGCCGATGCTGGCGCGCACGTCGACGCGGTAGTCGTTGACCCATTCGGGCACGCGGAGCACGTCCAGGATCAGCTCCAGGCGCGCGCGCACCTCCCCGTCGGCACGATCGGCCGGCAGCGCGCGCAGCAGCACCGCGAACTCGTCGCCCCCCAGCCGCGCCAGCAGGTCGCCCTCGCGGCATCCGCGCTGCAGCCGCTGCGCGACCACGCACAGCACCTGGTCGCCCGCCGCGTGGCCCAGGCTGTCGTTGATCGTCTTGAAGTTGTCCAGGTCGATCATCGCGATGGCGTGCGGCCCATCGCGCTCCGCCTCCATCGCCTCCAGGAAGGCGCGCCGGTTGGGCAGCCCGGTCAGCGGATCGTGGTGGGCCAGGTGGTACAGGTGGCGTTCGCGCGCCAGCGCCTCGGCCTCCCGCAGGCGCGCGTCCGAGACGTCGCAGCCCACGCCGCGCCATCCCGTCCATTCGCCCGTCGGCGCATGCAGCGGCTTGGCGCTGAGCGACCAGCTGCGCGCCCGCCGGTCCACCATCGCCTCCAGCACCACGCCGCTGAACGGCGCGCCGGTCGCCAGCCGCCGGCGCAGCGCGGCCACGCCGACGTCGCCCTCGCCGCCCACGGCCACCAGCCGCTGCGGCGCGAACAGCGCGTCCAGGCGCCGGCCGACCAGGTCGGCGTCGCCCTGCCCCAGCATCTGCGCGAGCCGGTGGGCCGGGCGCGTCAGCACGCCGTCGCGGTCGCTTTCCCACAGCCAGTCGTTGGCCTTGCTCTCGAAGTCGCGCAGCAGCAGGCCGACGATCTGCCGCTGCTGGTCCGCCGCCAGTTCGGCCTCGACGCGGCGGACGAACAGGTGGGAGGCGAACAGCAGCGCCGACGACAGCATCACCGCGTAGCAGCACAGCAGCGCCACGGTCATGCCCTGGGCCAGGAAATCCAGCCGCATCACCATCAGGCAGGCCGACGCCGTCAGGATCGCCAGCCAGGTGAAGGACACCAGCGGCGTGGTGATGCCGACCAGCACACCGGTGGCGATCAGGCCCGGCGTGTAGGCGCTGAGCAGCAGGCGGCTGCCGTCGCTGGCGGCGAGCGGCGCGCCCAGGTAGATGCCCGACCCGCACGCCAGCGCGCACAGCCCGCACCAGAACATCGACGCATGCAGGTCGCCGCGCCGCAGCGACCGCTCGCCCTCGCGCCGCGGCCGGCGCAGGCAGCTGACCGCGTGCCAGCCCCAGCCCAGGTGGACCAGCGCGAAGCACGCCAGCCAGGGCCAGGCGCTGGGCGTCTTGAGGAAGGGCCACATGACCAGCAGCACGCCGCCGCCGGTGTAGAAGTTGGACGCCGCGTACCACGGCACGACACGGAACAGGTTGCGCAACTGCCGGTCCAGCAACAACGCGCGCGCGTCCTCGCCGGCGTCGGGCAATGCCCAGCACCGGCGTAAGCGCTCCCAGACCCCACGCATCGCCCTCTCCTGTCCGGCGCCGCCCCGAATGCGAGAAAACTCACATTAATCAGGGACTTGCAACGTGGATATTAACCACGCACGGGGCGCGCGCCACAACCGGCCGTCGCGCCGCCGCCACCGAAGGCGCGTCCGCGGCCCTGCTTCAGGCGGCCTGTTCCACCCGGTCGCGCCGCTCCCGGCGCGCGCGGACCGCCGCGGCCAGGCGTTCGAGCACGCGGGCGCTGGCGTCCCAGTCCAGGCAGCCGTCGGTGATGCTCTGCCCGTAGCGCAGCGGCTGGCCGTCCACCAGGTCCTGGCGTCCGCCGACCAGGTGGCTCTCCACCATCACGCCCACGATGCGGCGCTCGCCCGCTTCCAGTTGCTCGGCGATGTCGTCGATCACCGCGGGCTGGTTGTCGGGGTTCTTGCCACTGTTCGCGTGGCTGGCATCGACCATCAGACGCGGCGCCAGTCCGGCCTTGGCCAGCACCTGGCTTGCCGCATCGATGCTGGCCGCATCGTAGTTGGGCGCCTTGCCACCGCGCAGGATCACGTGGCAATCCGGATTGCCCGCGGTGGCGGCGATGGCCGAGCGGCCTTCCTTGGTCACGGCCAGGAAATGGTGCGGATGCGAGGCCGCGCCCACCGCGTCCACCGCGATCTTCACGTTGCCGTCGGTGCCGTTCTTGAAGCCGACCGGGCACGACAGGCCGCTGGCCATCTCGCGGTGCACCTGGCTCTCGGTGGTGCGCGCGCCGATCGCGCCCCACGCCACCAGGTCGCTGATGTACTGCGGCGAGATCGTGTCCAGGTATTCGCAGCCCGCCGGCAGGCCCAGCGCGTTGATGTCGCGCAGCAGCCCGCGCGCCAGCCGCAGGCCGCGGTTGATGTCGAAGCTGCCGTCCAGCGCCGGGTCGTTGATCAGGCCCTTCCAGCCGACGGTGGTGCGCGGCTTCTCGAAGTACACGCGCATGACGATCTCCAGCTCGCCGGCCAGCGCGTCGCGCAGCGGCTTCAGCCGGCGCGCGTATTCCATCGCCGAGGCGGGATCGTGGATCGAGCACGGGCCGATCACCACGATCAGGCGGTCGTCGCGCCCGTGCAGGATGGCGTGCAGCGCCGTGCGCGCATCGGACACGGTCTGCGACACCGCCTCGTCGCAGGGCAGTTCGCCGATCACCGCGGCGGGCGTCACCAGCTCATCGAGTTTGCGGATGCGCAGGTCGTCGGTATGGAGGGGCATGGGGGTTCTCCGGATCAATAAAAAAGCCGCCAGGTTCGCTGGCGGCTCCAAGGGGATTCTTCTGGTGTCTACCTAGAATGAACGCAATCCCGCTTCCGCCGCCGGCATCGGAAAGCCTTCGTACCAAAACCAATAGCGGGCGCGGATCGGGTTCACGCGGGCATTGTGGACGTGCCTCGCAGGCGTTGTCGAATGTTTCATCGGCAACCGAGAACCCGCAAGAATCGCCGGCGCAGACTGACAACGCGCAGCGTTGGTTTGAAGAATCGCCACAAACGAAAACCCCGCCTCGCGGCGGGGTCCTCGTGGTGCAGGTGGAGCGGGAAGCCGGACTGCTTAGAAATCCATGCCGCCCATGCCGCCCATGCCGCCGCCGGCCGGCATCGCCGGCTCTTCCTTCTTCGGGGCCTCGGCCACCATCGCTTCGGTGGTGATCATCAGGCCGGCGATCGAGGCGGCGTTCTGCAGCGCGGAGCGCGTGACCTTGGTCGGGTCCAGGATGCCGAACTCGATCATGTCGCCGAACTCGCCGTTGGCGGCGTTGTAGCCGAAGTTGCCCGAACCGTCCTTGACGCGGTTGACGATCACCGACGGCTCTTCGCCGGCGTTGGTGACGATCTCGCGCAGCGGGGCTTCCATCGCGCGCAGGGCGATCTGGATGCCGTGGTTCTGGTCTTCGTTGGCGCCCTTCAGGCCGTTGATGGCCTGCAGCGCGCGCACCAGGGCCACGCCACCGCCCGGGACCACGCCTTCCTCTACCGCCGCACGGGTGGCGTGCAGGGCGTCTTCGACGCGGGCCTTCTTTTCCTTCATCTCGATCTCGGTCGAAGCGCCGACCTTGATCACCGCCACGCCGCCGGCCAGCTTGGCCACGCGCTCCTGCAGCTTCTCGCGGTCGTAGTCGGAGGAGGTCTCCTCGATCTGCGCCTTGATCTGCTTGATGCGCGACTGGATGCGCTCGGCATCGCCGGCGCCGTCGATGATGGTGGTGTTCTCCTTCGAGACCACGACCTTCTTCGCGCGGCCCAGGTCGTTGATGGTGGCCTTCTCCAGCTGCAGGCCGACTTCCTCGGAGATCACCGTGCCGTTGGTCAGCGTGGCGATGTCTTCCAGGATGGCCTTGCGGCGGTCGCCGAAGCCCGGCGCCTTGACGGCGGCGACCTTGACGATGCCGCGGATGGTGTTGACCACGAGGGTGGCCAGCGCTTCGCCTTCCACTTCCTCGGCCACGATCAGCAGCGGCTTGCCGGCCTTGGCGACGCCTTCCAGTACCGGCAGCAGCTCACGGACGTTGGAGACCTTCTTGTCGTGGATCAGGATGAAGGGGTCGTCGAATTCGACCTGCTGCGACTGCTGGTTGTTGATGAAGTACGGCGACAGGTAGCCGCGGTCGAACTGCATGCCCTCGACCACGTCCAGCTCGTTCTCCAGGCCCGAGCCTTCCTCGACGGTGATGACGCCTTCCTTGCCGACCTTCTTCATCGCCTCGGCGATGATGTCGCCGATGTTGGAATCGGAGTTGGCCGAGATGGTGCCGACCTGGGCGATCGCCTTGTCGTCGGCGGTCGGCTTGGAGAGCTTCTTCAGCTCCTCGACGGCAGCCTTCACGGCCTGGTCGATGCCGCGCTTGAGGTCCATCGGGTTCATGCCGGCGGCGACGGCCTTGGCGCCTTCGCGGATGAACGCCTGCGCCAGCACGGTGGCGGTGGTGGTGCCGTCGCCGGCGTTGTCGGAGGTCTTGGACGCGACTTCCTTCACCATCTGCGCGCCCATGTTCTCGAACTTGTCGGCCAGTTCGATTTCCTTGGCGACGGACACGCCGTCCTTGGTGATGGTCGGGGCGCCGAAGCTCTTCTCGAGCACGACGTTGCGGCCCTTCGGGCCGAGGGTGGCCTTGACGGCATTGGCGAGGATGTTCACGCCGCGCACCATGCGCGTACGGGCGTCTTCACCGAAACGGATATCTTTGGCAGCCATTGAAAAACTCCGTGATACGTGGATTCGTGATGTGTGGTTCGAGAAACGACGGGTGGCGGGAAATCGGGCGGGGCGCGATCGTCAACGCGGTGCGCTATTGCGGATCATCCATCCCGAATCCCGCCTGGGCGTCAGCCGAGGATCGCCAGGACGTCGTCTTCCTTGATGATCTTGTACTCGACGCCGTCCTGCTTGTAGGCCGAACCGGAGTACTGGCCGTAGATCACCTTGTCGCCGACCTTGACCTTCGGCGCGCGCACGCCGCCGGTGGCGTCGATGAACTTGCCTTCGCCGACGGCGATGACTTCGCCCTTGGTGGGCTTTTCCTTGGCGGCGTCGGGAATGATGATGCCGCCCAGCGAGGTTTCTTCGGCTTCGATCGGCTTGACCACCAGACGGTCGTACAGCGGCTTGATGTTGCTCATGTCAATCCTCTTAAGTGATTGATTGGACAGGGAAAGGGGCGGCGATGTTAGCACTCCCCTCGGGAGACTGCCAACGCCGCGGGCGCAAAAACCCGGCCGGGCCGGGAATGGGTGGGATGTTGGGTGGGTCCGCGGGGCTTTCAAGGGCCGCCCTGCGATTTTTTCTCCGGACGCCGGCGCGCGGGATCCGCGTGCCGCAAGCGGGGAGCCGGGCGCGTCGGGGGCGTCGCCCCGATCTATGCATGGGGCCGCGCACCCGACTGCGACGCTTTCGTCTCCGGACTCCAGCCAGGGAGTCCGCGTGTGCGGACGGAACGCCCGCGCGCGTCGCCACGCTGAGCCGCAGGTCGGGGCGACGCCCCCGACGCCACCGCCCGACGCGCCCTCCCTCCCGCGCCGGAATCCAGCGTTCCATGTCTTCCCGGGCCGGATGCGCGGCGGGGTCTGCGATAATCGACGGCCCATGTCCGTCTTCCTGATCCTGTCCACCTGCCCCGATGCCGACACCGCCCAGCGGCTGGCGCGGACGCTGGTGGACGAACGCCTGGCCGCCTGCGCCAGCGTGCTGCCCGGCCTGGTGTCCACCTACCGCTGGCAGGGGCGGGTGGAACAGGCGACCGAGGTCCAGCTGCTGGCCAAGACCACCGCCGACCGGTGCGAGGCGCTGATGGCCCGGCTGGCAGGACTGCATCCGTATGAACTGCCGGAGATCCTGGCGGTCGAAACCGCCGCCGGCCTGCCCGCCTACCTGGACTGGGTGGCCGCCGAAACCCGGGCCGAGGCCTGATCCAGAGTGATGCGATGACGCCGACCCGCGCCCTGTTCGCCTGCCTGCTGCTGCCGCTGGCCGCGCTCCTCCCGCCGCCGGCCGCCGCGGCGATCACCCAGGACGACCTGCTGCCGGTGGACGAGGCCTTCGTGCTGACCGCCAGCGCGCCGGCGCGCGACCGCATCGAGATCCGCTGGAAGATCACCGACGGCTACTACCTCTATCGCCACCGCACCGGCGTGGAGGCCGAGGCCGGCTTCGCCGCCCAGCCGCTGCAGCTGCCGAAGGGCAAGGCGTACCGGGACGAGTTCTTCGGCGACGTCGAGACCTACCGCGGCGAACTGGTCGCCACCCTGCCCGGCCGCCCCGCCGCGGGCACGGACGGCGTCAGCCTGAAGATCCGCTACCAGGGCTGCGCCGACGCCGGCATCTGCTACCCGCCGCAGACGCGCACGCTGAAGGTGGCGCTGCCGGCGGCGGCCGACGAGGCCTTCGTGCCGCTGGGCGCGGGCGCGCTGTCCGGCGGCCTGCTGGGCCAGCAGGCGCAGGCCGGCATGGACGCGCTGCCGCTGCCGGCGGAACAGGCCTTCGCCTTCGAGGCCATCGCCTTCGACGGCAACCAGCTGCTGCTGCGCTTCACCCCGGCGCGCGGCTACTACGTCTACCGCGACCGCACCTCGTTGGCGCTGGAAGGCGCCGCGGGCGTGGCGCTGCAGGCGCCGCGCTGGCCGAAGGGCGTCGCCCACCGCGACGAGCACTTCGGCGACGTCATCGTCTATTTCGACCAGGCCGAGGTGCCGGTGCCGCTGCGCCGCGACCACGCGAAGGCCGTGGACGCGACGCTGCGCGTGACCTTCCAGGGCTGCCAGACCGACGGCATCTGCTATCCGCCGATGACGCGGCGGGTGAAGCTGTCGATCCCCGCCGGCACCACCACCCCGGCCGGCACGCCGGAGGCGCCGGCGCCCGTGCTGGCCGCACCGCTGCCGACGGCCGCGGCACCCGAAGCCGTCGACACGCCGGCGCCCGCCGGCGCCGGCGCGCCCCCGGCCGAGGTCGAGCGCACCCGCCCGCCCGAGGACGTCCTGCAACGCAGCCAGCGCGGCACCACCTCATTGGTCGCCGCGCTGGCGCTGGCGCTGCTGGGCGGCCTGATCCTCAACCTGATGCCCTGCGTGCTGCCGATCCTGTCGCTGAAGGCGCTGTCGCTGGCCGAGAGTGGGCGCAGCGGCGGCGACGCGCGGCGGCATGCGCTCTGGTACACCGCCGGCGTGCTGGTCAGCTTCGTCGCGGTGGGCGCACTGGCCATCGCGTTGCGCGCGGCCGGCCAGGCGCTGGGCTGGGGCTTCCAGCTGCAGCAGCCGTGGGTGGTCGGGTTGCTGGCCTACGTGATGTTCGCCGTCGGCCTGAGCCTGTCGGGCGTGTTCGCGGTCGGCTACCGGCTGGCGGGCGCGGGACAGGGCCTGGCGAGCCGCTCGGGCCCGGCCGGCGATTTCTTCACCGGCGTGCTGGCGGTGGTGGTGGCCAGCCCGTGCACGGCGCCGTTCATGGGCGTGGCGCTGGCCTATGCCTTCACCGCGCCGATGCCGCTGGCGCTGCTGGTGTTCGCGATGCTCGGCCTGGGCCTGGCCCTGCCGTTCCTGCTGATCGGCTTCGTGCCGGCGCTGGCCGGCCGCCTGCCCAGGCCCGGCGCGTGGATGGACACGCTGAAGCAGGTGCTCGCCTTCCCGATGTACCTGACCGCGGTGTGGCTGCTGTGGGTGCTGGGCCGCCAGCGCGGCATCGACGCGGTCGGCCTGACGCTGGCCGGGCTGGTGCTGCTGGCGCTGGCGCTGTGGTGGTTCCAGCGCCTGCGGCTGCGCACCGCGCCCGTGCAGCGCGCGCTGGCGGTGCTGCTGCTGGCCGCCTCGCTGCTGCCGCTGGCGATGGCGCAGCGGTTGCCGAAGGAATCCGCGGCCGCGCCGGCCGGCGAAGGCCACCTCGCCTGGTCGGCCGAACGGCTGGCGGCGCTGCGCGCCGAGGGCCGCATCGTCTTCGTCGACATGACCGCCGACTGGTGCGTCACCTGCAAGGCCAACGAGAAGGCGGTGCTGAATACGCCGGCGTTCCGCGACCTGCTCGCCCGCCACGATGCGGTGATGATGACCGGCGACTGGACCAGCGTGGACCCGGCCATCACCGCCTTCCTCGAAGAACACCGTGCCGTCGGCGTGCCGCTGTACGTGGTCTACCCGCGCGGCGGCGGCGCCGGCGAAGTGCTGCCGACCGTGCTGACCCAGGACATCGTCGGCCAGGCGCTGGCGCGGGCGGCGCGATGAAGGTCACCCCCGCGCGCATCCTGCTGGTGGCCGTCGCCGCCGGCGGACTGGGCCTGCTGGCCAGCCTGTGGCGGGACGGCAACCCGCTGTGGCGGACCCGGACCGGCGAGCGCGCCCTGCACGCGGCGGCCACTGCGACCGCGCCTGCGCCCCCGGCCGGGGTGACGCCGGCCGGCATCGGCGACCCGATGCCCGTCATCGCCCTGCCCGGGCTGGACGGCAAGATCGTCGATCTGACCGTGAACTATCGCGACAAGCGCCTGCTGGTCAACGTCTGGGCGAGCTGGTGCGGCCCGTGCATCGAGGAAATGCCGGAGCTGCAGCGCTTCGCCGCCGCCCAGGGCGCCGACGGCGTGCAAGTGGTCGGGCTGGCGCTGGACACCGCCGACGGCGTGCGCGACTTCCTCGCCCGCGTGCCGGTGGGCTACCCGATCGTGCTGGACACGCCCGGGCCGGCCGACGCCAGCGTCTGGCTCGGCAACGCCAAGGGCGTGCTGCCGTACACGGTGCTGGTGGGCGCCGACGGCAGGATCAAACGGCAGAAGATCGGTCCCTTCCAGCCGGGCGAGATCAGCGGCTGGGCGGGCCAGGTGCGCTGAAAGATCGTCGAACCTGCCGGCATCATGCCGCCTGGGAAACATGCCGCGCCCTGCCGGCGCGAACGCGGCCGGCCGCAAGCCCTTGATTCGCCTCGCCTCCGGCAGAATCAAACAATCGCTTAAAACACGACGAACTTCGGCGAACTGGACAGCATCGCCCGCTTCGCGCAGACTGCCGCCCTTCCGCTGGAGGGATGAATGGCGAAGCTGCTGGTCCTGCATGGCCCCAACCTCAACCTGCTCGGCACGCGCGAGCCGGAGGTCTATGGCCGCACGACGCTGGCGGACATCGACCTGATGCTGACCGCGCAGGCGCAGGCCGCCGGGCACCAGCTGGAGACCTTCCAGGCCAACGCCGAACACGCGCTGGTCGAGCGCATCCAGGCCGCCCGCGGCGACGGCACCGCCTTCGTCCTGATCAACCCCGCCGCCTTCACCCACACCTCCGTCGCGATCCGCGACGCGCTGGCGGCCGTGGCCCTGCCCTTCATCGAAATCCACCTGTCCAACCCGCACACCCGCGAGCCGTTCCGCCACGCCAGCTACTTCAGCGACAAGGCGGTGGGCGTGGTCTGCGGCTTCGGCGCGGACAGCTACCGCTACGCGCTGGACGCCGCCCTGCAGCGGCTGCCGGCCTGACCTTCCTTTTGTTCCCCGCGGGGAACAGCGTCCAACCACGAGGCTCCCATGGATCTCCGCAAAATCAAGAAACTGATCGACCTGCTGGAAGAGTCGAACCTGGCCGAAATCGAGATCAAGGAAGGCGAAGAGTCCGTGCGCCTGGCGCGCACGCCCAAGGGCGGCTACGCGACGCCGGCCGCGCCGGCCCCGGTCGCCTACGCCGAACCGCGCGCCGCCGCGCCGATGCCGATGCAGTCCCCGGTCGAAGCCGCCACCGGAGGCAGCGCCAAGCCCGGCAGCAACCTGCCCGACGGCCACGTGGTGCGCGCGCCGATGGTCGGCACCTTCTACGCCTCCCCGGCGCCGGACAAGCCCGCGTTCGTGGCCGTCGGCCAGACCGTGAAGGCCGGCGAGACCCTGGCCATCATCGAGGCCATGAAGATGTTCAACCCCATCGAGGCCGACGTCTCCGGCACCGTGCTGTCGATCCTGGCCGAGAGCGGCCAGCCGATCGAGTTCGACCAGCCGTTGTTCGTGATCGGCTGAGAGCCGGGACCCGGGACCCGGGACCCGGGACCCGGAAAAGCGGAAGCCGCGAGCATGTGCTTTTCGGCTCCTTCTTTTCCGGGTCCCCGGTTCCCGGTCCCCCGTCCCGAAGACCCCTGCGCTTCGGAACCCATCCTCCCATGCTAGACAAAGTCGTCATCGCCAACCGGGGTGAAATCGCGCTGCGCATCCTGCGCGCCTGCCACACCCTGGGCATCCGCACGGTCGCGGTGCATTCCACCGTCGACCGCAACCTCAAGCACGTGGCCATGGCCGACGAATCGGTCTGCATCGGCCCGGCGCCGTCGGCCGAGAGCTACCTCAACATCCCGGCGATCATCGCCGCGGCCGAGGTGACCGACGCGCAGGCCATCCATCCCGGCTACGGCTTCCTGTCGGAGAACGCCAACTTCGCCGAGCGCGTGGAGCAGTCCGGCTTCATCTTCATCGGCCCCAAGGCCGACACCATCCGCCTGATGGGCGACAAGGTGGAGGCGATCCGCGCGATGAAGGCCGCCGGCGTGCCGTGCGTGCCGGGCAGCGGCGGGCCGCTGGGCGACGACATCGTGGCCAACACCAAAATCGCGCGCGAGATCGGCTACCCGGTGATCATCAAGGCCGCGGGCGGCGGCGGCGGCCGCGGCATGCGCGTGGTGCACGTCGAGGGCGCGCTGAAGGCGGCCATCGAGACCACCAAGTCCGAGGCCAAGGCCGCGTTCGGCAACGGCGAGGTCTACATGGAGAAGTTCCTGGAGAACCCGCGCCACGTGGAGATCCAGGTGCTGGCCGACGGCCAGGGCAACGCCATCCACCTGGGCGAGCGCGACTGCTCGATGCAGCGCCGCCACCAGAAGGTGGTGGAAGAGGCGCCCGCGCCCGGCATCAGCGACGAGCAGCGCGCCGAGATCGGCAAGGTCTGCGTGGAAGCCTGCCTGCGCATCGGCTACCGCGGCGCCGGCACGTTCGAGTTCCTGTACGAGAACGGCCGCTTCTACTTCATCGAGATGAACACCCGCATCCAGGTGGAGCACCCGGTCACCGAGCGCATCACCGGCATCGACCTGGTCTGCGAGCAACTGCGCATCGCCGCCGGGCAGAAGCTGACCATCAAGCAGTCCGACATCGTGCTGCGCGGCCACGCCATCGAGTGCCGCATCAACGCCGAGGACCCGGACACCTTCATGCCGCACCCGGGCCTGATCCAGCACTTCCACCCGCCGGGCGGCCCCGGCGTGCGGGTGGACACGCACATCTACGAAGGCTACCGCGTGCCGCCGAACTACGACTCGATGATCGCCAAGCTGATCGTGCACGGCCCGGACCGCGAGACCGCCATCGCGCGCATGCGCGTGGCGCTGAGCGAGATGGTGATCGACGGCATCAAGACCAACATCCCGCTGCAGCAGCGCATCATGCGCGACCAGGGCTTCCAGGCCGGCGGCCAGAACATCCACTACCTCGAAAAGCGCCTGGCCGAGCGCAAGAACAAGGCCATCTCGCTGGTGTGAACCCCGTGTAGGAGGGGCTTCAGCCCCGATGCTTTCCGTTCCGGATGCAGGATCCCCGGGCCTGCGGTCGCGTCGCCGGGGCGACGACGGAAAAGCATCGGGGCTGAAGCCCCTCCTACAGGCATCGGCAAGGCATGCGTCCGCCGCAAACAGGAAGGGCCGGGATCGTCGATCCCGGCCCTTCGGTTTTCCGGCGCGGCATCCGCGTCAGCGCGGCGGCGCCTGCTGCGTGCCCGGCACCGGTTCGGTGCCCAGCGGCGAGGCGGGGTCGGTGACGCGCACCGTTTCGGACGAGCCGTCCGGCCACACCACCTTGATGGTGCTGCCCGGCGACAGGGTCGAGAACGGCGTGCCGCTGCGCGCGCGGTAGAGCGCGGCGACCTGCGCCGCGCCGAGGCGGCGCGCATCGTCGGGCGCGTGGATGGTCATGTGCCCCACCCGCGTGAGGTCGCGGTATTCGGGATCGTGCGTGTCGATGACGATCGTGGCGGCCGCGGCGGCGTACGCCACCACCACCAGCCCCCAGACCAGGAGGTTCGCTCCCGGCCGCGTGCGCTTGTACTTCATTCGTCGCCTCCCGTGCGGGCCAGCAGGCTGCCCACCATCTCGTCCACGTTGTCCGCCCCCTGCCGCGGGACGCCGGCGTCCCGCGCGAAGGTGGTGAAATCCTGCGATTCGTCCTGCGAGCAGATGCCGCCGTTCACGCAGTAGTTCGTCATCATCGAGCCGCCCGGGCTGCAGTCCATGCCCAATCGGCACGACGCGATGCGCCAGGCGAGTTCGCTCAGTTCGCTGCCCGACACCTCGCCCAGCGTGTCGCGCCGCCCGCTGCCGACCGTGCCCATGGCCGGCGCGATGGCGAGGTAGGCGAAGGGATCGCCGGAATCGAGCACGCGCTGCACCAGGTCGCGCCGGTAGTCGTCGCCGTCCTGCAGCGGCCGGTCCATCGCCAGCAGCGAGGCCTCCGCCGCCACGCTGCCCGCGCGCGCGGCCTGCGTGCGCTGGGTGACGACGGTCGGCAGCGAGAAGCCGTCCTGCGGCACGAAGCGCGCGCAGCGCTGCTGCACGCGCTGGCGGGCGGACAGCATCGCGGCGCCGTTGGAGAGCCCCAGCCGGGCGATGACGCGCGTGTCCTGCGCATAGCCGGCGGGGTCGGCGGCGTAGCCGGCGCAATAGTCCTGCACCAGGCTCAGCAGCCACATCGCGTCGGCATCGCCGGCCGCGGCCAGCGCCAGCAGTTCGCGCGAATAGGCGAACAGGTCGGTGCTCTCCTCGAACCCGCGCCGCAGCGGCGACAACGCCGGCACCGCGCGCGCCGCCACCGGGCGCAGCGATGCCGGCGCCATGGCAGGATCGAGGGCGAAGGGGCCCGGCTCGCCGGCCACCGTGTCGGCCATCGCCGCCACGGACGGCCCCAGGCCCGCCTGGCGCAGCGGCAACCACGCCAGCGCGCCCAGCAGGCCCACCAGCATCATCGGCAGTAGCAGCTTCCGGGGCACGTGCGCATTATCCCGGTGCCCGCGCGGCCATTCAACGCGATTCCCGCGCATTCATGCCCCGCGCCACGCCCTTTCGTCGCCGCGTCGTGCGTCGCGGGGGCGCATGCGACAATCGGCGCCCGCCCGTTCATCTCCGTCCACGCCGCCATGCCCTACCTGGAACTCGCCCTGCGCTGCACCGAAGCCGAGCAGCCGCGCTACGAGCACGCCCTGGAGGACGTCGGCGCGCTGTCGGTCACCCTGCTGGACGCCGACGCCGATACCGGCAACGAACACGCCATCCTCGAACCCGGCGTCGGCGAGACGCCGCTGTGGAAATCGCTGGTGCTGACCGCGCTGTTCGATGCCGAGGCCGATCCGCTGGTGCTGCTGGCCGCGCTGGAGGCGTTCGACCCGGGGCTGGACTGGACGCAGGCCGGCTTCCGCAAGGTCGAGGACGAAGACTGGGAGCGCGCCTGGCTGGACCAGTTCAAGCCGATGCGGTTCGGCGCGCGCACCTTCATCGTGCCATGGAACCACGAGGTGCCCGACGAGGCCGGCGACGATGCCGCCATCGTGCGCCTGGACCCCGGCCTGGCCTTCGGCTCCGGCACCCACCCGACCACCGCGCTGTGCCTGCGCTGGCTGGACGGGCTGGCGAGCGAAGGCCGGCTGCAGGGACAGCGCGTGCTCGACTTCGGCTGCGGCTCCGGCATCCTCGCGCTGGCCGCGCTGAAGCTCGGCGCCGCGCAGGCGGTCGGCGTGGACAACGACCCGCAGGCGCTGGTCGCCAGCGCCGACAACGCGCGGCGCAACGCGGTGGACGCGCGCTTCAGCGTCCACCTGCCCGACGACGAACCGGCGGCGACGTATCCGGTCGTCGTCGCCAACATCCTCGCCTCCGCGCTGGACGCGCTGGCCGACACGCTGGCCGCGCGCGTCGCGGCGGGCGGCCGCATCGCGCTGTCCGGCATCCTCAAGGGGCAGGAGGATGAGCTGCTGGCCCGCTACGCCGCCTGGTTCGACGGCCTGGCCGCCACCCAGGACGGCGACTGGATGCGGATCGACGGCATCCGGCGCTGACGGCCGCGGCCGGTACGCCGCCGGTCACAACACGCGCGCGGGCCTGCATGGTTGAATAGCCGCCATGTTCACCGCCTGCCCGCATTGCCAGTTCCTCGTCGCCCGCGATCCGCACGCCGCCGCGTCGCCCGTGGACTGCCCGCGCTGCGGCAAGCCGCTGGCGACCGGCAGCGAGGCGCCGCCGGCGGCTTCGCCCAGCCTCGCCACGTTCCTGACGGTCGGCACGCCGCAGGTCGAAAACTCCTCCGGCGAACCGGCGCGCGATGCGCCGGACACCGCGGCCATCGCACCAACAGCGATGACGGCGACGGAAGACGCGTCATCGGACGAACCGGCGCGCGATGCCGTGGATCCATCGCCGGCCGCCATGGACGCATCCGCGCCCGTTCCGCCGGCCGCTTCCGTGCCCTCCGCATCCGATGCCGCGGAGCACGAGGCGGACACGACGTCGGCGCAGGACACGGCGCATAACAACGTCGCGCAGGACGAAGCGCCGCTTCCCGCCGCTTCCGCGCCCCGCGCGGCGCCCACGCCCGCGCGCAAGGCCACGGGCCCGCGCTTCCTGCATCGCGCGCGCACCACGCCGGTGCATGCGCGGCGCGCGCGCTGGCAATGGACGGCGGCGGCCGCGCTGGCGCTGCTGCTGTGCGTGCAGGTGGTGGTCGCCGACCGCGCAAGGCTCGCGGCGCAGGCGGGATGGCGCCCGGTCGTGCTGGCGCTGTGCGGCGTATTCCGCTGCGACGTGCCGACGTGGCGCGAACCCGGCGCCTTCACCATGCTGAGCCGCGACGTGCGCCCGGTTCCCGGCGCGCCGGGCACGCTGCAGGCGCAGGCCACCTTCCGCAACGAAGCGCGCTGGGCGCAGGCCTGGCCGGTGATCCTGCTGACGCTGAAGGACGCCGACGGCCGCACCCTCGGCGCACGCGCGCTGCAGCCCGGCGACTACCTGCCGGACGGCGAGGCCGCGTCCCCGATCGGGCCCGGGCAGAGCGCCCAGATGGCCGTGCGGGTGCGCGAGCCGAGCGCGAACGTCGTCGCGTTTTCCTTCGACTTCCGTTAAGCGCGCCGGATTCATGAAAAAGCGGGTGCGCGCGCGCCGATCAGGCGCTAGACTCGTCCCCCCGCCGAAAACCCACAAGCACAAGGCGGGCATCAGCATCCGGTGCGCCAGGGGATCCGATTGAACGCTGCCTCCACCCGTCAGGACACGCCACGCGGCACCTCGCGGCCGCCGTTGCGCGAACACGTCGCGCAGTCCGTGCGCCGCTACCTGCGCGACCTCGACGGGTGCGAAGCCGACGACGTGTACGAGATCGTGCTGCGCGAGATGGAAATCCCGCTGTTCGTCGAAGTGCTGAACCACTGCGACGGCAACCAGAGCCGCGCCGCCGCCCTGCTGGGCATCCATCGCGCCACGCTGCGCAAGAAGCTGAAGGACTACGGGCTGGCGTGACCGGCCGAAGGGTCGTCGGTCGCGCCGGCGGCACCGTCAACAGTAGAGCCGGCCGCGGCGCGGCCTCTGTCGGCCTGCTCGCACACCGCGTCGCGGACGACGTCCTTCCTCGCAGCGCCTCGGGCGCGACCGACCGGCCCGGGGCCGCTTGCTGCAGCGCGTTATAATCCGCGCCCCGCTCCGCACCGCCGCCCTCCATGACCCTCGATCTCCAGCCCGTGCGCCGGGCGCTGCTGTCCGTTTCCGACAAGACCGGCCTGCTCGACCTGGCCCGCGCCCTCGCCGCCCGCGACGTCGAACTGCTGTCCACCGGCGGCACCGCCAGGGCATTGCGCGACGCCGGCCTGGCCGTGCGCGACGTGGCCGACGTCACCGGCTTCCCGGAAATGATGGACGGCCGCGTCAAGACCCTGCACCCGAAGGTGCACGGCGGCCTGCTGGGCCGCGCCGGCACCGACGACGCGGTGATGGCCGAGCACGGCATCGGCGCGATCGACCTGCTGGTGCTGAACCTGTATCCGTTCGAGTCGGTCACCGCCAAGGCCGACTGCACGCTGGCCGACGCGGTGGAGAACATCGACATCGGCGGCCCGGCGATGCTGCGCTCGGCGGCGAAGAACTTCGCCCGCGTGGCGGTGGCGACCGACCCGACACAATACGCCGGCCTGGTGGCCGAACTCGACGCCCACGACGGCGCGCTGTCGGCCAAGACGCGCTTCGCGCTGTCGGTCGCCGCGTTCAACCGCGTGGCGCAGTACGACGCGGCGATCAGCAACTACCTCTCCGCGATCACCGACGCCAGCGGCGACGTGCCGGTGCGTGCGGACTTCGCCGCGCAGGCCAACGGCAGCTTCGTCAAGGTCATGGACCTGCGCTACGGCGAGAACCCGCACCAGAAGGCCGCGTTCTACCGCGACCTGTATCCCGCGCCCGGCTCGCTGGCGACGTTCGAGCAGCTGCAGGGCAAGGAACTGAGCTACAACAACATCGCCGACAGCGACGCGGCGTGGGAATGCGTGCGCCAGTTCGATGCGCCGGCCTGCGTGATCGTCAAGCACGCCAATCCCTGCGGCGTGGCGGTGGGCGCGGCCTGCGGCGACGCCTACGAACTGGCCTACGCCACCGATCCCACCAGCGCGTTCGGCGGCATCATCGCCTTCAACCGCACGCTGGACGCGGCCACGGCGAAGGTCATCCTCGACCGCCAGTTCGTCGAGGTGCTGATCGCCCCGGACTACGAGCCGGGCGCGCTGGACTACGCGCAGAAGAAGGCCAACGTGCGCGTGCTGCGCATCCCGTCGGCGCCGGCGTCGAAGGGCTTCATCGACACCAAGCGCATCGGCTCGGGCCTGCTGATGCAGACCGCCGACGACCGCATCGTCACGCGCGACGAACTGAAGGTGGTGACGCAGCGGGTGCCGACCGAGGCGCAGTTCGCCGACCTGCTGTTCGCGTGGAAGGTGGCCAAGTTCGTCAAGTCCAACGCCATCGTCTACGCGAAGGACCACCGCACCATCGGCGTCGGCGCCGGCCAGATGAGCCGCGTGTATTCGGCGCGCATCGCCGGCATCAAGGCCGCCGACGCCGACCTGGTCGTCGAGGGCTCGGTGATGGCGTCCGACGCGTTCTTCCCGTTCCGCGACGGCATCGACGCCGCGGCGGCGGCCGGCATCAAGGCGGTGATCCAGCCGGGCGGCTCGATGCGCGACGGCGAAGTCGTCGCCGCGGCCGACGAGCACGGCATCGCGATGGTGTTCACCGGCGTGCGCCACTTCCGGCACTGACGGCACCGCGCCATGTGGATCCGTGCCGAGACCCGCGCCGACCACGACGCGATCCGCCGCGTCACGGAGGCCGCGTTCGCGGGCGCGGCGCACGCCGCGGGCAACGAGGCGCGCATCGTCGACGCGCTGCGGGCCGCGCGCCTGCTGAGCGTGTCGCTGGTCGCCGACATCGACGGCCGCATCGCCGGCCACGTGGCGCTCTCCCCGGTGTCGCTGGGCGACGGTACGGCCGGCTGGTACGGGCTCGGGCCGGTCGCGGTCGATCCGCGCGACCAGGGCCACGGCGTGGGCAGCGCGCTGGTCCGGGCGGCGCTGGCCGAACTGCCCGCGCTCGGCGCGCGCGGCTGCGTGGTGCTGGGCGACCCGGCGTACTACGCGCGCTTCGGCTTCCGCCGCCACCCGGGGCTGCGCTATCCCGGCGCGCCGGCCGAGTACTTCATGGCGCTCGCGCTGCACGGCGCGCCGCCCGAGGCCGTCGTCGCCTACCCGCCCGCCTTCGCCACCGCATGATCCTCGCCGGGACGCCGCGACCATGAAATCCTTCCGCCCCCTCGCCACCGCCCTCGCGCTGCTCGCCGGCCTGCTGGTGCTCGGCGGCTGCGGCGGCGACGACACCTCGTCGCGGCTGCGGCAGGCGCAGGCGGCGATCGCGCCGACGCTGCCCGCGCCCTACTTCGAGGACCTGGTGACTGAGGCCGTCGAGATCGACGGCGACCGCCTGGTGCTGCGCGTGCGCAGTCCCGTCGGCGATGCGGAGAAGACGCGCCTGGCCCCCGGCTTCGAATCGCTGCGTGCGAGCGAGCAGGGCGAACTGCGGCGGCTGTGCGCGCTGCCGGCCATCCGTCCGCTGGCCGGCACCGGCGCCGTGCTGGCGCGGCGCTTCGTCGACCGCCACGGCAAGCTGTTCTTCGAAGTCGAGCTTCCCGCACGCGAGTGCCCTTCCCCGCCGGCGTGATCGCGCCGGCCCAGCCATGAGGAATGCCCCTTGAAAGTCCTGGTCATCGGTTCCGGCGGTCGCGAGCACGCGCTGGCGTGGAAGTTGGCGCAGTCGCCGCGCGTGGACGAGGTGATCGTGGCCCCCGGCAACGCCGGCACCGCGACGGAGGCGAAGTGCCGCAACGCGGCGGTGAAGGCGACCGACATCGAAGGCCTGCTCGCGCTGGCGCAGGCCGAGGGCGTGGGCCTGACCGTCGTCGGCCCCGAGGTGCCGCTGGTGGCGGGCGTGGTGGACCGTTTCCGCCTGGCGGGCCAGCGCATCTTCGGACCCACCGCCGCCGCCGCGCAGCTCGAGGGCAGCAAGGCCTTCGCCAAGGAATTCCTGGCGCGCCACGGCATCCCGACTGCGTTCTACGCGGTGCACACCGACGTCGATGCCGCATTGGCCTACGTGCGCGACAAGGGCGCACCCATCGTCGTCAAGGCCGACGGCCTGGCGGCCGGCAAGGGCGTGATCGTGGCGACGACGCTGGAGGAAGCCGAAGCCGCCGTGCGCGACATGCTCTCGGGCAACGCCTTCGGTGATGCCGGCGCGCGGGTGGTGATCGAGGAATTCCTGGACGGCGAGGAAGCCAGCTTCATCTCCATGGTCGACGGCGCCACCGCGCTGCCGATGGCCACCAGCCAGGACCACAAGCGCGTGGGCGACGGCGACACCGGTCCCAACACCGGCGGCATGGGCGCGTATTCGCCGGCGCCGGTGGTCACGCCCGACGTGCATGCGCGCGTCATGCGCGAAGTGGTGAATCCCACCGTGCAGGGCATGATCGCCGACGGCACGCCGTTCACCGGCTTCCTCTACGCCGGCCTGATGATAGACGCCGCCGGCGCGCCCAAGGTCATCGAGTTCAACGTGCGCTTCGGCGACCCGGAGACGCAGCCGGTGATGCTGCGCCTGCAGTCCGACCTGGTCGACCTGGTCGAAGCGGCCATCGATGGGCGTCTGGACGCCATCGAGGCGCAGTGGGACGCGCGCCGGTCGCTGGGCGTGGTGATGGCCGCGGCGCCGTACCCGGACACGCCCGTCACCGGCGACGCGATCGCCGGGCTGGACGACGTGCCGGCGACCGCCAAGGTCTTCCACGCCGGCACGGCGCTGGACGCCGACGGCCGCGTGGTCAGCGCCGGCGGCCGCGTGCTGTGCGTGGCGGCGCTGGGCGATTCGGTCTCGGAGGCGCAGCGCAACGCGTACGCCGGCGTGGCGAAGATCCACTGGGCGCACGAATTCCACCGCACCGACATCGGCTGGCGCGCGATCGCGCGCGAACGCGCGGGGAGCTGAGCGGCTAGCGGGCCGGCACGAACAGCGCCGCGTGTTCGCGCGGCGCGCTGCGCAGGTACTGCGGCGCGACGGCGACCTGCGCGCCCAGCACCGCCGCCGCGTGCCACGGCCAGCGCGGGTCGTACAGGATCCCGCGCGCGAGGGCGACGGCGTCGGCGCGCGCTTCGGCGAGGATGGCCTCGGCCTGTCCCGGCTCGGTGATCAGGCCCACCGCGATCACCGGCATCGCCACCTCGCGCTTGATCGCGTCGGCGAACGGCACCTGGTAGCCCGGTCCCGCCGCGATGCGCTGCGCGGGGTGCAGGCCGCCGCTGGATACATGAAGGTAGTGGCAGCCGCGCGCCTCCAGCGCCTTCGCCAGCGCGAGGCTCTGCGCCAGGTCCCAGCCGCCGTCGACCCAGTCGGTGGCGGAGAGGCGGACGCCGACCGCCATCGACGCCGGCACCGCCGCCTTGACCGCGTCGAACACCTGCAGCACCAGCCGCATGCGGTTCTCCAGCGAACCGCCGTAGGCGTCGTCGCGCCGGTTGCTCAGCGGCGACAGGAACTGGTGCAGCAGGTAGCCGTGGGCGGCATGGATCTCGATCAGGTCCAGGCCCAGTCGCACCGCGCGGCGCGCGCTGTCGGCGAACGCGGCGACGATGCCGTCGATGCCCGCCGCGTCCAGCGCGGCCGGCGCCGGGTCGCCCTCGGCATGGGGCACGGCCGAGGCCGATACCGTTCGCCAGCCGTGCGCCTCGCCCGGCGGGATCGCCGCGCCCTGGTGGTCCCACGGGCGGTGCGTGGACGCCTTGCGCCCGGCATGGGCCAGTTGCACGCCGACCGGCATCGGCGAATACCGGCGCGCCGCCGCAAGCGCGGCGGCGAAGGCCGCTTCGGTGGCGTCGTCCCACAGGCCGAGGTCGGCCCAGCTGATGCGGCCGCGCGCTTCCACCGCGGTCGCCTCGATGATCGCCAGGCCGGCGCCGGACTGCGCCAGGTTCGGCCAGTGGAAGGCGTGCCAGGCGGTGGCGCGGCCTTCGTCGGCGGAGTACTGGCACATCGGCGCGATGACGATGCGGTTGGACAGGCGCAGCGGCCCGAGGTCCAGCGGCGAGAACAGGCGGCTCATGGGGAAGGCGGGACGGCGGCGTGGGGCGCCACTATCGCCCCGGCCCCGCCGCCCATCAACACCGGCAACGGAACACTGTCGGGCGCGCCGGCGCGCGCGGCGGCCGTGATTTGCTAGGCTGCGCGCAACCCACGGAGGGCGCATGTCCAGCTACAGCCAGTTCTCGCTGCTGACGCAACGGCGGTTCCTGCCGTATTTCACCGTCCAGGCGCTGGGCGCCTTCAACGACAACGTCTACCGGCAGGCGATCATCGCCCTGCTGTTCTTCCTGGGCGCCAGCGACGACCAGCTCTCGCTGTACGCCACGCTGGCGCCGGCGATCTTCATCCTGCCCTACTTCCTGTTCTCCGCCATCGCCGGCCAGTTCGCCGAGAAGCTGGAGAAGCACCGGCTGATCGTGATCACCACGACGATGGAGATCGCGATCATGTCGCTGGCGGCGGTGGGCTTCCTGCTGCAGAACATGCCGCTGCTGCTGGTCGCGCTGTTCTGCACCGGCGTGCAGTCCACGCTGTTCGGCCCGGTCAAGTACTCGGTGCTGCCCTCGATCCTCAAGCCGGAGGAACTGACCGGCGGCAACGGCTTGGTCGAGATGGGCACGTCGATCTCGATCCTGTGCGGCATGATCGCCGGCGGCATGATCTTCCAGGTGGCCGGCGCGCACGGGCCGCAGGCGGCGGCCGTGGCCATCGTGCTGCTCGCCGTGCTGGGCAACGTGGTGTCGCGGATGATCCCGCGCATGGACGCCGGCGCGCCCGACCTGGTGATCCGCTGGAACCCGATCCCGGAATCGCTGGCCGTGCTGCGCATGGCCAAGCAGCAGCTGGCCGTGCGCAACGCCATCCTCGGCGTGTCGTGGTTCTGGTTCTTCGGCACCCTGCTGACCTCGCAGCTGCCGGCCTACGCCAAGCTGCACCTCGGCGCGGCCGAGGGTTCCTCGACGCTGTACGTGTTCGCGCTGGCGCTGTTCTCGGTCGGCACCGGCGTGGGCTCGCTGCTGTGCGAGAAGCTGTCCGGGCGCACCGTCGAGATCGGCCTGGTGCCGGTGGGCGCGTTCGGCATGACCGCGTTCCTGCTCGACCTCTACTTCGCCCGGCCCGGCGCCGCGCCCGCCACCGGCCTGGGCGTGGCCGAGTTCGTCCGCCATGCCGGCAGCCTGCGCATCATGGTCGACCTGGTCGGCATCGGCCTGTTCGCCGGCATCTTCGTGGTGCCGCTGTTCGCGTTGATCCAGAGCCGCACGCCCACCTCGCAGATGGCGCGCGTGTTCGCCGCGCTGAACATCCAGAACTCCGGCTTCATCGTGCTGGCCGCGCTGGCCGGCCTGGGCCTGCACGCGCTCGGCTGGAGCGGCCCGCAGATCTTCCTGGCGCTGGCCGTCGCCAACGCGCTGGTGGCGATCTGGATCTTCACGATCGTGCCCGAGTTCCTGATGCGCTTCCTCAGCTGGCTGCTGGTGCGCGCGCTGTACCGGCTGCGCCTGCACGGCATCGAGAAGCACGTGCCGGACGAAGGCCCGGCGCTGATCGTGTGCAACCACGTCAGCTACATGGACGCGCTGATCCTGGCGGCGACGATCCCGCGCCCGGTGCGCTTCGTCATGTACTACCGGATCTTCAACATCCCGGTGATGAGCTGGATCTTCCGCACCGCCAAGGCCATCCCGATCGCCGGCGCCCGCGAAGACCCCGAACTGATGCGGCGCGCGTTCGACGAGGTCGACGCGGCGCTGGCCGCCGGCGAGATCGTCGGCATCTTCCCGGAAGGCGCGCTGACGAAGGACGGCGACATCGCCGCCTTCAAGTCCGGCGTGGAGAAGATCCTCGAACGCCGCCCGGTGCCGGTGGTGCCGATGGCGCTCCGGGGCATGTGGGCCAGCATGTGGAGCCGGCGCGACTCGCGGCTGGGCCGCATGCGCGTGCCGCGCCGCTTCCGCGCGCACGTGGAAGTCATGGCCGGCGAGCCGCTGGACGGCGCCGACGCGACCGCCGAAGGGCTGGAAGCGCGCGTGCGCGCGCTGCGCGGGGACGCGGCCTGACGGCTTCCGCGACGCGGTCCGCTCGGTTAGGCTATCGGCGGGGATCGCCACAGCCAACGCTTCACCGCCAGCGGCGGACGTCCACTCCTTCTCATCTGACGCCGGAAGACCGCCATGAGTGCCACGCCGCCACTGCCGCCGCAGCACGCGCCCTACATCCCCAACCACCTGGTGTGGGCCATCCTGAGCACGCTGTTCTGCTGCCTGCCGTTCGGCGTGGTGTCCATCGTGTTCGCCGCGCAGGTGGACGGCAAGCGCGCCGCCGGCGACATCGCGGGCGCCGAGGACGCCTCGGGCAAGGCCAAGCTGTGGGCCATCGTATCCGCCGCCTGCGCACTGGTGCCGCTGGTGCTCTACCTGCTGTTCGTCTTCTTCATCGGCGGCGTCGGCCTGCTGGGCGGACTGAGCGGCTGAGCCCTACAGGAGCCTGCACATGAACGCGACACCTCCGCTTCCCGACACGGCGCCCCAGAACATCCCCAGCCACCTCGGCTGGTCGATCGCGGTCACCGTCATCGCCGCCTTCGCCACGTTCTGCACCTGCTGCGGCCTGGGCGCCATTCCCGGAATCGTCGCCATCGTGTTCTCCACGCAGGTCAACACCAAGCTGCGCCGTGGCGATCTGGCCGGTGCGCGCAGCGCCGCCACCACGGCCAATATCCTGTGCTGGGTGACGGCGGCGCTCGCCCTGCTGTGCGTCGTGTACCTGGCCTGGAGCATCCACAACGCCGGCGGCATCGACCAGATGAAAATGATGTTCGAGGAAGCCATCGAACAGGCGCGCCAGCAGCGCTGACCCATGGCGACTACGGTCCTCCAGCGTACCGGCATCGCCGTCGCCGCCCTCGCGGGCATCGCGACGCTGGCGGCCGGCATATGGCTGCTGCGCACGTTCGACCCCAATGCAGCCGGGAATCCCTTTCCTGCCTGCGTGTTCAAGACACTCACCGGCTTCTACTGCGCAGGCTGCGGCGCCACTCGCGCCCTGCATGCCCTGGTGCACGGCGACGTGGGCAAGGCGTTCTCCATGAACCCGTTGCTGATGGCCACGCTGCCGCTGCTCCCCTTGCTGGGGGCGTGGTCGCTCGGCTGGCGCCCCGCGTGGCTGCGGCCGTTCGTGCAGCGCGCCTCATCGCCCATGCTGTGGCTGTTCCTGCTGTCCGGATTCTGGATCCTCCGCAATCTGCCGTGGGCACCCTTCAGCTGGCTGGCGCCCGGCTGATCCGAACACGCTGGTCCTGCACGCGCCGTCCGTTTACGCTTCCACTCCCCCGAAACCCACCACTCTCCAGGAATCAACCGCATGAACACGAATTCGCAGTACGTCCCCAATCATCTGGTGTGGGCGATCCTTTCCACCCTGTTCTGCTGCCTGCCGCTGGGCATCGTGTCGATCGTGTTCGCCGCCCAGGTCAACGGCAAGCTGGCCGCCGGCGATGTCGCGGGCGCGCAGGAAGCCTCGGACAAGGCGAAGAAGTGGGCCATGTGGTCGGCGATCGCCGGTGTGTCGCTGGCCGTGCTCTACATCGTCTTCATCTTCGCCATGGGCGGCATGGCGGCGCTGTCGCAGTAATCAGACGCGGCGCCCGATGATGGAAAAGCCCGCTTCGGCGGGCTTTTCCATGTCCACCGTCAGCTGACCCAGCCCCCGATCACGAACACCGCCAGCAGCGCCAGCCACAGCAGCAGGATGCGCCAGACCAGGCTCATCGCGTCGTGCAGTTCGGGCAGTTCGCGCATGGCCTGCACCATGCCTTCTTCCGCGTATTCCTCGGCCTCTTCCGCCAGTTCGCCGCGCACGCTGGCGCGCGCGGCCTGGCCGAGGAAGCCGGTGTCCAGGCGGAAACGCGTGCCGCCGGCCTCGCGCCAGGTCGAGAACACGGTGTCGAAATTGCCGACCAGCGCCATCGCCAGCGTCATCAGCTGCGCCACCGGCCAGTCCAGCAGCGTCTTCAATGCCTGCGCGCCGGCGCGGTTGCCGTCCGGCAGGACCGACGCCGCTTCGCCGCGGGCCGCCAGCGCCGACAGCCGATAGAGCATCGCGCCGACCGGGCCGAGCAGCAGGAACCAGAACAGCACGCCGAACCACCGCTGCAGCGCTTCGCGGAACACCACTTCCACCAGCGCCGGTCCGTCCGGCGCGACTGTTTCGCCGCCGGTCCCCAGGCGGGCGATGGCGGCGCGCCGGCCCGGCGCGTCGTGGGCGTCGATGACGGCCTCCACGTCCACGTCCAGGTCGCGCGGGCCCCAGGCATAGACCAGGACCACGATGTCGAACAGCAGGCCGACCAGGCCGTACAGCGGATCGTCGAGCGCCCATTGCAGCAGCGAGACCAGCAGCAGGACCGGCACCAGCGCCAGCGCGATGCCGTAGCGCCCGTGCCACGCGCCGCCGCCGTCCGCGCGTTCGCCCAGCCAGCGCAGCCATGCGCCGTACCAGCCGTACTGGCGGAACGACGCGACCAGCGCGGGCGCGACATGGCCTAGCACCAGCGCAAGCACGACGGCGACAAGCGTGATCGACATGAAGTTCCTCCGGGCCGGATTCTAGCGCGGCCGCCTGTTAATGCCCGGTCTTGGCGAGCGCCGGCGCCGTCAGGTCACACCACGCGCCCGCATGCCGGCGTGCCAATGCTCTATCAGGGCGCGCGCGATGGAGATCGAGGGCGACAGCAGCAGGCCGTCGCCCTCGCTGGCGTCGCCGCGCGCGAGCGCCGCGTCGATCTCGTCGAAGGCGAACCAGCGCGCGTCCTCCAGTTCGCCGTCGACCTGCGGCGGATCGGGTTCGGCGTGCGCGCAGAAGCCCAGCATCAGCGCGCCCGGGAACGGCCAGGGCTGCGCGCCGAGGTAGCGGCAGTCGCGCACGCGCACCTGCGTTTCCTCCAGCACTTCGCGCGCGACCGTCTGCTCCAGCGTCTCGCCCGGCTCGACGAAGCCGGCGATGACCGAATAGCGGCGCGGCGGCCAAGCGGCCTGCCGCCCCAGCAGCAGGCGCGCGCCGTCGCTGACGGCGACGATCACGGCCGGGTCCACGCGCGGATAGTGGTCCTTGCCGCAGTGCGTGCAGTGGGCGATGTAGCCCGCGCGGCGGAAAGTGATGGCGCCGCCGCAGGCGCTGCAGAAGCCGGTGGAGGACTGCCAGTGCAGCAGCGCGCGCGCCATCGCGAACACGCCTGATTCGAACGCGGGCCACGCCGCGGCGGCGCGCCGCAGGTCCAGCCGCGACGGCGCCTGCACCGCGTGGTGGCGGGCATGCGCGGCGAACCAGGCCACGCCGTCCTTCAGGCCCAGGAACAGGCTCGCGCCCGGGCCGCCGCCCAGCGTTCGGCCGTCCGGGGCGAACAGCGTTCCATCGGCCTCCGCCAGCGCGCGCCCCTCGTCGTCCAGCAGCATCACGCGCGCGGCGGGCCACAGCCGCGCCAGCGCGTCGGCGTCGTCGCGCAGCGCGTCGGCGCGGTCCAGCGTGTCGCCGGCGAAGGCGAAGCCGGTGAGCGGCGTGGAGAGGGACGCGGGACCTGTCACGGAACGCGGCAGGCCGGGGTTCACATGCTGAAACTGCTGCCGCAGCCGCAGGTGGTCTTGGCGTTGGGGTTGCGGATCACGAACTGCGCGCCCTGCAGGCTCTCGCTGTAGTCCACTTCCGCGCCCATCAGGTATTGCAGGCTCAGCGGATCGACCAGCAGCGACACGCCGTCGGTGTCCACGGCGACGTCGTCCTCGGCGCGGTTCTCGTCGAATTCGAACCCGTACTGGAACCCCGAGCAGCCGCCGCCCTGGATGTAGACGCGCAGGGCCAGGCCGTCGTTGCCTTCCTCCTGGATCAGCTCGCGCACCTTCGCCGCCGCGGCCGGCGTGAAGTTCAGCGGCCGGTCGATGGACTGGTAGTCCGGCGCGGCGGGCGCGGTGGGCAGGGAAACGACGGTGGTCATGGCGGGAAGGATGGGGGCTGGCGGAAGGCAGTTCAAGCTCAGCGCGTGCCGACGCCCTCGCCGGCGCCTTCCTTCGCGGTCGCCTGCGCCCACGGGAACGACTGCTCCACCGCCGCGCCGCCCTGCGGCACCAGGCGGGCGATGACGCGGACCGGCTTGAAGCCCGGCGGCAGCAGGAGGTCGCCTTCGACCTGCTGGAAGTACTTGAACGAATAGGCCACGCCGGGCGCGTCGGGCTGCTGGCGCAGGTCGGACCAGCCCAGCCGGCGCAGCTTGCCGGCCTCGCTGCCCTCCACCGCGACCAGCAGGCGGCCGGCGTTGACCGCGCCGCGGTTGAGGTTCTGGGTCAGCGTGGCGGTGAAGTGCCACGACTGCTCGTCCTGCGGCAGCACGGTCAGCTCGTGCACGGACAGGCCGCGCCGCTGCGCGGTGGCGCCGACGAAGCGCTCGTAGAAGGCCACGTCGGCGCGCAGGCCGGCGATCTCCTCGTCGCGCTCGGACAGCGCCGCCTGCAGGTCGCGGTTGGCGTCGCGGCTGATCTGGTCCGAGCGCGCCAGGGTGGCGGCGCGCTGCTCGAGCTCCTCGATGCGCTGCTGCTGCGCGCGCGACTGGGCCGGCGTCGGCGCCTCGCCGGCATGGCGGGCGAACACCTGCCACAGGCCCCAGCCGCCGAACGACAGCGCCACCGCCAGCACCGCGATCAATACCGGCCAGCCCACCGGCCGCGGCGGCGGGACACTCGGCGGGACGGGCTGGGCACTCATGGCCGCAGGATAGCGCGGCCGATCCCAGCGGGCTCTGAATGCCCGGTCAGGCGTCGGCGGCCGCCCACGCCTCCGGCAGCGCCGCGTCCCCGTGGCCCTGGGCCGCGGCCTGCGCGGCGTCGGCGTGCACCAGGCGCCCGGTCAGCTGCGCGCCGGCGCTCATCTCGACCACCTTGTAGTGCAGGTTGCCCTGCACGCGGGCCTGGGTCGCCAGTTCGATGCGCTCGTCGGCATGGACGTCGCCGGTCATGCGGCCGTTGATCACCACCACCGGCGCGCGCACCTCGCCCTCGATGCTGCCCTGCTCGGCCAGCGTCAGCACGGCGCGCTCGCCCCCCTCGGCGACCACCTTGCCGTGGATGTGGCCTTCCACGTACAGGCCACCGCTGAACACCACGTCGCCGCGGATGGTGACCTGCGGGCCGATCAGGGTGTCGATGGCCCCCACGTCGGGACGGATGGGCTTGGGGGTCTTGAACTTCATCTCACTTGCCTCCTGCGGCTGTGGCGGTCTTCCAGTCGAAGGCCTGCTCCACCGCCGCGTCGTCGCCGTGCAGCGTCACCTTGACGCGCTGCGGCGTGAAGCCCGGCGGCAGCATCACGTTGCCGTCCAACTGCTGGAAATAACGGAAGGAATACGCCTGCCCCGGCGCGGCGCGCTGCTGCAGCAGCTCGTCCCACTGCACCGCGGTGAGCTTGCCGTCGCGCACGCCTTCCACGGCGAAGCGCATCTGGCCCTGGCTGATCGCGCCGCGGTTGAGCGTCTGCGTCAGCATGATCTGGTAGCGCCAGGTGCCGCCGGACGCGGCCGCGAACTCGGCCACGTGCACGCTCAGGCCCTTGCGCTGGCTGGTGGACCCCACCAGCCGCTCGTAGAAGGCCACGTCGGCGCGCAGGGCGGCGATCTCCTCGTCGCGCTCGGCGAGCGCCTCCTGGACCTCGGCGTTGGCGGCGCGGCTGATCTGGTCGGAGCGGGCCAAGGTGGATTCGCGCTGGCGCAACTGGCGCAGCTCGGCCCGCACCGCCTCGATGTCGCGCTCGGCCTGCGCGCGCGCCGCCTCCGCCTGCGCGAGCCGCGGCGCCGCGGTATGGGTGGCGACGAACCAGGCCGCCGCCAGGCTGGCCGCCCACGCCAGCACGAAGAACAGCGAGGCACCGCGGCGGCGCACGGCGGCATCGCGCGGCACGACCCGGAAGCGGGAGGGAACGGGTGCGGACATGGCGGACATGCGGCCTGCGGCACTCAGCCGGCAGCCAGACGGGACCCCTATACTCGCCAACGGTGGCGCAAGCCCCTGAGTCTAACGGGAGTGGCCGGCATGTCCGAAGCGCATCTTTTCGTAATTGGGATCCTGTTGGCATGGATGGCGGGGATCCGCGTCTATCTCACCGTCTTCGGGCTCGGCCTGGCCGGCGCGCTCGGCTGGCTGGACCTGCCGCCGGCCCTGCAGGTCACCCAGTCGTGGTGGGTGCTGGGCACCTCCGGCGCGCTGGCGCTGACCGAGTTCTTCGCCGACAAGATCCCGGGCGTGGATTCGGGCTGGGACCTGCTGCAGACGCTGGCCCGCGTGCCGGCGGGCGCGTTCCTGGCGGCGGCCACGCTGTCGCCGGACGGCCAGCTCAGCGGCGGCGCGCTGGCGGCGGGCGCCGGCGTGGCCCTGACCAGCCACCTGCTGAAGAGCGGCTCGCGCGCACTGATGAACACCTCGCCCGAGCCCGTGAGCAACTGGACCGCGTCGGTGACGGAGGACGCCGTGGTCATCGGCGGGCTGTCGCTGGCCTTTGCCCACCCCTGGATTGCGTTATGCCTGGTGGCGGGGGTGTCGCTGGTCATCGCGTTCGCGGTGTGGTGGGTGTGGCGCAAGCTGTCGCGCGGGCTGAAACGCCTGCTGCAGACGGCGCCTCCGCCGCATGCGCCGCCCCCGGCTTCCGGCCCGTGACAGGCGCCGGCGCATCGGGGATCATGGGTCTGCCTCGCCCGTGAACTTCATCGCATAATGGGGCTCAGCTTGGGGAAGCCTGATGTCCGCCACCGATTCCACGTCCCGACCGCAGGATGAGCCGCCGCGCTCGCGCCTGCGTGCGGAAACCCCGCCGGCCCATCATTGGCGCCGCTGGGTGGGCGATGCCGCCCCGGAGGACGCGGACGCACCCGGTGCCGGAGAGCCCGTCGAGATGACCCGCCAGTCCCCCCCGCCCGCCGAGGCGCCCCCCGCCGCCCCGCCGCCGCAGGCGCCGGCGGCCGCCGCACCGGCCGGCCCCGCCGAGCCGGTCGACCCTGAATCCCCGTACCGCGTGCTGATCGTCGAGGACGACCGCGGCCAGGCGCTGTTCGCGCAGAGCGTGCTGCACGGCGCCGGCATGCAGGCCGACGTGCTGATGCAGTCCGACGGCCTGCTCGACACCATGCGCCGCTTCCGCCCCGACCTGGTCCTGATGGACCTGCACATGCCGGGCAAGGACGGCATGTCGCTGACCATGCTGCTGCGGCAGCAGCCGGAATACCTGCACCTGCCGATCGTGTTCCTGACCGGCGACCCGGACCCGGAGCGCCAGTTCGAGGTGCTGGAGAGCGGCGCCGACGACTTCCTCAACAAGCCGATCCGCCCCCGCCACCTGATCGCCGCGGTGTCCAACCGCATCCAGCGCGCGCGCCAGCGCCAGCAGGCGGCGCCGCGGGTGACGATGAACACCGAGACCGGGCTGCCCACGCGCACCTTCGTGCTGCAGCAGCTGACCGACAGCCTGCAGCGCCAGGCCGGCGGCGGCCTGTTCTTCATCGAGGTGAGCAGCGCGCTGAGCCTGCGCGAGCGCTACGGCTACGCCGTGTTCGAGCACCTGATGAACCAGGCCGGCCGCCAGCTGGCCGCGGCCGCGTCGCCGCACCCGGTGGCGCGCCTGAACGACAACAGCTTCCTGATGCTCGCCGACAGCGTGGACGAGGCCGCCCTGCCCGCGTTCGCGCAGCAGCTGCGCGACGGCCTGACCGCGCACGACTTCCAGGCGCGCGCCGGCGAAGCGCTCAAGCTGCGCGGCTCGGTGGGCTACACCGCGCTGTCGCTCGGCTTCGCCGACGCCGGCAGCGCGCTGGAGGCGACCGAGCGCGCCGTGCTGCAGGCCCGCCTGAAGCCGGAGAGCATGGCCGCCTACGTGCCCGCCCAGGTCGACGAGGACGCGCCGCGCATCTCGCTGGAGGACGGCCAGTTCGAACTGGCCTACCAGCCCATCGTCGCCGTGGCCGGCAGCGACCAGGCGCAGTACCAGGTGCTGCTGCGCCTGCGCCAGCCCGACGGCTCGCTACTGCCCGCCTCGCAGGTCATCCCGGCCGCCGAATCGGCCGGCGGCATCGCCCAGATCGACCACTGGGTGCTGGAGCATGCGCTGTTCGTGCTGGCCGAGCGCCAGGCCCAGGGGCCGTCGCTGCGCCTGTTCGTCTCGCAGTCGCCGCGCTCGCTGGCCCGCGAATCGCACGCCCAGTGGCTGCTGGACGCGCTGCGCGCGCGCGGCATCGAAGGCACTTCGCTGGTCATCGACCTGCGCCTGGCCGACGCACTGATCCACACCGTCACCCTGCGCCAGTTCTGCCAGCAGCTGATGCCGGCGGGCGTGCAGTTCTGCCTCAGCCAGTTCGAGCCCGGCAGCGAGGCCGACGCGCTGCTCACGCAGCTGCCGCTGGGCTTCGTGCGCGTCTCCAGCAAGTACGCCAGCGCCCACGCCGACCCGGTGCTGCGCGACCAGCTGCGCGGCATCATCGACAGCGCCCATCGCCAGGGCCTGCAGGTGATCGGCCAGCAGATCGAGGATCCGCAGGCCGCCGCGGCCATGTGGATGGGCGGTGTCGACTTCATCCAGGGCAACCTGGTGCAGGCCGTCGGCAGCGAGCTCGGCTTCGACTTCCACAACGCGGTGCTGTAACGATGCCCAACGCGGGGCGGACGCCGGTGATGCCCTGGGTGACGGCGGCGCTGGCCGCGTCGTCGGTCGCATCGACCGGGCTCCTGTGGGCGGGCGTCGCCGGCCCCTGGCTGCCGGTGGCCGCCGGCGCCGGCGGGGCGACCCTGGTGGCGGCGATCGCCACCGCGCTGCGTTCGCGCGCCGAGGCGCACCACCACGCCGGCATCCAGGCCCGCGCCGCGATGGCCGAGTCCGAGCGCGACAGCCTGGAACGCGACCTGCAGCGCCACGACCGGCTGGAGCAGGAACTGGTGCGCGCCAAGCAGGCCGCCGAGTCCGCGGCGATGGCCAAGGGCGAGTTCCTGGCGACGATGAGCCACGAGATCCGCACCCCGCTCAACGGCATCGTGCCGATGCTGGAGATGCTGTCGCGCGCGCCGCTGGCGCCGGACCAGCGCGAGATGCTGAGCACCGCCACCGCCTCCTCGCACCAGCTGCTGCGGATCGTCGACGACATCCTCGACTACTCCAAGCTCGAGGCCAACAAGCTCGACCTGGAGATCACCGGCTTCAACCTGCGCGAACTGCTCGACGGCGTGCTGCAGCTCATGTACCGCCCGGCGGAGAACAAGGGCCTGCGCCTGAGCCTGCAGCTGGACCCCGCCGTGCGGCTGCCGGTGCGCGGCGACCCGGTGCGGCTGCGCCAGGTGCTGACCAACCTGGTCGGCAACGCGATCAAGTTCACCGAGCGCGGCTCGGTCACGCTGGTGGTGCGGCGGCTGGGCGAAACCGCCGCGCAGCACCTGCTGCGGTTCGAGGTGCGCGATACCGGCATCGGCATCGAGGAAGACGCGCGCCATCGCCTGTTCCACTCCTTCAGCCAGGCCGACGCCTCGACCACGCGCCTGTACGGCGGCACCGGCCTCGGCCTGGCGATCTGCCGGCGCATCGTCGACCTGATGGGCGGCCGCATCGACGTGGTGTCGGAGGTCGGGCGCGGCTCGACGTTCTGGTTCGAGGTGCCGCTGATGAAGGTCATCGGCGACCTGCGCCAGCGCGACAACGGCACGCTGGACCACGGCCGCGTGCTGATCGTCTCGCCCGACGCGCGCCTGCGCCAGCGGCTCACCCTGCTGGCCACCAACTGGGGCATGCTGCCGGTCGCGGTGGAGACCACGCAGGAAGCACTGGACCGCCTGCGCCTGGTCGGCGAACAGGGACAGCAGGACTACCTGGCCGTGCTGGCCGACGCCGGCGGCATCCGCAGCACCGCGCTGGCGCTGCACCGCGCGATCGCGCGGCGGCCCGCGCCCGACACCCTGCGGCTGGTCTGGCTGTACGGCGACGAGACCGTGCCGACGGAGCTGCACCCGGGCAGCACGCTGTTGTCGCGGCAGTCGCCGGACGCCGACCTGCGCGCCGCCCTGACCGGCGCGGCGCCGGAGCCGGATCCGGACGCCGCCGCGCCCACTCTGGAAGAGATCTTCCCGGAACCCGCGGCCACGCCACCGCCGCCACCCGCGCTCCAGGCCGCCGGGCCGGCGGATGCGTCCGTGGCCGCACCGGCGGTCGCGGTCGCCATCGCCGCCGCCGAGCCGCCTGCCGCCCCGGAACCCGCCGTGGTCAGCGCCATGCGCACCGAGCCCCGGCTGCTGCTGGTGGAGGACAACCCGGTCAACCTGCTGGTCGCGCAGAAACTGCTGTCCGTGCTCGGCTTCGAGTGCGAGACCGCGGCCAACGGCGACATCGCGCTCAAGCGCATGCAGGCCGAACACTTCGACCTGGTGCTGATGGACTGCCAGATGCCGGTGCTGGACGGCTACGCCGCCACGCGCCGCTGGCGCGAACTGGAGGCCCAGCGCGCGGACGGCGCCCGCCTGCCGATCGTGGCGATGACCGCCAACGCCATGGCCGGGGACCGCCAGCGCTGCCTGGACGCCGGCATGGACGACTACCTGGCCAAGCCAGTGTCGCGCGAACAGCTGGAAAGCTGCCTGCACCGCTGGCTGCCCGATCGCATGAACTTCGTGCTGCGCAACGCCGCGCTGGTCCCGCCGGCCGAGCCCGCGCCGCCGGCGCCGGCCGTGGCCACGGCGCGCGCGCCCGCCCCCAGTTTCCCGGTTCTGGACCAGACCATGCTGGAGGAACTGCGCGAGATCGCCGGCGACGAGACCACGCGCATCATCACCATCTTCCTGGAAGACGCGCCGCGCCTGATCGGCACCCTGGAGAAGGCCGCCGCCGTGCCGGACCTGGACGCCATGCGCGACGCCGCGCACACGCTCAAGTCGTCCAGCGCCAACGTGGGCGCGATGGCGCTCTCGGCCGCCGCCAAGCGGGTGGAACTGGGCGCCCGCGCCCGCAAGCTGGAACGCCCGGCCGTGGCCGTGGCGCTGGTCATCGCCGAATACGCGCGCGCGCGGATGGCCCTGCAGGGCTACGCCGCGCAGCAACTGGGCAGGCCGCTGCTGCCGGCCCAGCCCGCGGCCGCGCCTCAGTCCTCGAGCTTGGTCAGCAGGTAGTTCGGCTCGCCGATGCGGTCGATCACCGACAGCTGCGTCTCCAGCCAGTCGATGTGCTCTTCCTCGGAATCCAGGATGTCGGCGAACAGCTGGCGGCTGACGTAGTCGGCCACCGATTCGCAGTACGCGATCGCCTCGCGCAGCGGCGGCAGCGCTTCCTGCTCCAGCGCCAGGTCGCATTCGAGGATCTCGCGCGGCGTCTCGCCGATGCGCAGCTTGCCCAGCGCCTGGAAGTTCGGCAGGCCGTCGAGGAACAGGATGCGCTCCGACAGCTTGTCGGCGTGCTTCATCTCGTCGATGGATTCCTTGTACTCGTGCTCGGCCAATTCCCTGAAGCCCCAGTTCTTCAGCATCTTGGCGTGCAGGAAGTACTGGTTGATCGCGGTCAGCTCGTTGTAGAGCGCCTTGTTGAGGTACTCGATGACCTTGGCGTCGCCTTTCATGGCCATGCTCCGTGGGCGGAAGAACGGCAAAGGTTAGCTCGCGCGCGCGCGCCATGACGGAACGCGAATCGTGATCATTCTGGAGGGTCGCCGCCGCCGACGGGCGGCAACGCGGATCAGGCCGCGTGCGACAGCGTGAGGATGGGGAACAGCGGCTCGCGCGCGGCGGGCTGGGCGGCCTGCAGCATATCGTGCGCCATGCCCAGGCAGCTGCCGCAATTGGCGCCGGCGCCGGTCCGCATCGTCAGCTCGGCCACCGTCGAACAGCCCTGCGCGGCGGCTTCGTGGATCTGGCGTTCGGTCACGCCGTTGCAGATGCAGACGTACACGGTGGCGGTGGCGGTGCGGCGGGCTCGGGACGGCCCGGCGCCATTCCACCGCAGATGAGAATCATTGTCAATTCTGTCCCGGCTCGCCACCACCCCGCCGTTTACGCGCCGGCCGGTCGCGCCCGCGCCGGCGCTGCCCCTCGGACGGCCGCGGGGCCGGCAGCTGGGGCGGGATCGCCTGCGGCCCGGCCACCCCGCGCGCGAACGAGGCCAGGTGCCCAAGCGCGCTGGCGTAGACCCGCCGCTTGAACATCACCACGTGCTCCACCGGGTACCAGAAGTCCACCCAGCGCCAGTGGTCGAACTCGGGGCTGTCGGTCAGGTCCAGGCGGACGTGCGCCTCGTCGCCGACCAGGCGCAGCAGGAACCACACCTGCTTCTGGCCGATGCAGACCTGCCGCTCGTTGCGCCGGATGGCGCGGGGCGGCAGGCGATAGCGGAGCCAGCCGGGCGTGACGCCCAGGACTTCCACATGTTCGGGCAACAGGCCGGTTTCTTCGCGCAACTCGCGGTACATGGCCTCGACCGGCGTCTCGTCCGTGTTCATGCCGCCCTGCGGGAACTGCCAGCCATCCCGGCGCACGCGTCGCGCCCAGAACACCCGGCCGTCCGGCCGCATCAACACGATGCCGACGTTGGGTCGGTAGCCGTCCGGATCGATCACGATGCGGACTCCATAAATCTACTGTTCCCGACTCTGCCACGCCCCGCCGCAGGCGACAAGCGCGCCGCCCCGGCTTGACAGGCAGGGGGTCGAAATGAAGAATACGCGGTTCACGCGGCTATGTAGCTCAGCCGGTTAGAGCACAGCACTCATAATGCTGGGGTCGGTGGTTCGAGTCCACCCATAGCCACCAGAATTTCTTTGAAATTCAACGCGTTACAAAGAACCCGCCTCACGGCGGGTTTTTTGTTGGTCGTGATTTGGGGCTGCGGGAGGGTGTGGGCCGGCTTCAGGGAGGCTTAGAAGGGGGAACACACCAGGCCACAAGCTGTGCATCGCTCCCCGCCCCGGTTCTGGCCCAACGAAGAGGGGAGGCAAAGCTTCCAGACGCGGCGCCCAGTTGCACCGTCGGAAATGCTCCTCCAAGCTGAATGCCAGTTCCGTGCTCAAGGAGGTAGCGCCAATGAACCCCGGCACTCGTGCATGTGTGGCAGCCGCCGCGATGATGGCGGTCAATGGCAAGAGCGTCTCTTCGATATACGACTACAGCGCTGGAGGGCACCGCAGCGTTGGCGGTCAGATAAGCGGCAACAACGTTTCCATATACGACTATCAGAGAAGCTGTCACTTCTCCGGCAGCCTCCCCTCACTCTACGACTACGGAACAGGCAGCCACGTCCAGTTGACCGTGTCCGGTAAGAACTTTACGGGCTACGACTACGCTACGGGCAACCACTTCTCAGGCAGCGTAAGCGGAACTTCCGTGAACCTGTATGACTACGAGGACGCTCAACACCACAGCTTTTCAGCCTAGAGGCCGACATGGGACCCGTAGGAGCTCTCTCTCGAATCCTGCTCCAGAAAGCCCGTGTGGCAACGCGCGCCGTGTTCTGGCGCATACCTCATAAAAGCGGAGAAGTTGAGGTCCACTTGAAGCTGGGCCGGTATAAGAGGTCCGTCGACCCGTTCGGGAAGGATGTAGTCGACGTCGACAACCCGAAGAGTGAGCTCACCCTCAACACGGATGAACTCAACGCCCTTATCAGCTTCCTGCAAGAGCACTATGAACCATTCAAGCAGGGTGTGAAGGCGTTCATCCCTTTGGATAAGCCTTTCAGTCAAGAGAACGCGGCAGAGCTCAAGAAGCTGTTCTCGGTCCCCGACAAAGACTTGCTCGTGGACTTCTTGCTCGACCAGAACATCATTACCGCCGATTTGTTCCTCTCCATTGAGCAGGTCAAAAGAGCCAGTGCTGTGCGCGAGTTCGAGTCACTTCTCCGAGAGCACCACTCGGAGGACACTTGGCAAAAATGGTTTGAGCTCAACTCCTGGGTTCTTGGCAGCGAGTTCGTTCGAGTTCTTGATGAGCGACGAATAGATATCAAGCACATCACTGACTATCTGATGCAGGCATACGACGGATTTCTTGACATCGTTGAGATCAAGAGGCCAGAGCTTGGTCAGGACTTCTGGGCGAAGTCACTGGACCATGGGAACTACTACCCATCGTCCGAGCTGATCAAAGCCATCACGCAAGCCACCAACTACATCTTTGAGGTCGAGCGCGAATCGAATAGCTTGAAGTTCGCAGAGTCTGTGAAGGGGGTAAGAGCGGTCAAGCCGAGAGGGGTGCTCATCTTCGGGCGGTCTCACGGATGGAATGACAAGCAGAAGCAAGCATATAGGCTCTTGAACTGCAGCTATCACTCGATCAGCATCATGACTTACGACCATGTCCTTGCGCGCGCAAAGAGAATGCTCGGCATCGATGACGCCACAGTCGAAGACTTTCAAGACGACGACATCCCCTTCTGAGCCGACGACGGCGATCCGCGTCCACTTCGAATGGTTCTAGTAGCTTTTGCATTCCCGGAGGATCCACTTGGGCTATGAACTTTGGGCGTCACCGGTCACGGGATACAGGCGACACGGGACGCGACTCGAAGACTTCAATGCCGTTCTAGGCGAACGGATCAAGATCAAAGACATATTCGAGCCACTCAAGTGCTGCCAAGCCGATGCTCCCGCAGACGAGATGGGTGAGGCACTCAGGTTCTACGATTTCGACTTAGCTGGAGTTCGCAAAACAAAAGATGGCCCGGTCATTGGATTTGTAACCAGGGAATCGCTCAATTTTGGATCCGTGGCAGATCACCTAATCGGACTTGATGAAGCGACCATTATCAGCTCGGAAGGGACGATTAGAGAGCTCATGCTCGCGCTGGAACGAGCTCCGTTCGTGTTCGTAAGTTCCGATGGTGACCTCAATGCAATTGCAACAAGAGCCGACTTGAACAAGCCTATGATTCGCGTGTACTTGTTCGGCCTGATCTCCCTACTGGAGATCCACTTGAGCTTCTGGATATCTCGTATTTTCGCTTCGGAGAGGTGGGAGGAAATGCTCACTCCCGGCCGCATTGATCTCGCTCGATCTATCCAGAGGCAACGAGCACAGAAAGGACAGAGCCTATCACTGCTTCAGTGCTTGCAACTATGCGACAAGCGCACCCTAATCGCCGACTCCATGGAACTTCGGAATCTCCTGCAACTTGGATCAAAGAGAAGCACAGAGAGGCTACTCAGAAGCGTTGAAGACCTCCGCAACTCGATTGCCCACAGCCAGTACGACCTCGTCTCCGGAGGATCGTGGGAGGAGCTGATTACGCTCGCAGGCTCTATCCAAGAGACAGTCGCATTGTCAGATCAACTGGTTGAGAACCGTGCGGTCGAGCTCTCGTCCAATCACGAGAGCACACTTTGGTAGATGTGCGTCTGCAGCACAGTTGCACGCCGCCCTTGATCGTCTTGACTATGGAATGCCTCCCTTATAGCGCTAGATCTTCTTGCGCTTCAAGCTGAACTCATGGCGCAACTGGCTATCCCCCAGAGAGGTCAGCTCGCTCTTTTTGAGGAGCAACGCTCAATCCAGCACGTCAATCCCACACTGTTTGGCGACAACCTCCTTCAGAACCCTGCGACTCGCCAGAGTCCTGGCATTAGTCACTCGCCAGATCGGATCCTTGGCTTTCCAGCGCTGCGTTCAACTCCTCATATTCTTCTTGGCCAAGGAACTCAACCAGCATCTCCGACCCTTCGTCGTTCGGATCAATAGACCAGTTAACTCGAATTGAGGTGAGAAGTCCTCGCCAATCGTGAATCAACACCCAGTCCCTCACCAGACCGTATATGTTGGTTGAGTACTCGGACTCCAACGCCTGCTTGGCGTATTCTTCCGGAATGATGGCATTGAGCTGCGCGACGGTGAACACATCAATAGCGGCAAGTTCCCGTAACAGTTCGGGAACATCCTTCTCGAGAGCGGCCTCAAGAGAGAACCCATTCTCTGCGCACCATTTCCTTACAAACGCCGGAAGACTGATCGAGTCCAGATGAGTCGCCATGAAGTCAGTCGACTTACCCGACGAAAGGCTATCGGCATAAGAGTCAATTTGACGAGACAATTCATCGAAGCCCTTGTCTGCAATCTCCAACATGCCCGCATAAAGATACAGCTGGCGCTCCATCCCTCGAGGCAACTTCCCTCCCAGCTTGTAGTTCCTATCATGTGCAAGCTCAGCCCAAGCATGCTGAAGGACTGTCCTCACTTGAAACTCAAACTTTAGGCCCGACATCCCGCGAAACTCAGGCAGTGACGACCGCGCTTCTCCAAGGTCACAAACATAGTGAGCTGACCGGTATCCGATCTCATTTACTGACATCAACTCATCTCGATTGCGAGAGTTTTCGACATCAACGCGGAAAGCTCCAGCTATGACATCCGCCACCTTTTGCACATCCGACTCGAAGTAGACAACGACCCGAATTCCAGACAGATCGGTGAGCTGTTTAGCAGGCTCTCGGTAGCCCTTTCGCTCGATCTTCCCAAGAGCACTTGAACGCTCCTTGGTGCGATACGAAACCGTAAGGACATCGATACCCGCACTCTTCGTAAGGCTCTCAGCCAAGCTAGCTACAACAGGGGTTAGCCTCGCATGGCTGGCAAGGGCTTCGTCCAACCACTCTTCGACCTTCGACTCCATTTCTCTCCCCGAGAACCATCTTGCCTGCAGTCCTACAGCAATCTTAGTAGTTGGCTTGCCGCTCAGCCAGTGGACAACCCAACGCGGACGATCCGCATCCAATCATGAACCTCCGGCCCTTCCTCTCGTCGGCTTAAACCAAAGACGGAAGCACCCCGGATGTCAGTCACCACCCGACGCACCCGGCCTTAAGCAGCACGACGATCTCGAGGCCGCCCATATTTAACCCTCCAAGGGTCACCATAGAAACGTGCGCGAGAGACCAGTCCACGGGAAACGTAGTCACCTTCTCTGATCTTGCCTTAAAAGAGAGGGACAGCCTCCTCCGCTCAGGGCAAGGAACTGATTCCTGCACTGGGGAACTACCCCGCCAAGCGACCCAAATGCGCTCCGCTGGCGACTGGGAATATCGGCAAACCCTCGTTCTCTACGTCCACGCATACCACGTGCAGGACCGGGCTTCTGTTCCCGCTCTGCGGCAAATGATAGCTGGTCGGATACGCACCTTCTAAACCCTTATGCCAAGGGTAGATCAGAGCAACCTCTTCACAAGGGTAAGCGCCCGCATAAGCATTGAGCTGATATGCATGCCCGTCGTTGGGAATCAAGCGTCCAACTTTGTCGATGTCCAAGCGACTCCACTTGGTATCTGCCACCGCCAATACCGAAGAGCCATCGCACAGGACCAAGTCTGGTCGCAGCCGGAAAAAAAAGCGATCAATTTCACCCGCCAAGTGGGCCAGGTGGCGTCCCGTATCCTGCGCATTCAACTGCAAGCCCACCCGGCACGCGCGGCGCTTCAACACTGCTGCTATGGCCGATTCAAACAACTTGTTCATATCGAACAGCAGTTCGGGGGCGTTGCTGGTCCCACCACGCACGTCCGGCGATAGCAGGCGCAGGATCCAGCCTGCCCATTGCAGGGCGGCGGTGTAATGATTGACCTGCCTGTCAACCACCAGCGACGCGTGCAACGTCAACGCATTCGGACACGGCGAAACCTCTACGAAGGCCGCGGTCATCTCCAGCCATAGGCGTTTAGTGGCCAAGCCCTTGGCCCACGGCTCAACCGCAGAAAGGGCCGCCTTGAGCACCTGGTTCCAAGGGTTATCGACCGTGAGTTCATCGAAACGGCATGCGACGCGATCGATCCGCATTGCGTGCGTGGAAACTTGCCGCTGCAACAATATGCGCCCACGTACAACGCCGAGATCGTCTTCCTCGGTTCGATAACGTCGCGCAATCCCCAAACGGACCAGCGAAAGCAAGGTGCGCAGGTAGGCCTGCACGAAAACATCGAGCAGATCCCCCTGAGTTACGCCGTGCTCCACGTCGCCGTGGGTAAACATCGGCAGATCGTGAGCCCAGCGCAGCAGCCGCAGCAAAGTGCCACGGGCACTGGATGCGTCTGCATTCTCACCCACTTTTGGCAGCACCTCCAAGATGCGCCCACCCCCCAGGTTCACCATTCCGACGAACTGGGCTAGCCGCAACGAACGGTGTCCGAGAACACAGAATCCCGGACGCCGTGCTGAGAGCGCGACGAGGCGTTCGGCCTCCTGCAAGGAAAGGTGGTCTTCCCCCACGCCCACGGCCAGGGTCTGATGCTCTATCGCCGAAACGACCCGCCTTGCCATCTGTCAGGCGCCGAAATCATTGTCGAAGTAGAGAGAGCGGAACGCCGCAGCGGTCCATCCAGCCGACTCGGTTACCACGTAACGCACGCGTTCCTGTCCGACCATTGCGGCGCGGCTACCGAACAGCTCGCTCGCTGTTATCGTTTCGGAAAGTACAAACGGTGAGCTTCCGCCGCTCCCCATCAATACGAGCTCGATCCTACTCCAATCGTCGAAGAAGTACTCCTGCAACAACGGTATGACCTGCAGTCGGAATGCGATGCGCAGTTCGTCCAGGCTGGAGACGCGGGTGAAGTAGGCGTGACCAATGAGGCGATCGCGGTCAGCAAGAAACTCGAGTCGAGCATTTATCACGCTCAGTAGCCGCCCAAGGTCAACTCCCTCCACTCGACGCTCTAGCACCTTATAGTCCGGGGCAATTTCTTCAAACTCGAAGCGCCGTCGGAGGGCAATGTCGAGTAGTGCAATCGATCGATCCGCCGTGTTCATCGTGCCATATATGTCCAAATTCTGTGGCACGCCGAAACGCTCGTCACTACCATCGTCGCCACCGGTTCCTGGCAGTTGCACTTCCATCCCGCCCACCAACACGCCGCTAGTGTCGTAGCGGGCTCGCTTGTCCGGCTCGATCAAGGTGATGAGCTCGCCAAACACTTTTGCGATGTTGGCCCGGTTAATCTCATCGATGAACAAAGCGTATTGCTTGCCGGGATTAGCTCGTGCCTCCTCGCAGATTTGTTTGAATACACCGTCGATCAGCCGGAAACCGGCCGCTGGCACGCCACTGCCAGCCTCAATCACGATCGGGCGGAGCCCGATGACGAAGTCCTCGTACGAGTACGACGGGTGGAAGGTCACCACGCGATATCGAGGGATCGGGCGTTCTCCCATACCTGGTCCGCGCTGCCATCCATCGAGAAGCTCCGCCGCTTCCGCATCCTGATCTCGCCAGCCCGGGACCAGGGTCCAGTCAGAGTCCTCACTCTTGCTGAAGATGAAGGGTTGCCGCCGATCCGCTACGTTGACCGTCGACACATCAAGCGGCGTATGGCTCTGAAGGTATCCCCACAATGAAGCCCGCACGTTGCTGCGCTTGCGCTGAGCGGCTTTCGCCTTCACCAGCGGGTGTTTTTCCAGCATCGTCACCTTCAGCGCTCCGCCGTGATCGGCTAGCGCCGCTGCGATCACGGCGCGCCAGCCGAACTGCGATACTAGACGTAACTCCCACGTAGCTCGATCCACGTCGGCCGGCTGATCCGTGTACTTGGAGAAGAGCTGCTGCAATCTCCAGGTTTTACCGGTGCCGGGTGGCCCATAGAGGATCAAGTTGCGCGACAGCATTGTCCGCGCGGTGTAAGAGGGCTCGGCTTCGCGCACTTCGGTCAGTTCGTCTTCCTCGTCCAAGGCATCATCCGGCTCATTCGGCCGCTTCCACTGGTCGCGCAAGGGCTCGAGATAAAAATCGAGCTCCGTCGTGCTGTAGCGCTTCTCCAGTTCACCACGCAACTGGAAGAGCGACTCGTCCAACTGTCGATCGGTCCAGTGCCGAGTCTCCTTCATCGTCGCTACGCCGAATCCGGCCAGGACCTTGCGCCGGTCGCCGTTGCTGGACATGCGCTCGACCCGCTCCGGGAACAGGAAGTAACGCAGCATGTGGCGAAACTGCCGATTACCGTCCTCTGGCACCTTGTCCATCCAGGCCACGAAGGTGTCGTAGTCAGCAAACACTGCGGCTCGTTGCGCGGCGGGAACCGCCTTGATCGTCCGTCCCAGGGCCACCAGATAGTTCATTTCGCGCCAACGATTGGTGTTGACGCCCATTCCACCCGAGCCGATGCCACCTAGAATTGCATCTGAGAGCATCGGATGCGCCGGGTCCAATTCGTCCCCGGACCAATCCCATACTCGAATGACGCCACTGCGCTTAGTTGCCTCGTTGATGTTGCTGGGAAACAGAAGCAGCGCCCACAGCAGCTCCGCCATCAGCTTGCGCGCATCTGACGGCGCATCGGCCAGTTGCGTCTGCAGCTTCTCGTAGAAGCTGCCGTTGCCCGCTTCGGGCCGCTGCACGAAATAGAGTTCTAGCGCATCGAAGTTGACCGCAGTGCCGATCGGTTCACCGCTGAAGATGCTGCCATCGGCCACCAAGCAGGTCTGGATCCACTGCCTGCCTGCTTCCACGGTCCGCTTGGCGTCGTGGTTATAGGTAAATAATGCCACTCAGATCTCCCCGTGTTATCTGGCGAGCGCTGAAGAAGCGCGGGCCACCCCATGGAACAGTTGCACAACGGCGTGCTGACCAGACTCCAGTCACGTGCACGCAAGCTTGATTATGCCCGGCTGTGCGGGCTACTCCCAGGCGTGCAGCTCTGTGTCCGCCGGCGTGAGAACAATGCCTGGCGGTAGGGGTGCGCCGGTTTCAGGGCGGCTTAGAGTGCAGGGGCCTATGCAAGCGGACGGGGGCGGCTCAAGTCCTGCAATGCCGCCAGACTCCACTGAGGATCAGGATCAGCTCACGTCCTTCAAGATGTTCTTCCCCATTGTTGTCGCGATACCCGTTACCAGCGAGCTAGCCAGCATGGTCTGAAGCGTCTTCAACTGACCGTCGCTTAGGAAGTACCAAGGAGTCATCCAATGAATTGCGACGATCAGAACCGCAAGAATTATCAAGACGCTTATGAGCAGAAGAAACGAAATCTTCAACCAGTGAACGATGTTTCTGATGGTCTCGCGACGCGTGTGGTGGTTTCTGCGGGCAATCTGATCGAGGTTCCCGTCGGCTAACCCCTGCGCCTCACGTCCAGCAGTCTCAATGGCCGCTGGAGTGGTGGGGATAGAGTTTGGCGCTAGCGGAGGGACTGTAAGGCCGGACGCGGCAGGTGCAGGGTGTGCCTGCACCTGCTGATTCTCTGGCTCCTGCTGCCCATCCGCTGTCATAGGTGGCTCCCTGCCAGGCTGGATGCGCTCAGGCGCTGCGCCGCTCTTGGGCAAGCTTCGCGTAATGTGCCTCAATCACATCGTTCGATATGACGCATCCACGCTGCTCACTGTTCCAAGTCTTCGCCCATGGAGAACCATCTTTGTGCGTAAGCTGCGACAGTTGGAGTCCGGTAGACGGCCCATAGATGGTGCAGACCTGATCCATGATGCTTTGCTCTGAGGGATCAAACTCGACTTCCTCAGAACGCGGCACTTTCGCGACAACATTGCTGCGATAGCCCTTAATCGCGTGATAGAGCTTCGGAATTACCGGTCCGTAACGCCAAGCCTCAACCTGGTCACAAATCAACGGACGCCCTGTGAGACCTAGCATCCACCCGTGGGCGATGTACACAAGCTTCAGGACCTGCATCGGGGTAAGCGAGTTGTTTGCCCCCGACTCCGCGCATTTATTGATGATGTAACGCGCGACATCGAGGGACGAATGACCCTGTTTGATGGCGGCATTCATTTCATCACTCCATTGAGTAGATACGGCTAAGGGCCGGAAGCATCGCCCGGCCATTTGTCGATGGGACCTTACCACTAAATTGTTATTTTTTTGTTAACTTTCATCGACTGAGCTGCACCGCTTGTCGGCGTATCACCTTGGCTAACGAGACGATCAATTCAAGGCGGTCAACTTCAGCCACCCACACCATGGGCACGAGCCAATGCGGGCGATCCGCATCCAATCATGAACTTCCGGCCCTTCCTATCGTTGGCTTACGCCAACCACGGAAGCAGCCCGGATGTCAGTCACCGCCCTCACTAAGCGACTCGTCGCTACGGCTCAGCCCAAGGACCGCGCGTACGAGCTCAGGGACACGCAGGTACGCGGCTTACTGCTCCGGGTGCAGCCCAGCGGGCATAAAGCCTGGGTCGTTACCTGGGAGCACGGCAAGCGTCGTACGCTGGGGTCTACTGGACACCTGACGCTCGACGAGGCTCGGGAAATCGCCCGCAAGATCATCGCGGAGTACATCCAGACCGGGCTGCCCAGCATCGCCAAGCCCGCCGCCCCGAAGATCACCCTCGCTGAATTCCTGCGCGACCAATACCGCCCGTGGGCCTGTAGCGAATTGAAAGGGGCAGACAAGTACATCAGTCGCCTGGAGCGGGTCTTCCCAACCGCAGTCGACATGCCCATGTCCGACATCAACTCCGCCTGGGTCGAGCGCTGGTGGATGGAGCGCCTGCAGACCAAGGCCCGCCCGGACCGGGAGGGTCTCATCACCAAGGCGACCGCTTGGCGTGACCTCGCCAGCTTTCGGGCCGTGATCGCCAAGGCAGTGAAGTGGGGGATGTTGGAGCAGAACCCCATCCAGCAGCTGCGCATGAAGGCGGCCAAGCCTCGGAGCGTTGTGCGGTTCCTCAGCGCAGCCGAGGAGCAGCGTCTACGGGACGCCCTTACAGTGCAGCTGTGCGTGGTGCACATGGTCAGGAACAGCCTTGATTTCGTCTCCTGGAAGTCCCGCAAGGATGTGGCGCTCGATCTGCGCCCCATCTACACAGCGACGACACTTGAAGCTGCGACACAGGCACTCGCCGATTTCGAGACCAAGTGGGGTGACGATTACCCGACGATCGGTCAGGCCTGGCGCCGAAACTGGGCGCAGCTGACACTCTTCTTCGACTTCCCGAAGGAAATCCGGAAGATCATCTACACGACCAACACCATCGAGTCGGTCAACATGAGCCTGCGGCGGGTGATGCGCTATAGAGGCTCGTTCCAGAACGACGAGTCATTGGTGAAGCTGCTCTACTTGGCGTTGCGGAACATCAGCCGCCGATGGTCGCTCCCGGTCCACGACTGGAAGGCCGCGCTGAACCGCTTCGCGATCCAGTTTGGCCCTGACGAGTAGCCGGCAGGCACAGGCCAGCGCTGACCCGTTGTGTAAGGGCCGGACCATTCCGGCTTCAGGCCGGCTTACCTACCCGTAAGTCGGCTCTCCGACTTAGGAAAACACTGATTTTTCTTAGTATTTTCAGACACTTGGCCGCATCGAGCGGTCACTCATAATGCTGGGGTCGGTGGTTCGAGTCCACCCATAGCCACCAGATTCCCGACCGGAATCAACGCGTTGAAGAGGACCCGCCGCGAGGCGGGTTTTTTGTTGGGTGAGTTGGAGGCTGACGAGAGAGGCAAGCTGGCGTCAGGGCGATCCACCAACGACCCCGACAGGGACAGCTGAACGCCTGAGCCTCGACGAGGCCCGGGAGACTGCCCGCAGCATCATCGCGGAGTACATCCATATCCTGATCGGGCTACGGAGCATCGCCAAGCCCGCAGCCCCAGAGATCGCCTCGCAAAATTCCGGCGCGACCGCTATCGCCTTCGAGTTCGCGACGAGCGGAAGGCGCTGACAATTACTTCGACCGCCTGGAACGGGTCTTCCCGGACGCGCTGGAGGTGTCTATGGCCGGCATCAGCACTGCCGGGGTCGACGAGCACCGATGGATGGAACGCCTGCAAACCACGATACCAACGCCGGGATCCTTGCCCCTCACTTCGTCGCATTCACCGCATGCGGCCGCGTGCCGTTTTCCGCATCCATGCTGTTGCGCTCGTCGTGCAGCGTTTTGACCTGCTCGGCGGTCAGGCCGTCGTGCAGGGTCTGCTTGAGCTGGTTGAGCCAGGGGATGCGCGATGCGTCCGGCAGGTCGCGGACGCGCAGGCGCAGGTCGTAGCGCTGCGCGGGCGTCATCTCCAGGTATTCCTTCGCGGTCGGGACGGGCGGTACCGGCAGCGGGGGCGAGAGCATGAAGTACACGGCGCGGCTGATCGCGGCGGGGATCACGCTGCCGTGGTCTTCGCCGGCGATCTCGTTGAAGCGGGCGTCGATGCCTTCCTTGCCGACCAGTTCGGCGATGCCGCGGGCGCTGTCGACCTGGCGGCGTTCGCGCAGGACCGAGACCAGCCGCTCGGCGTTGGGCTGGGCGCGCATGGCCGGGGAAGGCGTCTGTTCGTATTCGCCGGCCATGACCAGCAGTTTCGGCGCGGGCCCGTCCGCCGTCCGTTTCGCGGCCATGGCGGCCAGGGCGTCGCGGATCAGCGGATCGGCGAACCAGACCGAGGGGCTGGCGGCCATGTAGGCCTGGAAGGCCTGCGGCTGCGTGGCCAGGGCGTGCAGCACGAACAGGCCGCCGAAGGAGTGCCCGAAGATGCCCTGGCGGGCGGGGTCGACCTGCGCCAGCGAGGCGACCTTCGGCTTGAGTTGCCGTTCGATGAAGGCCAGGAACGCGTCCGCGCCGCCGCTGGGCGCCTGGATGCGCGGGTTGCCGCTGCCGGGCGGGGTGAGGTCGAAGGTGCGTTCGGTGCCGATGTCGGTGCCGTCCGGGTAGCCGATCCCCACCACGACCGTAGCCAGGTCCTTCGGCACGTCGGGGCGGCGCTCCAGCGCGCGCACCGATTCCAGCGCGGTCAGGAACATCGCGTTGCCGTCCAGCACGTACAGCACGCCGTAGCCCGTCGCCGGCGCCGGCTTGGCCGGCACCGCCACGAAGACGCGGTAGGTGCGCTGGGTGGCGCTGTCCTGCAGGTCGAACTGCCGGGTGCCGGGCACCGCCATCGGCGCCGCCGACGCCACCTGCACCACCATGGCCATGCACAGCGCCATCGCCAGCCGCCACGCCTTCGTCCATCCCGTCATCTTCAACTCCGCTCGTGTTCGCCCTGCGTGCGCGCCGGCGCGGCGCGCACGCCTCTTCCCGTCACCAGCGCTTGTCGAACGTCAGCACCAGCGTGCGGCCCAGCACCGTGGCGTTGGCCGGATCGTAGGGATCGGCCAGCGCATCGTTGGCGGCGGTGCCGCCGTCGATGAACGGCGGGGCGCCGTCGGTGAAGTTCAGCGCGGTGAAGTTCACCCGCGAATCGGTGAAGAAGCCGCCCAGGCCGGTGAGATCGTAGCTGATGTTGAAATCGAAGGTCTTCCAGGAGTCGATCCTGACCGGGCTGGTGATGGCGACCGGAACGCCCGCGGCGTTGGGGCGGAAGCAGCCCGAGGCGCACTCGTAGTCGTCCACGTAGTTCATCGTCAGCGCGGCGTTGAGGTTGCCGTAGTTCCAGCGCACGCCCTGCATGGTGCGCAGCGGCACCGGGTTGCCGACGGCGCTGTACTTGCCCAGCTGGTCGACGTAGCCGGAGCCGGGCGTGGCCTCGACTTCGTACGAGTTCAGCCAGGTGCCGCGCGCGAACAGTTCGAGCGAGCCGGCGCGGTCGGTGTCGAAGCCGTAGCTCAGGTCGAAGTCGACGCCGTTCATCTTCAGCGAGGCCAGGTTGAGCTGGGTCGCGTTGACGATCATCGCCACGTCGGCCGCGCTCTGCACCGGGCCGGCGCCGAGCTGGCCGAGGTAGCGCGGGTCGTTGTCGATCAGGTCCTGCACGCGCGCCGCGCTCGGGTTGATCTCCAGGCTGTTGATGTACGGCGTGGTGCCGGTGGCGAACAGCTCGGCGAGGATGCCGCCCAGCTGGCCGGCCTGGATGCGCACGATGCGGTCGTCGATCTTCAGGTTGAAGTAGCTGGCGGCCACGCGCAGCCCGGGCGCCCATTCCGGCTTCCAGTCGAAGCCCAGGGTCCAGGTGGTGGCCTCTTCGGGACGCAGCGTGGGGCCGGCGCCGCCGGAGACCACGATCGCGGTGAAGGTGCAGTTGCCGGCGCCGCCGGGGGTGCCGGTCACGCCGTTGAGCGGGACCATGGTGGTGGTGCACGGCGCGGTGTACAGGTCCGCGCGCATGAAGGCGCCGTTGCCGCCGGTGATCGGCTGCACGCCGTTGTAGGCGTAGCGCATCGGCGGGGCGTGGAACGAGGTGCCCCAGCTGCCGCGCAGGGTCAGGCCGTCGGTCGGCTTGAAGTCGATGCCGACCTTGGGATTGAACGTGGAGAAGTCGCCCAGGCCGCTGCCGCGCTCGTAGCGGCCGGCGATGGAGACGTCCAGCTTCTTCGCGAACGCGCTCTGGTTGTCCTTGCCGATCAGCGGGAAGTACAGCTCGGCGAACAGCGCGCCGACGTCGCGTTCGGTGGTGCCGAAGGCTTCGTGCTGGTCGGAGGTGCTGCGCCAGTTGAAGTCCAGCTCGCCGCCGATGTTCTCGCGGCGCCAGTCGACGCCGGCCGCCAGCTTGGCCGCGCCGCCGCCCATCCGGAACAGGTCGCCGTCGACCTTGAAGCTGGCCTGCGCCAGCCACGAGGTGAACTTCAGGTCCTCGTAGCCGATCAGCTGCGCGAGCACCGCCTCGGGCAGCGCGTCGGTCGTGTACGGGTTGAAGTACTGGTAGTTCAGGCCGGCGCAGTACGCCTGCGCGGCCGCGGACGCGTTGGCCGCCAGGCCCTGGCTGCACTGGATCGAGGTGGGCGCCTGCACCTGCGAGCCGCCCGGACCGGGCAGGTAGTCGTAGATGTTGGCGTTGCGCTGCACGTCGGAATCGCGGCGCTGCTCCTCGCGGCTGTAGGACAGCGTGGCTTCGCCGCGCCAGCTGCCGCCGAGGTCGAAGCCGGCGCCGAACACCGCGGCCAGGCTGTCGGCCTCGACCTCGCGCTGCAGCGGGCGGTCGTCGATCAGCACGCCGTAGTTGTTGGCCACGCCGGGGATGAAGTACGGGTTGTTCGGGCCGACGGTGCCGTACAGCGCCAGGTAGCCCTGGTTGTAGGTGCCGCGGCGACGCGAGTAGCGCAGGTCGCCGTACAGTTCGGTGGATTCGCCGACGCCGTGCTCGAAGCCGAGGAAGACGCTGTGGCGGTCCATCTCCGGCAGGATGTCGACCTGGTCCCAGGCGTTGTAGGTGTTGCCCGCGCCGTCGGTCACCGCGATCAGGTCCGCCGCGGTCAGGCCGGTGCCCGCGCCGCCGGGCACGCGGCGCGAGACCACGCCGTTGCCGGCCGCGGTGCCGGTGAACAGGTTGGCGGCCGAACCGGCGCGCGCGGTCATCCGGCGCCAGTTGACGCCGCCGCGGTCGCTGAAGTCGCCGCCGTTGTAGATATCGCGGTCGTTGGCCAGCACGTTCTCCTGGCCGTTGAACTCGTAGCCGGCGATCAGGCCGCCGCGGTCCCAGCGCGTGCCCCAGGTCTGGCCGACCTGTACCTGTTCGCCGCCGCCCTGGCTGGTGCTGCCCAGGCGCACGGTGGTGTGCGCGCCTTCGTCGCTGCGCTTGGTGATGATGTTGATCACGCCGCCGACCGCGTCGGAGCCGTAGACGGCCGAGGCGCCGTCCAGCAGCACTTCGATGTGCGAGACCGCGTTGGTCGGGATCGAGGAGATGTCGACGAAGTCGCCGTACTGGCCCGACGACGCGACGCGGCGGCCGTTGACCAGCACCAGCGTCGACAGCGCGCCCAGGCCGCGCAGGTTCACGCCCTGGCCACCGGTCATGTTGGAACCGGCGACGCTGGAGTCCTGGCCGCCCTGCACGTTGTCGCTCATGCCCACGCCGCCGGCGAAGTTCGCCGGCAGTTCGCGCAGGAAGTCGCCGACGGTGGCCTTGCCGCTGTCGCGGATCTGTTCGGCGCCGATCACCTGCACGGCGTTGCCGGCGGGTTCGGCCCCGCGGATGTTGGTGCCGGTCACGATGACCGTGTCCAGTTCGGTGGCGGCCGGCGCCGCCTCCTGGGCCTGCAACGCGCCCGCGATGCACATGGCCAGTATCGAAAAGCCACCGGCGATTCCACGCGTACGACCTGCTCGACTGCTCATCATTCCCCCGAGGCTTGATTGGCTGACAGATGGATCGGTTGTGCTGGCCCTGCGTTCCCGCCGGGCGCGCCGTGCGCCCGGACCGCGCCGGGCCCCTGCCCGGTCGCGTTCAGAACCAGAAGAAATTTCGTTAGAACGACGTTTGGATGACAGCAAAGCCCCGGGGCGCTGTCAAGAATAATTACGATATTTTTCTCGCATTGCCCTGCCTATGGACAATAGTTTCCTGAGAAACCACAAGGTCAGTCTTTTTAATCAATGCTTTGGGTGGTTTCAGGTTGGTCCACCTGCGCCGGCGTTATCGAAATTTCCATCCAGCCTGCTGCACCGCGCCAAATCCATGCGCTTGATTTTCGAAATTCACCGCGCACACTTGCGCCATGAATGCTCAAGTGGCCCCGTCCTCCGCGCGCACGCTGGCCCGCCGCGCCTATCACCGCCTGCGCCGCGACATCGTCCACGGCCAGCTCGCCGCGGGCAGCAAGCTGAAGCTGGAAGCGCTGGTCCAGCACTACGAGATCGGCATGTCGCCGCTGCGCGAGGCGCTGGCGCGACTGGTCGGCGACCAGTTGGTGAAGACCGAGGACCAGCGCGGCTTCTGGGTCGCGCCGCTGTCGCTGGACGAGCTGGACGACATCTCGCGCGTGCGCAACCTGATCGAGACCGAGGCCCTGCGCCTGTCGATCGAGCGCGGCGACGCCGCGTGGGAGCACCGGCTGCGCGCGGCGTTCGAGGCGCTCAGCGAGGTCGAGAAGGACGTGACGGAACTGGCGCCGCAGCTGCCGCAGCAGACGCTCGACGAGTGGGAGGAACGCAACCACGCGTTCCACACCACGCTGATCTCGGCCTGCGATTCGCCGTGGCTGATCAAGCTGCAGGAACTGCTGTACCACCAGGCCGAGCGCTACCGCCGCGTCTCGCTCAGCGCCTCGCGCGGCAAGCGCTTCGTGCACGACGAGCACCAGGCGATCTACGAGGCGGCGATGGAGCGCAACGCGCTGCGCGCGTGCCGGCTCACCCACGACCACCTGATGCGCACCTACGACGAGGTGCGCAAGGCGCTGGCCGCGCTGGATCCCGCGTAGCGGGACCCGGCGGCGGGCCTCAGCCGGCGGCGCAGAGCCGCGGCTGGGTTTTCAGCAGTTCGCGGGTCTTCTCGAAGCCCGCCACCGCCTTCGGGTCGAAGGGCTTCACGCCCTCGGACACGTACAGCCCGACGATCAGGTCGCCCTGCCTGTCGTAGAAGGCCAGGATGCGGGTGAACTTGTCCGCTTCCTTGGTCGGCAGCTGCAGCGCCCAGATCTGGTCGACCTCGGCCGGGGTGATGTGGCCGTGCACGCCGTCGCCGTTGTCGGCGTACATGTCGTACCAGATCGGCGTGGACGTGGACTGCGTCTGCGGCACCTTGCTGGGGAAGTTCCAGACGTGCTTGCCGCCGGAGGTGAACACGATGCCGATGCGGGTGTCGGCGCCCCAGGCGTCGACCGACTTCCACACTTCCTCGAAGAACAGCCGGTTCGAGCGCACGCCGTAGGCCTGCGCCGGCGCCAGCGCGCTGACCACGGCCGTTTCCTGCATGCGGAACAGGCGGGCGACCGCCGGCGGCGGCGCGCCCGGGCGGGTCTGGGCGTAGTAGTGCTGGATCACCTTGGCGTCGTCGGCGGAGGCGCAGGTGTCGGCGGCGTGCGCGCGGGCGGACAGGCCCAGCGTCGCGAGCAACGAGGCGGTCAGCAACAGGGTCTTCATGCGGCTCTGGATTCCGTGTGGAGAAGAGGGATGGGCGAACGGCTCAGTCGGTCCGTTCGGCGTCGCCGTCGGTGAGGTAGTCCCACATGCGGTCGAGCAGGCGGCCGTTCCAGGTGGCGCGCGCGGCGGACTGCGCGTCGGTGTAACGGCTGGGTTCGATCCGCGTTGACAGGCAGTCCAGTTCGACGCGCGCCGCGTCTTCCAGGTACCACGCCAGCACGACCGCTTCCTGCAGCGACGCGCCGGCGGTGACCGCGCCGTTGCCGCGCATCACGATCGCGCGCGCGTCGCCGAGCTGCGCGGCCAGCTGGACGGCCTGCTCGTCGGAGCGCAGCAGCATCGGGTCGTCCCACAGCGGCGGCTGCGGATGGAAATAGCTGCCCAGGCCGTGCCGCGCGGCCGGCGTGAGGCCCAGCGCGCTCAGGCTCATCGTCTTCGGCGGCTGCACGCGCGCGACGCCGCCGACGTCGGGACGGCGGCGGTAGATCTCGCGGTGGACGCGCACTTCCGGCAACGCGCCGTCCGGCAGCGGCCCGTCCAGCGGGACCACCGTGCAGGGCTCGCCCGCCGCGACCCGGCCCAGCGGCCGCGAGGGCGCGACCAGGAACGTGTCCGCGTCGATGCGCGCGCTGCAATGCCCGTAGGCGTGCACCAGCCCGGACCGGCCCAGCGCGCGCGCCGCCACGCGCACCGTGCGCGACAACGCCGCCAGGTCCGCGCTCACGCTTTGAATTCCTTGATCTCGGGCTTGGCGCCCCATTCGCAGAAGCCGGGCGGGCCGAACTCGAACTGGCGCTCGCGGTAGGTCGGTTCGTCGGCGATCGAGCGCACGCCCGACGAGTACTCGTAGACCATGCCGTCCGGCCCTTCAAAGTACAGGAAGCGCGCCGACGAGGTGGGATGCCGGCCTGGGCCGAACACCACCGGGATGCCGCGCTCGCGGATGAAGTGGAACGAGCGCTGCACGTCATCGGAGGTCGCGACCTGGTGGTTGATGTGCTGGATGCCGGCGCGATTAGTGGGGAACAGCGCGATCTTGTGGTGGATCTCGTCGATGCGCAGCAGCGGCGCATCGCCGATGCGGTCGCTGACGCGGGCGTTGCAGACGGTGGTCCAGAAGGCCTCGTCGCGCACCGCGTCGGTGGTGCACAGGCCGACGTGGCTGAAGCCGGTGATGCCGGCGTCGCGCTCGCCGTGGTAGCGGCGCGCGCCCATCTGCGGGCGCCAGGCCAGTTCGATGCGGTTGCCGGTGGGGTCGCGGAACGCGATGAAGTCGCGCACCTTGCGCTGCGCCGCTTCGTCGGCGGTGCCGCGGTGCACCGCGTGGCCGAGGCGCTCGAGTTCCGCGCCGGCGGCGTCGAGTTCGGCGCGGCCGTCGATCTCGAACGCCACCACCTGGTCGGCGGGATCGCCTTCGAAATAGCACAGCGTGTGCTCGCGCTGGTCGGACTTGAAGTAGGCCGCGCCGCGGCTGCGCTCGCGGGTCTCCAGCCCCAGGATCTCGTTGGCGTAGCGCGTCGCGCCGTCCAGGTCGCGCGTGCCGAGCCTGACGTAGCAGACGTCGCGCAGGCGGATCATCCGCGCGGCACTCCGCGCAGGGCCGGGCGCGCCGACGGCGCCGCCGCGCGGCCGTCCAGTTCGGGGATGCGGCACTCGCTGCCCCAGGCGCACTGCGATTCGGGTCCGCCGGCGAACTGGCGCGGGCGCGGCGGCGCGGCCGGATCGACCTGCGCCCCTTCGGCGACGAACGTGTACAGCACCTCGTCCGGCCCGGCGAAGCTCAGGAACACCTGCCCGGACGCCGGGCGCCGACCGGGGCCGTGCACGATCGCCTCCGGCACCGGCCGCAGGCGGTAGAACTGCTGCATCACCTGGTTGATGCCTTCCACGCCGAACTCCACCGCCAGCACGCCGGCGCGCGCCGACGGATGCAGCGACAGCCGGTGGTGGGCGGCGTCGAAGCCCAGGTAGGCCGCATCGCCCACCCAGTCGCCGACGCGCAGGCCGAACACTTCGGTCCACAACGCCTCGTCGGCGGCGACGTCGGTGCTGCGCAGGGCCACCGCGGCCAGGCCGGTGAGGCCGGCGTCGCGCTGCGGGAAGAAGCGCCAGGCCTGGTTCTGCGGGCGCACCACCAGTTCCACCCGCACGCCGCCGGGCGTGGCGAAGGCGGCCAGCGCGCGCACGTTGCGCCGCGCCGCCAGCGCCGGATCGCGCACCAGCGCGATGCCGCGCGCCTGCAGGGCCTCGGCGGCGGCCTGCAGCGCGGCCTCGTCGCGCACTTCCAGGCCGAGGGCCTGCCGGCGCGCGTCGTCCTTCGCCAGGACCAGGCTGTACTGGCGCTCGTCCGAGCGCAGCGCGATCTCGTCGGCGTCTTCCTTGGCCACCTGCAGGCCGAGTTCCTCGCCGGCAAAGCGGCGCGCGGCCTCCAGGTCGCGGGTGCCGAGGACGACGTAACGCAGTTGTTCGAGGAGGATCGGCATGGCACTACCTGCTGGGTCGGGTAACCGTGGATGTGCGCATCATGCCCCCGGGCGGGCGGATCAGCCCAGGCGGCGCTGCACGATGCGGGCGAACACGCTGGCGGCCACCGGCAGCAGGCCGTCGTCGAACCGGAACGTCGGGTGGTGGCACATCGCGCTGTCCATGCCGAGGAACAGGTAGGCGCCGGGCCAGCGTTCCAGCATGTACGAAAAATCGTCGGAGAACGGATAGGCGCGCATGTCGGTCTTCACGTTCCCGCGGCCCAGCACGTCGCCGATCGCCTCGGCCGCCAGCGCGGCCTGCTCGGGCGCGTTGATGCACGGCGGGCAGGAATGCGGGATGGCCAGCGACACCTTGCAGCCCGAAACCTGCGCATGGCCGTCGCACAGCGCGCGCAGGCGCTTGAGCAGTTCCTCGTGCACGTCCTTCGACAGCGCGCGGAGGGTGCCGCTCAGCGACGCGGTGGACGGGATGATGTTGTGGGTGGTGCCGGCCTGCAGCTTGCCGACGTTGATCAGCGCCGGCTCCATCGGGTCGATGTGGCGGCCGACGATGGCCGAAATGTCCACCGCCAGGCGCGCGGCGACCTGCAGCGGGTCGTTGGCCCGGTGCGGCGCAGCGGCGTGGCCGCCGACGCCCTCGATCTCCACCTCGAACACCGCCAGCGACTGCAGGGTGGCGCCGCTGCGCACGCTGGCCTCGCCGGTCTTCAGCGCCGGCATGTTGTGGAAGGCGTAGACCTCGTCGCAGGGGAAGCGCTCGAACAGTCCGTCCTCGACCATCTTGATGGCGCCGCGCCCGCCCTCTTCGGCCGGCTGGAAGATCAGCACCACCCGGCCGCTGGCCGGCGGGTGCGCGACCAGATACTCGGCCGTGCCCAGCAGCGCCGACGTATGGCCATCGTGGCCGCAGGTATGCGCCACGCCCGGCCGCTGCGAGCGGTAGGCCAGGTCGTCGTTGTGCTCGTCCATCGGCAGCGCGTCCATGTCCGCGCGCAGGCCGATGGACAGGCCCGGCTTGCCGCTGTCGATCACCGCCACCACGCCGGTGCCGCCCAGGCCGGTGTGCACCTGCAGCCCCAGCCCGGCCAGCACCTCGGCCACCAGCGCCGAGGTGCGCTCCTCCTCGAAGCCCAGCTCCGGCCAGGCATGGATGCGGTGGCGCCATGCGGTCATGCGGGGCGCGAGGGCGAGCAGGGAATCGGGTACGGCGGCCATCTTGGGGCGGAACTCCGGATCGATGAGCGGTCTTGGCAAGGCGATCAGACCAGAGCCTGCCGGGCTTGTCAAACATAATTTCGATATTTACGCGACATCCATCCAAAATTCGTGCATGATTGCGCCCCATCGATTGACGAATTTCGACTTTTTGACTTAGGTTCCCTGAAACAGCCCGCCTGCCGGCGGTCTGGACACCCTCGGGAATTTCGTAAATCCGAATGGAATCCAGCACGGACCACCCATGACCCAGTCTGCCGCGCAGTCCCAGCCGTCCCCGCTTCCCGTCCTTCCCCATTACATCGGCGGCCAGCCGGTCGCGTCCAGCCGGCCGCCGTTCGCCAACGTCGACCCCGCCACCGGCGACGTGGTCGGCCACGTCCACGAGGCCGACGCCGGCATCGTCGACCAGGCGGTGCAGGCCGCGCGCGCGGCGCTGCACGGCCCGTGGGGCGCGTTCACCGACCCGCAGCGCGCCGCCGTCCTGCGCAAGGTCGCCGAGGGCATCCGCGCGCGCTTCGACGAATTCCTCGCCGCCGAGATCCGCGACACCGGCAAGCCCGTCGGCCTGGCCAGCCACCTGGACATCCCGCGCGGCGCGGCCAACTTCGACGTGTTCGCCGACCAGATCGCCAACCTCGCCACCGAGAGCTTCCGCAGCCCCACGCCGGACGGCCGCGGCGCGCTGAACTACGGCCTGCGCACGCCGCGCGGCGTGATCGCGGTGATCTGCCCGTGGAACCTGCCGCTGCTGCTGATGACGTGGAAGGTCGCGCCGGCGCTGGCCTGCGGCAACACGGTGGTGGTCAAGCCGTCGGAGGAAACGCCGAGCACGACCACGCTGCTGGCCGAGGTGATGAACGAGGCCGGCGTGCCGCCGGGCGTGTTCAACGTGGTGCACGGCTTCGGCCCCGACAGCGCCGGCCAGTACCTCACCGAGCACCCGGGCGTGAACGGCATCACCTTCACCGGCGAGACGCGCACCGGCACCGCGATCATGAAGGCCGCCGCCGTGGGCGTGCGGCCGGTGTCGTTCGAGCTGGGCGGCAAGAACGCCGCGCTGGTGTTCGCTGATTGCGACCTCGACGCCGCGGTCGCGGGCGTGACGCGCTCGGCCTTCCTCAACGCCGGCCAGGTCTGCCTGGGCACCGAGCGCGTCTACGTCGAACGGCCGATCTTCGACGCGTTCGTGCTTCGCCTGAAGGCGGCCGCCGAAGCGCTGCGACCCGGCGATCCCTACGCCGAGGGCACCAGCTTCGGCCCGCTGATCAGCCGCGAGCACCGCGACAAGGTGCTGTCGTACTACGCGCGCGCGCGCAACGAAGGCGCCACCGTGGTCACCGGCGGCGGCGTGCCGTCGCTGCCGGCGCCGCTGTCCGGCGGCTGGTGGGTGGAACCGACCATCTGGACCGGCCTGCCGGCCGAGTCGGCGGTGCTGACCGAGGAGATCTTCGGGCCGTGCTGCCACATCGCGCCGTTCGACCGCGAGGACGAGGCCGTCGCCGCCGCCAACGACAGTCCCTACGGGCTGGCCACCTCGATCTGGACCCAGGACCTGACCCGCGCCCACCGCGTCGCCGCCGCCATCGAGGTCGGCATCGCCTGGGTGAACTGCTGGTTCCTGCGCGACCTGCGCACCGCCTTCGGCGGCGCCAAGCAGTCGGGCATCGGCCGCGAGGGCGGCGTCCACGGGCTGGAGTTCTACACGGAGTTGCGCAATGTCTGCATCAAGCTCTGAAGCCGTCCGCCAGGCGGCGGACCTGCTGGGCCACGCGCTCGACGCGCGCACGCCCTGCGACCCGGTCAAGCCGCTGATCGAGCAACATGGCATCGACGCCGCCTACGCGGTGCAGGCCCTGCTGACGCGCGCGGCCGAACAGGCCGGCCGCCAGGTGGTCGGCCGCAAGGTCGGCCTGACCTCGGTCGCGGTGCAGAAGCAGCTCGGCGTGGACCAGCCCGACTACGGCATGCTGTTCGACGACATGGGCTACGGCGACGGCCAGGAAGTGCCGCTGGCGCGGCTGATCCAGCCCAAGGTCGAGGCCGAGATCGCCTTCGTGTTCGAGCGCGACCTGGACGTCGAGCGGCCGACGCTGGGCCACGTGCTCAACGCCATCGGCTACGCGCTGCCGGCCATCGAGATCGTCGACAGCCGCGTGCGCGACTGGAAGATCAGCATCCACGACACCATCGCCGACAACGCCTCCTCCGGCCTGTACGTGCTCGGCGGCGCGCCGAAGAAACTGGATGCGCTGGACCTGCGCCTGTGCGGCATGAGCCTGGAAAAGGGGGGCGAGCCGGTCTCGCTCGGCTGCGGCGCCGCCTGCCTGGGCAACCCGCTCAACGCCGTGCTGTGGCTGGCGCAGACCGCCGCGCGCACCGGCCGCCCGCTGCGCGCCGGCGACGTGGTGCTGTCCGGCGCGCTCGGCCCGATGGTGCCGGTGCAGGCCGGTGACGTCTTCGAAGCCCGCATCTCCGGCCTGGGCCGGGTGTCGGCCGTGTTCTCCAGGGAGTGAAGCGATGGGCAAGATGAAGGTCGCCATCATCGGTTCCGGCAACATCGGCACCGACCTGATGATCAAGCTGCTGCGCCACGGCGCGAACCTGGAGATCGCCGCGATGGTCGGCGTGGACCCGGACTCCGACGGCTTGGCGCGCGCCCGCCGGCTCGGCGTGGCCACCACCCACGAGGGCCTCGACGGCCTGCGCGCGATGCCGGAGTACCGCGACATCGGCCTGGTCTTCGACGCCACGTCGGCCGGCGCGCACCTGCACCACGCGGAAGTGCTGAAGGCCGACGGCAAGCGCGCCATCGACCTGACCCCGGCCGCGATCGGCCCCTACGCGGTGCCGGCGGTCAACCTCGACCAGCACATCGACGCCGGCAACCTCAACATGGTCACCTGCGGCGGGCAGGCCACGATCCCCATCGTCGCCGCCGTCTCGCGGGCGGCGCCGGTGCGCTATGCCGAGATCGTCGCCAGCATCGCCAGCAAGTCGGCCGGCCCCGGCACCCGCGCCAACATCGACGAGTTCACCGAGACCACCTCGCGCGCGATCGAATCGGTCGGCGGCGCGGCCAGGGGCAAGGCGATCATCGTGCTCAACCCGGCCGAGCCGCCGCTGATGATGCGCGACACCGTCTACTGCCTGACCGAGGGCGGCGACGAGGCGGCGATCCGCGCGTCCATCCAGCAGATGGTCGCCCGCGTGGCCGGCTACGTGCCCGGCTACCGGCTCAAGCAGGACGTGCAGTTCGAAGCGCTCGACGCGGCCGCCTGCGCGGCGATCCTGCGCGAACCGTCCGCGACCGCGGGGCTGAAGGTGTCGGTGTTCCTGGAAGTCGAAGGCGCCGGCCACTACCTGCCGGCCTACGCCGGCAACCTGGACATCATGACGTCCGCCGCGCTGGCCGCGGCCGAACGCATGGCCGAACTGTCGCTGCGGAAGGAGGTGGCGTGATGGACAGGCTCTACATCCAGGACGTCACCCTGCGCGACGGCATGCACGCCATCCGCCACCAGTACGGCCTCGACCATGTGCGCGCGATCGCCCGCGCGCTCGACGCCGCCGGCGTGGCCGCGATCGAGGTCGCGCACGGCGACGGCCTGGCCGGCTCCAGCTTCAACTACGGCTTCGGCCGCCACACCGACCTGGAATGGATCGAGGCGGTGGCCGAGAGCGTGCAGGCGGCCAGGCTGACCACCCTGCTGCTGCCCGGCATCGGCACCGTGCACGAACTGCGCGCCGCGGTCGCGGTGGGCGTGCGCTCGGTGCGCGTGGCCACGCACTGCACCGAGGCCGACGTGGCCCGCCAGCACATCGAGGAAGCGCGCCGGCTCGACATCGACGTCGCCGGCTTCCTGATGATGAGCCACATGACGCCGCCGGCCGCCTTGGCCGAGCAGGCGAAGAAGATGGAAAGCTACGGCGCCTACTGCGTGTACGTGACCGACTCCGGCGGCGCGCTGACGATGGACGCCACCCGCGACCGCGTGCGCGCGCTGCGCGACGCGCTGAAGCCGGAGACCCAGATCGGCATCCACGCCCACCACAACCTGTCGCTGGGCGTGGCCAACTCGATGGTCGCGGTGGAGCACGGCGTGACCCGCGTGGACGCCTCGCTGGCGGGCATGGGCGCCGGCGCCGGCAACGCGCCGCTGGAGGTGTTCATCGCCGCCGCCGAGCGCATGGGCTGGAACCACGGCTGCGACCTCTTCACCCTGATGGACGCGGCCGAGGACCTGGTGCGCCCGCTGCAGGACCGCCCGGTGCGGGTGGACCGCGAGACGCTGAGCCTGGGCTATGCCGGCGTGTATTCCAGCTTCCTGCGCCACGCCGAGAAGGCCGCCGCCGACTACGGCCTGGACGTGCGCTCGATCCTGATCGAACTGGGCGAGCGCCGCATGGTCGGCGGGCAGGAGGACATGATCGTGGACGTCGCGCTGGACCTGCTGGCGCGCAAGAACAGCCGGGTGGAAGCCGCATGATGCAGTACGACCTCGACGCGCTCGCCGAGCGCCTGGATGGCGCCGCGCACGGCGCCACCGCCACGCCGCAACTGGAGGAAGCGATCTCGCTGGACGACGCCTACGCCATCCAGCGCCTGAGCATCGAGCGCCGCCTGCAGCGCGGCGAGCGCCGCATCGGCATCAAGATGGGCTTCACCAGCCGCGCGAAGATGGTGCAGATGGGCGTGTCCGACCTGATCTGGGGCCGGCTGACCTCGGGCATGCTGGTCGAGGACGGCGGCGGCATCCGCCTGCGCGACTACGTGCATCCGCGGGTGGAGCCGGAAGTCGCCTTCCTGATCGGCCGGCCGCTGTGCGGCCGCGTCACCGCGCCGCAGGCGCTGGCCGCGGTCGACGCGGTGGCGCCGGCGCTGGAGATCATCGACTCGCGCTACCGGGACTTCCGCTTCTCGCTGACCGACGTGGTGGCCGACAACAGTTCGTCCTCCGGCTTCGTCGTCGGCCCGTGGCGCAGCGCCGCCACCGACCTGGACAACCTGGGCCTGGTGATGGCCTTCGACGGCCGCCCGCAGGCCTTCGGTTCCACCGCCGCCATCCTCGGCCATCCGCTGCGCTCGCTGGTGGCGGCCGCGCGGGTGATCGCCGACGCCGGCGAAACCCTGCAGCCGGGCGACATCGTGCTGGCCGGCGGCGCCACCGCCGCCAGCGCGCTGTCCGCCGGCATCCACGTGTCGCTGGAGGTCGAATCGCTCGGCCGCTGCGGCTTCCACGTCGAGGACTGAGCCATGCCCATCCTGCACGCCCACATCCTGGCCGGCCGCACGCAAGAACAGCAGCAGGCGTTCGCGCGCGCGGTCACCGAGGCCGCCGTGGCCCACCTCGGCGTGCCGCCGACCGCGGTGCGGGTGCTGATCCACGAGATCCCGCCGGCGCAGTGGTACACCGCCGGCGAACCGAAATCGCCGCCGCCCGCCGCCGGCTGACGCCGCGCACCCGACGACGTCCCGCGCCCTCCGACCGGCCCTTCCCGAACGAGTCCCGACATGTCCGAAGCCGTGCCCCCGCCGCGCCCCGCCACGCCCTCCGCCTTCCCCGACAGGCTGTGGCTGCTGGTGCTGACGGTGGTCGCGGTGACGGTGGCGACGGAATGGATCGGGCCGCTGGCCATCCCGCTCGGGTCGGCCAGCATCGTGATCCTGCCGATGCTGGTGGCGCTGCTGCTGACCACGGCGCTGGCGGCGTGGCACGCGAAACTGCCCGCCGGCCTGCGACTGGGCGTGCCGCTGCAGCGCTACGCCGGCAAGCTGCTCAACGCTGCGCTGCTGCTGTTCATCGTGAAGCTCGGGCTGATGGCCGGCCATTCCATGCCGCAGTTGCAGAAGGTCGGCTGGGCGCTGGCGTTCCAGGAACTCGGCCACGCCTTCGGCACGATGGTGCTGGCGCTGCCGCTGGCGCTGATGCTGGGCATCAAGCGCGAAGCGGTGGGCGCGACCTTCTCGATCGGGCGCGAGAACAGCCTGGTCATCATCGGCCAGAAGTACGGCATGCAGTCGGCGGAAGGGCGCGGGGTGCTGGCCGAATACATCACCGGCACCGTGCTGGGCGCGGTCTTCATCACCCTGCTGGCGAGCTTCGTCGCCTCGCTCGGCCTCTTCGACCCGCGCTCGCTGGCGATGGGCGCGGGCATGGGCTCGGGCAGCCTGATGGCGGCCGCGCTGGGCGTGATCACGCTCGGCCAGTCGCCCGAGATGGTCAAGGAACTCAACGCGATCGCCGCCGCCGCCAACCTGATCGCCGGCGTGGTCGGCTTCTACTTCGCGGTGTTCGTCACCCTGCCGCTGTGCAACTGGCTCTACGCGCGGCTGGAGCCGGTGCTGGGCCGCACGGCGTTCGCGCGGCGCGCACCGTCCACCGACGACCTCGATCCCGAAGCGGCGCTCGAGGACGAGGACGAACACCCGGGCTTCGCCGACAGCGTCATCGCGCTGCTGCTGATGGTGGCGGGCATCACGATCAGCAACTACATCGGCCATGGCGTCGCGCCGGCGGACACGCTGCCGGGCGCGGCGGTGATGGTGGCCATCGTCCTGGTCGGCCTGCTGCTCAAGCGCGTCGTGCGCAAGCTGCCGCTGATGCTGTTCCTGGCGGTGGCGGCCACGCTGGTGACCATCCCGGACGGCTGGCCGCTGGCCAACGCCGTCGCCGAGACCATCGGCGCGGTGCAGTTCATGAGCATCACCACCACCGTGCTGGCGCTGGCCGGCTTCTCGGTGGCGCGCAAGCTGCCCATGTTCCGCCGGTTGGGCTGGCGCATCGTGCTGGTGTCGCTGACCGCGACGGCCGGCACCTTCATCGGCGCGGCGGCGATCGCCGAGTTCTTCCACTGATGGGCGCGACGCATCGCCATGGCCGCTGAAGGCATGGAAACGTCGTCGCGTCCGGACGCCTGGGCGCGGCCGGTGCGATGGCTGCACTGGCTGGGCGTGCTGCTGATCCTGGCGGTGGCGGGCATCGGCCTGGTGATGGTGGACCTGGAACGCGGCACCGACCTGCGCAGGACGCTGTACGCGCTGCACAAGTCGCTGGGCGTCACCGTGCTGGCGCTGGCCGCGCTGCGCGGGTTGCTGCGCCTGGCCACGCGCGCGCCGGCGCCGCTGGCCGGCCCGGCGTGGCAGCTGCGGCTGGCGCGCGGCAGCCACGCGCTGCTGTATGCGCTGATGTTCGCGGTGCCGCTGTCGGGCTGGCTGCTCAATTCCGTCGCCGGGCAACCGCTGCCGTGGTTCGGCCTGGTCGATCTTCCCGCGCTGGCGGCGAAGAGCGCCGGCCTGCGCAAGCCGGTCGACACCGCGCACGTCGCGCTGTTCTGGACGCTGGCCGGGCTGGTCTGCGTGCATGCGGCGGCGGCGCTGTTCCACCACGTCTGGCGCGGCGACGCCACGCTGCGCCGCATGCTGCCGCGGCGCGCGCGACCGGCCGGCTGATCCATCGGACGCAGCGCGATGGCCGTCAGCACGTTCGACCTGTTCAAGATCGGGATCGGTCCCAGCTCCTCGCATACGGTCGGGCCGATGCGCGCGGCCGCGCGCTTCGTCGCCCGCTGGCTCGCCGGGGCCGGACGCCTGCACGACGTGGCCCGCATCCGCGCTGAGGTCTTTGGCTCGCTCGCCCTCACCGGCCGCGGCCACGGCACCGACAAGGCCGTGCTCATGGGCCTGGAAGGCCACTATCCCAACGAGATCGACCCGGACCTCATCCCCCCGGCCCTGGAACGCATCCGCAACACCAAGCAGGTCCTGCTCGGCGGCACCCACCCCGTTGCCTTCGACGAGAAGCGCGACCTGCTCATGAACAAGCGCCAGAAGCTGCCCTACCACACCAACGGCATGCGCTTCACCGCCTACGACGCCCACGGCGACGTCATCGCCACCCGCGACTACTACTCCGTCGGCGGCGGCTTCGTGGTCAACCAGGACGAGGCCGCCTCCGACCGCATCGTCGCCGACGAGACCCCGCTACCCTATCCGTTCAAAAGCGGCGACGAGCTGCTGGCCCAGTGCCAGCGCAGCGGCCTGAGCATCGCCGCGCTGATGTTCGAGAACGAGAAGAGCTGGCGCAGCGAGGAGGAGATCCGCGACGGCCTGCGCGCGATCTGGGCCGCCATGCAGTCCTGCGTGGCCCGCGGCATCCGCGAGGAAGGCACCCTGCCCGGCGGCCTGCACGTCGCCCGCCGCGCCCCCACCCTGCACCGGGAGCTGGCCGGCAAGCCCGAGGCGGCCATGCGCGATCCGCTGACCGTGCTGGACTGGGTCAACCTGTACGCGCTGGCGGTGAACGAGGAGAACGCCGCCGGCGGGCGGGTGGTCACCGCCCCCACCAACGGCGCGGCCGGGATCATCCCGGCGGTGCTGCACTATTTCGACCGCTTCTGCCCGGGCAACGAGGAGCAGCGGGTGTTCGACTTCCTGCTGACCGCCGCGGCCATCGGCCTCCTCTACAAGGAGAACGCCTCCATCTCCGGGGCCGAGGTCGGCTGCCAGGGCGAGGTGGGGGTGGCCTGTTCGATGGCCGCCGGCGGGCTGGTGGCCGCCCTGGGCGGCAGCGCCAGCCAGATCGAGAATGCGGCCGAGATCGGCATGGAGCACAACCTGGGGCTGACCTGCGATCCGATCGGCGGACTGGTGCAGATCCCGTGCATCGAGCGCAACGCGATGGGGGCGGTGAAGGCCATCAACGCCGCGCGCATGGCCCTGCGCGGGGACGGCAAGCACAAGGTCAGCCTGGACAAGGTGATCAGGACCATGCGCGACACCGGGCGCGACATGCAGGACAAGTACAAGGAAACCTCACGCGGCGGACTGGCCGTCAACGTCATCGAGTGCTGAACGTTACCGGTCGCCGCCGCCTCCGCTTTCCCCCGCTTCCCACGAGGAATCCCATGACCACGAACCGTTCCTTCCGCCGCGCGCGCATGTCGATGCTGGCGCTGGCGCTCGCCTCGGCCGGCATCGCGCCGGCGCTGGCGCAGGAGGCCGCAGCGGATGCCGAAGTGCTCCGGCAGATCGCGCAACTGCGCGAGCAGCAGGCGGTGATCGCGCAGATGCAGCGCGACAACGAAGCGGCCTTGCGCGCGCTCGAGGCGCGGCTGGGCGTGGCCGCGTCGCCAGCCCCTGCGCCTGCACCGCAGGAACAGGCGCCGGCCGTCGCGCCGTCTCCCGCGGTGGCCGCCGCGCCGGCGGCCCCGAGCGCGCTGGACCGCCTCAAGGTCAGCGGCGACCTGCGCCTGCGCAGCCAGCACGACCGCTCCGACAACGACCGTCCCGACCGCACCAGCGGGCAGGTCCGCGCACGCCTGGGCGCCACCTTCGCCCTCAACGACCGCATCACCCTCGGCGGCCGCCTGGTCACCGGCGATGCCGACGATCCCAACAGCTCCGACGTCCAGCTCTCCAACTGGAACGACGACCTCGACTTCAGCCTCGACATGGCCTACGCCCAGTTCAACTTCGGCGACCTGAAGCTCTTCGGCGGCAAGTTCCCCCAGCCCTTCACCCGCACCGACCTGGTCTGGGACGGCGACGTCAATCCGCAAGGGTTGGCCGCCACCTACAAGCACGTCCTGGGCAACGGCGGCGCCCTGCGCACCAATGCCCTGTTCTTCGTCGTCGACGAACAGGCCGCCGGCCCCGACAGCACCATGGGCGGCGTGCAGCTGGGCTACGACTCCCCCGCCCATGGCGGCTTCAGGTACGACCTGTCCGGCGCCTACTACCGCTACAGCCTGGGCAGCGTGGCCGGCGCGGATGCCGGCGACTGGCGCACCAACCGCCTCAATCCCGACGGCACCTTCCAGTCGGACTACGAGCTGGCCAACCTGCTCGTCGGCGCCACCTGGCAGGGCGCCAGCGAGAAGTGGCCGGTGCGCGTGGTCGGCGACTACGTGCGCAACCTGGGCGCGGTCGACGATGAGGACACCGGCTTCGGCGTGGACGTGAGCCTGGGCCGGGCCAGCAAGGCCGGCGACTGGCGCTTCACCTACGGCTATTCGCAGACCGACGTCGATGCGGTGATGTCGGCCTTCTCCCACGACAACATCGGCATCGCCACCAACTACAAGCTGCACGCCTTCACGGTGGACTACACGCCCATGCCCAAGACGATGGTCAGCGCCATCTGGTACCACTACAAGCCCAACGATCCGGCCTACGCCGGCAGCAACGCTCCCAACGACTGGCTGGACCGTCTCCGGCTGTTCTTCCTGATGAACTTCTAGGACGGGAGCCCGCGAATCCGCGGGCGCGCCGGCCGTTTCCGACGACGGCCGGCGCCGCCGGCTTGCGCCCTACCCCTGCGGCACGCCGGTCATGTCGGGCAGGTGGTGCGCCACGCCCTTGTGGCAGTCGATGCAGGTCTTCTTGCCGGTGCCCAGCCAGAGCTTGTGCACCTGCGCCGCGCGCGAGCCCTGGCGGGTGAGGTCCATCGAGTCGTAGTCGTGGCAGTTGCGGCATTCCAGCGAGTCGTTCGCCTTCAGCCGGTTCCACTCGTGGGTGGCCAGGATCAGGCGCTCGTCGAGGAACTTCTCGCGCGTGTTGATGGTGCCGAAGATCTTGCCCCACACTTCCTTGGAGGCCTGCATCTTGCGCGCGATCTTGTCGGTCCAGTTGTGCGGGACGTGGCAGTCCGGGCAGGTGGCGCGCACGCCGGAGCGGTTGCTGTAGTGGATGGTGGTCTTCAGTTCCTCGAAGACGTTGTCGCGCATCTCGTGGCAACTGGTGCAGAACGCCTCGGTGTTGGTCGCTTCCAGCGCCGTGTTGAAGCCGCCCCAGAACAGCACGCCGGCCACGAAGCCGGCCACGGTCAGGAAGCCCAGGCTGTAGTGGCGGCTGGGCAGGCGCAGGGTGCGCCACAGCCCCAGCACCTGCCGCTTCGTCCGTGCCCACATGGCCTACTCCTTCCCCACGGGCGCCGCCAGCACGCTGTCGATGTCGCGGAACTGGTTGGCCACCAGCACCGGTGCGTCGGTCTGCACCACGTGGCACTGGTTGCAGAAGTAGCGGCGCGGCGAGATGGCCGCCAGGAACTGGTCGTCGCGGTCCATGTAGTGGGTCACGCTGACCGGCGGTGCCTGGAAGGTCGCCGCGTTCGCGCGCGCGTGGCACAGCATGCAGCGGTTGCTGTTCCGGTCGACCTGGTAGCCGTCGATGGCGTGCGGGATGGTCGGCGGCTGCATCGGGTAGGCGCGCGCCCGCTTGAGGTCGGCGTTCTCCACGTGCGCCATCGGCGGCGGATGGCCTTCCTGGTCCACCGGCACGCCGCGGCGGATCGCGTCGATCTGGCCGTCGCCGGGGATGAACACCGCGCGCGCGTCCACCGGTGCCGGCGCGGCGTCCGCGGGCGCGTCCACGCCGGCCGGGCGGCCGACCAGCCAGCCGGCGAAGAACACCAGGCCCATCAGCAACAGGGTCAGGCCGACGGCGATCCACAAGAGCTTGTTGTGCATGGCATGCCTCCTATGCGGCCACGACCTTGACCGCGCACTTCTTGTAGTCGGTCTGCTTGGAGATCGGGTCGGTGGCGTCCAGCGTGACCTTGTTGATCAACTGGCCGGCGTCGAACCACGGCACGAACACCACCCCGCGCGGCATGCGGTTGCGGCCGCGCGTCTCCACCCGCGAGCGCATCTCGCCGCGGCGCGAGGCCACGACGATCTCGTCGCCGCGCTTGAGCCCGCGGTCCTTGGCGTCGTCCGGGTTCATGAACACCACCGCCGCCGGGAATGCCTTGTACAGCTCCGGCACGCGCATCGTCATCGAGCCCGAGTGCCAGTGCTCCAGCACGCGCCCGGTCACCAGCCACAGGTTGAACTCGTCGTCCGGCGACTCGGCCGGCGGCTCGTACGGCAGCGCCCAGATCACCGCCTTGCCGTCCTTGTTGCCGTAGAACTCGAAGCCGGCCCCGGCCTTGACGTAGGGATCGGCGCCCTCGCGGTAGCGCCAGCGCGTCTCCCGGCCCTGCACCACCGGCCAGCGCAGGCCGCGCGCCTTGTGGTAGTCGTCGAACGGCGCCAGGTCGTGGCCGTGGCCGCGGCCGAACGCGGCGTATTCCTCGAACAGGCCCTTGTGCACGTAGAAGCCGAACGCGGCCGACTCGTCGTTGGCGTAGCCGCGCTCGATCTCGGAGGTCGGGAACTTGTCCACGTTGCCGTTGCGGTACAGCACGTCGAACAGGGTCCTGCCCTTGAACTGCGGGTTGGCCGCCAGCAGCTCGGCCGGCCAGCATTCGTCGGTGGTGAAGCGCTTGGAGAACTCCATCAGCTGCCACAGGTCCGATTTCGCCTCGCCCGGCGCCTTCACCAGCTGGTGCCAGAACTGCGTGCGGCGCTCGGCGTTGCCGTAGGCGCCCTCCTTCTCCACCCACATCGCCGCGGGCAGGATCAGGTCCGCCGCCTGCGCGGTGACCGTGGGATAGGCGTCGGAGATGACGATGAAGTTCTCGGGATTGCGGTAGCCGGGCCAGGTCTCCTCGCGCAGGTTGGCCGCGGCCTGCATGTTGTTGTTGACCATCACCCAGTAGGCGTTGAGCTTGCCGTCCTTCAGCGCGCGGTTCTGCTCGACGGCGTGGTAGCCGGGCTTGTCCTTGATCGTGCCGTGCGGGACCTTCCAGATCTCCTCGGCATGCCGGCGGTGCTCGGGGTTGGTCACAACCATGTCGGCCGGCAGGCGGTGGCTGAAGGTGCCCACCTCGCGCGCCGTGCCGCAGGCCGAGGGCTGCCCGGTCAGCGAGAACGGGCTGTTGCCCGGGGTGGCGATCTTCCCGGTCAGCAGGTGGATGTTGTAGACCATGTTGTTGGCCCACACGCCGCGCGTGTGCTGGTTGAAGCCCATGGTCCAGAACGACATCACCTTGACCTTCGGGTCGGCGTACAGCTCGGCCAGCTGCTCCAGCCAGCCGCGCTCCACGCCCGTCATCTCCACCGTCTTCTCCAGCGTGTACGGCGCGACGAAGGCGGCGAATTCCTCGTAGCCGATCGGCTGGCCGCCGTTGGGGTCCTTGGCGTTCTTCGCCTTGACCTCCAGCGGATGCTCCGGGCGCAGGCCGTAGCCGATGTCGTCGTTGCCGCGCTTGAAGGTGGTGTGCCGGGCGACGAAGTCCTTGTCGACCTTGCCGCTCCTGATGATGTGGTTGGCGATGTAGTTGAGGATGACCAGGTCGGTCTGCGGCTTGAAGACGATCGGGATGTCGGCCAGCTCGAAACTGCGGTGCTCGAACGTGGACATCACCGCCACCTTGACGTGCGGGTGCGACAGCCGGCGGTCGGTCACCCGGGTCCACAGGATCGGGTGCATCTCGGCCATGTTGGAGCCCCACAGCACGAAGGCGTCGGCGGCCTCGATGTCGTCGTAGCAGCCCATCGGCTCGTCCATGCCGAAGGTGCGCATGAAGCCCATCACCGCCGAGGCCATGCAGTGGCGCGCGTTCGGGTCGATGTGGTTGCTGCGGAAGCCGGCCTTCATCAACTTGTTGGCGGCGTAGCCCTCGAAGATGGTCCATTGGCCGGAGCCGAACATGCCGACCGCGTCGCTGCCCTTTTCCTTCAGCACGCGCTTGAACTGCGCGGCCATCACGTCGAAGGCCTCGTCCCACTCGACCGCGGTGAACTCGCCGTCCTTCGCGTACACGCCGTCCTTCTTGCGCAGCAGCGGCTGGGTGAGGCGGTCCGCGCCGTACAGGATCTTCGACAGGAAGTAGCCCTTCACGCAGTTGATGCCGCGGTTGACCTCCGCGTGCACGTCGCCGTGCGTGGCCACCACGCGCCCGTCCTTGACCGCCACGTTCACGCCGCAGCCGGTGCCGCAGTAGCGGCACGGCGCCTTGTCCCACTTCAGCGTGGTCAGGTCGCCCTCGGTGACGACGTTGCTGCCGGAGCCGGTCAGCGGCAGGCCCGCAGCCGCCGCGGCCGTGGCCAGGGCGCTGTGGCGGATGAAGTCACGGCGTGTGCTCATGGGCATCTCCGGTCGCCGACGCGATGGACAGGGAAGGCAGGGGTTCGTCGAGCGCGTGCGCGGGCTCGGCGTGGTGGTAGACCAGCAGCACGTTGAGCACGCCGGGCACCGACTGCAGCTGGTCCACGCGCTCCATCACCGCGTGGCGGTCGGCCGACTCGCAGATCACCACGCTGCGCGTGCCGCCGGCCAGCGCCAGGTCGAGGTCGGCGTGCGCGGCGATCGCTTCGGCGAGCGCGCCGGCCGCGCTGTCGCGGTGCTGGATCACGAAGCTGGCGATGTGGACTTCGGCGTCCCGGGCCTGACGGCTCATGCGATGGCCTCCATGGCGGGGGCGTGCTGCAGGGAAAGGGCCTCCACCGGGCACGTGCCGACGCAGGCGCCGCAACCGGTGCAGCGGTCGGCGTCGACCGACGCCGCGCCGCGCGCGCCGGGCGGCACGCGGATGGCGGACGCGGGACAGGCCTCGCGGCAACTCGAACAGACCACGCCGTGCGCGGGCAGGCAGGCGTCGGCGACCCGGGCGACGAGCGTCCACGGCGGATCGAGCGACGGCGCGAAGGCGTCGTGCGCGCACGCGACCGCGCATGCGCCGCAGAACGTGCATTCGCCGGCCTGCGGATCGAAGCGCGGCAGGCCGTCGGCGTCGCGCACCAGCACCTGCGGCGGGCACTGCCGCACGCAGGCGTCGCACCGCGTGCACGCGGCGGCGAATGCCGGTTCGGGCCTGGCCCAGGGCGGGCGCAGGATGGCAGGCGGCGCGGCCGCACGGCGACCGAACAGCAGGGCACGACGCGAAAGGACTCGAGTGCCGTCCATCGCTCACGGTCCCGTCGGCGGGCCGGAGAACAGCAGCTGCCACATCCACACGAGGAAGCCGTAGCCGGCGACGATCAGCACGGCCATCAGCGGGAAGATGACCGCCGTCAGCAGCAGGAACGCCAGGCGTTCCTGTTTCCTGCTCGCAACGGCTTGTCCTTCGCTCTGCTCCATGCTGCCTACCTTGCGGGTGGGTACTGGCGCGACGATGCTGGGCCGCAGGCTATCACAATGATGTGAACCGTTCTTCCGCGCCGCAGCGCGATGTCAGCCTCGCGGCGTTTCCGATGCGCGCCGCCACTCTTCCGGCGTGTTGCAGTTGGCCAAGGCGTCCTGCCAGGGCGCGTCGTCCAGCCGCGCGGCCTCCAGATCGTCCTGCAATCGCTGCAATGAACAGGCGCGTCCCGTTCGCGTCGCCAATGCCGCCAGCACACCGCGGCTCCGCGCATCGAGACGCAATCTCATCGGCAGCGGATGACGGCGGAAGCCCACGCAGGCCGCCGCCGGGCGCAGCAGGGCGTGCAGCAGCGCGGGCGACAGGTGCGGCATGTCCACCGGCACCACCAGCCAGTCGCCGTCGGCCAGGCGCGGCGCCAGGTGCGCCAGCGCCGCCGCGGGCCCGCCGCCGGGCATCGGGTCGGGCACGCCGCCGGCATCGGGCAGGTCTCCGCTGACGACGACCTCGCGCGCGCCGGCGTCGAGCAGCAGGTCGCGCGTCCATCGCCACAACGGCTTGCCCTGCCACGGCAGCCACGCCTTGTCGCGGCCCATGCGCGAGGACCGGCCGCCGGCGAGCAGCAGGCCGCGCCATGCCATATCCACCGGTGTGTCCGCGGACGTGGCGGGCGGCGCGTTCACGGCACCTCCACCGGACGCCACGCCAGCGCTTCCAGGTGGCCCGGCGCGGCCACCTCCACCGGTTCTCCGGCGGCGACGCCGTCGGCTTTCTCGGGCAGGATCGCCCACGCCTGCTGCTCCAGCAGCGGACGCAGGCGGAACGAGCCCTGCTGCGGCAGCGCCTGCACCGCCAGCCTGCCGTCCGCGCCGCACCCGATGCGCGCCGTCAGGAAGGTCGTCAGTCCGGCGCGCTTGCCGTGCGCGTCCGCCAGCGGCAGGCGCGCGAAACGCTCGCCGGGCAGGCCCAGCATCGCGCGCAGCACGGGCTCGGCGAAGAAGCGCAGGCCCACGGCCACCGCCAGCGGATTGCCGGGCAGGCCGAGGAACGGCGTGCCGCCGCGCAGGCGCGCGTGCAGCACCGGCTTGCCGGGCCGGATGCGCACGCCATGGAAGCGCAGGTCGGCGCCCACCGCCCGCACGGCCGCCGGCACGAAGTCCTCGCTGCCCCGCGATACGGCGCCGGTGCTGAGCACCAGGTCCGCGCCGGCCGCGCAGGCGTCGTCCAGCGCACGCGCGAACGCCTCCGGCGCGTCCCCGACTGCGGCGCAATGGACCACGTCGCCCCCGGCGGCCGCGATGCGCGCGACGGCCAGCGGCGTGTTGCTGTCGTGGATCTGCGCATCGCCCAGCGCGGCCTGCGGCGCGGCCAGTTCGCCGCCGGTGGCGATCACCGCCACCCGCGGCCTGCGCACCACCTCGACCTGCGCCATGCCCAGCGCCGCGAGCAGCGCCACGTGGCCGCCGCGCAGCAGGTCGCCGGCCGCCATCACCGCCTCGCCCGCCGCCACGTCCTCGCCGCGCCGCCGCACGTGCTGGCCCGGTTCCACCGTGTCCAGCAAGCGGATGCGCTCGCCCGCGTCCAGGCGCTGCACCTGTTCGACCGGCGCCACCGCATCGCAGCCCGCGGGCATCGGCGCGCCGGTCATGATGGCCGCGGCCTCGTCGGCGCCCGGCGCGGGTGGCGGCGCGCCGGCCACGCCCTGCCCGGCCACGCGCCGCTGCGTGCCCGCCGGCAGCGCCGGCCCGGCCACGCGCAGGGCATAGCCGTCCAGCGCGGCGTTGTCGAAGCGCGGCAGGTCGATGGCGGCGCGCAGCGGCGCGGCCAGGATCCGGCCCGCCGCCCGCGCGGCGGGCACCTGCTCCGCCGGCAGGCGCGCCACGTCCCGCAGCAGGCACGCCAGGGCCTCTCGATAAGCGATCACGCGCGTCCTTCCGCTCAGAAAACCAGGTGGAACATCGCCTTGGCGATCACCGCGATCGACAGCACGTGCGCCAGCACGCTGCGGTGGATCCAGTCCGAGCGCGCGCCGGTCAGGCGACCGCGCCGTTGCAGCCACAGGGCCGCGACGACGTGCAGCGCGACGCTCGCGGCAAGCGCCAGCTTCACGGCCAGCAGCGTACCAAAGCCGCTGGACCACGGCTGCGCCAGCGCGCCGCGATGGTGCCAGGCCAGCCCGGCGCCGGACAGGTACAGCGCCAGCACGATCCACGGCATCAGCCGCCGCGCGCGCCGCCCGAACGCGTGCTCCCACGGCAGCGCCACCCGCGCGGGCAGGCGCCGGCGCACGCCGGGCAGCAACAGCACCTCGACGAACACGACGCCGGCGAACGCCATCGCGCACAGCAGGTGGACGACCTGGAGCAGGAGATAGGGCACGCCGGCATCCTGCGGCGCCGCCGGGGCCCCCGCCTTGATGCCCGTCAAGCCGCCGTCACGTTGCTGAAGCGGAAGGCGCCGGGTGCGTCGGATTGACCCATATCAAGGACAGCGCCGCGCCGCCTGCCTAGGCTGCACCCCATATGGCCACCCTGTCCTCCCTGTTCGACCCCGAGCTGCTGCGGCGTTACGACACGCCGGGGCCGCGCTACACCTCCTATCCCACGGCGCCGCAGTTCTCGCCGGGATTCCAGGAAAGCGACCTGCGCGAGATGGCCGCCATCAGCAACGGCGACCCGATCCCGCGCCCGCTGTCGCTGTACCTGCACATCCCGTTCTGCACCAGCCCGTGCTTCTACTGCGGCTGCAACCGCATCATCACGCGCGAGAAGGCGCGCGGCGAGGCCTACCTGACGCGGCTGTACCGCGAGGTGGCGATGACCTCCTCGATGTTCGACCGCGACCGCGACGTGGAGCAGGTGCACTTCGGCGGCGGCACGCCCAACTTCCTGTCGCCGGCGCAGATCGCCGAGGTCATGGACGTGCTGCGGCGGCACTTCTCGTTCGCGGCCGCGCCGCGGCTGGACTGCTCCATCGAGCTGGACCCGCGCTTCATCTCGCCGGACGAAGTGGGCGAACTGGCCCGGGCCGGCTTCAACCGCGCCAGCCTGGGCGTGCAGGACTTCGACCCCGAGGTGCAGCGCGCGGTCAACCGCGTCCAGAGCGTCGAGCAGACGCTGGCGATCATCGACGCCTGCCGCACGCACGGCCTGCAGTCGGTCAACGTCGACCTGATCTACGGCCTGCCGAAACAGAGCCTGGAAGGCTTCTCGCGCACGCTCGACATCACCCTGCGGGCGCGGCCGGACCGGCTGGCGATCTACAGCTACGCGCACCTGCCGTCGATGTTCCGCCCGCAGCAGCGCATCAACGCCGACGACCTGCCCTCGCCGGAGGTCAAGCTGGGCCTGCTGCAGTGCGCGATCGACAAGCTGGGCGAGGCCGGCTACGTCTATATCGGCATGGACCATTTCGCGCTGCCCGGCGACAGCCTGGCGGAGGCGCAGCGGCGCGGCGACCTGCACCGCAACTTCATGGGCTACACCACCCACGCCGAGAGCGACCTGGTCGGGCTGGGCGTCAGCGCGATCAGCCACATCGGGCCGAGCTTCAGCCAGAACCCGCGCGACCTCGGCAGCTGGGAGCAGGCCATCGACCAGGGCCACCTGCCGGTGTGGCGCGGGATGCGGCTGGAAGAGGACGACGTGATCCGCGCCGACGTGATCCAGCGGCTGATGTGCGACGGCGCGCTGGACTACCGCGACCTCGGCCGCCGGCATGTGATCGACTTCACGCAGTATTTCGCCGACGCGCTGCAGCGCCTGCGCCCGCTGCAGGCCGACGGGCTGGTCGAGCTGGCCGCCGACGGCCTGCGCGCGACCTCGCACGGGCGGTTGCTGTTGCGTATCATCGCCATGTGCTTCGACCGCTACCTGCCCACCGCCACGGCCTCGACGCCTCGCTTCTCGCGCACGGTCTGACCCCGACGGGAGTGTCCGCATGACCTCGCCGCTGGTGTTCCCGCGCACGGACGCGAGCATCGTCGCCGACGACGGCGATTCGCTGACGTTCTGCTCCACCTGCGCGTTCTCGCAGGCCTGCCTGTCCGAGGGCATGGACAAGCGCGCGCTGATGGACCTGCACGTGCTGGTGGAGCACGTCGGCCCGCTGCGGCCCGGCGAGCACGTGTTCCGCGAGGGCGATCCCTTCGGCGCCATCGCCGCGGTCCGCGCCGGCACGGTGAAGACCTACCAGATCGACCGCAACGGGCACGAGCAGGTGCTGGGCTTCCACCTGCCCGGCGAGGTGATCGGCCTGAACGCCATCCACGGCGACCGCTACCCGTGCAACGCCATCGCGCTGGACACGGTGATGCTGTGCCGGTTCTCGTTCCCGAAGATCGCGCTGCTGGCCGCGCGCCTGCCCAACCTGCAGCAGCACCTGTTCAGGCTGATGAGCCGCGACATCGGCGTGGCCTCGCTGTTCGCCCGCGACAACACCGCCGACGAGCGCATGGCCGCGTTCCTGATCGGCCTGTCGCGCCGGCTGGCCGCGCGCGGCTTCTCGCCGCGCCGCTTCCAGCTGACCATGGCCCGCACCGACATCGCCAACTACCTGCGGCAGGCGCCGGAGACGGTCAGCCGCGTGCTGCGCCGCTTCGAACAGGACGGCCTGCTGCACATCAAGCAGCGCGACGTCGAGATCCTCGACCTGCCGCGGCTGGAAGCGCTGGCGCTGGCCGTGCTGCGGGATTGACCGCAGGGCGCGGCCCTGGCAGGAGCGACGTCGGTCGCGACCGCATGGCATCCACCGCCGATCAACGCCACGAAGGCCGGCATGATCCCGGTCGCGACTGACGTCGCTCCTGCAGCGCCTGGCGCCCCTTTCACGGCGCGGACACCCCCTCCCTGTAGGAGCGGCTTCAGCCGCGACCGCACGGCACGGCCCGCCGACCAGGGTTCCGAAGATCGGAAGGGCCACGGTCGCGGCTGAAGCCGCTCCTACAGAAAGGCTCAAGCGGCAAATCCACCCCGGCTTGACCTGCGTCATGGAGGCGCCCGGCGCGCGCGCCGATGATGCGGCCGTTTCCCCAGGAGAGTCGCATCATGAATTCGACACGCAAGCTGTGGGTGGGGCTGGCGGCCCTGCTCATCGCTTCGTTCGCCGTCCTGCTCTGGGTCGGCAGCGAAGTGCATCGCCAGGCGCCGCCCTTGCCCGAGCAGGTCGTGGCGGAGGACGGCCGGGTCATCTTCACCCGCAAGGACATCGAGACCGGCCGCCAGGTCTGGCAGTCGATCGGCGGCCAGCAGCTGGGCTCCATCTGGGGACACGGCGGCTACGTCGCGCCCGACTGGGGCGCGGACTGGCTGCACCGCGAGGCCGAGGCCATCCTCGACGGGTGGGCCAGGCGCGACACCGGCGCCGACAGCTACAAGCAGCTGGACGACGCCACCCAGGCCGCCTACGCCAAGCGCGTGCAGGCGATGATGCGGCCCAACACCTACGACGCCGCGACCGGCACGGTCACGCTGTCCGACGACCGCGCCAACGCGATCGCCGTGGTGGGCGCGCACTACCAGAGCCTGTTCTCGGCCGACCCGGCCACCGGCGACCTGCGCGAGGCCTACGCCATGCGCAACGACACCGTGCCCGACGCCGAACACCGCCGGCAGCTGACCGCGTTCTACTGGTGGGCGGCCTGGTCGTCGGTGACCGAGCGCCCGGGTTCCGAGATCAGCTACACGGCCAACTGGCCGGCGGACGACCTGGTCGGCAACACGCCGCCGCCGAGCGCCTTCATGTGGACGGTGTTCAGCGTGCTGTTCCTGATCGCCGGCGTCGGCCTGCTGGGCTGGCACTACGCGGTCAACCACGGCGAGGAGCTGGCGCCGGTGCTGCCCAAGAGCGACCCGCTGGCGAAGATCAAGGTGACGCCGTCGATGCGCGCCACCGCCAAGTACTTCTGGGTGGTGGTCGCGCTGTTCCTGGTGCAGATCCTGCTGGGCGCCATCACAGCGCACTACCAGGTGGAAGGCCAGGAAGCCTACGGCTTCGCGCTGGCCGACATCCTGCCCTACTCGCTCACGCGCACCTGGCACACGCAGCTGGCGGTGCTGTGGATCGCGACCGCGTGGCTGGGCATGGGCCTGTACATCGGCCCGGCGATCTCCGGGCACGAACCGAAGTTCCAGCGCCTCGGCGTCAACTTCCTGTGGACCTGCCTGCTGATCATCGTGGTCGGCTCGTTCGCCGGCCAGTGGTTCGCGGTGATGCAGAAGCTGGGCCTGGAGCACAACTTCTGGTTCGGCCACCAGGGCTGGGAATACGTGGACCTGGGCCGCTTCTGGCAGTGGTTCCTGTTCATCGGCCTGGCGCTGTGGCTGACCCTGGTCGGCCGCGCCCTGTGGCCGGCGATCCGCAACGGCGGCGAGTCGCGCTCCATCGTCAGCCTGCTGTTCCTGTCCACCGTCGCCATCGGCCTGTTCTATGCCGCCGGCCTGATGTGGGGCGAGCACACGCACCTGTCGATGGTCGAGTACTGGCGCTGGTGGGTGGTGCACCTGTGGGTGGAAGGCTTCTTCGAGGTCTTCGCGGTGGCGGTGATCGCCTTCCTGTTCACCCGCCTGGGCCTGCTGCAGACCCGCTCCGCCACGGTCGCGGTGCTGTTCGCCACCATCGTGTTCATGGCCGGCGGCGTGCTGGGCACGCTGCACCACCTGTACTTCACCGGCACGCCGACGGCGGTGATCGCGCTGGGCGCCAGCTTCTCGGCGCTGGAAGTGGTGCCGCTGGCCTACGTGGGCTTCGAGGCCTACCACAGCTGGAAGATGGGCAAGGCCACGCCGTGGATGCAGCGCTACCGGTGGCCGATCCTGTTCTTCATCGCGGTGTCGTTCTGGAACCTGGTGGGCGCCGGCCTGTTCGGCTTCCTGATCAACCCGCCGCTGCCGCTGTACTACATGCAGGGCCTGAACCTGACGCCCAACCACGGCCACACCGCGCTGTTCGGCGTGTACGGCATGCTCGGCATCGGCCTGATGCTGTTCTGCCTGCGCGGCCTGAAGCCAGACGTGGCGTGGAACGAGAAGCTGCTGAAGACCGCGTTCTGGGCGCTCAACATCGGCCTGGCCGGCATGTCGCTGCTGACCCTGCTGCCGCTGGGCATCCTGCAGCTCAACGCCGCGCTGGAGCACGGCTACTGGTTCGCCCGCTCGGCCGAGTTCATGCAGCAGCCGATCGTGGACATGCTGGTGTGGATGCGCGTCCCGGCCGACACGCTCTTCAGCGTCGGCGCGCTGTCGCTGGTGTGGTTCGTGGTGCGCCTGTGGGTCGCCCCGCGCAAGGAAGCCGCCCTGCCCGCCGCACAGCCGAACGAAGCCTGACCCCTGGCACCGGCATCCCGGGTGGGGATGCCGGACCACCTGCTGCGGGTTGCAGCGAAAGAGCCGCGCGAGCGGCTCTTTTTTTCATCGGGCACTCGAAACCGGGCGCCGTCGCCTAGGCAAGGCACGCTCATGGACCATGGGCTCCTGCTCCCGGTGCGCCGAAGGCTTTTCCCTCCTACTATCCGTAGTCGCGGCCAGGTCGCCGTATAAACATGAGCAGGTGTCGATGAGAAAGCTCCCTCTCCTTGTCGTGCTTCTTGCCGCGGCATCGTGCAGCTCCCATCCTGCACGCCCGCCTTTCAAGATGGACGATGCGCAGGTGCAACTCTGTAGGGAGCTGATCGGAGTTGGCTGGGCGCGATCAGAGCCGCCCGCGCTTGAGGCGGACCTTCTCGCCATGACCCAGTTCGATACTCGGCCCGCTGGCTTCATCTGGTTTTCTTCCGGCCCTGGCCTTTTCACCGCGTGCGCCCTTACCCCGGATCCAGATGGCTGCGGCTTCAGTACGCACGAGTTTCGGCAGCAACCCGAACAGGGCGGGAAGATGTGGTCGTACTTGAGCGGTGCGGTTGCGACAAAGGCGTGTGCTCAAGACTAACCGCTCGGCGCCCAGGGGTTCATTCAAGCCGATGCCGCTGCGCCGCACTGCTTCAGGCGTCAACTCCCTTCCTCGAGCGCCACGCATGATTCGATTTCTCCTGCCCCTGCTTCTTGCGGCATCATCGACTGCCAGTGCGGTCGTCACGTCACCTGGAACCCGGCAGTTCGCACGAGCCGCCGCCTCGCCGCACGGCCCGAATCAGGCACGATCCCCCATGAAGTCAGCCCTTTTCATTCTCCTTGCACTATCCGGTCCTGCTTTCGCCGACGATTCATGTTCTGACGTATCAGATACCGCGATTGCTGCCGCGCTGGATGACTCGACCGCCATCTACAATCTTGGCGTGGCCTTCTACGTCGGAAAATGCGTGGAAAAAAGCTACGGACGTGCCGCCTACCTCTGGGACAAGGCGGCCAGGGCCAACGTCGTGCCCGCCAAGAACAATCTTGGATATCTGCTCTTCGAGGGACTCGAAGTGGAGCAGGATCGAGAAAGGGCAGTCCTGCTTTGGCGGGAGGCGGCTCAAGCGGGACATTCCGAAGCGCAAGTCCATCTTGGCCATGCCGTGTTTCATGGCTGTGGAACCGAAGAGGACCAGGTTCAGGGACTCGCGTGGGTGATTTACGCGACGGCGTCGGCCAAGCGCAGGGCGGATGATCCGGACGGCGGCGGCGGCCAAGCCATCGTGGAGATGGCCGAAGAACAGAAAGCCGAGATGCTTGCCATAGCCCCGCAAGTGCTCGCTGCGGCCCAGGCACGCACTGCCGACTTGGACGCAATCGAAGAGGATCGTTGATAGTCGGCGAATCCCACGTTCTTCCCGAGCGCGGCCTTCAACACTCCCGGGTTATCCGCTCATGCAGGCCAATGCACCGCGGAAGACCTTGTTGTAGCCATGCAATCCGGATGTGGGCACGCTCGCCCAGCAATTCCCCATCGCCAGCATAGTCCGATCCGGGGGCCTCACGACGTGCATGCTTCCCCGGGTGCGGCCACCGGCCTTACCCGGGCTACCCGCTGGAAAGTCGTCCAGGGCGACCTCAGGATTGCCCGACGCAGCCGCTATGGTCAGACCAGCTGCAAATATCCGTGTGGGCCATTACGCCGAGTGGATTGAAAGCGTGATCTCCGAACAACCGCAGGCGGAGGCCGACATTTCATCCAGGCTGGCGCCGCTTCGCCATACGGCCCGGCTCCAGCGCCAGGCTTCACCACCCGCTTCACCAACCATCAACAGGGGGAACATCGATGTCAGACGACAAGTTCAGCGCGGAGTATTCCGATAGCGGTTTCTGGGAGAAGGTAAAGGGCTATGCAAGGACCGCCGGGGAAGGAGTGCTTGAGCCTGCGCTCAAGATGTATCACGCAGCTTTGGACTCGGATACTCCGGCCTGGGCCAAAGCGACCATCGTCGGGGCGCTGGGCTACTTCATCTCTCCGGTTGACGCCATTCCTGACATCGCTCCGGTCGTCGGATACACCGACGATCTAGGCGTGCTGGTGGCCGCGCTGGCCACGACCGCCGCCCATATCAAGGAGGAGCACACCAAGAAGGCCAGGGAGACCCTCACCCAGTGGTTCTCATGAGCGGCGCCCAATAGGTCGCCCAAGCCAGTGCAGCCCCTGGCACGCCAAGCGCACCAGGGGCCTCGCGCAACGTCCGGCTTCCCGGGTACGACCGTTGGCCTTACCCGGAGCCAGCGTAGCCAGCGTAGCCCGGGTAAGCGAAGCGCACCCGGGGCCTCACCAAGTCCAACGTTCCGCCCGGGTGCGGCCGTTGGCCTTACCCGGGCTACCCGCTACGACCTCGTGCGACGTCCGGGTTTCTCCGGATGCGGTAGCCGGGGTTATCCGCCTGTTGCAGACGGAGCGAATCCCGGCTCTTGCAGCGATGGTTTCCTGCCGCCGGACGCGGCGCTGGAATCTTTCACGATCATCCGCCGATCAATGCGAACACCCACCGCAGCACTGCCCGGCCTTGTGCCCGCGCGGTTCACCCTCGCTGGCCTCGGCGTGCTCGCCGACGTCCTTGAGGATCGCGATCACGCGCTCGGTGGGCAGGGTGGTCATGACCACCAGGCGGCCGGTGCCGGCTTCCATGGTCACTTCGGCTTCCGGGTCCCAGGCGCGCAGGGCGTCGGTCATGGCCTGTCGGCGTTGTTCGGGGGTGGCATGGGGATGGTCGGGCATCGGGCGTCCTGTCGTCGTCGGTCGGAGAGGCGCGCGGGGGCGCCGTTGGCGGGACTGTAGGCGGTCGCCGCGGCGGCGGCCTTGACCGGCATCAAGGCGGCCGCAGCCGCGGAATCGCCGCCCACCTGACCCACGTCAAGGCGACGGCGCGGCCGCGGGGGCACTCTGGCCGCATGAAGATCGACGTCGTCCCCCCGCCCCGCCCGCGCGCCGCGCCGCCGCTGCCCGGGCTGTCGCCCGCCTGGCTGGCGCATGCGCCGCACCGGCTGATGTTCTTCGTCGGCGCCGGCAACGTGCTGCTGGCGATGCTGTGGTGGGCGCTGTGGCTGATCGCCGTGCGCTGGGGCGCGTGGACCATGCCCGAGACCGCGATCTACGCCGGCTGGCTGCACGCCTTCCTGATGCAGTACCTGGTGTTGCCCAGCTTCATCTTCGGTTTCCTGCTGACGGTGTTCCCGCGCTGGATGGGCATGGCCGACCTCAAGCGCTGGCACTACGTGCCGGTGGGCCTGGGCCTGATGGGCGGGCAGCTGGCGATCCTGCTGGGCGCGGCCGGCTGGCAGGCCGGGCTGACCGTGGGCCTGTGGATGGCGCTGGCCGGCTGGACCGCGGCGCTGCTGACGCTGGGCCGCCTGCTGGCCGACGACCGGGCGAAGACGTGGCATGCGCGCTCGTGCTTCGCCGGCCTGCTGCTGGGCTGGCTGGGGCTGGCGATGTTCATCGCCTTCGCGCTGGGCGCGCCGCCCGCGTGGGCGTTCGCCAGCATCAAGCTGGGCGGCTTCGGCCTGCTGCTGCCGGTCTACGTGACCGTGGCGCACCGGATGTTCCCGTTCTTCGCCGGCAACGTGGTGCCGGGCTACAAACCCTGGCGTTCGCTGCCGTGGCTGGGCGCGGTGTGGGCGTTGCTGGTGGCGCACCTGGGCCTGGAACTGGTGCACGCCTACGCGTGGCTGTGGCTGGCCGACGTGCCGCTGCTGGCGCTGACCGCGTGGGCGGTGTTCCGCTGGTGGCCGCGCGGGCGCATGCCGGGACTGCTGGCGGTGCTGTTCATCGGCACCGCGTGGCTGCCGGCCACCTTCGCGCTGTACGTGGCGCAAAGCGCGACCTACCTGGCGACGGGCGAGTTCGTGCTGGGGCGCGCGCCGATGCACGCGCTGTTCATCGGCTTCTTCGGCAGCCTGCTGGTGGCGATGGTGACGCGGGTGACGCAGGGCCATTCGGGACGGCCGCTGGTGATGCCGAAGGTGGCGTGGTTCGCTTTCGTCGCGATCCAGGTCGTCGCGGTCGTGCGCATCGTGGCGGACATCGCGCCGGACGCGATGGCGTGGCAGGCCGCCGCCGCCGTGGGCTGGCTGCTGGCGCTGGCGCCGTGGGTCGGGCGCATCGGCTGGATCTACCTGAGTCCGCGCGCGGACGGGCGGCCGGGATGAGCGCGATGATGACCTTCTACCCCGACATCAAGCTGGTCCACATGGGCGCGGCGATGGGCAGCGGTGCGCTGTTCGCGCTGCGCGCGCTGGCGCTGCTGGGGGGCATGCGCTGGCCGCGCGCGGCGGCCGTGCGCTACCTGAGCTACGGCGTCGACACCGTGCTGCTGACCGGCGCGATGATGCTGCTGACGATCCTGCCCGCCGGGCTGTTCGCCAACGGCTGGCTGGTGGCGAAGCTGGGTTTCCTGGTGGCCTACGTCGGCCTGGGCATCGCGGCGTTCCGTCCGTCGCGCGGCGCGGGCGCGCGGGCCGCGCTGGTCGTGGCGGCGCTGCTGTGCTTCCTGCAGGTCTACGGCATCGCGCGCACCCACGATCCGCGGGGCTGGCTGCTCTGGCTGGGGAGTTGATGCGCATGGATACGTTCCTGGACACCTCGCTGCTGCCGGAAGCCGGCATGCCCTGCGCCTGCTGCGTGCGCGAATCGCTGGACGCCGCCGGCATCCTGCTCGACTGCGGGTCCGCGCCGGCGGAGGCGGACGACGGCATCGAAGGATGGCCGTCGCCATGACCCTGCTGCGGCTCGACCTGCGCGAACTGGCGGCGCCGGAACCGATGGAGCGCATCCTCGCCAGCCTGCGCACGCTGGCGCGCGGCGAACGGCTGGTCGCGCTGACGCCGCTGTATCCCGCGCCATTGCTGCCGATCCTCGAAAGCTGGGGCTTCGCCTACCGCGTGCGCGACGCCGAGGCCGGCGGCGCCTGCATCGCGATCTGCCACGCCGAGGACCGGCACGCGCTGGAACCGCCGCCCACGGCATGAGAACCCGTCCCCGATCCCGGCGCATGCCGCGCGGCCGCATGGCGGCCGCCCTTCGGGCCGGCCTGGCGGCATCCGGGCCCGTGTCATCGCCCGGCCGCGTATCGACCTGCGCTCCCTCCCGTTTCCTCGGCGCGGACACCGCCGGACCCGGCGCTGCACGCGCCGGAATCGGGGACAGGTCCTGAGCGGGCTGGCGTTCGCGCAGGCGCCGCCGCCCACGCTGCCGCTGCGCTTCCTGTGCACGTCGCTGGCGTGGGGCGTCGTCGCCGGCGCGTGGCTGGCGTGGCAGGGCGATGGCGTGCTGGCGTCGCGCTGGACGCCGTCCGCGCTGGTGCTCGTGCACGCCTACGCGCTGGGGCTGCTCGGCAGCGCGATGGTGGGCAGCCTGGTGCAGTTCCTGCCGGTGGCCGCGGGCAGTCCGTTGCCGGGGACGTTCCTGGTGCCGGCGCTGCACGTGGCGTTCAACGCGGGCGTCGCGCTGTTGCTGGCGGCGCTGTGGCGGCACTCGCCAACACTGGCGATGCCCGCGGGCCTGCTGCTGGGCGGCACGCTCGCCACATTCGCGTGCATGGCGCTGGTCGCGGTGGCGCGCGGCCGTGGCACGCGCACGACGCGCTCGGGCATCGCGCTGGCGCTGCTGGCCTTGCTGGCGACCGTGGCGCTCGGCGTGGCGCTGCTCGCCGCGCGCACCGGCGGCATCGCGCCGCGGCCGCCCGGCTGGGTCGACCTGCATGCGCTCTTCGGCATCGTGGGCTGGGGCATCGGCCTGCTGGCCGCGGTCGGCGGCATCACGGTGCCGATGCTGCAGGGAACGCGGGCGCCGCCGCAGCGCGCCATCGCGGCGTGGCAGGCGTTGCTGCTTGCGGCCTTGCTGGCGGCCGCGATGGCGCAGACGGAGGCACCGCCCGCGGCGTGGTGGCCCCTGCTCGCGCTGCCCGTGGCGGCGTTCGCGATGGCGGTGCTGTACCTGCAAGGGCGTTCGCCGCATCGTCGCAATCCGATGTTGCGGCGCGCCTGGCAAGGGGGATGCTGCGCGCTGCTGGCGGGCTGCGTGGTCGCCGGCCTGCCCGATGCGGTGCTGCCGGCGCCGCGCGCGGTGCTGCTCGGCGCCCTCGTCCTCGCCATCGGCCTGCCGATGCTGGTGCTGGGCATGATGTTCGAGATCACCGGCTTCCTGGCGTGGATCGAACTGCGCCGGCGCGTGCCCCGCGGCATGCGGGTGCCGGGCGTGGGCAGCCTGTTCCCGGACGCCTGGAAGCGAAGGCTGCTGGCGATGCACGCCGCCGCGTCGGCGCTGCTGCTGGCCGCCGTCCTGTTCGCGCCGCTGTCGCGCATCGCCGGGCTCGCGCTGGGGGCGGCGTATGCCGCCAGCCTGTTCGCCCTTGCGCGCTGCTGGCGCGACGGCCTGCGTTTCGCGGGCGCGCGGCAAGCCGGGTCGGCTTGATCTGGGTCAATGGCAAGGCCGGAGGCGGTCCCTAGCATGGCCCCACCCCGACTGCCCGCGCCGCCATGTCGCCACGCCTTCCGATGAACTCCGCCGCCGCTCGGCACGCCGGGCCGTGATGGCCGCCGTGTTCGACCGACTGGCGTTGTCGGGCGCCCGGCTGGCGATCGACCGCATCGACGACCGGATGGTGCGACTGTTCGCCGGGCGGCAACGGCTGGCGCGCCTGGCGGGAAAGATCAAGGTCCATGCCGGCCTGCGCCGGCACGACATCGCGCGCGAACGGGCGGTGATGGCGCGCGCGCACCGGGTCGCGCGCCGCTGCGGGCTGGACGCGCGCAGCGTCGAGCCGCTGATGGCGCTGCTGATCGCCCACGCCCACCTGCGCCAGCGCGAATCCGCCCCTTCCGACGCCAACCACACGAGCGCCGCCATGCCCATGTCCGACTTCCCCGCCCCCGATGCCGTGCTGCGCGCGCTGCCGCCGCCGCGCTACTGGCGGCCCGTCGCCACCCGCATCCCCGTCGCGCTCCAGCAGGCGATGGTGCCGCGGCTGCTGTCGCAGGCGATCGCCTCGCCCGAGGCGTGGCGCAGCCTGCAACCGGTCGCCGGCCGGCGCATCGGCATCGACGTGAGCGACCTGGGGCTGCACTGGGTGATCACGCTGGAAGGCGAACGGCTGCTCTGTACCGGTGGCGACGCCGAAGCGACCGTCGCCGGTTCGCTGACCGACCTGTTGCTGCTCGCCAGCCGGCTGGAGGACGCCGACACGCTGTTCTTCCAGCGGCGGCTGACGCTCACCGGCGACACCGAACTCGGCCTGCTGCTGCGCAACCTGCTCGACCGCCTGCCGTGGGACAGCCTGCCGCTGGGGCTGCGCATCGTGCTGCAGCGGGGCGCGCGGCTCGCGCAGCGCGCACGCGCGGCGCACCACGCGACGCGCAAGGGGGCCGCGTGAGCGCGGTCGTCCGCCCGCAGTGGTCGCCGGACCTGGAGGAGCGCTACGCCGACGTCATCGCCCGCGCCGGCGACGCCGTGCCCTGCCTGGAATGGCCGTTCCACCTGCCGTGGATCGACGCGATCCGCCAGCTCAAGCGCGAGCGCGGCGCGGTGATCATGGCGCATAGCTACCAGTCGCCGGAGATCTTCCACGGCGTGGCCGACATCACCGGCGACTCGCTGGCGCTGGCGCAGGCCGCCGCGGTGGCGGAGGAACGGCTGATCGTGATGTGCGGCGTGCACTTCATGGCCGAAACGACGAAGATCCTGGCGCCCGACCGCACCGTGCTGATCCCCGATCCGGAGGCCGGCTGCTCGCTGGCCAGCTCGATCACGCCGGCGGACATCCGCGCATTGCGCGCGCAGCACCCCGGCGCGCCGGTGGTCACCTACGTCAACACCAGCGCCGCGGTGAAGGCCGAATCGGACGCCTGCTGCACCTCCGCCAACGCGCTGCAGGTGGTGGAGTCGATGGGCGCGCGGAAGGTCATCTTCCTGCCCGACCAGTACCTCGGCCGCCACGTCGCCTCGATGACCGACGTCGAGCTGGTGCTGTGGGAAGGCCGGTGCGAGGTGCACGAGCAGTTCACCGCGCAGCAGGTGCGGCACACCCGCGAGCGCTTCGAGGCGCGGGTGGTGGCGCACCCGGAATGCCCGCCGGACGTGCTGGCCGAGGCGGACTTCGTCGGCTCGACCACCGCCATGGGCGGCTGGCTGGAACGCGAGCGCCCGGCGCGCGTGGCGCTGATCACCGAGTGCTCGATGGCCGACAACCTGCGCACGCGCTTCCCCGGCATCGAGTTCGTCAAGCCGTGCAACCTGTGCCCGCACATGAAGCGGATCACGCTGCCGAAGATCTTCGACTGCCTGCAGGCGCTGCGGCATCCGGTGGAGATCGACGCCGGCGTCGCGCCGCGCGCCCGCGCCGCGCTGGAACGGATGCTCGCCGTGGGCCGGCGGGACCGCGCGTGAACGCGGCCGGCAGCCGCCTGGTGGTCGTGGGCGGCGGCGTGGCCGGCCTGGCCACCGCGCTGTCCGCCGCGCCCAGGCCGGTGTTGCTGGTGGGCGCGACGCTGCCGGGCACGGGCGGCTGCACCGCGCTGGCGCAGGGCGGCATCGCCGCGGCGATGGCGGCGGGCGATTCGGCCGCCGCGCACGCGCACGACACGATGGCCGCCGGCGCGCAGCACAACGACTACGAGGCCGTGCAGTACCTGGTCGGCAACGCCGGCTTCGCCATCCGCTGGCTGCAGGCGCAGGGCGTGGGCTTCGACCGCGACGGCGACGGCCTGCAGCTGGGGCGCGAGGGCGGCCACCGCTGCGACCGCATCGTGCACGCCGGCGGCGATGCGAGCGGCCTGGCGCTGCTGATGGCGCTGACGCACGCGGCGCAGCGGGCGCCCCACATCGCCTGGCGCACGCCGGACCGCCTGGACGCGATCCGCCTGCGCGACGGCCGCGTGGCCGGCGTGGGGCTGGTCGCGGAGAACGGCCGCACGCAGGAACTGGACTGCGCGGAACTGGTGCTGGCCACCGGCGGCTGCGGGGCGCTGTTCGCCGCCAGCACCAATCCGTCCACCGCCGACGGCAACGGGCTGGCGCTGGCGCTGGCCTGCGGGGCGCGGCTGCGCGACGCGGAGTTCATGCAGTTCCATCCCACCGCGCTGGACGTCGCCGCGGACGGCGCGCAGGACGGCGCGCTGCCGCTGGTCACCGAGGCGCTGCGCGGCGCCGGTGCGCGGCTGGTCGACGACGACGGCCGCCCGGTGATGGAAGGACACCATCCGATGGGCGACCTCGCCCCGCGCGACCACGTCGCCCGGCGGGTGTGGGCATGCCGGCAGGCGGGCCGGCGCGTCCGCCTGGACGCCACCGCGCTGCGCGGCGACTGGGTCCTGCGCTTCCCCACCGTCTTCGCGCTCTGCCGCCGCTACGGCATCGATCCGCGCGAACAGCCGATTCCGGTGACGCCGGCGGCGCACTTCCACATGGGCGGCATCGCGGTGGACCTGGACGGGCAGACCGATGTCCCCGGCCTGTACGCCGTCGGCGAGGCCGCCTGCAACGGCGTGCACGGCGCGAACCGGCTGGCCAGCAATTCGCTGCTGGAAGGCGTGGTGTTCGGGCGCCGGCTCGGACGCCGGCTCGCCGACGTCCGCCTGCACCTGCCGCGCCAGGGCGCGGAGCGGTGGGTCGACCGCGGCACGAGCGCGGACCCGGCGCCGCTCGCACGGCTGCGCGCGCTGGCCTGGTCGGCGCTGGGCCCGGTGCGCGACGGCGCAGGCATGGCCGCGGCGCAGCGCGACCTGCAGGGCGACGCGTCGCTGCACGACAGCTGGCAGGGGAAACTGGTGGCGCGCTTCCTGCACGCCGCGATGCAGCGCCGCCACAGCCTGGGCGCGCATTTCCGCGCGGACGACGCGGGCTGACCGGGCTGATCAAGCGGCGCGGCGTGGCGTCGTGTGCGCCATGCCACGAGCGGAACGGCGCCTGCACCGCAGCCTCCGGAGCCAGTGGCACTGGAGCCGCGCCCATCCGGCCCGCCGGAAACCGGCGTCCCATCCATCGGGAAGAACCTGCCCCGCCGCTCAGCCCGGCATCGGCGCCGCCAGCGAGGCCTTGCCGGGACGCCCGTGCCAGTAGCCGTTGCGCGCGCCCAGCCGCGGCGGCGGCACCGGCGAGCACAGCATCGCGTGGAAATGCGCGACCACCTCGTCCATGCCGTCGTGCTGCGGCGACAGGCGCAGGATGCCGACGCCGCACGCGCGCATGTCGTCGCGCTCCGGCGCCATGTCGATCACTTCCATGCCCTGCACCTGGATGCCGTTGATCACCATGAACGGCTCGCCCTCGCGGGTGGCCAGCGGCAGGCCGTCCGGGTGCTCGATGCAGCGGAAGCCGCACTGGTCCTTGGGCACGTCCAGCGCGCGCGCGGTGAAGCAGCGCGCCGAGTACGCCAGCGGCAGCCGCCCCCACGCCATCAGTTCCAGTTCCGGCATCGCGCGGCCGTCGGCGTCCATCGCCGCGCGCACGTCCCGCAGCAGGTCGCGGCCCTGCTCGATGCCGGGCACCCAGCGCCGCAGGCCATCCTCGACCAGCAGTTGCAGTGCGTGGTGGTTGTAGACGTTCAACGTCGGCCCGGCGACGAACGGCAGGCCGCGCTCGCGGCACAGCTGCACCGCCGACAGGTCATTCGCCTCGACCAGGAAGCGGCCGTTGCCGACCAGCCGCTGCACGACGCCCAGCTCCGACTCCGCCTCGATCAGCGCCAGCGTGGACAGCACGACCTCCTTGCCGCCCGCCGCCAGTTCCTCTGCCAGCGCCAGCCAGTCGCGCGTGCGCAGTTCGCGCCGCTTGCTGCAGACGGTCTCGCCCAGGTAGACGATGTCGACCGGCCAGCCGGCGGCCTCGCGGTAGAACGCCCGCACGCGCTCGCGCGGCCAGAAGTACTGCAACGGCCCCAGGCTCAGTTTCATCGGTTCAATGCCATGCACGGTGGTACGGTCCCAGCGTGGTCTGCCGCCCCTCGGCATGCGAGGCGAGCGTGTCCTGCCACTCGGGCCGGGGCCGCCAGTCCTGCGGCGCGCGCCGTTGCCGGTCGATCGCCTCCCGCCACACGCGGGTGACCGCGCCCACGTAGGCCGAACCGCGCTGGCGGCCCTCGATCTTCAGCGCCGCCACGCCGGCCTGCGCCAGCCGAGGCAGCAGTTCCAGCGTGTTGAGGCTGGTCGGCTCCTCCAGCGCGTGGAAGACTTCGCCGCCGACCGCGTAGCGGCCCTTGCAGACGGTGGGATAGCCGGCGGGCTCGGCCGGCGCGAAGCGGTCGATCAGCATGCCGTTCAGGCGCACGCTGCGGCCTTCCGGCGTCTCCTCCCAGCGCACGAACGCCGCCGGCGAGCAGACGCCATGGCGGTTGGGCGAAGCGCCGGTGACGTAGCTGGACAGCTGGCAGCGGCCTTCCACCATGATGCACAGGCTGCCGAAGGCGAACACCTCCAGCGCCACCGGCGACGCCTGGCACAGCCGCTCCACCTGCTGGATCGACAGCACCCGCGGCAGCACCGCGCGCGCGATGCCGAAGCGCTCGTGCGCGTAGCGCAGCGCCGCCGCGGTGGTCGCCGAGCCCTGCACGGACAGGTGCCGCGGCAGGCCGGGATGGCGCGTGCTGGCGTAGTGCAGCACGGCCATCTCCGCGGCGATGATCGCGTCCATGCCCAGCGCGGCGGCGTGGTCCACGGCGCGCTGCCACTGCGGCAGGCGGGCGCTGTCCGGGTAGGTGTTCAGCGCCACGTAGACCTTGCGCGAGCGCGCGTGCGCGTAGGCGACGCCCTGGCGCATTTCGTCCTCGTCGAAGTTCAGGCCGGGGAAGGCGCGCGCGTTGGTCTGGTCGCGGAAGCCGACGTAGACCGCGTCGGCGCCGGCGTCGATGGCGGTGCGCAGGGCCGGCAGGTTGCCGGCGGGACAGACGAGTTGCATCAGGGTCTCCTGGATGGCGCGGGGCCGCGCGGCCCCGCGGGCGGTGCGTCGGCGGCCTGCGCGCGGCAGACCTGTTCCCACAGCGCGTCGACGCGCGTTTCGACGTCGGGGTCGGGCATGATCGGCCGCCCCCACTCGCGGCCGCTCTCGCCGCTCCACTTGCGGGTCGCGTCCAGCCCCAGCTTGGAGCCCAGGCCGGCGACCGGCGAGGCGAAGTCGAGGTAGTCGATCGGCGTGTTCTCCACCAGCAGGCTGTCGCGCGCCGGGTCCACGCGGGTGGAGATCGCCCAGACCACCTGCGCCCAGTCGCGCACGTCGATGTCCTCGTCGGTGACGATGACGAACTTGGTGTAGGTGAACTGCCGCAGGTACGACCACACGCCCATCATCACGCGCCGCGCGTGGCCGGCGTACTGCTTGCGGATGCTCACCACCGCCACGCGGTAGGAACAGGCTTCCGGCGGCAGGTAGAAGTCGACGATCTCGGGGAACACCTTGCGCAGGATCGGCACGAAGATGTCGTTGAGCGCGCGCGACAGCACCGAGGGCTCGTCGAACGGCGCGCGCCCCATGTAGCTGCCGTGGTAGATGGCGCCGGCGCGCAGGCGCATGCGCTCGATGGTGAAAACGGGGAAACGCCCCTGCGCGTTGTAGTAGCCGGTGTGGTCGCCGAACGGCCCTTCCAGCGCGGTGTCGCCGGGATGGACGAAGCCCTCCAGCAGGATCTCCGCGCCCGCCGGCGCGTCCAGCCCGGTCAGTTCGCTGCGCCACACGCGCGTGCGCGATGCCCGCAGCAGGCCGGCGAACTCGTACTCCGACAGCGTGTCCGGCACCGGCGCGACGGCGGCCAGCATCGTGGCCGGGTCGGCGCCGATCGCCACCAGCACCGGGAACGGCCGATCCGGGTGCGCGGCCTGCCAGCTCGCATGGTCCAGCGCGCCGCCGCGGTGCGGCAGCCAGCGCATGATCACGCGGTTGCGGCCGATCACCTGCTGGCGGTAGATGGCCACGTTCTGCCGCGGCTGGCGGGTGCCGCGGGTGACCACCAGGCCGAACGTGACCAGGCGGTCCACGTCCTCGGGCCAGCAGCGCTGGATCGGCAGCCGCGCCAGGTCGACGTCCTCGCCTTCGAATACCTGCTCGTTGAACGCGGCATCGTCCACGTGCCGCGGCGCGACGTGCGCGAGCTGCGCCAGCTCCGGCCATTGCGCCAGCGCCTCGCGCAGGTTGCCCGGCCAGCGCGGCTCCTTCAGCGACGCCAGCAGTTCGCCCAGTTCGCGCAGCGACGCCAGCGGGCGGTCGGCCATCGCCAGTTCGATCCGGCGCGGGTGGCCGAACAGGTTGCCGAGCAGCGGATGCGCGGAGCCGGCGTTGTTCATGAGCAGCGCGGGGCCGTCGGCGCGCAGCGCGCGCAGGCACAGCGCGGTGCTTTCCAGTTCCGCGCTCACCGGCGCGTCCATCTCGCACAGCTGCCCGTGCTCGCCGAGATGGTGCAGGAACTGGCGCAGGTCGTGGAAAGCCATGGCGTCCGGGCGATGACGGGAGCGTCGATTCTGGCGACGCCCCGCGCGCCGGCCCTTGACCTGCGTCAAGCCGGCGCCAATCGCGCTGCCGCGCGGCTCAGTGCGTGTACTGCAGCTGCACCCAGGCCTTGTCGGTGTCCACGGTGCGCGCGCGGTCGGCGCTGTCGTAGGCCGCGTACTTCACCATCGCCGTCCAGCCCTTCGCCCTCGGCAGCGCGTGGCTGTAGGCGACGTCCCACTCGCCGCCGAAGCGGTGGCCGCCGCGGTCGCTGCGGAAGTCGTGGTACGCGGCCTGCAGCTGCCCGCCCGCCAGCGGCGCGGTCGCGCCCAGGTACGCATCGCGCAGGCCGTCGGCCGGCGTGGCCAGGAACATGTCCGCCCAGCCCTGGAAGACGTGCTTGGTCGCTAGCGGCGTCTGGAACGCGCGGTTGCCCGCGCCGGCGCCGCGGCCGGCGCCCAGCACTTCCTGGCCGAGCTTCCATTGCACCCCGCCCCAGCCGCGCCCCAGTTCGACCAGGCGGTAGCGGCTGTCGAGCACCCACGGATTGCCGGCGAGCGAGGACTGCCACGCGTGTTCGAGCGTGTAGGCGACGCCGGCCAGCTGCCCCTGCAGGCGCAGGCCGGAGGTCTTGCTGGACAGCGTGCCCAGCGGCGCGTCGGCCGCGACCGCGATGGAGTCGAGGCCGAGCCGGTAGTGGTACGCGGTGGCCTTCAGGTACTTGCCGAATTCGTGCCGCAGGTTGAGCAGGTGGCTGTGGCCGCGGATGTCGGCCGGCGCCGTGCGGTTGGGCGCCGCCGGCGCATCGGGACCGAACACGGTGTCGACGCTGTCCACGTAGGCGTAGGTGAAGACGGACGACGCGGTCGGCTTCAGTTCGACCAGGCCGCCGTCGTAGGTCTGCTCGTTCTGGCGCCAGCCGACGCCGCCGACGAAGCGCTGGTTGTCCAGGTTGATGCGCTGCCGCCCCACGCGCACGTCGCCGCCGGCGAAGGCCTGCTTCACCACCAGCTGGTTGACGCCGGTGCCCTGCGGGTCGGGCACGGTGCTGTAGCCCGTGCGGCCGTTGCGGGTGTCGTTGTAGCGGGCGCCGCCGATGCGGCTGACGTTGTCGGCCTCGGCCAGCGCGGACAGGCCGTGCCATTCGGGGGTGGCGACGCCCAGCCGCGTGCGCAGCGTCTGCGCGCTGGCCGACCGCAGCGCATTGTCCTGGTCCACGTGTTCGTAGCGGTAGCGGGCGTCGAAGGCGAAGGTCCAGCCATCCGGCGACGCGGCGAGCGCGGGCAGCGCGGAGGCCGCGGCGGCGGCCAGCGCCAGGACGGCGAACGGATGGCGGGATTTCCGGGAGCGGGACATGGACACCTCAGTAGCGGACGTTGAGTTTCAGCCAGGCCGTGCGGCCGGGTTCGTTGATGCGGACCGGATCGGCCGGATAGCCGAAGGCGCTGTTGCCGCCCAGGTTGAGGTGCTCGCTGTAGGCGCGGTCGAACAGGTTGTCGATGCCGGCGGTCAGCTGCACGCCGTCGCGGACGCGGTAGCCGGCGTTGAGCGAGAACACCGCGAAGCCGGCGCTCGGCCCGAGGTCGCGGCCGACCACGTTGCCCTGCGTGGTGCTGACGCGCTCCTGCGCGGCCACCACGCGCCACAGCGCGCCCCACGACCACGGCCCGCGCTCGTGGCTGGCGGAGAAGCGCGCTTCCAGCGGCGGCATCTGCGGCAGCGCGGTGCCGGTGTCGCGCACCTCGCCCCAGGCGTAGGAGGCGGCGCCGGACAGCTTCCATCCCTTCGCCGGGCGCCAGTCGACGCCGGCCTCGCCGCCGCGGATGCGGGCGTCGACGTTGTGCGCCTGCGTGGTGCTACCCATCATCCCCGGCGCATAGTCGAACAGGATGAAGTCCTGCACGCGCCCGGCGTACAGCGAGGCCCACGCGTCGACCTTCGCGCCCTTGAACTGCACGCCGACGTCCAGCTGGGTGGTGCGCTCGGGCTGCACGCCGGCGAATGCGTTGGCCGCGCCCGCGGGACCGCGCGTGGGCGAGAACAGTTCCCAGTAGTCCGGCATGCGCTGCGTGTGGCCGATGCCGGCGTAGGCGCCCCAGCGGCCGCCCATGTCGTATTCGTAGCGGACGAAGGCGCTGGGCAGCGATTCCTTGCGCGTCATGCCGGCGGTCGGGCTCGGCATCGGCATCATGCCGCCGGCGGTGGCGCGCAGGTCCTGCGCCTCGGCGCGGTCGACGCGCAGGCCGCTCATCAGGTGGTGGGTGTCGGTGATGTGCCAGTGCGATTCGGCGAACGCGCCCCAGCTCTGGAACTTCGCGTCCACCGTCCACGGCATCGCCAGGTAGGCGCCGCGCCCGGCCGCGCTGCGCTTGCTGTGGCGGCTGGCACGCAGGTCCACGCCGGCGGTGACTTCCCAGCGGTCCTGCTGCCAGGTCGCCGCCACCCGCCCGCCGCGCGTGCGGTGCGCGACGTTGCTGGCCATCGGCATCGGCATGCTGCCGGCGGGATCGGGATCGCGCAGGGTGTAGTTGTCCATCACGTGGTCGACGTCGTTCTGGTAGACGTTGGCCTTCACCGCATCGAGCACGCCGCCGATGCCTTTCTTCTCGAAGCGCAGCCCCAGGCTGTCGCGCGCGAACTGCGCGCCGTCCATGCCGCGGCCGGCGTAGCGCGCCCGGGCGTCGCCGGTGCCGGCGCTCAGTTCCAGCACCGTGTCCTCGTCCGGCGTCCAGCCCAGCGCGGCGTCGGCGTTCCACTTCTTCCACGCCGACGGCACGCGGTCGCCGTTGCCGTCGTCGTAGTCGCCGGCTTCCGAGCGGTTGGCGGAAACGCGGGCGTAGCCGCGCGGCGCGCCGGCGCTGAGGTCGAGCACCTGGTCGTTGCGGCCGTTGCTGCCGGCCAGCGCGCTGCCCGAGGCCTGCATGCCCGGCTCGGCGAAGTACGGGATCTCGCGTTCGAAGCGCACCGTGCCGGCGGACGCGCCGCCGCCCCACAGCACCGTCTGCGGTCCCTTGACGACCACCAGGCGGTCGTAGGTTTCCGGCGCGATGTAGGACAGCGCGTTGTCCATGCGCGACGGACAGGCGCCGCTCATCGCGCCGTCGTTGGTCATCAGGTTGATGCGCGAGCCGAACATGCCGCGCAGCACCGGGTCGCCGTTGGTGCCGCCGCTGCGCAGCGTGGAGAAGCCGGGGATGGTCTTGAGGTAGTCGGCGCCGTCGCTGGCCGGCACCGGCTGGCGCGGCAGCTTGGGATCGGTGACGAAGGTGGTCGCCATCGCCGGCGCCACCCCGACCACGACGACGCCGTCCAGCGTGGCCACCGGCATCGCGTCGGCGTGCATGGCCGCGTGCGACGCGGCGTGGGGTTCCTCGGCGCGGGCCGCCGGCATGCCGGCGATCACGCCGACCAGCGCCGCGGCGAGCAGGTTACGGTTCATGGCGCATCCCCTTTTTCTGTGATGCGCACATTCTGTTGATGCGATCGCGCCGTGCAGATGCGACGGGTTGTCGCATGCGGGGGCCCGCTTGACATTGGTCAAGCCGATGCGCGAATGCGCGCGCCGGACCCCTCCGGATTGATCGAGATCAACGTGGCGCGCATCCGGCCTTCCCACCATGGCCCCATCGGCCACCGGCCATTCGAAGGAAAGCGTCATGAAACACCTGCAGACCCGCCTCCTCTCCTGCGCCCTCGCCGGCGCGCTCGCCGCGATGTTCGGCCTTCCCGCCCTGGCGAAGAACGAGGTCGCCCCCGCCGGCGAGACCATCCACGCCGTGCTGACGGCGCCGCCGATGGTGCCGCCGCCGATCACGCGCAAGACGCCCGCCCACGTCGTCGTCGACCTGGAGATGATCGAGAAGGACATGCGCATGGCCGACGGCGTGACCTACAACTTCTGGACCTTCGGCGGCACCGTGCCGGGCAGCTTCATCCGCGTGCGCAAGGGCGACACGGTGGAGTTCAAGCTGAAGAACCGCCACGACTCGCACATGTCGCACAACATCGACCTGCACGCCGTCACCGGCCAGGGCGGCGGCGCCGAGGCCACGTTCACCCTGCCGGGCCGCGAAACGCAGTTCACCTTCAAGGCGCTCAACCCCGGCCTGTACATCTACCACTGCGCGATGGCGCCGGTCGGCATGCACATCGCCAACGGCATGTACGGCCTGATCCTGGTCGAGCCGGAGGAAGGCCTGGAGCCGGTGGACAAGGAGTTCTACGTGGTCCAGGGCGACTTCTACACCGAGGGCGCCTACGGCGAACCGGGCCTGCAGCCCTTCAGCCTGGAGAAGGCGATCGACGAGCACCCCACCTACGTGGTGTTCAACGGCTCGGTGGACGCGCTGCAGGGCGAGAACGCGCTGACGGCCAAGGCCGGCGAGAAGATCCGCATCTTCGTCGGCAACGGCGGCCCCAACCTGGTGTCCAGCTTCCACGTGATCGGCGAGATCTTCGACAAGGTCTACACCGAGGGCGGCAGCAAGTACCAGGAGAACGTGCAGACCACGCTGGTGCCGGCGGGCGGTTCGGCCATCGTCGAGTTCAAGGCGGACGTGCCGGGCAACTTCGTGCTGGTCGACCACAGCATCTTCCGCACCTTCCACAAGGGCTCGCTGGGCATCCTGAAGGTCGAGGGCGAGAAGAACCCGTCCATCTACACCGGCCAGCAGCACGACATCGAGTACCCGGAAGCCAAGCCCGCCGCCGGCAAGTGAGGAGCGCATGAAACGGACACCGTCCGTGGTCCTGCTGGTCGCCCTGGTGCCGGCGCTCGCCGGCGCCGGGGACGCCGGGGACGGCTACCGCGCCGTCCCCGGGGGCGACTTCCGTTCCTCGGTGCGCTTCGAGGAGACCACCCGCCAGGTGCGGGTGGCTCCGTTCTCGATGATGTCGCGGCCGGTCAGCAACGCGCAGTTCGCCGCCTTCGTCCAGCGCCAGCCGCAGTGGCGGCGCGACCGGGTGCCGGCGGTGTTCGCCAGCCCCGGCTACCTGGGCCACTGGGCCACCGCCGACGCCCCCGGCGACGGCCTGGACCCGGAGGCGCCGGTCGTCCACGTCACCTGGCACGCCGCCGACGCCTATTGCCGCGAACAGCAGGCGCGCCTGCCGACGTTCGTCGAGTGGGAATACGCCGCGGCCGCCGACGCGACCCGCCGCGACGCCCGCGCCGATCCGCGCTGGCGGATGCAGCTGGTCAACGACGGCACGCCGCACGCGATGGACGCCGCGCCCGGCGCCCCGGCCAACGCGTACGGCCTCCACGGCCTGCACGGGGCGCACTGGGAGTGGAGCGAGGACTTCGCCTCGCTGCTCGGCGACGGCGACCGCCGCGGCCAGCAGGACGGCGACAGCCTGCGCTACTGCGGCGCCACCGCGCTGGCCTTCAACGATCCCGGCGACTACGGCGTGGTCAAGCGCTTCGTCCTGCTGTCGGCGCTGCAACCCGGGGCCACCCTGGGCAATCTCGGTTTCCGCTGTGCGAGGAGCACGCCATGAAATTCGTATCCTTCTTCCTTTCCGCCGCGCTGGCATTCGCCGGCGCCGCGCAGGCGCAGTCGCAGGCGCTGCCCGGCGACTCGGTCTACCACCTGCAGGCGTCCACCCGGGACGCCGCCGGCCAGCCCGTGCCGTGGCCATCGCTGCGCGGCCAGCCGCGCGTGGTGTCGATGTTCTACGGCAACTGCCACCTGATGTGCCCGCTCATCATCGAGAACGCCAAGAGCCTGCAGAAGCAGCTGTCGCCGCGCGAACGGGCGAAGCTGGGCATCGCGATGGTCAGCCTGGATCCCGCCCGCGACACCCCGGCGGCGATGCGCGAGGTGGCGCAGCGCCACCGCGTGCCCGACGGCTGGCAGTTCCTGATCCCGTCCGACAACGACGTGCGCGCGATCGCCAGCGTGCTGGACGTGCGCTACCGCTTCCGCGAGGACGGCAGCATCAACCACACCAGCGTGCTGGTGCTGCTGGACGCCGACGGGCGGATCCGCGCCCGCAGCGAAGTGGCCGGCGCCGCGGCCGATCCGCAGTTCCTGATCCAGATCAAGGCGCTGCTGGCCGAGTCATGATGACATGGCACCCACACCCCTCCCCGCTACCGCACACCTTTCAAGGAGCCGTTCCATGAAACTCTCCCGCACCCTCCTCGCCCTCGCCCTGCTCGGCGCCGCCGGCATGGCCCAGGCCGCCGGCAACTGCACCGTCAGCCTGAAGGGCGACGACGCCATGAAGTTCGACCTGAAGGAGGCCACCGTCTCCGCCAGCTGCGCCACCATCACCATCGAACTGACGCACACCGGCAAGCTGCCGGCGGCGGCGATGGGCCACAACGTGGTCGTGTCGAAGACCGCCGACCTGGCCGGCGTGGCGCGCGACGCCATCAAGGCCGGCGCGGCCAACCAGTACGTGCCGGCGGGCGACGCCCGCGTGATCGCGCACACCACGCTGGTGGGCGGCGGCCAGAAGACCAAGATCAGTTTCCCCGGCAAGAAGCTCACCGCCGGCGGCGACTACAGCTTCTTCTGCAGCTTCCCCGGCCACTCCACCCTGATGAAGGGCAAGCTGGTCGTCACCAAGTAATCCCGCACGCGACACACCGCGCCGCCCTCCGGGGCGGCGTTCCGCTTCCAGGAGCCGGGCCATGGAATACGCGATCCACCTGGGCGATGCGGCGGTCGACCTGGCCGCCGTCGAGCGCCACCTGCTCGACCTCGACCCCGCCGCGCTGGTCGACCACGACACGGCGGCGCGCACCCTGCGCTGCTCGACCAGCGCGACGGCGCTGGAACTGCAGATGACGCTGGCGCAGGCCGGCCTGCGCCTCGCCCCCGGCGCCATCGAACGGCTGCCCTCGGTGTGCTGCGGCGGGTGCAGCGGCTGACGGAAGCCGCTCCCGCCCGGACACCGGCCCGGGCGCCCGCGCCCGAAGGCGCACACTTCCACGCGAATGACGCCAGTTGCCACGAAGGGGGTTGACGCCCCTAATAATTCATATATTCTGGAATTATGGAAACGAACACCGCCCTCAAGTCCCTCGCCGCGCTCGGCCACGAATCCCGCCTGGCGGCCTTCCGCGCGCTGGTGCAGGCCGGCCCGGACGGCCTGGCCGTCGGCGAGTTGCGCGACCGGCTCGACCTCCCGCCCGCCACCCTGACCGCGCACCTCAACGTGCTGCGCGCGGCGGCGCTGGTGCACGACACCCGGGAAGGACGCGTGATCCGCGTGCGCGCCAACTACCTGCAGATGAACGGACTGATCGCCTACCTCACCGAGAACTGCTGCGGCGGCGTCACCACCTGCGCACCCGCCGCGTCCTGCACACCCCGCAAGAAGAAGGCCACGCCATGAACCGCTTCCACGTCCATCTCAACGTCACCGACCTGCAAGCCAGCATCCGCTTCTACACGCAGTTGTTCGCCAGCGCGCCCGCGGTGGTGAAACCCGACTACGCGAAATGGATGCTCGACGATCCCCGCGTCAACTTCGCCATCTCCGACACCGGCCGCGCGCCCGGCGTCGACCACCTGGGCCTGCAGGCCGAAGACGGCGGCGGCCTGCGCGAGTTCGGCCGCCGCCTGGACGCCGCCGGCGGCGCCGTGGTGCCCGAGGAGGCCGCGGTCTGCTGCTACGCGCGCTCGGACAAGTTCTGGACCGAGGATCCGCAGGGCACGCGCTGGGAAACCTTCCACACCTTCGGCGACGCCACCACCTACCACGCCGCCGACGCCGACGGCGCGGCCTGCGCGCCCGGGCCGGTGGCGATGGAGCCCCGGGCCCGGCAGGGCGCCGCGTGCTGCGCGCCGCCGGCCGGCTGCTGCTGACCGGCTTCGCGCGGGACCCCGCCATGAAGGACCGCCTCCACCGCGTGCCGTTTCCCGGCACGGGCAATGCCGCCCGCAGCCGGATGGCCGGGGCGCTGCTCAACGTCCCGGGCGAAGGACGCTTCCGCGGCTCCGGCGCCGCCGGCCGGCCGGCGGGCCACGTCCAGCCGCCGCCGGCCAAGCTGGTCGCCGAACCCCGATACGCGCCGCCGCGGCGCAGCACGTCGTGGGACGGATGCGCCGGGCCGGCCGCGCCCGACCCGGACTTCATCGCCGCGGCCTGCGACAAGGCCGCGGGCGACGCCTGCCCGGTGCGGCGCGGCCAGCCGGTGCCGGCGCACGGCGGGATGCCCGACCCCGCGGCCACGCCGGACGACCTGCCCGCCTTCATGCACGCCTGGGCCACGCGCCGCCGCCGCATCGAACGGTGGCTGGCGCCGCCCCTGGGCAGTTTCGATGCGGTGGTGCGGGCGCGGAAGCGGCGCGCCATCGGCGCCGCCTGATCCCCTTTCCCCCGACCACGCCATGGCCCGTCCTCGCCTCCTCTTCGTCTGCATCGAGAACTCCAACCGCAGCCAGATGGCCGAGGCCTTCGCGCGCCTGCACGGCGGCGACCGCGTGCAGGCCTTCAGCGCGGGCTCGCGCCCGTCCGGCCGCATCAACCCGAAGGCGGTCCGTTTCATGGCCGAGCTGGGCTACGACCTGTCCGCGCACGCTTCCAAGTCGCTGGACGAGGTGGAAGGCGAGTTCGACGCCGTCGTCACCATGGGATGCGGCGACGAGTGCCCGTGGATCCCCGCGAAACGGCGCGAGGACTGGGCCCTGCCCGATCCGCGCGACATGGACGACGACGGCTACCGCGCGGTGCGCGACGACATCGGCCGGCGCGTGAAGGCGCTGCTGGATTCGCTCTGATGCCCCGCGCGCTGTTGGCCGAGGCGCTCGGCACCGCCCTGCTGCTGGCGGTCGTGGTGGGCTCGGGCGTCATGGGCCAGACGCTCGGCGCAGGCAACACGGCGGTGGCCCTGCTCGCCAACGCGGCCGCGACGGCGGGCGCGCTGTACGTGCTGATCGTGGTGTTCGGGCCGATCTCCGGGGCGCACTTCAATCCGGCGGTGACGCTGGTCATGCGCCTGCGCGGCGAACTGGACACCCGCGCCGCGGCCGCCTACGTCGCCGTGCAATGCGTCGGCGCCGTGGCCGGCGTGCTGCTGGCGCACGCGATGTTCGAGCTGCCCCTGCTGCAGCCGGGCATCCGCGTGCGCAGCGGCGGCGCGCAATGGCTCAGCGAGGGCGTGGCGACCTTCGGCCTGCTGCTGGCGATCCTGCTGGGACTGCGCCACCGCGCACGGGCGGTGCCGGCGCTGGTCGCGGGCTGGATCTTCGCCGCGTACTGGTTCACCGCCAGTACCTCGTTCGCCAATCCGGCGGTGACGCTGGCGCGCGCGCTGACGCGGACCTTCGCCGGCATCCGCCCGGACGACGTGCCGGCCTTCGTGACGGCGCAGCTCGCCGGCGCCGCGCTGGCGCTGGTGGCCGCAAGGATGTTGGCGCCTCCCGCTGCCCTGTCGATGGAGGCCAGGTAGCGTCGCTGCCCCCGCTACCGCCGGCGACCGGCCCCGGGGCCTGGCACCATCATGGCCAGGCGGCGCCACCCGGCGCGCGGCCGGGTGTCGGGATGCGGCGCGTCATGCCGCCGCCGACCAGACGCTGTCGGGGTGGCCCTGCCGCGCGCGCCGGCGCGTGCGCGCCGCCGCCCACAGCAGGACCGGCACCGCCGCCAGCGCGGTGAGGTCCACCACGTAGCCCATGCCGGGGTGGTTCCAGGTGCCGCCGATGTTCCAGATGCCGGCCAGGCTGCCGAGCGGGACGAGCGCGGTCGCGAGCGCGGCCGCCCACAGCAGTTCGTACGCGCCGCGCGCGGTGCCGCGCAGGAACGCCCACGCCACCGCGGCGGCGAACACCGCGTAGTAGATGCCCTCGTGCCACGCGGCGACGTCGTCCACGCGCGCCGGCAGCCACTTGGTGGCGGCCACGGTGGCGGAGATGCCGGCCACGCAGCCCAGCGACACGCCCACCGTCAGCGCGCCCAGCACGCGCGTGGAGCGCTTCTGCACGGGCAGGCCGGCGTCGCGCTGCTTCTTCCGCCGCGACTCGATCCACAGCAGGTTGCCGGTGTAGAAGACCAGCGCGCCGCCCAGGCCCAGCAGCAGGTACAGCCAGCGCACCGGATTGCCGCCGTAGCTGCCGAAATGCAGCATGAAGAAGGCGTTGACCGCCGCGTCCCAGCGCTCCATGTGACCGGGCAGGTCGTGCGGGTCGACCTCACCGGTGTACGGGTCCAGGTGCGTGCTGGCGTAGGTGCGCGCGCGCGTGCCGTGGCGCGCGTCCAGCCCGGTCACGCGGCCTTCCACACGGTCCTCGCCCTGCTGGAAGGTGAAGCTGTAGACGTCGAAGCCCGGCAGCTGCGCATGCACCCGCCGCAGCAGCGCGTCCGCCGGCAGCGGCTGCGCGCCCGGCGGCGGCGGCGGCGCGTGTTCTTCCTCGCCCCACGGGATGCCGTTCGGATAGACGACCTTGTCCTGCAGGTCGTAGAACGGATCGTGGAAGGCGAACACCACGCAGGTCAGCGCCATCACCAGGTGGAACGGCAGGCTGACGAAGCCCAGCGCGTTGTGCACGTCCAGCCACAGGCGCTTGATGTTCCTGCCGATGCGCAGGGCGAAGAAGTCCTTGGCCAGCGTCGGCAGCAGGATGATCACGCCCGACACCAGCGCCACCGCGTACAGCAGCGCGACGATGCCCATGATCGGCCGCGCCACCGCGTCGGAGAACGGCAGGCCGACCAGCTGGTGCAGCGTGTCCACCAGCTGCGCAACCGGCGCCTTGCGCAACTGTTCCACCTGCAGCGTGCCGTCGGGCGCGAAGCTGGCGCCGAACTCGGTGAACTGGCGCGGCCGGTCGCCGCGCACCCGCCAGACCACGCGCGCGGGCGCGTCCGGCGTGGTCGCCACCACGACCGAGTAGTTCTTCGCCGCCTGCGGATGCGCGGCCAGCACCGCGCGCACCAGCTCCGGCGCGCGTTCGATCGGGGGCGGCGCGGCCAGCGCGGAGGGCGGCGTGGCCCAGCGCTCCAGCGGCTTCTCGAACATGGTGATGGCGCCGGCGTAGAAGGCGACGAACAGCATCAGCCCGGCGAGGATGCCGACCCAGATGTGCACGTCCTTGTAGACCTTGACGATGTCGCTGCGGATCTTCGGCACGCCCCTTACCCCATCACCGTGCGCATGGCCCACAGTAGGCCGAACGCGACCGCGTTCGCCGCGCCCAGCCAGAGCCAGGCGCGCAGGCTGTCGCGGAACAGGAACACGAACGCCAGCACCGCGCACCAGACGGGCGCGATCCACCACATGACGAACTGGATCTTGCCGCCGCCCCCGTCGATGCCGTCCGGCCCGAGCCAGGCGAACAGGCCCGACGTCGCCAGGGCCAGGCCGAAGCCGAGCACCACGCCGGCGCAGGTCTTGCCGAACCAGTGGCGGCTCTGCAGCCGCGCGGGCGCGCCGCTCATGCCGCCGCCCCGCGCCGGCACGCGCGCCACGCGCCCAGGAACGGCGCCAGCGACCAGACCAGCATCACCAGCACCAGCCAGGCCGATACCGCCTCGACCGGCGCCAGCGTGCGCCACGCCAGCACCAGCGACAGCGCCAGGCACAGCGCGCCGGGCCACGGCCGGCGGCGCGCCGGCCACGGGCCCTGCGCGCGCCACTGCTGCTGCGGCGAGGCCAGGTAGAGCAGCCAGGCGCCGGCGACGCCGGCCAGCGTCGCGGCCGCGACGAGCCAGGGATTCATCGCGCCGCCCTCATGGCGACGCGCCCGCGATGCCGGCGAGGAACGGCGGCAGCGAGGCGCCCAGCGTCTGCCCGTGCGACAGGCCCGGCAGCACCTCCAATTCAACCGGCAGGCCGCGCGCGCGCAGGCGTTCGGCCATCCGCGCGGCCGCGTCCGGCGGCACGCTGGCGCGCGCGCGGCGCATCGCGTCCACCAGCGCCGGATCGCGCGTGGACGGCGCCGCCGCCGCCCGCGGCGCGGCGGGTTCGCCCGTCCACATCCGCAGACGGGGCGCGGTTCCGGTCCAGCGCGCCGCGCGGGTTTCTTCCTGCAGCAGGTAGCCGTCGCCCCACCACAGCGACGGATCGGCCGCGCCGTAGTCCGCGAACGCCGCCGGCCGGGTGAACAGCGCGTGCAGCACGAACACGCCGCCGTAGGAATGGCCCCACAGCGCCTGCCGCGCCGGGTCCAGCGGCGCGAGTTCCGCCACCTTCGTCCTCGCCTCGCCGGCGAGCAGGTCGAGGAAGGCGTCCGCGCCGCCGTTGCGGCGCGTGCCCGTCGGGTCGCGCTGCGCCGCCTCGCCGCCGGGCCGGCGCGGGGTGTAGTCGTAGGCGCGGGCGTCGCCGTCGATGCGCAGGTCGTTGTCGTGCGCGACGAACACGATCACCGGCGGCGACGGCGCCCGCGCCAGGCGTTCCAGCGTCGCCGCGCCGACGTCCATCAGCGCGGCGTTGCCGTCCAGCAGCCACGCCGCCGGATGGCCGGCCGGCGGCGGCGCGCGGTCCGGCACCGCCACCCGCAGCCGGTAGCGCCGGTCCGGATCGGCCGCCCGCAACGCGATCGCGTGGAAGCGGTAGCCCTGCACCCCGGTATCGGCCACGGTGGTGCCGGTCCGCCGCGACAGGTCGGGCTGCGCGGCCACGGACGGCGCCAGCACCGCGGCGGCGGCCGCCAGCAGCAGCGCGGACAGCCGGCGCATCACCAGGTGAACCTGGCCGTCGCGGTCACCGTGCGGCCGGTGCCGTAGAAGCACGAGGACACGCCGCTGCACGTGGAGACGAACTGCTTGTCCGCCAGGTTGCTGACGTTGAGCGCGAACTGCGTGCCGACCGCGCCGATGCGGCCGGCGTCGTAGCGGATGGCCGCGTCCCATAGCGTGTAGGACGGGATCAGGATGGCGTTGGCGCTGTCGCCGTAGCTCTCGCCGTTGTAGCGCACGCCCGCGGCCAGGCTCAGGCCTTCCAGCCCGCCGCCGTGGAAGGTGTAGTCGGCCCACAGCGCGGCGGTCCAGTCCGGCACCATCGCCAGCTGCTTGCCGAGGTAGCCGTTGTTGCTGCGGGTGATCTCCGAGTCCATCCAGGTGGCCGCGCCGATCACGCTGAAGCCCTCCAGCGGGGTGATGCGTCCTTCCAGTTCCACGCCGCGCACGCGGCCCTCGCCGTCCTGCACCTGGCACTGGCTGCTGCCGGTGGTGCCGCAGGTGTTGTGGGCGGGATCGGGATCGTTGGTGAGGATGTTCTGCTGGCGCAGGTCGTAGGCGGACAAGGTCACCAGGCCGTCGAAGCCGGCCGGCTGGTACTTCACGCCGGCCTCCCACTGCTTGCCGGTGACCGGATCGAACGGCGTGCGCGCGTAGCTGAGGTTGACGTTGCTGCCGGAGGGCTGGAACGACTCGGAATAGCTGAGGTACGGCGCGAACCCGTTGTCGGCCACGTACAGCACGCCGGCGTTGGCGGTGAAGGCCTCGTTCTCCACCAGCGTCGGCACGCGCGCGCCGTAAACGCCGGTGACGGCGTTGTAGGACTGCGACCAGGTGTCGTCCTCGGTCCAGTCGTAGCGCCCGCCGAGGGTGAAGCGCCACTTGCCCAGCGCGACCTGGTCCTGCAGGTACGCGCCAGTCTGGCGGTTGATGCCGCCGGAATGGCTGATGCTGGTGGTGACCGGCACGTAGCCGGTGTAGACCGGCGCGAAGATGTCGATCGGCAGCGGGTTCGCCATCGCGCCGCGCGCGCCTTCCCAGTCCGCCTTCTGCCAGTCCACGCCGAACAGCACGGTGTGCCGGAGCGCGCCGGTGGCGAACCTGCCGGTCAGGCGGGTGTCGACGGTCTCGCCCTGCGAATCGCCGGTGCCCCAGGTGGCGCGGCGGTTCTGCGTGCGCCCGTCGGCGTTCAGCCCGCCGTTGGTCACCACGGTGCGGAACAGCGATTCCACGTCCGTGTGCCGCGCGCTCTGGCTGAGCGTCCAGTCCTTGCCGAACGCATGCTCGAACAGGTAGCCCGCGGTCCAGATGGTGCGGTCGTAGGTGTTCCAGCCCGGCTCGCCGATGAAGGTGTCGTTCTTCATCCGGCCGTAGGGCGTGGCCACCAGCGTGCCGGCCATCGGCAGGAACTGGTAGGTCGAGCCGCCGTCGTCGCGCTGGTACAGGCCGAGCAGCGTCAGCCGCGTCTTCTCGGCGATCTGGAAGGTGTAGCTCGGCGCCAGGAACCAGTGCTCCTGGTCGGTGTGGTCGATCTGGGTGGCGCCATCGCGGTACAGGCCGACCAGGCGGAACAGGTGGCGGTCGTCCTGCGTGCCGGCGCCGACGTCGAACGCGGTGCTGTACTGGCCGTGGCCGTCGATGCCCACGCGCAGCACCTGCGGCTGGTCCGGCTGCGGGGTCTTGCTGACCTGGTTGACCATGCCGCCCGGGGCGACCTGGCCGTACATCACCGCCGAGGGGCCCTTCAGCACCTCCACGCGCTCCAGGTTCCAGCTGTCGACCATGGTGCGGTTCCACTGGCTGCCCTGCGGTGCGCGCATGCCGTCCACGGTGACGTTGTTGCTCCAGCTGCCGGCGTCGAAGCCGCGGATGCGGAAGTCGTCGACGCGGTTGTCGATGCCGCTGCTCTCCAGCGCCACGCCGGCCACGTAGCGCATCGCCTCGTTGAGGTTCTGCACGCCGCGCGCGTCCAGCTCCTCGCGCGCGATCACCGACACCGACTGCGCCGTCTCGGCGATCTGGGTGTCGGTCTTGGTGGCGCCGGAGGTGTGGGTGGTGGTGCGGTAGGCGTTGACGCGCACGGTGTCGAGGGTGGCCACGTCCGGATCGGACGCGCCGTCGGGCGCGGAAGCGGCCTCCTGCGCGGCGGCGGCCAGCGGCAGCGCGAGCAGGACGGCGAGGGAAAGGGACAGCGGGGTGCGCGCGAGGGCGCGCGGCGTCTGGATCGGGGACACGGAGCCAACCTGTGGGGGATGCGGGCGGTTGGCTGACTGCCGGCCGGCAGCGGCTGATGGGCGCCAGTCTAGCAGATGCGAATGATTCGCAATTGATCAGGATCAAGGCGCACGGCCGGCGAATCTTGCCACGCGGCCCGCGGAACGCCGCCCGCGCCCGCCCGCACGGCGCCGCCGGTGTGCGTGCGGCGCTCTTCTACCGGCGGGGATGCGGACGCCCGGTCACCGGACCGGGCAATCCACCGTGGCCTGCGCTTCGTTCAACGCGCCCAGCGCGATGCGCGACACCGACAGGTCGAGCGCGGCGGCGCTTTCCAGCACCGGCACCTGCGCCAGCCGGCCGACGTCGGCCCCGGCCTGCACGAAGCACTTGAGCGGCACGCCGACGACGGTCCACTGCCCCTGCGGCAACGCCGCGAGCGTCTTCCCCGCGTCGACGCGGCCGGCGCAGCCTTCGCCGCAGTCCACGCCCAGCCAGACCGGTCCGGCGACCGCGCCGTCGCGCCGCAGCGTCAACTGCAACTGCACGTCGCCGTTGCTCTCGCGGGTGAGGTCCAGCGGCGTGGCCGACACCAGCGCCAGCCGTGCCGCGCCGGCGCCCGACCAGCGCAGGCGGCGGCCGTCCTCCTGCGCTAGGTGGTCCACCGCCTCCACCTCCAGGCTGCCGTCGGCCAGCACCGCCGGCACCGTGGCCGCCGGCACGCCGGCCTGCGACGCGCCGGACAGCCGCAGCGCCATGCCCGCGGCGGGCTTGCCCTGGGCGAAGTACACGCCTACGGCGGACTGCTCGCCGGCGACGCCGGAATCCTCCGGCAACGGCGCCAGGTCGCCCTTGTCCGCGTAGGTCAGGCCGAAGCCGAACGCGAACAGCGGGTCGTAGCCTTCCTGCCCCACGTTGTTGGCGTACTGCGTGGCGGTGCGCGGCCAGCTGAAGCCGAGCTTGCCCTTGAAGTCGTGCTGCACGCCGCCGTCGGCCGCGCGCAGCAGCACGTCGGCGACGCCCTCGCCCTCCGAGCCCGGCAGCCACGCGGCGACGAAGGCGTCGGCCGCGTTGATCTCGCGGTTCACCCACAGCGGACGGCCGCTCAGGAACACCGCCACCACCGGGATGCCGTCGGCCTTCAGCCGCTTGAGCCGTTGCAGGTCGGTCTCGTCGCCGGGCTTGTAGAGCAGGTTGGGGATGTCGCCCTGGAACTCCGCGTACGGGTTCTCGCCGAACACCACCACCGCCACGTCCGGCTTCTTCGCGTAGGAGCCGTCGACGGACAGGACCGCCTTGCCGCCGGCCGCCTTCGCCTGCCGCGCGATGCCTTCGTAGATCGTGTCCGCGTTCGGGAAGTCCTTGCGCGTGGTGCCGGTGCCCTGCCAGTTGAGCGTCCAGCCGCCGGCCTGCTTGCCGACGTCGTCGGCGCCGTCGCCGGCGACCAGGATGCGCTGCTTCGGCTGCAAGGGCAGCACGCCGCCCTGGTTCTTCAGCAGCACCAGCGATTCGCGCACGGCCTGGCGGGCGACCGCGCGGTGCTCCGGCGCGCCGAGCAGCGCGAACTGCCCGCCGACCGCGCGCGAGGACGGCTTGCCCGCCTCGAACAGGCCCAGCCGGAACTTCACCCGCAGGATCCGCCGCACCGCGTCGTCCAGCCGTTCCTGGCTAATCGTGCCGGCCTTCGCCGCCGCCAGCGTGGTCTCGTAGAAGCCCCTCCAGCTGTCCGAAGCCATCGCCATGTCGAGGCCGGCGTTGATCGTCGCCGGGCAGTCGGTGTTGGTGCAGCCCTTCACCTGGCCGTGGCCGTTCCAGTCGCCGACGACGAAGCCGCCGAAGTTCATCCGTCCCTTCAGCGCATCGGTCAGGTACGGCTTGTGGCCGTGCATCTTCTCGCCGTTGACGCTGTTGAACGAGGCCATCGCCGTCTGCGCGCCCGCGGCGATCGCCGGCGGATAGCCGGCGGCGTGGATGCGCACCAGCTCGGCCTCGCCGATCTCCGTGTCGCCCTGGTCCTTGCCGTCGGTGGTGCCGCCGTCGCCGAGGAAGTGCTTGACCGAGGCGACCACGTGGCGGCCGTCGAGGAACGCCGGCGTACCGACCTTGCCCTGCAGGCCCTCGACCATCGCGCCCGCGTAGCGGGCGACCACCTCGGGCGACTCGGAATAGCCTTCGTACGAACGGCCCCAGCGGTCGTCCTGCGGCACCGCCACGGTCGGCGCGAACGTCCACTCCATGCCGGTGGCGCGGGTTTCCAGCGCGGTGATCTCGCCGATCCGGCGCAGCAGGTCCGGGTTGCGCGCGGCGCCCAGGCCGATGTTGTGCGGGAACAGCGTGGCGCCGACGATGTTGCTCTGTCCGTGCACGGCGTCGATGCCGAAGATCACCGGGATCGCCTTGCCGCCCTGCGAGGTGTCCATCGAGGCCTCGTAGAAGGCGTCGGCCAGCGCCAGCCACGCGGCGGGCGAAGCGTCGTAGCGGCCGCCGGGATCGGAATTGCCGCCAGCCAGGATCGAGCCGAGCCGGTATCGGCGCACGTCGTCCGGGGTGATGCTGGCGATGTCGCCCTGCACCAGCTGGCCGACCTTCTCCTCCACCGTCATCGTCGCCAGCAGGTCGTCGATGCGCTGCTCCAGCGCGGCGTCCTCGGCCAGCGGCCAGGCCACCTGCGGCCAGGGGTTCGCGTCCGCCGCCGCGGGTGCGGCGGCCGGCTCGTCGCCCTTGCAGGCGCCCAGCGCCAGTGCGGCCAGCAGCACGCCGCGGCGGGCGCGCATGGCGTTGCGGTTCGTCATCGCGTTCATCCTCCGGTCCGCTCCCGTTCCCTGCCCATGATGTCGGGCACGTACTTAAGCACGAACGGCGCCGGAATGGACGCCGCTGCCCGGTGGATGGCGAAGGCGGCCACCGGCGCGGACGCGGGATGGGGGCGGAAGCTGGCCCAGGCGTGCCGCCGGGCCGCGGTTGGCAGATGCCGAACCGTGGCTCGGGCCACTTTCGGGACCGGGCCGGGATCGCCGCGCGGCCACGACCGATCCACGCGCCCATCGCACCGCCGTGCGGCGCTCCGCCACCGCGCGCGGCGCCGGGCCGCGCGCGATCACCGCGGCCGGTTCGCCTCGCGGTCGTTCTCGCGCATCTCGTACCACATGCCGTTGAGGATGGCGAAGCTCGCGGCCAGGCCCGCGCCGAGGATCCAGCTGAAGTACCACATGGTCGCGTCTCCTCAGTAGGCGTTCGGGTTGCGGCCCATGCCGTCGCCGTCGACCTTGCCGCGCAGCACGCGGAAGACCCAGGCGGTGTACAGCAGGACGATGGGCAGGAAGAAGGCGGTCGCCAGCAGCATGATGAACAGCGTCATGTGGCTGGACGAGGCGTCCCAGACCGTCAGGCTGGAGGCCGGGTGCGTGGACGAGGGCAGCAGGAACGGGAACGTCGCCAGCCCCTCGGTCAGGATGATGCCGACGATGCTGGCCGACGACGCCAGGAAGGCCAGCCCGGCGCGGCCCAGGCGCAGCATCAGCGCGCTCGCCAGCGCGCCCGCCACCCCCAGCGCCGGCAGCAGCCAGGTCGCCGGCCAGCGCGCGTAGTTGTCCATCCAGGCCCCGGGCCGGGCCACGGCCACCTTGGCCAGCGGGTTGGAAGGACCGGCGGGGTCCATCGCCACCTGCAGCGCGTAGCCGTCGATGCCGGTGGCCACCCAGACCCCGCCCAGCGCGAACAGCGCCGCCGTCAGCACCGCCGCGACGGCGCCGTAGCGCCGGGCGCGCGCGGCGACGGCGCCGGAGGTCTTCATCGCCAGCATTCCGGCGCCGTGCATGACCAGCATCGCCACGCTGATCAGCCCGCACAGCAGCGCGAACGGCGTCAGCAGCCCGAACAGCCCGCCTTCGTAGTACACCCGCAGGGTGTCGTCGAAGTGGAACGGCGCGCCCAGCAGCACGTTGCCCATCGCCACGCCGAACACCAGCGCCGGCACCAGCCCGCTGGCGAACAGCGCCCAGTCCCACACCGCGCGCCAGCGCCGGTCGGGCACCTTGCTGCGGAACTTGAAGCCGACCGGGCGCAGGATCAGCGCCACCAGGATCAGGAACATCGCCAGGTAGAAGCCGGAGAAGCTGACCGCATACAGCGGCGGGAACGCCGCGAAGATCGCGCCGCCGCCGAGGATCAGCCAGACCTGGTTGCCTTCCCAGACCGGGCCGATGACGTTCAGCACCAGCCGGCGCTCCTCGTCGCTGCGCGCCACCGCCGGCAGCAGCGCGGCCACGCCCAGGTCGAAGCCGTCCATCACCGCGAAGCCGATCAGCAGGATGCCCAGCAGCAGCCACCAGGCCAGGCGCAGGGTGGCGTAGTCGAGCGGGATGGTGTCCATGTGCGTCCTCCTCAGGCCACGGCCGGTTGCGGGGCGGCGTCGCCTTCCGGCGCGGCGGCGGACAGGTGTTCCGGCCCCTTGAGGATCAGCCGGCGCATCAGCCAGACCTCGACCACGGCCAGCGCCGTATAGACCAGCACGAAGCCGCTGAGCGTGATCAGGATCTGGTGCAGCTTCAACCCCGACGCGGCGAGGAAGGTCGGCAGCACGCCGTCGATGATCCACGGCTGGCGGCCGTACTCGGCGATCAGCCAGCCCGCCTCGATCGCCACCCACGGCAGCGGCAGGCTCCAGAAGGCGAGCTTGAGGAACCCGCGGTACCGGTCCAGCCGCTGCGTGCTGGCCAGCCAGAACGCCAGCGCGAAGAAGGCGATGAAGTAGAAGCCCAGCCCCACCATCACCCGGAAGCTCCAGAACAGCGGCGCCACGTGCGGGATGGTGTCGTGCGCGGCGCGCACGATCTCGGCCTCGGTGGCGTTGCCGATGTCCTCGCGGTAGCGCTTGAGCAGCAGGGCGTGGCCGATGTCGCGCCAGTGCCGCTCGAAGACGTAGCGTGCGGTGCCGTCGTTGCGGTCGGCGCGCAGCTTCTGCAGCGCCGCGTAGCCCACCAGGCCGTTGCGGATGCGGCCCTCGGCGCGCTCGACCAGCTCCAGGATGCCCGGCATCTCGGTGTTGAACGAGCGCGTGCCGATCAGTCCCATCACGTAGGGGACGTGCAGCGCGTAGTGGTTGGTCCGGCTGGCCTGGTCGGGGATGGCGAAGGCGTTGAAGCCGGCCGGGGCGGGCTCGGTCTCCCACATCGCCTCGATCGCGGCCAGCTTCATCTTCTGGTGCTCGCTGGTGGCGTAGCCGCTCTCGTCGCCCAGCACCACCACCGACAGCGCCGCCGCCAGGCCGAAGCTGGCGGCCACCGCCATCGACCGCTTGGCGAGCTCGGCGTTGCGGCCGCGCAGCAGGTAGAACGCGCTGATCGCCATGACGAACATCGCCCCGGTCACGTAGCCGGCCGACACGGTGTGGACGAACTTCGCCTGCGCCACCGGGTTGAAGATCACCGCCACGAAGTCGGTGATCTCCATGCGCATGGTCTCGGGGTTGAAGGTCGCGCCGACCGGGTTCTGCATCCAGCCGTTGGCCACCAGGATCCACAGCGCCGAGAAGTTGGACCCCAGCGCCACCAGCCAGGTCACCGCCAGGTGCTGCACCTTGCCCAGCCGGTCCCAGCCGAAGAAGAACAGCCCGATGAAGGTCGCCTCCAGGAAGAACGCCATCAGGCCCTCGATCGCCAGCGGCGCGCCGAAGATGTCGCCGACGTAGTGGCTGTAGTAGGACCAGTTGGTGCCGAACTGGAACTCCATCACGATGCCGGTGGCCACGCCCATCGCGAAGTTGATGCCGAACAGGGTGCCCCAGAACAGAGTCATGCGCCGCCAGATGTCGCGCCCGGTCATCACGTAGACGCTCTCCATGATCGCGATCATGAAGGACAGCCCGAGGGTCAGGGGCACGAAAAGGAAGTGGTACATTGCCGTCAGCGCGAATTGCAGACGGGACAGTTCGACGACGGTCATGTCCGGCATGGCGGTGAGGCTCCCGGTTGTCCGTGGGGATTCTAGCCGCCGGCCCGCCATGGACGGGGGCGACCATCTGTCGCACCCCCCGCCGTCCCGGCCTGCGGCATCCTGCGCGGCCCCCGGCGGCCCGCCCGCCCCCGGGGAGGGGTTGATCCTGATCAATGCAGCCCGGCTGAACAGGGGCGAGAATCCATGTACCAGAATAGGAGAGGCCGCATGCAAGGCGTCCAGGGGACTTACAACGACAAGGTGGTGCGCCAGTTCACGGTGATGACCGTGGTCTGGGGCATCGTGGGCATGCTGGTGGGGGTGCTGATCGCCGCCCAGCTGTACTGGCCCGCGCTGAACTTCGACATCCCGTGGCTGAGCTACGGCCGGCTGCGCCCGCTGCACACCAACGCGGTGATCTTCGCGTTCGGCGGCTGCGCCCTGTTCGCCACCAGCCTGCACGTGGTGCAGCGGACCAGCCACGCCCGGCTGATCTCGGACAAGCTGGCGGCCTTCGTGTTCTGGGGCTGGCAGCTGGTGATCGTGGCCGCGGCGGTGTCGCTGCCGCTGGGCCTGACCCAGGGCAAGGAGTACGCCGAGCTGATCTGGCCGATCGACGTGCTGATCGCGGTGGTCTGGGTGGCCTACGCCGTGCTGTTCTTCGGCACCATCGCCAAGCGCGCGGTCAAGCACATCTACGTGGCCAACTGGTTCTTCGGCGCCTACATCATCGCCGTGGCGCTGCTGCACATCGTCAACAGCCTGGCGCTGCCCAGCGGCCTGCTGCACTCCTACCCGGTCTACAGCGGCGCGGTCGACGCGATGGTGCAGTGGTGGTACGGCCACAACGCGGTGGGCTTCTTCCTGACCGCCGGCTTCCTGGGGATGATGTACTACTTCGTGCCCAAGCAGGCCGGCCGCCCGGTCTACTCCTACCGGCTGTCGATCGTGCACTTCTGGGCGCTGATCGCCGTCTACATGTGGGCCGGCCCGCACCACCTGCACTACACCGCGCTGCCGGACTGGGCGCAGAGCCTGGGCATGGTGTTCTCGCTGATCCTGCTGGCCCCCAGCTGGGGCGGCGCGATCAACGGCGTGCTGACCCTGTCGGGCGTGTGGCACAAGCTGCGCACCGACCCGATCCTCAAGTTCCTGATCGTCTCGCTGTCGTTCTACATGATGTCGACCTTCGAGGGTCCCATGATGTCGATCAAGACGGTCAACTCGCTGAGCCACTACACCGACTGGACCATCGGCCACGTGCACGCCGGCGCGCTGGGCTGGGTGGCGATGATCACCATCGGCTCGGTCTACGCGATGCTGCCGAAGCTGCTGGGCCGCGAGCAGATGTTCTCGATCAAGGCCATCGACGCCCACTTCTGGCTGCACACGCTGGGCGTGGTGTTCTACATCGCCTCGATGTGGATCGCCGGCGTGATGCAGGGCCTGATGTGGCGCGCCACCAACGCCGACGGCACGCTGACCTACAGCTTCGTCGAGGCGCTCAACGCCACCTACCCCTACTACCTGGTCCGCGTGGGCGGCGGCGTGCTGGTGTTGGCCGGCATGCTGCTGATGGCGTGGAACACCTGGAAGACCTTCCAGGCCGCCAGCTCCACCGCGCCGCAGCCGATCCTGCAGCCCGATGCCACCCAAGCGCGCGCCTGAGGACCCGACGACATGAGCAACGGAAATTCCCACGAGAAGATCGAGAAGAACGTCGGCCTGATGGCCGTCCTGATCGCGGTGGCGGTGTCGTTCGGCGGCCTGGCCGAGATCGTCCCGCTGATGTTCCAGGCCGAGGCGATCAGGCCGCTGGAAGGGGTCAAGCCCTACCCGGCGCTGCAGTTGGCCGGGCGCGACATCTACATCCGCGAGGGCTGCTACAACTGCCATTCGCAGATGGTGCGCACGCTGCGCTTCGAGACCGAGCGCTACGGCCACTACTCGCTGGCCGGCGAATCGGTCTACGACCGCCCGTTCCAGTGGGGCAGCAAGCGCACCGGGCCGGACCTGGCCCGCGTGGGCGGGCGCTACTCCGACGACTGGCACCGCGTGCACCTGGTCAACCCGCGCGACGTGGTGCCGGAATCGAACATGCCGGCGTTCCCGTGGCTGGAGAAGAACGGCGTCGACGGCGCCGAGGTCGCCGCGCGCATGAAGACCCTGCAGAAGCTGGGCGATCCCTACACCGACGAGGAGATCGGCAGCGCCGCCGCCGAGGTGGAGGGCAGGACGGAACTGGACGCCGTGGTCGCCTACCTGCAAGGGCTGGGCAAGGCCGCGCCGAGGGGAGGCTGAACCATGGTATCGGGGATCGTGACCGGCGTGCTGCTGGTGCTGTTCATCGCCGGCTGGGCGTGGGCGTGGAGCCCGCGCCGCAAGGCGGATTTCGACAACGCGGCGCGCATGCCGCTGGGTGAGGACGGGGAGAACAACCCATGAGCGCAGGCTGGATCGGTTACATCGTCGCGCTGGTCGTACTGAACATCCTGGGTTGCGTGTGGCTGCTGTGGTGGACCGGCCGGCGACGCCCGGGCGACCCGGCGCCGGACGACACCTCGCACGTGTGGGACGGCGACCTGACCGAGTACAACAAGCCGCTGCCGAAGTGGTGGATCAACCTGTTCTACCTGACCATCGTCTTCAGCATCGGCTACATCGCCTGGTACGGCGGCCTGGGGGTGATCCCCGGCTACGCCAAGTGGTCGTCCGCGGGCGAACACGACAAGGTCAAGGCCGTGCAGGACAAGAAGCTGGAGGCGACCTTCGCGCCGTTCGCGAACCTGCCGATCGACCAGCTGGCCAAGGACCCGAAGGCGCTGGCGCTGGGCCAGTCCATCTTCAACAACACCTGCGCCACCTGCCACGGCTCCACCGGCCAGGGCGCCATCGGCTACCCCAACCTCAGCGACGACATCTGGCACTGGGGCGGCACCCCGGAGCTGGTGCTGCAGACGGTGCTGGACGGCCGCGAGGGCGTGATGCCGGAATGGGGCACCGCGCTGACCAGCATGGGCGGCGCCAACGCGGTCGACTACGTCATCGCCTACGTCAACGTGCTGAACGACCCGGAGGAGGGCCTGAAGAACAACTTCATGGCCGCCCAGGGCAAGCCGCTGTACGATGGCCTCTGCGTGGCCTGCCACGGCGTGGACGGCAAGGGCAACCAGGAACTGGGCGCCCCCGACCTGACCGACGACTACTGGCTGTACGGCAACAGCAAGGAGAGCATGCGCACGACCATCAACAAGGGCCGCCACGGCGTGATGCCCGCCCACCGCGAACTGCTGGGCGAGACGCGCGCGCGCCTCGTGGCCTCCTACGTCTGGTCGCTCTCGCACAAGGGGGGTCAGGCGGCAGCCGGCGCGCGATGACCGACTTCACCGAGCCCCGCCTCGACCATCCGCCCCGGCCGCTCGCGCAGCGCGTCGGGGCGGTGCTCTGGCCCAGCTTCTTCGCCGCCGGCGTGGCGACGATGGTGTTCTTCGCCTTCGTCGACCCGCTGACGCTGCGCGACATGACCTTCCCCGACCTGGCGATCAGCCGCGAGCTTGGCTACACGCTGGGTTTCTTCATGTTCTGGCTGGCCACCGCGGCCAGCAGCCTGTTCACCTGGATCCTGCTGCGCCCGGCCAGCCGCTTCAACCGCGCGCTGCCGCCGGACTAGGACCCGCCGGCGCCGCCGCGACCAGCCCCGGCGCGCACCTGCGACAAACCGTCGCTCCCTCGCGCCCGCCCGCGGCGCGAGCATGACGCCAGCCAAGACAGAGTTGCCCATGTCCACGCCAGCACCCCCCCCCTCCCCCGCCCCCGGCGCCTCACGGCGCAGCATCCCGCTGGACGTGGTCGATGCCCAGGGCAATTCGTTCTACGTCAGCGAGCGCAAGGTCTACCCGCGCGACGTCGCCGGCACGCTCAACCGCCTGCGGGTGGCCGCGGTGTGGTGGCTGCTGGGCATGTACTACCTGTTCCCGTGGCTGAACTGGGACGGCCGCCAGGCGGTGCTGTTCGACCTGCCGGCGCGCAAGTTCTACGTGTTCGGGCTGGTGTTCTGGCCGCAGGACTTCCTGCTGCTGGCGGTGCTGCTGATCATCGCGGCGATGGCGCTGTTCTTCTTCACCGCGCTGGCCGGGCGCCTGTGGTGCGGCTACGCCTGCCCGCAGACGGTGTGGACGGAAGTGTTCCTGTGGATGGAGCGCTGGACCGAGGGCGACCGCGGCGCGCGCATGAAGCTGGACGCGGCGCCGTGGAGCGCCAACAAGCTGCTGCGCAAGGGCGGCAAGCACGTGTTGTGGGCGGCGTTCGCGCTGTGGACGGGCTTCACCTTCGTCGGCTTCTTCACCCCGATCACCGACCTGGGCGCGCGCCTGTGGCCGTTCGAATGGGGCGGCTGGGAGACCTTCTGGGTGTTCTTCTACGCGCTGGCCACCTGGGGCTTCGCCGGCTTCCTGCGCGAGCAGGTGTGCAAGTACATGTGCCCGTACGCGCGCTTCCAGAGCGCGATGTTCGACCGCAACACCCTGATCATCGCCTACGACCCGATGCGCGGCGAACCGCGCGGCCCGCGCAAGCGCGGCCTGGGCAGCGTGCTGGAGCGCGCGCGCGGCCTGCTCGGCCAGGCCACCGCCTACGACTACGTGGTGCGCGCCAACGCCCATCCCAGCGCCGCCGACCAGCGCCTGGGCGCGCACGGCACCATCACCTTCGCCGGCGCCGGCGCGGTGATCGAGCCGCTGCCGAAGTTCGCCCCGGACCAGCTGGGCGACTGCATCGACTGCACGATCTGCGTGCAGGTCTGCCCGACCGGCATCGACATCCGCAACGGCCTGCAGTACGAGTGCATCGCCTGCGGCGCCTGCATCGACGCCTGCAACGACGTGATGGACAAGATGGGCTACCCGCAGGGGCTGATCCGCTACACCACCCAGAACGCCATCGACGGCAAGCCCTCGAAGGTGCTGCGCCCGCGCATCTTCGTCTACGCCGCGATCCTGCTGGCGCTGGTGGCGGCGTGGGGCTGGGGCGTGCTCAACCGCGACGTGCTGATCGCCGAGGTGCTGCGCGACCGCAACGCGCTGTACCGCGAGGTCGCCGGCGGCCAGGTCGAGAACGGCTACACCCTCAAGCTGGTCAACAAGGACCAGCAGTCGCACACCTACCGCATCACCCTGGCCTCCGGCACCGCCGGCATCGTCCTGCGCGACGGCGAGATGACCGTGCAGGCGGCGCCCGAGGAGGTGCTCTCGCTGGCCGCCACCGCCACCGCGCCGGCCACCGTGCGCGGCCGCCACCCGGTGACCTTCACCGTCCGCGACGTCGACGGCGGCAGCGAGAAGACGGTGGAAAGCAGCTACTTCGGACCGATCCAATGACCACGAAACCCGCCTCCTCCCCCCGTGCCGCGCGTCCCTTCTGGAAGGAGCCGATGGTGTGGCTGGTCTGGGGCCTGCCGCTGGCCTCCGTGGTCGCCGGCATCTGGCTGGTGGTGGTCGCGGTGCGCTCCGGCGGCGCCGACGTGGTCACCGACAAGGTGCAGCGCGTTTCGCAGATCCAGACCACCGACCTGGGACCGGACGAACGCGCCGCGCAGCGCCGGCTCAGCGCCATCGTGCAGGTGCGCCCCGACCACGTGGAACTGACCGCGGTGACCGGCGAGTTCGAGCGCGAGGGCGCGCTCGTCCTGGTGCTGACGCACCCCACCGAAGCCGCGCAGGACCTGCGCCTGCCGCTGGCGCGCACGCCGACCGGCTGGACCGCGCCGGCCGGGATCGACACGCGGCACGACTGGAACCTGCAACTGGCCCCCGAGAACAGCGCATGGCGCCTGCGCGGCCGCCTGCAGAAGGACACGCAGGCCGCGCGCCTGGCGCCCTCGCTCGGAGACGGCTGAGCGCGCCATGGACGCGCCCGCGGTGCCATGCCACCACTGCGGCGAACCGGTCGCAGGCAGCGGGCACGCGGTCGTCGCCGGCGACCGGGCGTTCTGCTGCGAAGGCTGCGCCGCCGCCGCCGCATGGATCGAGGACGCCGACCTCGGCAGCTACTACCGCCTGCGCAGCGCGGCCGCCAACCGCGTGCAGGCCGACCGCCTGGACCTGGAGAGCTGGGACCGCGCCGAACTGCTGGACGAGCACAGCCGCGCCGTCGACGGCGGCCGCGAGATCGTGCTGCTCACCGACGGCATGCGCTGCGCCGCCTGCGCCTGGCTGATCGACCGCGCGCTGGCGCGCGAGGCCGGCGTGCTCGACACCACCGCCAACGCCGTCACCGGCCGCATTCGCATCGCCTGGGACCCGGCGCGCACGCCGCTCTCCGCGCTGCTGAAGCGCCTGGCGATGCTGGGCTACCGGCCGTACCTGGCCACCGGCGACGCGCGCGAGCAGGCGCGCCTGTCCGAGCGCCGCCGCTGGCTGCTGCGGCTGGGCGTGGCCGGGCTCGGCTCGCTGCAGGCGATGATGCTGGCCGAGGCGCTGTACCTGGACGTGAATTCGACCATGCCCGCGCCGACCCGCGACCTGTTCCGCTGGCTGACCTTCCTGGTCAGCACGCCGGTGGTGTTCTACAGCGGCTGGCCGTTCCTGGCCGGCATGGCGCGCGAACTGCGCGCGCGCCACCTGGGCATGGACACGCTGATCGCCGGCTCCACGCTGCTGGCCTACCTCGCCAGCCTGGTCGAGACGATCCGCGGCGGCCCCCACGTCTGGTACGACGCGGCGGTGATGTTCGTGTTCCTGCTGCTGGCCGCGCGCATGCTGGAGCAGCGCGCGCGCAACGTCGCCACCGCGCAGGTCGACGCGCTGGCGCGCGCGCAGCCGGTGTTCGCGGTCCGCGAGCGCGCGGACGGCACGCGCGAATCGGTGCCGCCGTCGGCGCTGCGGCGGGAGGACGTGGTCTGCGTCCCCGCCGGCGAGGGCGTGCCCGCCGACGGCGTGCTGCTCGACGCCGCGGCCGATTTCGAGGAAGCGCTGCTGACCGGCGAATCGCGCCCGGTGCGCCGCCACCCGGGCGACACGGTGTACGCCGGCACCACCTGCCGCGAACGCCCCGCGCGCCTGCGCGTGACCGCCACCGGTGCCGCGACGCGGCTGTCGCAGCTGGCCGGGCTGGTCGACCGCGCGCAGGGCCACCGGCCGCCGCTGGCGCGCTTGGCCGACCGCGTGGGCCGCCGCTTCGTGGTCACGCTGCTGGTGCTGGCGGCGTGCGTCTATGCCGGCTGGCGGATGTACCAGCCCGAGCGCGCCTTCGAGGTGACGCTCGCGCTGCTGGTGATCAGCTGCCCGTGCGCGCTGTCGCTGTCGGTGCCCGCGGTGCTCGCCGCCGCGCACGGCGCGCTGGCGCGCTGCGGCGTGCTGGCGACGCGGCCGGAAGCGCTGGACACGCTGGCGCGCGCCACCGACGTGGTGTTCGACAAGACCGGCACGCTCAGCGACGGCCGCCCGGCGCGGGTGGCGGTGGAAGCGTTCGACGGGATGGACGCGGACGCCGCGGTCCGCATCGCGGCGGCGCTGGAGCAGGACAGCGGCCACCCGATCGCGGCGGCGTTCGCCGACATCGATGCGCGGGCCGCGGCGCGGGCGGTGGCGGCGCACCCCGGCCGGGGCGTGGAAGGCGAGGTCGACGGCCGCCCGTGGCGGGTCGGGCGCGCGGACTGGGCCGCGGGCCGCGCGGACGACGGCGCCCTGTGGCTGGGCGACGGCGAGCGCGGCGTGGCCCGCTTCACCCTGGACGAACGCCCGCGCGAGGATGCTGTCGCGGCCATCGAGGCCTTGCGCGCGCAGGGCCTGGCCATCCACCTGGCCAGCGGCGACGGCGACGGCGCCGTGCAGCGGCTGGCGCATGCGCTCGGCATCGCGTCCACGCACGCGCGCCAGTCGCCGGAGGACAAGCTGGCGCGCGTGCGGCAGCTGCAGGCCGAAGGCCGGATCGTCGCGATGGTCGGCGACGGCCTGAACGACGCGCCGGTGCTGGCCGGCGCCGACGTGTCGATCGCGATGGGCGAAGGCGCGCCGCTGGCGCAGCAGGCCGCCGACCTGGTCGCCACCGGCCCGTCGCTGCTGCGCATCGCCGACGCGGTGCGGGTGGCGCGGCTCTCGCGGCGGCTGGTGAAGCAGAACCTGGCGTGGTCGGCCGGCTACAACCTGCTGGCGGTGCCGCTGGCCGCCGCCGGCCTGGTCACGCCGTGGATCGCGGCGCTGGGCATGGCGGTATCCTCGCTGGTGGTCACCCTCAACGCGCTGCGGCTGGCGCGCACCTCGACGGAGATGGCGGCATGAACATCCTGCTGATGCTGTTGCCGATCAGCCTGGTCCTGCTGGGCCTGGCCATCGCCGCGTTCGTCTGGGCCGTGCGCAAGGGCCAGTTCGACGACCTCGACACGCCGGCGCTGGACATCCTGGACGATGCGCCGGCGCAGCCGCGCCCGCGCCAGCCCGCGCCCGCGCCCGTGCGCGAAGGCGACGATGGCGCCTGACGTTCCCGTCCTGCTCGCCGCGCTGCTGGCGGGCCTGGTGGGCAGCACGCATTGCGCGGTGATGTGCGGCGGCATCGCCACCGGCTTCTCCGCGGTGTCGTCGCGGCAGGGCTGGGCCGATGCGCTGCAGCTGAACCTCGGGCGCGTCGCCGGCTACGCACTGGCCGGCGCGCTGGTCGGTGCGTTCGGCGGCGGCCTGCTGTCGCTGGCGCGGCACGGCAACGCGGTGCTCGCGATGCGCGTCGGCGTGGGGCTGGCGCTGGTGGTGCTGGCGCTGCGCTTGCTGGACCGGCGCGGCCGGCTGGATTTCCTCGCCAGGCCCGGCGCGAAGGTCTGGCAGGCGCTGCGGCCGCTGCATGCGCGCGTGCTGCCGGCCGACACGCTGCCGCGCCGCCTGCTGGCCGGCGCGCTGTGGGGCTGGCTGCCTTGCGGCCTGAGCCTGAGCCTGCTCACCGTGGCCTGGCTGCAGGCGAACGCGCGCGACGCCGCGCTGACGATGGCCGCGTTCGGGCTGGGCACGCTGCCGATGATGGTGACGCTCACCTGGTCCGGCGCCCGCCTGGGCCGCCGCTGGCAGCAGCCGTCGGTGCGGCGCGTGGCCGCCGCCTTCGTGCTCGCCGCCGGCCTGCTGACCATCGCCTCGCCGTGGCTGATGCAGCACCCCGCGCTGCACGGCGTGCTGGCGGCGCTGGGCTGCCGCCCGCTGCCGGCATGAGCGCGCATGCGGTGGAGGCCGCCGCGCCGACCGCCAAGGCCCGCCTGCAGGCGCTCGGCAACGTCGCGCGCCGGCCCCTGCGCGTCGCCGGCGCGCTCGGCGTGCTCGGCGGCTGGCTGCTGCTGCCGCAGGCGGCGCTGATCGCGCTGTGCATCCAGCGCGCGCTGGTCGAAGGCGCCCCTCCCCGCGCGCTGCTGCCGCCGCTCGCCGCCCTGCTGGCGACGCTGCTGCTGCGCGCGCTGCTGGGCTGGGCCGGCCGGCGGCAGGCGGACCGCGCGGTGGAACGCATCCGCGTGGACCTGCGCGCGCGCATCGCGCGTGGCCTGGTCGCGCGCGGGCCGGCCTGGGTGCGCGCGCAGCAGAGCGGCGCGCTGGCCGAGCGCATGGGCGCGCACGTGGATGCGCTGGAAGGCCATTTCGGCGGCTTCGTGCCACTGCGCGCCGAAGTGGTGGCCGTGCCGCTGGCGATCCTGCTGGCGGTGTTCTCCGTGGACCGCGCCGTCGGCCTGGTGCTGCTGCTGACGATGCCGCTGGTGCCGGTGTTCATGATGCTGGTCGGCTGGGGCGCCGAAGCGGCCAGCCGGCGGCAGCTGCGGGCGCTGGCGCGGATGGGCGGCCACTTCGCCGACCGCCTGCGCGGACTGGGGCTGATCCGCCTGTACGGCCGCGGCGACGCGGAACTGCGCGGCATCCGCGCCGCTGCCGAGGAACTGCGCGTGCGCAGCCTGAAGGTGCTGCGCATCGCCTTCCTGTCGTCGGCGGTGCTGGAGTTCTTCGCCTCGCTCAGCGTGGCGATGATCGCGCTGTACCTGGGCCTGAACTACCTCGGCATGATCGACCTGCGCGCGCAGCCGCTGACGCTGGGCGCGGGCGTGTTCTGCCTGCTGCTGGCGCCGGAGTTCTACGCGCCGCTGCGCCGGCTGGCCACGCACTACCACGACCGCGCGGCGGCGCTGGCGGCGATGGACGAGATCGCGCCGGTGCTGGACGGCGCGGGCGCCGATGCCCGCGCGCATCCGGCCGAACCGCGCGTTCCGTCCGCCGCCGGCGCGCTGGTCGCCGCGCACGGCGTCGCGCTGCGCCATCCGGGCACCGCCCGCGACGTGCTGCGCGACCTCGACCTGGCGCTGCACCGCGGCCAGCACGTCGCGCTGGTCGGCGCCAGCGGCGGCGGCAAGACCACGCTGCTGGAAACCCTCGCCGGCACGCTGCCCGCCGCCGCCGGCCGGCTCGAACGCGCGCCCGGCCTGCGCATCGGCTACGCGCCGCAGCGTCCCTTCCTGTTCGCCGGCAGCCTGCGCGACAACCTGCGCATGGCGAAGCCGGACGCGAGCGATGCCGAACTGCGTGGCGCCGCCGACGCGGCGCAGGTGCTGCGCTTCGCGGACCGCCTGCCCGACGGGCTGGACACGGTGATCGGCGAACGCGGCTTCGGCCTGTCCGGCGGCGAGGCGCGCCGCATCGCGCTGGCGCGCGTGTTCCTGCGCGACCCCGACCTGCTGCTGCTCGACGAGCCCACCGCCTTCCTCGATCCGGACACCGAGGCCGCCGTGCTGCAGGCGATCCTGCGGTTCGCACAGGGACGCGCGCTGGTCCTGGCCACGCACAGCGCCGCGGCGCGAGCGGCGCTGCCGCAGGCGTGGCAGGTGCGCGACGGGCGCCTGCACATGGACGGCGCGCCGCGATGAACGACGCCGGCCCCGGCGACAACACGGTGCGCCTGCGCGACGTCGTTCGCCGGCACCGCCTGCGGATCGCGCTGGCGGTGGCGCTGCTGCTGCTCACGCTGCTGGCCGGCACCGGGCTGCTGGGCCTGTCCGGGCACTTCCTCACCGCCGCGGCGCTGGCCGGGGGCGCGGCGCTGGGCTTCAACTTCTTCGGGCCGTCGGCCGGCATCCGCGCGCTGACCTTCGTGCGCATCCTGTCGCGCTACGCGGAGAAGCTGCTCGGCCACGACGTCACCCTGCGGCTGGCGCGCGACCTGCGGGTGTGGTTCTTCCGCCGCGCGCTGCCGCTGGCGCCGCTGGGGCTGGGCCGCTTCCGCATCGGCGAACTGATGGCGCGGCTGATGGCGGACATCGACGCGGTCGACGGCCTGCTGGTGCGCGCCATCGGTCCGCTGCTGGCGGTGCTGTCGCTGTGCGCGCTGGCGACGGCGGTCGCGGCGGTCGCCTTGCCGGCGGCCGGCCTCGTGCTGCTGGCCGCGCTGGCGCTGATCGGCGCGCTGGCGCCGTGGCTGGCCGCGCGCAGCGTGGACGCGCTGGAAGGCGAACGCGCGGCGGCGCGCACGCGCCTGCGCGCCGCGGTGCAGGAAGGCATCGAAGGCCAGCAGGACCTGGCGGCGATGGATGCCGCCCCGGCGTGGCTGGCCGCGCTGGACGCGCGCAGCCGCGACGTCGCCCGCTGGGAGGACCTGCGCAAGCGGCGGCTGGCGCTGGCCACGCTGGCGCACGCGCTGGTGACCGCGCTCTCGCTGCCGGCGATGCTGTGGGTGCTGCTGTCGGCGGTGCACGCCGGCCGCCTCGGCGCCGCCGCGGCCGGCGGCCTGTTCTTCATGACGGTCGCGGTGCTGGAGGCCTGCACCGCCATCGCGCCGGCCTGGCAGGCGTGGCGCGCGGCGGCGACCGCGGCGCGGCGGCTGGAGGACGTGGTGGACCGGCCGGCGGCCGGCCGCGCCGGCACGCGCGTCCCCGCGCCGGTGGGCGCGCTGGTGCTGGACGACGTGGCGTTCGCCTGGTCCGGCGGCGGCCGGCGCGTGCTCGACGGCGCCCGCCTGCGCGTCGAGCCGGGCGAACGCGTGCTGGTGTCGGGCGACAGCGGCGAAGGCAAGTCCTCGCTGCTGGCGCTGGTGCTGGGCCTGTGCGCGCCGCAGGCGGGCCGGGTGTCGTTCGCCGGCGACGACCTGCGCACGCTGGACCCGGACCGGTGGCACGCGCGCATCGCCTGGCTGCCGCAGGACGCGCCGGTCTTCTCCGGCAGCGTGCGCGAGAACCTGCACCTGGGCGACCCTGGCGCCGACGACGCGCGCCTGTGGGACGCGCTGGCGCGGGTGAAGCTGGACGCGCGCTTCCGCGACGCCGGCGAAGGGCTGGACACCTGGGTGGGCGAGAACGGCGCGTCGCTGTCCGCCGGGCAGGCGCGCCGGCTGGCGCTGGCGCGCGCCCTGCTGCGCGACGCGCCCCTGCTGCTGCTCGACGAACCCACCGAAGGCCTGGACCAGGACACCGCCGACGCGCTGATGCGCGACCTCGCCGCCGCCAGCGCGGGGCGCAGCGTGCTGGTCATCAGCCACGCATCCTTGCCGCCCGGCGTGGTGGACACCCGCTATCGACTCCGCGACGGCCGGCTGCTGCGCGAGGAAGCCCCGTCGGCACCGGACGTCCCGCACCCGCTGTAGGAGCGACGTGAGTCGCGACCGCGGACCATGGCGGGCATGGCGGCGCAATCGCGCGCGGAGGTGGGGAGGGCCGTGCGTGCGGCCTGCATCGCAGAATCCTTGGGGGCGTCGGCGCGTCGTTTTTCCGGTCGCGACTCACGTCGCTCCTACAGTGTCGCTACCGCACATTCCTGGCGTTGTGGGAGCGACGTCAGTCGCGATGACCCACCCGGAACGCTTCATCGCGACTGACGTCGCTCCCACAAAGCGAAGAAAGAAGGAATGCGGGGTGGCGCTTCAGGCGCGCGCTTCGGCCAGGGCGTCCAGCCGCTTGCGGTCCAGCAGGCGCACGTGGTGCGGGTCGTCGGTGGCGATGCTGCCTTCCTGGCGCAGGCGGGTGAAGCTGCGGCTGACGGTTTCCACGGTCAGGCCGAGGTAGTCGGCGATGTCGGTGCGGGTCATCGGCAGGATCACTTCGCTGTCGTCCTGGCCCTGGCGCCGGCGGCGCTGCGCCATGTCGACCAGGAAGCCGGCCAGCCGCTCCATCGGGTTGAGCCGCGCCAGCGCCATCAGGTTGCCGCGGGTCGCGTCCAGTTCCACGCAGGCGCGCTCCAGCAGTTCGCGCTCCAGCTGCGGGTGGTCGGCGCACAGGCCGCGCATGTCCGCCATCGAGAATTCGCACAGCGTGCTGTCGGTGATCGCCTCGATCGTGTGGCGGTAGTGCGAGGTGCCGCTGAAGCCGATGAAATCGCCCGGCATCAGGAACCCCGCCACCAGCCGGCGCCCGTCCGGCAGCAGGCGGATGCGCCGCAGCGCGCCCTTGGTCACGGTGAACACGCCGCGCCGCGGCTCGCCCTCGCGCACCAGCGCCTCGCCGGCGACCAGCCGCACGTCGTCGGCCAGCGCCTCCATCGCCTGCGCCTTCTGCACCGGCAGCGCCGCGCAGATGGCCAGGTGGCGCACCAGGCAGCCGCCGCAGCCGCGGGAATTGGCCCGGCAGTCCACGCCGCCGCCGGGCGCGCTGGTCACCGGGGCGTCGTTCTGGCGGAGGATGCGAAGGCTCATGGCGGGTCGGCTACGTGGGTCTTCACCGGGCATGATACGCCCGCCGATCTCACTTTTCCGCGCTGCGACAATCGGTCGCAGACGGGGTTTCAGCGGCCATTCCCCTGTTCAGGTCCGGATTCGGGTACAGTACGCCCCGCTTGCCAGCGGCCGCTCGTTTCCCCATGGTCCGCCGGCGCCGGAATGTCCCGCGACATTCCGCGCCCGCCCCGCTCCGACTTCTTTCGTTGCGCAAGCCCGGATCCGCCGCTGTGGCGGCTCCGCACCCCTTCTCGCAGCGCGGTTTCAGGGAACGCTTCGAGTCACGGTCATTCCGCATCCCGCGTGCCGAACGCCGCCGCACACCTCCGTGCCGGCGTGGCGCGCGTGTCCGGCCGGCCGGCTTTGGAGCTACCTACATGACGTTCGAAACCCTCGGGCTGGCGCCCGCCCTGCTGCGCGCGCTGGACGAACAGGGCTACACCCAGCCCACCCCCATCCAGGAACAGGCCATCCCGCTGGCGCTGGAAGGCCACGACCTGCTGGCCGGCGCCCAGACCGGCACCGGCAAGACCGCCGCCTTCGGCCTGCCGCTGATCCAGTACCTGGCCACCACCCCGCAGGAAGTGCAGCGCGGCGGCCCGCGCAAGCCGCGCGCGCTGGTGCTGACCCCCACCCGCGAACTGGCGGTGCAGGTGCACGAGAGCCTGCGCGGCTACGGCAAGTACCTGCGCATCCCCAGCACCACCATCTACGGCGGCGTCGGCATGGGCAACCAGCTGGACGCGCTGCGCCGCGGCGTGGACCTGGTGATCGCCTGCCCGGGCCGCCTGATCGACCACCTCGAACGCCGCAGCGTGGACCTGTCCGGCATCGAGGTGCTGGTGCTGGACGAGGCCGACCGCATGCTCGACATGGGCTTCCTGCCCTCGATCAAGCGCATCCTCGCCAAGCTGCCGCGGCAGAACCGCCAGACCATGCTGTTCTCGGCGACCTTCGCCGACCCGATCCGCGAACTGGCGCTGGAGTTCATGCGCGAGCCGAAGCAGATCCAGGTGACTCCGCGCAACACCGTGGCCGAGACCATCGCCCACCGCGTGCACCCGGTCGACGGCGGCCGTAAGCGCGACCTGCTGCTGCACCTGCTGGCGCAGGACAGCCGCCTGCAGACGCTGGTGTTCGCCCGCACCAAGCACGGCAGCGACAAGCTGGCGACGTTCCTGGAGAAGAGCGGCATCAAGACCGCCGCCATCCACGGCAACAAGTCGCAGGGCGCCCGCCAGCGCGCGCTCAACGACTTCAAGGCCGGCCGCATCAACGTGCTGGTGGCCACCGACATCGCCGCGCGCGGCATCGACATCGACCAGCTGCCGCAGGTGATCAACTTCGACCTGCCGATGGTGGCCGAGGACTACGTGCACCGGATCGGCCGCACCGGCCGCAACGGCTCCACGGGCCAGGCGATCTCGCTGGTGGCGCAGGACGAGGCCAAGTACCTGCGCGCCATCGTGCGCCTGCTCAACCGCGACATGGACATCCGCGACGTGCCCGGCTTCGAGCCGATGACCCCGATCCGCTGGGGCAACAGCGCGCCGGGCAAGGCCGAGCAGCCCGGCGGCGAACGTACCCCGCGCCGCCACAACGGACCGCAGAAGCATGCGCGCCGCCCGCACAGCGAGGCTCCGCGTCACGCCCACGCCGGCCCGAAGAAGCACGGCGGCGGCGGCCAGCAGCGCCGCGACGGCGGCCGCCGGCAGGGCGGCGGCCAGCGCGGCCCGCAGCGGTAACCGGACCGCCGGTCGCGGACCGCCAGACTGGAACATCAGGAAAGAAGAAGCGGAGCCCAGGCTCCGCTTCTTCGTTTGCCGCATCGCTTCCTTTGAAAATTCGCAGGTCGGGGCTACGTCCCCGACGCTACGCCACGTACGGCCGTGCGCCGGGGACGTAGCCCCGGCCTACGGCGTCGCGGCAGACCGGATTTCGCCCGTCGCATCCCTGGCTTCGCCGCACGATCAGGCACTCAGCGCGAAAGACGCAGTCCCGTAGGTCGGGGCTACCGCCCCGACGTCACGCCATGCACGGCCAAGCGCCGGGGACGTAGCCCCGGCCTACGGCATGTCACGGCAGACCGGATTTCGCCCGTCGCATCCCTGGCTTCGCCACACGATCAGGCGCTCAGCGCGAAAGACGCAGTCCCGTAGGTCGGGGCTACCGCCCCGACGTCGCGCCATGCACGGCCGTGCGCCGGGGACGTAGCCCCGGCCTGCGGCGTCGCGGCAGACCGGATTTCGCCCATCGCATCCTTGGCTTCGCCGCACGATCAGGCACTCAGCGAAAGATCGACGCCGTCGCGCGCTGGGGGCGTTGCCCAGGCCTTCAGTCGCATCGCGACCGACGGCGTTCTGCCCACCGCGATGGCATGGGCGCAGGATGGACACTTCGCGCGAAAGAGCAGCGGAGCCCAGGCCCCGCTGCCCCGCTTGGAACACCCCGCAAGCCGCAGGTCGGGGCTACCGCCCCGACGTTGCGCCATGCCGGGTCATGCGAACCGGCCTGCTCAGAAGCTGAACGACACCGTCACCCGGTAGTTGCGGCCCGGTTCGCTGTAGCGGCCGATGCCGTCCTCGGTGGCGTAGCCGTACAGGTAGAAGTCGCCGCGCGACACGTTGCGGATCCGCGCCCACTGGTAGTAGCGCTCGTCGAACAGGTTGTAGACGCCGGCGTTGATCCGCAGGTGCTCGTTGAAGCGGTAGCTGCCGAACAGGTCGACCACCGTGTAGTCGTCGCTGAGGAACGGCTCGGTGACCTGCCCGAACACGTCGGACTCCACGTACACGTCGCTGCGCTTCTTCGCCAGCGCGTGGCTGAGGCTGCCGGTCACGCGCAGGCGGTCGTCCACGCCCTGCCAGCTCAGGCCGACCACGCCGCGGTCCGGGTTGATGCTGTTGAGCGGATGGTCGTTCGCCTCGTCGCGGCCCTCGTTGTGCGACCACGCCGCCCGCAGCAGCCAGGCCTCGCCCAGCCGCCACAGGCCTTCCAGCTCGATGCCCTGCACCGTCACCTTGCCGACGTTGGCCAGCGTGTTGTAGTCGTAGCCGTAGCGGGGCGTGCCGGTGGCGCCGGTGCGGTACTGCGTCTGCGGGTTGGCGGTCAGGCGCACGCTCTCGATGAAGTCGTCGTAGCGGTCGCGGAACACCGAGACGCCGACGCGCGCGGTGTCGCTCTCCCAGCGCCAGCCCAGTTCCAGGTTGAGGCTGGTCTCCGCGTCCAGGTCCGGGTTGGCGGCGTTGGTCGGCACCACCACGGTGTTGCCGGTCGCCACTTCGATGATGTTGGTGGTGGTGGTCGGCGCGTACAGCTCGCCGGTGGTCGGCGCGCGGAAGCCGCGGCCGGCCTGCAGCCACAGCGACTGCTGCGGCAGGAAGCGGTAGCTGACGCCGGCCTGCCAGGTGGGCGAGGCGAAGCTGACGTCGCCGACGGTGCCGGTGCGGTCCTGGAAGGTGGGGCCCAGCTTCGGCGAGTAGTCGTAGCGGTCGTAGCGCGCGCCCAGCGTCAGCTGCACCAGGTCGTCGTAGAGGCCGATGCGGTCGCGCAGGTACAGGGTCCAGGCGGTGGCGTCGGTGCGCGGCACCTGCGAGGCGTCCACCGTCGCCATGTCGAGTTCGCCGGCGTTGTTCCAGCGGTAGTCGATCGCGCTGAAGTCGATGTCGCGCTGCTGCCAGGCCGCGCCGTAGGCCAGCCGGTGGCCGCCGACGCGCTTGTCGAAGTCCAGCGCGACCCGGTCCAGCACCTGCTCGGTGACGCGGTTCTCGGCGCGCACGCAGGTCAGGGCGAGCGTGCAGGGCGTGGTGCGCGGGGTCACGGTCGGATTGGCCGAGGTGCCGCTGCCGGTGACGATGCGGGTGATGCCGCGGCTCTCGGTCTCCTGCCGGTCCAACTGCAGCTCCATCGTGTCGAACGCGGCGTTGCCGGCCTTCCACTGGTAGCGCAGGCCGTAGCGGTCGCGGTCGTTGTTGTCGTCGCCCCAGCGCTCCAGGTAGCCGGGCGCGCTGACGCGGCTCAGGTTGTCGACCAGGTTCTCCACGCGGTTGCGCTCGTAGACCAGCCCGAGCCGGTGCGCCTCGCCGATCACGAAGTCGACCTTGCCCAGCAGGTTGGTGCTGTCGTGGTCGATGGGATCGGGCAGGCGCCGCGCGCTGCCGGTCTCCACCGCGGTGTCGTCGTACCAGCCCTCGGCCTCGTGGCCCTTGCGGCGGGTGTAGACCAGCATCGACTCGACGATGCCGGTGCGGTTGGCGAAGGTCAGCGAGCCGAGCTTCTCCTCGTTGTAGCCGGTGTAGCCGAACTTGCCGCCGACGTAGGTGTCGTTGCCCTGCGGCTGCAGGTAGTCGTACGGGTCCTTGGTGGTGAACACCACCGCGCCGCCCAGCGCGCCGCTGCCGGCGCCGATGGAATCGGCGCCCTTCACCACCTCCACGCTCTTCAGCGAGTCGATGTCCACGCCGCCGCGGCCGGCGCGGAAGAATTCGTAGCTGCGCGCGGTCTCCAGGCCCTCGGACATGCTCAGGCCGTCGATGGTCATGGCGACGCGGTCGCCCTCGATGCCGCGGATGTTGAAGCCGTTGTCGCCGAAGCGGCCCATGTCGACGATGCTGACGCCGGGGATGTAGCGGACGATGTCCTCCATGTTCTCGGCGATCTCGTCCTCGAGCCGGCGGGCGTAGATCACGGTGACGTTCTGGTTGGCGGACTTCTGCTGTTCGCGCTGCGCCTTGACCTCGATGGTGTCGAGGGTCTGGGCGCCGTTCGGATCGGCCGGCGTTTCGGCATGGGCGGGCAGCGAGAGGCACGACGCGATGGCCAGCGCCAGCAGGTGGGGGGACAGCTTCATGGTGTGACTCCACAGTCAGGGAAAAAGCGTGCGCTTCGATGGGAGCGCTCCAGGTCCTGGCTGCGTCCGCGCGGGCGGAGGGGCGTTGCTGGGGGATGGCGCGAACGCGCCGGAAAAAGGCGGTGCGCTACGTCTTGTCGTAGCGCAGGACCACGCGGCCGATCTCGCGCCGGCCCTGGTCCTGGCGGGGTTCGGTGGCGCCGCCGAGCGCGAACGACAGCGCGAGGTCCTCGTGCCCGCCGTGCTCGCGCGCGGCTTCCACGCGCAGGACGTAGCGGCCGGCGGGCATCGGGGCGCCGCGGTCGTCGCGGCCGTCCCAGGCCAGGGTGTAGCGGCCGGGCGCGCGCGTGGGGCGGGCGATGCCGAGCGCGCCGGCCGGATCGTTGCGGCCGTAGTGGCGCCACCAGCGCGGCAGTTCGCCGAGCCAGCGCGCGCGGTCGCCGAGCACGTGCAGCTGGCGCACCGGGCGGCCGGCCTCGTCTTCGACCCACAGCGCCAGGTAGGGCTGCCGGTAGCGCGTCGCCTCGACGGCGGGGATCTCGTACTCGACCAGCACCTGCGGCGCGTCGGCGCCGGGTTCGCCGCCATCGGCCGGCAGGGCCAGCAGCGCCGGCCAGCGGGCCGAGGCGAACGGGATGCCGGCGTCGGACACGATCAGCGCGGCGGCGCCGTCGATGCGGTCCACCAGCGCGAGACCATCGCGGATCGGCATGACGGTCAGCGCGGTGGCGAGAGCGTCGGCGGTGGCGGCGTCGGGGGCGACGACGGTCGCCGCCGGCGCATAGGCCACCGGCCAGCCTTCCTGCGGATCGAGGATGTGGCTCAGGTGCCGCCGGCCGATGTCGTAGCCGCGGCTGTGGTGGCCGCTGGCCGCGATCGCCTGCGAATGCAGCCGCAGGCGCGCGATGCCGGGCCGGTTGTCCAGCGGCCGCTTCGGATCGGCCACGTCCACGCGCCAGTCCGCGCCCTCGTCCGGGCGGCCCCAGTAGACGGCGTCGCCGCCGATGTCGATGCGGATGCCGGTCGCCGCCGGCGCCGCGCGGCGCGCCCGGGCGAGCGCGCGGTCCAGGATGTAGCCCTTGGCGATGCCGTCCACGTCGAAGCGCAGGCCGAGCGCGGGATCGAGCCGTCCGCGCGCAGGAACGGACAATGCGGCCAGCGCGCGCGCCTGGCGCCGCAGCGGGAGGCGCTCGGGCAGGCGGTCGTCGGCGTCGGCCTGGCGCCATTGCGCGGCCAGCGCGCCCAGCCGGCAGCTGAAGGCGCCCTGGGTCTCGCCGCGCCAGCGCTCGCAGCGCGCCAGCACCTCGGCCACGTCGGCGGGCAACCGCTCGGCGGCCAGCGCGCCGTCGTTGTACGCGGACAGCGCGCTGTCCGCGCGCCACGTGCTCAACTGGCGCTCCAGGCGCGCGATCTCGTCGAGGGCGGCCTCGACCGCGCGCGCGGCGCGCGGGCCGCCGCCGGCGACCTGCATCTCGAACGACGTGCCCAGCACGCCCTCGCGCTGCGCGTGCACCGGCGCGCCTGCGTGGGCCGCGCCGGCCAGCGCCAGCCACAGGCCCATTCCCCGGAGCGTCATGGATGGCCGCATCCCCATGCGATCGCGCCGGCTCAGGTCCCGGCCGCGCCCGTGCCGGCCGGGCGTTCCTGGCGCGGCGGGGGCGGCAGCTTCGCGTCCGCGTCGTCCACCACGCCGTCGTGGTTGCGGTCGGCGGCGTCGAAGGTGCGCCGGCCCGAGGCCTGGTACTCGGCGAAGGTCATCCGGCCGTCCTTGTCGGTGTCCAGCGCGCCGAAGCGCACGCGCGTCTGCTTGTCCGAACCGCCGGCCTGCGTGGCGACGTGGCGGTCCAGCCGGTCCTCGTACTCGGCCAGGTACTCGTCCTGCCCCAGGCGGCCGTCGCCGTCGGCGTCGGTGCGCGCGAACTGCGCCGCGCGCGCGCGGTCGAACTCGCCGCGCTCGACCTTGCCGTCGCCGTCGCCGTCGTACAGCGCCAGGAAGCCTTCCTTCGTGTGGCTGCTGGGCAGCGCCAGGCGGTTGGCCTGGCGGTCGAAGCGCGCGGCGCCCTCGGCGGTCTTTTCCCCGTCCGCCTTCGCTTCCGCGGTTCCGGCCAGGGCCTTCCGCCCTTCGTTCCAGACGCGCTCGCCGGAGGCGTCGAACTCCGCGCGCGAGACGTGACCGTCCTTGTCGGCGTCCAGCGCGGCGAAGCGGCGCCGGGTCTGCTCGACCTGCTCGCCGCGTCCCTGCTCCATCTCCTGCCGCATGCGGTCCGCGAACTCCTGCACGTATTCCTCCACGTCCACGCTGCCATCGCCGTCGGCGTCGGTGGCGTCGTAGCGCTGGCGGCGGAAGGCGTCGAACTCGTCCCACGTCAGCCGCCCGTCGGCGTTGCCGTCGTGCTGCGCGACGAAGGCGGCGATGTTGTTGCCGTGCCCGCCCACCAGCGGCCGCGGCGGCACCTGGGCGAGGACGGACGGGGAAAGCAGCGCGCACAGGCACGCGCCGGCGAGCAGGCCAGGCTTCATGGGCATCTCCAGGCGGTTGAAGGGGGGGTTACTGTTCCAGCACGCGGAACGTGAGCGTGTAGCTGTTGCTGTACTCGTCCACCGGCGCGCCGGCCGGCGCCCGGGTGCGGTAGCGCGTCAGCGCCAGCCAGGTGCCGGCGCGCTCGAGCTTGAAGCTCGCCCTGCCGCTGGCGTCGGTCAGCACGGTCACCACCTGCGGCTTGCGGTCGGAGGTCCACACCGCTTCGGTGATCTCCACCTTCTGGTCGGCCAGCGGCCTGCCGTCGTACTGCACGGTGAAGTCGAACGCCTCGCCGACGAACAGGTCGTTGGGATGGGTGGCCGGCACCAGCTCGATGCCCTTGCCGCGCGGCTGCAGCGCCGCGCGGTCGGGGGCGCCGACGGTGACGTAGGTTTCGGCCAGCGTCAGCGACTGGAAGTTGGACAGCACCTTGGCGCCGGCGGGGAACTTCACCGCCGGGTCGCGCGAACTCTCCTGCTTGCCGCCGACCTCCCAGGTCCGGAACAGCGCGCCCAGGCGCGGCCCGGTGCTGAGGCGGTACGTGCCGGCGGCCTTCGGCAGCGTGTACTCGGCCACCGCCCGGGTCTTGAACAGGTGCACCGCGTCCAGCGCGGCCTCCTTGCCGTCCGGGCCGGTCACGGCGAAGCGGCTGTTGTCGAAGACCGCCTCGGGGACGAAGAACGCCTCCGCGAACGCGGCGTCCAGCGCCAAGGTCTCGCCGGCGCGCGGCGCGAAGGTGCTGGGGGCGAGGTACGGGGTGTGGGCCGATGCGGCCGCGGCAAGCATGCTGGCGAGCACGCCGGCGAAGAGGGGCGCCAGTTTCATGGTCGGTTCCTGTCAGGCGGTGGATCGCTGGCGGAACCGTGGGGCGTGCCCGGTTGCTGGCTTCGTTCAGCATTATGGCCGCAAATGAGAATCGTTACAATCCAGTGAACGCCGCGCCCCGCGCGGCGCGGGCGCGCCGCATTGCCGCGGCTCCCCGTTGGCGGGGACAATGGCGCCATGGACATCTTCAAGGTCTTCACCGTCGAGGCCGCGCACCGCCTGCCGCACGTGCCCGAGGGCCACAAGTGCGCGCGCCTGCACGGCCATTCGTTCCGCATCGAGCTGCACCTGTCCGGCGACCTCGACCCGCGGGCCGGCTGGGTGATGGACTTCGCCGACGTGAAGGCCGCCTTCAAGCCGATCTACGACCGGCTGGACCACCACTACCTCAACGACGTCCCCGGCCTGGAAAACCCCACCAGCGAGCGGCTGGCCCAGTGGATCTGGGACCAGGCCAAGCCGGCCCTGCCGCTGCTGAGCGCCGTGGTGGTGCACGAGACCTGCACCTCGGGCTGCCGCTACACCGGCCCCTGAGGGCATGGAACCGGTTTCATACCACTCCATACAAGCGTTTGATTTTTAACGCATCCTGACCGCTCGTCGGAAATCCATACGGCACTTGTTGCGTTGCACCATCGACCCGGATATGCTGCGACGCAACAAACCGGCAATCCCAATGGAGCACGCCATGACCCTGCAGTTCAACGAAACCGTCAGCCAGTTCACGCACCAGTTCGCGGCCGCTGCCGCTCGTGCGAACCGCCTGGCCCTGGAAAGCGCCGAGACCGTGTTCGGCGTGCAGCTGAAGACCTTCGAGAAGAACGTCGACGCCACCACCGCCTTCTTCGGCGAGCTGGCCGAGGCCCGCGACCTCGACGGCTACAAGACCCTGTGGCCGAAGGGCCTGCAGGTGGCCAAGGACAACGCCGAGCGCGTCGTCGCCGCCAGCCAGGAAGTGTTCGGCCTGAGCCTGAAGACCGGCGAGGCCTTCGGCCAGCTGGTGAAGAGCCAGTTCGAGAACGCCACCGACAGCGTCCAGGCCTCCGTGGCCAAGGCGACCAAGGCCGCCAAGGCCAAGTAAGCCGACGCTTCGACCGTTTGTTGCGCGGCCCTCCCCCTCCCGCCGCGCAAACCGACCCGGCAGCGCCCTGCGCTGCCGGGTTTTTTGTGGGCGGAAGTCAGTCCCTTGGACGGGAATGTCGAGGGTGAAGCCCCGACTTGCGCAGGCCGGGTCTCCTTCCGGCTTCCCTCCCCGCACACGGCGCGCTCACGGCTCCGTCCGTCTCTTCCGTCATCCAAGCCTTAGGTCGGCCCTGCGGGCCGACGCGCGCGGGGCTTCGCGCTTCATGCCTGCATCCCCAGGTCGCGCGCGAAGCCGGTCTCCCGGGAGCGCTCCTTGGAAATGCGCGTCGGGGGCGTCGCCCCGACCTACGGCTGCGGGGTTTTCATGGGCCTCCGGGCAGGATCCCGCCGATGGGATCGGAATGTGGTGCGCAGGTCCGCCCTGCGTAGCGGATGCACGTGGATTTTCACGCGCTACGCCTCCAGTCCGGGATCAAGCACGGAGCCGGTCTTGCGGGGTCGCACCTTTGACGGGTACTTCATGCCTGCATCCCCAGGTCACACGCGAAGTCGGTCTCCCGGGATCGCTCCTTGGAGGTGCTCGTCGGGGGCGTAACCCCGACCTGCGGGGCCGTCGCGCTCGGGCTTTCACGCTTTCGACTCGCCCCATCGCGCGCCACATCACGCGCGATGGTGCGCCGGGGCGCACCCTACGGAGGGGCGAGGTGGGTCGCCAGTTCCCGGGGGGAGGCCAGGGGCGCGTGCGGCAGGCGTCCCCAGCACGGCACCGGCATGCGCGCGGACAGCAGGGCGAAGTTCTCGTCGCGGCGCTCCATCTCCGGGTCCACCTCGTTCGCGATCCAGCCCACCAGCCGGGCGCCGTCGTCCTGGATGGCGCGCGCGCTGAGCCGCGCGTGGTTGATGCAGCCCAGGCGCATGCCGACCACCAGCACGACCGGCAGGCGCAGCTCCTCGACCAGGTGGCGCTGGTCCAGGGTGGCGGTCAGCGGCGCGGCCCAGCCGCCGACGCCTTCCACCAGCACCCGGTCGGCCAACGGGTGCAGGCGCTCGAACGCCGACACCAGCACGCCCAGCTGCACGTCGACGCCGGCCTCGCGCGCGGCGATCTCCGGCGCCAGCGGCGCGGGCAGGGCGTAGGGATTGAGGTCGTCGTAGGGCGGCACCGGATCGCTCGCCGCCTGCAGGGCCAGCGCGTCGTCGTTGCGCCAGCCGTCCGCCGTGGGCGTGCAGCCGCTGGCGACCGGCTTCATGCCGACGGCGCGCAACCCGCGCGCGCGGAACGCGTGCAGCAGCGCCGCGCTGGCGACGGTCTTGCCGACGCCCGTATCCGTGCCGGTGACGAACAGCCTATCCATCCGCGCGCTCCGGCCAGCGGCGCTCGCCCCAGCGCCGGCCGCGCAGGTGGACCAGGCCGGTGAACGAGAGCAGGAAGTACGCGCAGCCCGGCAGCGCGACCTGCCACGCGCGCGACCGTTCGGTCAGCAGCGCCGCGACCAGCACCGACAGCGCGGCCACGCCGACGAAGTACGCATGCGAGGCGACGTCGCCGGCCGCGTCCGCGGCCGCCGCGCCGTCCAGCCCCAGCCGGCCGCGCGCGCGCCACGCGAGCGCGTACAGCCCGCCGATGCAGGCGGACATCGAGGCGAACGCCACGCCGTAGAAGATGAACATGAAGGCCAGCGGGCGCGGCCCGTCGGCGTCGGCCAGCGGCATCGGCAGCCAGCCGCCGGTGATCCATGCGAAGAACGTGCCCAGCAGCAGCCGCAGCGGATACACGTAGACCAGCACCAGGAACACCAGCAGCAGGCTGAGCAGGACGGCCGCCGCGCTGTCCAGCCGGTAGCGGCGGCTCCAGCGCACGTGCGCGTACCAGAACATCGCCACCATCGCGAAGCTGGCGGCGAAGGCCGGCGCATTCTTCAGCGCCTGCAGCAGCGCCGCGGTACTGTCGGGGATGCGCTCCACCGAAATGACCAGCAGGGTCACGGCGAAGGCGAAAGCGGCATCGACGAACGCTTCCAGCCGCGTCGCGCCGTGCCCGCGCCAGCCTGTCCCGTCGTCGCCGACTGCGTTCGTGCCCATCTGCCGTCCCGTCGGCTGCCGCGGATGGGACGCATCATATCGGGCCGCCCGCCGGAGGCGGGGGTAGAATCCGGGCCATGTCATTCGCATCGCAAACGCTCACCGGCAGCAAGCCGGAACAGTACGCCCAGCTGGCCGAGCAGGCGCGCGCCCTGCTGGCCGGCGAACCGGACCGGATCGCCAACGCCGCCAACCTGGCCGCGCTGGTCTACCACGCCCTGCCCGACTTCAACTGGGTGGGCTTCTACTTCTTCGATGGCCGGGAATTGGTGGTCGGTCCGTTCCAAGGACTACCAGCCTGCGTGCGGATCCCGTTGGACAAGGGGGTCTGCGGAGCCGCCGCACGCACCCGCCAGACCCAGCGCGTGGACGACGTGGACGCCTTCCCGGGCCACATCGCCTGCGATTCCGCGTCGCGCTCGGAACTGGTGGTACCGCTGGTGAGGGGGGACGAACTGGTCGGCGTGCTCGACCTGGACAGCCCGCGCCTGGCGCGCTTCGATGCCGACGACCAGGTCGGCATCGAACGCATCGCCGCCATCTTCGTGGATTCGCTGACATGACAGGCACCAAGCTGCGCAACATCGGCCCCAAGTCCGCCGCCTGGCTGCGCCAGGTCGGCCTGCGCACGCAGGAGGACCTGGAAGCCGTCGGCGCGGTGGAAGCCTTCATCCGGGTCAAGCGCGCGGGCTTCCGCCCCAGCCTCAACCTGCTCTACGCGCTGGAAGGCGCGCTGCTGGACTGCCACTGGCAGCAGCTGCCCGAGGAACGCCGCGGCGAACTGCTGGTGGCCTACGACGCGGCCGCCGCGCTGCTGCCGCCGCCGCGCGGCCGCCCGGCCGCCGGCCCGGTCACCACCACCCACGTCGAGCGCGAGGACGATGCGGGGCCGTCGCTGAACCTGTTCGACTCGCCCGGCGGCGAGGACTGACCCTGCAGGAGGGGCTTCAGCCCCGATGCTTTTCGGCGCAACAACCGGTTGCCGATCGAAAAGCAAAAAGCATCGGGGCTGAAGCCCCTCCTACAAGAACGGAGCGCGCGGGCTTCCCGTATACTGCGCACGCTTTCAGGTGACCCGCGGCGCACGCGCCGGGGTTGAAACGGGAAGCCGGTGACCCGCCCAGGCGGCATTCCGGCGCTGCCCCCGCAACGGTAGGCGAAGACAACCGCGGCATCGGCCACTGTGCGATCCACGCATGGGAAGGCGCCCCGGCGGAGTGCCCCGCACTCGTTCGCAAGCCCGGAGACCGGCCCGGAAGTCCACTGGTTGCGATGCGGAGGGCGTCGCGGCGTGCCGCGCCGTCCGCCTGCGCTGTCCGCACTGCTTCCCCTCCCCGTCGCAACTCCACGCCGAACGAGCGCGCGGGGCGCGCGATGGAGTCGATTCCGATGCAGATGCGTTTTCCTTCCCCCCACCGGCTGGCGCTGGCCGTCGCGCTGGGCCTTCCCCTTTCCGCGCTGGCGCACGGCGCCACCACCGACCTGGACAAGGTCGTCGTCACCGGCACGCGCACCGAAGTCGCACTCGAAGACAGCCTGGTGCCGGCGCAGGTGATCACCCGCGAGGAGATCGAGCGCAGCCAGGCGCGCTCGCTGGTCGACCTGCTGAAGGGCCGCGCCGGCCTGGGCTATTCCAACCAGGGCGGCCTGGGCAAGCTGACCACGTTCAACATCCGCGGCACCGAATCCGACCACGTGCTGGTGCTGGTGGACGGCATCCGCATCGGTTCGGCGACCGCCGGCCTGGCGATGTTCCAGGACCTGCCGGTGGACCAGATCGAGCGCGTCGAGATCGTGCGCGGCCCGCGCTCCAGCCTGTACGGCTCGGAGGCCATCGGCGGCGTGATCCAGATCTTCACCCGCCGCGGCGGCCCGGGCCTGACGCGCCACCTGCGCATCGGCGGCGGCAGCCATGGCCTGCGCGAAGCCAGCGGCGGCTTCGGCTACCGCGGCGAGCGCGGCTGGATCGGCGCCGATGCGGCCTACCAGGAGACCGACGGCATCAACGCCTGCCGCGGCTCGGGCACGCTGTTCCAGGGCTGCTTCACCGACGAACCCGACGACGACGGCTACCGCAACGTCTCGCTCAACGTGCGCGGCGGCTACCGGCTGACTGACACGCTGGTGCTGGAAGGCCATGCGCTGAACGCCGACGCCTTCAACGAGTTCGACGGCAGCATCTACGGCGGCAACGAAGGCGACAACGTGCAGCAGGTGCTCGGCGGCAAGCTGGCGTGGACGCCGTCCGCGCGCACCACGGTCACCGCGCAGGTCGGCCGCGCCTCGGACAAGTCGGACAACCACTTCGCCGATGCCGCCGCCGGCACGCGCACCTACGTCAGCACCTTCGACACCCGCCGCGACACCGCCTCGCTGCAGGGCGACGTCGCGTTCGGCGAGCGGCACCTGCTGACCGCCGGTGCCGACTGGCAGCGCGACGAGGTCACCAGCAGCGTCGACTACGTCAACGACACCACCGGCGTGCCGGTGGACAGCCGCGACAACACCGGCGTGTTCGTCGAGTACCAGGGCCGCTTCGGCGCGCAGCAGGTGCAGGCCAGCGTGCGCAACGACGACAACGACCAGTTCGGCAGCCACGTCACCGGCAACCTGGGCTGGGGCCTGGGCTTCGGCAAGGGCTTCAGGCTCAGCGCCACCGCCGGCACCGGCTTCAAGGCGCCGACCTTCAACGACCTGTACTACCCGTGGTCCGGCAACGCGCTGCTGGAACCGGAACGGTCGAAGAGCCTCAACCTCGGCCTGGCGCAGTACGGCGACGCCTGGAACTGGGCGCTCGACGTGTACGAGACCCGCATCGACGACCTGATCGCGCTGGACGCCAACTGGCTGCCGGACAACATCGAGAAGGCGCGCATCCGCGGCGCCGAACTGACCGGCGCCGTCACCGTGGCCGGCTTCGACATCGCCGCGCAGGTCAGCCACGTCGATCCGCGCAACCGCACCGCCGGCGGCAACCACGGCAACCTGCTGGCCCGCCGCGCGCGCAACACCGCGCGCGTCGACGTCGACCGCGCGTTCGGCGGCTTCCGCATCGGCCTGACCGCCAACGGCGCCAGCCACCGCTACGACAACGCCGCCAACACGGTGCGCCTGGCCGGCTACGGCACGCTGGACCTGCGGCTGGAGTACGCGATCACCGACGCCTGGTCGGTGCAGGCGCGCGCCGGCAACGTGTTCGACCGCGAGTACGAAACGATCGCCTGGTACAACCAGCCCGGCCGCGAGTACGGCCTGAGCCTGCGCTACCAGGCGCGCGACTGACGCGCCGCGCCGCAGGGGCCGGCAATGGACTGTTCCGTTTGCCGGCCTTGCCGGCCCGCGCCGCCGCACGTAAACAGGAAGCCCCCCTGTTGCGGTGTTCCCCATGCAAGCTACGTCCCGCGCCACCGTGCTTCCCGCCGACCCCGCCAGGCTGTTGCGCACGCTGTGCAACCACTGGCGCCACAGGTTCGAGATCGAGCGCCCCGACGAGGCGCACGCGCGCATCCCGTTCGGCGAACTGGGCCCGGCGGAATTCGCCGTGGACGGCGCCGCGCTGGCGATCACGCTGTACTCGCCCGACGAGGAATCCCGCGCGCGGCTGCAGGACGTGATCGCCTCGCACCTGCGCCGCTTCGAGCGCAACGAAGCCCTGGCCTTCGACTGGCGCGCCGCCTGAGCGGCGCCTAGGTGTGGAGCTTCAATAGGTTGTTTTGGCTGAGCCCCAGCCAGGAGGCCGGGGCCAAGCCGCTGGCGGCGGTGTGCGGCCGATGCCAGTTGTAGTGATGGAGCCAGTCCTCCAGCGCCGCTTGGCGCTGGGCCGAGGTCTCGAAGCAGGCGGCGTAGGCCCACTCGCGC